>Ga0153931_100003_pt1 | contig 385491 bp, 352 predicted proteins | sample TSNJ015MetaG_FD_104730 | JGI IMG/M metagenome (GOLD analysis project Ga0153931, IMG submission 104730) | Attine ant fungus gardens microbial communities from New Jersey, USA - TSNJ015 MetaG | ecosystem: Host-associated > Fungi > Mycelium > Unclassified | place: USA: New Jersey, Wharton State... | reverse complement strand
GCAAACTGATGTGGCAGGCATAGCAGGTGACCTTTACTTTTTGTTGGCGCACAAAGTAGATCATATCCAGCTATGCCTGTCTGCATTTTGTGGGGAGCCATCAGCCCTCCCAGCCTCCCCCTTCTCAGGGGGAGGTGCAAAAGAAACATTACTTACGCTCTGGGATCGCTTTCAGCAGGGCGGTCAACAGCTTCCAGTACAGGTCAACGCTTTCGATCTCAACTTGCTCATCCGGCGAGTGCGGGCCGGTGATGGTTGGGCCGATAGACACCATGTCCATGTCTGGGTATGGCTTTTTGAACAGACCACATTCCAGACCGGCATGGATAACCATGATGTTTGGCGTTTTGTCGAACAGCTGCTGGTAAGTTTCGCGCACCAGCGTCATGACCGGAGAGCTTGGCTCTGGTTTCCAGCCCGGATAGCTGCCTTTCGCCAGCGTTTTAGCGCCAGCCAGTTGGCCGAGAGAAGTCAGCATGCTGACCACGTACTCTTTGCCGCTGTCGATCAGAGAACGGATCAGGCTGTTGATCGCCACTTCGCTCTCGGTCATGGTGACAACACCGACGTTCAGAGACGTTTCAACCACGCCTTTCACGTCGTCGCTCATGCGGATCACGCCGTTTGGTGTCGCGTTGAGCAATGACAGGAAGTGATGTTGGCTCTCTTTGTTCAGCGCTTTAGCGTCGCTTTGCGCAGCTTCTACTACAAAAGCAATTTTCTTCTCAACCGCAGCCAGTTCGAATTGAACGGTAGCCAAGAACTCTTGGGCAGCGGCTTTCAGCGCGTCGGCTTTATCAGCTGCAACGGCAACGATCGCAATGGCTTCGCGTGGGATAGCGTTACGCAGCGTACCGCCGGTGAAGTCCAACAGGCGCAGGCCGTGAGTCTCAGCATTGTCAGCCAAGAAGCGAGCAAGCAGTTTGCTGGCGTTGCCCAGACCTAAGTGAATGTCAGCGCCTGAATGGCCGCCTTTCAAGCCTTTGAAGGTCAACTTCAACAGGTTGTAGCCCGCAGGAACGGCTTCACGAGTCAGTGGCAGCGTTGCGGTGAAGTCGATACCACCGGCGCAACCCATGTAGATTTCGCCTTCGGTTTCTGAGTCTGTGTTGATCAGAATTTCAGACTGCAACCAGTTTGGCTGAAGGCCGAACGCACCTGCCATGCCGGTTTCTTCGGTCATGGTCAGCAGCACTTCCAGCGGGCCGTGCTCAACGGATTCGTCAGCCAGTACTGCCAGCGCAGAGGCTAAACCGATGCCGTTGTCAGCACCCAGCGTGGTGCCGCGTGCTTTTACCCAACCGTTATCAATGTACGGCTGGATGGGATCTTTGGTGAAATCGTGAACAGTATCGTTGTTCTTCTGCGGCACCATATCGAGGTGAGCTTGCAGCGCGACGGCTTTACGATTTTCCATGCCTTTAGTGGCTGGCTTACGCAACAATATGTTGCCAACTTCATCACGCTCAGCGTGAATACCTTTTTCCTGTGCCCATTCAACGATGTGTTTTGCCAGTGCTTCTTCATGATAAGAAGGGTGTGGAATCGAGCAAACTTTGGCAAAAATATCCCACAGCGGTTGTGGCGAAAGTTGAGACAATTCAGACACTATGAGTCTCCTGTAACAGTCAGCTCAGTCAGAAGGCATTGGCCGGTGAACTGATTGAGGTGCTGTAGGTTTAAGGTTAATTATTCATCAGATCCAGTTGCCAATCGGTGTGGCGGCTGGTCAAACAGAATATCACTTAATCCTAAGCTGTGCGCGTAAGGCAGTGGAAAATCCTTGGGGTTTGCGGGGTTCTGGCCTCATAAGCGCTGGTTTTTGTGAGCTGGACTCACTATAATCTCGCGCAACCTTTTTTCTTCCCCCCGAATACATTTTTAGAAGCCGTCATTTCACTGGCTGGGACACCTATATGAGCGAAAAATACGTTGTAACTTGGGACATGCTGCAAATCCACGCCCGCACCATGGCAAAACGCCTGCTGCCGGCAGAACAATGGAAAGGCATCATCGCGGTAAGCCGTGGCGGTTTAGTTCCTGCCGCTCTGTTGGCGCGTGAACTGTGCATTCGTCACGTTGATACCGTGTGCATCTCAAGCTACGACCACGACAATCAGCGCGAAATGAAAGTGCTGAAACGCGCTGAAGGTGACGGTGAAGGCTTCATCGTAGTTGACGATTTAGTCGATACCGGCGGCACCGCCAAAGCCATCCGCGACATGTATCCAAAAGCCCACTTCATCACCATGTTCGCCAAGCCAGCCGGTGCGCCGCTGGTTGATGACTACGTGATTGATATTCCGCAGGATACGTGGATTGAGCAGCCATGGGATATGGGTGTGGTGTTCGTACCTCCTCTGGTCGGCAAATAAAATCCTCGTCATCCTTCGAGCTGTCTCTGCGTTGGCTTCCTTCCTACACCCTAGTCACTGACTGATGTCAGTTCCTAGGGATGAAGTCAGTTGCCGCCTGGATACAACTCGAATGATTTAGAGGATTACAGAAGTTGAAAGCAAAACGCCCAGCCGATTGGTTGGGCGTTTTCGTTTGTCTTTCATTTTCATCAGGCTTGACCTGAGTGCTGAGTTATCGCAACGTGTCCCTGTTATAATTCTCGTCCACGCAGCTGGTTAACGGAGGATTTTGCATCATGGCACCAGCCAACCTTACGGAAAAACTGTTCAAACCCACCTTCAAATATCCAGAAACTTCGACGCTGGTTCGTCGTGTGCATCATGCCGGGGTGAATACGCTCCACTCGGCGCTGGAAGGGGACTCGGCACCTTGTTGGTATCGCACGATTAACCGTTTGATGTGGTTGTGGCGCGGCGTTAACCCGCTGGAAGTTGAAGAAGTGCTGTCTCGCATTGCCGTTTCTACCGCCAAGCGCAGCGACGAGCGCCTGCTCGATACCGTGATTGGCTATCGCGGCGGTAACTGGATTTATGAGTGGTCGCAGCAGGGCATGGCGTGGCAACAAAAGGCGCAAGAGGCCGAAGACTTGGCCCTCGCTAGCGAATATTGGCTCAAAGCCGCCAACCTTTATAGCATTGCTGGCTACCCACATTTGAGAGGCGACACGCTGGCGGAACAGGCCGAAGTGTTAGCCAACAAGGCTTTCGAGCAGTCTGCGCTGCATTCTCCTTATCAACTGAAAGAGATCGACTTCGCCATCGAAGGCGGCAGCGCGATCACCGGCTTCCTGCATCTGCCCAACGAGGGCAAAGCGCCGTTCCCAACCGTGATGGTGTGTGGCGGGCTGGACACCTTGCAGAGTGACCATCAGCGACTTTTCCGCGATTATCTTGCGCCGCGAGGCATTGCCATGCTGACCATCGACATGCCGTCGATTGGCTTCTCCGCCAAGTGGAAATTGACCCAAGACACCAGCTTCCTGCATCAGCAAGTGCTGAAAAAACTCAGCGACGTGGTGTGGATAGACTCGACCAAAGTCAGCCTGCTCGGCTTCCGCTTTGGTGCTAATGTCGCCGTGCGTCTGGCCTATTTAGAGCCGCGTCGCGTTCGCGGTGTGGCGACCCTCGGCGCGCTGGTTCATACCCTATTATTCGACGCCAAATGTCAGGACAAAGTGCCCGACATGTATATGGACGTGCTCGCCAGCCGACTGGGAATGTCCAATGCCAGCGACAGCGCGCTGAAGACCGAGCTTAATAGGTATTCTCTGAAAACGCAGGGGCTGCTCGGGCGTAGAACGCCGACGCCAATCATTGCCGGTTACTGGGAGCAAGACCCTTTCAGCCCGAAAGAGGAATCTCGCTTAATCGCTGATTCCTCGGGGGATGGCAAGCTGTTGAGCATTAAAAGAGAGCCGCTTTATCAGAATTTCGACAAGGCGCTGCATGATATTTGTGAATGGTTGTCGACTCACATGCGTTAAACGAAAAGGTTGCTAATTCTTAAGGGTTTGCTACAAATGAAGCCCCCTAAAAGGAGAATGTGTAATGACGTTACCAAGTGGTCACCCTAAAAGTAGGCTAATGAAACGTTTCGGCACGTTGGGGCCCTATATCAGGGAAGCCAAGTGCGAGAACGATCGCTTTTTCTTCGACTGTTTAGCGGTATGCGTTAACGTAAAACCCGCGCCGGAGAAGCGTGAATTCTGGGGCTGGTGGATTGAGCTTCAGGCTGAGGAAGAGCGTTTTACCTATGTTTATCACTTCGGGTTGTTCGACAAAGAGGGCGACTGGAAGGAGCAAAACATTAAAGATGCTGAAGTGCGTGACAAACTGGAGACTACGCTGCGTGGCTTCCATAAGAACCTCAACGCCATGATTGTCGAGATGTCTTTGAAACTCGAACCTGCTGAAGATTTTGGCGACGAACCTTTAAAATTGTCGGCCTAAAGCCCGCGATTTTCCCCTGCTTGAACCCTGCAATTTAGCGTTATGCCCTAAGGCATAACGCTGTTCTCCTTTTCCAAAGACAACAGTACACTTCATCATTTAAACTCTATTCAATTCTTCAAACGCAAACGGCAGAAAGATTATGAGTGGCAGCCAAACATTGGTTGTAAAACTGGGCACTAGCGTGCTCACCGGCGGCTCCCGTCGCCTTAATCGTGCTCACATTGTTGAGCTGGTTCGCCAGTGCGCGCAGCAACACGCGGCAGGGCACAGAATTGTTATCGTGACGTCGGGCGCTATCGCCGCCGGGCGCGAACATCTGGGCTACCCCGAACTCCCCGCCACCATCGCCTCCAAGCAATTATTGGCGGCGGTGGGGCAGAGCCGTTTGATTCAACTGTGGGAACAGCTGTTTTCCATTTATGGCATTAATGTCGGCCAGATGCTGCTGACTCGCGCCGATATGGAAGACCGCGAACGTTTCCTCAACGCGCGTGACACCATGAACGCGCTGCTCGATAACCATATCGTGCCGGTCATTAACGAAAATGACGCCGTCGCCACCGCCGAGATTAAAGTCGGTGACAATGACAACCTGTCGGCGCTGGCGGCGATTTTAGCCGGTGCAGATAAACTGCTGCTGCTGACCGACCAGCGCGGCCTGTTCACCGCCGACCCACGCACCAACCCGCAGGCTGAGTTGATTCGCGAAGTGACCGCCATCGACGACGCCCTGCGCGGCATCGCGGGCGACAGCGTCTCAGGTCTGGGAACCGGCGGCATGGCCACTAAACTGCAAGCCGCCGACGTAGCCTGCCGCGCGGGTGTCGACACCATTATCGCCGCGGGTAATCTGCCGGGCGTGATTGCTGACGTCATCAATGGCGTGTCAGTGGGTACTCGCTTCCACGCCATGCAGACGCCACTCGAGAACCGCAAACGCTGGATCTTCGGCGCGCCGCCTGCGGGTGAAATCACCATTGATGACGGCGCGGTTGCCGCCATGCTGGAGCGCGGCAGTTCGCTGCTGCCGAAAGGCATCCGTGAAGTGAAAGGCGATTTCTCGCGTGGGGAAGTGATCCGCATTCGCAACCTGACTGGGCGTGATTTGGCCCACGGGGTCAGCCGCTACAACAGCGACGCGATGCGCATGATTGCCGGTCACCACTCCCAGCAGATTAGCGAAATCCTCGGTTACGAGTATGGCCCGGTCGCCGTGCACCGTGACGATATGATTGTCAGTTAAGACTGATTTTAAAGGATATACCCATGTTGAACGCAATGGGGCAGGCCGCCAAACAGGCCTCTTATACACTTTCGACACTCAGCACCGCGCAGAAGAACCACGCGCTGCAAGTGATTGCCGACATGCTCGAGGCCAACAGCCATAGCATTATTCAGGCCAATGAATTAGACATGTCCGCCGCCCGCGCCAGTGGCATGAGCGAAGCCTTGCTCGACCGCCTGCTGCTGACCCCTGCGCGTCTGGCCGCTATCGCCAGCGATGTGCGCGACGTGTGCCGCCTGAGTGACCCGGTCGGCCAGATTATTGACGGCTCGACCCAAGACAGCGGGCTGAAGCTGGAGCGTCGCCGCGTGCCTTTGGGCGTGGTCGGGGTGATTTACGAAGCGCGCCCTAACGTCACCATTGACGTCGCCAGCCTGTGCCTGAAAACCGGCAACGCGGCTATCCTGCGCGGCGGCAAAGAGACTCACCACACCAATCAGGCGACGGTGAAAGTGATTCAGCAGGCGCTGGAGCAGTGTGGTCTGCCACGTGCGGCGGTGCAGGCGATTGAAAGCCCGGACCGCCAGCTGGTCACCGAGATGCTGCGTCTGGATAAATACATCGACATGCTGATCCCTCGCGGTGGCGCGGCGCTGCACAAGCTGTGCCGCGAGCAGTCCACCATTCCGGTGATCACCGGCGGTATCGGCGTGTGTCACACTTTTGTTGATGAGAGTGTGGATTTCGCCAAAGCGCTGACCGTGATTGAAAGCGCCAAAGTGCAGCGCCCAAGTGCCTGTAACAGCCTCGAGACCCTGTTGGTTCATCAGGCCATCTCGGCCCGCTTCCTGCCTGAGTTGAGTGCCAAAATGCATGCCGCAGGCGTCACGCTGCACGCCAGTGAGTCGGCGCTGCCTTATCTGCAAAATGGCGCGGCGAAGGTCGTGGCAGTGACGGAAGAAGATTATCAGGACGAGTGGCTGTCGCTGGATTTGAACGTCACGCTGGTGGCGGATATCGACGAGGCTATCGCCCACATTCGTAAATACGGCACCGAGCACTCCGACGCGATTCTGACGCGCTCTATCAGTCAGGCCGACCGTTTCGTCAATGAAGTGGACTCCTCGGCGGTGTATGTCAACGCCAGCACCCGTTTCACCGACGGCGGGCAGTTTGGTTTAGGCGCCGAAGTGGCGGTCAGCACGCAAAAACTTCACGCCCGTGGCCCAATGGGCTTAGAAGCTCTGACCACCTACAAATGGATTGGCTACGGCGACGATTTAGTGCGTCCATAAAAGCCCAAAAAAATAGCCCCGAATCACCGGGGCTATTAACAAAAACTATACAGAAATCATCATTTCCAAGCCTTCCGTCACCCGCTGTGACGAGAAAAGCAGCAGTCGATTCTTTGCCTCTTGACTTGCGACTCGGATTTCAATAATTTGTCACCCCGAAGTAACCCGCAGTAAAAATGCCGACTTAGCTCAGTAGGTAGAGCAACTGACTTGTAATCAGTAGGTCACCAGTTCGATTCCGGTAGTCGGCACCATTTCAAAGCAAGCCCCCTCTAGGTTTACCCTTATTTATTAATCACCACAGATTTGCGATGAGTAAACGCCAGATAGCTGTATTTCCCGTGATATTCGCCCACGCCTGAGTTACCGATGCCGCCGAATGGCAGGTACGGTGAGCTTGCCTGCTGCATGACGCCATTGATGATGGCATCGCCAGATGGAATTTGGGTGGTGAGTTTGCGGCCTTTATCAATGTCATTGGTAAAGACATAAGCCGCCAGTGGTTTAGGGTGATGCTTATTCACGCCCTCGGCAATCTGCTCAATCTCAGTGAAGGTCATCACTGGCAGAACCGGCCCAAACAGCTCTTCACGCATTAATGCGTCATCCCAATTCACATCATCCACCACGGTCGCCTGCATATGGCGGGTTGCGACCTTGGCTTCACCGCCATAAATCACTTTGCCTTTGGTCTGCTCAAGCATGCCGGTCAGTCTTTCTACCTGCTTGCCGGAAACCAGCTTACCTACAGAGTCAACGTCAGGAATGGTGCTTTTGATACGCTCAACCAGTTTCGCCAGCAGGGCGTCTTTCACGCTTTCGTGAGCAAAAACGTAGTCCGGCGCAACACAGGTTTGGCCGCTGTTGGAGAACCGGCCGAAGGTCAGCATATCCACCGCGCGGTCCAGATTGGCATCTTCCAACACGATAAATGGCGATTTACCGCCTAATTCAAGGATAACCGGCGTCAGGTTCTTGGCTGCGGCGGTCATGACAATTTTGCCGACCGCAGGGCTGCCAGTGAAGAAGATGAAGTCAAACGGCAGGCTCAGCAGGAATTCATTCTCGTCCCGGCCTCCTTGAATTACCGCAATGTACTCTTCATCAAATACAGACTGAATGATCTTCTGGATAACCAGCGCGGTTTCAGGAACGGATTCAGAAGGTTTGATAACCGCGGTATTGCCCCCGGCAATCGCCCCCAGCAGCGGGCAAAACACTAGATTAATCGGGTAGTTGAACGGACCAATGATGTAGCTGACTCCAAAGGCTTCGTGCTCAATAAAAGCTTCAGAGAACGTGGTGCCAGGATAAGAAGGAACGGTTTCAGGCACCACCCATTCGTCGAGATGCGCCAGCGTGAAATCGAGTTCTGAGATGACCCGGCCTATCTCGGTGCGATCGACCAGATCCTTGGATTTCCCGAGGTCGCTATCCAAGGCGGCATACAGGTCTTCAGTGTGACTGACAATAGACTGCTTGAGCTTTTGCAGGCTCTCCTTTCTGAAGGCCACGCTTTTGGTCGCTTCAGTTTTGAAGAAATTCTTCTGCTTAGTAAATACGGCTTGAATGGTCGAGTTATCAGTTTTTAACATTTCAATCCTCCGGTGTTGGGTACAACGTCATGATCAAGCTTAGACAGCGATGGTTCTGGCGGCTCTAAAGCCAAGTAGATTTTCGGTTTAGTGTACTGGGTGGTCATCGCGCTCGACTAGGTTCCATTTGTTACCAGTCTGTAATCAGGTTCATCTTCATCCATACATCTCGCTCCATTCAGATGTTTGACAATCAACCTACCAACTAGTAGGTTGATTGTGTGATTCAACCAATAGCCCCTTTTTTGTTTTCAGCGACGAGTGAGTTTTGGAGAGAGTATGAGCAAAAATTCAGTGAGTTCAGCGAACCTTGGCCAAGAGCAATGGCTGAAGCGTTATTACTATACCCGCGCGCTATTTTCGGTGTTGTGGGTGGCGTCCGCCTTCACATTGGGGCAGCACTTTTCGGCCATAGGCGCGGTTTTGCTGGTGATTTACCCGGCGTGGGATGCGTTGGCAAACTACATTGATGCATCGCGCAGCGGCGGCCTCGGCCATAACCGTATCCAGACCACCAATATCATTGTCAGCATGCTGACCACCTTAGCGGTGCTGGTGGCGCTGTCGATTAGCCGCAATTGGGTGATTGGCGTGTTTGGCGTCTGGGCCATACTGTCTGGCTTATTACAGCTGGGCGTCGCAGTGGGCCGCTGGAAAAGCTACGGTGCTCAGTGGACCATGATCCTCAGCGGCGCGCAGTCTTCACTGGCGGGCGCGTTCTTTATTCTACAAGCACAAATGCCGGTTCCCCCTTCGATTGTTAATATTGCCGGTTACTCGGCGGTCGGTGCTTTTTATTTCTTGGTTTCCGCCCTTTGGCTAACGGTAAGCCAGCGTCGTTTAAAGGCGGCTTAATGAGAGGACGGTAATGTGAATGTGATGGACTTTCCAACATACCGTAAAAATACACAGGGAAGTGAGCGAGATGATTTGATTGAGATAATTGACGAGCTTATTCAAATCATCATCGAACTGCAATTTAACTCATCAACTCAATCCGATGAGAAGGGGAGTAAAGACATTCGTGAATTTGCACTGTCTCTGGCAGTTAAAATTCTTAATGATTCCGAGTTAAATAAAAGCGCGCCGTTCTTAGTCGATAAAATGGTCATGCTGCTGATTAAAGAGTCTCGCTATTCTTAATACTAATTCAATATCTAATATCGCCAGACTTTACCTGGTCACGCTAACAAAATTATTAGCCTGAACAACCGAAGTCTGGCGAATTATTATTTATGCCAGACCAATAAATAACCCTGCAATGGTGGCACTCATCAAATTAGAAAGCGTTGCCGCCGCCAGTGCTCGCATCCCGAGTTGAGCAATTTCAGAGGTACGCTGAGGTGCTATGGCAGAAAATGCGCCGACCACCACGCCAATCGAGCCAAAGTTGGCAAAACCACATAGCGCGAATGAAATGATGGCAATGGTTTTGACATCTAAAGTCCCGGCGGTTTGCAGATAAGGCGAAAAACTGAGATAGGCAACAAACTCATTAATCGCCAGCTTTTGGCCAATCAGGCTGCCTGCTAAGGTCGCGTCATGCCAATCGACGCCCATCACCCAAGCAAGGGGAGCAAGGGCATAGCCTAATATGCCTTCAAGGCTTGCACCGCCTAGCCCAAACAGCCCGCCCACGCCGCTAATCAGCCCATTAATTAGGGCGATTATCGCGACAAAAGCCATTACCACGGTTGCGACACCGACGGCAATCCGCAGCCCGGTCATCGCACCAGACGCCACGGCTTCAATGATGCTTTTTGGCGGCGTTTCGCTGAAGGAGAGGTTATCGAAAACAATCTGCGACTCCTCCGTGGCCGGGCTCAAGATACGCGCAAAGAGGATACCGCCGGGGATTGCCATTAATGACGCCGCCAACAGATAGTCTATTGGCACGCCTAACCCGGCATAGCCAATCATTGTCGACCCCGCGATGGAAGCCATGCCGCTACAAATCGCCGTAAATAGCTCATTGCGATTAAGGCGATGAATAAAAGGTTTAACGATCGCGGGAATTTCATTCTGGCCGAGGAAGATGGTGGTGACGGCAACAAAGGACTCAATCTTGCTGATATTCAACGCTTTTTGGAAAATACCGCCAAGAACGCGAATCAGTAATTTCATAATGCCGATATAATAGAGCAAGCTCACTAAGGCCGTCATAAAGATAATCGCAGGCAGTACGTGGAAGGCAAAAACGAAGCCCGCGCCGTTAAATACTCTATTCATATCTGGCCCGGCTAGAGCACCAAATATAAATGCGCTGCCCGCATCACTGTAATTCATTATATTATGAACGCCATAGGCGACTTTTTCAGCTAACCATTTTCCTGGGGGTAAGTAGAGGATCGCGCCGCCAATGGCTATTTGTAAAATCAGCGCTGCACCAATAGTCCGAAGACTGATTTTGCTTTTATTTACTGACAGGATAAATGCAAATGCTAGTAATACCACCATACCTAAAACACTTCTCATTATGTCCATAATGATTATCTCGTTATTATTAATTTTGGTATGCAGGATATCCAGATGGGCGACAGCAAACTGCCCATGAGTTTTTAGGCATGCAAAACCATAAGCATTATTTTGCATGCCTGATACAGAGTGTTTTATTTCATTTAATTAGTTGTACATTCGCACGCAGTCTTCGACCAAATTCCAGAACCATTGGGTATCGATAGTGATCCCGACTTTGGCATTGGCAGGTTTGCCGGTAACACCCAACTCGTCGCACACGGTTCGGCCATAGCACGGGCCGCTATTCACATCGACTTCGACATACATGTCTTGGGTTTTAATCCCTTCAGGATTAATGAGATAGCCGATGCAGGTGGCGTCATGTACCGGACCGCCTTCCAAGCCATAGTTCTCATTTTGCGTTTTCAGCGTGAAGTTCATCATGTCACTGAACAGCTTGCCTGCTGGTCCGCCCGCTTTTTCCATGCGAGCAATCACGTCCGGAGTACAGGCTGTCTGGTTGGTCAAATCGAGGCCCATCATCACCAAAGGCGCGCCGGAGCTGAAGACAACATGGGCGGCTTCCGGGTCAGCATAGATATTGAATTCTGCCGATGGGGTGAAGTTCCCCGTGCCGTAGGCGCCGCCCATCAGCACGATCTCTTTGATCTTAGGGATAATAGCGGGCTGCATGCGCATGGCGACCGCGATATTGGTCAGCGGAGCAACCGGCACCAGAGTGATATCGCCATCGCTGGCCATCAGCGTATCAATGATGAACTGCACGGCGTGGGTGCTTTCCGCCTTGCGAGTCAGTGGGCCAAACACCGGACCATCAAGGCCTGTTTCCCCATGAATATTGTCCGCCACGATCTGCTTGCGCATAATCGGCTGAGGCATTCCGGCAAAAACGGGCACGTTGATATCTAATTGCTGGCACACGTTCAGGCCATTAACTAATGTTTTGTCCAGCGTCTGGTTGCCGGCCACAATGGTTATTCCGAGTAAATCAATTGCCGGATGTTTAGCAGCCATCAAAATTGCAATAGCATCATCATGACCGGGATCACAATCGAGTATAATTTTTCTCTGCGCCATCTCTCATTTCCTCTATTAGGGTTTAAATTGTCGATCTTTTTAAATGCATGACAAAAGTGCTACGTCAACGCTTTAAACCTAACAGCTAAGATCGTATCTTAAATATGAGAAATCTCATGCTGGGAAATGATTGTGAAAGAAATCCATAATGAAAGTTTGAAACAACAGTTAATAAAGAATTCTGCCTATCAGGAGCATTTTTCATTTAATGTTGAGCAGGAAACTCGGCTACTTCACATTATGGCGGGAGACTATATTGTGAAGGAGGGAGAGCGGCCAGTTTACTTGTTTTATCTCGCCCGAGGACGGGCAAAGCTGTATGCCACCTTGGCCAATGGACGGGTTTCGCTGATTGATTTCTTCGCGGCAAGTTGTTTTATAGGTGAAATTGAGCTGATAGATCAACAGCATGAATCACGCGCCGTGCAGGCTATTGAAGAGTGCTGGTGTCTGGCTCTGCCTGCGAAACAGTTCCGCGCGCAGCTTTTGAATGACGCGGTTTTTTTACGCAATCTGTGCATGAGTTTAACGCAGAAAAATTATCGCAATATTGTCTCGTTAACCCGTAATCAATCATTTCCTTTGGTTAATCGTCTGGCTGCGTTTATTTTGCTCACACAACATGGTGATCTATATCACGAAAAACACACGCAGGTGGCGGAATATATGGGTGTGTCTTACCGTCATTTATTATTTGTGATTGCTCAGCTGGTCGATGACGGCTTTTTAATAAAACAAAAATCTGGCTATGCCATTAAAAATAAGCCGGCGATCATTGCATTAGCGCGGGAAATGGAGCCGGATGCAACCCTATTCCCTGCTTGACTACCAACTAGTAGGTTTATCTTGACAATAAAGCAGCAGATCCTTAGATTTGATATTAATTTAGTGGATATCAATCAGTTAAGTTTTCAGGAATTCTATGCCTACAGAGCGTTCGCCAAAAGCCAGAGAGATTATTTTTCACACCCGACAACTGCTGACCTCTGGCGGCTACAACAGCTTTAGCTATGCCGACATCGCAGAATTGGTGAAGATTCAAAAAGCCAGTATCCACCATCACTTCCCGAGCAAGGTTGAACTGGTGCAAGCCGTGTTGGCGGAATATCGCGAAGAGGCGAGGGGCGGGATGGCGGCGATAAGCCAGCAACTCAACGATCCGCTGGCCGAACTTAAAGCCTACGCCGGTTACTGGTCTACCTGCATTGAGAATGGCACTTCACCTTTTTGCATCTGCGTGATGCTTTCGGTGGAATTGCCCAAATTGCCACCGGAGATTTCTAGCGAAGTGACCGGGCATTTCACCGATCTCGCCAACTGGCTGGCCGCCTTGCTGCAAAAAGGGCAAAGCAGCGGCATTTTCCATCTGAATGAAACGCCGGATATTCAGGCTAAATCCTTTATGTCCACGGTCCACGGCGCGATGCTTTCGGCCAGAGCCCTTAATAATGCTGAACTCTTTCAACAGATTGTGGATCCTGTCATCGATAATCTCACGTGCGCGCCAAACAAATAATCTTCTGCCGCTAGTGATCCAAATTCGCCAATAACAGCTCAATGGTTGGGTTGAGCTGGGCCTGAATGGCGTAGCAAATCCCGACGCGGCGCATCAGCGGGTGGCCGGGAAGCGGGCGTGAAGAGAGCTCACAGTGCGCCTCAACTAGCGACGCGGGAGCGATAGTTAAGCCAAAACCGGCAGCGACCAGATCCAGCGCCAGCGTGAAATTCCCCGCATTGGCGCGCGAAATTCCGCCAGATGCGCCGTAAAGCGGCAAGAAACGCTGGTGAGATTCATGCTCAGGAGACATTACCCAAGGCTGCTCGTGAAGCTGCTCGAGGGTTAATTTCCCTACTTGGCCAATCGGATGATTCTGCGGGAAAGCCAGCACATAGCTTTCATCAAACATCGGAATAAAAAGCTCATCCTCGCAGAGCAGGTTTTCGCACCCCAAACGGATATCGCCGGTACAACCCGGGTCCAGCGTGACCAGCACCTCAGGCAGGACAAGGCTGATTCGGCCGATCAGGTTGCCAAGATGCGCAGCCGCAATATCTTGCTCGATGCCGATATTGAGCTGAACTTTGTCCTGTTTTTTGCGAAATCTGCAGGCCAGCGCGCTCATGTCGCCAATCATGCGTCGGGCGTGCGGGTAGAGCACTCGCGCGTCTTCTGTTACCTCGACTCCCCGAGGTTTTCGTTCGAATAACAGAGTCCCCAGCTCCTCTTCCAGTGCCTTAATGGTGGCGGACAGGGCGGGCTGCGTTAGGTTAAGAAGTGCTGCGGCTCGGGTGATGTTGCGTTCTTCAAACACGCACATGAAGGCTTTAAGTTGTCGCTTATCCATAATTTTATTTTATGACTTCGAAAGGAATAAACCATTTTTCATTAAATTTCGCTCAATTTAAAGTGAGGTACTGAATTTAGCTATCATTTTTATTTATGAGGACGAGTGATGAGTCATGCAGCCAAAGCGTTAATTGTGATCACCGGTGCCAGCTCAGGTATTGGTTTAGCGACGGCGAAATTGCTGTCATCTCGCGGCCACGCGCTGCTATTGCTGGCGCGCCGCGTTGAGCCTATGAACGCCTTAAATCTGCCGAATACGCTGTGTCGTGCAGTCGACGTCACGGACATCGACGCATTTTCGGCGGCAGTCAAAGAAGCCGAGCAGCAGTTCGGGCCGGTAGACGCGCTGGTGAATAACGCGGGCGTGATGCTGCTAGGTGGCGTTGATCAGCAGAACCCGACTGAGTGGGAGCACATGCTCAATGTGAACGTCAAAGGCTTGTTGAACGGGGTTCACGCCGTCACCAAGGGGATGATTGAGCGCAAAGCGGGCACCATCATCAACATCAGTTCCGTGGCGGGCCGCAAGACTTTCCCTAACCACGTGGTGTACGTCGACACCAAATTTGCGGTACACGGCATGTCTGAAAACCTGCGCGAAGAGCTCTCGCCGCACAATGTTCGCGTGATTGTGATTGCACCGGGCGCGGTGGAAACCGAGCTGTTAAGCCACACCACCAATGACGAAATCAAAGCCGGATACCAAGAGTGGAAGCAAGAGATGGGCGGCAAAGTGCTGAGCGCGGAAGACGTGGCCCACGCCATTGACTATGCCTACTCCCAGCCGCAGTACGTCTGCGTGCGTGAAATTGTTTTGGCTGCGACCCGTCAGGGCGCATAACCCGAGTGATTCAAATTCAAGAGGGGCTTCGGCCCCTTTTTTAAACTGGCAAAAAGAGGATATACCCCGATGGCTGACGACAATAATTCAGGTTTTGAGCAGAGACTTCAGGTTATAGAAGATAAATTAGCCATTTATGAGCTCATTGCCTCGCACCCGCCGAGTGCGGATACCGGCCTCGCGGAGTATACGGCTTGCGTCTATATGGAAGATGGCGTTTTTGATCGCGGCGCGGGTCTGGATGGTGCCAAAGGGGTTGATGAGATCGCGGCCTTTATCCTCCGACCGGCACATGAAGAAGCTATCAAGAGCGGGCTGGCTCATTTCGCCGGCTTGCCGCTGATTGATTTACGTGGCGATAAAGCGGTGGTGACCTCCTATTTGCAACTGCTACAACTCGACAAGCAGGGCGAGCCGCGTGAAATGGCCAATCACGGCTTTTCCAGCGGCTATCGAATTCACCGAGTGGTGGTGAACCGCTGGGAGTTGGAGCGCCATCAGGGCAAGTGGAAAATTCGCAGCAGAACCCTGCTGCCGGTGGATGGAACCGAGGCTCCGCGCCAGCTGTTAACCCGTGGTCTGTCAGACGTGCTTCACGGCTCGAATTGATTTTACAGGCATTATTGGCAGTGAAATGGCCGCCAGCGTTGTCGGCCATCTCACGCCCATCCTCAGTGCACACCCTGCCTTTTTTCCGTGCAGTGCTAGCAATCATCGGCATTCCCTCCGCCACTTACCTCTGTCTCCCTCGCTGCTTCACGCTGCCAAAAACTTGTATTCAAGTCAGTATCCATAAGCCCGCTAGCTATTTCTCAGACCTGATTTTGAGAGGTGGATCAAATATTGGCCTGCTTTATGCATTTCTCACCACATAGATTTGTCATGTGGGTTTGATAAGGCAGAGCGGCGATGAACGAGATCCTGAATTTTGATGCACACAAGCTGGCGCGGCTGATTCGCCAACGCGAACTGTCTGCGGTGGAAGTTACCAAGGCGTCGCTTGAGCAGATGCAGCAGCTCGAACCCACTCTGCACGCTTTCTGCACCCCAACGCCCGAGCTGGCAATGTCGCAGGCGGAAGCTATCGATCTCAAACTGGCGAAAGGTGAAACCGTCGGGCCACTGGCGGGGGTTCCTATTGCAGTAAAAGACCTGATCAATACTGCCGGGGTGAAAACTACCTCCGGCTCATTCGTCTATGAACACTTTATTCCCGACGAAGATGACATCGTGGTCGAACGCGTGCGTAACGCCGGGGCGGTTATCCTCGGCAAAACCACCGCGCCGGAGTTTGGCTATAGCGGCGTGGGCCACAACCCGTTGTTCGAATCGCCGCGCAACCCGTGGGATATCAGTAAAACCCCCGGTGGCTCCAGCGCGGGTTCCGGCGTCGCGTTGGCGGCACGCATGTGCCCGCTGGCGCTGGGCAGCGACGGTGGCGGCTCGGTGCGCATTCCGGCGGCCCACTGCGGCGTCTATGGCTTGAAAGCCTCGATGGGGCGAGTGCCGCTCTATCCGGGGTGCCGCGACGAACGCTATCCGGGCGTCTCTAGCTGGGAATCCCTCGAGCACATTGGCCCGATGACCCGCAGCGTGGCCGACGCCGCGTTAATGATGTCGGTCATTGCTGGCCCTGACGCCCGCGACCGCCACTCGATTCCGGCAGGCGATGTCGACTGGCTGGGCGCAACCCGCCGCGACATCAAAGGCCTGCGCGTCGCCGTTAGCGCCGACTGGGGATACGCTGCCGTCGACCCTGAAGTGCGTGACGTCTTTGCGCAGGCGGTCAGCGTGTTTGAACGCGAGCTGGGCTGCGTGGTGGAGTACGCCCATCCCGGCTTTAGCGACCCGCGCCGTGCCTTTATGGCGCTGGTGGCGATGGACACCGACTTAGTCGGCATGCGCCGCCTACTGCCGGAGTTTGGCGACAAGATGTCTCCCCATCTGGTGGACATGCTTACCCGCAACTGGACGGCGGAGGACTTCACCAACGCCATCACCGAGCGCAAAGCCGTGACCAACCAGATGTGGCGCTTTATGCAGCGTTACGACCTGCTGCTGACCCCGACGCTTGCCGTCGCGCCATTCCCGCTGCATATGCAGGGGCCAGAAGTGATTGAAGGCCGCATGGTCGCCAATAACGAATGGCTGAGCCTCTGCTTCCCAATGAATTTAACCGGCCAGCCAGCGGCCTCTATTCCTGCTGGTTTTACCCCGTCTGGATTGCCCGTCGGCTTACAGCTGGTGGGGCGGCATTTGGATGATGCCACTGTTCTTGCCGCCAGTGCGGCGTTTGAGCAAGCGCAGCCGTGGAACCACCTGCAACCCGGTGTTCTGTCGCGCTGATTTTTCATCTTATTGACCAGGAATCGCCACTATGAAAACTAACAACAAAAACGACGCAGCGGGAAAAGGGCTTGAGCAGGAGTTTGAGCACAGCCCGGTTCCGCTAACCCATCGCCACTCAACCCGCTCGGTGTCTGCGGTGTGGTTTGGCTTCCCGATGATCCTCACCAATGCGCTGTTCGGCGGCATCATCACTTGGCACCTCGGCTTTTGGCCCGCGATAGCCGCCATTCTGCTGGGTAACTTGGTGCTGTTTGGCTATGTCGGCGCGCTGAGCCACTTTGCCGGTTCAACCGGGCTGAACTTTGCGCTGCAAGCCAAAAAGACCTTTGGTACCAAGGGTTACGGCTGGGTGTCCGGTTTTCTCTCCACCGTGGTGATTGGCTGGTATGCCTTCCAAACTGGCTTAACCGGCACGGTCATTCATGAAACCTTTGGCTGGAATGAGCTGGGCGTCAGCGCCTTTGCCGCCGTGCTCTACATCGCCATCACCTTCCTTGGCGTGCGCGCGCTCTCCCTGCTGGGCATGATTGCCGCGCCGATGTACGTGATCCTCGGGCTGGTGGCGCTGTGGCTTATCTCCGGCACCCATGATTTAACGCAGATTGTGAACTGGCACGGTTCGGCGGCAGTGGCCGGTGGCATGACCATGGGCACGGCGGTGACGATGGTGGTGGCAGGCTTTGCCGACTCCGGCACCATGACCGCCGACTTCACCCGCTGGTCGAAGGACGGCAAGTCGGCGGTGATCGCTGCGTTCTCGGCTTTCCCGGTGGCTAACGTGATTTCTTATCTGTTTGGCGTGGTGATTGTCGCGGCGGGCGCGGCTATCGATCCGCTGCAAAACGGCGGCAACTTCCTCTCTCTGTTGATGGGCCACGGCGCGCTGCTGGAAGTGCTGGCCTTCGTCTTCGTGTTCATCAACCTCGGCTCGGTCTGTACTCACTGCCTGTATAACGGCGCGATGGGCTTCAGCCACCTGTTCGGCAGCAAGATGCGTTTATGGACGGTGATTCTGGGCGCGATTGGCGGCGTGTTGGCGCTGATTGGCGTTTGGCACTACTTCCTCAACTGGCTGAGCCTGCTCGGCGTGGCCGTCCCGCCGTTTGGCGCGGTGATGATTGTTGACCTGATCCTGATGGGCGAAATCAGCCGCTTGCGCACCGAGCAGCGCGTCCGCACCAGCGCCTTTGTGGCATGGGCCATCGGCACCTGCTGCGCCACTATCGCGCACGTCTGGTTCCCGTCAGTAGGCGAAGCCATCGTTGGATTGGTCGCCGGTGCCGTCTCTTATTACGCAATCACTATGCTGGCAATCAAATCGCCGGTTGTCGCGCTGGAGAAGAAATAAATGTCCGAATTTACGATTAACGCTGACCCGTACCGCTGGCCATTCGACGGCTCGCTTTCTGCCGCGAACACGGCGCTTATCGTCATCGATATGCAAACTGATTTTTGCGGCAAAGGCGGTTATGTCGACACCATGGGCTACGACATTGCCCTGACTCGCGCGCCGATTGCACCGATTGCCTCGGTGTTGGCCGCGATGCGCGCGCAAGGCTTCACCATTATTCACACCCGCGAAGGGCATCGCCCGGATCTCAGCGATTTGCCCGCCAATAAACGCTGGCGCTCGAAGCAGATTGGCGCGGAGATTGGCTTCGCCGGGCCGTGCGGGCGCATCTTGGTGCGTGGCGAGCCGGGCTGGGAAATCATCCCCGAGCTGGCGCCTTTGGCTAATGAAACCATCATCGACAAGCCGGGCAAAGGCTCGTTTTACGCCACCGATCTAGAGCTGGTGCTGCATACGCGGGGCATCAAAAACCTGATCATTACCGGCATCACCACCGATGTTTGCGTCCACACGACGATGCGCGAAGCCAACGATCGCGGCTTCGAATGCATGGTGCTGTCCGACTGCTGCGCGGCGACGGAGCAAAAGCATCACGAGGCGGCACTCAGCATGATCAAAATGCAGGGCGGGATCTTCGGCGCGGTGACGGACTCCGCCACGCTGCTGGATGCTCTCGCCACGGCGTAATCTTTTCCTGACAGCTTGGGCTAAGAATTTTAAACCTCAAAGCGTGAGCGCTTCGTTTGAATATTTTCACAATATCGAACAGAGTTTACTGAAGCGCTCACGTCAGTGAGAAAAGCCAATGTTGTCATGGAGAAGAGTCGAATGAACGCTGTAGGCTTTGTCAGTAGCGATACCCTTCGCGCCAACTTTTCGCGCGCGATGTCCGACATGTATAAGGCGGAAGTTCCGCTCTATGGCACCTTGATGGAGCTGGTGGCCGACACCAATCAGCAGGTGATGGCGCAGTCGCCGGAGATTGCCAGCAGTCTGGCGCAGACCGGCGAGTTGCAGCGTCTGGATATGGAGCGGCACGGCGCTATCCGCGTCGGCACTGCCGAGGAGCTGGCGACCCTGCGGCGGCTGTTCGCCGTGATGGGCATGGAGCCGGTGGGCTATTACGATTTGAGTTCTGCCGGGGTGCCGGTCCACTCCACCGCCTTTCGCGCGGTCCACGAGGTCTCGCTGCAAGTCAGCCCGTTCCGCGTCTTTACTTCTCTACTGCGACTTGAGCTTATCGAAGACCCCGCGCTGCGCGACTTCGCCAGCTCCGTGTTGGCAAAACGCAATATTTTCACCCCGCGCGCCCTTGAGCTGATTGAGCAGCACGAGCGCGACGGTGGCCTCAGCCCGCAGCATGCCGACGAGTTTGTGCAGCAGGCGCTGGAAACTTTCCGCTGGCACCACACGGCGACGGTCACGCTGGAGGAGTATCAGCAGCTTAACGCCCAGCATCGACTGATTGCCGACGTGGTGGCTTTTCGCGGGCCGCACATTAACCACCTGACACCGCGTACGCTGGATATCGATCACGTTCAGGCCGACATGCCAAAACGCGGCATTCCGCCCAAGGCAGTCATTGAAGGGCCGCCGCGCCGTCAATGCCCCATCTTGCTGCGCCAGACCAGTTTCAAGGCGCTGGATGAAAAGATCACTTTTAAAGGTCAGGCGGCAGGGGAGTTTGGTAGCCACTCGGCGCGCTTTGGCGAGATAGAACAGCGCGGCGTGGCGCTGACCACCAAGGGGCGGGCACTGTACGACGAGCTGCTCAACCAAGCGCGCGAAGAGCTGGGCGCGTTTCCCAATGAGGCCAATGCCGCGCAATACGTGGCGATTCTGGAGAGGGTGTTCGCCGCCTTCCCGGACAGCTACCCCGAACTGCGCCAGCAGGAGTTGGCTTATTTCCGTTACTTCACCAATCAAACGCCGGGGCAGGATTTTGACTCGCTGGAGCAGGCGATCCGCGCCGGAGCCGTTTCCTTCGAACCCTTGGTCTATGAAGATTTCCTGCCGGTCAGCGCGGCGGGGATTTTCCAATCAAATCTGGGAGATAGCGCCCGTTCCCACTACGAAGCCCACTCCAACAAGCATGAATTCCACAAGGCGCTAGGTCACGAAACCATCGACGAACTGAAGCTTTATGCCGACACCCAGCAGCGCTCATTGCAGGAGTGCGCGCGGGTGTTGAGGTTTTCGCTGTAACCCTTCTCCCCACTCCCCATTCTGCGAGTGGGGAGAGTTCCGCCGTTACTCGCGCACTTCATCCCACGTCAGGCCAAAACGAGTCAAATATTTACGCAGCCGGTCGGCGTCGTTCGGCTGCTTCTTCTGTTCCCGCGACACGGCAAACAGCCGACGGCCCGCCTCCGAAAGCGATGCCGAGCTGCGGCACACTTCAATTACCGTCTCCATCTGGCGCTGATCGAACAAGTCGAGGTGCGACAGCTTAGGTGCCGATTTGGCGCTTGCAGGTTGGCCTTGTTGCCAGTGCTGGCGCAGGCGTTCGATCTCCTCTTCGACCAGTGCTTGGGTGATTCGCCCCTGATCGGCAAGGGTTGCCATGCGCGCAATCGAAGCACTGAGTTCGCGGAAGTTTCCGCGCCATAGCGTCTGCGGCGAGCAGGCGAACGCCAGATAAAATGCTCGAGCTTCTTTATCAAAACGCACCTGTGTTTTTTGGCTGCGTGAGAAGCGTTGCAGCTCGAAATCGATATTAGGTTCGATGTCTTCGCGACGCTCCGTCAACCCCGGCAGGCGGAAGGTCCACATATTGATTCGGGCAAATAAGTCTTCGCGAAAACGCCCGGCGGCCACCCATTCGGCCATATTGCGGTGAGTTCCGGCAATTAGCTGAAAATCACTGCTGACCTCTTTATCTGAGCCAAAGGGGAAGAAGGTTTTCTCTTCGATGGCTTTCAGCAACATGGCCTGCTCATCAAGCCCCAACTCGGCGATTTCGTCTAAGAACAGTACGCCGCCATTGGCCTCACGCAGTAGGCCAGAGCGGGCTTGCAGCGCGCCGGTGAATGCCCCTTTCACATGACCAAACAGCGTCGACATTGCGTTATCGCCGCGCAGCGTGGCGCAGTTCACCGCGACCAGTTGGCCTTTCACCAGATGGCGTGACTGGCGCAGTTCGTAAATTTTCTGGGCTAAAAATGACTTTCCGGCACCCGTCGGCCCAGTCAGCAGCATCGGCGCGCTGGAGCGCAACGCCACTCGTTCGATCTGATCGATTAGGGTATTAAAGGTGTTATTACGCGTCTCAATGCCTGACTTCAGAAAAGAGACCGAACGCTGCTGCTCGTGAAGAAAGCGGCTGGTCAGCGTGGCGTAGCGGCTAAGATCCAGATCGATAATCGAGTAAATGCCTTCCGGCCTTGGCGTCTCGGATTTCGGTCCCGGCGCGGTCTGCAATAGTCTGGCGGGAAGATAGCGCGCCTCTGTCAGCAAGAACCAGCAGATCTGCGCGACGTGCGTGCCGGTAGTGATGTGTACCAGATACTCTTCATTTTCAGTATCAAACTGATAACGGCTGGAGAAATCGAGAAAGGCGTTATACACCACTTCGAAATCCCAAGGATCACTTAGCTCGACCTCATGCAGCACCACCTCGGTGTGCGGAGAGATTTTCGCAATGTCCTCAAGCTGTTGCTCAGCCATGCTCCGGTCGCGCGACTGATAGAGCAACTCCAGACGATCAACCCGTAGATCGGGTTGTTGGCATAGCCCCACCGTCGGCCGCCATTTGGTCCAACGGTTTTGGCGTTTACCGCGTTTGTCGAGGGTCGTGCCCAACACACCAATGACGACATTCGATTTCATATTATACCTGCAAATAAAGCCTTATCTTATGGGATAAGAATAATGCTTAGCGCATGCATTAGCTACGGTAGCGTTGATAATTTTTTATTGAGTTTTTTCAATTGGTTATCGATAAATGTCTAATGCGGAATGAGATTGGCACGCTATTAGCAGTAGATATAGCAACAAAACCAACAAAAAGAGTAAAAAAATGGCGAACAAACTTGTGATGGATCACCAACTTATGACGCAGGGCAACGGCGCACCGATAAAAATGTGGACCAACGGCGTGCCGGTAGAACCTGAGGCGCGTCAGCAATTATTGAATACCGCGCAGATGCCTTTCATCTTTCAACATTTGGCTGTGATGCCGGATGTGCATCTGGGAAAGGGCTCAACTATTGGCAGCGTGATCCCGACCCGCGGGGCGATTATTCCGGCCGCCGTAGGTGTTGATATTGGCTGCGGCATGATTGCCGTGCGCACTTCGCTGGTCGCCAGTGATTTGCCGGATAACCTCTACGGATTGCGCAGCGCCATTGAACAAGCCGTGCCGCACGGGCGTACTTCAACCCGTTCGAAGCGAGATAAAGGGGCATGGCAAACGCCGCCGCGAGAAGTGGAACCGCACTGGGCGGAGCTGGCCCCGCGCTTTGCCCGGCTGACCGACAAATACCCGCAGTTGCTGAAAACCAACAATTATCAGCATCTCGGCACACTCGGCACCGGTAACCATTTTATTGAAGTTTGTCTGGATGAGTCCCTGCAGGTGTGGGTGATGCTGCACAGCGGCTCACGTGGCGTGGGTAATGCCATCGGCACGCTGTTTATTACGCTGGCGCAGCAGGATATGCAGCAGCACATTGCCAATTTGCCGGATCGCAACCTCGCTTATTTCGAAGAGGAAAGCCAACACTTTGACGATTACATTGAAGCCGTAGGCTGGGCGCAGGACTTTGCCCGCTGCAATCGAGAAGTCATGATGGAACGCACGCTGGCGGCCCTGTCACGCATTGTCACCAAGCCGTTTACTACGCATCAGGAGGCGGTGAATTGTCACCACAACTATGTGCAGCAGGAAACCCATTTTGGCGAATCGGTGCTGATCACCCGTAAAGGGGCGGTATCAGCGCAAAAGGGCGAAATGGGGATTATCCCCGGCTCGATGGGGGCGAAAAGTTTTATCGTGCGCGGCTTGGGGAATGAAGAGAGCTTCTGCTCATGCAGCCACGGCGCGGGCCGCACCATGAGCCGCACGGCGGCAAAAAAACGCTTCAATATTGAAGACCAGATCCGCGCCACGGCGCACGTGGAATGCCGTAAAGACAGCGATGTCATTGACGAAATTCCCATGGCTTACAAAGACATTGACGCCGTGATGGCGGCGCAATCATCGCTGGTTGAAATTGTTCATACGCTGCGCCAAGTGGTGTGTGTAAAAGGATAAAAGAAGATGCAAACAGGATTATATGGCGTCAACGCCGAGATGCGCAGCCGCGTTCAGTTAGCGCTACGCGACATAGAACAACGCTACAACGTCCGGGTGCTGTATGCCTGCGAGTCGGGCAGCCGAGCCTGGGGCTTTGCTTCTCCTGACAGCGATTACGACGTCCGCTTTTTATATGTCCATCAGCCAGAATGGTATTTGCGGGTGGATGAAGCGCGTGATGTCATCGAGATGCCAATAAACGCTGAGCTGGATCTGTGCGGCTGGGATTGGCGTAAAGCCCTGAGATTGCTAAAAGGGGCTAACCCAAGCCTGCTGGAATGGCTCATCTCGCCGATAGTGTATGAGCAAGACCCGGCAACCCTCGACGCCCTTAAGGCGGTGGTACCCGACTGGTTTTCTGCTGAAAAAGCGCGCTGGCACTACTACTCCATGGCGCGGAAAAACTTTCGCGGTTACTTGCAGGGGGAGGAGGTGCGGCTCAAAAAGTACTTCTACGTTCTGCGCCCGTTGTTAGCCGTGCTGTGGCTGGAAGCGGGGAAAGGCTTGCCGCCAATAGCCTTCGACCAACTGGTAACTGGTACGTTGACGGACTGCGAACTCTTGGCCGAAATCAGCCGGTTGCTCGAGTTAAAACAGCAAGCCGGTGAGGAGAAATACGGCCCGCGAATGCCGAAAATACACGCTTTCATTGAGCAGCAGTTGGCATCGGATAGCCAAAGAGTGCCACTTGATGACAGCCGAAAGCGAGATTCGCAGGCTCTGGATACCCTGTTATACCGCACAGTAATGGGTAGTGACGTCCGGCAGAATGTCGATTAAAAGGATCAATAAAATGATGGCATGGTTAGAGAAGATATTGGGTAAGAAGTCAGTAGAGCCATCCGTAACTGAATTAGTTTCGCCAATGGTTGAGGAGGTGAAGCCACTCAAACAAGTGACTTTTACCTCCCAGCGAACGGATCTTGATGGCTTAGATTTAAATTTGCTCACCTTACTGCGGGAAATAGATAAATTGATGGCAGAACCCAAAAATTTTGATTTCTGGTTTCCCGAGCAGCATGATCTGGACCAGATCACACGACTGGGAAAATTGACCTGTCATTACAATGGTCATATCCGGCAGCATGCGGTGACTTGTTTAGGTTTGATGCAAGGTGTTGCGGCATTACCTTATTTGATTCATCGAGCAAATGACTGGGCTTGGCAGGTACGGGATGCCGCGCGTCAAAGCATTAGGCAATTTATGCAGCCAATGTATGCCGCTGATTTAGTGAATTGCCTACCTGATTTATACAAATTGCTAAATGGTGAGCGTGATGATCACCAAAAGTTAATCAATGAAATTATTGAGTTTCTATGCCAGTTCGAAAATAGGCAGGTGCTCATTTCGGGGCTAACATCACCAAATAACAAAGTAGCTCGGCTTTGTTTGCAAGTCGTGCTGGACCGCCAGCTTATGGCTGAAGATGAGGTTTACCTAAGTGTTGGGGACCACAATGATGTCCTTCTGAGACATTCAGCGGTTGAGGCTTTGCTGCACAATCCGCAGAAACTCACCGTGCAAATCCTTAATAAGATGCTTTGTGACAACTATGCCGTTATCAAGCAGTTGGCGCTCAATATCGTGATGGAGCAGAACTTAGATCTTCATCCACAGTTGTTGCTGCAATTGTTGTTTGATCGGAATGAAATAGTGCGCAGGCGCTCAGCAAATTTAGTTGATGCTCAGGGAATGTCGGCGACTCAGCTTTATTTGGCAGCGTTTAATGATGAAGCAAAGCCAGTCAACCAAAGGGTGATCGCGCTATTGGGCTTAAGTGAGCAGAAATATGTACACACTCTTGAGCTTGCCTTAAGTCATCTTGAAAGCCAGCAGCCGAAAATGGTTAAAACGGCATTGCGCGTGGTAGTTCGTTATCAGCAAGAGGAGGCAAAAGAGCACCTGTTGAATGCGTTGGTTCATCCTGTTTATCCAATTGCAAAATACGCTAGTCAGCAGATTGATAAATTAAAGCTTTATGTGCCGTTGGATACGTTACAGCACTGTTTTGATGCCGCGCCTTCTTCTAAACACGCAAGACTCTGCGTTAGTTTGACTTATCGTTTGAATGCTTGGGACGCAATCATTTTCTCGTTGCGTAATCTTAAAACGAACAAGGATGAATTCGCTCAGGAAGCATTAATACGCAGTGAAAGTAGAGTTAACTTTTTTAGCATTCAGCCCAAAGAGGAGCAAAAAGAGGAAATACTGGCGTTGTTAACATTACATCCTGAGATCGCGAGCAAATATAAAGGTAGCGATTATTTTCAGCGACTTCAAAGTCAGTAAATGCGAAGCGGAAAGGACTCCGCCCGCTAGCCTCTACTTTTCTTATATCGGCTTTGACCATGAATATGACAGCTCCAAAATACTTAATGGCATATAGCCAAAAACAGAACGAGTATCATCTAGAGGTTACAGCCATTGTTCTTTTTGGCATGGTTAGTGAAGACGGGGATGCTATTTACTTGGAAATCCGCTACCAAAATTATGACGCAGGCATAGTTGAAGGGGACCACTTATTTCTCTCTTTGGATGAAGCACTCGATTCATCCGAAGCTCACTTCGGTATTTGCCGGGAGCATTGGAGAGACTTGTCGGCGCATGAAATTGAGAATATCGATCAGGGGATATCCTGAGCTATTCCAACAGGAGCCATTACATGTCTTATGACTTAAGCGTTTATTTAAAACGCAGCAATATGCCCTCTCCTGAGCAGTGGCGTCAGGCGATCCATGATGCGGGCTTTGCTGTCGATTTGGACGCGGATTTTGATATAGAGACGTTTGGTGGTTTTTTACCTTGCCCGGTAGACGGCAAGGTCTCGGGCTTTGAACTTACTTTTGCAGAGTGTGATCATGAGGAAACCGAAGAGTCCGGTCTTCCCTTAGACCTCGATTTCACCGTGGTATTTTCCATTGGAAGTAACCCGCTCGAAATGATCTCTGCGTTAATTGCTTCAGGCGTGTTGGCACAACTTAGCGAAGGTTGGTTGGTCGACCCGCAGGTCGGTCAGTCGATTCCGGCTAACGAAGCCCTTGAGCAGGGGAGACTATTACTGGCAGAAGCCTGCTCAGCAACTGAAGAAACGCCAGCGACGACTTCATCAAATAAGAAAGTCTGGTGGAAGTTCTGGTAAATCCTCCATCAACGCGTTCAAACCCAACCCCAAAAAAAAGCCCGCACTGCTAGCGGGCCAAGTGTCCTTGCTTGAGATACGGCTCTTGGGCCGATGGGCTGCATTCTAAAGTGGCTGGGGAAAAAGCAGCTATAACAGAGGATTAAAAAAACTGACGAACAGTTGTGGCAACTATTTCTTCACACTCGCTGGCTTCTTTCCGGCGAAATACGCGCTATCTTGATCTGACTTAGCACGCTTCGCCTTTGCAATATCAACCCCAGATGTAGCCACCATAAGGATCATTATGTCTAAAATTTATCAGGCATTAGAAGACGCTGGCTGGGTTTTGCCGCCAGAACTGGTTCCGCCTCCGGGCGTGGTTTTCCCCTTCAAAGTGGTGCGAGTGGTGAATAACCGCGCCTACGTGTCGGGGCACGGGCCGCAAAACGCCGATGGCTCGCTATACACCACGCTTGGCAAAGTCGGGCGCGAAGTGAGCGAGGAGCAGGCTTACAAAGCGGCGCAGCTCACCGCGTTGTCGATTCTTGGCAGCCTGCACCGCGAACTTGGCTCGCTGGACCGAATTGTGGCGTGGAATCGCCTGTTCGGCATGGTCAATGCCGCGCCGGGCTTCAACCGCCTGCCGCCGGTGATTAACGGCTGCTCCGACGTCATCCTGCGCGTCTTCGGTCCAGAGATTGGTGCCCACAGCCGCAGCGCCGTGGGGCTGGCGGAACTGCCGTTTGATATCCCGGTAGAAATCGAGGCGGAAGTCGAAATCCGTTAACCCTCAACTGGCCCGTGAGTTCTCCATTTTTACCACTCGATCCGCCCGGCGAAGCGTTGCCGGGCGATGGGCGATAAGAAGGACAGTACGCTGGTAGCGCAGGCTCTCAAGCGCCCGGTGGAAGGCCAGTTCGTTAGGGTTGTCGAGGCTGGAAGAGGCTTCGTCGAGAATCAAAATCGGTGCTTCGGTCAGCAGCGCGCGAGCAATAGCAATGCGCTGCCGCTGGCCGCCCGAAAGCGTGTTTCCCGCTTCGCCGCACTGGCTCTCATAGCCTTGTGGCAAAGCGCGGATAAAACCATCGGCCTGCGCCAATTTCGCGGCGGCAACCACCTGCGCCTGACTGGCCTGCGGGCAACCAAGGCGGATGTTTTCCTCAATGGTTCCAGCGAATAGCGTTACATCCTGCGGCACCCAGCTGATGAGCTTGCGCAGCGTCGCCAAAGGCAGGGTGCGAATGTCACTTTCACCAATGTAAATCGCGCCGCTGTCCGGCTCCCAAAAGCGCAACAGCAGATGGGTTAAGGTGCTTTTGCCCGCGCCCGACGCGCCGCTCAGTGCGACAATCTCTCCGCTTTTTACCTCGAAACTTAGCTTATCCACCACGGCCTCTTGGCGGCTGTCGTAGGAAAAACTCACCTGCTCGACGCGCAGGGAGTGCTCTGCGGGAGCCGCTGCCGTGCCTTCGTCGCGGACCTGCGCCGACTGCTGCATAATGGTTAAAATCCGCGCTGCGCCCGCGCGCAACTCGCCCCACAGGCTGGCGGTCTGGGTAACGTCGACGATAGGCAGCAGGGCGCCGACCCCAAGCACCAACACCACCGGCAGCATCACCGGCGCGAGCTGGCCCTGTGCCAGTAAATGGCTGGCTGATAACACCGTCGCCACCAACGTCAAGGCGCTCAGCAGGTCAATCGCCGCCTGCTCCAGCCCGCTGCGCGAGCCATAGCGGCACTGGGCTTCGGTGAGTTTTTCAGTCTGCTGCACCAGCCGCTGAACCACATTTTCACTTTGGCCGAAGACCGCCAGTTCGCGCTGCCCGGCAATAAACTCCACCGTGTCGGCATTAAGCTGCCCGAGTTGGTCCATCACCTGTTTTCCCTGACGGGCCGCCAGCCGTGAGAGCCACAGCGGCACGCTGGCTAACAGCAGCAGGAAGGGGATGACGACCAGCGCCAGTTGCGGATGAATGCTGTATAGCACGGCCACGGCGGCGAGCGGGACAACCACAGCGCCGACGTAATCAGCCAGCATATGGGCATAAAATCGCTCCATTAGCTCGGCGTCGTGCGTGGCAATCGAAGCCAGATCGCCAATCCGCTGGCCGAGCAGCTTGCCCGGCGCGGCGCGCTCCAGCCCGTCAAAAATCCCCACCTGTAGCTTCTCAATCAGCGCGAAGGCTAAATCGTGTGATGACCAGCTCTGCACCCAGTGCGCCACGGCAGTAAACAGCACCAAGCCCAACATCCAGCCGATAATTGGCACTAAGCCCTCGACGGAAGGAGTAACGATGGCGCAGCCCGTGAGCCACGCCGCCAGCGCGATGCTTGCCAGCGTGCCGCTTTGTGCCAGTATTCCCGCCAATATGGTCAAGGCCAGCAGGCCGCGCTGGCCGTGCATCAGGCGGACCAACCCTAAAAAACCGCTCTGTTTGGTGTTCATACTTTCTCCTCCTGTGCGGCGAGCAGGCGGGCGTAGCAGCCGCCGTTGACGCTGAGTTGTTGATGCTGGCCCTGCTCGACCAGCCGCCCCTCTTCAAACACCAGAATCAGATCCGCGTGTTTAATGCTTTCCAGCCGATGGGCAATGGCAATCACCGTGCGCCGCCCGCGAAACTGCGCCAGGGCGTGCTGTAAGGCCAGTTCGCTGTCGCAATCGATGCTGGCGGTGGCTTCATCGAGCAGCAAAATCGGCGCATCTTTGAGCAGTGCGCGAGCAATCGCCAGCCGCTGGCGCTGGCCGCCGGAGAGCTGGGCGCCGCGCTCACCGACCTGCGTCTGGTAACCCTGCGGCAGCTGTTCGATGAAATCGGCGATTTGCGCGGCGCGCGCGGCGGCGGCTAGCTCCTCATCGCTGGCATCGGGTTTGGCAATACGCAGGTTGTCTGCGATCGAGCCGTGAAACAGAAACACCTCTTGCGATACCAAACTGATGTTTTGCCGCAAGGTCTGAAGCTCGAATTGGCGGATATCCACACCGCCAAGGCGAATTGCCCCCTGCTGCGGGTCGAAGCTGCGCAGCAGCAGGGCCATCAGAGTAGATTTACCGGCACCCGACGGCCCGACGATCGCCACGAACTGCTGCTCTTCAATGCTAAAAGAGACATCAGTCAGCGCGGGCTGGCCCTGCGGATAAGTGAATGACAGCGTATCGACGTGCAGCGAATAACTGTCGGGAAGCGCCTTGGGCTGACTGGGTTCTGCAACCGGCGGGCTGAGTGCCAAAAGCTTGGCGATGGATCGCTGTGCGCCGCTGGCGGCCCATGCAATATGAAAAGCACTTTCCAGCTTACTCAGCGGGCGAAACGCCTCGCGGGCGAGGAACAGGGTGAGCAGTAGAACCAGCGGCGAGAGCTGCTGCTCGGCGACGCGCCACGCGTTGAACGCCAGCACCAGCGCAATGCCGCTAAGCGTGATTAAGCGAGTGATGCCGCCGCGCATTAGCATGATGTTAAGTGTCGCCATCGACGCGCGACGCAGCTCGGCGGCGTCCTGCGCCAGCTTTGCCCGCCAGCGCGGCGATGCGCCAAAGGCTTTCAGCGTTGCCAGCCCGCGCAGGGCGTCCATCAGTCGGTTGGTAAAGCCGCGCATTGCGGCAAAAACGCCGATTGCCTGTGGCCGCTGCCAGCGCATCCATACTCGGTCGAGCAGTGGGAAAGCCAGTACAAAGCCCGCCAGCAGCAGGCCCGAGGGCCAATCAATCCACAGCATAACGCCAAGAACTAGCCCGCAGCCGAGCAGGGCGGACCCGACGGCAGGCAGGTAGCGGCTGTAGTAGCTTTCAACGGCTTCGACGCCGCCGATCACCGCTGACTGTAAGTCGCCGACCTTATGCATCAGGCCGATCCCCGGCCCGAAGCGCGTGAGCTGTTGCAGCAGCCGTTGGCGCAATAGCGTTTTGCAGCTGGCCGCGATGTGCTGGGCGGTGACGGCACTGAGCCACAACAGCGCGGCGCGGCAGGCTATCATCGCAACCAATTGCAGCAGGGGCGTGGTTATCTCCGCCGCGCTGCCTGCCATCATCAGCCGGAACAGCAGCAGCGCCGTCAGCACGGCTTGGGCGACGTAACAGGCGATCACTGCCACATTGGCGGTGACAGCAAGCGCCAGCAGCGAGAGGAGCGACGTGGTTAATCCCTTAACTGGTGCTCTCATTGTATTGGTCCGCTCCAGAAGGTGCCGCGCAGCGGGAAGGCCAGAAAACGCTGGTTGACTTCATCCAAGGTTTTAGCCGGATCCAGCTCGGCGAAGGCGCTTGGGTGGAACATTTTTGCCATCTCTTCAACGCCCACAAAGAACAGCGGGTTGTCGAAGAAGAACAGCCAGATCCCCGCCGCGCGCTGGTTGCGAATAGCCGACAGGCTGGCGAGGGTAGGCTGCTCAATGATGGCTTGCAGCGAGCGCGCGCTCTGCTTCGGCGTGACGTCGGGGCCGACCAGCAGCCCTTTGCGGGTGACGGTGGAGCCACCGCCCGCCAGATAAAAGTCGGGCTTTTTCGCCAGCACGTATTCCAGATTTAACTTACCAATGCCGCTGGTCAGGGCTTCGGCGCCCAGATTACGCCCGCCCGCCGCCGCGATAAAATCGCTCATATTGCCGGTGCCGGAGGTAAAACAGCAATCATCGCCGCCGGGATTAAGATGGAAAAACACCAGCGGGCGCGGCAGGTTGGCCAGGCGCTGGGCGAGGTTATCCATGTGCTGCTGGTAGAACTGGGCAAAGGCTTCGGCTTCTGGCTGGTGGTCGAGAAGCTTGCCAAGCATCAGCATGCTCGGCACGGTATTGACCAGCGGACGGCGGAAGAAGTCGACGAAAACATAGGGAATATGCGCCGCGTCGAGCTTATTCAACCCCTCGGGGATGCGGCCATACAGGGTGAAAATCACCAGATCCGGCTTGGCGGCGATGGCCGCCTCCATTGAAAAGGTCCCGCTGTTCAAATCACCGATTTCCGGTACCGTTGCGGCCTGCGGAAAGCGCTGCTTCAGGGCATCGAAGGTGGAAGGGGAGTAGCGTTGCAGGTCGGTGCCCCACGCGACGATATTCTCCAGCGGATCCTTTTCCAGCAAGGCCAAGGTGATGATATGGCGGCTCTCCGCCAGCACAATCCGCTTGGCCGGAGCGGGCAGCGTCACGCTGCGATTAAGCATGTCGGTCACGGTGATGGGCGCGGCGGTGCTGGTGAAACTGGCGATAAACAGCAGCGAGGCCGCCAGCACCATGAGTGATTTCAAATGAGTCATTTTCTGTTCCTTACCAGCGATAGCTGACGGTTGCCGTCAGCGTGCGGTCGAAGCCCTGCGAGCAGGTGGTGGTGCTGCAACTGGAATAATAATCCTTGTTAAACAGGTTGTTAGCGTTAACTGCCAGTTTTACCCCGCGCAGCGAGCGGTCCAGTTCGCCAAGGTCATAGTGCAAGGCGGCATCGAACAGGGTGTAGTCCGGCACGCGAATGCTGTTATTGGTATCAGCCCAGGTTTTACCGACATAGCGCACGCCCGCGCCGAAACCCAGACTGGTGAGCGGCCCCTGCTGGATGCTGTAATCAGCCCACAGAGAAGCCATCTGCTCCGGCATGCCGGTCGGCGTCTTGCCCTGCGCGCCTGCTACCGTGCTTTTGGTGGTTTCCAAATCATTCCATGTATAGCTGGCGATAACCTTCATGGCCGGAGTGAGATTGGCGGCGGCCGAGGCTTCAATCCCCTTCGACGTCACTTGCCCGGTCTGCACGGTATTCAGGTTGTTATTGGGATCGGTGGTGGAAACGTTATTCTGCTCGAGGTTGAACCATGCCAGCGTGAACAGGCCGTCAAAGCTCTCCGGCTGGTATTTCACGCCGGTTTCAATCTGCTTGCCGGTGGTGGGTTTGAAAGTTTCACCATAGAAATTGGTGCCAAGAACCGGAGCAAAGGAGGTGGTGTAGCTGACATAAGGCGCGACGCCGCTGTCCGTCAGCCACGTCAGCCCGGCTCGCCACGTGAAGTGGTGATCGTCCTGACTGGTTGAAGTGCTTTTCAGTCGGTTATCGGTGCTGACCGAGGCCCAATCTTCGCGCGCCGACAGGTCAATCATCAGGCGCTCGGCCAGCGCTAAGGTGTTGCCCAGATAGACGCCGGTTTCATCGGCGCTTTGGTAAGTCGAGGTAAAAGGCGTCGCGGCGGAGAAGTTGCCGCCGTAGGTCGGGCGATAAATATCTACCGACGGCGCCGCGCCGTAATTCAGGTAGTAATCCTCCCCGGTGCGGCGATAACCTACGCCGAGTACCGTGGTCCCGGTCACCGGGCCCGCGTCCCAATGCGCTTTCACATTGTTGTCCGTGGCCCACACCTTGCCTTTAATGGCGAACTGATACGCCGCGCGGTTCAGGGTGCGCATATCCGCCGCCAGCCGAGTACCCGACCAGGTTTGGGTCAGCAAGTCGTTATATGTGTAGCGGCTGGCGGAGTGGAATGACCAAACGTCGTCGAAGCGATGATCGAACTCATAGCCGATGTTGGTTTGGTTCATGTGGTTGTCCAGCCCGCTGTTGTCGAGATAGACATCGCGCGGCAGCTTGCCGTTCGGGTTGCTCAGCAGGGTGCCGTAAATCGGCGTGAAGTTGCGCGGCGGGCCAAACTTGTCGCGGCTAAAGGAGGTCAGCAGGGTCAGCGTGGTATCGCCGTCGGGCTGCCATGTCAGAGAAGGCGCGATATAGGCCGTGTCATCCGGCACGTTGTTAAACTGGGTGTTGCTGTCGCGACCCACGCCGACCAGCCGGTAGAGCAGGGTTTTGTCATCATTAACCGGCCCGGAGAAATCAAACTGCCCCTGATATCTGTCGTGATTGCCCAACTGAACACCCACCTCGTGCAGCGGCTGCTCGGTCGGGTGCTTGCTGATGCCATTCACCACGCCCCCCGGCGAGCCGACGCCGTAGAGAAATCCGGTTGGGCCGCGCAGCACGTCGATACTTTCCAATCCATAGGGCTGGTAGCGCACATAGGATTGCGCGGTGGTGGAGCGCAGCCCGTCGAGCAGCGCGCCGTTCAGCGTGGCGTCGAATCCGCGCAGGCTGAAGTAGTCGAATCTTGAGCTGACGGCGGAGGTCGAGGCGAACACCCCCGGCGTGTAGCGCAGCGCCTCGGTGGTGGTCTGCACGTTGCGGTCGGTCAGCTCATCGCGGCCAATCACGCTCAGTGACTGCGGGGTTGCCAGCACCGACCCATTGGTTCGGCTGCCGGTTTTACTCTGTTTCGCCACATAGCCTTCGCCGTGGGCCGAACTGCCGTCGGCGGTGACGGTCAGCGTCTCTTCTTCCCCGTTATTTTGTGCCCATCCTGGTATAGAAACCGCCAGCGAGCTTGCGCCAACGCACGCGGCTAAAAGAGTCATTTTATGTTTTTTATGCTTTAACACCGGTAATCTCCAAAGCGAATGAGAATTATTTCAGCGCTGGCTATTCTCACCCTGAAGATTTTTCTGGCAATGGCGAAGGCTTTCGCTAGCGGGACTCTTTCTTTCGATAAATAGCCTTGGGAACCTTGCGTGTAGCGCCTTGGCGCACGATCTCTGGAACTGCATGATAAAGGCTGATAATGTGAGAATAAGAATTATTAGCAATAACTTGCGGCGGCGTCTCCCGCCCTTTTCAACAGGTCGTCAGATGAAAAACAGCAGCGGCGAAGTGGGGAAGTCGGTCAATGAGGCTATTTTTGAGGGTTCGATTGCCTTCAGCAGTGGTTCAATTTGCCCGCAGAACACCAAGTGGGAAACCGAGCGCCTCCAGCAGGGGCTGAAAATCATTATTGTCGAGCGCGGCGAATTGCAGTGTAAGTTGCCCGGTGCGCCAGCCAGCCAGCGCATTAGCGGCCCCTGTATTTGCGCGGTGTGGAACCAAGGTGAGAGTGAAGGGATGCAGCGCTTTGAGCCGGGACGCGTGCTGGAACACACTGCGATCTCGCTCTCGCCGTCGGCTATCGACAGCCGCATGGCGGTTGAAGTGCAGCAGCAACTCCAGCAAGCCTTTCAACTGGAGACATCCACTGGTCCAAGGCTGATGGTGATGGCGTCCTCGCCGGCGATTAAAGCCCTGCGCGCTCAGGTCGCCAGCTGCCCGCTGCAAGGGATTTCGCGAGCGCTGTATCTGTCTGGCAAAGCGCTGGAAATCATCGCCTACACGCTGGACGGCATTACCGCGCCTCCCGCGCCGACGGAAAACGAGCTGTTGCGCCTCTCTTCGGCGGATCTCGACAAGCTAAATCGCGCTAAACAGCTGCTGAGAGAGCGAATGCTTAACCCGCCGACGCTCGCCGAGTTGGCGCTTAGCGTCGGCATGAACACCCGCAAGCTGACGGTGGGTTTTCGCCGCCTGTTTGGCGAGAGCGTGTTTGAATATCTGCAATCGCTGCGCCTTGAAACGGCGTGGCAAATGTTAACGGCGGGGGACGTGAGCGTCTCCACCGCCGCTTATCAAGTGGGTTACAGCCCCGCGCATTTCTCCGTTGCGTTTCGCAAGAAGTTTGGCGTGTCGCCAAAATCGCTGAGGGGCTGAGTTAAGCTTTAACTTACTTCTTATCCAGCGACCAGGTGGCGCTAGAGACATTGACTTTGACCGGCAACAGGCCGATTTCGCTGAATTTATCGGCCAGAGCCTGCTGCTCTTTGAACACTTCCGGCGTCATGCGCTCGGCGCCAAACGGCATGCGGGCCACGGCCTTGGCCCAGATGGCTTTATCCAAACCGGTGGATGTCGACAAAATATCCGCCGCGCCGTCCGGGTTTTTGTTGGCCCAGTCGCTCAGCTGTTTCAGCTCATCCACCACTTTCTCGGCGGTTTGCGGGTAGGTGTCGGCAAACTTACGGCTGGCGAGATAGAAGGTGTAGTGCGGCACCAACCCTTCGGCATTTTTCACCAGACGCGCTTTCTCATGCGTTTCCACTTCGGCCAGATACGGGTCCCAAATCACCCATGCATCCACCGCGCCGCGCTGAAATGCTGCACGAGCGTCGCTTGGCGGCAGGTAAACCGGCGTCACGTCTTTATATTTCAAACCGGCATTTTCCAGCGCGCTGACCAGCAGATAGTTGACGTCAGAACCCTTGTTCAGCGCCACGCGCTTGCCTTTCAAATCCGCCACGGTTTTGATCGGCGAATTCTCCGGCACCACGATGGCCTCGGTTTGCGGGTTGGCCGGTGAGTGCGCCAGATAGACTAAATCCGCTTTGGCGGCCTGAGCGAAGGTCGGCGGCGCGTCGCCCGTAGCGGCTAAGTCGATGCTGCCGACGTTCAGCCCTTCGAGCATCTGCGGGCCCGCCGGGAATTCCACCCAGCGCACGGTGATCCCCTGTTTGCTGAAGTCGCTGTCGAGGGTGCCGCGATACTTGAGTAAGGCGAAAATATTGGCTTTCTGATAGCCAATATTGACGGTTTTCGGGGCGTCTTCGGCCCATGCTACGTTGAATGAGCCGAGCAGAATGGCGGCACTCAGGCCGCTGAGCAGTAATTTTTTCATGAGGTTTCTCTGGTAACCGGATTATGTCAGCGAACATAGCAAAGGCTGAAAAAAGTGCTTAATGAGAATAAAACCTAAGCTTTGCCAATTTTTTGCTTACCGCCGCGCTACTCGTTCCACACCGCGTCGCGCACTTTAATCGCACGAGGCAGCAGGCCCAGCGCGTAGAAACGGTCGGCGATGGCCTGCTGATCGCGAATGATCCCCAAGTCCATGCGCTGAGTCTGGTGGCTGCGTCGCGCCAGCGCGTGCAACAGCGAACTGGGTTCCAGCCCCAGTTCGTCGGAGAGCAGGGCGGCGGCCTCTTCGCGGTTGGCGTCGATATAGCGCCCGGTCTGCTCCAGCGCGCGCATCAGGGTGTGCAGCAGGTCCGCCGAGCGAGCCGCAAACTCGCGGTGCGCCAGATAAAACTGGTGATTGTTGACCCGCCCGCTGCCGTTGGCGATCACCCGCAGCTTGCCGCCTTGCTCGGCATCGCTCAGCAGCGGGTCCCACATCATCCACGCATCCACCGCATGATGGTCGCTCGGCGTCAGCGGATATTTCGGCGGCGCGTAGACCACCCGCACGTCGTCGAGCGTTAGCCCGGCCTCATCCAAAATCTGCACCAGCAGGTAATGCACGTTGGAGCCTTTGTTCACCGCGATGCGCTTGCCGCGTAAATCTTCAATAGAAACAATCGGGCTGTCCTGCGCGACCAGCAGCGCCACGCTCTGCGGCGCGGCGGGCTCCCACGCCACGTAGGTCAGCATGCTGCCGTTGGCTTGGGCGAACACCGGCGGCACTTCGCCGGTGGTGCCGAAATCTATCTCGCGGTTGTTCAGGGCGTGCAGCAGCTGCGGGCCAGCGGGGAACTCACTCCACAACACGCTGATATCGCGGTCGGCGAACTGCGCTTCCAGCGACTGGCGGGCTTTTAGAATGCCGAGATTGCCAAACTTCTGATAACCAATGCGCACTTCGCGCTCGTGCTGCGGGCGCTCGCTCACGCCACGCGGGCCGAGGCCGGTGACGCTGCGCCGGGCCTTAATCAGCCCGAGATGCCCGAGGTGGGTGCGCAGGGTATTGCGGCTGACGCCAAGCAGGGCGGCGGTTTGCAGCTGATTGCTGTTACTTAGCTCAAAGGCGTTGCGCACCAGCGCGTCAATCACCCGTTGGTACAGCGGGTTGTCGCTGTTCTGCTCCTGCTGGCGGGTGAGCTGCTGGCGCATAAACTCATCCAGCCCGTCTTGTCCCATCGGCAGGTGGTCGATACCCACCGGGCCGAGCCTTAGCTGGCGCGGGGTGATCAGCGGATCTCTACTCAGCAGGACCGCGTTGTGCAGGGTGTTTTCCAGCTCGCGGACATTGCCGGGCCACGGGTATTCCATCAACTGGTCGAGGGTGTCGTCGGCCAGCCGCAGCTGTGGCCGCCCCAGTCGCCGCGCGTAGAGGGTGAGAAAGTGCTCGGCGAGCAGCGGAATATCTTCCCGGCGCTGGCGCAGCGGCGGCAGGGTAACGGCGGCGACGTTAAGGCGGTAATAGAGATCTTCGCGAAAGCGCCGCTCGCGGATAGCGTGGGTTAAGTCGACGTGGGTGGCGGCAATCACTCGCACATTCACTTTGACCGGGCTGCGTGAGCCGACCCGTGTCACTTCGCGCTCCTGCAACACGCGCAGCAGTTTGACCTGTAGCGGCAGGCTCAGCTCGCCTATTTCATCCAGCAGCAGCGTGCCGCCCTCGGCCGCCTCGAACCAGCCCTGATGGCGCTCCGTCGCGCCGGTAAACGCCCCTTTCTCATGCCCGAACAGCTCTGACTCCGCCAGACTTTCGGTCAATGCCCCGCAGTTAACCGCCAAAAAAGGCTCCTGACGCCGCAGGCTGTGATGATGCAGATAGCGCGCCACCACCTCTTTCCCGGTGCCGGTTTCCCCGACGATCAGCACCGTGGCGTCCGTGGGCGCAAGGCGGTCAAGCACGCTTTGAAAAGCTATCGATGCGGGATCGACAAGGGTTGGGCCGTGGCTTTGCATCTGAATCACTCCTGCGAGGTAGGGGAAGAAAACCATACCGCTGTCGAGGGGCGTCGGCGAGGGGGTAAAACCGCGAGTTGTTGCAAATGCACCAGTTTGCGTTCAACAACTGCTGCATTTGCAGCAAAACTTCAAACAGTGAAAATATTTAACTTATTGATAATAAATAGGAAATTAAATTGTCACGATTGGCACACTTCCTGCTCATGGGGTTATAACCAAACAGTAACTTTCTATCAAATAAATTTAGATATCGTTATATAGGAAAGAGATAATGAGCGACGCAACACAGGACAACATCAACGTATTCTGGTTTTTGCCCACTCACGGTGACGGCCGCTACCTCGGCACCACCGAAGGCGGGCGTGCAGTAGACTTGCCGTATTTACAGCAGGTTGCCATTGCTGCCGACAATCTGGGCTACTACGGCGTGTTGATCCCAACCGGCAAAAGCTGCGAAGACTCATGGCTGGTGGCCTCGGCGCTGGCCCCTATCACCAAACGTTTACGCTATCTGGTGGCGGTTCGCCCCGGCCTTCAGCCGCCAAGCCTTGCCGCGCGCATGGCCGCCACGCTGGATCGCCTCTCCGAAGGCCGCTTGCTGATTAACGTCGTGACCGGCGGCGACCCGGTAGAAAACAAAGGCGATGGCATTTTCCTCAGCCACACCGAGCGTTATCAGGTCACTCGCGAATTTCTTGAAGTCTATTCCCGCCTGCTGAAAGGCGAAAAGGTTGATTTCGACGGCGAGCATATTCGCGTCGAAGGGGCCGAAGTGCTGTTCCCGCCGGTGCAGGAAAATGGCCCGCCGCTCTACTTTGGTGGCTCTTCCGAAGAAGCCATCGATGTGGCGGCCAATCAGATTGATACCTACCTGACGTGGGGCGAGCCGGTGGAGCAAGTGGCGGAAAAACTGGCCGTGGTGCGCCAACGCGCCGAAGCGCAGGGCCGCAAACTGACCTTCGGCATTCGCCTGCACGTGATTGTGCGTGAAACCGAAGAAGAGGCGTGGGCCGCGGCTGACCGCCTGATCTCCCATCTTGATGACGACACCATTGCCGCCGCGCAGAAGATTTTCGCCCGCATGGACTCCACCGGGCAGGCTCGCATGAGCGCGCTGCACGGCGGTTCGCGCGAGGGCTTAGTGATTGGTCCGAACCTGTGGGCAGGCGTCGGCTTGGTACGCGGCGGCGCAGGCACCGCGCTGGTCGGCAACCCGCAACAGGTGGCCGAGCGTATCCGCGAATATCAGGCGCTGGGCATCGAAAACTTCATCCTTTCCGGCTATCCGCATCTGGAAGAAGCCCACCAGTTCGCCGATTTAGTCATGCCTTTGCTGCCATTGGCCTCCAATGCGGAGAAGCGCCAGCGCACGGTAAACACTGGCCCGTTTGGCGAAACCATCGGCGGCGACCGTCGCCCGGTTAAGCACTCCAGCGCCAGTTAAGGGGAGCAAGATTATGGCTGAACGACACATCGTGATTGTGGGCGGCGGGTTTACCGGCACCGCGTTAGCCATTCATCTGGCCCGTCGCGGCGCGGCCGGTTTGCAGGTAACGGTGATTGAGCCGCGTCCCGCGCTGGCTCGCGGCGTGGCTTATGGCACCCAAGACCCGGCGCACCGCATCAACGTTCCCGCCTCGCGGATGCAGCTTTCTGCCGCCGAAGAGGGCGAGTTTGACCGCTGGTATCGCGCCTCGCAGGCCTTTCCGGCTGACCCAGAAGCCCAATGGCAGGATGGCAAAGTCTATCCGCAGCGCGGTCAGTTCGGGGCTTATATCGCCGAGCAGTTTGCCAAAGCCGCCGAGCATTCTCCTGTGAAGCTCCAGCACGTGCGTGACCACGCGGTGGCTCTGCGCCACGGCGGCGTGGTGACGGCGTCGGGTGAGGTTTATCAGGCTGATGAGGTGGTGCTGGCTATCAGCCATCCGCCACCGGCAGTGCCTCAGGCGATTGCCCGCGCGCTGGGCCAACACCCGGCGCTGATTGCCAACCCGTGGCGCGCTGACGCGCTGGCGGCGGTGAAGCCTCAGGACAGCGTGGCGATCATCGGCACCGGCTTGACCATGTCTGACGTGGTGGCCTCGCTTCACCGGCAGGGGCATCGCGGCAAGCTGCTGGCGTTCTCTCGCCGTGGGCAGCTGCCACGACCTAATCTGAGTGGCGATTTCCCGCTGTGGACGCTGGACTATCAGCGCCCGCAGGCCGACACCGCCCGCGGCTGGCTGCACCGCGTTCGTCAGGAAGTGGCGCTGGCGGCGGCCTCCGACCTGCCGTGGCAACTGGTGCTGGATGATATTCGCGGCAACGGCCAGCACATCTGGCAGCGGCTGTCGCTGAAAGAGCAAAAACGTTTTCTGCGCCACCTGCGCCCGTGGTGGGACGTGCATCGCTATCGCATTGCGCCGCAGGTCAGCGCGGTGCTGGCTCAGTCGCAGGCCGACGGGCACTTACAGGTCTTGGCGGCAAGGCTGCAACAGGTCAGTGCCGAAGGGGAACAGGTGCGGCTGACCCTGCAACCGCGCGGCGCGGCGGCGCAAAGCCTGCTGGTCGATAAAATCATCGTCACCACCGGCCCGGCCCACGGCGCGCTGCTGGAAAGCGACGCGCTGCTGCAACAGTTGGCGGCCGACGGCCTGATTCAGGCTGACCCGCTGGCGCTGGGCATTCTGGTCAACGGGCGCTCGCAAACGGTGAATCTTACTGGCGAAGCCAACCCGCATCTGCACGTGGTCGGCCCGGCGGCGCGTGGCCGCTTTGGTGAACTGATGGGGCTGCCACAGGTGGCCGAACATGCCGAGTCTCTGGCAAATCAACTGCTTGAACCGCAATCACTTTCTGCCCACGGGCGATGTCCGGCTTCGCTTAAAACCTGCTGATTTACCGAATTTTCGAACTATCCCTTTAAACATAAAAATGAGGACGCGGGCGGCTCGGCCGGACCACGTCTCCTATGGAGTAACGCTATGTCATCGCAACGTGAAATTCGCCTTAACGCATTTGATATGAACTGTGTTGGTCACCAGTCGCCGGGGCTTTGGGCCCACCCGCGCGACCGTTCATGGCAATACAAGGATTTGGAGTATTGGACAGATCTGGCGCGTTTGCTGGAGCGCGGTAAGTTCGACGGCCTGTTTATCGCCGACGTGCTCGGGGTGTATGACGTCTACAACGGCAGCAACGACGCGGCGATTCGCCATGCGACACAGGTGCCGGTCAATGACCCGCTGGCCTTGGTCACGCCGATGGCGCTGGTGACCGAGCATCTTGGCTTTGGCTTGACTGCCTCGTTGTCGTTCGAGCATCCGTATCCTTTTGCTCGCCGCCTTTCGACGCTGGATCACCTGACTAAAGGCCGCGTGGGCTGGAATATCGTCACTTCTTATCTGGAAAGCGGCGCGCGCAACATTGGCTACAAGGCGCAAACCGACCACGACGCGCGTTATGACTACGCCGATGAATATCTGCAAGTAGTGTACAAACTGCTGGAAGGCAGCTGGGAAGAGGGCGCTATTTTGCGCGACCGCGAGCGCCGGATCTTCAGCGACCCGAGCAAAATCCACCCGATTAACCACGAAGGCACCTTCTTCCAAGTGCCGGGCATTCACCTGTGCGAGCCTTCGCCGCAGCGCACGCCGGTGCTGTATCAGGCCGGAGCGTCGAGCCGGGGTAAAGACTTCGCCGCCGGTCACGCCGAGTGCGTATTTGTCGCCGCGCCGTCCAAAGTGCTGCTGAAAAAGCTGGTGGCGGACATCCGCCAGCGCGCCGCCGCGCTGGGCCGCGACCCTTACAGCATTAAGATCTTCAACCTGCAAACGGTGATTGTCGGCGAAACCGACAAAGCCGCGCAGGCCAAATGGAATGAGTACAAAAGCTGGGTGAGCTATGAAGGCGCGCTGACGCTGATCTCCGGCTGGACCGGCATCGACTTCAGCCAATATCAGCCGGATCAGGTGCTCAAGCACATCCACACCAACGCCATTCAGTCGGCGGTTGAAACCTTCTCCACCGCCGATCCCGATCGCCAGTGGACGGTGCAGGCGCTGGCCGACTGGGTTGGCATTGGCGGCTTCGGCCCGCTGCTGGTCGGCAGCCCGGAAACCGTGGCCGACGAGCTGCAAAGCTGGGTGGAAGAGACCGACGTCGATGGCTTCAATCTGGCCTACGCCGTGACCCACGAAAGCTTCACCGACGTGGTTGAACTGCTGATCCCCGAGCTGCAAAAGCGCGGCGTCTACAAGAAGGATTACCAGCCGGGCACCCTGCGCGAAAAACTGTTCGGCGCAGGCCCGCGTTTGGCGGCTCCGCATCCGGGCGCCAGCTACCGCCGCACTTCCAACAGCGAAATTCCGGTCGGCGGCGAGGTGGCGTCATGATTGAAATCGACAATCTGCATAAACAGTACGGCGCGCCGGGTGGCAAAGTGGTCGAGGTGCTGAAAGGCATTTCACTCACCGTGCCCGACGCCTCAATCACCGCCGTGGTTGGCCCGAGCGGCGCGGGGAAATCCACGCTGGCGAAGTGCATCAGCCTGCTGGAAAAGCCGACCTCCGGCAGCATTCGCGTCAATGGCGAAGACCTGTCGCGGCTCTCCGGGGAAACCCTGCGCCGCGAGCGTCGCGCCATCGGCACGGTGTTTCAGTCCTCGGCGCTGCTGCAACGTAAAACCGCGTGGGAAAACATCGCGCTGCCGCTCGAGTGGCTGGGCGTGGTGCCGGGCGACATCAAGCGCCACGTCGGCCAACTGCTGGACAGCGTCGGCCTGAGCGAAAAGGCGCACTACTACCCGTCGCAGCTCTCCGGCGGCCAGCGCCAGCGCGTGGGTATTGCCCGCGCCTTGGCGCTCAAGCCCTCGGTGCTGCTGGCTGATGAAGCGACTTCCGGGCTGGATCCTGATGCCACCACCTCGATTCTCACGCTGCTGAAACAGCTGCGCGATCAGTTTGGTTTGTCGATCATTTTGATCACTCACGAGATGGACGTGGTGCGCCGCGCCGCCGACGCCGTGGCGGAAATTCGCGACGGCCAGCTGCTTCAGCAGGGTTCACTGCGCGAACTGCTGGCGATGCCGGGTTCGCGCATCGGCCAGCAGCTGTTCCCATTGCAGCCGCTGGCGGCTAATGGTGACCTGCAATTGCAGCTGACCTACGGCGACCGGGCGATTGCCACTGACTGGATTAGTCAGGTTAGCCAACAGCACCAGATTCAGGTGGATGTGCTGGCGGCGCACGTCGAGCAGGTGGGGGAGAGACTGGCAGGAAGAATGCGAGTTGGCGTGCGCTTCAACCAGCGCCCTGTAGGCTTGCAGGTGCTGATTCAGCAGCTCTACCAACTGGGAATTAATGCCGAACTGATTGAAAGCCAAAGCGAATTCAAGGAGGCAGTATGAAGCCCGCGGTGGATGTAATGAGTCAGGACACGCCGTGGAGCCAGCTGCATACGCTGATGCTCCCGGCCTATTTGGAAACTTGGCTGATGGTCGGCATCGTGATGCTGTTTGTGGTCACCCTCGGCGGGCTGCTGGGCATTGTGCTGTTTAACACTTCGCGTCGCGGGCTGTTCCCGCGTCCGGGGATCAATCGCACCCTGAGCTGGATAGTCAATATGGGGCGGTCTCTGCCGTTTCTGGTGCTGATGGCGGCGATCATTCCGTTCACCTTCTGGCTGACCGGCACCACCATCGGCATTCCGGCGGCGGTGATCCCCATGGTGGTGGCGGGGACGCCGTTCTTCGCTCGCCTGCTGGAAAACGCCCTGCGCGAACTGCCGTCTGAAGTCACGGCGGTCGGGCTGGTCTCCGGCGGCTCAACGTGGCAAATCATCGTTCATGCCCAGCTAAGCGAAGCCTTGCCCGCTATCGTCGCGGCCATCGTGCTCAACGTGATTTCAATGATTGAGTACTCGGCCATCGCGGGCACCATCGGCGCGGGCGGTATTGGCTATCTGGCGGTGGTCTACGGCTATCAGCGTTTCGACAACCACATCATGATCGCCACCATCGTGGTGCTGATCGCCACTATTCAACTGGTTCAATTTATTGGTGATCGTTTGGTCACCGCGTTGCAACACTCCAAGGGATCTTACGCATCATGACACAGCACAATTTTGAAATTAAAAAGAAGAAAAGCTGGCCGTGGCCAGTGGCCGCCATCGCAGTGGTGGTGATTGCCGGATTGGGTTGGCACTTCGCGTCGCAGAAGAGCAGCGCCGTGGCCTTCGGCACCACGCTGAAAGTGCATTTTGAACCGGCGATGGCTGGCGAAGAACACATTATTCAGTACGTGGGTGAGCACATTGCGCCGGATTACGGCATCAAGCTGGAGGCCGTCGGCTTGCAGGATCCGGTGCAGTCTGACCGCGCGGTGGCAGAAGGGCAGTACGCCGCGACGGTGTATCAGCATCAGTGGTGGCTCAAGCAGGTGGTGGATGCCAACAAGTTCCAGCTGACCTCGGCTCTGCCGATTTTCCAGTGGGCGTTTGGCATCTACTCTGACCGCTACCGTTCGGTGTCTGACCTGCCAAACGGCGCGCTGATCGTGGTGCCGGACGACGGCGCCAATCAGGGGCAGGCGCTGTGGCTGCTGCAACGCATTGGCCTGATTGGACTGGATCCGGCGGTCGAGCCACGCACCGCCAAGCTAAAAGACATCAAGCAGAACCCGCACAACTTCAAGTTTAAAGAGCTGGACCTGCTGACCATGCCGCGCGTGTTGAACTCGGTGGACGCCGCCATTGGCTATGTCTCTGAATTCGACGCCGGTAAGGTGCCGCGTGACAAAGGCATTCTGTTCCCGCCTGCGCCAAAAACCTTCGCCTCACAGCTGGTTATCGGCACGCCATATTTGAATGACGAGAATATCTTGAAGCTGAAAAAAGCCTTTGCCGACCCAAGGTTGCAGCAGTGGCTGAAAGAGACGACTGACCCACTGGTCAAGGACGTTTTAGTGCCCGTTTCCGCCAATTAAATTCTGGATTTTACGTTAACTCTCACCGGATTAGCCCTAGGTTAATCCGGCTTTCGTGTTTGTTGAAATTAATATTTAACTTATTGAATTTGTTAATTTTAATAGCCATTTTTGTTGTTTGTTTTCCGCCTTTATTCCCTCTATAAATCCTCGTATCACCTGCCAATAAAAAACAAGAGGGTATGATGAGCACGATAAATCTTGACGGCGACGTAACGTCTCCGCTGTCGCATTCAACACCAGTTCGTTCCGTCAGCGACGTGGCGAATTTGATCAATAGCAGTACCAGCAAAAACAGCTACGCGCGCTGGATTGTGTTTTTGGCGCTCGGTGGCGTGTTCCTTGATGCTTATGACCTGACCACCTTGTCCTATGGCATTGATGACGTGGTGAAGGACTTCGGCCTGACGCCCACGATCACCGGTCTGGTGACCTCATCCATTATGATTGGCACCATCGTCGGCAACCTGCTGGGCGGCTGGTTGACTGACAAATATGGCCGCTACTCGGTATTTATGGCCGACATGCTGTTCTTCGTGGTGTCGGCGATTGCTGCCGGATTGGCGCCCAACGTCTGGGTGCTGATTGGCGCGCGCTTCCTGATGGGCGTCGGGGTAGGGATTGACCTGCCGGTGGCGATGGCCTATCTGGCGGAGTTTTCCAAGTTCACAGGCAAGGGCAACAAAGCCGCGCGGTTAGCCGCATGGTGCCCGATGTGGTACGCCGCCTCGTCGGCCTGCTTCTTCATTATCTTCGCGCTCTACTTCCTGCTGCCAAAAGAGCATATCGACTGGCTGTGGCGCGCCTCGCTGCTGTTTGGCGCGGTTCCGGCGCTGTTGATCATCGCCGTGCGCAGCAAGTTTATGAATGAGTCTCCTCTGTGGGCCGCCAACCAAGGCGACCTGACCGGCGCGGTGCGTATTCTGCGTGACTCTTACGGCATTCTGGCCCACGAGGCCAAGCCGGAGCAGCCGGAAGTCGAGAAGAAAGCGCCGCCAAAAGTCAGTTTCCGCGTGCTGTTCCAGAAGCCGTACCGCGAACGCACTATCGTCACCGGCGTGATGAACGTCTGTATCTCCTTTGAATACACCGCCATTGCCTTCTTCCTGCCGTCGATTCTGGCGCAGTTCCTCGGCGCGGGCGTGTTCGAAACCATCTCGGCCTCTCTCGGCCTGAACGCGCTGTTTGCCTTTACTGGCGGCCTGCTGGGTATGCGTCTGGCGTGGAAATACCCGTCGCGCCACGTAGCCATCGCCGGTTTTGCTTTGCAGTTTGTCGCGCTGGTGGCGCTGGCCTTGATTGGTCACCCGCAGGCGGCGCTCGGCGTGGTCTTCGCCATCGCTATGCTCGGCCTGTGGCTGTTTGCCGAAGGCTTTGGGCCGGGCGCGCAGTTGATGATCTACCCGGCGCTCTCATACCCAACCCACATTCGCGCCACCGGCGTCGGCTTTGGCCGCTCGCTGTCTGGCATTGGCAGCGCGGCGGCGCTGTTTATCCTGCCGATCCTGCAAGCCCGTTTCGGTACCAACATGTTCTGGATAGTTTCCCTGAGCGCCATCATTCCTATCGTCTTCCTGTTGGTTATTCGCTTTGAGCCAACCCGTCAGGATATTGATTCACAACCAGAAATCGGAGAACACCATGTCTGAATCCTACACCCCTGAATACCTCGCATTGGCGGAACGCTTCCGCCCGGTTTTCGCTCGCATCGCCGAAGGTGTTGTTGAACGTGAAAACACCCGTACGCTGCCGCTGGAGCCGCTGCGCTGGCTGAAAGAGGCCGGTTTCGGCACCGTGCGAATTCCGGTGGCGGACGGCGGTTTGGGCGCTACGTTGCCCCAGCTGTTCCTGCTGCTCACCGAGCTGGCCGAGGCGGATTCCAACCTGCCGCAGGCGCTGCGTGCCCACTTCGCGTTTATCGAGGACCGGCTGAATCAGCCTGATACCGAGGAGCGTCGCGGCTGGTTCCGCCGCTTTGTCGATGGCGAACTGGTCGGCAGCGGCTGGACTGAAATCGGCAACCTGAAACTGGGCGAAGTGCTGACCAAAGTCACCCCCGAGGAGAATGGCTGGACGCTCAACGGCGAGAAGTTCTACAGCACCGGCACCCTGTACGCCGACTGGATTGACGTCTACGCCCAGCGCTCGGACAACGGTCGCGACGTGATTGTGCTGGTCAACACTCATCAGGACGGCGTCGAGCGTGACGACGACTGGGACGGTTTCGGCCAGCGCCTGACCGGCAGCGGCAGCACCCGTTTCAAGCAGGCCAAGGTGGAAGCGCCGCACGTCTACGACTTCAGCGACCGCTTCACCTACCAGACGGCGTACTACCAGCAAATCTTGCTGGTGACGCTGGCGGGCATCGCCCGAGCTATTACCCGCGACGCGGCGCAGGCCGTCGCCAACCGCAAACGTATTTACAGCCACGGCAACGCCAAGCAGGTGCGCCATGACGCGCAGGTGCTGCAAGTGGTGGGGCAGCTTTCCAGTTGGGCGTGGGCGGTCGACGCGGCGGTACAGCAGGCCAGCTACTCGCTGCAAAAAGCCTTTGAGCTGCACACCAGCGGCGACGACGCCTTGGTTAAACAGGCCAATATCATTGCCGAAGTGGAGTCCGCCAAGGCGCAGGTGATTGCCACCGAGCTGGTGCCGCGCGCGGCGACCGAGCTGTTTAACGCGTTGGGGGCCTCCGACACGCGCATCAGCAAGTCGCTGGACCGCCACTGGCGCAACGCGCGCACTATTTCGTCGCACAACCCGGTTATCTATAAAACGCGCAACGTAGGCGATTGGGAAGTTAACCGCGCCGAACCGACGTTTATCTGGCAGATCGGCAACGGCGAGTGATCAGCATTTTTTCTAGCATGTCGGCGGGCCAATACCTGCCGGCTTTTAAAACAACAACACCAATCAGGGTTAATCGAGATGATGGCAACACAAAAAACCAAGAAAAAATCGTGGCTGCAACACGGCTTAAAAACTTCTGCGGCGCTGGTCGCCAGCGCCATGCTGCTGCTGACTTTACCTGCGCATGCTGATGATAAAGACGTTCCGTCGCTGAAGGGTAAGCGCATCGGCATCACCGTGGCGGGCACTGACCACTACTGGGATTTGAAGGCTTATCAGGGGCAAGTGGATGAAGTCAAACGCCTCGGCGGTATTCCGATTGCTTTAGACGGCGGGCGCAAAGAAGCCCAGCAAATCTCACAAATTCAGACGCTGATTGCCCAAAAGCCGGATGCCATTATCGAAACGCTGGGCACGGCTTCGGTGCTTGAGCCGTGGCTGAAGAAGATCCGCGCCGCCGGGATCCCACTGTTTACCGTGGACACCGCCAGCCCGTCGAGCATCAACGTCACTACCTCGGACAACTTCTACATCGGCGAGCAGTTGGCGCTGAAACTGGTGAATGACCTGCGCGGCGAAGGCAACATTCTGGTGTTCAACGGCTTCTACGGCGTGCCGGTGGTGGCGATGCGCTATGACCAGTTGAAGGCGGTGCTCAAGTGGTATCCGAAAATCAAAATTATTGAGCCTGAACTGCGCGACGTGATCCCGAACACCGTGCAGGACGCCTATGCGCAAATCAGCCAACTGCTGAACAAATACCCGAAAGGCTCGGTGCAGGCAATTTGGGCCGCGTGGGACGTGCCGCAGATTGGTGCGACGCAGGCGGTCGACGCCGCAGGGCGCTCTGAAATCAAAACGTACGCCGTGGACGGCAGCCCGGACGTGGTCTCGCTGGTGAAAGATCCGAAATCCAGCGCCGCCGCCGTGGTGGCGCAGCAGCCTTACCTGATTGGTAAAACGGCGGTGCAGAACGCCGCGCGCTATCTGGCGGGTGACACCTTATTGCCGCCAGCCACCTATGTGCCTGCGTTGGTAGTGACCAAAGAAAACGCCGCCGAGGCGCAGAAAACCTTGGGCCAGACCGATGCAAAATGAGTCGCCACTGCTGGCGCTGACTAACATCAGCAAGGCGTTTGACGGCGTACCGGCACTGCGTGACGTCTCCCTCGAGCTGCGCTCGGGGGAGATCCACGGCCTGATTGGTCACAACGGTGCGGGCAAATCGACGCTGATTAAGATCTTGGGTGGGCTGCATCGCGCCGATCAAGGGAAGATCTCACTCTCCGGGCAGGCGGTGGGGATAGATTCCCCCCGCGTGGCGCAGGCTCACGGCATTGAAATTGTTCATCAGGAGCGCTTGCTGGCCCCAACCTTAACCGTCGCCGAAGCCCTGCTACTGGGGGAGGAGACGGCGTTTCGCGGTCTGCCGTTGGTTAATCGTCGTCGCCTACGGCGCATCGCTCGCGACGCCATCGAGCAGCACTTCGGCCTGCATATTAACCCCGACAGCCTGATTAGCGACCTCAGCGTGGCGGAGCAGCAGGTGGTGCAAATCACCCGCGCGCTGCGCCACTCGCCGCGCATTTTGGTGTTCGACGAGCCAACCGCCGCGCTGGCCCGCCATGAGGTGGCGTCGCTGTTTCGCGCCATTAAAACCCTGCGCCAGCGCGGGTTGGCCATTCTATACGTCTCCCATTATCTCGACGAAATCAGCGAGCTGTGCCAGCGGGTAACCGTGCTGCGCGACGGGCAGGACGTGGCGCGTCACGATGTCAGCCAAGTGAACACCCAGCGGCTGATCACCGACATGCTGGGCGACGAGCAAAAATCGCTAGTCGAGCGGCAGGCGCATCGCCGCGACGAGGTGCTGCTCAAGGTAAGCAATCTGGCGGCGGCAGGGCGTTTTTCGGCGGTGAGCTTTGCGGCGCATCGCGGAGAAATTCTTGGCGTTACTGGTCTGCTAGGCTCCGGCGGCAAGGCGCTGGTGCGCTCGCTGTTTGGGCTGGAGAGCGGCATCAGCGGCAGGCTCGAGCTGGAGGGAGAGGCCTTTTTGCCCCGTTCGCCGCGTGACGCAGTTAAACGCGGCATTGCCTTTGTGCCGGAGGATCGCCGCGCCAACGGCATCGCGCCGGAACTCAGCGTGCGGGAGAACATCGCCCTGACCAGCCTTGGCTCGCTGGTCAAAGGGTTGTTTGTTGACCGCGCCCGTGAGCAAAAGCTGGTGGCGGCCAACATTGCCGATTTAGGCATTCGCACGCCGGGGCCAGAAGCGCCGCTGCGTTCGCTGTCGGGCGGCAATCAGCAAAAGGTGGTGCTGGCGAAGTGGCTGAACACTGACGCGCAGGTCTACTTGCTGGATGAGCCGACGGTCGGGGTGGATATCGGCGCGAAAGCCGAAATCTATCAGGCACTGCAACGGCTGGCGGCCAAAGGGGCGCTGGTGATGATTTTCTCCACCGACCTGCTGGAGCTGCAATCGCTGTGCGACCGGGTGCTAGTGATGGCGCGCGGCAGGCTGGTGAAATCCTTGCAAGGAGCCGACACCGACCACCATGAAATCCTCGCTTGGGCCTCTGGCGCGGTGCGGGAAGACGCAGTTTTAGCCTCTGAAGGAGAGGTGACTTGAGTGAATTAACGTCGCGCGAGACGCTGGCCGAAGCCGCGCCGCTCGCGCCGAAATCTGAGCGCAGCGCCCACTGGCTACAGGGCGGCGCGCTGCTGATTATCATCGCCGTGCTGGCGGTGTTTGTGTTTTTGTCGCCGATATTTCTCACGGTGGGCAATCTGGGCAACGTGCTGCAACAGACGGTGGTCACCGGCACGCTGGCCTTCGGGCTCACGTTGGTACTGAGCGGCGGTGGCAGTCACTCGCTGACCGGCGGCATTGACCTGTCGGTGGCGGCCAATATGGGGCTGAGCGGCGCGGTGTTCGCCACTCAACTGAGCCACGGCGCGCCCATTTCTTCCGCCATCCTGCTGGCCCTGCTCAGCGGCGGCGCGTTGGGGCTACTTAACGCGCTGGCGGTGGTCTGGCTGCGCATCCTGCCGCTGCTGGCTACCTTGACCACCATGAACATCGCCATCGGGCTGGAAATGGTGCTGACCGAGAACTCTACCGTACCGGTCAGCGGGCCGCTGTTTGACACCTTAATTGGCGCGGGCCCGCTGGCACTGCCGTGGCTGGCGTGGATTTTCGCCGGAGTGGCGCTGGTGTTCATCGTGCTGGCGCACTTCACCTCATTTGGCCTGCGGCTACAGGCGGTGGGCAGCCACCCGATTGCCGCGCGGGCGCAGGGGCTGTCGGTGTCGCGCTACGTGGCGGCGAGCTATGTGCTTTGCGGGCTGGCGGCGGGGATCGCCTCACTGGCTTCCGTGACGTTACTCAGCGGCAGTTCGCCGGGAGCCAATGACAGCTTATTGATGGTGATCGCCTCGGCGCTGCTCGGCGTGGTTTTCTCACGGCGCTTGGTGCCGACCATCGGCGGGACGCTGGTGAGCGCGCTGTTTCTTAGCCTGATTGCCAACGGTTTTCAGTTAATCAACATTTCAAGCTACTGGATAAACGGGGTCGAAGGTTTGCTGATCCTGCTGGTAGTGTCGCTGACCGCCGTGCTGCGCCAGCGCCAGCAGAGGAGAAAAGTCCGTGTCTGAGCTATCTGCATCCGTCACCCATTCCGCCACCGCCAAAGGGCGCGGCAACCTGCTGCGCACCTTATTGATTCTGACATTTACCGCGCTGCTGGTGTTTTTCAGCCTGTTCGCGCCGGGCTTTTTCACTCTGAGCAATATCGAAAGCGTGCTGCTCAATAATGTCGCGCCGCTGGCGATTGCCGCGCTGGCGATGACGCTGGTCACCTCGATGGGCGCGGTGGATTTGTCGATTGGCACCTCCATCGACTTCGCCTGTCTGGTGCTGGTGACGCTGGTACTGCATCAGGTGGCGCTGCCTGTCGCGCTGTTCGCCGCACTGCTGGCGGCCCTCGGCGTCGGGCTGTTTAACGCCTTTTTGGTGGCGATTCTGGGCGTCGAACCTTTCCTCGCCACCCTCGGCACGCTGTTTATCGGCCAGAGCGTACAGCAGCTCTCCTCCAACGGCGGTCAGCCTATCTATCTGTTAAGTCAGGTGTTACCGGACGGCTTCTCGGCTATTAGCCACGGCGCGCTGCTCGGCGTTCCTCTGCCGCTGTGGTACGTGCTGGTGCTGGCACTGGTGCTGCATTTATTGCTGCATCGCACCCGACATGGCCGGGCGTTGACCTTTATTGGCACGCAGGCCAGCGTCGCGCGCTACTCGGGGATTGGCGTCGGCCGCCTGACCGCCGTGGCCTTTGTGCTCGGCGCGGTAATTGCCGGAGTGGTCGGGCTGATGCTGGCTTCTAACGTTAAAGCTTGGGTGCCGCTGTCGGGTAATGCTTACCTGCTGAATGCCATCGGTGCGGCGTTTATCGGCACCACTTTCTCCAGCTCGCGCCGCGCCAACGTGCCGGGCACGCTGCTCGGGGTTATCTTGCTGAGTTTTGTCGCCAACGGACTGCTGCTGATCGGCTGGAACTTCTACTGGCAGCAGGTGGCCTCCGGCGTGCTGATTTTCGTGGTGCTGGCGGCCGGCGCGCTCAGTGCTCGCCAGAAACATTGAGGAGCATGCCATGAGCAATCAAAGCGGCCAGCGGCCCTTTATTCTGTTTGGTTTTATGATGAATGTGGTGGGGCATATTTCCGCCGGGCTGTGGCGGCACCCTGAGGATCAGGCGCAGCGTTATACCGATATTCATTACTGGGTGGAAATCGCCAAACTGTTGGACGACGCGGGCTTCGACGCGCTGTTTATCGCCGACGCCCTCGGGCAGCTCGACGTTTACCAGCAGCAGCCGAACGCGGCTCTGCGCCACGCCGCGCAGATGCCAGTTAATGACCCGATGCTGCTGGTGTCGGCGATGGCTGCGGCTACTCGCCACTTGGGTTTCGGCATCACGGTATCCACTACCTATGAGCAGCCATACCTGCTGGCGCGCAAATTCACCACTCTCGACCATCTGACCAATGGCCGTGTGGCGTGGAATGTGGTGACATCTATGCTGGATTCCGCCGCGCGCAATTTGGGGCTGACCCAGCAACTTCCTCATGATGAAAGATATGACCGCGCGCAGGAGTTTCTCGACGTGGCGCGCAAGCTGTGGGAGTCGTCATGGGAAGATGGCGCGGTGCTGCGCGATAAAGCCGCCGGAGTCTATACCGACCCCGCCAAGGTGCATCCGATTCACCATCACGGGCGCTATTATCAGGTGCCAGACGCCCATCTTAGTGAGCCTAGTCCGCAGCGCACGCCGGTGCTGTTTCAGGCCGGAACCTCTTCGCGCGGCAGCCAATTTGCCGCCGCCAATGCCGAAGTGGTGTTTATGGCAGGGCTAACGCCCGAGGCGATTCGCAAGGATATAGCCACCATTCGCACGCTGGCGGCAGAGATTGGCCGCGACCCCAACTCGCTGCGGTTTATCGCCGCCGTAACCGTGGTGACGGGCGCGACGGATGAGGAGGCCGAGGCGCGGTATGAGGATTTTCAGCAGTACATCAGTGAAGAGGCAGCGTTGGCGCTGTTTTCCGCCTGGACCGGCGTTGACTGGTCGCAGTACGACCTCGATCGCCCGCTGGAATATATTGAAACCGACGCCTGCCGCTCCGCGCTCACCAGTCTGACGCGCATTGACGCCGGTCGCCAATGGACCCTACGCCAAGCCGCACGCTACATCGGTATCGGCGGATTGCATCCCACTTTGGTCGGCGGCCCAAGCTCCATTGCCGACCAGCTAGAGAGCTTCGCCAGCCAGTCCGGCGTCGATGGTTTCAACCTCGGTTACGCCATCACCCCCGGCAGCTTCGAGGATTTCGTGCAGTTCGTCATGCCAGAATTAACCGCCCGAGGTCGGGTGAAACCCCGTCCCGCAACGCCGGAGACATTGCGGGGGAGGTTGTTTGGGGGATTGAATCTTTTCTATAAAAAATAATATATCTGTAATTTTTTTGGTAATACCATAAAAAATTTGTTGCCTTTCAATTTGCAAAATGATTCATAAATATTTTCTCTCTATGTTTTTTTATAATTGAATTAATTTAAATTTGGTGTGTGATATAGGATCCTTTCAGAAACTTTAGCCATTAAAGTTTGGTGAATATTGAGCCAGTATTGGTTGTGAATAATCTGTCAAAAAGACTTGAGGCATAGTTATCAGTCATCCCAGCGATGAAGTCACAAACAAATCTTTGTTTCGGAATGGATGGGTTGTTTTTTATTAGCTTTAAATACTTGTCTGGGAGAAGGTCATCTGTATGTTCGTCTATAGCATCGAATAATTGTTCAACTATTCTTCCACCCTTAAATTCTAGTGTTTTTATTTCATGCTTCCTAATTACTATTTTATATGTAAAGTCTTTTAAGTCTTGTATTTCTTTTTTTATATCATCTGGTACATGCGCATTTAGATCTAAAAGCTGCTCGTCGAATGTATTTTTATTATATACTTCAACGGAATCAATAAATCTATGGACCAGCAAGCTTATGGCTCTTTTTCTTTTTGAGTGATCTTTTCCAAAAAGATCTTCCTCAAATCCTTTGTATTTTTTATCTGGTTTGTTTTCCTCGTACCAAACTCTATAATCATCTCTAGTTATGATTTTCAACGCAATCGAATCTTCAAGATCGTGTACCGCATATGCAATATCATCTGATAGCTCCATAATGCTACAATCGAATGATTTATGAATCGTTTTGGAGTGTTTTTCTTCATTAGAAGAGTTTGTAGCTAAAAAATTGTGTTTGTCGTTATTTGTCAGAGGTTCAAGAATCCATTTTAGAATATTCTCTTCAGTATCGAGAATGCACTTTGGTGGCTTATTTTGATTTCCTGTCTTGGCAGTTAATTCTTTATGTAATCCAGGATATTTTAAAAGGCCTAGTAAGGTTCTTCTTGTGAGGTTTAAACCGTTATTTTCAGAGGCTTCACCAAGTAGAGTGCAAATTCTAAGTGTTTGCCCATTTCCTTCGAAACCTCCATAGGCTTTCATTTTTTTGTAAAGAGCGGCTTCTCCCTTATGCCCAAATGGCGGATGTCCAATATCGTGAGCTAATCCTATTGCCTCAATTAAATTAGCATCTGGAAGATGATGTTTAATATTATCCTTTTGCTCATATTTTGTTTTTAAATGAGCTACGATTCCACTGCATATTTGAGCGACTTCTAAGGAATGCGTTAGGCGGGTACGATAAAAATCACTCTCTCCTACTCCCAGAACTTGAGTTTTCCCTTGAAGCCTCCTGAATGATGCTGAGTGTATTATCCTCGCTCGATCTCTTGCCCAGTCATTCCACTGGGTCTCAGGTGCTTCTTTTCTTTTTGACCATTCAGTATTCAAATTTCATCTCCTTGATTTTAAATAAATTATTTCATTGCGAACAGATTCATCCACACTTTATAAGTGTGGGATGGCTTAAGTTTTATTGATATTTCTGTTGAATTTTATATCAAAACATTTCCAATAAATACAAGTATAACGGTGATGATTTTTAGTCAATTTCATGTAAATTTTTCACTACAGATCTATCATTTTTATTATCAATTGATGTTACATGTGGCTTTACCTAGTTTATCTTCGCAGGAGATAATAGAGTGTTATTTTTATACTCTACGAAATTTTTTGATGTTTTTTCTATTGAGATTCTTCAGGAAATTAGATTGATGAAATAGTAAAATACACTCTCCAATCACAACTAGCGGAACTCAGGATGATGACTGCACAAAGTTATAAAGAAGCGCTCGAAATGGTCGAGCGCTTGATTGATACCGAAGATGATAACCCTCAGATTACCGTGCTGGCTCAACAGATTGCTGATTATGAGAATTCAGCACCTGAATTTGCTGAGTTTAACGCCAGTATTGCTGCTGTGCCGCAAGAGCTGGCGGTGTTGCGAGTCATCATGGATCAGCACGGGTTAAATCAAAGCAGCTTCAAAGATGAAATCGGCGCTCGTTCGCTAGTCAGTATGATTTTGAAAGGTGAACGTAAGCTGACGTTAGAGCATATGAAAGCCCTGTCAAAACGCTTTGGTTTTCCCGTCTCGACTTTCATTGATGAAAATGGATAAAGCCTGATTCAGCATTAATTGTATGAAGCCACTTTTAGAGTGGCTTTTGTGTTTTTAAATCTGCCTCAAATCGAAGATATTCCCAGCCAATCCACACTAATCATTCCGCGTATCCTGCCCGCCAAAAATGTTCTCTTGGCTGATTGAGGAGTGGCCGTCGCTGTAGCGGATGTCTTGGCCGCCGAAGATATTGGCTTGGCTGGTGGAGCTGCTGCCGTCGCTGTTTTGGGTGTCTTGCCCGCCAAATATATTCGACTGGCTGCTGGAGGTGGTGCCATCGCTGAAGCGGGTGTCTTGGCCGCCGAAGATGTTGGCTTGGCTGCTGGAGCTGCGCCCGTCGCTGTAACGAGTGTCTAATCCGCCAAAGATGTTTTTCTGGCTGGTGGAGGTGGTGCCGTTGTCATAGGTACAGTCGTAGCCGTCGAAAATGTTCTTCTGGCAGCTGTCGGCGAAGGCGGCATTGGCCACGCCCATGGTAAATAGGGTGGTTAGAAATATTGATTTGAAACGCATAGCTTCCCTCTGCTCAATGAGCCTCAACACACTGATTCAGATGCTATCTCTTTCTTTAAAATCTGCGATGTAATGGAATCATCAAAGTATGTAAATCTCGGTATTGAAACACCAAGATGTTCAGAACTATGGAATTTCCGTCGAAAATAATCTGAGAGATTCGTCTTATTCCGAGTGCGCGCCGCAGGCTCCGCCTTCCAACATATTTGCTTACCGCATTGCCGCCCTTTGACCGGGAAAATCACGGAACCAACTCCCCACGCATTGCTACTCACACAGCGATAAGGCTTTTTACCCTGTGAAGAGGAGATGGGTGATGCAACCGACCTTTAGTGATGTGTTAACTCCGCTGTTTAAGTATTTGGGAAGTCAGCCCTCGGTGACCGGCCATGAAGAGGCTTTTGAGCTGATGATGCGCTCCGGTCTGACCATTGCGCTGCAAGATTATCCCGCCGGAAATTTGACCATGAGCTGTAATCTGCCCTTTGCCGTTGAGGAAGAACGCGCTCAGGCCATGCTGCTGGAGCTGTTGCAGGTCAATATCATGAACTTGCTTTCGCCACCTATCATCATTGCCGCCACCGGCGCGGGTGATGAGATTGTGCTGTGGGCGCGCCTGCCGTGGGAAGGGATGACGGCGGACCAGCTGATCAACCTGTATGAGCGTTTTGCCCACTATGCCGAGACGGTGAACAAGCGCCTGACCACCCCTGCGCAAATTCCTGAGCCGCAGACGGATGCGTCACGCCAGACCGCCGACGCCCAGTAACCCCTTCTTTTATTCAATTTCTAAGGCTCTAACATTATGAATCCCGGTAATATTCCCTCTTATGGCGGAAGTTATTCCCATTATGGCAACTATGGCAATCAGAGTGCTTCGTCCAGCGCACCGGTCGCGCCCCAGCCTTCTACCGTGCATGGCTCAATGCCGGAAACGTCGCTCAGGCTGCGCGGGCAGTACAGCAACGCGGTGACGCAGGTCAAACCGCAAACCTTGCAGAACTTGCAACTGGCGGATCAGATCCAGAAAGAGACTCAGCGTTATTTGCCACACGGCGCGGGCAACCAATGGCTGTCGGTAGTTCATTCGCAGGGGGAGAGTTATGCCCGCGGGCACTTGGCTCGTGAGTATAAAAAGGAGTTTCGCAAACAGGCACCGCAGTTGGACAGAACCTACAACAGCGCGCGCACGGCAGCGACTCTGCAAGGGGGGAACTGTCAGGAGTTTGCCGACGTGGCCTATACCCTGTTGGCGGCGCGCGGGGCCAAGTCTCCGGTGTCCAACGTCTCTTATAAGAATGACCATATTTTGGTGATGCTGGGTGACCCGCGCGAAAGCAGCAGAGATATCGCGCTGGTCGATGCCTGGCCGCACGTTCCGGTCGCCACTACGCTGCGCAACTCGCACATCAACCCTAACGAGCTGGTAGTCAAAAAGCAGTTCAACAGTCAGCTTGGTGATCCGAATGCCCAGTGGGCCCTGAGTGCTATACAGCCGATGTCGAACACTGAGGTTAACCAACGCATGATGGCGCAGGGCTTCCCGGCAATTGGTCCCGCGCTGGTGAAGGATCTGGCGGAAGGTTTGCAGGAGCAAGGCTTACAGCTGTATGACGTGCGCAGCCTGTCCGCTGACCCGAGCCTGAAGTACACCGATGGTTATCATCAGCCGACCTCTTTCGACGCCATGAGCAGCAGCCAGTTGGCGGGGAAAATGTCGGTAGTGCGTGAGTACAACCAAAAGGTCAGCAGCAATCCGGGGCTGTATGGCCGTTTTAAAGATGTCTAAACGCAGCTAATCGCAGCAAATGTGCCGCCACGCCCGTGGCGGCATTGTGCACACTGGCTAGGCGCGCTGCTGACGCCGATAGTGGATCAGCACGTGGCTGTTGTCATCTTTGTCATTGAGCGAGCACCCTGTGCCTCCTTGCGTGTTGGCAAAGGCCACCACAGGGCCGGGGCGCATGTCTTTAGGGCCGTTTTCGAAGCTATTGACGAAATGCCCGGTGCCCGCCCACACCAAGGTTTTCGACGCGCCAATCGCACGCTCCTCCCTCTCCGCCGCGGCGTTCCACGCAATATTCAAGGCTAAGCGCCTGTTCATGTAATTGATGGCTTCCATTGGGTTTTTCGGCGCGCCGCCCGCCATATGGCGGTCAATTCCCGCCACGGCAATCCCGGCGTTATGCACTTCAGCGAGTGCGCTGGCAATGCTCTCAACCCAAGCCTCGCCGTGTGTCGGTGCCCAAGCATTGTAGATGAAGTCTTTGATGGCGTTTTTGCCGCCCGCCAGTGCTTCGCGGAACGCCGCGTTGTCGCTGAATTTAACGAATTCTATGGCCAGTAAATCGACCCCAGCCTGTTTCAGTTCTTTGGCGGATCTACCCACTAACTCAGGAATAAAACACTGGCCGTGGACATCGCCCAAGTAGGTGACTTTGTTGTCTTTACACAGCATCGCCAGCATTTTAACTGGGTCATTCACTGGCGGCCTGATTTTGATAAAGGGGTGAATGCCGCCGCGAACGATCTGCGGACTGTACTGAATTCGGTTCGATTGACCGATGGAGGAAAACATAGTTCTTGCACCTGTAGGGGAGTGTCTTTGTTAGTGGCGGGGGAGGAATTTAGTTCCTTTTTTTGGCGGGTCGAATGTGTAACTTGGGTCGAGGTTTTGTGATGTCTGATGAATAGAGAGTGCCGCCGCGTCCGGCCTAACGGCACTCTCTAGCGCGCAAGGATTAGAACGGCGTTGGGCCAAGTACGGTGACGGCGAGGCTTTCGCCTATCGCGCCAAGGCGCTCGAAATCCTGCGCGGCGATCAGGCGCAGGGCAATTTCGACGCCGCCCGGCGTGCAGGTCATCAACAGGCGCATTGGCTGGTCAGTACGGTTAGCCCATGCGTGCGGAATGCCTCGTTTTAGCAGCAGGCTGTCGCCGGTTTTGGCATCAATCACCTCATCGCCATAGGCAATGCGCGCGGTGCCTTCCAGCACCAGCGCGTATTCATCTTCATTGGCATGCACGTGCAGCGGGGTGCCGTCGCCGGGCTGCGAAATAATTTCGACTACGGAGTAAAGCCCGCCGGTTTCCTCGGCAGAGACGCGGATCAAACATGATTCGCCGGGACGGGTTTGCAGCCATTCCGGCTGAGCTTCGAGGGAGGCAGAGTGTGAGGATGTGTTCAAAGTCGTGGCCCTATATGAATAAGTAGAGTGGGTCGTGAAATTGTGTATAAAACAATCCACTCTACGCTGTTCCGGACTCACGGCTTGTGGCGGCAGTGTAATTATCTGCAACAAAGGGTGTGGGAGTTTTTTGCGCCGGGAATATTCAAATAATAATGTTTTATCAGCAGCTTAGTTTGAACACTTTTGTCACAAATCGGCAGTAAGCTGGGGAGTGGCGCTCAAGCAGTCGATTGATATACTGCGGCGCAGGCATTCGTGATGCCGACCCTACGCATAATCAGAATTTCTAAGACCTATCACCTGAATCTGGAGAGTACCGTGTCAGACATCCTTGCCAAAATCATCGCCGTGAAGCGTGAAGAAGTCGCCGCTGCCAAAAAAGCGATTTCCGTGGCGCAGCTTACCGAGCAGGCTGCCCAGCAAAATCACCGTGACTTTGTGGCGGCTCTGCGTAATAAGCGCGACGCAGGCGTGGCAGGGGTGATTGCCGAAGTTAAAAAGGCCAGCCCTTCGAAAGGTTTGATTCGCCCGAATTTCATTCCAAAAGAGATCGCGGCTTCTTACGAGAAGGGCGGTGCAGCCTGCCTGTCCGTGCTGACCGATGAGCAGTTCTTCCAAGGCAGCGCGGCTTATCTGGCCGAAGCCCGTGCCGCCTGTGGCCTGCCGGTGCTGCGCAAGGACTTTATGGTTGACCCTTATCAGGTGCTGGAAGCCCGTGCGATGGGCGCTGACTGTATCCTGCTGATTGTCTCCGCGCTGGAAGATGCTCAGATGCAGGAGTTGGAAGCGCAGGCTCACGAGCTGGGGATGTCCGTGCTGGTGGAAGTACACGACGCCGAAGAGCTGGAGCGTTCGCTGAAGCTGACCACGCCGCTGATTGGCGTGAATAACCGCAATCTGCGCACTTTCGAAACCACCATTGAAACGACCATTAACCTGCTGACTCAACTGCCGTCAGACCGCATGGTGGTCACCGAGTCGGGCATTGCGACCCGCGAACACGTGATCCGCCTGCGCGAAGCTAAGGTCAACAGCTTCTTAGTGGGCGAAGCCTTTATGCGTGCCGAAGATCCGGGCGCAGAACTGGCGAGAATGTTCTTCTGATGTAAAAAATCATTAGGGGAATTGATCTTACAAGGCTATGGCTCCGCACTGCGCGGGGCCATTTTTTTATGCGTTTTTCAGGCCGCAGGTAATAGTCGATTTAGGTCTTAGCGAATGTCGGCCGGTGAGCAGCCGAAACGCTGTTTAAAGCGCAGGGAGAAGCGCGAACTGGCGCGATAGCCGCAGGCATCGGCGATCTGCGACAGGCTCCAGCGGGTGGTTTGCAGCAGGGTCATGGCGTGGTGCATGCGAATGTCCTGCAACAGGGTGCGGAAGCTGGTTTGCTCCTCCACCAAGCGCCGACGCAGCGTGGCTTCGCTCATCGCCAACTGCTGGCTGGCACTGGCCGCCGTCCAGGCAAATTCGGGGGCGGCAGACATCAGCGCGGTCAGCTTGCTGCTCAAGGGTTCTGAAGATCGCGGCATAAACAGCACGCCGCGTTCGGCCAGCGCAATCAATATGCCGGTCAGGCGATGCTGCTGCACGGCGGGGCTGGGCAGAGGCTGTTCGCCATGGCCGATGCCGCGCAGGCAGTGCTCTAAGGTGTCGCGCAGTTCGTCATCCAGCGGCACGGTTTTGAAGCCAGTCAGTGGCGCGAGGCTTGCGACCAGCGCCGAGTGATCGCGGTAAAATGCGGCGATCACGGTGGGAGAAAACCCCAGATACAGGGATGAGAAAAAGCCTTTTTCGCCATCGGGCCGCTTGCTGACGTTGGTTAGCGTGTGCTGAGCAACCACCACCAAATGCTCGGCGTTGTCGAGCTGGAGAAAAGCATTTTGCTGATGGCGCAGGGTCAATTGCCCTGAACGTACCAGCAGGATCGACGGTTCAAAAAAGCGAAAATCGGCGATTTGGTGCGGGTGCTGCAAGTAGGGCTGAGCCATGGAAAATAGCCGACTGTGGTCAGCCGGCCACTGAACGGGCAGGGGAGCGCTGCTATTTTCTTGGTTTGAAGACTGCATTCTCTCTCCTGCCTAGGGGCTTAGCGCACGTTCGGGTTCAGGCTGTAAGTGCCGGTCAGGCTGGCTGAGGCTAGAACGTGGCCTTCCAGCGCGGCCAGTGCGTCCGGGCCGTAGAACTTGGTTGGCAGCTCCAGATGAGCAACATCCAGCGCGTAAAGAGTGAAAACGTAGTCGTGAACGATTTCATCATTCCACGGTGGGCAAGGGCCGTCGTAGCCGTGGTAGTCGCCACCCATGTTTTCGTCATCGCCAAACCACGCGGTGTAGCCATTGATGCCGTGGCGCATTTTCGAGTCAGCAGGCAGGGCCGGTTTGCCTTTTGGCGTAACGGCGTCGCTGTGGCTGCCTGCGGCAATTTCACGCACGTCAGCAGGGATATTGACTAACACCCAGTGGAATAGGTCGGCGCGCGGCAGGGAAGCTGGCACTACTTTGCCTTCCTGATTCACATTGTCGAGGCTGGTTGGCACGTGCGGGTCGATGCACACCAGCGCGAACGACTGGGTGTTGGCCGGTACGTCGCTCCAGACAAGGTGCGGGTTCTTATTGCTGGAGAGTGTCAGGTGAGTGGCGGCATCCTGCACGGCAAAAGCAAATTCGCCGGGAATAGCGGTGCCGTTGGCAAAACTTTGGCTGGTCAATTTCATGGATAAATCCTTCATAAGCCGGGGCGTGATTTTCCCGGCAAAGCGTGACTGTGAGCCATGAGTATAAAGAGAATGCCGCCGACGCGAGTCACTTAACCCGTCAGATTACTCACCGTTTCACTCAATATGACGGGAACGGTGATTTTACTCGATTTATTCCAGCGATCTACGCCAAAGATAGAACGCCAGCGCCGCCGGAGGCAGGAAGATCAGCAGCATAATGGGCAGTTCTTCGCCCACGCCGTAGCCCGCTTGCAACACGCCGCCCAGCATGTTCGCCAGCGCAACGCCCAGCCACACCACAATAAAGGTCCACAGCCCCCAGCCATTCAGGGCGGGGGTGCGGCGCGAAAAGAATTTAACCACCAGATAAAACAGAGCCAGCAGCAGGTAGCCACTCAGCAAAAATAGCAAGGTGCGCATCGATAGTTGGACTCATTGTTAATTTGAATAATCCCGTTTGTAACTATATTGCCACTGAATGAAAAAGACGGGAATGGGGCGCAACATCTTTCTTCGCTATCAGAGTGATAGAAGGGGCGAATTCAAGTTAATCTGATAGCTGCCGTTATTTACTCTTTAGAGAGTGCTCACTTTATTTGGAATGATTATGAAATCTCACAGCCTTTTGGTGATTGCCGCCTGCCTGCTGGCGGGGTGTTCCAGTATCGACAAACCGGTAGGCGCGTCGGTTTACCGGCCCCTGAACGCCAGCGGCATTACCGGCGAAGCCAGCTACACCACGTCAATCCTGCCGCCGCTCGAACGTAGCCGCCGACAGGACACCTTTGTGAAAATTCACGACTTCTGCGGCGGTAAGTACGACATCACTGGCGAAAGCAATGACGGCCACGACGTGCATCTGGCGTTCTTGTGTACTAATAAGGTTGGTTATCAGTAAGCGTTGGCAGCCTCTTTTGATGCAGTGAGTGATCGACTTCATACGATTAATCTTAAGGACATCCTTTTGGTTTGAAAGTTTGCAATACTAAGACCACCTCGGGGTTGAACATAAGATTGCAGTCTAAAAAGGAAAAACCATGTCCGAACAAAACGTTAGCCATAAAGGGCACTGCCGCTGTGGTAAAGTTGAGCTGACCATCACCCGCCCGCCAATCATGACCGCTGCCTGCCACTGCACCGGCTGCCAGCGCATGACCTCTAGCGCATTCTCTATGGGTGCTTTAGTGCCTGCCAACGCTTTTGCGGTCACGCGCGGCGAGCCTGAGATTGGCGGCCTGCACGGCGACTCCAACCACTATCACTGTGGCCACTGCAAAAGCTGGCTGTTCAGCCGACCAACTGGGTTTGACACCATTGTGATTGTCAAAACGGTGATGTTCGACGACCTGCGCGATTTGCCACCCTTTATGGAAACCTGGACTAGCGAGAAGCTGCCGTGGGCTAGCACCCCTGCTGCGCACAGCTATGAGCAATTCCCGCCACCGGCTGACTTGCCGAAGCTTATCCAGCAGTTTGCCAGCCGTTAATCGGCTGCGCTGAACGTGCCAAATAGAAAAGGGCGCAGCCGGAGTTGCCGACTGCGCCCTTGTCATTGTTGCTAAACCCTTACATTACAGGACTGGATCATCCTGATAGCGCGAGGCGAACAGTTTCTTCAACTGGCCCAGCTTCGGCATATCGTTGATGGCGATATAAGGGTTGTCCGGGTTCAGGGTCATAAAGTTCTGATGATAATCCTCTGCCGGGTAGAAGTGATTTTGGCTTTCGATTTGGGTCACCAGCGGCTTAGAAAACACATGGCTGGCGTCCAACTGGGCAATGTACGCCTTAGCGACTTTCTCCTGCGACGCGCTCAGTGGGAACAGCGCCGAGCGATACTGCGGCCCGCTGTCCGGCCCCTGACGGTTCAACTCGGTTGGGTTGTGCGCCACTGAGAAGAACACTTGCAGCAGGTCGCCGTAGGAGACCTGCGTCGGGTCGAAGGTCACCTGTACCGACTCAGCATGCTCGGTTTTGCCACTGCTGACCGTTTCATAATCCGCCGTTAACGCCGTGCCGCCGGTGTAACCCGCCACCACGTTGGTCACGCCTTTCACATGCTGGAATACCCCTTCGACACCCCAGAAACAGCCACCGGCGAACAGCGCGGTTTCACTGTGCGAAGTGGTGGCAGGCGCTTCGTTCTGCACCGGCGGGGCAATGGCGACGGCCTCTTCCGCGCCGCCAAATGACCAGGCAATGCTGCACCACATCAGCGCGGTGATGGCGATAAAGACGCCCCAGACACCGGAGCGGCGCAGGGAGGAAAATCGTTTATGAGTCGTTTGCATTCGGGTTGCCTCGCAGGTTTTAACCAAAGGTGAAGGCGTAAGCCGTCACGCCGCTGTCTAAGAATTCAATAGTGAAGGTGTGGTCGCCCTGATTATCCGACTGGCGGATCAGCTGATATAAACGCTGGTCAGTCACCACGCCGTCACCCTGAGGAGAGACATCCGTGCCGTGCATCGCGCCCGGCGCTTTGCCGTCGAGCAGCACTTTGAAATGCACCGGCTTACCGTTTTTCCCCGGACCCAGCACCAAGTGCAAATCACGCGCATGGAACTGGTAGGAGATGCGCCCGGCCGGGCCATTCAGCTGAATATTCTCGCCACCGATGGTCCAGCGGCCTGCCAGCCCCCACGAGTTCAAATCCAGATGCGTTGGCAGGGTGTAATCCGCCGGGGCGTCGCTCACCGCGCTTTCAGAGACAAAGTTCTCGGCGCGCATATAGCCCAAATAGGTCTCTGGAGAGAGCGGGGCGCTGTTCTGGTCAGCCGCCTGCTCGACGCCTTGCCCCTGCACCTGACTGATGGTGGTGGTAACGTTTTTGGCTCCTGCTTCGCGCAACAGTTGTTGGATCACCTGCTCTGACTGGGCGTAATCCCCTTCACCGAAGTGGCTGTGGCGAATCTGCCCCTTGGCGTCGATAAAGTAGTGCGCAGGCCAGTATTGGTTGTTGAAGGCGCGCCAGATGCTGTAGTTGTTGTCGATAGCAATCGGGTAGTCGATGCCCAGCTTCTGCGCCTCTTTGGTGACATTATTGATGTCGCGCTCAAAGGCGAACTCAGGCGCGTGGACGCCAATCACCACCAGACCCTGATCGCGATATTTGTCTGCCCAAGCTTTAACGTAGGGCAGGGCGCGCAGACAGTTGATGCAGGAGTAGGTCCAGAAATCGACCAGCACCACCTTGCCGCGCAGGGACTCCGCCGTCAGCGGCGGCGAGTTCAGCCACTGCACCGCGCCGTCAAGGGAAGGCATAGGGCCTTCGTTATCCAGCAGCGGTGCGCCGTTTTCAGTGCTGGCCGACGCAGTTTTCACCGGACCATTGGCGCCGAATTTGTTGATTAAGCTCTGCTCGAAGCCACCCGTAGAGGCGGTGGAAATACGCGCCAGCACGCCGGTATCCAGCCCGAGGGAGATAGCCACCACGCCGAGCAGCATCGCGGCACCCAAGCCACGGCGGATCCACTCGCCCGCGCCCAATGAGCGTTTCATGGCGCTAAACACTTTGCCGCCAATCAGTAGGGCCAGCGTCAATGAGGTCACGGCCCCCGCCGCGTAGGCCAGCAGCAGCAAGGTTGAGCCAACGTTAGCCCCTTGCAGCGCCGCGCCGGTCAACACCAAGCCTAAAATCGGCCCCGCGCAGGGTGCCCACAGCAGGCCGGTGGCGATGCCGAGTAAAAATGACGTGCCAACCTGCGGCTTCTTGCCGATAGTCAGGGCATTGGTCATGCGATTTCCTGCGGATACCAGCGGGTGCATCATGCGTTCGCCAATGCTTGGGAACAGCAGCGTGACGCCAAACACGGCCATCAGCACCAGTGCCAGCCAGCGACCATATTGGTTAGCCTGCACCACCCAGCCGCCACCCACTGCCGCCAGCGTCGCCACCAGCGTGAAGGTCAGCGCCATCCCCGCCAATAATGGCAGGCCGGTGCGGGCGAAGGATTGGTCTGAACGCGCAAACACGAAGGGCAGCACGGGTAAAATGCAGGGGCTGGCGATGGTCAGCACGCCACCGAGGTAGGCAAGGATCAGGATCAGCATGGTGTTTCCTCACAGCAGGATAAGGGCACAAATTTTTATTGTTTTGGACGGTGACAACTTCGCACGCTGTTATCCTGCCAAACCAACAAGGGCCAATGAATGACGGCTGAATGACAAAAATGTCATAAACACCGCTCTGATTTCATTCTGCCTGCAATTGAGGTGTTAAAGGGGGGTGTCACGAAAAGTTTAAGATTGTCACTGATGTATAAACGCTTGTTTTGGGAGTTATTTATGGCGCGGGGGATTGTTCAGGGAGTGATCGAAGGAGAGGGGGGATTAAACAAAAAACTCACCCCAACATGGCTCGCCAAATGGCGAATGTTGGGATGAGTCTAGAATGACGTTGGGCTTGGCCCGCGATCAAAATACCGCGTCGTCTGGCGTAATGCCGACCACCAGTTCCAGCGCGTTGCGCAGGATATCGAGCTGAACGATATCGTTGGTGGTTTCAAGCTGCATAATCAGATGCAAAATAATGTCTTTATTTGTCACTTTGCCGCGTTGAGCCAAAATGGCGCGGATGGCGCCGCCCAGCGCTTCGGTTTCGGAGGAGTACATATCTCCTGATTTGGCAAAGTGTTGATAAACATGATGCTGTGTGACTTCATCGGAAATCGACCCCATGCTGTGCGAGGCGTTGTTCTCGTGGTGCTCAAGCATATCCAAATCTGTGGCGTTAGTGCTTTTTACGTTCATCGGATGGCCCTTCAGCATTAAAAAAGTGGCGCACGTTGTCCGTGCTATAGATTTCGTAAGTGAACCGCCCCTGCTGGTCTTTCGCACCGTGGCGGATCTCGTTTATGACCTGTTCGCACATCCGTTTCCGTTGAGGGTCACTCTCGCGGCCAGCTATAAATTGCAGCTGGGTGAGGAGACGCTCAATGGAAATCGCGCTCTTAGACTTGAGCAGGGCGACGACGGCTTCGCCCAGAAGCAGGTCCGTCAGTTTTTCATCTTCACTTCTAAACATAGTAATGACCTCTAATGCCTTACCTGGACAAACGCATATCGGTGTCAGGCTCAGAGTTGCTCTTTAGCCCATCTCCCTAACGCACGTGCGTTGATGAGAGACGGTGCATCAAGAGGAAATACGGTCGTGCCAACATCTCAAAGTGGTTTGTTACTAGGCGTCGCGCTCAAGTACCAGTTGCAGGCAGGCGAGATAATGCTTTTCCTGCTCGCCGGACTTGGCGGTTTCAATTCTATTTAACAGCTTATCGCACAGTGCTTTACGGTTAAGATTTCTGCCAGCCGTTAAAATCTCAACGACGATCTGCCCCATGGTTTCTTCTTCAGAAAACAGCACCTCAGTGGAGAAGTGTGCCGCGTCCATCACAGACAGATTTTGCTTCGAGTTTGATTGCTGCATATGTTCCCTCACCCTTAAAATATATGGCTAATAGTCACCTGCGTGACCACAAAGCTATACAACAATCTAAAAGCTGTACAGGCTTAAACGCACTAAATGATCAAGATTTGTGCGCGGGTGGCGAGATTTGTAAGCAAAGTAAGTATTTTATGTTTTTGAAATTATTAGAATAATTAAAGTTGAGACAGAATAGTCTTAAAGCGGGGAGATTCATGCTAACTGCCTTCTCCTTGAGCAGGAGAAGGCTGATTTACGCGGACATTGTGTTAGGAAGTTACTCTGCCAGCCACACCTCCACCTGATGATTAACCCCATCGTCTTGCAACGGGATCATGCCGTCGGCCAGAGGTTGCCCGTCCATCATCACCTGATAACCATTTTCGCCGCGTTTTACCATGATTTGATATTGGCTGCTGCCCTGTTGGTAGGTCAGGCTGACCTGCGGCCAGTCGGCGGGCAGGCGGGTGTGGATGGAGATAAACTCGCCGTGGCGCTTGATGCCGAGCAGCGACTCGGTGATCAGGCGATAGGTCCAGCCCGCCGAGCCGGTGTACCAGCTCCAGCCGCCGCGCCCGTTGTGCGGATCGACGGTGTAGATGTCGGCGGTTATCACGTAAGGCTCGACCTTGTAACGCTCCACGCCTTCGTTATTCAGGCTGTGATTGATTGGGTTGATGAGCGACATTAACTGCCACGCCCGCTCGATATCGCCCATTTCGGCGAAGGCCATTACGGCCCAGATTGCGCCGTGGGTATATTGCCCGCCGTTTTCCCGCACGCCCGGCAGGTAGCCGCGAATGTAGCCGGGGTTTGGCCCGTCGCCGTTAAACGGCGGGGTGAGCAGGCGGATAAGCCCAGTCTGGTCATCCACCAAACGGTTATCCAACTGCTTCATCGCCTGCTGGCTGCGCTCGGGGTCACCCGCGCCGGAGAGCACCGACCAACTCTGGGCGATGGCGTCAATCTGGCACTCATTGTTGAGATGAGAACCCAAGGTTTCGCCGCTGTCGAAGTAGCCGCGCAGATACCATTCGCCGTCCCACGCGTTATCGTGCAGGTTCTGTTTCAGCGTTGCCGCTTGCTGTTGGCACAGGGTGGCGATGTCGGCTTTGCCCAAGCGTTCGGCCAGCGCCGCAAAGCGCTGCAACACGTTGTAGAGGAAGAAGCCCAGCCAGACGCTCTCTCCCTGACCTTTGATGCCGACGTTGTTCATGCCGTCATTCCAGTCCCCGGCGCCCATCAGCGGCAGGCCGTTTTTGCCGAAGTTCAGGCCATGTTTGATGGCGCGCACCCCGTGCTCGAACAGTGACTCATTGAGGTTGCTGAGGGTCGGCTGCTCGTAGAAAGACTCCTCTTCCGGTGCCAGCAGCCGCGCTTCGATATAGCCCACGGGCTGGTCGGCAATCGCCACGTCGCCCGTCACATCTATGTAGTGGCACATTGCCAACGGCAGCCACAGATAGTCGTCCGAGCAGCGCGTGCGCACGCCGTTGCCTGACGGCGGATGCCACCAGTGCTGGACGTCGCCTTCGGTAAACTGGCGTGACGCACAGAGCAAGATCTGCTCGCGCATCCGCTCAGGCGCGGCGTGGGTCAGAGAGAGGGTATCCTGCAACTGGTCGCGGAAGCCAAAAGCGCCGCCGGACTGGTAGTAGCCGCTGCGCGCCATAATGCGGCAGGCCAGCGTCTGGTAAATCAGCCAGCCGTTGGTCAGCAGATTGACCGACGGCTCGGGGGTGTTGATCTGAATTTTATCCAGCACCTGATGCCAATGGTGGTGAATATTGTCCAGCTCGCGGCGGGCGGCGTTTTCATCCAGGAACTGGCGCATCAGCTGTTCGGCATCCTGCGCATTTTGCCCAAGGCCGAGTGTAAAGACGAAGGTGCGCTGGTCGCCGTCAATCAGCGTGGTGGCTGACTGCACCGCGCCGCACGGGTCTAACCCCGCGCCGGTTTTGCCCGACAGGCGCTGAAGCTGCATCGCCGCCGGGGCGCGCGGAGAGCCGTTGCGCCCCAAGAACTCGCGACGGTCGCCGCTCACCGAGCAGTGAACGCCGGTGACTGCGAAGAAGGCAGTGCGCTCCGAGCCATTGCTGCCGTAGTAGTTGGTCGCCAGCACGCCGCAGCCTTTGTCCACCGAGGCGCTGCGCGTCATGACATGCATGGCGGACTTCGCCCGCAGGTCGGCCATGATCCACTCGACATAGCCGGTGGCCGACAGCTTGCGTGGGCGGCCGGAGCTGTTGCTCAGGGTGAGGATAAACAGCTTCACCGGCGCGTGTTCCGCCACCAGCACGGTTAATTCGCTGTCGATGCCGCTCTGGCGATGCTCAAAGCGGCTGTAACCAAAGCCGTGGCGCGTCAAATACTCGCCCTTGCCGCGAACCGGCAGCGGCATGGGTGACCAGACTTCGCCACTCTCTTCGTCGCGAAGATAGAAGGCTTCGCCCGAGCCGTCGGTGACCGGGTCGTTTTCCCACGGCGTCAGGCGATATTCGTGAGCGTTTTCGAACCAGGTGTAAGCCTGCCCGCTTTCGGACACCACCGTGCCGAAGTTGGCGTTAGCGATCACATTGGACCAAGGGGCCGGGGTATTTTTGCCCTCTGGCAGCAGGATTTGGTACTCGCGGCCATCCGGCGAGAAGCCGCCCAGTCCGTTGAAGAAGCTCAGGGAATGGGTGTCGAACTCGCGCGGCGCGTGGACGTTTTCCGGCAGAATTGACATCGGCACCAGCAGCGGCTGAATGTTCTGCGGCTGCTGCATCTTCTGATTGAGCTGGTCGAGCAAGCCGCCGTGGCGGTCGTCGAACCAAATGCTGGCGACGCTCATCAGCAGGGTGCGGTCTTCCGAGGTCATGTGCTCGCCTTTACGCACGAAGATGCCGCCCGGCTTGTCCATCAGGCTCGACTCGGCACCGGCCGCCACGCGGCTCATGATCTCATTGTGCAGCTCTTGCTGATAGCCGCCCTGATCGTTACTCAGGATCACCAAATCCACGCTCAGCCCTTTCAGACGCCAGTAGTTATGGGCGCGGATCAGATGAGTGACCATCAGAATATTTTCCGCGCTGGTGACAGACAACAGCACAATCGGCAAGTCGCCGGACAGCGCGTGGCCCCACAGGCCGGACTGCCCGCGACGGTTGCGGCTCAGGGTTTGGGCGTCGGCGCGCAGTTCAGCACTCGGGAACAGCACCGCGCTGGCAAGCCGGTTGTAGAGGTTGGCGTCATCCTCGTTGGCGTTGATTTGGCGCAGTGTCACCTGACTGTGCGACCACGCCAGCTCGAACACCCGGTCGGCGATGTTGTGGTCGCGGTACTTCTCCATCATCGCCAGACTGAGGCTGCGCTCCGGCGTGATGCCGTAAACCATGTCGATCACCAGCGGCACGCCGGGCTTGAGCACCACGCGCTGGCGAATGGCGACGATAGGGTCGAGCACCGGCCCGGCGCTGTTGCCCAGCGGGCCGGAGGTTGCCAGCGCCTGCGGGTCGGCGGAGGTATGTCCACGGCCAATAAAGGCGGCGCGGTCAGTTTCAAACGAGGTTTCGCGGTCGGTCGGGCCATGAATCGCCAACATGTGGAACAGCCACGGGCAGGCCTCGTTCTCCTCACGCGGCCTGCGGTGGCACAGAATGCCTTCGCGGTCGGGCACTAATTCAGTCTGGATAAACAGATTGCTGAACGCCGGATGGGTCAGGTCATTGGCGGTGGGGGCCAGCACTACTTCAGCATAGGTGGTTATCTCGATAACCCGCGGCTGGCGGCCTCGGTGAGTCAAGGTCATTCGACGCAGTTCGACGTCATCTTCCGGCGATACCACGATTTTGGTGTGCATGATCAGCTGGCCTTCGGTGCGCTTGAACTCCACGCTGGCGTCGGTAAACACCGCCTGATAGAGGCTAGCCTTCTGCCCCAGCGGTTGCCACGCGTTGCTCCACACTTCGCCGGTTTGCGGGTCGCTGATATAGCAGAAGGTGCCGCGCTGGTCGCGGGTAGCATCTTCGCGCCAGCGAGTCAGCGCCAGATTGTGCCACGTGCTGTAGCCGCCGCCCGCCTGTGTCAGCATCAGGTGATAATTGGTGTTCGACAGCAGCTGCACTTCCGGGATCGGGCTGTCCACGCTGTTGAACTCGCGAATATCGACATTTACCGCCTGTAGCGAACCATCCACGGATTCAAACTGGCGGCGCGGGCTGTAGAGGTCTACGGCGTCAGGCACGCGCTCTTGCAGCAGCAGGCGCGCCGACTGGAATGAGGTATTGGCGGCGAAGCGATCGACCATGGGCGCGTCGAGCAGTAAATGCGACAGCGCGAGGAAGCCCATGCCCTGATGGTGCGCCATATAAGAGCGCACAATCACATAGCTCTGCCCACGGTTGAGCCGCGACGGCGTGTGGTCCAGCGCCTCGTAGAAGCCATACTGGCCGCGCGCGCCCAGCGCCTCCAGCTCCAGCAGGTTGCCACAGGCTTTTTGCGGTTCCACCACCAGCGCCATAAGCGTGGCATAAGGGGCGATCACCATGTCTTCGCCCAAGCCGCGCTTCAGGCCAAGGCCCGGCACGCCGAACGCGTGATACTGATAGTTATGGTTCGGGTCGAAAGAGGCGTAGGCCGACTCTGAAATTCCCCACGGCACGCCGTGCTCGTTGCCCCAGTCAATCTGGCGTTTCACGGCGGCGCGGCACATCTGCACCAGCAAGGTGTCGGGGTAGCCCGGCATCACCAGTTGTGGCATCAGGTATTCAAACATCGAGCCGCTCCACGACATCAGCGACGGCTGTTTGTCTATCTGGGTGAACAGCCTGCCGAGGGCAAACCAGCTTTTCAGCGGCAGCTGGTTGGTGGCAATGGTGAAGTAGTTGGTGAGGCGAATTTCTGATGGCAGCAGGTCGTAATGGCCGCTATCCAGCTTATTAATGTCGCAGTTATAACCCACGCTCAGCAGGCTGGTGGTGGCGTTATAGAGGAATTTGAAGTCCATGCGCGCATGGTCGGCGAGGCGTTTTTCCAGCTCGCTTATCAGTACCAGACGCTTACGCGCCAGCGTCACGGTCAGGGCGATTTTCGCCCGGTTCAGCCCCGGCACCTTGCCTTCTAGCTGAGAGAGCCAGACCAGCGAAGGCAGCACTTTGCCGCCCGGCTCCTGTTGTAGCCAGCCATAAAGCAGCGCCCACTCTTGGCAAAATTCGCTCAGTTGCACCTGAAGCGCACTCAGCCAGCGCACGTCGCCAGTGGTCTCTTGCAGCAGCGTCGAGGTCAGGGTCAGCATGGCGTTTAGCTCGTTGAACACCTGATGCTGCGGCAGGCCGCTGGCATTCAGCCAGTGCTGGCGCAGTGGTTTGAGGGTTTCCCGCTTGCCGGTGCCCGCGCCGCTTTCCACCAGATAAAGGCTGTCTTCAATGCCCGCCAGCACCTGTTTGACGTCAATCGCGGGCAGATGGCGCAATGCCGCCAGCCCGGTGCTCAGGGTGAGTAAATGCCCGGCCAGATTGCCGCTGTCGACGCTGGAGATATAGCGCGGATTGAGCGGCGCGAGGGTGCGGGTGTCATACCAGTTATAGAGGTGGCCGCGATAGTGCTCGAGCTTGTCCAGCGTATCCAGCGTATTGGTGGTGCGCAGCAGCAGCTCGCCCTGCGTGATGTAGCCGAAGTCCATCGCCGTCATGTTGGCCAGCAGCGACAGGCCGATATTGGTCGGCGAGGTGCGATGGGCAATCACCGGCTCCGGCACTTCCTGATAGTTATCCGGCGGCAGCCAGTTCTCTTGTTTGTTGACGAAGGTGGCGAAGAAGGCCCACGTCTCGCGGGCGGTTTGGCGCAGGAAGCGGCGCTGTTTCAGGTTGATATCGGCCTGCGGCTTGCCCTGCGTTTTACTCAACCAGCTTAGCAGGCGCGGCGCGAGGAACCACAGCGCGCCCAGCGGCACGGCGAGAGTCATATAGAGTGGGTTGAAGTGCAGGGTCAGCAGCACAAACAGCACCCCCGCCAGCGGATTGACCCACATGGCGCGGTAGAAGTTTTCCGGCGACAGCGAATAGCGGGTTTTACTGGCGTCGAAGCTGGCCCACTCATTGAGATGCTTATGGCTAACGGCCAGTCGCCACAGGGTGACCACAATGGCTTTCAGGTTGTAATAGCTCTCGTGCGGCAGCGTGCTGAGGGTCAGCAGCAGGTGCGACAGGCGAGTCAGCGTAGAGCCTAAAACAGTTTTTATATGCTGCAACAGCGGGCGTCGCGGCCCTTTATTGAGCAGGTCCAGCAACAGCGCCACCGCCGTCGGGAACAGCAGTAGCGTAGCGATAAAGCCCAGCCAGTAGGCCGGGTTGGGCACCAGCGTGATGGTGCAAAACAGCATCACCAGCAGGCTTGGCGCCACCAGACTACGACGCAGGTTGTCGAGCAGTTTCCAGCGCGACAATGTGCTTAGCGGATTGGCGTGGCGAGTGCCATCGGCCCGCCGCACCCGCAGGCGCAGCCAGTTGAGCAACTGCCAGTCGCCGCGGATCCAGCGCGAACGGCGCGCCGCGTCCACCAGATAGTTGGCCGGATATTGCTCATACAGCACCACGTCGCTCAGCATGCCGGAGCGGGCGTAGCAGCCTTCCAACAGGTCGTGGCTCAGCACCAGATTTTCCGGGCAGGTGTTGTGGGTGGCCTGCGAGAACATATCGACATCGTAAATGCCTTTGCCGACAAAGGATCCCTCGCCAAACAAGTCCTGATAAATGTCAGAAGACATGGATGAATAGGGATCGTTGCCCGGCTTGCTGCTGCTCAGCGCGGCATAGCGCCCCTGACCGTAGCGCGGGATCTCCTCGGCCAGTCGCGGTTGCAGGATGGCGTAACCTTCCACCACGCGGCCCAGCTTGGCGTCAAAAATCGGGTGGTTGAGCGGGTGAGCCATGGCGGCGACCAGCTGATGGGCGGTGGCGCGGGGCAGCACGGTGTCGCTGTCCAGCGTGATGACATACTTCACCACCGAGAGCTGCTGCTGGGTGGCACCAATCACCGTGGTGAACGGGTCACCTTTGCCGCGCAGCCAGTGGTTTAAGGCACTCAGCTTGCCGCGTTTGCGCTCATAACCCATCCACACGCCCTGCGAGGTGTTGAACTCGCTTTCGCGATGCAGCAGGCTAAACAGCCCGCTTTGTGCCTGCGGATAGCGGCGGTTGAGCAGTTCAATTTGCGCCGTGGCGTACTCCAACAGGCGATCGTCGGCGGCGCGATAGCGGGTGCTGCTGTCGTGGAAATCGGCAATTAAAGCAAAGTAGAGATGAGCGCGGGTGTTGCCGAGATAGCAGACTTCGAGACTGTTGATCAGCGCGTCAATCCCGGCGCGGCTGCCGAGCAGGCAGGGGATCGCCACCAGCGTGCTGAAGCGTTCGGGGATCTCCTTGGAGAAATCCAGCCGTGGCAAAGGGTGTGGCGTGCGGCTGCGGGTAGTGGCCTCGCTCAGCAGGTTCATCACAAACTGGCTGCAGACAATCACAATCGGGATAGCCAGCAGCCACAGCGGCCAAGTCATGCCTTTATCGTGGGTGTGCAGCAGCAGGTCGGCGGTGAGGGCGGTGATCAGCAGGCTCAGGCTGCCCAGCCATGACAGCAGGGGCGTTTTGTTGATTTGATGGCGAAAGCGGCTGAGCAGGGAGTAGTGAATGTTGAGATGCTGCTCCAGCGCGTCGCGGCCTTTATCCACCAGAAAATAGCCGACGTGGCGCATACGGCTGCCGGTTGGCGCGGCCTCGGTCAGGGCGATCACCTGACGGGTGACACCGGCTTCATCATAAATACAGTGGCGCGCCAGCATCTCAATCACGTGACGATAGTTATCGCGGGTGTCGAAGTGCATGGTCGGGTAGATGCCCGCTGGGTCCTGATGCAGGATGCTTTCCACCAGACTCATGCTTTCGGCGAAGTCCGCCCAGTCCATCTCATTGAGCTGGCGCAGGCCGATAATGCTGTTACTGACCGAGAGCTGGCTGACCGCCAACTGCTGGTTGAAGCGGGCGATCAGCTCCGAGGTGGTCAAGCCGACCTCGGTCAGGCGCTGCTCAATCCAAGTTAGCGGCAGGGCCAGCATTGAGCCGTGGCCCTGCAGGCGGCGCACTAATTCAGCCACAAAGGCACTGGTGCGCGGCGGGTTGGTGCGGGCCATGTCGGCAATCACGATGATCAGCCGCGCCGGGTCATTTTCGGCGGTGTCCTGCATTTTATTCACCCAGCGGTCGGCCAGATTGCGCTCCTGCTGGGCCTTCGCGACGTCAATACTCACTCGGCGCAGGTTCTCAATCAGCGCCAGACGCAGCATGCCGGGCAAGGCCCACAGCTCGCCGAGTTTTAGCGGCGTGACCTTCTGGTAGGCGGCGATAAAACGCGTCAGGGTGGTGGCGTCCCAGTGGCCGTCGCTGTGGGCGATAACCTCGGTGGCAATGTCATAAATGCGTGGGCAGTTGTGCGGCGCGGCCAGCGCAGGCAAGCCTTTACCGAAGTTTTTCGGCAGCAACTGCCGCACCAGGCGAATCTGTTCTTCAATCAAATAGAAGTTGTCGAGCAGCCATTCACCGGCTGGCGCAATGCTTTTCTTGTCGCCGGTGCTGAGGATCTGGCAGTTACGCGTCAGCAAGGTTTCATTGGCCGCCAGCCGTTTGAGCAGATAATAGGGCGCTTTTTTGCTCGACAGCTTATGCGACTGCGCCAGCTTTTCGCCATAGCGCTCCATCTGATCCACAGAGAATAACTCCGCCTGAATGGCAGTGGTTTCCTGATTCTCTTTCGGGCTACCGGGCTGTACCGGCTGATCTTTATGACTTTTTAACCAATCACTAAACGGGATTTTCACGCAAACATTCCTTATGCGTACGCAAAAGGACAGGCTTCGACACGGCGATGTGGGTACGCAAAGTGAGTGAAGAGATAGCGGAGAAGCTTCACGGATGGACGGCGGAGGGAATAACCGGTTGGTTTAAGCTTAGCAGTGATTGGCGAGGGGGCGCGGTTATATTACAGAGTTGCGAACAGGCTTGGCTTTGCCTTTGACGATTTTCAGCGCTTTGTCCGGGTCGCCCGCGACAAACTCAAAGGTGGGTGAATAATAAAAGGGCAGCCAGCCGCCGTAGCCACTTTCCCACTCCCAACGGACCGGGCAAGGCCACAAAATGTCTTCGTGCAGAATGTAGTAAGTCCATCGTCCGTGAGGGCGACGTGGTTTGGGTGTTTTCATAAATTGGCCGGACGGAATTTTCACAGGACACAGGTTATATTTTGGACCCCAGAGCGGCAGGTTTCAAGCCTTGTCCCGCGCGCAGCCCTTGACGATCGGACGCGTCCTACAAGCTTTCAAGACCCATCTGTCTATTCAACAGGAATCTTTACCTGCAAAATCCCTCTCCCTGCGCGTGCAGTCCTAGGATTTTACTCAGTTAAGAACATAGGAACTCTGCACTTTCCGAACTATGCTTGAAACAATAAAACTGCGTTAAGCGGATAAAAACATTGAGGATCTATGTATAAAGCCTTAGTAGTCGATGACCACCCGGTAGTCAGGCTGGCTGTGGGTATGCTGTTGCAGCGTGGCGACATTGAGGTCGTGGGCGAAACGGGAAATGGTCTGGACGCCGTGCAGTTGGCGAAAAGCCTGCGCCCGGACATCGTGATCCTCGATATTTCCATCCCGAAGCTTGACGGGCTGGAGGTGATTGGCCGCCTGCGCCTGCTGAATTTCCACGTCAAAGTGCTGGTGCTGACCTCGCAGTCCGCCGCCTCTTTTTCTGCCCGCTGCCGTCAGGCCGGGGCCTCTGGATTCATTACCAAGACGGAAGAGTTGAGTGACCTGCTGGACGCCATCAAAGCCATTCGCGCGGGCTATAGCTATTTCCCGCACGACCAACTGATCAACCGCCCGGCGGACAGCCGCCAGCGGGATGAAGTGGCCCAGTTGGCCACCCTGTCCGACCGCGAAATGATGGTGCTGATTTATCTGGCGAAAGGCTGGAGCAACATACAAATTGCCGATGAGCTGATGCTGAGCAACAAGACCATCAGCACCTACAAGACGCGCCTATTGCACAAGCTTCAGGCCACCACGCTGGTGGACCTGATTGAAATCGCCAAACGCCACGCGCTGGTTGAATAACTGATGCAGCCCCTGAAGCATTTTTTACGCTCCTTCCTCAATAAAAGCGTGCTGATGCTCTGCGCGCTGGGGCTGCTATTGGTGTTTGATGAAACCTCTGCGCCAGCGGCGGAGAATGCCCAGCCGCTGCAATTACTCAGCCGTTCGCCGCAGCACGCGGTGATGCCCACCACGCTGCTCACTCCAGAGCAGGATGCCTGGCTGGGGCAAAAAAAAGTGCTGAAGCTTGGGGTGTCTAATCCGCAATACCCGCCTTTTGACATCATCAATAATAAAGCCGAGTTTGAAGGCATTACCGCCGATTACGTCGGGCTGATTGAAGAGATGCTGCGGGTGAAGGTGGAAGTGCAAACCTTCCCGTCGCGCGCTTCGGCAATTAAAGCACTGCAAAATCATGAAATTGACCTGCTGAGCAGCGCCACCCAGTTTGACCAGCATGAGGGCAACATTCTGCTGTCGGAGCCTTACGCCAGCGAGCAGTCGGTGCTGGTGACGCAGGCCAATGAGAAACGGGCGATGGGCCACTATCTTGCCGGGCGGACCTTAACCATGGCCGAGGGTTTCCTGCCTGAAGAGTGGGTCAGGGCGCAGTATCCGCAGGCGCGACTGAAAATCTACCCGAACTATCAGGAAGCCGTGGGGGCCGTGGCCTTTGGCCGCGCCGACGTCTACCTTGGCGACTTATATCCCATCAGCAAGAACTTCCTCAACAATATGCGGGTGCTGAAATTCGCCGACTTCCCGCCAAAAACCTTCTCTTTTGCCACCGCCAAAGATGACGCGCAGTTGCAAGACATCATCAATAAAACGCTGGCGGCGGTGAGCACCGAGGAGCAGCTAAGTATTTTGCAGCGCTGGCATATTGGCCGCAGCTCGATGCTGCTCAGCCAGCAGATTTTCCAGCTCAGTGATGAAGAGAAGGCGTGGGTCGCCCGTCACCCATTGGTGCGCGTGGCGGTGATTGATGGCTACGCGCCGATGACCTTTATTGATGATGACGGCAACTATCGCGGCATCACCATTGACGTGCTGGCGCAGATTCGCCTGCGTACCGGGCTGAGTTTTGAAATTCGCGAAGCCAGCAATGTGAATCAGCTCAAGCAGATGGTTAGCGACGGCGAGGCCGACATGATTGGCGCGCTGACCCCGAGCAGCGACCGCAAGCAGCAGCTGATGTTCACCCGCCCCTACATGACCAACGCCTTTGTGATGGTGGTGCGCCAACAAAACGGCGGGCCAAATCAGCCGCTGCCGCCGACCAGTCTGAGCGAGATGCAGGGCAAGCGGCTGGCGGTGATTGAAGGCACCGGCATGATTGAGAAGATCCGCAATCTGTACCCGCAGATTCAGCTGGTAATGGCTGACAACGCCACCGACGTGCTGGCGATGCTGCAAAAAGGGCAGGCCGACGCGGCGCTCAATACGCTGGTGAACTCGGAATACCAGATAGCGCGTTTCTATCGCAACAGCCTGCGCATCACCTCGACCATCGGCAGTGCGCCGGCCTATCTCTCCTTTGCCGTTCCGACCAGCGACCCGACGCTGCTGTCGATCCTCGACAAAGTGCTGTTGAGCATTCCGCCGGACGAGCTGGACGTCATTGGCAACTTGTGGCGGCCAAACAACATGGTGGCGGCGGACAACTTCTGGCGCGAAAACCGCACCGCGATCGTCACCGCCGTGGCCTTCGCGCTGGCGCTGCTGCTGGTGTCATTCTTCTGGGCCAGCTGGCTGCGCAGGCAGGTGAAGCTGAAAGAGCGGGCGCAGAAAGCCCTAAACGACCAGTTGGCGCTGCGCAAGAAATTGCTTAGCGAGCTGAATCTGGCAAAAGATCAGGCCGAAGAGGCGAACCGGGCGAAAACCAGTTTCCTGTCCACCATGAGCCATGAGATCCGCACCCCGCTGAACGCCATTATCGGCATGCTGGAGATGTCGATCAAAGCCGCCGAGCAGCAGAAAGTGGACCGGCAGGCGCTGGACGTCGCCTTTAACTCCGCCAACGGCTTGGTCGAGCTGGTGGGAGACATTCTGGACATCGCGCGCATCGAGTCGGGCAAGCTGGAGTTGAATCTGGAACCCGCCAACCTGCGGGCGATTACCGAGTCGGTGATCCGCGTGTTTAACGGGCTGGCGCTGCAAAAAGGCTTAACGCTGGTGCTGCGGCTCAACGACGACAGCGACTGCGATGTGAATATTGACCCGCTGCGCTACAAGCAGATCCTCTCCAACCTGATTGGTAACGCCATCAAGTTCACGGCGGTGGGGAGCGTGGTGGTGACGGTGGCGGTAGAGCCGCTGGCCGACGGCGAGAACTGCGAAATCGTGGCGGAAGTGCGCGACTCCGGCATTGGTATCTCAGCCGATGACCTGCAAAAGCTGTTCGCGCCCTTTATGCAAGTGGGCGATCACGCCCCGCGCGTGCGCCAAGGCACCGGGCTGGGGCTGGTTATCAGCAAAACCCTGTGTGAGAAAATGGGCGGGTCGATTGATATCGAAAGCCAGCCGGGGCTGGGAACCAAGGTGACGGCGCGGGTGCAGGTGCAGCGTCTGTCATCGGGCATGGAGCATGCGGCTGTCGAGCTTGATGAAGCTCCGGCGGAAAACGGCCAGCCGCTGCGTATTCTGGTGATTGACGACTACCGCGCCAATCGCCTGCTGCTCACTAAGCAGCTGGGTTATCTCGGCCATCGGGTGACAGAAGCCGAGGACGGAGTCAGCGGGTTGGAGAGCTGGCAGCAGGGGCCGCGCTTCGACGTGGTGATCACTGACTGCAACATGCCGCGCATGAATGGCTACCAGTTTGCGCAGGCGGTGCGCGCCGCCGAGCAGCAACAGGGCGCTGAACCCTGCATGATCCTTGGTTTCACCGCCAATGCGCTGGCCGAAGAGACCGAGCGCTGCCTGCAAGCGGGCATGAACGGCTGCCTGTTTAAGCCCAGCACGCTGAAAGATCTCAGCGACTGGCTTCGTCCTATTACGCCACTTGGTGGCGCAGAACCCCAGCCTGAGGCCGCCGACTTTATTCAGTCAATCGACAAGCTCACCGGCGGCGATCCGCGTTTAGCCAGCCAGCTAATCACCGAGCTTCTGCGCAGCGGGCGAGAAGATTTACAGCTGCTACAACAGGCATTGCAGCAGCAGGATGCCGAACAACTGGCTGAATTGGCACACAAAATTGCCGGTGGCGCGAGAATTGTGGCGGCCAGCAAGCTAACGGCGGCCTGCGTGCAGTTGGAAAAACAGTGCCGCGCTGACTCCCGCGATATGCCACAGATAGAGCGCGAGGCGAATGCGCTAATCGCGCAATTATCCCATTTCAATCAATTATTGGCTGATGCCACTAAGACGGAGAAATAGCGCGTCTGACGAGCCTGTAGGATAAGGATTATATTGACCAAGCTTTGCGCAATTAGCGGGAGGGATGCCCGCAAATAGCGTAAGGTTAATCAATGCGTAACGATAAGGAATTATCATGAAGAAAATAGTCGCTATCGAAAATGTCAGTCATACATTGTCGAAAATCTATTTTATTGCTGATGTGAAGAAACATCAGGTGATCACTCTGAATGATTTCAGTGAGGCAATAACCACGCTACAAAAAGAGCTGCCGGATATTTTGATCATTAACTGTGATCTTTATAAAGGCAACCTGAACGACTTTATTGAACAGGCGAGGCGGCAACTCCCCGAACTCTACATTATTGGCTGCTCGTGGCGCATGGCCAAGACAGGTAAGGGGCGAACTACCCCGCTGGCGCTGGATGCTTTCATAAAAATGCCGATGGATGTCAGAAAAATATCCTTAGCACTGGAAGCCATTGAATATGGCTACACATTATTTCCGGCTGAAATGCTGAGTCATGGATGAAATGAGCGAATTAATTTAAGGACGAAAAGTAGACCTCATGAATAAACGCGTATTACTGGTTGATAACCACCCGTTGGTCAGGTTTGGCACAGCCTCATTTCTTATGGAACAGGGTTGTCATATTGTTGGTGAAGCCGAAGACGGTGCTCAGGCATTATTAATGGCCGAAGAACTCAAACCAAATTGGGTTATTCTGGATATTGCCCTGCCAAAACTTAATGGCCTACAGGTGTTATATCATCTATTAGCCGCAGACTGGCCGGTAAATATTATTGTCTTTACCGGACAGGAATTAAAACATTATGTGAATGCCTGCATTCAGGCCGGGGCCTGTGGCTTTGTGCGTAAAACCGCGCCGCTGGCAAGCTTAATGTGCGCCATGGAGTCGGCCGCCATGGGCCACGTCTGGCTACCGGCTTCCCGCGTTCAGGGTGTGAGAGGCGAGCAGGCTAGCCCGCACAACCTGGCCCATCGCATCAGCGATCGCGAGCGCAAGGTGATGAGCCTGCTGCTTCAGGGCAAATCAAATAACGAGATCAGCCAAATCCTCAATCGCAGCCCGAAAACCACCAGTGCGCAGAAGAAAAGCGTGCTGCAAAAACTCAACGTGAGCAGCATTGCAGAGCTGATTTCCGTCACCACGATTAATCGGCGGATGAATCCGCTCTGAATTTAAAAATGCTATCCTTATTGGACTCACTTAACCGCCAGTCTGATTGAGGAGGGCAAAACGATGCAGGGCGTACCGGAGCTTTTCCCCTACGACAAGGACTGCGCGCAGTTTAAGACCTTGCCGCAACTTCCCGGCGTGGAGCTGTATCACGCGCATATTGACCGCTACGCTTTTGAGCCTCACTCCCACGAGGCTTTTGGCATTGGCGCGATTGAACACGGCGCCGAGCGTTTCCGCTATCGCGGTACCGAGCATCTGGCGTCGGCGGGTTCACTGGTGATGATGAATCCTGATGAAATCCATACCGGCCAGTCGGAAACCGAAGGCGGCTGGCTCTATCGCATGATTTACATCGAGCCGCAGGTGTTTGAAGAGTTGTCTGGCGAACGCGCACGCTGGTTCACCGACGCCGTGCGCCACGACCCGCGCGCCGCGCGCCAGCTGTCGCAACTGCTGTCCGGGCTGTGGGAAACCGACGACCCGCTGGCCCGCGACGGCCTGATGCTAGCGGTGACCGACCTGCTGCGCCCGCACTCTCACGTTGGGCGTCGGCTGCGCTCCGAGCCTGCCCACCGTTTTGACCGGGTGACCGATTACCTGCGGGAAAACTTCGCCAACAACATCACTTTGGATGAGCTGGCGTCGCTGGTCAGCCTCAGCCCGTATCACTTTCTGCGTAAATTCAAACAGCAGATGCACGTCACGCCGCACCAGATGCTGATGGCTATTCGCCTCAACGAAGCCAAGCGCATGCTGAGTTTCGGCCTGCCTGCGGCACAAGTCGCCTTTAGCGTCGGCCTGACCGATCAGGCGCACCTGACCCGCGCCTTCTCCAACCGTTATGGCTCGACCCCGGTGCGCTATCAAAAGCAGGTCGCGGGCGGTAAATAGCCCGCCAGCGCGCCACTTCCTCGCCTCATCTCTGCGCGCCAAGTGCGCAATTTCCTACAATACAGCGCCCACGCCTCTCTCTACCCTGAGCACATGTAAATGTTTTCTAGAGGTTAAAAATGTTAAAAGGCGTCTTGTTCGCCCTGGCTTCGGGTTTAATGTGGGGACTGATTTTTGTTGGGCCGATGATTGTGCCGGACTATCCGGCCTCGATGCAGTCGACTGGCCGCTATGTGGCGTTTGGCGCGATTGCGTTGGTGGTGGCGTGGATCAAACGTGACGCGCTGCGCGACCTGTCGCGCGCCGACTGGATTGAAGCGCTGAAGCAGACGGTGATCGGCAACCTTATCTATTACTTCTTCCTCGCCAGCGCCATTCAGCGCACCGGCTCGCCGATTTCAACCATGATTATCGGCACGCTGCCGGTGGTGCTGTCGGTCTCGGCCAACCTGTTTTATGGTCAGAAGGAAGGCAAGCTGTCGTGGCGCAAACTCACTCCGGCTCTGCTGGTGATCGCGCTCGGTCTGGGGCTGGTTAACGTGGCCGAGCTGAAGGGCAACACTGAGCCGTTTGACGCGTGGCGCTACGGCACGGGTATCGCCATGGCCTTAGCCGCGCTGGCCTGCTGGACATGGTTCCCACTGCGCAATGCCCGCTGGCTGCGCGATAACCCGGACAAGTCGCCGATCACCTGGTCAGCGGCACAGGGCGTCGTGACTTTGCCTCTGGCGACACTGGCGTTCCTGCTGGTCTGCGCCCAGCTCTCGTTTAGCAATTCGGGCATCGCGCTGCCGTTCGGCCCGCGCCCATGGGTGTTTATCGGCCTGATGATCGCCATTGGCGTGTTCTGCTCGTGGGTTGGTGCACTGTGCTGGAACGAAGCCAGCCAGCGCCTGCCAACCGTGCTGCTTGGGCCGCTGATCGTGTTCGAAATTCTGGCCGGTCTGGGCTACGCCTTCCTGCTGCGCCAACAGTGGCCGCCGCTGATGACCCTAGCCGGTATCGCCTGTCTGATGATTGGCGTCATCGTTGCGATGCGCATCAAACCTGAGCCGGTGAAACCACTGGCACAAGAGAATCTGGATACGCCATAATTAAGCGTCAGCCCGCTTGCGCCCTGATGTCACCTTGCTGTCAGGTCGCTGTCGGGCTTCTGTCGTGTTGCTTTTTAGCGCCCGGCGGCATGCTGTTGCGGTGTCCTGCATTTTCTAAAGGTGAAATGATGAATCAGAACCGTATTAAGCAATTGAGACTCTCCCGCGCTTGGTCGCAGGAGCAGTTAGCCGAGCTGACCAGCCTTAGCGTGCGCACCATTCAGCGGATTGAGAATGGCGAGCAGGCCAGCCTAGAGACGCTGGGCGCGCTGGCCGCCGCCTTTGATATTAAAGTGGCCGAGCTGGTGGGTGAGCAGGGGGCTGCGAGTTCGCCCGACAACGCGCTGGACCTGAATATCGAAGCGGCACGTCATCAAGTGCGCAGTGAAAGTCGCTTTTACCGAGGCATGATTATTTATCTGCTGGTCAGCGTGCTGCTGATTGTCATTTGCCGTGTCACCTCGCCCGAATACAACTGGTTCTGGTGGCCAGTGGGTATCTGGGGCGGGCTGATGGTGGTCCGCGGTTTGCGGGTGTTTGTCCTGCGCGGCTGGTTTGGTCGCTGGGAGCAGGCGCGGCTGCAGAAAATTTTGCGTAAATAGCCGCTTTTTGCACATTTCCTCCCTGCTTTTTTCTCATTCTGCATAAACTGCTTACAGGGCAGTGAGTTAAATGACGGGGGAAAGATGGCAGCAGAGAGCAAAGTGACGATAGCGCGGTTCGAACCGGAGGATTCTCCGGCGGTCATCGCGCTTATTTTACCGATTCAGAATCAAGAGTTCGGCGTGGCGATCACTGCCGAGCAACAGCCCGATTTAAGCGATATTCCCGGCTTTTACCAGCAAGATCACGGGGGTTTTTGGGTCGCGAAGGTTGAAGATGAGGTTGTCGGCTGCATTAGCCTGAAGGATATTGGCCAGCAGCAAGCAGCGCTGAGAAAAATGTTTGTAGCCAAGCCGTGGCGGGGCAGCGAATATGGGGTGGCGAGTCGCTTACTTGAGGCTCTGCTGGACCACGCGCGAACGCATAAGTTGCGGGATATTTATCTCGGCACTACTGAGAAGTTTCTCGCCGCACATCGTTTCTATGAGAAAAAAGGCTTTGCTGAAATCGATGTGTCAGCGCTTCCGGCGGCTTTTCCTCGCATGTCCGTGGACGTGAAGTTTTATCATTTTTCACTTTGAGAATTGAGTGATGTTCAGTTGGCGTAGGATTCAGGCAAGAAAAGCGTTGTTGCTGCTGGTAGGGGCCATGATGTTGACGGGGTGCGTGGCCGATAGCCGTTTGTGGGGATTGATCCCTAACTCGTCGGATGTTTGTGCCCACGGTAAAGACAGTATCACCGGGAATTGCCGCGATTAATCATTAAAAGCGTCAGGCCAGCAGCCAAGCAGCCTGACGTTTTTTTAATAGGGAGATATTGCTAACTTTATTAAATGTATCCCAACCCTTTTTTATTGAAAAACACGTTTGTAAGCTTAATCCTTTGCGACTCAGAATTCTTTATACTAAAAGTGAATGTCAGTCCCAGTTTAGTGTTATCTTAGCTGTCGCTGATGCATGCCCTGTTTTAAAATGTCCAGTACTGCATAAAACCCAGTTATATTGATAATCTCCTGGCGCAAGCTGAATTCTTTCGGCCCCAGCGTTAGGGGTAAAGTGAACAACTCCATTTGCACCACTCAATCTGCTATTACACTCACCATTGAGAGGGATATTGGATCCTATAAAACCGCGTACCTCTGCAGGAGCTTTACTTCCATCATTCATAGTTAAGGCTAATGTATCAGTAGATCTTCCCTGATTTCCCTGTATTTGAATAGTGACAGGTGCATTACTGGCATCGTCACATTTGATTGAAAAACTACCACTTTCGTTAGATAACGACTTGCCATCAGTAGGGTTAGTAATATCAATGGGGGGGAAGGTAATAACATTTTTTGTATTGACAGTGCATTCTCTCGGTGGACTTCCAACATGAATAATATCATTCATTATTCTTTTTTGTTCTAAAGCGCCCATAACATCAACAGTTGCAAAATAATCGCCATCTTTAGCTTTAGGACCAGCATATGCAACTAATGATCCATTTATTAAAACATCACCTGGGTTAATAATTATTAATGAATTTGATTGGCCTGAAAAAAAACCGCCTAATGAGTTCTTGTTGCAACTTCTAGCACCACCACTATAAGTTGTTTCATTCATAAAAGCATTAGTACTCCATCCTCCCGTCAATTTATTATTAGTTTGATATTGGATAGCTGTGTTGTTTGTACCACTTCCAGTAAAACCTAAAATAACATCTTTGCCCAAAATGTAGCCAAAAACTTTTTTGTCACTCGACCAGCCTTGTTTAAGGTTATTAGGATCATTGCAATTTGAATTTGACGTTGCTCTTGCCATTGATATAGCCCCATAAAGAGAGTTTCCGTTTGACAGTCCTCTTCCCGAAGTTAGAGTTTTATTGGGGATTACTGCGTTTACAGGGATATCTAGTGGGATTCCAATCGATATATTATATGCTCCAAGGCATACAGGGGAGGAAAAAATGGCCAGAAGGCCAAGGGCAATTAATTTTTTATTTATTTTAACGTAGTGATGATTTCTATGGGTAATTTCATTTTTCATAAGTAAACTCCTGCGCAAAATTTTTAAAATCAATTGGCTGTAATTTCTAAAAATATTTTCAACATACTTTTTATTTTAATTCTGATTTTTTTATAAGGATATACTATTGCAAAAAATCTAATTTTGGCATTCATATGTGACCTGCCGGATAGGCATGTCATCTGTGGGCACTATATTTCGCAGATCAAAACTTACCTGGCATTGCTGTGCTTCTGTTTCTCCCCACTTGACCTGCAACTTACCTACTTCCGGTAAAGCTGTCAGATATATTTGTCCTGAATCACCTACTATTCCGCTGACTTCATCATCTTTTGGACTATCTAGCAAAGTGGCAATGGCTCCAAATGGCACAATTTTTCCACCTTGATGTAATGTCATTAATGCCTGATAACCTAAGCGGGTGGAGAAGTTTGCCTTTACTACAGCACCTTGAGTCGGATAGACATTGATATTGGAATGCACTAAATCTACATTGTCGGGCAAAGTGGAGGGATCCAACCCGATACTATTTTTGTTGTAATCCGACATATAAGGAGCCACGGCATAGCCACTGCTGTCAGTGATAGCACTGCCACCGTTGACGCTAACGCCGCCCGCACCTGGTGCACTGACGAGTGCCACAGAATCACCCATTGCTCGGCCAAATACGATGCCTTCCTGATGGAGCAATACACCGCCAGAGGCATTCATATTTAACGCCTGAGTATTGCTACTATAGCCGTAACCTGCACTGACACTCCCTTTGCTACCTTGGTAGCCAGTATTAAGGTTAGTATTCGCAATTTGACCTTTATTTCCCCAGTTTTGCGATGCTCCGTATGAGAGTTTTCCATCGTTCATGCTGCCACTTAATCCAGTACTATTTTGTGTCCTACCAGTATTATCACGTGTGATTGAGTAATTAGCGAAAATGGATTGCAGATTTTCCCCATAGCCGAATATGCTGAACGGAACACTAACGGTCAGAGATAACTGCCGGTTTTCTGGCCAGTTACTATTACTGTCTTTTATTCGGTCGATATTGTAGCTCGCGCTATAGCTAACGCCCTTAAAACTGTTGCTGTAACCTAATGACAGTCCGGTCAGTTTGCGATCATTTCCCCAATAGTCATCTCGGCTTGCACGAAGGTGCAGGGAACCATATTCCCCCATTTGCTGACTGAGCTGGGTTTGGAAACTGTTGCGGCGGCGTTGCAATGCCCACGAGTTAACTCCATCTTCAAGCTGATATCCTTGGCTATTAAATTCACTGAAGTTATAAAAATGCTCGGTGGAATAGCGCAAGGCGGATAAATCCACAGAGGTGCCCGTTGACATCAAGCTTTTAGCGTAACGAATACGATAAGACTTACCCATTTTCTGCTCGTCGCCAGTATTATTGGCACTGATAAATGTCGCCGTTGAATGCGTAATATCCGCAGATACGGCACCGAGATCGCCGACAGAAATACCGCTACCCATGTTGAACGCTTGATAATCTCTTGCCAGCAGAGTGCCACCATAGAGTGTGACAGAATTGAATAGCCCGTAAATCAGGGTTCCGCTGAGAAAATCAGATCTGCGTGAATCGGTAGTGATACTGCCGTCATAGCGCCCTGCAACCATTTCATATTTCCATCCGCCTGGACGGAGCATGACCGGCAGCGAGGTATAAGGCACGACAAATTGTCGTTCAGTACCATCGGCTTCAGTGACGGTGACATCATAGTCGCCGGATAATCCTGCCTGCTGGATATCATTTATTTCGAAAGCCCCCGGTGCGACATAGGTTTCATAGATAATATTCCCCCCCTGACGAATAGTAATACGCGCATTACTGTTTGCAACGCCGCTAATCCTAGGGGCATAGCCACGCATATAGCTTGGCAACATCTTTTCATTGGATGTCAGTTTGATCCCTCGGAAGGAAAAACTGTCAAAAATATCACTAGCAGTATTGGTTTCTCCTATTTGGACAAAAGAACGCAACGGGATAATATCCCGTGCCAAATAGGTATTAGTAAATGATGTCTGATTTTGGCTAGCGGCAGGCTCGTTATGCCCACCGCTATATTCCATTCTGGCATGGGTAATGGTACTACGCAGGCGCCATGGCCCGGTGTTAGCACCTACTCGTGCTGAAGCAAAAAGATTGTCGTTATGAGTTTTTAAGCCGCTGTTATAATCGTTGGTTATACGACCTGCGCTCAGGTTGTAGTTCATCATCAATGCTGAAATACCGTCATCCCACAAGGTAGTATCTGCATTACGGTTGAGTGCGGGCTGCATGGCGACTTGCGGAATACTAATATCCAGACGCAGACGGCTTAATTCAAGTTTTACAGATGCATCAGGGATCAGCATGCTTAAATCTGTCAGGGGCAAATCTTTTGGTAGTTTTTTCAACTCTGGTATTTTGGAAACATTAACTCCCCATTCCTCCAATTGCGCCGGAGTTATTTCAGGTAAAATTTTCCCTTGCTCATTTTTAATAAAATTGAGGGTGTATTGACCAGAATCCTGCTGATTGACGAAAACAGATAGCGTATATACCCCTTCTGCAACACCGCCAGCCTGAGAATATGCAGACAAATCTACATTAGAATTATCGCCCGCAATTCCCAAAAAGCTGGGATCAAAATAATCTTCCGCCACTACGGGTGTCGCTGTAGTCAGTAAAAGAAATGCCAATGGACGGCAGCGTAAAGATTGGGGTGATGATGAGTTTTTGTATTTCTGATGAGGTACTTTCATAGGCTTTCTCTGGTCTGCGGATGCAGCGTGCTCCTTCCGTTGCGTTTAAAACGGAATTGATCGTCAAATTTTATTTTTTGTCAGCCAGCGGGTCTGGTAACCATTTTTCCCGGGCGCCCTTGATCTGTCAGGAGCTGCCAGCGGACATCCCCGCGAGAAGATGCGGGTAGTGGCCATGACTGCTCAGAGAACGGAGCTACCATTCTTGTATTTTTTTGATCAATGGCAGTCTTACCCACATATAAAGAGCTAAAGGTGACATAAAATGGCGCGGAGTTTAGAACGGTCAGCATATTTCCTCTGCGCCAAAACCTTAATTGTTCTGTAACCTTGGCTTCATCCATTGGCGGTAAAGCGCCTGGCCGGTAAAACAGTTTCAAATTGTTCTGCGTGCTCATCTGTAGAAGGGGCTGCTGAGTGTTTGAATCTTTCTGGGCCGGAATAGCATTTAGAGCCAATAGAAAAATTGACTCACGATCCTGAGGCAATGAATTTTGAGTCTGGCGAATACGCAATGTTATTGCGTTACCAGGCTCAAAACGAGTTAATGGCGGCAGGACAATAAAAGGTACTTTTTTCGCATGAGGCGACTCATCTTCTGATGTGCTCTCCCCATAACGGAGCACCCGTGATTGCAGCAAATACAGACGTGGTGTGTTATTTTCCAGCGTGTATGTAATGCCGTTTCGAGCACTCCCTGTGTAAATAACCCGTGTATTCGTGAGCGTGACACCCTCCGAATCTTGATATGGATTTTTTGCCTGTGCGGGAACACTAATGGCAGTGACAAACGCCAAAACTAATGCATTCAGAATATGGCGACATATCATCATCATTTCCCTATTTTGATCGTCGCAGATTGGGTTTGTCCCATATCACCGTAATCAGTGATCACAGACCATTGCGCTTTTGATGGCGTGTTTTCTGCCGGGAAAACGCTATTAGAAAATGGCGCGATCATAGGATTGACATCCTGTAGCGCAACAGGGCGATCATTAAATGACAGTGTTGCTAGTGTCAGGTAATAAGGAGTCGGGTTATTCACAGTGACACGGTTACCGTCGCGACGGAAAGTTAGCATCCCTTGGGAACGTTCAAAGGAGGGGGAAAGTCCGGCCGGGCGGTAAAATAGCTTAATGACATTACGGATACCCACTGACACCTGTGCACTGGTCATATTGCCGGGTGCATCGCCATGTTTACTGACCGATGGAATTGCGAGAAAACTGAGCCAAAATACTGATTCCTTGTTCAACGGTAATTGTGAGCTACCATTACGGACAATCAGAGCAGTGCTCTGGCTATCTTTTTCTAAACGAAACATCGGCGGCGTTACTAGGAAGGGTGCGGCAGTTAAGGCCGGATCATTCCCCTGCGGAGTGTTCATTACATCTGCCTTGATCAAATAAACTTGCTGACCATTATTTTTTATAACTGCGTTGGCATTATTATTGTTCGCGTTAAAAATAATGCGAGTTTGTGCAAGGCGAATTCCACCTTCTGCCGCTTGTAACTCGGTAGGAAGTAAAAAAAGAATATAAGCGGTGATCAGCAATGATTTGCAGGAAGAAATTGAAATATTCATAATTATTCCGGATGTCAGTTATACAAAAATGTAAAAGTCACGGTGGCTTTCAGTTCGCCATTCTGCAATCCTGCACTGGATGTACAGGCCCCACAGGATAAATATCCTGTAAGTTCAAGAGGGCCGTTTAATTTATTCATGTCATCACTACCTAAAGTCGGCCAATTTTTGGCACTTATAATGCTGTTGGCGGCTATATTTGTATTAGCATTGAAGTTGGCGTTACCATTTGTTATCAGGCGAACGCCATACCCTTTCGTTGTGCTTACAGAATCTGAAAATAATCTTGCACCGTCATTAGTTGTGATGGTATTACCAGTGACACTTATTTTTGGTGCCATGAAATATCCTTGACAGTTCGTCAAGGAAATATCGAATTTTTGAAAATACCCTTCGCCGGGAATTTCATTGTCGAAAATTGGCTTGCCATTGTTAAAAGACAGTTCAGCCGGAACGGATATTTCACAGGTGCCACCATAAAAAATTGCGTTGAAATTAATCGTTTGGCTAATCGTGTTTGCTGCCATAGAATTAATTGATGACAATAAAGTAATAGTTATGGCCAATATATTGCAGATTTTTTTTATTTTCATTATTAACCAGTTTTTTCTGTTTTAGAAAAAAACTTTTTGTTATTCAGTTATACACAAAGTCAAATGTAACATTTGTTTGCAATTCACCACCTTGTATATCTGAATCTACCTTGCAACTTCCGCAACTTACTGCAGCTTTTAATAAAATATCACCATTAAGGGTAGAAGCCATGGTATTTGACCAGTTCTTGTCAGTCGACGTCAGTTTCTTATTTGCAGCTAGGTTATTATTTGGTTTGAAATTAGTATTGCCATCAAAAGTTAGCAAAACTCCATAACCCTTAGTCGTACTTGTGTTTGCAATAAAGAGCTTGGTACCAGAGATATCCTCTACCTTCCCTTCGAGAGCTATAGCGGGGGTAAGACCATAACCCTTGCACCCAGAAAGTGTGAGGTTGAATCCTTCAACAGGGCTTCTGCCAGCAATGATATCTTCTGATGAGATCACCGCGCCTTTATTAATAGAAACCGTTGCAGGTGCAGTGATATCGCAGGATCCACCGACAACCGTAGCTTTAAATTCTGTTGAAGCCGATGTAGCGGCCAAAGAAGTATTCGCCACCGTTATACTGAAGATCATAGGTAGCAGATATGAATAAATAGATTTTTTTAAAAACTGCATAATTAATGGCCTAATATTTTATTGAAAAATCAGATTAAAAATTAGTGCTGCCGAAAACTCTCCAGGCGTTGCTGGGCCTTCCATGGGACCGACCATTCCTACGAGAAATATCTCTTCGGTCCGATAGTGGTTTTCTGCATTTAAAGGCGTCAGTGTTATCTGCTTACCGCGTGAAATTGCTTTCTCAGTATTATAAAAATCATTAAGTGAAGGTGTCATTCCCTCAAATAGACGTACCATAAAACCAGAGCTATTGGGTGTGCCGTCAAGAAAAACCGTATCTGTGTTATAAGGCGTATTACCCTGCAAAGTGATTTTTGGAGTTAACCTTCCTGATTTATCTTTACAGGTAAAAATTGCCCTCAGCGTCTTAATTTCATGAGTTTTTGGGGCGCCTATAAAATCTGCTGTTCGCTGTGGTGTGAACCTAAGCACGGATGGAAGAGTCATGCTACATCCAATATCGTCAGAAATTATGGCTGAAAACTCTGTCATTCCTGCAGAAATGGCTGACGGCTGGAGGCATATTATCCAGAACAAACCCAGCAGCCATTTAGAGGATTGACCCATTAAAAACCTCCAAGCCTCCATAGTCATTAATCGCTTTCCATTCCACATTTCCCTGATGTGGTGCATTAGGATAAGTAGTGCTACTCAATGGGGCGATCATTGTATTGCCCGATTTAATATCCATCGCTACTTTACGCCCTCCAACGACCAATGAGTTTAACGTGACATAATATGGGGTTGGATTTGTAACTTTTAAGCCGTTGCCTGCTGCAGAAAACTGTAATGACTGCATAGCTTGCTGTGGCTTTATGCTCAGTCCTGCTGGTCGGTAAAATAATTTGATGATATTCGCAGATGAAACCTTAATTATCCCACCGATACTTTTTTTCTGTTGCTCATTATTTTTTTCACCCGCCGGTGTCGCAATAGTTCGGAGATAAAACACAGATTCTCTATCCTGTGGCAAAGCGGAATTTTTCTTCATGATCCGCATTTGGTTCGCGCTGCCCGGTTCAAGACGGAACAATGAGGGACTGACGATGAACTGGTTACCAACTTCTTCCCCTACTGGTGCCTTCAGGATCTGAGCTTTTATCAAAAAAGGTGTCTGAGAAGAAGACGAGCTGACGACCCCGACACTTTTTCCCGATACGTCATCCGCAGCCTGAAAAATAACGCGGGTATTGTCTAAGTAAATCCCCGCAAATGAGGAAGTCGAAAACAACACAAGGCTGCTGAAAACGAATCTGAAAATTGTGCTTTGTTTCATATGTCCCTCGTTACATCTCAACGGAATCTGACAGCACAGTGATAATCTGCGCTGTCGTCCTATTAACAACCGCGGAACCTGTATTAGTTCACGATATAAGAAACCAGAATAGGTGCACTGTAAGAACCGACTTCTGGTGTAGTGCTGGTCGTACCCATGCCGACTTTAAATGTATATGCTGCATTGGTTGCCTCATCTCCCAAAGACACTTCTGCACCATTACCGTTACTGATAGTCTTTCCTTTGCTGTCCTGAATCATAAAACCCGTACTTTGGTTATCCTGAGCAACAAATAGGTTCTGCTCATTATTCTTAACAGATGTGATTCCTTGAATGATCAGCTCCCCTTTTTCTGCTTTAGCACAACCTGTAAGGGTTACCGGCATATTAACTTGCTGGGTTGTGACGGTGTTCGGTGCAGTGAAACTGGCATCCGTCCCTCCAACTTTGGTATTAAATACACCGACATTTAGAACAGACTTGCCACCATTAATGCTCACATCACAGGTGCTATTAGTCAAAATACTCTGCAGAGTCACTTCCGCTGACGGTGCTGCGAAAACATTCGGGCTAGCAGTGGTAATACATGCTAAAAGTGCGGCCGAAAATACTGTTTTTTTTAAAGTCATATCGAATTCCTATCGAAGAGTAATACATAGCAATAGTGATAAAATATCTACTAATGCCTAAAGATAAATACGTATGTAGTTTGCAACTGGATGGGATTAATAAGTATGTAATCTCTGTCTCACTGCCCAAGTTAAATGGATGTATAGACAGATTTTCGTAGCGTTCCAAACCAAACCGCCAAGAAATAGTACCCCAACGCAACAAAATAATCCACTGAGTTTGCACAATCGATCAGTTGAAAAGATCGCGATATTGGTCTAAAAAGTATATTATTCTGTTTTATTGATTTATGTAGAGATTCCACACTTTAAATGATCGCTTTATGATCGATTAGAAGAGTAATATATATAAACAAATGTTAAACCATTATTTCATGGTATTTAAATTGCATAGATATCTTCACCAAAGATATCTGTTAAAGGTTTATAACTCACTGAGCCATCCTTACAATTTTGAAAGTGCGTCAGGAGCAGTAATTGCTACAGAAAGTCCAATATTCACATGAAATCAGGATAATTAGTATTTCACTAATTTAAGCTGCGAGAGGAAAATAGGGTATTACTTTGCACTAGTGTATGAGTGCGAAAGATTAATGGTATGTTTCTTTTATGTTAAATACTTTATTTTTGATAATTAAAATATATATGCATGGCATAAACATAAATAGTATTGGAATGCCTTCGATTCCGTAGAAAGTTCTTTTCCTCACGGCGAGACTTCACAGGTGCGAGAACACCCTTTGAGTCATTACGCCGCCAGTCATGACTCCGGTCAGCCACGCAAGGCAATCGGAGAAATAAAAGACAGTATGACGCCGATGGTCACCTTTGATCTCTGATATGAAGAGAGCGCAAGCTGGGCTGATGTTCAGTTGGCGTAGGATTCAGGCAAGAAAAGCGTTGTTGTTGCTGGTAGGAGCCATGATGTTGACGGGGTGCGTGGCGGATAGCCGTTTGTGGGGATTGATCCCTAACTCGTCGGATGTTTGTGCCCACGGTAAAGACGGTATCACCGGGAATTGCCGCGATTAATCATTAAAAACGTCAGGCCAGCAGCCAAGCAGCCTGACGTTTTTTTATGCATCACAATGGCTTAGGCTTTGGTGCCCGGCAGCAGGGATTGTGCGCATTTGAACACGTCGTCGCGGAATTTCTTCGACGCGTCGTCAAGGTCAGGCGTGTTGGCAAGCTCGGCTTTGCCCGCGTCGATCGTCTCATTAACCGCGATGGTGAAGGCATTTTCACTCTCTTGGTTAATGACGCTACCCGCAACGCCGAACAGAATGCGCATGGCAGAAATCTGAACCAGCAATTCGCGGTTTACGCGCTCAAGTTGGTCAATACGTTTTGACTGAATATCGTCGCTCATGGTGCTCTCCTTCAAAGTAGTGGCGCACACCTTAACAAAATTGGGCGGCCAAAAAAAACCGCCTTGGGCTGCAACCGGCCGGGTGCGCGATTAATGCACCATTTTCTGCATTTCGGCGCTAAGCTTAATCAGCTCGGCATTCAACGGCACCAGTTGCTGCTGAATGGCATTGTATTTGTCGAGGGTGGCCTGTTTATCAAATTGCAGGCGATTGCCCGAAATAGTGACATTTTTGCCCTGCGCCTTGATGAAATCTGCTTTGGCGACCACCAGAGTCAGCACTTTAGGCAGCAAGGTGAAAGCCTGCTCGGCAACGGCGCTAGGCTGCACCACCACTTTCTCGTAAGCTTGGTCATACACCTTTTTCAAATCATCCGGCTGCTTCAGCGCGGCGTGGCGGGTGTCCGCCTGTTTGCGCAGCACCACCAATTTCTCCCGCCAGTTTTTGCTGCTTTCAGCCATTTTTTGCAGCTCATCGCGTTTCTCCAGCAGCTTGTCCACCGTCACGGTTTCATTCAGGCTGGCAAACACCGGCCCCAGCGACCCGTTCATCTCTTCATTCATCTGGCTGTGGAAATCAGTGATCAGTCCATAGTCATCGCTGTACTTGCCGAAATCCTTGCGCTCTTTCTCCGTCAACTGCGGCACGGCGATGGTTTGCAGGTTGAGAATTCGGGTCTGGAGGAAGTCGATGAAAGCTTTGCGCTGCGCGGGTTCTTTATCGCCACAGCCGCTAAGGGCCAAGATCAGAGCCAATATAATGAAGGGCAGCAGCAGAAAGCGCAGGGCGTTGTCCTGACGAGATGCCAGAGGGAGAGATGACGTGTGCATTGAAATTTTCTTCCTTATTTGAAACATTCCAATCTACAAACATAGACTATAACTTCTGCAACGCGTATTGCGTTGTGCATTCCTGCCAGTGGGGAAAGGGTTTGAATGCCCCCCTCGGCGGGATAACGCGATGATCAACAGGGAAACTATGATCCGACGTAAAAGTAAGTACTGGCTTTCACTCACGGCCTTGCTGGTTCTGGCGGGCTGTAGCACCAAGAAGCCCTCGGAGACGGCAGTAAGCCGCCCGGCGGACACCAAAGCGCAGATAGTTCGATTGATGCCCGCCAGCGTGCCAGACCGGCAGGGCTGGGCGACGGATATCACAGCGGCTTTTAGTGCGCAGAACATTGCGCCGACCACCGAGAATATCTGCTCGGTGCTGGCGGTGGCACAGCAAGAGTCTAATTTTAGCGTCGATGCGCCGGTGCCGGGGCTGGGAAAAATTGCGTGGAAAGAGATAGATAGGCGCGCTGACGCGGTGCATGTGCCCAATTTTCTGGTCCACACCGCGCTGCTGATTAAGTCGCCAAATGGCAAATCCTACAGCGAGCGGCTGGATAAAGTGCGCAGCGAGAAAGAGCTGAGTGCGATTTTCGATGATTTCATCAGCATGGTGCCGATGGGGCAGAAGCTGTTTGGCAATCTCAATCCGGTACACACCGGCGGGCCAATGCAGGTGAGCATTGCCTTTGCCGAAGCCCACGCCAAGGGCTATCCGTATCCCATCGACGGGACCATTCGCCACGAGGTGTTTAGCCGCCGCGGTGGGATCTACTTCGGCACGCTGCACCTGTTGGGCTATCCGGCCAACTACAGCCAGATGCTCTATCGTTTTGCGGACTTCAACGCCGGTTGGTACGCCAGCCGCAATGCGGCCTTCCAGAGCGCGGTGAGCCGCACGTCCGGCATTCCGCTGGCGCTCGATGGCGATGTGATCAATTACGGCACCGACAAACCCGGCTCTACCGAGCTTGCCGTGAGGGTACTTGGCAAACGACTGGGAATGAGTAATTCTGCTATTCGCCGCGCATTAGAGAAGGGCGACTTGCCGGAGTTTGAGCAGACCTCCCTCTATAAGCAGGTGTTCGCGCTGGCGGATAAAACGGTGGGTAAGCACTTACCTCGCGAGATGCTGCCGGGTATCCAGCTAGAAAGCCCGAAAATTACCCGTAAGCTGACTACGGCGTGGTTTGCCAAACGGGTCGACGAGCGTCGGCAGAAATGCGTCGCCAGCGCGGGCTAAACAATAATTTTATTCGGCTGGTTTTGTGACAGCGCAGAGCGATAGGTCCTTGGGCGCCTGCATAATGATCGTATTGGTTTGAACCTCAATCCTTAATCGAGAATTTTACATGAAGAATGTCGCCGCCCTGACGTTATCCACGCTGTTCCTTTATGGATGTGATACGCAAGCCAGCCCTGAGCCGGTAAACCCGATTTTTGCCAGCTACTCGAATATTTTTGGCTTCGAGCCGATCCGCGGCAAAGTTAAAAGCTTCCTGCAACAGCAGCATGACGAGCAGGGCAAAGTCAGTTCGTTGTTTCAGGGGGCGCTGACGGCGGCGGGCTGTTTTACCGAGCTGAAAGTGGTGGCTCCGCTGATGGGGCTGGATGTGGATCTGCTCAAAGAGGGCAACTTTCTGGTCAATCGGGGCGACAAGCAGAAGCGCTATGCGTTGAAAGACAACTGCTTACCTGAGCGAAATCTTGTCGACGACACGCGCTATGAAAGCAATGATAAAGGCTTTGTCACTGCCGCTATCAATGAGAAAGACGCCGGGAAAAACAGTTATTTTGAGTATGACGCCTCGGGATTCCCGTCGAAAATTTCCCAACCGACGCCCACCGGGCCTTTTGTCGCCATCATTAAGGCGACCGAATCCGAAGAGAAAAAACGCAATAACACCATCGAAACTCGAGTCAAAGATGTGCTGCTCGGCGAGGTCATCACGCGCTGCGAGTACGATGACCATTTCAACGCAACTGACTGTAAGATAACCAGTAAGGCGGCCGAGAAGGACAAGCCTCTGCCGAAAAGACTCGATGACCCCGAGAGTACAAAAATAGAGTATTACTAAAAATACGAGAGGCTGCGATAAGGTAAAGCGCGGGTGAAAACGCTTCATTTATTTTCGTCAATTAGCCGTCTGGCGGTATATATCGCTGAAGAATAAAAAGCAGCTAAATAAAGTTAATCTGAAATAAAGCTTGCGTCTAAAAGTTATCTATGTGTAAATAGCGTCAACGGTTTGTCGTTAAGACCTATTTATGTAAGACATTTTAGTAAAGCAGTTCCTAGTTCAAGTGATATAGCAAATCTCTTCTCCGACGAATTTTCTTCTCTAGTGCCCCCATAAGTAACTCATAATAAAAACAGACCCTCATTGCCCTATGGCATCTAAAAAATAAAATTCAAGAAGGTATTTCTTATGTCTAATAAAATGACTGGTTTAGTAAAATGGTTTGACGCTGGTAAAGGTTTTGGTTTTATCAGCCCTGCAGACGGTAGCAAAGACGTGTTCGTTCACTTCTCTGCAATCCAGAGCAACGATTTCAAAACCCTGGATGAAGGCCAAAACGTTGAATTTACCATTGAAAATGGTATGAAAGGCCCTTCAGCTGGCAACGTAGTCGTACTGTAACAATCGTCTGTCATAATGGTTTTAACCTGCAATAGCGATGATGGGCCAGACCCGGAGCAGACAGGAAAATAATTAAGACAGCGTTACAACGATACAAATAAACCTCGGTGAAAATCGAGGTTTATTGCTCTCTGGAGCAGAGTGAAAAAATTAAAATTATTATTCACTGTTCATTCAGTAAAAGTAACGTTTACCAACAGAAAAGACGATTTACGAATTATCCTAACGACTCGCTAATTTTAAATAAGTTGGGTTCTTAGGGAATTGCCGGAAATAGGCTAAGTCGATTTTTCTGTTGTGAAACAGTTTTGCTCAGACTGCGCAATGTTGGAGTGTTCGATGGACGCTTGCGCCACAATATGACGGCCGGGAAAGTAACCGGCACTCAATTTCACTCACGTTCTTGCTGCCTTCTTGGCGTTCGACTCTTAGGTGAAATCATAACCGCACATGGATGCGGTTTTTTTGTGCCTGAAAATCAGCGCTGGGCTTGGTTGGGGCAAAAAACAGATAAAAAAAAGCCCGCACGAAGCGGGCAAAATAACAGGGTTCTACAGGGGTTTTCTACACAGGGACATCACACAACATCTTGATGGCTCTAAGGTATCAAACGCTCTGTATGGTTTTGTCATCGCTCGGTAAGGTTAGGGCAGGAGTTGTAAAATCCAGCGTTACTCGAACGATTAACGTGATGCGTGAGACGAACTACAGCAATTCCATCAGCATGGCCATCACATAACCTATTGCCATCGAACCGCCAGCCATCGTCAGCCAGAATACTGTTGCTTTCATAACTCCCTCCATGAGACGGGGAAAGTGGCCCCGGTGTCTATCGAGCTTTGGCGTGTTACCCGTGCCAAAGTCCAACTGAACTCGCGAATTAATATTCATTTCGCAAATTCATGATAGCAAACCCATGCATAAAGCGGATGAATAGACGGCATTTCTTTGACCTGCCCCGTGCTTTTGCTGGCTGAGGGGTGTTGTCGCCGAATTCAGAAAGGGATTAATTCAGGTAATCAGTCCGTGCTGACAGCTTGTTGTAAGCGCTTGCTTCAACTGTCGTGCAGTGCGGGCGGCCGCCTTCTTTAGCTTTGCGGCTAAGTTCGGAAGCAACATCTTTCGCGTTTGTTGGCTGTGCCGCGGCGAGATTGAAACTCAAAGTGCCGATAAACAGGGAGATGATAATCAGGGTGATGCGGTTCATGTAAAGCTGTCCGGTTAATGCGAGATCCTTAAAGGTGCAGCCAGCTTCTAGTCATAACAGTTGCAACAATAAGAAAAGGGAGCGATTTATGCTCCCGTTCATCATTTTAACTGCATGTAAGAACTGCGCTACACGTGCTGGAGCGCATTATGCCCTTGTTCGGCTTTGTTCGGAAGGCGAATTGTGGCAGAAAGCACCAAAGAGAGCACTAAAAGTACAGCGATGAAGCTGAAGGTTACCAAGAAGCCGCCGAACAGGGAGGCGATGAGTGAACCCATGACGCTGCCGATGCCGAAGCCGAGGTACAGCAAACCGTAGTTTTTGGTCAGGTTGTTCAGCCCGAAGAAGTCACTCACCAGCGATGGGTAGACCGTAATGGTGCCGCCGAAGCTGAAGGCCACGCAGGCTACGGAGATAAAGAACAGCGTTTCATTCATGTTGGAGAACAGCAGAATGCTCATGCCCACCAGTGAGATGACCTGCGCCATGGAAATCACTCGAATGCGCGCCATCTTGTCTGATAAGACGCCGAGGATCAGGCGGCCGCTGAGGTTCGCAATGGCAATTACGGTCACGGCATTGGCGGCGGTGGCGGCGTTGAGATGCACCAGACCTTCGCCGATATCCTTCGCCACGCCGATAACATACAAGCCGCTCATGCAAGAAGTGAGGAACATCATCGCCAGCATCCAGTATTGCGGCATGCGCACGGCTTCTGGCAGCGTGAAGTCGCGGCTGCTGGTCAGGTTGTCTTCATTACAGTTGATGGTCTGAGGTGCTTGCTTAGGCGCGTCTGTCATCATCAGGCCGCCGATGATGATCATGCTCATCGCCAGCAGTCCCCAGATAATAAAGGTGCTTTCCAGTGAATAAATGCTGAGTAGGTGGCCGCAGATGAATTTGAAACCTAGGCTGCCGAGGCCGTAAGCGCCGATGGCACAGGCTGAAATCACCCCTTTACGTTCCGGGAACCACTTCACGCAATTCGACAGGGTCATCAGATAGCCCGCACCATCCGCCAGCCCGACCAACACACCCGCGCTGAGGTACAGCATGATCAGATTATTGGACTGGGATGTAAGTGCGAAACCAATCGCCATCACCACGCCCGCCGCCATGGTGACTTTTTTCACGCCGAACTTATCTTGCAGTTTGCCCGCGACAGAAGACGCAATCGCCAGACCCAGACTTAATAGGCCGAAGGAGAAAGCCACGCGGCTGATAGGTTCATCCAGTTTTTGCGAAAGCTGCCCGTTAAACAAACTCCACGTATAAACAGAGCCAAGAGCAAATTGGGTAATGATGGTGCCGAACAGGGTTAGCCAGCGTGTGCGGTTGTCGTTCTGCATTCCAGATTTGTCACTCATAGTGGGTTCTCCCGAGCGAAATAAAGTCAATTAAACTGTTTGTATGATAAATCTTTCGCCGTCCAGCGATCGGTTTCAGGCATGAGATGCCTTGGTAGAGGAATGAAATGCACGGGGGAGGGTATGAAACACATTTTTTAGTGGAAAACGGGCAGGGAATTGCGCTTAAAACGCCTTTCTAGCCCAGTCAGGGCGCGGGTTTTGTTTGATCTGGGTCATGATTTTAGCTTTTATTTTTTCACCCGCCGAAGTCTGCACTGCGAAGAGGGTTCGACACCTGCCTAAGTCACTTCATTAATGCCATTTGATTAAAAATAGAACAGCCTAGGCTGACCATTGCACCAGTGTATGAAGCTTTGATTAAACATAGATTAAGTAGTTTGGTTTTTCTTATTAACCTGCTTCTTATTAAGATGTCAGGAATTTTTTTGAGTTTAAAAGAATACAGGGAATATATGATTTTTTATAAATCATTAATCGATTCTAATAGGGACATAAATGTGATGAATAAAAACAGAGTTCGGGTGTTAATTCTTTTGCCATTTCTTACTTTACTGGGATGCACCGCGCCGAAATCAGAAATAAAAGGAAAAGTGGCGAGCGCCAGTGAGCAATCCTGTATTAATGAATTTAAAGCGCTGAAAAATATTGATCCCGCTTCTTATGAAATCTATCAGCAACAATTCTCCAAGGTAAACCAAGCTTACGAGGTCTACCGCACCAACAGCCTGAATGTAAACAAGGACTCAAAAGAGATCCTTGGTATACAGTTGAATAATAAGCTTAAGTTGATCTGCGCGCGGGTTAAGGATGCCTCTTTTAAAAACATGGAAAAAAGATCACAGGAAATTAACAGTCTATGATGAAACGTACGCTGTATGTCTGCATATTTCTTGCTTTGGCAAATATGCGAGGGGCGGTGGCGGAAGATGACACTAACAATCTTAGCCTTCTAAATAAGCTGCGAGAGGAAAATTTAGTACAGCCCGAGCTGAAGCCAATATTTAGTTCTCCCAGCAAAAATGGGCAGGATCCTGCCGAGGTAGCAACCAAGAATATTCCTGCAAAAAAAGACAAGTCGCAGAATACGCCACTCACGGCGCAATGGTATAAACAGCAACTTTCTGAGTTAAACAATAAGAATAAGCAACTGCAGTCTGAAATTATTGCTGTAAGGAAAAAGCTTTCGGCGATAACCAACGAGCCGGTCCCTGAAACGCTCGAAGCGCAAGCCAGAGAGACTGCCCGCCAGTTAAGTGACACCCAGCAAGCTCTGCATAAAGCCAATGAGGACAACGCCCGTTTGTCAGCATCGGTGCAACAAGCCGAGCAGGACAGAGCCAAGCTAGATGCACAAATCGCAAAGCTGGCGTCACAGCAGATGCAAAGCGCGTCACAGGCGACTCAGCAACTGGCAGATGCCCAAGCGGCGGAGAAAAAAGTCAGCGATGAAAATAGTCGCCTACAGGCGGCCTTAAAGCAGGCGACTCAGGATAAAACCAAGCTGGACGCGCAAATAGCCACGCTGACGGCGCAGCAAACCCAGAGCCTGTCGCAGTCTGCCAAGCAATTGGCGGATGCCCAAGCTGCGGCCAAAAAGGCGGCGGATGAGAGCCTTCGTCTGCAAGCCGAAGTCAAACAGGCCGCGCAAGATAAGGCTAAGGTGGAAGCTCAGACTGCCACTCTTAGCGCCCAGCAGGCTCAGATGACTAAGCAATTGGTGGAGGCGCAGGCCGCTGAGAAGAAAGCCAGTAATGAAAATCTTCGCTTACAGGCGGCGGAAAAGCAGGCGGCGCAAGATAAAACCAAGTTTGATGCGCAAATCGCTGCACTCACGGCGGAGAAAAACCAGCTTGCTGCTCAACTTGCCAAACAACAGGCAGATGCACAGTCTGGCAGCAAAAAGTGGGCTGATGAGCAAGCCGCGTTGACGACTGAATTAGCCAATGTGAAGAAACAGCTGGCTGAGAAGCCAGCGGCTGATGCGACCACGGGCATTCCGAGCAGTGAGCAAGTTAAAACGGCCATTTCTGCTGATAGCAAGGCGGGGCGCCTAGCCAAGCGGGCTTACTCATTGGGGTATTTCATCGGCCTTGAATCTGAACAGGAACTGAGAAAAATCACCGCGTTTACGGCAGAAGTGGATCAAAAGATTGTGCTAAAAGGCTTGTTAGATCGCTTTAACCATACGCCGCTACTGACCGATAAACAGATTGAAGCTTCGCTGGCGGTGATCGACAAAGAGATCAATGAGAACGCCACTGATAAAGGTAATAAAAACAAAGTGCTCAATGAGCAACTCATGGCTAAGGCTGCGAAAATGAAGAACGCAGTCAAAGCCAAAAGTAACTTTATTTACCTAATTCACAAGCCGGGTTCTGCATTAAAAGTTACGCCAACGGACAGCATCCGACTGCGCATTGTTGAGAAGTTGGGCGACGGCACGGTGATTGCCAGCGAAAAAGACAACAATGTGATTGCCGCTGCGGTTAAAGATATCCCTCATACCTTGCAAGAAGTGGTTGTGAAGCTGGGGATTGGCGGTGAAGCCACTCTCTATATTCCTCCTAAGTTAGCCTATGGTGAAAAGGGCGTGGCAGGGAAAATTCCGCCTAACTCCTTGTCTATTATGACAATTAAGGTTCTCGGCATTAAAGAGCGTTAATTAACAGCAATGTGTTTAAGCAGGCTAAATTGCCGGCCTGCTTAAACCAAAGTGGTTTAATTGCCGACTTAATCCAAATTTGGCCGAGACTTGCGCTTTTTTTCTCAGACCTCTTCCTATAAAAAACGCAGGTGATAGGATGTGCCGCAACTTTACAGGGTAGGATTATTCTCATGTTCAGGTTGGGTACTTTCGTTGCAATTTTGCTGGCGTTGACTTCCTTTTCAGCGTCTGCCGTAACGGCCTATAAATGTGTGTTAACGCATAACGTACAAGCAGCGGACGGCACAGAAACCGCCGACGTTATTAACAAAGATGCGCATGTGTTCGACGCAGGCAATACGTTCACCTTCTCCCCAGACGGCACCAAGATGATCACCAGCCCGGAGTTGACGGATATCATTGGGCAGAATAACCAGCCAATGAAAGCCGGTGCGGAAGATAACCTGATGTATATCCACGTGAAAAACAACTTCGTGGTCGCCACCGAAACTGACGGCTATGTCTACGGTGACTGTGTAGAAGTGCCAACTAAATAACCCTTCCCACGTATTTCCTTGTTCTGCGAATCTGGCTTTTAACAGCGAGATTCGCATCTCAATTTGTTTTAACTGTTACAGTTCCTTCTTACATTTTCATAAATAGAAACATTACTGCCAGTTCATTAGCACACTTCTGATAGTCGGGTCTTGCCTTAGCCGATAGACTTGCGGCCTTTTCACCATTCCGTTTTCCGCCACTTGCTTTATAAGCCGATTAGAAAGGGTTTTACGCGCCTATGGCTCTACTTAATGACGAAATTCGCGACCATACCGCTGAGTCCGTCCTTTTTGTCCGCCGTGCCGTCATCGCCTTTGTGGTCGTGGTGCTGCTCTCTTCCGTGTTGGTTTACAACCTGTACCGTTTACAGATTGGGATGCATGATTTTTACCAGACGCGCTCCAACCAAAACGATATCAAAATGCTGCCGATTGCCCCGAGTCGCGGGCTTATCATGGACCGCAACGGGGTCATTCTGGCGCAGAATATCACCCTGTATCAGATTGAAATTATCCCCGGCAAAGTGGATGACCTTAAGGCGACGCTGAAGGCCCTGACGCCAATTGTCGATCTGACGCAGGACGATCTGGATAACTTCCACGACGCGATGATCCACGGCCGCAGGTTTGCTGAGATCCCACTGAAGCTGGCGCTGACTGATGTCGAAGTGGCGCGGTTCTCCGTCAACCAATTTAACTTCCCCGGCGTGTCGATCAGCACCTATCAGCAACGGCAGTACCCTTATGGGGCGGAGCTGGCCCACGTGGTCGGCTATGTGTCGAAAATCAATGATAAAGATGAGAAACGCCTTGAGAAAGAGGGCGTTGCTGAGAACTACGCCGCTGACCATGACATCGGCAAGCAGGGCGTCGAGAAGTATTACGAAAATATTCTTCATGGCCGCACCGGCTACCAAGAAGTTGAAGTGGACAATCACGGCCACGTGGTTCGCCTGCTGCGTGAAGTGCCGCCGCAGGCTGGGCAAAATATCTATCTGACACTAGATCTCGGCCTTCAGCAGTACATCGAGAAGGTGTTGAAAGGCCAGCGCGCCGCCGTTGTGGTGATGGATCCGCGAGACGGCGGCATCAAGGCGATGGTTTCCAGCCCGAGCTACGATCCCAATCCGTTTGTTAACGGGATTTCCAGCAAACAGTACAGCGCGCTGCTAAAAAACCCTGACCTGCCGCTGATTAATCGCGTCACTCAGGGGCTTTATCCGCCAGCATCCACGGTGAAGCCTTTTATGGCGACATCGGCGCTGTTTGCCGGGGTTATCACGCCGCAAACCACCTTCTTCGGCGCGCCGACGTGGACACTGCCGGGCACCGAGCGCCGCTACCGCGACTGGCTGAAAACCGGCCACGGCATGCTGAATGTCACCAAAGCTATCGAGGAGTCGGCGGATACCTTCTTCTATCAGGTGGCCTACGAGATGGGGATTGACCGCATTCACGAGTGGCTGAGCAAGTTTGGCTACGGGCAATCCACCGGCATTGACCTCGACGAGCAGTACAACGGCGTGCTGCCAAGCCGCGAGTGGAAGCAGAAAGTGCATAAGAAAGGCTGGTATCAGGGGGATACGGTTTCCGTGGGTATCGGTCAGGGCTATTGGGTGGCGACGCCGATTCAGATGGTGAGAGCACTCAGCGCCTTGGTGAACAACGGCAAATTGCAGACGCCGCACCTGCTGTACTCCAGCCAAAGTGGCAAAGTGATCACGCCTTACGTGCAGCCGCCGACCACGCAGATTGCGGATCCTAAATCACCTATCTGGGGAATTGTGCGCAACGGCATGTTCGGCATGGCCAACTTCCCTAATGGTACGGGCTATAAACTGTTCCACACCGCGCCTTATCAAATTGCAGCGAAATCAGGGACATCACAGGTATTCAGCCTGCGTGAAAACCAGATCTATAACGCCAAAATGACCCCAATCAGGCTGCGTGACCACATCTTCTATACCGCCTTTGCGCCATATAAGAATCCAAAAGTGGTGATGGCGCTGATTCTGGAAAACGGCGGGGGAGACGGCGTGGTGGCGGGCCCGACCGCGCGTGCGATCCTCGACCACATCTTCCTGCCGCCGGAAGTGGTGGCGAAATGTGACCCGGCGAAGGTCGATAATCCGGCAAACTGTGAGCAAGATGTGCCTGTTCCGAATGCTCTTGGCTTCAGTGAACATTGATTTTGCGACATGTGTCGGAAAATAGAGACAAATGCCTAAGAGTGGTGTCTCCAAAAGGAGACATTTAAATCCATGATACGTATGTATTTTGTAAACATATCTCTAAGGTGTTGTTTTTTAGCGACGCTTTGTTGAATTATTAGGCTCATTTCCAAGCGCGTGCTGAGGTGCTCAAAATGAATGAAACTATTTTTTAGTTATGAATCAATCATTTGTTTTTGAAGTTTTATTCTTGGCACGAAGAATGCATAATAAGCGCAGTTGCTCATTCAATTGATTATGACAGCCTGCGCTAATCCGCAAATTGTGCCCATAATGCCCGAATGACGCCAAAGCAAGGTGCCTACCGTTCACCAGACCGATAATCGTTGCGCAAGCACGTTATCAAGCATCGAACGACACGTTGAGTGAGGCACCACCTATTCTGGAACACTGAACATCTTCGTCTGAAGGTGTTCAGTGCCCCTCCTAAAGTGCTCCGAAAATCCCTTAAATCTGACTCTTTTCTGGCTGTAAATCAGTTACTCAGTTAGCATTTAACCCATCGGTCTGCGAATGAGATAAATGCGTTGAAAAGAGGAAGAATATTTCCCGGCTCCCTGCGCCAGCTAGTGCTGATGGCCTTCCTGTTTGTGCTTTTACCCCTGCTGGTACTGGCCTATCAGGCTTATCAAAGTCTGGATCACCTCAGTTCACAAGCCGCCGAAATCAACCGCACAACGCTAACCGATGCGCGCCGCAGCGAAGCCATGTCCAGCATTGCTTTGGAGATGGAACGCAGCTATAGGCAATATTGCGTGTTGGATGACCCGACGCTATCTCTTTTATACGACAGCCAGCGCAAGCGTTACGCGCAGATGCTCGACGCCCATGCTTCGGTGCTGCCCGACGTTCGCTATTATCAATCGCTGCGTGGCTTACTGACCCAGCTCGCGCAGTTAAAATGCCAGAACAACAGCCCCAATGCGGCGACTTCAGCCCAGCTTGAGGAGTTCGCCCACGCCAATGCCCAAATGGTTCAGGCCACGCGGGAAGTGATCTTTAGCCGCGGTCAGCAGTTGCAGCGCGCTATCGCCGAGCGCGGCCAGTTCTTTGGCTGGCAGGCGCTGGTTCTGTTCTTACTCAGCGGCGCGCTGGTCTTGCTGTTTACGCGGATGATTATCGGCCCGGTCAAGCGAGTCGAGCGGATGATTAACCGGCTGGGCGAGCGCGGCACCTTGGGCAATGCGGACAAGTTCAAAGGGCCGAGGGAAATTCGCTCGCTGGCCCAGCGCATCGTCTGGCTCAGTGAGCGTCTGGCGTGGCTCGAATCCCAGCGTCACGAATTTTTACGCCATATTTCTCATGAACTTAAAACGCCGCTGGCCAGCATGCGCGAAGGCACGGAGCTGTTACAGGATGAAGTCGCAGGCCCTCTAACGGCGGACCAGAAAGAGGTGGTGGCTATCCTTGATGGCAGCAGCCGCCACTTGCAGACGCTGATTGAACAGCTGTTGGACTACAACCGCAAACTGGCCGATGCGCCGATGGATAAAGAGCGGGTGGATTTGTCGGCCATGGTCGACAGCATCGTGGCCTCTAACAGCCTGCCGGCGCGAGCCAAGCAGATCCGCACTGAGGTCAGTATGGCGGCGCAGTTCTGTTGGGCGGAACCGACACTATTGATGCGCGTGCTGGATAATCTCTACTCCAATGCGGTGCACTATGGCGCTGAATCCGGTACCATTTGGGTCCGCAGTCGGCAGTCACAGAACCAAGTGATCATCGACGTTGCCAACACGGGAAACACTATCCCTGAGGCCGAAAAAACGATGATTTTTGAACCATTCTATCAGGGAAGTCAGCAGCGCAAGGGTGCCGTCAAAGGCAGTGGTTTGGGGCTGAGCATTGCACAGGATTGCATCCGCAGAATGCGCGGAGAATTACGGCTGGTCCAGATTGACGATGCCGACGTGTGTTTTCGTATCGAATTGCCATTAACTGCTGAGAAAAATGATTAAAAAACGCCAAATTAAGCGGAATGGCCTGTTAAAGGGCGCCGCGTCTTTTATATCCCAGATTCAGCATTGGTTGAAAACCTCAGTATGCCGCACGGCCATTGCCGTCATCGCCGCGCCCGCGCTCCTCGCGGGCTGTAACTTGCACTCTTCCAGCGACAGCTATTATCGCCCGGTCGACGATGTGATCCCGACCACCAAAGTGGTGGATTTCCGCCTCGCGCCTTGTGAAACCCTGTGGGCGCTGGATGATAATGAAGCTATTACTAACTCGCTGTACTGGCTGCGGGCGATGGATTGCGCGGACCGAATGAATGACACTCAGGCGCGCTATCAGGCTGACCAAATCAAGGCTCACTCGTGGGATACCGTGTTCAAGCAGAGCATTCTGCGCTCCGGTGCTGACCCCGACCAGCAGCAGCGTCGCGCGCTGTTAGCTCGCGTCAATGAGTATCGCGCGCAGATGCCGGGTTCAATTCGCTCCTTGGTGCAGCTGTGGCGCGAGCGGCAGACGCTGCAAGTCACCTTGGGTGATGAGAAAGCGCGTAATGCCCGGCAGGCTGCGGTGTCTGAAAGCAAAATTGAGCAGATGTCCCAGCAGCAAGTGGCGCTGCAAAGCAGCCTGGCGGATACTCAACGTAAGCTGAAAAACCTGACGGACATTGAGCGTCAGCTCTCTTCACGCAAGCAGATGCAGGGGGATTTGCCGGACAGCGATGCGACGTCGCCTGCGGGCAAAAATGACAGCCCGGCCGCTGCGTCGGTTAAACCGGAAGAGACTTACCAGCCACCGATTAAAGGGCAGAATAAACCATGACGTTACGCAAAGCCGCCAGCCTGTTGCTGGTCGATGACGATCCTAGCCTGCTGAAATTGTTAGGCATGCGCCTGACCAGCGAAGGTTTTCGCGTCACTACCGCCGAGAGCGGCGCTGAAGCTTTACGTCTGCTCAATCGCGAGCGTTTTGATTTAGTGATCAGCGACTTGCGTATGGATGAAATGGACGGCATGGCGCTGTTCGCCGAAATTCAACAGCACCAGCCGGGCATGCCGGTGATTATCCTCACCGCTCACGGCTCCATCCCCGACGCCGTGGCTGCAACCCAGCAGGGCGTGTTTAGCTTCCTTACCAAACCGGTTGATCGCGACGCGCTGTATAAAGCTATCGACGCCGCGCTGTCTCTCTCTTCGCCGAGTGGTGATGAGAGCTGGCGCGAAGCCATTGTTACCCGCAACCCGGTGATGCTGCGGCTGCTGGAGCAGGCCAATATGGTGGCGCAGTCTGATGTCAGCGTGCTGATTAACGGCCAAAGCGGCACGGGCAAAGAGGTGCTGGCGCAGGCGATTCACGCTGCCAGCCCACGAGTCAAAAAAGCTTTCACCGCCATTAACTGTGGCGCGCTGCCCGAGCAGCTGCTTGAGTCTGAGCTGTTTGGTCACGCCAAAGGGGCCTTTACCGGCGCGGTCAGTAGCCGGGAAGGGCTGTTTCAGGCGGCGACGGGTGGCACGCTGTTTCTGGATGAAATTGGCGATATGCCCCTGACGCTACAGGTTAAACTGCTGCGCGTGCTGCAAGAGCGCAAAGTGCGCCCGGTGGGCAGTAATCACGACATCGACGTTGATGTACGAATCATCTCCGCGACTCACCGCAATTTGCCGAAAGCCATGGAGAAGGGCGAGTTTCGCGAAGACTTGTTCTATCGCCTGAATGTCGTTAGCTTAAAATTACCGGCATTGAATGAGCGCGCGGAAGATATTCCCTTGCTGGCGAACCACCTGCTGCGGGTCGCCGCTCAGCGCCACAAGCCCTTTGTGCGCAGCTTCTCAACCGATGCCATGCGACGCCTAATGGCCGCCAGTTGGCCGGGCAATGTTCGCCAACTGGTTAACGTGATTGAGCAGTGCGTGGCGTTGACCTCCGCACCGGTAATTGGCGAAGCCTTGGTACAGCAGGCTTTAGAAGGGGAGAACACCGCGCTGCCGACCTTCGTCGAGGCGCGTAATCAGTTCGAACTGAATTACCTGCGCAAGCTGTTGCAGATAACCAAAGGCAACGTGACCAACGCGGCGCGCATTGCAGGACGCAACCGAACCGAATTCTACAAGCTGCTTTCTCGTCACGAGTTGGAAGCGACCGATTTTAAAGAGTGAGCACGACGCTCTTTGACTATGTTACCTTTACCGTCTGCCTGTGCATTGCCGCTGGCAATCAGAATGTGAACCACGCTGCCGCTCAGGAAGGCGGAGAGCAAATGAATGATTATAAGGGTCCGCCATGAAGAAAATTGATGCGATTATTAAGCCGTTTAAACTCGATGATGTCCGTGAAGCCTTGGCCGAAGTCGGTATTACCGGGATGACCGTGACAGAGGTGAAAGGTTTTGGGCGTCAGAAAGGCCATACCGAGCTGTACCGCGGTGCTGAGTATATGGTGGACTTCCTGCCAAAAGTGAAGATTGAGATCGTGGTGGCCGACGATATCGTTGATACCTGTGTCGAAACCATTATGACCACTGCCCAGACCGGCAAAATCGGCGATGGCAAAATCTTCGTGTTCGACGTGGCGCGCGTAGTACGTATCCGTACTGGCGAGCAGGATGAAGAAGCGATCTAATTGCTGTTTTCAGTCTTTTGACCAGAAAACGCCAATAAAAAAGGCTGACGCGATGTCAGCCTTTTTTTATGTATTCTTTTAAATTACAGCACTTTATGCGGGCCGAAGCATTCGTAATGAATATGGTCGACCGCCACGCCAAGGGCTACCAACTGCTGGGCGGCGAACTGCATAAAGCCGACCGGGCCACAGAGATAGAATTCAGTCGCCGGGTCTGCGAGCTGGCTTTTCAGCAGGATAAGGTCCATCAGGCCCTGAGATTGATACTGCTCGCCCGGCAAATCTTCCGCCTGCGGCTGGTTATACCACACGTGACTTTGCAGCTGCGGCAGGCGATTTCCCAATGATTTCACTTCATCCGCGAAGGCGTGAACTCGGCCATTTTCCGCGGCGTGTAGCCAGTGAATTGGCGCCTGATGCTGGTTAGCTGCTAGCACGTTGAGCATGCCGAGCATGGGCGTTTGGCCGACACCGGCGGAGATCAGCGCGACGGGCGTTTGTGGCGCGACCTCGAGGAAGAAGTCACCGTGCGGCGCGGCCAGATGCACCACATCGCCTTCCTGTGCTTGGTTATGCAAGAAGTTCGACACCTGACCTTGCTCTTCACGCTTCACCGCAATGCGATAGGTCTTGCCGTTCGGGGCCTGAGTCAGGGAATACTGGCGAATTTCCTGATTTTCCAACTGTTGGCTGCGAATATACACCGCCAGATATTGCCCGGCGTTGAAGTTGGCTACCGGCTGGCCGTCTACCGGCTCAAGCAGGAAACTGGTGATCAATTCACTCTGCGGGCGCTTCTCTTTGATACGGAATTCGCGCGTGCCAGACCAGCCGCCGTTCTTCTCGGCGCTCTCTTTATAGATATCGGCTTCACGCTGAATAAACACTCCTGCTAGCACGCCATAGGCTTTTCCCCAGGCATCCAGTACTTCCTGACCCGGACTGAACATCTCATCCAGCGTCGCCAGCAGGTGGGTGCCCACAATGTTGTACTGCTCGGGCTGGATGGTGAAACTGGTGTGCTTTTGCGCGATACGCTCGACGGCAGGCAGCAGCGCGGCAAGGTTTTCAATATTAGCGGCATAGGCGCAGATGGCGTCGAACAGCGCCTGACGCTGGTCGCCATTGCGCTGGTTGCTCATGTTGAACACGTCTTTCAGCTCGGGATTATGCGCGAACATGCGGTCATAAAAGTGGGCGGTTAATTCCGGCCCGGTGGCGGCGAGTAAAGGGATAGTGGACTTCACGGTGGCGATAGTTTGGCTGTCTAGCATGGTGTTAGCTCCCTGGGCTTCGGCCCGTATTTCAGCAGTAAATTTTAAACATGTATTTTTAATGCATCTTATAGCGCGGAATTATTGTTGTAAATAGCCATGCCGCAATCATGGGTTTCATAAAGCATGCGGGCGCGGTCACAAAGCTGAAAAATATGCATGATGTGCTGAAGAAAACTCCCTTGATAACGCTAAGTCCCTAACGGATAAAAGCCTTGCCGCGTCTGGAGCCAAACGATTGCCTAAAAACCTTAAACAGGCTCTATCCGCAGGCGTCTTAAACATTTACACTGTTGCGCAGAACCCGGAAGGGGCATTTTTTTTAGTTTGTTGAGTCAGGAGATGCGGATGTTAAAGCGTGAAATGAACATTGCCGATTATGATGCTGAGTTGTGGGCAGCAATGGAGAAGGAAGTTGTTCGTCAGGAAGAACATATCGAGCTGATTGCGTCAGAAAACTACACCAGCCCGCGCGTTATGCAGGCTCAGGGTTCGCAACTGACTAACAAATATGCCGAAGGTTATCCGGGCAAACGTTATTACGGCGGCTGCGAATACGTGGATATCGTAGAGCAGTTGGCTATCGACCGCGCGAAAGAGCTGTTTGGTGCAGACTTCGCTAACGTGCAGCCTCACTCTGGCTCACAGGCTAACTTTGCGGTGTACACCGCGCTGCTGCAACCGGGCGACACCATCCTTGGGATGAACCTCGGCCACGGCGGTCACCTGACTCACGGTTCTCCAGTGAACCTGTCCGGTAAGCTGTACAACGTGGTGCCTTACGGCATCAACGAAGCTGGCGACATCGACTATGAAGACGTTAAACGTCAGGCCGAAATCCACAAGCCAAAAATGATCATTGGCGGCTTCTCTGCATTCTCAGGCGTGGTTGACTGGGCCAAGATGCGTGAAATCGCAGACAGCGTTGGCGCATACTTCTTCGTCGACATGGCGCACGTTGCCGGTCTGATTGCCGCAGGCGTCTACCCGAACCCAGTGCCACACGCGCACATCGTTACCACCACCACCCACAAAACGCTGGCGGGTCCACGCGGTGGTTTGATTCTGGCGAAAGGCGGTAGCGAAGAGTTCTACAAAAAACTCAACTCAGCCGTATTCCCAGGTGGTCAGGGCGGCCCGCTGATGCACGTGATTGCCGGTAAAGCGGTAGCACTGAAAGAAGCGATGGAGCCAGAGTTCAAAACTTACCAGCAGCAAGTGGCTAAAAACGCCCAAGCTATGGTCTCCGTGATTCTGGACCGTGGTTACAACGTGGTTTCTGGCGGTACGCACAACCACCTGTTCCTGATGGACTTGGTTGACAAGAACCTGACCGGTAAAGAAGCCGACGCCGCGCTGGGCCGTGCTAACATCACCGTTAACAAAAACTCCGTGCCAAACGATCCGAAATCTCCTTTCGTGACCTCTGGCGTGCGTATCGGTACTCCGGCTGTAACGCGTCGCGGTTTCAAAGAAGCCGAAGTTCGCGAACTGGCTGGCTGGATCTGTGACGTTCTGGACAACGTTAACGACGAAGCCACTATCGAACGTGTGAAGAAAAACGTGCTGGATATCTGCGCACGCTTCCCGGTTTACGCGTAATTTCGCGACCGGCCTGAGTCTTACTGCTTAGGTTTTACCGCGTTTTGATATGAGTAGATAAACCCGCTTCGGCGGGTTTTTTGTTAATAGCCAGCTATAACTGTGAGCCGCCTTACATTCCTCTCTTATCAGCTCTACTCCTGATTGCTAGCTAGTGTGACCTCTGTCAAAGTATCGGCCATAAAAACCGGAGGAACTATGGTACTGCGTTCAACGTATTGGCTGGGACTTAGCTATTTCACCTACTTTTTCAGCTACGGAATTTTTCTGCCTTTCTTTGGGGTTTGGTTAAAAGGCGAGGGTATCTCTTCTGAAAATATCGGTTTATTGCTGGGGGCAGGCTTAGTTTCGCGCTTCCTCGGTACCTTAATCATCTCTCCCGCCATTAAAGATCCCGCACACTTAGTGACCGGCCTGCGTATTTTGGCACTGCTGACCTTGGTCTTCGTGGTGGGCTACTGGTTTGGCAACGGCTGGGCGTGGTTGATGATTAACATTGCCGGATTCAGCATCTTCTTTGGCCCGCTGGTGCCGCTGACCGACGCACTTTCCGGCACCCTCCAGCGTCAAATCACCATGGATTACGGCAAAGTTCGCGTTTGGGGTTCAATTGCCTTTGTGATTGGCTCGGCGCTGACCGGCAAGCTGGTGTCAGTCTATGGCCATAACGCCATTCTCTACACGCTGACCGTCGGCATCGCCGCCATGCTGCTGGGCATGCTGTTCCGCCCGAGCGTCAAGCCGGTGGGAGCCAAGCGTGAAAACAACGAACCGGCCATTTCGTGGAAAGCCTTGCTGAGTGAAACGCCGGTCTGGCGCTTCTTGCTCTGCGTCTCCCTGCTGCAAGGCGCGCACGCGGCTTATTACGGTTTCAGCGCGATTTACTGGCAGGACCAAGGCTACTCCGCCTCAGTGGTTGGCTATCTGTGGTCGTTGGGCGTGGTGGCCGAAGTGCTGGTGTTTACCTTCAGCAATAAGCTGTTCCGCCGCTGGAGCGCGCGCGATTTGCTGCTGCTTTCCGCCTGTTGTGGCGTGGTGCGCTGGGCATTGATGGGAGCATTTATCGAACTGCCTTGGCTCATCCTGATTCAAATCCTGCACTGCGGCACCTTCACGGTGTGCCATCTGGCGGGCATGCGCTTTATTGCCTCGCGCCCTCGGGAGCAGGTGATTCGCCTGCAATCAGTGTATTCGGCTTTAGCCATGGGCGGCGGTGTGGCGGTGATGACCATGATTTCCGGCTTCTTGTTTGAGCATCTGCACGCTGGGCTGTTCTTCGTGATGGCGCTGGTGGCGGCACCGGCCATTTTCTTGCGGCCAAAAGTGACGCCAGTCGCGGGGGGTTAATGTGCTTCGAGCAGCGAGCGAATGCGTTTTCGCTGCTCTTTGGCCAGCGGCAGTTGGGTGTGGATGACCAAGGGGTCGGCGTCGGTGATTCGGGTGGCGTAGGGCGTGACAATCATGGCGACACCGGCCGGTGCGCCGAGCTGCTGGAAATCGGCCAGCGTCTGATATTGAATATTAAGTGGCAGCAGGGTTGCCTCGCGGATCTGCTGCTCCACCGCCTCTTCTAGCTGCGGATTATCGTCGGTCAACAGCAAAATCTGCTTCTCGTGCAAGGCGTTACCCTGCATCAGCCACGCGCCGAAAGTCACGGCGACTAATCCCACTTCTTCTTCCGAAAGTCGAATTTGGTACTCCAGTTGGAAATCCTCCAGTGCCTCGCGGGTGGTGCGCACCAGTCTTGGGTACATGCGGGTGACTTCATCTTGCAGCAGATTGTCGATACCAATCGCAAAATGGCAGCGTTCAATCGCTGGGCCAAGATGGGCAAACAGTTGGCGAGTTAGCCCTTCATCGCTGCTGAACTTCATCCCGGCAACTTCTTGAAAATTGGCAATTAACCGCGCTACTTGCTGAGTGAGCTGCTCATCTTCCGACGAGCCGCTACTGCTGTACTGATGGTTTTTCAGTAGTCTCAGCAGCAGGGTGAAAAAGTCGCGTTCGCCCTCGGCTAGCTGCCCGCCGCTGATGTGCTGTAGCTGAGTGAACAGGCGACTGGCGGCGGTAAACTCCGGTTTTTCGCGCAGCCACTGACACTGTAAATCAGTCAGTTTTGCCGGTTCGAAGCTGTTATCCCCTTGAGACAGGTTCTGCCACAGGCAATACTGCAAATAGACGCGCAAAAAAGTCTGGTCGCGCTCGCTGAATTCCCGGCTAAGCTGGGCGGCGCACTGGCTTATCAGCCGATTCAGCTCGTGCTCGTAAAAATGGCTGTCGGCGAAGCGATAGGGGGCCAGTGCCTGATGGAGCCAAGGCGAGAAGTGCTGATTGATGAAGGCCGGAGAGGTGCGCAGGGCGCGGCGCAGGCCGTGAAACAGGCACAGACGCAGGTCAAGCTGTTCGCCTTGTAACTGGCATGCAGATTCGCCAAACTCCAGAATATTCAAACGATGCAGGCGGTTGATATCGCGGTGAACATCGGCAAGATCCTGCCGAGTGGTGGGGAGGTCAGTGCCATTTATTTGGCTGATCGTCTCCAGTTGCATTGCCGGTAACGGCGCATACAGCATCAACAAAACATGGCAGCGTCGTTGTTGACCGGAGAGCTCAGGCACGGGGGCTGTGTCTAGGCTCATAAGACCTTCTATATACTTACGCGTGAAATTATATGCAAAGCATAGCAAACCACGGGTTGAGCGACGCGGCGAAGCTCACGGTTTTACACCGGCTTACAACTCTGATCACAGTTATTTTTCTCATCTGCTTAATTGCACCAGCAAAAACTGTTACTTTGTAACAATTAACAGCAGGTATTCACTGACTTTACGGGCCTTAACCATGGAAAAGACCTTTATTCGCGCCAGGAACCGGCGTTCTTCCTGCCTGAAATTAAGCTTATTGGCGTGCAGTCTGTCACTGCCGCTGGCAGCTCAGGCGCATCCGCACAGTTTTATTGATATGCAAACCACGCTGGTGACCAAGGATCAGCAGCTGACCGGCCTGAAAATGGTCTGGACGATGGATGAGATCACCTCGGCGGACCTGCTTTATGACGCGCAGAAAGCCAAATCGGATTCTACCGTGTGGAAGAAACTGGCCGCCGAAGTGATGGCGCGAGTGCTGAGCCAGCACTACTTCACCGACTTCTACCGCGACGGCAAGCCGATTAAATATCTCGATTTGCCGAGCGAATATCAGCTGTCGCGTAAAGGCGATCAGGCGGTGCTGGAGTTCGTTATGCCTTTGGCGGCCCCGCAGCCGCTGCACGGCTCGCCGATGATCTTCTCCACTTTCGACCCAAGCTACTTTGTCGATATGACCTATAAAGATAAAACCGCGCTGCACATCCCGTCGGAGCTGGCGCAGAGCTGCAGTCTGGCGCTTTTCACCCCGAAACCTGACGCGTCGCTGCAAAGCTACGCGCTGTCGCTGGATAAGGCCGACGCGCCGCCGGAAGACATGGATTTGGGCCAGCAGTTTGCGCAGAAGGTGACCCTGCAATGTCATTGAATTTGATGGAAAACCGCAAGCGCCACTGGGCGTGGGATCTCTGGCCGCTGGCGGTATTCCTGCTGCTATTGGCCGTCGGCGCTGCCGCCCTGTGGCAATACTGGCCGCGCATTCTGCTCAACAGCATTATCTGGCAGCGAGAGTTGCATCAGGAGCTGGCCGGGCTATTGCAGCAGGTGAAAGCCAATCCGCAAAAAGCCGGGCTGACATTGATGGGCTTCAGCCTGATCTACGGCATTGTCCACGCTATCGGGCCGGGCCACGGCAAAATCGTCATTACCACTTATTTGGCGACTCACCCCTCGCGGCTGAAAAACAGTTTAAAGCTGACCTTCGCCTCCGCCGTGGTGCAGGGCTTAGTGGCGGTTTTACTGGTGACGCTGATGCTCGGCGTGTTGCAGCTCTCCTCGAGGCAGCTGCATCAAAGCAGCTTCTGGCTGGAGCGGGGGAGTTTTATTCTGGTGATGCTGCTGGGCGTTTTGCTTTGCTGGCGGGCGCTCAAGCGTTGTTACTTCACGTTGAAAAGCCTGAAACCGCGCCGAGGGTTGGCCATTAACAGCCTGCGCCCGCTGGCTGATAACCACGTCCACGATGAGCACTGTGGCTGCGGGCATCAGCATCTGCCGACTGACCAGCAGCTGCAGGCGGGGAGCGACTGGCGCACTCAGGCGACAATTGTGCTGGCTATGGGGCTGCGACCTTGCTCCGGGGCCATCATGGTGCTGCTGTTTTCCAAGGTGATTGGTGTCTATTTGTGGGGCGTGCTGTCCGCGCTGGTGATGGCGCTCGGCACGTCGATTACCGTTTCGCTGATTGGCTTGCTGGTGTTTTACAGCCGGGCGATGGCGGTGAAACTGAGTGCCAAACGCACCCCTGCCGCATGGCAGACCGTGGCGTGGTCGGCGCTGGCGTTGACGGGAGGATTAATCTTGCTGTTGGCTGGTGTCCTGCTCTACACCGCGGGCGGCGCAGCGCCTGATGGCGGCATTGGGCCATTTGGCCGAGGCTAATGGCGGAAAATTGACATAAAAAAACGGACGCGCAGGGCGTCCGTTTTTCATAGCGAGGCACAAGGAATTAACGCTTCAGGGCTTCGCTCAGTTCTTCACGCATGGTATTCAAAATACCTTTAACAACGCGCGGGTTGCCAGCAACTACGTTGCCTGACAGGTAGTGGTTGTGGCCGCCAACGAAGTCAGTGACCACGCCGCCCGCTTCACGAACCAGCAGTTCGCCACCGGCGAAATCCCAAGGTTTCAGGCCGATTTCGAAGAAACCGTCAACGCGGCCAGCAGCCACGTAAGCCAAGTCCAGCGCAGCAGAACCGGTGCGGCGGAAGTCAGCGCACTCGTTGAACAGCTTGCCCAGCACGTTGATGTAGCTGTTAGCGTGTTGCTTGGATTTGAACGGGAAACCGGTGGCCAGAATGGTGCCATCGAGATCTTTTGCATTGGTACCGCGCAGGCGATAACCATTGAGCTGTGCGCCCTGACCGCGAGTGGCGGTGAACAGTTCGTTACGCATTGGGTCGTAAACTACCGCGACTTCAGTGCGGCCTTTGATGCGCACGGCGATAGAAACAGCGAAGTGAGGGAGACGTTTTACGAAGTTGGTGGTGCCATCCAGTGGGTCGATAATCCATTGTACGTCTTTGTCTTCGCCAGCCAGTTCGCCACATTCTTCACCAATAATGGTGTGTTTTGGGTAGGACTTGCGAATAACGTCAATAATCAGATGCTCAGCATCGCGATCAACGTTGGTAACGAAATCGTTAGTGCCTTTCTGAGTGGTTTCGACAGAATCAGGCGTTTCATAATGTTTGGCAATTAAGTTACCGGCCTTGCGCGCAGCGCGCACGGCGATGGTTAGCATCGGATGCATGGATATCTTCCAACTAGGATGTTAAAGAACGGGAATACGGGAAACGGCGCGCAGTATAGCAGGGGTTCTGAAAATTGACTACCGTTGTGTTAAGCTGCTGTGATTTTCCGCTACGCTTAGAGTCTGTATGCTGCACAATATCCGCATCGTTTTAGTAGAAACGTCCCACACGGGCAATATGGGTTCCACTGCTCGTGCCATGAAAACCATGGGCTTATCGAATTTATATCTGGTAAATCCGTTAGTTAAGCCGGATTCCCAAGCCATTTCTTTAGCTGCCGGTGCCAGTGATGTCATTGGTAACGCCACCATCGTCGACACTCTCGACGAAGCGCTGGCGGGTTGTAGTCTGGTGGTAGGGACCAGCGCCCGATCGCGAACCCTGCCTTGGCCGATGCTCGAACCGCGTGAGTGCGGCGAGAAAAGTGCCAAAACCGCAGAAACCGCCCCGGTCGCCTTGGTATTTGGCCGCGAGCGCGTCGGCCTGACCAACGAAGAGCTGCAAAAATGTAACTACCACGTCTGCATTCCCGCTAACCCGGAATACAGCTCGCTGAATTTGGCGATGGCAGTGCAAATCATCGCTTATGAAGTGCGCGTGGCTTACCTTGCTCTACAAGAAGCTGGCAAACCTCAGGTTGAATACGAAGAAACGCCTTATCCTTTGGTCGACGACCTCGAGCGTTTTTACCAACATTTGGAGCAAACTTTGCTGCAAACAGGGTTTATTCGCCAGTCTCACCCCGGTCAAGTAATGAGCAAATTGCGCCGATTATTTACCCGCGCGCGTCCTGAATCTCAGGAGCTAAACATCCTTCGCGGCATTTTGACCTCGATCGACAAGCAGCATAAAGACGCGGAATAAGCCTGAAATTAGCAAGGTTTACTCAATTTAATGCATATAAATCAACGGATTGATTTTTTCTTGCGGGCGGCGAAAAAGACGCGCTGCCCGTAAGGAATAATACTTGAGTAAATTACTAGGTTAAATAGTTGACTGAAATACTCGGGAATGGCAGACTCGTTTGCATGTTCTACCCCCAACGTATTCTTCAACAGGTAACCATGCTATGAGACTGACATCCAAAGGCCGTTATGCCGTAACCGCTATGCTTGATGTAGCACTGCATTCACAGGAAGGTCCGGTTCCTTTAGCCGATATCTCCGAACGCCAGGGCATCTCTCTTTCTTATCTGGAACAGCTGTTTTCGCGTCTGCGTAAAAACGGTCTGGTTGCCAGTGTGCGTGGTCCGGGCGGTGGTTATCTGCTGGGTAAAGACGCCAGTGAAATCGCAGTAGGTGCGGTGATCACGGCTGTTGACGAGTCAGTCGACGCAACCCGTTGTCAGGGTAAAGAAGGCTGCCAGAACGGCGAACGTTGCCTGACCCACACCCTGTGGCGTGACTTGAGCGAGCGCATTAGCGGCTTCCTCAACAATATTACGCTGGGTGAACTGGTGAACAACCAAGAGATTCTGGAAGTGGCGGATCGTCAAAATGGCGAAACGCGTCGCCAGCCTTCAGGCCGCATCCTTGAAACGATTAATGTGAATTTAAGAGCTTAAGCCCTGTACTAAATGGCTTGAGGTCGAAAATCGCGAAAGGGCTGCCATTGGGCAGCCTTTTTTATTCCTCTAGAGAATGCCAGTAGGGCACTATTTTCCTTTTAAGATTCAGTGCAGCCGTTTTAAACTAGCCCTCGTTTTTAACTCTCTCGTTCGCTCTCGAACGTGCAGTACGGAGCATGCCCGCCATGAAATTACCTATTTATCTGGATTATTCAGCCACCACGCCTGTTGACCCGCGGGTAGCCGAGGCCATGATGAAATGTCTGACCTTTGACGGTACTTTTGGTAATCCAGCATCCCGTTCCCACCGTTTTGGCTGGCAGGCGGAAGAGATTGTCGATGTCGCTCGCAACCAGATTGCCGAGCTGATTAATGCCGACCCGCGCGAAGTGGTGTTCACTTCCGGCGCAACCGAGTCCGATAACCTCGCCATTAAAGGCGCAGCGCATGCCTATCGCGACAAGGGCAATCACATCATTACCAGCCAGACCGAGCACAAAGCGGTGCTCGATACCTGTTTGCAGCTGGAAAAAGAGGGCTTTGATGTCACCTATCTGACCCCGAATGCTCAAGGCGTGATCACCCCAGCGGCCATTGAATCCGCACTGCGTGAAGACACCATTTTGGTTTCAATCATGCATGTAAACAACGAGATAGGTGTGATACAGGATATCGCGGCTATCGGCGAACTCTGTCGCAGCCGTGACATCATTTTCCACGTCGATGCTACCCAAAGCGTCGGCAAACTGCCGGTCGACCTCAGTGAGCTGGCAGTCGATCTGATGTCCTTCTCCGCGCATAAAATCTATGGTCCGAAAGGCATCGGCGGCCTGTATGTTCGCCGCAAACCCAAAGTGCGGATTGAAGCGCAGATCCACGGCGGTGGGCATGAGCGCGGTATGCGCTCCGGGACTCTGCCGGTGCATCAGATTGTCGGCATGGGCGAAGCTTTCCGCATCGCTAAAGAAGAGCTTGCGAATGAAGCGCAGCGCCTGAATGCATTGCGTGACCGTCTGTGGCAAGGTATCCAGCAATTACAAGGCGTGCAGATTAATTGTTCGCCTGAGCATAGCGCGCCGAACATTCTTAACGTCAGTTTTAGCGGCGTTGAGGGCGAGTCGCTGATTATGGCGTTGAAAGATTTGGCCGTCTCTTCTGGCTCTGCCTGTACTTCGGCAAGCCTCGAGCCATCTTATGTTTTACGCGCTCTGGGGTTAAGCGAGGATCTGGCTCACAGTTCTCTGCGTTTTTCTCTGGGACGTTACACCACGGCGGAAGAGATAGATTACGCTATCGACCTGATTGTGAAATCAGTCAGTCGTTTACGCGAGCTACCGCCGGTATTCTCGTCTTAAGTGACCCGAACACAGCAACAATATGTTAGAGAACGTCAGGGCTAAACGCCTGTTATTGAAGACAATACTTTCATTGAAAAATAAAAAAGCAGGAGTGCAGTTATGAGTTCCGAAGTCACCACCAATGAATCCATGCCGATTTTCTTGTCTTCTCAGCCTGCCGACGCACGCTGGGGCGAAAAAGCGACATTAAGCACTAATGCCGAAGGCATGACTATTCATCTGACCTCCGACAATCCGCTGGTGACCATCGCCCGCGCAGCTCGCCGTATCGACGGTCAGGGTGTGAAAAACGTAGCGCTGGCCGGTGAAGGCTGGGATCTGGAAAACAGCTGGGCGTTCTGGCAGGGCTTCCGCGGGCCAAAAGGTAGCCGCAACGTTGAGTGGGCTGAACTGTCAGCTGAAGACACTCAAACCCTGCAACAGCGTCTGAAAATTATCGACTGGGTTCGCGACACCATCAACCTGCCAGCAGAAGAGTTAGGGCCAGAGCAGTTGGCAACTCGCGCGGTGGACTTGATGTGCGAATTCGGCAATGGCCATGTTCACTATCGCATCACCAAGGGCGACGACCTGCGCCAGCAAAACTACGCCGGTATCCACACCGTGGGCCGTGCTTCAGACCGCGCTCCGGCATTCTTGGCGCTGGATTACAACCCAAGCGGCAACGCCGATGAGCCTGTTTATGCCTGTCTGGTCGGTAAAGGCATCACCTTTGATACCGGCGGCTACAGCCTGAAACCAAGCGCGGGCATGGACTCGATGAAGTCCGACATGGGCGGCGCGGCGACGCTGACGGGTGCTCTGGCACTGGCTGCGGCTAATGGCCTGAACAAGCGCGTTAAGCTCTACCTGTGCTGCGCGGACAACATGGTCGGTGGCAACGCGATGAAGCTGGGCGATATCATTCGCTACCGCAATGGCAAAACAGTTGAAGTGATGAACACCGACGCCGAAGGCCGTCTGGTACTGGCTGATGGCCTGATCGACGCTTCTGAGCAGAACCCTGAGTTGCTGATTGATGCAGCAACCCTGACCGGTGCCGCCAAAAACGCGCTGGGCAACGATTACCACGCCCTGTTCAGCTTCGACGATGAGCTGGCTGCTGAGCTGCAAAACAGCGCGAAAGAAGAGTTCGAACCCTTCTGGCGCCTGCCTCTGGCTGAGTTCCACCGTTCATACCTGCCATCTAACTTCGCGGAATTGAACAACATGGGCAGCCCGTCACACACTGCCGGTGCCAGCAACGCAGCGGGCTTCCTGTCCCACTTCGTTAAGAACTACAAAAAAGGCTGGTTGCACATTGACTGTTCAGCCACTTACCGCAAAGGCGCTGTTGACCAGTGGGCCGCTGGCGCGACCGGCATCGGTGTGCGTACCGTCGCTAACCTGCTGTTGGCGAAAGCAAAATAAATTCATCGGTAAGATAGAAAGACCATAACGGGGCGCTGAGAAGCGCCCCGTTTTATCGGAGTGAAACAACATGAGTGTCCCGCACGATCACCTGCCAGCGGCAGCCGCAGCCAATAATGGCGAGAATGAACTTGAGCGTTTGTTGCGCCTTTCTGTGACAGAAGCGGCCTATCGCCCGGCGTTTTACCAGACTCTTTTAGAAGCCACCGTCTACGTGCTGGGCGATGCGGGTCAGGAAGAAGAGGGCGCGGGTGAAGTCGCTATCCACGCGGGTAGCGAGTTGAACCTGCTGCATTGGGAAAAGCAGGATGGCACGTCAATCATCCCGCTGTTCTCATCGCTTGAAGTGCTCGAGCGCGCCAGTGCGGGTGAAAGCCCGGACGAGCAGGCTTTTGTGGCTCTTCCTGCACGCGTGTTGTTCGAAATGACGCAGGGCGAGGAGCTGTTCCTCAATCCGAAGTCAGAATACGGCAAAGAATTCACCCCAAGTGAAGTGACGCTGCTGCTGAATACCGGCGGTTTGACCGCACCGGCCGAGCTGGTGTTGGACAAAGAGAGCCAGATAATGATTGGTCAGCCGGAAGAGTACCCTTCGGCGATGATTGACGCGCTGACCACCTTGTTCAGCCAGAAAAAGCCGGTGCGCCGCGCCTTCTTGGCGCTGATTCACGATAAAGCGGTCGATGAGCTGCCGAACCTACTGGTGGGCGTTGAAGCAGATGGCACCGAGGCCGAAGTGGACGCGTTAATTCGCGAGGCGGGCAACGTGGCGAGCGAGACGTCGCCAGACGACCAACCGGTTGATTTCTGCATTGTTTCTGAGAAAGAGCGCGGCATTAGCCACTATCTCATCAGCCACACCCAGCCTTTCTATCAGCGCAAGTGGGGCAGTTGGCTGCGCAATATTATTCCGTCTTCCGGCAAGGCGTGATCATCATGAAAGTGGGCTTTAGGTTACAGATGTAGTCTCAGCTCACTTTTTTTTAACGAAATGTTGTGATTCGGGTAGGCAAGCGTAACTTCGCCCCCTATAATCGGCGCCATTTTACGGCAGGTATAACATTAAATTAACCGGCCCTACCTATAAGAGTCAGCCAGAGGTTTTTCATGACTATCGAACGTACTTTTTCCATCATCAAGCCAAACTCAGTAGCTAACAACGACATCGGCGCAATCTACGCGCGTTTCGAACGTGCTGGTTTCACCATCATCGCGTCTAAAATGCTGAAACTGACTAAAGAGCAGGCTGAAGGCTTCTACGCAGAACACAAAGGTCGTCCTTTCTTCGACGGTCTGGTTGAGTTCATGACTTCTGGTCCAATCATGGTTCAGGTTCTGGAAGGTGAAAACGCCGTTCAGCGTAACCGTGACATCATGGGCGCAACTAACCCAGACAACGCACTGGCTGGTACTCTGCGTGCTGACTTCGCTGACAGCTTCACTGCTAACGCCGTTCACGGTTCTGATGCCGTTGAATCAGCACAGCGCGAAATCGCTTACTTCTTCACCGAAAGCGAAATCTGCCCGCGTTAAGATTTTCTGGCCGGACTTTTTTGCCTCTGTTCACCCATATGTACAATAAATATGTGGGTGAGACGCTGCAAACATAGCAACCCAGCCTTAAAATTTGTACAATGTTGCGCCCCGAATGAGTCAGTCTCTTCGGGGCGCAAGTATTTTTGAAGTCCAGAGCTTAGTAATAAGCGACTTTGAAATACACTACATTGCAGGTCGCCACTCAATGACTCTGCACTTCCCTGACGCCATAACGTGTAACAACGAGGCTAATTCGAATTATGTTTGAAACAAACACGCCTGAGCAAAACTTGTCTGATATGACTGCACAACCGACTCCACAGCCAGCCGATGCAGTGAATACTGTCAAGCCTGACGCTGCCAAAATTAACCTTCTTGACCTTAACCGTAAGCAAATGCGCGAGTTCTTCATCAACATGGGCGAAAAACCGTTCCGTGCTGATCAGGTCATGAAGTGGATGTACCACTATTGCAGCGATGATTTCGAGCAGATGACCGATATCAACAAAGCGCTGCGTGAGAAGCTGGCCCGCGTTGCTGAAATTCGCGCACCGGAAGTGGCTTCCGAACAACGCTCCACCGATGGCACCATCAAATGGGCCATTCAGGTTGGCGGGCAGTTGGTCGAAACCGTTTATATCCCTGATGGCGATCGCGCCACGCTCTGCGTCTCCTCGCAAGTAGGTTGTGCCCTCGAGTGTACTTTCTGCTCCACGGCGCAGCAGGGCTTTAACCGTAACCTGCGCGTGTCCGAAATTATCGGGCAAGTCTGGCGTGCGGCGAAAATCATCGGTGCCGCCAAGGTTGCCGGTACGCGTCCAATCACCAACGTGGTGATGATGGGCATGGGTGAGCCGCTGCTTAACCTGAACAACGTGGTTCCAGCGATGGAAATCATGCTGGATGACTTCGGTTTCGGTCTGTCAAAACGTCGCGTTACGCTGTCAACTTCAGGCGTGGTACCTGCGCTGGACAAACTGGGTGACATGATTGACGTCGCGCTGGCAATCTCTCTGCACGCGCCGAATGACACCATTCGCGATGAAATCGTACCGATTAACCGCAAATACAACATTGATACTTTCCTCGCCGCCGTTGAGCGTTACATTGGTAAATCCAATGCTAACCAAGGCCGCGTGACCATTGAGTACGTGATGCTTGACCATATCAACGATGGCACCGAGCATGCGCACGAACTGGCTGAACGCCTGAAGAACACCCCGTGCAAGATCAACCTGATCCCATGGAACCCGTTCCCCGGCGCGCCGTATGGCCGCAGCTCCAACAGCCGTATCGATCGCTTCTCTAAAGTGTTGATGGATTACGGATTTACCGTCATTGTGCGTAAGACCCGTGGCGACGATATCGACGCCGCTTGTGGTCAGTTAGCAGGTGATGTCATCGACCGTACTAAGCGCACGCTGAAGAAAAAAATGGCCGGTGACGCCATTGCGATTAAAGCCGTCTAAATTCAGCAGTTTGTGGGTAAAGGCGAGTAATTTGTTGTGTTTTCTGGAGCCCGGTCGGCAACGTCGCCGGGCTTAATCTGAACAGCATCTGCTGGAGCCAATAGGCTTCGCCAAGATGAAACGTGGTCGGTGGCAGAATAAAGGGATTTAGCATGACGATTAAAACGAGATGGACCAAGGCAATTGCGCTAAGCTTTACTGTCTGCCTGTTGGCGAGCTGCTCCAGTTCGCCAAAAGAGTCAGAACAGGCCGCAGCGGGCAGTGCTTCGCAGACCCGTTTGCAGCTGGGCATGGCCTATTTGTCTCAGGGCAATATGTCCGGCGCGAAGCAGAATCTGCAGAAAGCCGTCGATAGCGCGCCAAACGATTATCGCACTCAGTTGGGCATGGCGCTTTACGAGCAAAAAAACGGCGATAATGGCGCAGCAGAAAGCCGTTATCAGCAGGCTTTGAAGCTGGCCCCGCAAAATGGAACCGTGCTTAATAATTACGGTGCGTTTTTGTGTGGTTTAGGGCAGTATGTACCGGCACAACAGCAGTTTAGCGCCGCTGCCAATGTCCCTGATTACGGTCAGGTGGCTGACAGTCTGGAAAACGCAGGCTACTGTTTTCTGAAGGCCAATCAGAATGAGGAAGCACGTGTGTTACTGAGTCGGGCATTGAAAATTGATCCTGATAAAGGTGCGCCTTTGCTCACTGAGGCAACCAAACAGTTTGCTGCAGGGAACCGCGCACAAGCGCAAGTGTTGCTCGATGTCTACCAACATGTTCTGCCAGCCAGTGCTGAAAGCCTCATGTTACAAATTCGTTTCGCTGCGTTAGCAAGCAACCCGGTTAGCGTTCAACGCTACGGCAAGCAGCTGGCGCGAAGTTTTCCACAATCCCAACAGTACCAGCAGTTCTTAGCTAATGAATACTGAAGCCTCTCAAGAAAATAAAGCCACAATGACGACAGGCGAACGCCTACGTCAAGCTCGTGAACAGCTGGGACTTAGTCATCAGGCCGTTGCAGAACGCCTATGCCTGAAAGTCTCGACTATTCGCCAAATTGAAGAAGAAACCACGCCGGCCGACCTCGCGCCGACTTTCCTGCGTGGCTATATTCGCTCGTACGCTAAATTAGTTCACGTTCCTGAAGAAGAGCTTTCAAGCATGATTGGCAAACAAGCGCCAATCAAAGTGCCGAAAGTTGCCTCGATGCAAGGGTTCGCACTCGGCAAATCTCGCAAGAAGCGCGATGGCTGGTTGATGGGCTTTACTTGGCTCGTGGTGTTCGTGGTGATTGGCTTAACTGGTGCATGGTGGTGGCAAAATCATCAAGCCCAGCAGCAAGAAATTGCCACCATGGCTGACCAGTCAACGGCTCAGTTGAATCAGGACAATGGCCAGGGGCAATCTATTGCTCTGAATACGGGTGATAACCCAAATTCAGCCCCGGTTGAAACCACGCCAACGCAGGGCACGGCTCCTGCTGATGCTACGGCAGGCGCGGCGTCTTCTCAGCCAGCTAATTCAGTGCCATTAGACACTTCAAGTGCAGCCAATGCGCCAGCCAGCAATACTGAGCAGGCTCCTGCTGCCGTATCGCCAAGCCAGCCAGTTGCACAAAACGGCCTGCCGACGGCAAATGCCGATTCGACAACGCCAGCAGCAGATGCCGACGCTGTTGCCATGACCTTTAAGTCAGACTGCTGGTTGCAGATTGACGATGCCTCTGGCAAGACCTTGTTCAGCGGCATGAAGAAGGGCGGTGAAACCTTGAGCGTTAAAGGTACTGCGCCTTACAAATTAAAAATCGGGGCACCTGCTGCTGTTGAAATCCAGTATCAAGGTAAGCCGGTTGATTTAAGTCGTTTTATCAAGTCCAGCCGTGTTGCTCGTCTGACTTTGGCTGCCGAATAATCGGCAGCTGTTCAGATTCTTTGCAACTGTGGAGAGTAAGTAATGCATAACCAAGCACCCATCACCCGTCGGAAATCAACCCGGATTTACGTCGGCAAGGTGCCTATCGGTGATGGTGCGCCGATTGCTGTGCAATCAATGACCAACACCCGTACCACCGATGTCGCCGCAACCGTGGCACAGATCAAAGCCCTTGAACGTGTTGGCGTTGATATTGTCCGTGTTTCTGTTCCTACCATGGACGCCGCCGAAGCATTCAAGCTCATCAAGCAGCAGGTTAACGTCCCGCTGGTCGCCGATATCCATTTTGACTACCGTATCGCGCTGCAAGTTGCCGAGTACGGCGTTGATTGCTTGCGCATCAACCCGGGCAATATCGGTAACGAATCGCGTATTCGCTCGGTAGTGGATTGCGCGCGCGACAAGAATATCCCGATCCGTATCGGTGTTAACGGCGGCTCGCTCGAGAAAGACATTCAGGAAAAGTACGGCGAACCTACGCCGGAAGCCCTGCTTGAGTCTGCGATGCGCCACGTTGATATCCTTGACCGCCTGAACTTCGACCAGTTCAAAGTCAGCGTGAAAGCCTCCGACGTGTTCCTCGCCGTGCAGTCTTATCGCTTACTCGCTGCGCGCATTGATCAACCTCTGCACCTTGGGATCACCGAGGCGGGCGGCATGCGCAGTGGATCGGTTAAGTCAGCGATCGGCTTGGGTATGCTGCTTTCTGAAGGGATCGGCGACACGCTGCGTATCTCTCTGGCGGCGGATCCGGTGGAAGAAGTTAAAGTGGGCTTCGACATCCTGAAGTCACTGCGCATTCGTGCGCGCGGCATTAACTTTATTGCCTGCCCGACCTGCTCGCGTCAGGAGTTTGACGTCATCGGCACCGTGAATGCGTTAGAACAGCGCCTTGAAGATCTGATCACGCCAATGGACGTGTCGATCATTGGCTGCGTGGTTAATGGTCCGGGCGAAGCGCTGGTGTCGACCATTGGTGTGACCGGCGGTCATAACAAAAGCGGTTTCTATGAAGATGGTGTGCGCCAGAAAGATCGTTTCGACAACGAGCGAATGATCGACCAGCTCGAAGCGAAGATCCGCGCGAAAGCCGCCATTATGGATGAGAGTAAACGTATCGTTATCAATCATCTTGAAAAGTAACATCGGTTGCAGGCGCCCATCCGCGCCTGCATTATATTGAACCCGACTATCGGGTTCATTTTTTATAAAAACGATAGAGAATTGACGTGGCAAAGAATATCCAGGCCATCCGTGGCATGAACGACTACCTGCCGGAAGATACCGCGCTGTGGCAACGTGTCGAAGGCATCCTTAAGCAGGTGCTGGGTAGTTACGGTTACAGCGAAATCCGTATGCCGATTGTAGAGCAGACCCCGTTATTCAAACGCGCCATCGGTGAAGTTACCGACGTGGTTGAAAAAGAGATGTATACCTTCGAAGACCGCAATGGTGAAAGCCTGACCTTGCGCCCGGAAGGGACTGCTGGCTGCGTGCGCGCCGGTATTGAACATGGTCTGCTGTACAATCAAGAACAACGCCTGTGGTATATCGGCCCGATGTTCCGCTACGAGCGTCCGCAAAAAGGCCGCTATCGTCAATTCTTCCAGATGGGTGTTGAAGTCTTTGGCCTGCAAGGCCCGGACGTTGATGCTGAACTGATCATGATGACCGCCCGCTGGTGGCGTGCGCTGGGTATCGCCGATCACGTTGCGCTGGAGCTGAACTCTATCGGTTCTCTGGAAGCTCGCGCTAACTACCGTGACGCGCTGGTGGCTTTCCTTGAGCAGCATAAAGAGAAGCTGGACGAAGATTGCAAACGTCGCATGTACACCAACCCGATGCGCGTTTTGGACTCGAAAAACCCAGACGTTCAACTGCTGTTGAATGACGCGCCGGAGCTGGCGGATTATCTTGATGCGGAATCTAAAGAACACTTTGCTGGCTTGTGTGAACTTTTAGAGCAAGCAGGTATCCCATATACGGTTAACCAGCGTCTGGTTCGCGGCTTGGATTACTACAACCGCACCGTGTTCGAATGGGTAACGACTAGCCTCGGCTCACAGGGTACTGTGTGTGGCGGCGGCCGTTATGATGGTTTGGTCGAGCAACTGGGTGGTCGCGCAACGCCAGCCGTCGGTTTTGCGATGGGGCTTGAGCGTCTGATCTTGTTGATTCAGGCTGTTAACCCAGATTTTAAAGCACCTGCGACAGTAGATGCTTATGTGATTTCTGTCGGCCCTGGTACTCAGGGCGCAGCAATGCAAGTTGCCGAGTCACTGCGTGATGAGCTTCCTGCATTGAGAGTGATGACTAACTACGGCGGCGGTAATTTCAAAAAGCAATTTGCCCGCGCTGATAAATGGGGAGCGCGCGTCGCTCTGGTATTAGGTGAAAACGAAGTCGCGGCCCGTCAGGTAGTGGTTAAAGACCTGCAAAGCGGTGAGCAAGAAACGCTGGCGCAAAGCGAACTCGCTGCGCGCTTGGCCTCGATGATAGGTTAAGGAGAAGGACCACGTGGAAGTCTATACCACTGAAAACGAACAAGTTGACGCTGTACGTCGTTTCTTTGCAGAAAACGGTAAAGCGCTGGCGATTGGCGTTGTACTCGGCATCGCCGCTCTGGGGGGCTGGCGTTACTGGCAGTCCCATGAGAGCACAGCCATGGCTGACTCTTCTGTGGCTTTCCAGCAGGCCAATCAGGCCGTGACGGATAAGAAAGCGCAGGGCGTTGAAGATTTAGAGAAATTCGCGCAGAGCAATAAAAATAACTACGGCGTGTTCGCTTCACTCCAGCTGGCTGACCATTTCGTGGAAGCGAAAGATTTCGCTAACGCGGAGAAGCAGCTGGTCGCCGCACAATCTCAGGCTAAAGAAGAGAATTTGCTCTCTCTGGTCAGCCTGCGTTTGGCTCGCGTTCAGTCGCAGCAAAAGAAATTTGATGACGCACTCAAAACGCTCGACGGCGTGAAGGGTGAAGGCTGGATTGCACTGCAACAAGATGTTCGCGGTGACGTTTTGCTGGCGAAAGGCGATGCCAAAGGCGCGCGTGAAGCCTTCAGCAAGGGCCTTGATTCTAAACCTTCTCAGACGCTACAGAACATGTTGCGTATGAAATTGAACAACTTATCCAGCTAAGGGGAACCCCGATGCAATTGCGTAAAACACTCTTGGTAGGATGGGTTTCCGTTGCCCTGTTGAGTGGCTGTTCTTTGTTTAACAGCGAAGAAGACGTCGTTAAGATGTCCCCGTTGCCGAAAGTTGAAAATCAGTTCACACCAACAAAAGTGTGGAGCACCTCGGTGGGTGATGGCGTAGGCGATTTCTACTCTCATCTGCGTCCGGCCTGGCAGGACAACACCATCTTCGCAGCCGATCGTTTCGGTATTGTGAAATCTCTTGATGCTGACAGCGGCAAAGAGAACTGGAAAGTGAACCTGTCGGAAAAAACCGGTTTCTTCTCCAAAAATCGTCCTGCATTGCTTTCTGGCGGCGTGACTGCTGCTGGCTCACACATCTACGTGGGCAGCGAAAAAGCGATCGTTTATGCACTGAACAGCGCGGACGGTACTGTTGCATGGCAGACCAAAGTTGCGGGTGAAGCACTCTCTCGCCCAGTGGTCAGCGACGGTCTGGTGATCATCCACACCGGCAATGGCATGCTGCAAGGCTTGAGCGAGGCTGACGGTACTATCCAATGGACCGCCAACCTCGATATGCCAACTCTGTCTCTGCGCGGTGAGTCAGCCCCTGCAACTGCCTTCGGTGCAGCCATTGTCGGTGGCGACAACGGACGCGTGAGCGCGGTGCTGATGAAAGAAGGTCAGTTGATCTGGCAGCAACGTATTTCTCAGCCAAGCGGCGCGACTGAAATCGACCGCCTGAGCGACGTGGACACCACGCCAATCATCGTTGACGGCGTAGTTTACGCGCTGGCTTACAACGGCAATCTGGTGGCGATGGACCTGCGTTCTGGTCAAATCATGTGGAAACGTGACGTTGGCTCGATCAATGACTTCATCGTCGACGCGGGTCACATCTACATGGTTGACCAAGATGACCGCGTGATGGCGCTCGACACCCAAGGCGGCGTTAGCCTGTGGCGTCAAAGTGATTTGCTGCACCGTAACCTGACCGCGCCAGTGTTGTATAATGGTTATATTGTGGTCGGCGACTCGGAAGGCTACCTCCACTGGATCAACACCACTGATGGCCGTTTCGTGGCTCAGCAGAAAGTTGACAGCTCCGGCTTCTTGGCTGCGCCAATCGTGGCAAGCGACAAGCTGGTCGTGCAGGCGAAGGGCGGTGAGGTTTACTCCTTCACTCGCTGATCGTCGCCAATAGTCGCTCGTAGCGTCTGGCTCTAACGGGCTTAAAAACGGCTCCTGAAAACCTCAGGGGCCGTTTCGTATTCTGAAATATGCGCAGGTGAATTTCACGGCTTGCGATGTAATGATTTGATTTATAGCGTTTTTACGGCTTTGCGTCGTGCTGTAACTCTTTGCGTTTTGCACTTAGTTTATAAAAACAGAGGCTTTAAAATGATACCTGTCGTCGCGCTTGTTGGGCGCCCGAATGTGGGTAAATCCACCTTATTTAACCGTTTAACCAAGACGCGTGACGCGCTGGTTGCGGATTTCCCGGGGCTAACGCGTGACCGCAAGTACGGTCGTGCTGAAATTGAGGGTAATGAATTCATCATCGTTGATACCGGCGGTATCGACGGGACTGAAGACGGCGTTGAAACCCGCATGGCAGGCCAGTCTCTGTTAGCCATTGAAGAAGCTGACATCGTGCTGTTCATGGTGGATGCGCGCGCGGGCCTGATGCCTGCCGATCAGGGCATTGCACAGCATCTGCGTAGCCGTGAAAAAGCCACCTTCCTGGTTGCTAACAAAACTGACGGTCTGGATCCAGACACCGCCACCGGCGATTTCTACTCGCTGGGCCTTGGCGACGTCTACGCCATTGCCGCTTCTCATGGCCGTGGTGTGACTCAGCTTATCGAGCACGTGTTAGTGCCGTTCGTCGGCGAGAAGCCGGAAGAAGTTGAGCTGACTGAAGAAGAAGCCAACGCCGCTTACTGGGCGGAATTGGAAGGCGGTCAGGACGACGATGAGATCCCAGCCGACGTTGAAGATGACTTCGACCCGCAATCTCTGCCAATCAAGCTGGCTATCGTCGGCCGTCCGAACGTAGGTAAGTCCACACTGACTAACCGTATTCTCGGCGAAGAGCGCGTGGTGGTTTACGACATGCCGGGCACCACTCGCGACAGTATCTACATTCCGATGACCCGTGATGAGCGTGAATACGTTCTGATCGACACCGCCGGTGTGCGTAAGCGCGGTAAAATCACTGAAACCGTTGAAAAGTTCTCAGTGATCAAGACCCTGCAAGCCATTGAAGATGCCAACGTGGTGATGCTGGTTATCGACGCCCGCGAAGGCATCTCAGACCAAGACCTCTCGCTGTTAGGCTTTATCCTCAATAGTGGGCGCTCACTGGTTATCGTGGTCAACAAATGGGACGGCATGAGCGAAGAGGCTCGTGCTCAGGTGAAAGATCAGCTGGACCTGCGTCTCGGCTTCGTCGATTTCGCCCGTATCCACTTCATTTCTGCACTGCACGGCAGCGGCGTAGGCAACCTGTTCGAATCCGTAACAGAAGCCTATACCTGCGCGACCACCCGTGTAAGCACTTCCTTACTGACGCGCATCATGCAGATGGCGGCCGACGACCATCAGCCACCATTGGTGAATGGTCGCCGCGTGAAGCTGAAATATGCGCACGCCGGTGGTTATAACCCGCCAATCGTGGTTATCCACGGTAATCAGGTGAAGGACCTGGCTGATTCGTACAAACGCTATCTGATGAACTATTTCCGTCGTTCACTGAAAGTCATGGGTACGCCAATTCGTATTCAGTTCAAAGAAGGCGAAAACCCGTACGAAGGCAAAAAGAACACGCTTTCTCCGCACCAGCAGCGTAAGCGTAAGCGCCTGTTGCAGCACCTGAAAAATAAATCTTAATCTGATGAGGTACATGAAAATGTACCTCGTTTTTTTTGGCCTCGACGGCAGGGAAGGAACGGATGTTTTGGGAAACCTGGAGTTTTGCGTTTGGCGTTACGGTTCCTAATTTACTGATATTAATCCTCGGCATGTGGTTGCGTCGTACCGGACTGATGGACGACAGCTTCAATGAGAAAGCCAGTCGTTTGGTATTCAATATCGCGCTGCCTTGCCTGCTGTTCTTCAGCGTGGCGCAGGGCCACGACACCTCGGGTTCTAACCTGCCTCTGGCCGCCTATGGCGCAGTCGGCACTATCATTTCATTTCTGCTGTTAGAACTGGTGGCGATCAAGCTGGTGAAAGATCCGCGCGAGCGGGGCATCTTTGTGCAGGGCGGATTTCGCGCCAACACCGGCATTGCCGGGCTGGCCTACGCCTCGCTGGCTTTCGGCAATGACGGCATCGCGCTGGGGTCGATGTATCTGGCGGTCACGGTGATTCTGTTCAACGTGCTTTCGGTCATAACCTTAACCCGCAGTTTGCAGGGCGGCTCCGGCAAGCGCGTCGGGCTGCGGCCAATTCTGCGCGGCATTGTTACTAACCCACTGATTATCGGCCTGCTGCTCGGATTGGCCTTCCAATACAGCCACCTGCCGATGCCAGACACCATTGGAAAAACCGGCGAGTTTATCTCAGGCATGGCGCTGCCACTGGCGATGCTCTGTGCCGGAGCCAGTTTGGATTGGCGAACCATGTTCCACAGCTCCAACGTGGCGGCTTGGTCCTCGGCGTCGCGGGTAATTTTCGTGCCGGCGTTGATGACTTTAGGCGGCTGGCTGCTCGGTTTTCGCGGCGCGGCGCTCGGGGTAATTTTCCTCTTCTCCTGTACGCCAACGGCGGCGGGCAGCTATGTTATGACGCGCGCGCTGGGCGGAAATGCTACGCTGGCTGCGAATATTATTGCTGTCACCACGCTGGGTTCATTTTTCACCACCGCGCTGGGGCTTTATCTATTACGCGCCTTGGGCGTGATTTGACGGGAGCAAGAGAAGATGGAAGCACTTTGCCCGGTTTGTACTCAACCCATGAGTTGGATAAGCAATCACTTTCACTGTGAAAGCTGTAACACTGACTATCAGCAGACGGCGCTCTGCCCGGATTGCCAGCAGCCGCTGCAAACGCTAAAAGCCTGCGGCGCGGTGGATTATTTCTGTGAACACGGCCACGGGATGATTTCCAAAAAGCGCGTGCTTTTCAGCTATCAGGCCTACAGTGACTAGCCTTCGGGCTGGGCCGATTTCCACAACTCAATCAGCTCGGCGGGCGTCTGGGTTTCCGGAATAATTAGCACCAGACTGCCCGACTGCTGGGCCGTAGCGTAAGAAATTTCCAGCCGATAATAGCGCTGATCGCCGCGCCCGGCCTGCTCCGGTGGCTCGGCGTAGGGCAGCGACTGGTTGATCAATTGGCAAATCTGTTGGCGTTTGTCCTCACTCATCCCCGCCATAGCGACTCGGCGGGGACCGTTAAGTTTAGGGATAAACGCCATGCCGCCTTCGCGATACATTTCGATGACGGCGCTGCTTTCCAGCGTTTCTAGTGGTTTCATCAGATAACCCCAACTTGCTCCCACGCCTCTTTCACCGCCTGAGCTACGGCGGCGTCAAAGCGCTTCTCAGCATGTTCGATTGTTTTCTTCGCGAAGGTGGCAAAGTCGGCATCCTGCGGCAGCGATTTATCACACACCGTGTCGTACCAGACGTAGCCCGCGCGCTCCCACGCAAAGCCGCCAAGCTTGGTGGCTGCCAGATAGAAGGCGCGGTTTGGAATGCCAGAGTTAATATGTACGCCGCCGTTGTCATCGCGGGTATTTACATAGCCTTTCATGTCGGCGGGCTGCGGGTCTTTGCCGAGCAGCGGGTCATTGTACGCCGTGCCAGGATGTGCCATTGAGCGTAACCCTTTGCCCTTGATTCCTTTAGCCAACAGCCCTTCGCCGATCAGCCAGTCGGCTTTATCCGCCGTCTGTTTCTTGCTGAACTGCTTGACCAGAGAGCCAAACACGTCGGACAGCGATTCATTCAGCGCGCCTGACTGGCCGCTATAAAGCAGCCCTGCCTCGCTTTCGGTTACGCCGTGCGACAGCTCGTGGCCGACCACGTCGATGGCGATGGTGAAACGGTTAAAAATCTCGCCGTCGCCGTCGCCAAATACCATCTGCTGGCCGTTCCAAAAAGCGTTTTGATAGCCTTCGTCATAATGCACCGAGCCGAGCAGCGCCAGCCCTTTATTGTCCAGCGAGTTGCGTTGATAGGCCTGCCAGAAGAAATCATAGGTGACGCCGAGGTAGTCGTAAGCTTCGTCCACCGCCACATCGCCATTGCTCGGCTGGCCCTCTTTTCTCACCGACTTGCCGGGCAGGCGAGTGCCGTTTTGCGCATCATAAATATCCCGCTCGACCTGACCACCCTTGGCAGTTTTCACGCCTTTAGGTTTGGCGTAAGCCTCGGCCATCAGGGTGTTGACGTGAACCAGCGTCTGGCGCGCGCACTTCTTCTGCGGCTCTGAGCCGTGCTCAATAATGCGATTGAGAATATAGGGAGGAATAACGCCGAGGAGGGATCTCTGTTTTGTACCGTGACTCATAACAACTCTCCTTATCGATAAGTGAAGCTTAAGAGTGACAAGTATTCATTGATATTGAGTATAGTCCAGCTGCACGCCCCGCCAGCGAAAGATGGGATTTATCTGTTCTCCACCGCCTCTTGGTTATCATCATAAAGCTGATGATTGTGCGAAGTGACTGCCGGATGAAGGGCGCGACCAGTGACCTTGCGCACGGAGTTACGGGTCACCAGCTTGCCCTGAAGCAACACGCTAGAGCAGGGGGCTTCGGGGCGGAACAGGCGGCGCTGCAGCAGGGAAATGGCCTCCACGCCCAGCTCGTCGCGCGGCACGTGGACGGCGGTGAGCGCCACGTCGTGAATTTCGGCCAGATTAAAGCCGTCGGTGCTCATCACGCTGATATCCGTCGGCACCGCAAATCCGCGTTTAACCAAGGCCGCCACGGCGCCTGCCGCCATAAAATCACCGCCCGCCAGAATCGCCGACGGCATCGGCTGGTCGCTGGGCAGGGTATCCAGATAATTCAGCATCGCCTGTTCAGCTTCCTGCGCGCCAAACCCCGAGGTCGTGACCAGATGCTGGCTATCGTTGAAGGCCAGATTATGCCGCGCGAAAGCCTCTTTGATGCCCGCCAGCCGCAGCTCCATGGTGTGGCGACGCAGGCACTGGAGTGTGAGGATCCGCTGATGCCCTTGGGTGAACAGGTAGTCGGTGGCGAAGTCGCCCATGGTTTGATGATCCGGCGACACGCTGTCGTGGCGCATCAGCCGGTCGTGGCAGTTGATCAACACGCAGGGTTTAGCCAAGTCGGCGGCAAGCTGGTGGATATGCGCATCGTCAATGCCAACCAGCAGCGCGGCGTCGGTTTGGGGATCGGTCATTTTGGCGATAAACAGCGCGACGTCGGCGTCACTCTCTTCTAACGCGCAGTAGCGAACCCGCACGTCGTGCTGGCTGACGGCGGCGACAATCCCCTGAATTACCTTGTAGTAGAAGATATCGCTGCGAGCGTCGAAGGCACGGGCCGGGGCGAAGACCACGATGTTATTGAGCATCAGCCGCCCGGTGGACAAGCCGCTGAGCACGCCCTGTGATTTTGCATAGCTCAACACCTGCTCTCTGGCCCGCGCGCTGGTATTGCTTTTTCCGGCCAATACGCGCGAAACCGTGCTGATCGACAGCCCCGTATGGTCAGCAATTTGCTGGATTTTTAGCTTTCCGTTCAAATTGTGATCTCCTTCAAATTCGAAAATGAAAAAATTTTCATAAAGGATTTTGTCCGTAATCTTAGGCTTTTTCAGGGCGGGGCTCGCAAATTCGGCCACTCCATGAAAATTCTTGCAAAGAATCACGTTCCGCTCACAAATCAGCCTGCATACAGTCGTCTAGGGTACTCAAACAATAACCATCGCTGGCAGCTAGAGTGCTGACCCGTGAGGAGAAAATAACAATGACGATTGAGATCAATACCGACGTCGTGACGTCAGGAAGACGCAAAATCAGGGCATTACGCTGGTGGATGCTGGCGCTGTTTTTACTCGGCGTGACGGTCAACTACATCACCCGCAACTCACTGGGTTTGCTGGCGGCTGAACTGAAAACCAGCCTGAATATGACCACCGAACAATACTCTTACATCGTGGCGGCGTTTCAGGCGGCCTACACCATTTTCCAACCGCTGTGTGGCTGGCTGATTGACGTCATTGGCCTGAAGCTGGGCTTCCTGATTTGTGCCTCGGTCTGGGCCGTGGTCTGCATGCTGCATGCCGGAGCCGGGGGCTGGATCCAACTGGCTATCCTGCGCTTCTTCATGGGCAGCGCCGAGGCGGCTGCTACGCCTGCCAACGCCAAAGCCATCTCCGACTGGTTCCCGCGCAAAGAGCGCCCGGTGGCCGCAGGCTGGGCCGGGGTGGGCTTCTCCATTGGTGCCATGCTGGCTCCGCCGATTATTCTGGTGGCTCACCTCTCTTTCGGCTGGCGCGGCGCTTTCCTGTTCTGCGGCATCTTGTCGATGCTGTGGGTGCTGCTGTGGTGGAAGTTCTACCACGCGCCGGAAAACCACCCCAACCTGAGCAAAGAAGAGCTGGCGCTGATTCGCCAAGACAATGAGCCTCAGCAGACCCGTTTACCTTTCATCAAATCGCTGAAAATCGTCTGCAAAAACAAGAAATTCTACGGCATTGCCATCCCGGCATTTCTGGCGGAACCCGCGTGGGCGGTGTTTAGCTTCTGGGTGCCGCTCTATCTGGCGAACGAGCGCGGCATGGACCTCAAACACATCGTGATGTTCGCGTGGCTGCCATTCTTGGCGGCGGACTTGGGCAGCGTCGCCAGTGGCTATCTCACCACGCTGTATCGCAAATTTTTCGGCTGCACCCGCATTAACTCGATTGTTGCCAGCTCGGTGACCGGCGCGTTCTTGATGCTGTCACTGGCGCTGGTGGCACTGACCCAAAGCCCATACGCCGCCATCGCGCTGATCTCCATCGGCGGGTTCGGGCATCAGGTGATCTCCTGCATGCTTAGCGCGGTGGTGGTCGAGTCATTCGATAAAAGTCAGGTAGCGACGGTTAACGGCATGCGCGGCTCCTCCGCGTGGATCGCCAGCTTTTTGTTTTCATTACTGATAGGCGCGGTGGCCGACAATATCGGCTTCAACCCGCTGTTTATCGCGATGGGATTTTTTGACTTGATTGGGGCGGTTTTCCTGATTGCCCTGATAGCAGAACGCCGCACACCGGCAGATAAAAGGAAAAGTGCATGAAGACGTTAAAGCATTGGGTGCTGGCAGCACAGGACGCCGCGGGCGTGGAGCTGCGGGTGGACGATCAACATCTGTTTTGCCTGCGCGTACTGGAGCAGGGCCTATTCCGCGTGCTTGTCCAGCGCCGTGGCGAGCTGGCGCTAGATCGAACCTGGAGCATTGCGCCGACGGACGATGTGCCTTGGGAGGGGCGCGATCGTCTGAGCAATCAGGGCTTTAGCCTGCCGGGCTATGCGCTGGAGCAGTTTGAGGATCGACTGGTGATGAGCAGCGACAGGCTGAGAGTGACGGTTCACCAGCCTTTGTGGCTGGAATGGGAGTATCGCAGCGCCGACGGTGGTTGGCTGCCGCTGGCCAGTGACCGTAAAACCGGGGCCTATATGCTGGCGGTGGACGGTGACGGCTCGGCCCACTACCAGCGCCGCTACCCGGAAGAGCGTTATTACGGTCTGGGGGAAAAAGCTGGCGATCTCAATCGCGCCGGTCGCCGTTTTGAGATGCGCAATCTGGACGCCATGGGCTACAACGCCGCCAGCACCGATCCGCTCTACAAACACATTCCCTTCACGCTAACGCGCCGGGGCGACGTCAGTTTCGGCCTGTTCTACGATAACCTCAGCAATGTCTGGCTCGACCTCGGCAATGAGCTGGATAACTACCATTTACCTTATCGCCGCTTTAATGCCGAAGCGGGTGACCTCGATTACTATATGTTCCTTGGCCCGACGGCCCTCGACGTCACCAAAACCTTGGTGCGACTGACCGGCAAAACCACCTTCGGCCCGAAATGGAGCCTTGGCTACAGCGGCTCGACCATGTATTACACCGACGCGCCGGACGCCCAGCAGCAGCTGCTGAAGTTTATCAACCTGTGCCGCGAACAGGATATTGCCTGCGACTCGTTCCAGCTCTCATCCGGCTACACCTCGATTGGCAATAAGCGTTACGTGTTCAACTGGAATTACGACAAAATCCCTGAGCCGAAAGTGATGTCGCAGGCGTTTCTCGACGCGGGGATCCGTCTGGCTGCCAATATCAAACCTTGCCTGTTGCAGGACCACCCGCAATACGCGCTCGTCGCCCAGCAAGGGCTGTTTATTCGCGATTCGCAAGAGGATGTCCCTGAGCGCTCGGTATTTTGGGATGACGAAGGTTCACATTTGGACTTCACCAATCTGGCGACTATCCGCTGGTGGCAGCACGGCGTGACGGTGCAGCTGTTGAAAAATGGCATCGGCTCGACCTGGAATGATAATAACGAGTATGAAGTGTGGGACAGCGACGCGCGCTGTTTCGGCTTCGGAAAATGCATTGCTATCAAGCACATTCGCCCGGTAATGCCGTTGCTGATGATGCGCGCCTCTTTTGAAGCCCAGCAGGTCTTCGCGCCAAACCTGCGGCCATATCTCATCTCCCGTTCTGGCTGCGCCGGGATGCAGCGCTACGTGCAAACATGGAGCGGCGACAACCGCACCAACTGGCAAACGCTGCGTTACAACACCCGCATGGGGCTGGGTATGAGCCTCTCCGGCTTGTACAACGTGGGTCACGATGTCGGCGGCTTTGCCGGGGATCGCCCGGATGAAGAGCTGTTCGTCCGCTGGGCGCAGAATGGCGTGATGCATCCGCGCTTTACCATTCACTCGTGGAATGATGACGGCACGGTGAACGAGCCGTGGATGTTCAGCCGCAGCACGGCGCTGATCCGCGACGCCATTAACCTGCGTTATCGCCTGCTGCCTTACTTCTACACCTTGCTGTGGCAGGCCCATGAGGATGACGAGCCGATGCTGCGCCCGACCTTCCTCGATCACGAGCACGACGCCAATACCTTCGCCGAAACCGACGATTTTATGCTAGGCAAAGAGCTGCTGGTGGCAAGCGTGGTGGAGCAGGGGCAGCGTCAGCGCGAGGTTTATCTGCCTGCCAACGAGAGCGGCTGGTGCGATTTCTACAGCGGAAAATGGTTCTCCGGTGGGCAGAGCATCAAGCTGGACGCGCCGCTGGATCGCCTGCCACTGCTGGTGCGCGCCGGTGCGGCACTGCCTATGTCTCAGCGCACGGCTTATGTCGATCAGCAGCAGGACAAGGTGCGCGAGCTGCACATTTTCCCAAGTCCGGCGGCGGGCACCTCATGCGGCATATTGTTTGAAGATGACGGCGAGAGCCACGGCTGGAAAGAGGGCAATGCGCTGTGGCTAAGCTGGAAAATTGAAACTGACGGCGAGAAAATCAGTATCGACTTTACTCAGCACGGCGACTTCAAACCGGCGTGGGACAGTCTGGGCATCGTGCTGCCAGCCGGAGAGACGCGCCAGCTATGGGTAAATGGCGTGAAGTCAGACAGTTATAGGTTGTAAGCTTCTAGCGCCTCCCCCTGACATGGGGGAGGTTGGGAGGGAGGATACAGCGACCGCTATTGCTTCGCAGCGGGCTTGCGCGATTTTTTCTCCAGCGTCACGGCTTTCACTTCGCTCTCTATCCAACCATCCGCCAGACGCGTTTTCAGGGTGTCGCCCGGCGCGGTCTGCGTGGTTTTCTTCAGCAATTCACCCTTCGGCGTAGTGGTCACGCTATAGCCGCGCGCCAGCGTGGCCAGCGGACTCACGGCTTCCAGCTGGGTGCAGGCGGTGCCAAAACGCTGGCGGCTGTTGGACAGCTGCAAGGCCAGCGCCTGTTGCAGGCGATATTGCAATTGCTGCACGCGCTGCTGGGCGCGATGAATACGCGACTGCGGCTGTTGCTGGTTGAGGCGCTGCTGAAGGCGATCGATGCGGCGCAGCATCTGGCGCAGCTGGTTTTGCATGGCCTCATCGAGCCGACGGCGCAGTTTGAACAGCGCAGTTTGCTGGCGAGCCAAGCGCAGATGCGGGTGCTGTTGCTGCAAACGGTGATTCAAACGGGTGAAGCGTTGAGTCAGCTGGGCGAGGTAATAGTCCATCGCCATTTCCAAACGCTGCTGCTGAGATTGAATTTGGCGCAGCAGTTCCAACTGATTGCGACTGATAAGCTCGGCGGCGGCAGAGGGCGTCGGCGCGCGCAGGTCAGCCACAAAGTCGGCAATAGTGACGTCGGTTTCATGGCCGACGGCGCTAACAATCGGGATGGCGCTTTTAAAAATCGCTCGCGCCACGCGCTCATCGTTAAAGCTCCACAAGTCTTCTAAAGAGCCGCCGCCGCGCCCGACAATCAACACATCCACTTCCTGACGCGAGTTTGCCAGTTCGATGGCGCGGACGATTTGCATCGGCGCATCGACACCCTGTACCGCGGTCGGGTAGATGATGACCGGCAGTGACGGGTCACGGCGTTTCAGCACGTTTAACACGTCATGCAGCGCCGCGCCGCTCGACGAGGTGATCACCCCGACACACTTGGCAGGCGAGGGCAGGGGCTGCTTGAATTGGGCGTCGAACAGCCCTTCGGCAGCCAGCTGCTGCTTGAGCAGGTCAAATTTCTGCTGCAACAGCCCGTCACCGGCTTCCTGCATGCTTTCGGCAATCAGCTGATAGTCGCCGCGCGGTTCATACAGCGTAATAGTGGCGCGAACTAACACCTGCTGGCCGTTTTGCGGGCGGAAAGTGGTGCGGCGATTGGTGTTGCGGAACATGGCACAGCGAACCTGCGCCCGGTCATCTTTCAAGGTGAAATACCAGTGACCGGAGGAAGGTTGAGAGAAGTTGGAGATCTCGCCTGAAAGCCAGACCTGGCCCATTTCGTTCTCCAGCAGCTGTCGAACCGTCTGATTCAGGCGGCTTACGGTAAAAATTGGCGGGGAAGAAGGTAGTGGCATGTGATCCAGATCAAATTCAAAAACAGAGACTTAATCGGTCGATACTACATGCCCAAAAAAGGTAATCAAGAAGTTTCGTAAATAGTACTAGTCGCAATGGGCCCTCACCTGTATAATCCCGCTGCAATATTTTATCCTTTCCGCATCCACCTTGGTGAGATATTGCCCATGCTACGTATCGCAAAAGAAGCTCTAACGTTCGACGACGTCCTCCTTGTACCAGCTCACTCCACAGTTCTGCCTAATACTGCCGACCTAAGCACTCAACTGACCGCTAAAATCCGTCTCAATATTCCAATGCTCTCTGCAGCAATGGATACCGTGACTGAAGCGAATCTGGCGATTGCTCTGGCGCAAGAGGGCGGTCTGGGATTCATTCACAAGAACATGTCCATTGAACGTCAGGCCGAAGAAGTTCGCCGCGTTAAGAAGCATGAAAGCGGCGTGGTCGCCGACCCGAAAACGGTCACCCCTTCTACCACCCTGCGTCAAGTTAAAGAACTCACCGAAATCAACGGCTTTGCTGGTTATCCTGTTGTGACTGAAGGCAACGAACTGGTCGGTATCATTACCGGTCGTGACGTGCGCTTCGTGACCGACTTGGAACAGCCAGTGACCGCAGTGATGACCCCGAAAGAGCGTCTGGTGACGGTCAAAGAAGGCGAAGCACGCGAAGTTGTGTTGCAGAAAATGCACGAAAAACGCGTTGAGAAAGCGCTGGTTGTTGACGCGCAATTCCACCTGCTGGGTATGATCACCGTTAAAGACTTCCAGAAAGCGGAACGTAAACCTAACGCCTGTAAAGATGAGCACGGCAGTCTGCGCGTTGGCGCGGCAGTTGGTGCTGGCGAAGGCAACGAAGAGCGCATCGACGCACTGGTTGCGGCGGGCGTTGACGTGCTGCTGATCGACTCCTCACACGGCCACTCCGAAGGCGTTCTTTCCCGTATTCGCGCCACTCGCGCTAAATATCCAGATTTGGAAATCATCGGCGGCAACGTGGCAACCGGCGCTGGCGCATTGGCGCTGGTGGAAGCTGGCGTGAGCGCGGTGAAAGTGGGTATCGGCCCTGGCTCCATCTGTACCACGCGTATCGTAACCGGCGTGGGCGTTCCACAAATCACTGCTGTTTCTGACGCAGTGGCTGCGCTGGAAGGCACCGGTATTCCGGTTATCGCTGACGGCGGTATCCGCTTCTCCGGCGACATCGCCAAAGCTATCGCCGCTGGCGCAAGCTGCGTGATGGTTGGCGGCATGCTGGCTGGTACTGAAGAATCCCCGGGCGAAATCGAGCTATACCAAGGCCGTGCATTCAAATCTTACCGCGGCATGGGTTCTCTGGGCGCGATGTCCAAAGGCTCTTCTGACCGTTACTTCCAGACGGATAACGCCGCTGACAAACTGGTACCGGAAGGTATCGAAGGTCGCGTGGCCTATAAAGGCCGTCTGAAAGAGATCGTTCACCAGCAAATGGGTGGTCTGCGCTCATGTATGGGCCTGACCGGTTGTGGTACTATCCACGACCTGCGTACCAAGGCTGAATTTGTTCGCATCAGCGGTGCGGGGATTCAGGAGAGTCATGTTCATGATGTGACTATCACAAAAGAGTCCCCAAATTATCGCATGGGTTCCTAATCCCATCGGCGCTGCTGCGCGTTGGTGATGCTGCGTTGGAAGTCGGCTTAAAATGCTCATTTACTTATGTAAACTGCGCTTTTTCGCCAACTTCCGCCTTGCCTCACCTTAGCTCGCGAGCGCCTTGTATCGAGTTATAAAGTAAGATTTTCCAGTCCGGCTTACACCGGACTGATTAATATTCCGTTTTTAATGCTTTTATTGCTTTCTGGAAAACGCCCCCTCATGAGCGAAAATATTCACAAGCACCGTATCCTGATCCTCGATTTCGGCTCCCAGTACACCCAACTTGTTGCACGCCGCGTGCGTGAGCTGGGCGTGTATTGCGAACTCTGGGCTTGGGACGTAACCGAAGCCCAAATCCGCGAATTCAATCCGAACGGTATTATCCTGTCCGGTGGCCCGGAAAGTACTACCGCCACCGACAGCCCGCGCGCTCCGGACTACGTGTTCGAAGCTGGCGTACCGGTTCTCGGCGTATGCTACGGCATGCAGACCATGGCAATGCAACTTGGCGGCCATGTTGAAGGTTCCAACGAGCGTGAGTTCGGCTATGCGCAGGTTGAAGTTCAGACCGAAAGCGCGCTGATCCGCGACATTCAGGACGCCCTGAGCGACAGCGCCAAGCCGCTGCTCGACGTATGGATGAGCCACGGCGACAAAGTCACCGCTATCCCGTCTGACTTCGTGACCGTTGCCAGCACCGATACCTGCCCGTTTGCCATTATGGCTAACGAGGAAAAACGCTTCTACGGCGTACAGTTCCACCCAGAAGTGACGCACACCCGTCAGGGCCTGCGCATTCTGGAGCGTTTCGTGATGGACATCTGCCAGTGCGAAGCCCTGTGGACGCCGGCTAAAATCATCGAAGACGCCGTTGAACGCCTGCGCGAGCAAGTGGGCAACGACCATGTGATCCTCGGCCTGTCTGGCGGCGTGGACTCTTCTGTTACTGCGATGCTGCTGCACCGCGCCATCGGCGACCGTCTGACCTGTGTGTTTGTCGACAACGGCCTGCTGCGTCTGAACGAAGCGGATCAGGTTCTGGAAATGTTCGGCGACCGTTTCGGTCTGAACATTGTTCACGTGGCTGCTGAAGATCGCTTCCTGTCTGCTCTGGCCGGTGTTGATGAGCCAGAAGCTAAGCGTAAAATCATCGGTCGCGTGTTCGTTGAAGTGTTCGATGAAGAAGCCTGCAAGCAAGAAGAAGTGAAATGGCTGGCGCAAGGCACCATCTACCCTGACGTGATTGAGTCTGCGGCTTCTGCCACCGGCAAAGCGCACGTCATCAAGTCACACCACAACGTGGGTGGCCTGCCGAAAGAGATGAAACTGGGTCTGGTTGAGCCGCTGAAAGAGCTGTTCAAAGACGAAGTGCGCAAAATCGGTCTGGAACTCGGCCTGCCGTACGACATGCTGTACCGCCACCCGTTCCCGGGCCCAGGTTTAGGCGTTCGCGTACTGGGCGAAGTGAAGAAAGAGTACTGCGACCTGCTGCGCCGCGCCGATGCAATCTTCATCGAAGAGCTGCATAAAGCCGACCTGTACAACAAAGTCAGCCAAGCTTTCACCGTCTTCCTGCCAGTTCGCTCCGTCGGCGTGATGGGCGATGGCCGTAAATATGACTGGGTTGTTTCACTGCGCGCAGTAGAAACCATCGACTTCATGACCGCGCACTGGGCGCACCTGCCGTACGATTTCCTCGGCCGTTGCTCCAACCGCATCATCAACGAAGTCGACGGCATCTCCCGCGTGGTTTACGACATCTCCGGTAAACCACCTGCTACGATTGAGTGGGAATAACCCCCCGACCGCAGCATGCCTGACGGCGTTCAAATAAAACTAAAGCCCGCAATCGCGGGCTTTTTTTACGAAGGAGATTAGCTAATTTAGAGCCTTTGCTACATTTTTCTTCTGACACATTAGAAGTTCCGATTCTATAACGCTATATAATGTGTGTTAAAGTTTATTTTAATTAAATTTAAATAATATTAAATAAATCATTTTTTAGGTGGCCCATAGGTGGTCTTATTTTATAATGTAATGATTGATTGGTCTCTCTATTTTTAAAATAAAAAAAATTCCCGGTTTTACTGATTTCCCTGAGATGAGATTTTTTTCATTTCTATAATTTCTTGCCCATCGGCTTTAATTTTATAGCATTCTTCTTTCGACTTTCTAAGATATAAAAATGAATCTTTATCTTTGTTGCAGTTAGTAATATTAAATGCATCTAGTAAAAGAAAGGATTGTTGATGTTCTGGTATTAACTTTATAGCGGATAAACCAACAAAGACTAATGATGTAGATATTGAAAATAATGTGATTACGTTTAAACATACATCAATAATTAAAATTATTTTTTTAAACAAAATTTTAAGTATTAATAATCTTCTTTTAAAGTCTTTTTTTATTATTTTAAAAACTCTTAAAATGTTGTTTCCATCTTTCTTCTTTACAATAGTTAACATTTTTATTATCCCTATTGAAATGAAAATGAGTAGTATAATTAAAATTATAAGGTTATGGGCTGGATATTCCTTGATTGGCTTCTCAAGGATTATAGAAAGTGGGAGAATGATGATGGAGGCATAAAAACTTTGATAAGCAGTTATTCTTCTGAGGTATATGTAAGCAAAAACACAAATTCCATAAATAAATGAAAATAGTGGGATTGCAATTGCAAAAGCATAACCGTAGGCTGAATAATTTAAGAATTCAGGTTCGATCTCATAATCATAATTAAGTTTATGTTTTGCATACCACAAGCAAATTGAAAATGTCAATCCTGTAGCAACCCACTTGATTATGTCATTTTTGATCATCCTTTCTATTGTGTTTTTTTTATGTTGGTATGCACATGAAAGAAATGCTATTGAAATTAATATACAAATAGTTAAGAATAGACGCCCACTGGTTAAAGAAGAGAGATTAAATATTATAACAATCGAGCCGATAAAATAAATCAATGAAATGACTTTGAAGTCAAGATCTTTTATCAGACTTACAAATTTATTTTTTATGTTGAGCATTGTAACTCCTTAGGTTTAAATTTTATTGATTCTTTAATTGAGTGCAGTGAACGCACTCGATATAACAAGCCTAGGAATGTATTTCTTATATGGCAATTTAGTTACGATAAGTATTATGTTGATAGTCTATTTTCTTTGTGCTGGGATTATTGATTAATGCCTAACTAATAGATTTAATAATTAGTGTTATCACTAAAGTGTTGAACATCATGCTTCCTACACTTTAAGGATGCCCCATACTTTTAAATGATATGCGTACATAGTTATGCTAGCGGATTTATCAATTTATCATTTTTTTGTTTTGTACTAATATGATGGCCTGTTAGTTGCGCAAGACGTACATAACAGTCTACCAAGGCCGAGTTATTAAGCAAAGCAATAGGTACGGTATTCCTAATTTAAATGGGCACAACGCTATTGCTTAAATGGAGAAGTGTACCGACATGACCGAACGTCAAAGAACTGCTTTAGGTAAATCTTGGAATCTCCTCCCTCTAACACCTGAGTACATTGAGGCCGAGCATGGTGGATATGTTGCGGCTATTGAAACTGCCCTTGAGGACAGCCAGATTCGCAATGTTGCCTTGTCCGGTAACTATGGTGTTGGCAAAAGTAGCATCTTACGAGAAGTCGCCCGAAGAAATGACCGTCGAGTTGTCGAGCTTTCGCTGTCGACCCTTGCACCTATCGAGGTATCTAAACTTGATGAGTCTGTGCCTATTCAGGCAACAACACCGACCAACCGTATCCAACAAGAGATCGTCAAACAGCTGCTCTATCGAGCAGACCCTAGCAAGACTCCTGGTTCACGCTTTCGTCGGATAGAGCGCTTTAGATGGAAACGAGAAATCGGAACTGCGATACTGCTGGGATTTACTAGTGTTGTTATTTTCTTGCTGGCAGGGTGGACTGCAAAGATTGCAGCCGCATTCACAACCCTAAAAGACCTCGGTATTTGGACTAATCTGCTCGTCTGGATTGTAGGCACGACAACTGCACTTTTGTTACGCTGGTTGTTCTACGGGAAACTTCACATTAAGCAATTCTCAGCGGGCTCAGCGACCGTTACTCTCAACGATAACTCCGTATCGTATTTCGACCAGTATTTAGATGAGATCGTCTACTTCTTTGAGGTATCGGATCATGATGTCGTCATCTTTGAAGATATTGACCGCTTTAACGATTCTCATATTTTCGAGACACTTCGCGCATTAAACACGTTGCTCAACGCTTCGCCTCAGATTGATAAACCTATCAGATTCATTTATGCCATCAAGGACAGTATATTCGACCGCCTCGGACTTAAAGCAGAAGGCCGTAAATCTGAGGACTACATACTAACTATGGTCGATCCGGCGCTTGCTGAATCTGTACGTGCAAACCGCACAAAATTCTTCGATTTGGTTATCCCGGTGGTTCCCTTCATCACACACCGGAGTGCACGCAACTTAGCGGTACAACTGCTTGGCGAGATCGAGCACGAGGTAGCTCCAGAACTGCTCGACTTAGCGGCGCAGTTTGTCCCAGATATGCGGTTGCTAAAGAACGTTCGCAACGAGTTTATTGTCTTCCGCAGCCGTATATTATCAGGCGGCGGCGGGCAGCTCAATTTGAGTGAGACCGACCTGTTTGCGATGATGCTCTACAAAAGCACACATTTGACGGATTTCGAAACGATCCGGCTTGGCATGAGTAAGCTGGACATCCTTTACAAGGCTAGTCGTGAGCTTGTGACGGAGAACATCAAGCGAATCGAAGGCGAGCGTCGCATGCTTCTTCAGCGACTTTCACGAATCGATGGGGTGGCGACACGCAGCGAAACATTAGGTGAACAGCTGATCGCATACGTGCAGCGGATATTAGAAGCGGCTCGTTTCCAGCGGCAGAATGCGACGTTTTCCTTCAATCAGGTCACCTATTCAACGGATGATCTTAAGGGGGCGCAGTTCTGGAAAGACTTCATCTCGTTTGATGGTGACGCAGTTTTGAATTGGCGCAATAACCATGGTCATTCGTTGTCTTTCAGTCGTGACAATCTCGCGGTTGCACTTGGTGACCCGTTAGATACTGATAGTTGGAATCAAATAGACCATGGAGCCTTGACTGAACAATTCCACGAGAGAGCACATGACATCAAGTTCCTGAGGAGTGCCGACCTTGGTGATCTTGTCAAACGACCTGAGTTCCTCGTCCAGCATGGGGACATCAAGCAGTCACTTGCGGTGATGGCGAAGACACACTTGAAGCCGGGTTTAGCCTATCAGCTCCTCCGTGCTGGATATATCAACAGCAACTTCACGCTATACACTTCAACGTTTCATGGCGATCGGGTGAGCCCTGCAGCCACTAACTTCATCATTCATCACGTTGAACGAGACCTAATGGATGAGCACTTCGAGCTTGCTCCAGAAGATGTTGACGCTGTTGTCCGCGAGCGTGGCAAGAACGTGCTGAGGGAGCCCGCTCTGTACAACATTGCCATTCTCGATCGCCTTCTGGCGACCGATATGGATGCGGCCGATATAATGATCCGCTCCCTAGTCAGTCTCGAAGAAAGTCAGACTAGGTTTCTGCAAGCGTATCTCGTTGCCGGGGAGCAGCGTCCGCGATTCATAGAGCAATTCACTATGGCCTATTCGAAAGTACTCTCCTATCTCGTGAGTTCGACGGTTCTAGACGATGCTTCACGGTTGCAGTTTGTGGATATTGCTCTAGCTTATCTTCCGTCATTGAAGCAGCGAACAGATTCGGTGGTGTCAGGTTATCTGTCGTCTCACTACGCTGAGTTAACAGTGCTTACGTCTGAGGCAACTACGCCAGCTCTAGCCGAACGTATCGGTATGGTTTTTGCGGACGCGAATATCATCGTGCCTACTCTGAAGCCGTTGGGTCTGAAGGTTCGACCATCATTCGTATTACGCAACCTCTATGAGGTCACGTATGAAAATCTCATGATCGCGATCGGCAACACGAAAACCGTGGCGCTCGACGTAATTCGTACAATTGACGAAGTTGCGTATAACTATGTGCTCAATAATTTGCGTACTTATCTTGATGCTATCAATGGCTTGTCTACAACTATTGAGTCGAATAATTACTTTCTCACTGTGATTGAGGATGTGCTCAAAGAAGAAGTGGTTCACCTTGGTGATGTGATCGAGCGTGCCGCTTTAGAATGTGAAGTTACTGACCTCGCTGAGGTGTCCGAAGGGGCATGGTCTGCGTTAGCCGGACATCAGCGCTTCCCATCGACATTTGGTAACATCAGCCGCTACGTTGCTACGTTTGGGGCTGTTGACGCACAGCTGGCGAAGGTGTTGGTTGCCTCTGGCGAGATTACTGATGTTGACGTACCCGAAGATGAGTCGAAGACAAAATTGGCGGTGGCTATTCTGGCGGCTAAAGAACAGCTCCCATCTGCAATGCTACGCGTGGAGTTGGTTGTTAGCCTTAGACTTAACGACTACCTCAGTATTGACGATATAGAAGCTGAAGAAGGCGATCTTTTCGCGTTATTGCTCAAGCACAATATTATTGCGGATGATGCGGAATCATATGAGCACCTTAAAGCAACTGATTGGCCGACGCGAAGAGCGTTTATTTGCGAGTCGAGGGAGTTCGTGAAGTACATGACGCCGGAGCTGGTGCAGCTTGACTTGGCTATGCTTTTGACAAGTGATGTGATCGATTCGGCAATCAAAAATCTCATTGTCGAACAGGCTGCAGTATACGTAGAAGTAGCCCGTTCTCGAGGGCTGAACGAACTGGCAAGATTCGCCACGCTACACGGGTGCATGTTCCCACCAGATGTCGTGCAGAAGATGGCGCAGGGGGGCGTGCCAGCGCAGCAGATCGTGCTGCTACTCGAACCTCATCTGACGTCAATTAGCCGCCATCAGCTCTTAACGATTTTGCAGTCTCTCGACTTGGATTATCCGAAGTTGACGGTAGTCGGATATGACAAACCATATATCCCAAATACTCCTGCCGATCGTGCACTACTTGAGCGCCTCAAACAAGAAGGTATAGTCGGCAAGTATGATGAGCGTGAGTCACCGATCAAGGTAAACAAGAAATATAAATGATACTGATCACACACGCCTCCCTGAATGGAACTTGGGAACAGAGGCAAGGTGAGCCATCTAACATCGGTTACAGAACGTGTTCAAGGTCGATTTATTGGTATGGTATTTTCAATGGCATTAAGTGATTTACCAAATGCAAATAATTAATTTTTATGATCTTTTATGCCTAATTGACGATTGAGTGGGAATAACCCCCCAACCGCAGCCAGCCTGACGGCGTTCCAATAAAACTAAAGCCCGCAATTGCGGGCTTTTTTTGTGCCGAATTCAGCCATTAACCATCAGTCATCAGAGCTTTTCACCGTTGGTGGCGATCACTTCTTTATACCAGTTGAAGGACTTCTTGCGGCTGCGGTTCAGGGTGCCGTTGCCGTCATTATCTTTATCGACGTAGATCAGGCCGTAGCGTTTTTTCATTTCGCCGGTCCCGGCGGAGACCAAATCGATACATCCCCACGGCGTGTAGCCCATCAGCTCGACGCCATCTTCGACCACGGCTTTCTTCATTTCGGCAATATGAGCTGACATATAGTCGATGCGGTATTGGTCATTGACCGTGCCGTCGCTCTCTTGCACGTCAATCGCGCCGAAGCCGTTTTCCACGATAAACAGCGGCAACTGGTAGTGATCCCAGAACCAGTTCAGTGAATAGCGCAGGCCCACTGGGTCAATCTGCCAGCCCCAGTCGGACTTCTGGACATAAGGGTTAGAAACCAGACTCTTGGTTTCGTCATAATCCAGCTGCGGGTTATCGTCGGTGGCTTTGGTGGCAAACGACATGTAGTAGCTGAAGCCGATATAGTCAACGCAGCCCTGTTTGAGCGCCACCAGATCGCCCTCGGTGATGTCCAGCTCGAAGCCCCGGCGCTCAAAATATTTCAGCAGGTGCTGCGGATATTCGCCGCGCACGTGAACATCAGTGAACCAGTAGCGGCGGTGCATGGCGGTCATCGCCATCATCATATCGCGCGGCGCACAGGTCAGCGGGTAGATCGGACACATGGCAATCATGCAGCCAACCTGCAAATCTGGGTTAATGGCCTTGGCGGCGCTGACGGCCAGCGCACTGGCGACCAGCTCGTAATGGGCGGCCTGATACATCACCGGCTCGCGATCTTCCCCCGCGACATACTTCAACCCGGAGTTGGTGAAGGGGGCAAAATCTTCGTGATAGTTGGCCTGATTGTTGATCTCGTTGAAGGTCATCCAATACTTCACTTTGTGCTGGTAGCGCGTAAATACCACCTTGGAAAAGCGCACGAAGAAGTCGATCAGTTTGCGATTGCGCCAGCCGCCGTACTCTACCACCAAGTGATAAGGCATCTCGAAGTGCGACAAGGTGATCACTGGCTCAATGCCGTGTTTCAGGCACTCGTCGAACAGGTCATCGTAGAATTGTAGGCCCGCCTCGTTTGGCTCTAACTCATCGCCCAGAGGGAAGATGCGCGTCCACGCGATGGAGGTGCGGAAGCATTTAAACCCCAGCTCGGCGAACAGCCCGATATCTTCTTTATAGCGATGATAAAAATCGATGGCTTCGTGGTTAGGGTAGTTTTTGCCCGGCAACACGCCATCCGTTATCACGCGCGGGACGCCGTGAGCCCCAGCGGTCATGACGTCAGCAACGCTGACCCCTTTGCCACCTTCCTTCCAACCGCCTTCCAACTGGTGCGCGGCAACCGCGCCACCCCACAGAAATCCTTCTTTGAATCCGGACATATTCCTTCCCTCAATTAGAAACTGCTATTGTGCGACAGATACTGTTGATTGAAATGGTAGACCGCGCCGATGAGACCGGCGTCATTGCCGTGACTGACGATGTCGACATAATCATCAATCCCGAACCAGGCCAGATGTTGACGAAGTAATGCAAGAAATCCGGGGCGCTCAACAATGCCGCCGCCCACCAGAATGATTTGTGGATCAAACAGATTCACCAAGTTGTACAGGCCGCTGCCGATATCATTTAAAAACTCGGACACCAAACGCTGGCAGACGACGTCCCCGGCCTCGTAGCAATCGAAGATCTCCTCTCCGCTGACCTCATTGAGCGATTTGCCGACGTGCTCCGCGTAGTTCTGGCGCAGGGTGCGCAGGGTGCAATTATCATTCATCGTGTACTTGCGGACATCGCGCGGGCCGGGGCGCTCGGTCAGCATGTAGCCAAATTCTCCGGCGCGAAAACGGGCGCCGTGAACCAGCTGGTTATTGCAAAAAATAGCCCCGCCGATGCCCGTGCCGATGGTCAGCACCAAAAAGTTAGCCATTTCGGCGGCCTTGCCTTGCCAACGCTCGGCAAGTAGCGCGCAATTGGCGTCATTTTCGATGGCGACGGGAAGCTGCGTTTGCTGCTCGAGCCACTCTTTCATGGCGAAATTATCAAAGCGGCGAATGGCGCCGCCCATTTCGATAAAGCCGGTGTGTGGATTGACATAACCCGGCGCGCTGATGGCTATCCCTTCACACTCCGAATGCGCGGCGACCCATTGCACCATCGCCTGTAAAATCTGTTCTCCGTCGCTGTCGTTAATGGGCTGGTTGGCCTTCTCTTGTACTTTTCCATCAGAGGTAAGGACGCCCATTTTTAACGCCGTGCCACCAATATCAAATGCGGCAATCTTCATGTGGTTAATTCCTTCTGAGTTTTTATTTCTGCACAGTGAAAGAATTCAATCTTATTTATTTTTTAATTATTCGTTCTGAAAGCGAATAAAAGCTTAATCAATTGAAAGGAGAGTAGGCAAGGTTGTGCCTCATCATGAATTGCACCTCTTTTGAACATCTTTAACAGTAGGTTATACAAAGAGTTATGTCTTCTTTCAGAGGCTTAAAGATGGGAGGTGCATTTATTATCTGATTTGTGAACCACTTTTTTGAGCGGAACTGTGATCAATATGACGCTAGGGGACCAAACCCAAGCGTCGGATTTGGTCGATTAAATTAAATAGCTTTTATTGAGCCATTAAGCTGGCTGGCGGGCCATCTTGCGCGGAAGGAAATACTTCACTTGGAATTCAAACACATTGGTATAGAGGATGGAAAAATCGATGGGTGCATGGTTGGCATCAACAGATTGGGTTTCCATCCTGATAATTGGATCCCGGACGCTGATATTGAGCATTTTGGCCACTTCGAGGGGAGGAAGCACGGGGTGGAGTGATTCATAGCAGCCGTGTATTTTGACGCCGCACTCATGCTCGATATAGAAAAACTTGGATTTTTTCATATGGTTAATCGTCAGGTCCGGGAAGCGATTAACCGAAAGCCACGTCTCCTCCAGCTGCATCGGAACATTGTCGATGTAGCGCAGCCGTTTGGCATAATAAACCGGTTCGCCAATAGCTAAATGCAGGCGGCTGGCAATGTCCTCGGAGGCTTGCTGCAATTCAAATCTCAGGACCTGACTGGTCGGTTTTTTCCCTTCGCTTTTGGCAATTTCGGTAAAACTGTCCAGATGGGTGACCGAGGCTTGAAAATGTTTATTGCGCAGATAGGTGCCCGAGCCGTGCCTGCGCTCAATAAGCTCTTCATCTTCAAGAACTTTCAGCGCCTTTCTCATGGTATTTCGCGACACATTATAAAGTTTAGCCAGCTCTATTTCCGCCGGAAAGATATCGCCAATATTGTATGTCGGACTACTAATTCTTTTTTTTAGTAAGTTCACAATATCTTTGTATACCACTTTTGAACCTCCTTAATTCTTTATAAAACAGTAAACTACACATTTCCGAGACAAAAAATTAATCACACGTTCATTTTTATCTATTTTTTTAAACAACTCCGCTCTTACTAACTGTGATCGCAATGGCAATTTCTTTCATTGAAATTCATTAAGTTACCCGACGGGTCGACTATCAACATATATTAATTGGGTGACAAATGAAGAATATTTTATTGGTATGCGCTGCTGGCATGTCCACCAGTATGCTGGTCAAGCGAATGAGAGAACACGCCGAGGCGGGAAATGTTGCTGTAAATATCGACGCTTTTTCTGTTCCTGAGGCCAAGGAAAAAATAAAAAGAAATGAAGCTGACGTTGTCCTATTAGGTCCGCAGGTTCGCTTCCAAAAAAGTGAAATAGAAACTGCCGCGCAGGGGAAAATTCCCGTGGCAGTTATCGACATGAAGCATTATGGACAGATGGATGGTAAAGCCGTATTGGAGAGTGCTTTATCGCTAATGTCAGATAACTAAACCCTTAGGCTGTAGATAATCACTAAATAAAAACAAATTTCACCGAAGCGTATTTCGGTGATTGCGTATGGACGCAATATGACCAGATGATTTCTAAAAATATAATATCTGGCTTTATCTACAGTTCAACGTATTCGGTTAATTATTTATTCTAATATAAAAGGACTCATCATGAGTTTAATGAATGCCTTTGAGCGCGGTATGGAGAAGATCCTTGTCCCAATCGCGATTAAATTAAATTCTCAGATACATGTCTCTGCTATTCGCGATGCGTTTATTTTGTCATTTCCAATCGTGATGGCAAGTTCCCTCATTGTATTAATTAACTTCGCTATTCTCTCGCCGGAAGGCTTTATTGCTTCTATTCTGCATTTGGGCACGATATTCCCGAACTTGGCGGAAGCACAAAATATCTTTGCGCCGGTGATGAATGGCTCGGTGAATATCATGTCGATCATGATCACCTTTCTGGTAGCGCGAAATATCGCGATCAGCTATCAGCAGGATGATCTCTTGTGCGGGCTAACCGCCATCGGCGCCTTCTTTGTGGTTTACACCCCTTATCATATGGAAGGGGAGCAAGCCTACTTAACCACGCAATATCTCGGGCCACAGGGGTTATTCGTCGCCATTATTGTGGCGATGCTGACCAGCGAGATTTTCTGCCGTCTGGCGCGCAACCCTAAAATCACTATTACCATGCCGGACACGGTGCCGCCCGCGGTGGCACGCTCCTTTAAAGTGCTTATCCCTATTTTCTTCGTCATGGTGTTCTTCTCGGTGTTGAACTACTGCCTGACGAAAATCTCCCCCAATGGTCTGAACGAGCTGATTTACACCTTTATTCAGGCCCCGCTGAAGAACATGGGCACCAACATTGTCACGGTTCTGGTTCTTGGCGTGGTGGCTAACTTCCTGTGGGTGCTGGGTATCCACGGCCCGAACACCGTAGCGGCAGTTCGCGAAACGATTTTCTCCGAAGCCAATCTGGAAAACCTCTCTTTCGCCGCCAACAACGGCACCACCTGGGGCGCGCCATATCCCATCACTTGGGGCGGCATCAACGATGCTTTCGCCAACTATGGCGGTTCGGGCATGACGCTGGGTCTGGTGCTGGCGATTTTTATTGCCTCGCGCCGCGCTGATTATCGCGATATGGCAAAAATGGCCTTTGTACCGGGACTTTTTAATATTAACGAGCCGATTATTTTTGGCCTGCCGGTGGTGCTCAACCCCATTCTTATTATTCCTTTTATTATGGCGCCATTTGTTAACTCGATTGTTGGCTATTTCTTTGTGAGTTTAGAAATTATCCCGCCAATTGCTTATGCCGTCCCGTGGACAACACCCGGCCCATTAATTGCCTTCTTCGGCACGGGAGGGAATTGGATGGCGCTATTTGTCGGCATGCTCTGTCTGGCCATCTCGACATTAATTTATTTACCTTTCGTTATCGCTGCTAATAAGGTCAACGCCGCGCAGGCCGCACAATAATACATCAAGGAGAAGCGAGATGTTTGCTGATGAAAGCACCGTTATGGAACTGCTTATTTACGCCGGGCAGGCGCGTTCAGACGCCATGGAGGCTATAAAAGCCTCGCGCCAAAAATCATGGGATGAAGCCGAACAGTTGATGGAGTCCTCCGAAGCTGCCTGCCGTGAGGCACATAAGATCCAAACGGCATTAATCGGTCAGGATGAAGGTTGCGGCAAAATAAACGTCAACCTGATTCTGGTCCACGCTCAAGATCATTTAATGACCGCCATGCTGTGTCAGGATCTGGCGAAAGAGATTATTAGCTTACGAAAAGAAGTCTTTGCTTAATTTCACCCGCCTTTAGCCGCAATGGCTAAAGGCAAATAATAATTATATTTCTGGGACACTATAATGCCTTCACATTCACTGAAAGTTAGATTGTTGTATTTATCAATACTTCTTGCTTTATCCTCTACCGATGTTATGGCTGCTAAATTAACCGTCGAGCAGCGCCTTGAACTGCTTGAGAATCAATTATCGGAGAATAAGTCAGAACTTAAAAAAACACAGGCCGAGCTGGCGGTCTATAAAGACAGAGTGACGCAATTACAGGGCGGCACTAATGGCTATAGGCCAACAGTACAATCGCCAACCACCCAAACCGCACTTTCGCCGGTGGCGGATAATATTGAAAACGAAAATAATCATCTTGGAACTGCTAAGGCTCGAACGCCGGTGAAGGGCTCGCAGAAAGTCGCGGTGGTGAATAACGATGGCGGAAAAACCAGCGTTGAAAACGTCACCCTGACGGATATCAGCAAATTTATTAAGGATGATATCGGTTTCAGCTACGAGGGCTATTTCCGCTCTGGCTGGGCGGCTTCGAATCGCGGCTCGGCACAAACCTATGCGGCGGGCTCGCTGGGCCGTTTCGGCAATGAAATGAGTGGCTGGTTCGACTTAACCCTCAATCAGCGGGTTTATAATCAGGACGGCAAAACCGCTAACGCCATCGTCACCTATGACGGCAACGTCGGCGAGCAGTACAACGATGCTTGGTTTGGTGATACCAACAATGAAAATATCCTGCAATTCAGTGACATTTTCCTGACCACTCGTGGCTTCCTGCCGTTCGCCCAAGAGGCTGATTTTTGGGTAGGTAAACACAAATTGCCGGAATACGAGATCCAAATGCTCGACTGGAAATCGTTAACCACCGACGTCGCAGCCGCCGTGGGGATTCAGAACTGGGACTTGGGGCCGGGCCAGTTCGACGCGTCACTGAGCCGTAATGATGTGGATGTTTATTCGCGCGATTTCAACCGCACCACGCAGATGAACACTAACTCGGTGGACTTACGCTATCGCAATATTCCGCTGTGGCAGGATGGCTCGCTGTCACTGATGGCGAAATATGCTTTCGCCAACAAAACTGACGAACAGAAGGACAACGAAGACAGCGGTGACTTCTTTAAGCTGAAAGATACCTGGATGACCACCGCCATCGTGCGCCAAGAACTGCCTCGCGACGCATTCAACGAGTTCACGCTACAGGTGGCAAACAACTCCTACGCCAGCAGCTTCGCCAACTTCTCCGGTGCCAGCAACTCCATGGCACAGGGGCGTTACTACTATGGCGACCAAACCAACGGCATCGCATGGCGCCTGATCTCGCAGGGGGAAATGTATCTAGCCGACAGAATCATCATGGCTAACGCGCTGGTCTGGTCGCACGGCAGTGATGTCTATAGCTATGAGAGCGGCGCGCACAGCGACTTCAACAGCTTCCGCGCTGCCGTTCGCCCGGCATGGATTTGGGATACCTGGAACCAAACCGGCGTCGAGTTAAGCTGGTTTACCCAGAAAAACAAAACCGAACAGGGTGAAGACTTGAAAGAGTCTGGCTATAAAACCACGCTCTACCACGCGCTGAAAGTCGGCCCAAGCCTGCTCGGCTCCCGCCCAGAAATCCGTTTCTACGGCACCTATCTCAGCATTCTGGACAACGAACTGTCGCAGTTCAGATTCAATGACAACAGCAAAAACGAGTTCATGGCAGGAGTGCAAGCCGAAGTGTGGTGGTGATGGTTTGATAAGCTTTTTAGCCCGCAAATGCGGGCTTTTTTACGCCTTCCTTCAAGCCAGCTTCAATTAAAAAACGCCAGCTTAATCGCGAAGATAGCGAGGAACAGCCCGGCGGTTTTCTCCAGCATAAAGATCATACCGGGGCGAGCTCGGACGGTTTCGGCCAGTGACGAGGTCAGGGCGATCATGATGGTGCAGTAGATTAGTGTCAGTACGGCGGCGGTGCCCGCCAGCGTGCCGAAGGTCAGCAGGCCCTGACTGTGAACCGGGTCGATAAACAGCGGCAAAAACATCACATAAAACAGAATGGGTTTAGGATTGGTCAGGGTGATGACCATGCCTTGCAGGAAAGGCGTTCTCTTGCGCGTGACCGGCGGGGGAGGGGCGCTGGTGCGCGATTTCATCAACAGTTGCGCGCCGAGCCACAGCAGATAGGCCGCCCCCAGCCATTTGATGACCTGAAACACATGGGGAGAGGACTCGAGCAGCGCCGCTACGCCCGCAATCGCCAGCCACAGCAGTACCTGATCGCCGAGGATGATGCCAAACAGACAGAGAAACCCGCTGCGCACCCCGCCTTTACTGGTGCTGGTGATCAGCACCAGATTGCCCGGCCCCGGAATAATTAATAGCAGAATGAATGACAGGACGAAGGTCCCGTAGTTGATGATGCCCGGCATGCTCAGATGTCCTTTAAAAAAGCTTATTGCTTAAGGTGATTTCTTATTAGTTTGGTTTCTCGGAGAAGGGAGTGACGGCTTCCCGCTCTGCCTACATCATGAAAATCCCTCCCATGACCGGCAACCGAAAATCGTGATATGTTTGATGCTTCTATGAAGAAATTCGATTTGTCATTGCAACCTGATCCTGAGAACTGACTGACACAATGTCCAAGATAAAGCTCAATCAGCTGGAAATGCTGATTGCGGTAGTGGAAAACAACGGTTTTAGCGCCGCCGCTGCAGTATTAGGCTGTACGCAGTCGCGCATCAGTCACGCCATTGCCGAGCTGGAGCAGCATCTCAACACTAGACTGTTACACCGTTCACGCACTGGCTGTGTGCCGACTCCTGCTTGTACTCGCATCCTGCAAGACGCGCAAAAAGTGATGCAACTGCTGGCGAGCATTGAGCAAGTCGCCGCAGAGATGCCGCAAATCGCTGGCCGACTGCGTGTCGCCTGCTTTCGTAGTGCGACGGCTTATATCCTGCCACCCTGTCTGGAAGCGTTGGCGAAGTCGTGGCCGGACATCCATCTGGACATTGATGATAGCGCCACCGAGTACCACCATATTGACGAGGCCGTGGCGTCGGGGCGTGCAGATATTGGCGTGACGATAAACGGTCATTTGCCCGATATGCACAGCGTACCCTATGTCAGCGACCCTTACGTGCTGATGATCCCGCGCTCGTTCCGGCTAAAACACCCGTTCAGCTGGCAGCAGCTGGAAACTCTGCCTTTCATCCAGCCCAGCGTGAATACATTGACCACGGTGATTGAACGCTGTCGGGAGATGGGGCTGCGCAATGAGGCCACACACAAATTGGCCAGCGATAGCGGCATTGTCGGGCTGGTGAATCAGGGAATTGGTTTTTCGATTATGCCGTGGCTGTCGGTGCTGCCGGTGCCAGAAAACATCCGTATTCAGGAGTTGCCTCAACCTTTGCGCCGCCACTCTTACATCATCACTCGCGCCGAAAATCGTCACGACCGGCTTATCTCAACCCTGATTAATTTCCTACGAGATAAATCCCTGATCCGCACCACCAGCGTATGGCGTTCAGGGATGATGGCCTTGGATTATTGAGAAAGCCCTCGGCAGCTACCGAGGGGAATTCCATACTACTTACTCGCATCTCCCCGGCGGTACTCGAAAGTTAACTCATCTAACTGCGTTTTGACCTCTGCGGGTAGCTGATAATCGGCGGCGGCGAGGGTGTCGGTGAGTTGGGAAGGGCGGCTGGCGCCGAGGATAACCGTGGTGATCGACGGGTTGGCGAGTATCCATGCCACGGCGAGTTTCGGCAGCGGCTGGTCGAGCTGCTTGGCAAGAGCATTGAGCTTATTGACGGTTTCAAACTCCCGCTGATGCCAATAGCGGGCCTGATACATAGCACCAAATTGCCCCACTTCGGCGGAGAAACGGCCCTTTTCCGGCGTGCTGTCTAACTGATATCGGTCAGTGAGCAGGCCGCCAGCCAGCGGATTGAAGGGGATGACCGCCAGATTTTCTTCCTGCGCCAATGGGAAAAGCTCGCGCTCAAACTCACGGAATAACAGGTTATAGCGCGGCTGGACGGAAACAAAGCGCGTTAGCCGCTGGAAGTCCTGACGCCCCAGCGCTCGCGCCAAACGGTAAGCCAAAAAGTTCGACACCCCGATATAGCGCGCTTTTCCCGAGCGAACGATGCTGTCCATCGCCTCAAGGATGTCATCCAGCGCCACGCTGGCGTCATCCATATGCAGTTGGTAGAGGTCGACATAATCGACATTCAGCCGAGTTAGCGAGGCGTCGATAGCATCCAGCAGGTGCTTGCGCGATGTGCCTTTTGACCAAGGCGCGGTGCCCATCACGCCACCGCCTTTGGTCGCCAGAATGAATTTGTCGCGTTTGCCTTTCAACCAGCGCCCGGTGAACTCCTCGGAACGCCCAACTTCTGTCATGTCCGCGCCTGCGGGGTACATGTCGGCGGTATCAATAAGGTTGACCCCGGCATCAGCTGCGATATCAAAAATCCTAAATGAATCAGCCTCATTGGTCTGTTTACCAAAGGTGCCGGTGCCGAGGGTAAGGCGTGAAACTTGCAGGCCCGTCCGGCCAAAAGTAGTGAATTGCATGACGACTCCTCGATGAAAAGTAGGGGACAGAATTGTGGTACGGCAACGGGTTAAGTTGTAATATAGTGATTACTATATTACAACCGAAAAATTACCAAGACTTTAGGAAACGATAATTTTATATTGCTCTACCTTGGTCATCGGGAGGCTCGACACATGGCGCGAACACGCATTTTGGATATCGACAGTGCAATCGAAACGGCAACTCAGCTGTTTTGGCGCAATGGCTATGAGCGCACTTCGCTGTCGGATCTGACCCAAGCGATGGGCATCACGCCGCCGAGTTTTTACTTCGCTTTTGGTAACAAAGAGGGGCTGTTTAAGCAGGTTCTGGCGCGCTATTCGCAGACCCGTCTGGGCTATGCCGAGCAGGCTTTGGCGCTGCCAAAAGTGCGCGATGGCGTCGAAACCATGCTCTCACGTTTGGCCGCCTTGTACAGCGACCCGGATTACCCGCCGGGCTGTCTGGCGCTAAATAACGCGCTGCCTTGTGTCAAAAGCAACGAACCGATGCGCGAAGAGTTCGCCGAAATGCGCGCCGCGCGCCGCGCCAGACTCTGTGCCAGACTCGAGCAGGCCAAGGCGGAAGGGGATTTGCCTGCCAATGAACATTGCGAATCTCTGGCGCGTTACATTATGACCGTCGGCTGGGGAATGGCGATCGATGCGCAGTCAGGCGCCACGCGGGAAGACCTGCTGCGCACCGTGGCTAACACCATGAAAGCGTGGCCGGTCTGAAGCCTTTGTTTTGTAACAACTAACTTCCTGCTTTCATCCGAATGTCAGAGCCGTTTACCGGCTCGTTTCTTTTTCTTCGACTAGTCATTTTATGCCCTCGGCGATTTTTTCGCCGCTCTGCTTATTGTGTAACGCGTTACATTCAATCTAAGATGCCACGACAGTGAAAGGTGAGCGCCGTCAAGTTTTGCAGACTGAAACGCCGTCGTGCCGCCTGCTGAGCCTTCTCAACATTTGATGAATCCTATGAACTCAACATCAAAATCAACTGACTCACAGACTGCCATCCATCCTGCGTGGGGCGCGGTATTCGCTATGGCGATGGGCGTTTTCAGTCTGGTCACGGCGGAGTTTTTGCCTGCCAGTTTATTAACCCCGATGGCAATCGGACTGCATATGTCAGAAGGGTTGGCAGGGCAGGCCGTGACCACCACGGCGGCCGTGGCGTTGGTCACCAGCCTGCTGATTTCAGCCGCGACTAAGGGTATTGATCGCAAATACGTGCTGCTGGCTTTCTCATTGCTGCTGGTGGTCGCTAACCTGTTCGTGGCGCTGGCGAATGGCTTTACTGCCGTGTTGATTGGCCGAGTGCTGTTGGGTGTCGCGCTGGGCGGTTTTTGGACCATGGCCGCGGCCACGACAATGCGACTGGTGCCTGAAGATAAAGTGCCAAGGGCGCTGTCGATCATCTTTAGCGGCGTGTCCGTTGCCACTATCGCGGCGGCGCCGATGGGTAGCTACTTCGGCAATCTGTTCGGCTGGCGCAGCGTGTTTTTCGCCGCCAGCGCGCTGGGCGCGGTGACTTTTGTCGCCCAGTTGCTGACCCTGCCTTCACTGCCTGCTAAAGGCAGCGCCGGGTTGAAAACTATTATCGACGTGTTGCGCCGTCCCGCGGTCGGAATTGCTATGGTGGCGACCATTCTGGTCTTCACCGGCCACTTTATTTTCTTCACCTATATGCGAGCTGCTTTGGAGCAGGCGGCAGGCGTCGGCGTGAATACGCTGTCGGCGATTCTGTTGGGCTTTGGGGTAGCGAACTTTTTCGGCACGGCGCTGGCTGGCCGAGTGCTTGAGCATCGGCTGCGTTTAATGCTGATTGCCATGCCCGCGCTGATGGCCGTTCTGGCGGCTTTGCTAGCGCTTTTCGGCTCATCTTCGGTGCTGGACTTCGTGCTGGTGGCGCTGTGGGGCATGGCTTTTGGTGGCGTTCCCGTTGCCTGGTCAACCTGGGTAACGCGCGCGGTGCCTGACGAAGCAGAAAGCGCCGGTGGTCTGATTGTGGCGGCGATTCAGTTGGCCATTAGCCTCGGCGCGGCCTTTGGTGGAGTGATGTTTGACCTCAACGGGGCCAACGGCATCTTCTCATCTTCGGCGGTGATCTTGCTGCTCGCCATGCTGCTGATTATGTACAGCGTTCCGGCCAAAGCCCCGGCACAGGGCGCCAAAGCGCAGAGTTTTCATTGAGTAAACTGCGAGAGGCGTGATCGTTTTTGCGCGTAAAGACATGTTATCCTGCGACTGTTTCGAGACCTTTATCTCAAGAGAAGGGAACATGAGCAGGATAAACATACGGCAAGTGGCGAAGGCTGCGGGCGTTTCGACCGCGACGGTGTCTCGGGTGATTAATGGCACCGGGCCGGTAAAGCCTGAAACCCGTGAAAAAGTCATGCGCGTTGTGGAGCAGGAAGGCTTTCATCCTAATCGTCTCGGCCAGAAATTGAGGAACTCGCACAGCGGCATGCTGCTGGTGATGGTCTCAAGTATTGGCAATCCGTTCTGTGCGCTGGTGGTCTGCGGCATCGAGTCCGAGGCCGAGCGGCGCGGATATCACATCATTCTGTGTAATTCAGAATCCAGCCCGCAGCGCGAAGCCGCCTACCTTAAGCTGCTGCACGAGCGCACCGTGGACGGCGTCATTACTATGGATGCCACCACCCAAATTGATGCGCTGAAAGAGCATATTGGCCACCACCCTTGGGTGCAGTGTGGCGAGTACAAGCAGGGCGTCGCGCCTTTTGTTTCTATTGATAATTATTCTGCGGCCCGTGCTGCCGTCGACCATTTAATTCAATCTGGCAAAAAACGTATCGCGATGATCAGCGCCCGCGAAGGCTATAAGTACGCCCAAGAGCGCGAGCAGGGCTATCTCGACAGTCTCGCCGAGGCCGGGCTGTCATGGCATAAAATTGTTCATGTCCGCAATGTAATGAGCTTCGCCGACGGGGCATCGGCCTATCAGGCGCTGACGTCAGGGGATGAGCCTTGCGATGCGATTTTTGGGATCTCAGATATCCTGGCCTGTGGCGCACTGAATGCCGCGGTGAAAGCAGGGAAAGTTATTCCCGAGCAACTGGCGGTTGTCGGTTTTGACGGGGTGCCATGCTCTGAAATCACGGTTCCAATGATGACTACTATTCAGCAGCCGATGCTAGAGATGGGCAATAGAAGCGCGGGATTGTTGATCGACCAGATTGAAGGGAAGCTGTTGACCAGCCACGAAAGCGAGCTTCTTCTGCCTTGGAAGCTGGTTCCAAGGGATTCCACCTGATAATGCGAGTGGTGTTTCTGCCGCCATTCGTGACTGTTTATTAAGGCATTGATCTCAGATCAATGCCTCTTCAGGCAAACGACTTTTTAGTTTTCGAGCTGGTAATCGAGGGTGATTTCAGCCTTCAGCAGCTTAGAAACGGGGCAACCGGCTTTGGCTTTCTGAATGATCTCGTCGAACTTCGCCTTATCAATCCCCGGCAGCTTCACTTTGCTTTGCAGCGCGACTTTGCTAATCGCGAATCCGCCGTCCACCTTATCTAACGAGACGTTCGCCTCGGTATCAATGCTTTTAGCGACATGCCCAGCTTCGGTGAGCATCAAAGAGAGCGCCATAGAGAAGCAAGCCGCGTGCGCCGCGCCAATCAGCTCTTCCGGGTTAGTGCCGGGTTTGCCTTCAAAGCGAGTGTTGAAGCCATAGGGTTGTTTATCCAGAGCGCCACTCTCCGTGGAGATAGTCCCTTTACCTTCCTTAATGTTACCTTCCCAGTGAGCCTGTCCTTTCTTGTGAATGGTCATGTTAATCCTCCGGTTTGTGAACATTGTCGATAAGTATAGTCATGAACTCGGAGGTTGAAGGGCTGAAAGGGATTAAACAGATTTATCTGTGTGCATTGGGTCATAAACCATGCGTGCGAGCATATCGTTAATCCATTGATTAACACTTTTGCCTGAAATCTCCGCGGCAACATTAATGGCTGAATGGACTTCAGGTGGGATGCGTAAACTGATTTTTCCGCTGGCTGGGCGCTGTGGTGACCTGCCTTGTTCAGCGCAATAGCTGAGATAGTCATCGACAGCTTCCTCAAAAGCATTTCGCAAATCAGTCACATTATCGGCATGAAAGCCTATGACGTCCCTAATGCCAGCGATATGCCCGATCAGGCATTGGTCTTCTTCGCTGTATTCAATTTTTGCCGCATAACCCTGATAAGTCATGGTACTCATGGAATGACTCCTATTGTTTCAAGAAAGATTCTGGCACTTGTGACTTGATAAACTTTTGCCTCTTTCTCTGGATGGGGACGATGAAATGAGGCAACCACTCGCTGAATTTCAAACCTCACTCGCGATCCTTTCCCTTCTGTAACGAGTGCGCCAAGCGCAACAAATAAATTCTCGATTTTACGCCATTCCAGCGTGCGAGACGTTGGTGTGGAAAAGATGATATTCAATGTCTTTAGATGGTTAGCGTTCAACATGCTGGTGCCCTAAATCCTTTTAGTTGCAATGCGCCATGTTGGCTTAATGATATCATTTTTTGATATCGCCTGCGGCATTTGAGTTGAATTATTAATCAATAACAATATTCAAGGATTAGAGACCAATCTCGGCGCTACATAAAGTCATTGGCTTAATTTTCAAAAAATTACATGCTTATTTGCGAGGCATTTTCCAACCATTTTCTGATTATTTTTCTCTGTGGTCGTTACACTCTCAAGCACCAACGGATGGTTATTAAATAAACTATTGAGAGGGTGTGGTTTTTAAACTACAATGAACTATTGAAAGAAATCAAACAGACCGAAAATTTTCGTCTTTGGGAGAAATGCCTTAAAGACCGCCGAGCCAAAACGATCATTGCCAGCCGTATTTTCCGCGTATCTTATGGGCTGATGGGGGATGTAGAACCTGTCGGAGAGGGGGTATTTGAGTTGCGGATCCATTATGGCCCTGGCTATCGGCTCTATTTTAAGAATCATCGTGAGGAGATTATTTTGCTGCTATGTGGTGGAGATAAATCATTTCAAAAGCGCGATATCTGTCTTGCAAAAAATTTAGCCAAATCATGGAGTAATGGCAATGACTGAAAAGCTGACGACGTATGATCCAGCCGGCGCATTGGTCAATGATGAAGAGATTGAGTTTTTTCTGGCTGACGCACTAGAAACTGGAGATTCAGCTTATATTGCTCAAGCGCTGGGTGTTATCGCTCGCGCCAAGGGGATGACGCATATTGCTCAGGAAACGGGTTTATCCCGTGAGCAGCTTTACCGTTCTTTTAGTCAAAACGGCAATCCCACGTTGAAAACCACGCTGGCGGTATTGAAAGCTCTGGGGCTCTCTCTTTCCCTCAAACACCCGTCCTAAAAACAAAAAAAAGCAGCCCGCAGGCTGCTTTTTCACTTCCACTCGAACACTTACTTTTGTGGGGCAGGGTTGAACTGCACGACGTCGGTCGCCAAGCTGTCTACCACGCCTTTCAGGTCGTTTAGGGTCACTTTCTGGCTGTCGTTGGAGACTTGTTTACCCAAGCCTTTACGCACCACTTTCACAACCACTTTACCGGTGCTGGCGTCGATCAGCTCAGCTTCGAAATAGAGTTCGGTATCGCGGGTACGGTGGCCGCTGGCGGTTTCTGCTCCGGCGACAACTAACGCCACTGGGATCACTTCATAGAACTGCAAACCTTCTGCGGCGGTGTTCACGCCGGTGATCGCGCCTTTGAAGATTAAGGTGCGAGGGCCCGCGTGGTCAGTCAGCGGCAGGCGCTGTGCAATAGAAGACTTCAGGCGATTGTTGGTGTAATCCAGCACGCCATCCAAGGTCTGTTTGTCGATCTGCGCATTTGGCTGAGGCTGCGGGTAGAAGGTGATTGGCTGGTAGAGAACATGCGAATAGTTAGAAGCGTTGAAAGAAGGATCAACCCAGCGTAATACCGTTTTTCCCGAAGGTGTTTTGGTCTCTTTTAAACCTGAATAGTCGCCGAGGAAGCCAGAGTATTTATCGGATTTAGTGATCTGACTGGTACAGCCTGCAAGCAAAACTGCACCAGCAATTAGCGCAACTTGCAAAAGCTTTGTTTTTTTCATGGGGAGGACCCTTAAGTGTGTAAGTGGCGTGTCAAATTATGTATAGCACTAAAAGCAAAATTCACCGTGCATAATCATCAAAAACGGTGTGAGAAGCAGAATAGCAAAATAAAAGCCTGCGCTATCAACAACAACAAGGTTTTTTGACGCAGAGGGGTAAAAAGTGGCGGTTGGCGACGGGCAGCTTAAAAATGTGCAAGAGAGAAGAAAAATCCGCTGATTTATTTCACGCTGTAAAATAAATAATAATCAATTAACTCATTGTTTTTATTATTTTAATTTTTTGTGTAAATCAATATTTAGCACGAATTGAACCACGCCAAGATATTATCCCTGCATATCGTGTTGTATCATGCCGACGTTTCTTTACATATCGGCTACTTTTATAACAATGATGCGCATAAAAAATAATCCTCTCCGCATCATACAAGCCGGTAGATAACACCGCGTACAACCATTGAATTGTGCACTTTACTCACCCGTTAGGGTGACAGCGCGTTGATGAAGGGCGCAGCCCACGGATGTCCGTTCATCCGTCATCCCGCTGTTTTTTAGGAGAAAATGCAATGTCTGATACCCCTTCGAAGACGCTTCGCGTCAGCGGCGTTTCACGTCGTCGCTTATTGGGTTATATCGGCGTCGGACTGGCCAGCAGCCTGATGATGCCCGTTCCGCTTAAAGCTTTTGCCGCCGACGGCGAACCTTCGCCAGTTGATGTCGATAAGTTCTTGCGCATTTCCCGCGCGCTGACCGGCAAAAAGCACCTCAACCCGGTGATTGGACAGCGTCTGTATGCGGCGATTTTGCAGCGCAAACCTGACATCGCCGCGCAGTTGGACTCACTACAACCCCTGCCTGCCGGTGCGCCGTTGAGCTGGTCTCAGCCGCAACAGGACGCCGCGCGCATCATCCTGCAAGGCTGGTATTTGGGGCAGGTGGGTGAAGGGCAAGACATTGCAGTCGTGACTTATGAAAAAGCGCTGATGTTTGAGGCGGTCTCCGATGTGCTGGTGATCCGCTCTTACTGTACCAATCGTCCTGGCTACTGGGCTGCCAAGCCCGATGTCGCGCTTTAATTAAGGAAAAAAGAACATGGCTGACACATTAAAAGCTGACGTCGTTGTCATTGGCTCAGGCGTTGCCGGTGGTTTAGTGGCAAACGAGCTGGCGAAGGCGGGGAAAAACGTCTTAATTTTGGAAGCAGGCCCGCGCCTGTCTCGCTGGGAAATCGTCGAGAATTTCCGCAATCAGGCCGACAAGTCGGACAACATGAAGCCGTACCCGTCTACCGACTACGCGCCGCATCCTGAAGCGAACCCAAGCAATAACTATCTGATTCAGAAGGGTGAGCACCCGTACGATGCGCAGTTTATCCGCGTGGTGGGTGGCACAACGTGGCACTGGGCGGCCTCCGCGTGGCGCTTCCTGCCGAACGACTTCAAGATTAAATCTCTGTACGGCGTAGGCCGCGACTGGCCGATGGAGTACGGCGAGCTGGAGAAATGGTACTTCCGCGCCGAGCAAGAGCTGGGCGTGTGGGGGCCGAACAATGAAGAGCTGGGTTCGCCGCGCAGTGCGCCATACCCGATGGAGCCTCTGCCGCTCTCTTACAACGAACAGCGCCTGAAAACCGTGCTCAACAACAACGGTTACTACGTGGTGACCGAGCCGGTGGCGCGTAACAGCCGCCCTTACGATGGCCGCCCAACCTGCTGCGGTAACAACAACTGCATGCCGATTTGCCCGATTGGCGCGATGTACAACGGCATCACGCACGTTGAGAAAGCTGAGAAAAACGGTGCCGTGCTGCGCCCTGAGTCGGTGGTATACAAGCTGGAAGTCAACGACAAGCAGGAGATCACCGCCGCGCTGTTCAAAGACCCGCAGGGCAATGAGCACCGCGCCGAAGCGAAATACTTCGTATTGGCGGCGAACGGCATTGAAATTCCAAAACTGATGCTGATGTCCACCAACGACAAGAACCCGAACGGCGTGGGTAACAGCTCTGACCAAGTGGGCCGTAACCTGATGGACCATCCGGGCGTCGGCGTTGAGTTCTACGCCAACGAGCCGCTGTGGCCGGGGCGCGGGCCGCAGGAGATGACCTCTATGGTTGGCTTCCGCGACGGCGACTTCCGTAAAGAGTACGCCGCGAAGAAAATTCACCTGTCGAACGTTTCCCGTACCGATCAGGAAGCAGGGCGTCTGCTCAGCCAAAAAGGTGAATTGATCCTTGGGCCAGACCTCGACAAGCGCATTCGTGACCGTTCGTCGCGCTATGTGCGTTTCGACAGCTTCCACGAGATCTTGCCGCACGCGGAAAACCGCATCATTCCGAGTGCCACGGAGAAGGACAAACTGGGCATTCCGAAGCCAGAGTTCTACTACGCGATGGACGACTATGTGCGTAAAAGTGCCGAGCACACTTACAAAGTCTATGCCGATGCGGCGCGCCTGATGGGCGGCACCGACATCACTTACTTCAAAGACTTCGCTAACAACAACCACATTACCGGCACCACCATCATGGGCCACGACCCGAAAGACTCGGTGGTAGATACCGATTGCCGAACTCACGACCACAAAAACCTGTTTATCGCCAGCAGCGCGGTCATGCCGACCGTCGGCTCGGTAAACTGTACCTTGACCATTGCGGCGCTCTCGCTGCGGATTGCAGACACGTTAAAGGCGGAGGTGTAATGATGAAAAAGTTAACCCTTAGCCTGATGGCTGCTGTTGGTCTGTTTAGCTTGACGGCGCAGGCCGAAGAGTCTGGCGTGGACCTGATTAAACGCGGTGAATACCTGACACAGGCCGCGGACTGCGTGGCCTGTCACACCACTAAAGACGGCAAACCTTTTGCCGGCGGACTGGCTTTTAAGACGCCAATGGGCACGCTCTACTCGCCAAACATCACGGCGGATAAAGAGACGGGCATCGGCACTTGGAGCGACGAAGACTTCCTACGCGCGGTTCACGAAGGTAAGAACAAAGAGGGCCAGCACCTCTATCCAGCCTTCCCATATACCTCTTACACGCTGTTGAAAGATGACGACGTGAAGGCTATCAAGGCTTACTTGTTCAGCCTGCCGCCGGTGCATCAGCAAAATCGTGAAAACGAGATGCCGTTCCCGTTCAACCAGCGCTGGGGCATGTGGTTCTGGAATCTGGTGAACTTCGACAGCAAGCGTTTTGAGCCAGACACCGCGCAGTCTGCCGAGTGGAATCAGGGTAAATATCTGGTCGAAGGCTTAGGCCACTGCGGCGAGTGCCATACCCCGCGTAACATCACCATGGGGATGAAAGACGGCAAGCCGTACGCCGGAACCGAGGTTGACGGCTGGACCGCGTTTAACATCTCTTCCGACAAGAAAGCCGGGATTGGTAGCTGGAGCAAGGGCGACATCGTGCAGTATCTGCGTTCGGGTCACGTCAGTGGCAAAGCGCAGGCCGCAGGCCCGATGGCGGAAGTTATCGAGAACAGTACCCGTCATCTGACCGATGCCGACCTGAACGCCATGGCGACCTACATCCAGACGCTGAAGCCGCAGACAGATTCTTCCGTCACCAAGAGTCGTTCCGATTGGGGCCATGAGAGCACCAGCGTAGACAACCTGCGCGGCGTGCCATTCAAAGCCAGCCAAGAAACCGACGGCGCGCGTTTATTCCTCGGCAACTGCGCAAGCTGCCACAGCTTTGGCGGTCAGGGCAGCCAAGACGGTTACTACCCATCGCTGGTGAAAAACAGCGTGGTAGGTGCCCAGACACCAAACAACTTGGTCAACGTTATCCTGCACGGCGTATCGCGCAAGACCAACGACGGCGAAGTGTTCATGCCGGGCTTTGCCGACACCCTGAGCGACAAGCAGATCGCCACGTTGAGCACCTATATGTTTAAAGAGTTTGGCGCCCAGCCGGTGTTAAATGTGAAAGATAAAGATGTGAAGGATTTGCGCGGGGAGTGATCCACGGCTGGTCATCACTGCCCAGTGAAGGGGGGAGTGGGGTAAACGTTGCGGCGTTTAATCCCGCTTTCCCCTTTTTCTATTGCATCTTTAAATTCAAATTGAAACTCAAATTCAAATTCAAATTCAAATTCAAATTCAAATTCAAATTCAAATTCAAATTCAAATTCAAATTCAAATTCAAATTCAAATTCAAGGTCGTGGGCGTCGGCCCACACCGACCAAGGGAGGCGTAAACGCGCCTCCCTTGGAACCCTGCGTTTTTTTCTGCTGTGAGATCGAGGCTGCGCAGGGTTGGGGGAGACGTGTTTCAGCGGCCACGGTGATTGTCGCGAAGTGCCGCCGCTTAGGCGGTTCCCTCAGTTCGGGCTTCGAGCCATAGGTCTCGAACCACTCCCTCGGCGTCACTTCTGAACGCGACCTACTGGCATTTCAACCGTGCCGTTTCAGTGGAGTGCCGTTCTGCTCCTCCCCCTGATAAGGGGGAGGCTGGGAGGGGGTATTACAGAAAACTCAGTGGTTTATGTGAGAAATACCCCACCCCAACCCTCCCCTAAATAGGGGAGGGAGCAAGACAAAATTAACTGAAACGGCTCGGTTTAGATGCCCCAAAACCGCAGTCAAAAATGGCGCTGAGCAAGAGGTTCAAGACCTGAGGCTTGAGCCGAGCGAAGCGAGACAGCGTTGCGTAGCAACGACCCGAAGGGCGAGGCCAGAGGCCGAGTAATCCCGCAGCGAGGGCACCGCCTAAGCGGCGACATTCTTTATTGATAGGGAGGGCGGTGGATAACGGAAGTACCTGAAACACGTCCGCCCAACGAGCGAAGCGCGCAGTGAAGAGCCGGGGATTCTCAAGGGGCGCGGCGATAGGCGCCCCTTGAGGCCGGTGTGGCGGCAGCGCACGGTTTTGAATTTGAATTTGAATTTAAAGATTTAGGCCGCCCGCCCAGGGCATCATTTCTTCAAGAAATGAAAAAGATAATAATCCCCTTTTGGACTCTCGCCCTCGGCGACAACCTCCCATCCTTTGGCGAGATAAAATCCGACGGAGTTTTTACTCTTGATCAAACACTTCAGTGAACCGGTGCCGGTGAACATGGCTTCGCTGGCGTGGAGCAGGGCGCTGCCGACGCCGGTGCCTTTATGGGCGGGGTCTACGAACAGGTTATGCAGAAAATTCTCTTGCGTGAAGATGGAAGCGAAACCTAGCAGTTTCCCTTGATGTTCGGCGACGATCACCGTTTCTCCGATGATGGCGCGGTCGAAATCTTCGAGCTGAAAATCACCGGTGTCCATCCAAGTCCACGTGTCTTTGCGTGACGCGAGGTACAGCGTGCGTAAAAAGGGGCGATCGGCTTCTTCATAAGGGCGTATCTGCAAGACATCTTCTCCATTGTTACCCGCTTCGACGATTCTAGGTTGATATTCCAGACGTGCCAACCAATAATGGCTTTCGTTGACTCGGGGTGTCCTTCTTGTGAAAGAAAGGGCTGAGACCTTACCCGTATTACCTGATCTGGATTATGCCAGCGTAGGGAAGTCAGGTATCTCTCCCGATACCGCCTTCTTTAGCGCCGGTTGGGAGAAATATGAACACTCGACCTTCCGTTTTTTCCGGCAACTCTGCTGCCGCTGCCCTCGAAAACCTGCGTCATGCTAAGCCGCTGGTTCACTGTTTGACTAATGATGTGGTGCAATCCTTCACGGCCAATGTGCTGCTGGCGTTGAATGCCTCCCCCGCGATGGTGGTGGACCCAACGGAAGCCGCGCAGTTCAGCGCCATTGCTGATGCGGTGCTGATTAACGTTGGGACGCTGACTCAGCCCCATGCCGACGCCATGCTGGCCGCGGTTCACTCGGCTAATCAAGCTGGAAAGCCTTGGGTGCTGGACCCGGTCGCCGTCGGCGGGTTGGGGCTGCGCACTGAGTTTTGCCGCCAGTTAATCAAACTTCATCCTGCCGCGATTCGTGGAAACGCCTCTGAGATCCGTGCGTTAAGTGGCTTAACCTCCACCGGGCGCGGCGTGGATAGCGGCGATGACTCGCTCTCCGCGCTGCCCGCCGCCGAAGCCTTAGCCCGCGAAACCGGGGCTATCGTGGCGGTGACGGGGGAAGTTGACTATGTCACTGACGGTGCGCGTAGCCTTGCTGTGGCAGGCGGCGACGCGCTGATGACCCGCATTGTTGGCACCGGCTGCGCGCTGTCGGCGGTGGTGGCGGCTTTCGTCTCCCTGCCCGGCGACCGGCTGGGTAACGTCGCGGCAGCTTGCCGGGTGATGTCCTGCGCGGGCGAAAGGGCGTGCAGCGAAGCGCGCGGGCCGGGCAGCTTTACCCCAGCTTTCCTCGACAACCTCTGGCTGCTGAATGGCGAGATGCTGACGTCGGGGGAAGCAGTATGAAACGTATCAATGCTTTAACTATTGCCGGGACTGACCCGAGCGGCGGTGCGGGGATTCAGGCAGACCTGAAAACCTTCTCGGCGCTGGCGGCTTACGGCACCAGCGTTATCACCGCGCTGGTGGCGCAAAACACCCGTGGCGTGCAGTCGGTCTACAACATCGACCCTGCCTTTGTGGCGGCGCAGCTGGACTCGGTACTCGGCGACGTGCGCATTGATACCGCCAAAATCGGCATGCTGGCTAACAGCGATATTGTCGAAGCCGTGGCCGAGCGACTTCGGCACTATCGGCCGCCGTTTGTGGTGCTGGACACCGTGATGTTGGCTAAAAGCGGCGACCCGCTGCTGTCGGCGGATTCGGTTGAAGCTTTGCGACGCCTGCTGCTGCCGCAGGTAGCGATTATCACGCCAAACCTGCCGGAGGCCGCAGCGCTGCTGGAGTGCGACATGGCGCAGAATGAGCAAGAGATGCGGGAGCAGGGGGAAGCGCTGCTGGCGATGGGTTGTGACGCGGTGCTGATGAAGGGTGGGCATTTAACGGATAGCGAAAGCCCGGACTGGCTGTTTATGCGCGGCTCCCGCGAGCGCTTTACCGCGCCGCGCGTTGAGACTCGCCACACGCATGGCACGGGCTGCACGCTGTCGGCGGCGTTGGCGGCTCTGCGCCCGCGCCATGATAACTGGCCAGATACGGTTCGCGCCGCGAAGGCTTATCTGCAACAGGCTTTGATGCAGGCAGACTCGCTGGAAGTGGGGCACGGCATCGGGCCGGTTCACCATTTCCACCAGTGGTGGTAATGGGCCGGACTCCGCCGTCAGGCCCTGATTTTGTTATGGCATAACTCAGGTTCTACCTGCTTGAACATCGACAGCGCCTGCTGCAAATGCTCGGCGTCGAAAGGATTTAACGGGTAGAACTTGTCCTCTTTGCGCGGGCGCAGCGACAGCCGAATCTGGTTGGCGGTCACCCGCTCATACAGGTAGCTGGCGATGTCGTCATTCTCTTCATCGCGCCATGAAATCAGCAGCGCCGCGTGCTCGCCGGTGCGGCGGCCGAGAAAACGGTTTTTGGTCCACATCCCTTCGAAATCGCCATCTTTTTGCAGTTTCTTGCCGCTGAACAGGTCGCTATCCGCCAAGTACCACAGGGCCTGCGGCGAGATTTCCCGCTGCACGCTGCGCCACATTGGCTGATTGTTCTCCATCTGCCAGCACGCCATGCCGAGGTAGTCATTAAGCTCGCGCCAGTCGTTTTCCAACTGCTGTTTCAGGCTTTTGTCGGCCAGCGTGTGGAACTGCTGTAAGCCGGTGGCCTGTGCGCCAAGACGGGTATAGCCGACCACCGACATGGTGCGCGGCCTGCGGCGCAGCGTCATCCACAGCAGGAATTTCGGAATGCGGAACTTGATGGCCTGCACGCTGAGCTTGTAACGCTGGCCGCGTGACATCACCAGGCCGTTAGACGCGCCGCGTTTGTCTTGATAATTGCGTACCAGCACCACGCTGTTTTGCCCCATCCAGCCAGTGACATAATGCTCTTTATCGCTGGCTGAAATATCCAAATCACGGGCGATCTGCTCGATTTTCTCCACGTCCAACTGGCCGAGAGAGAGGCTTTGATCCGCGCTGTAATAGCTCTTCTTTAAAACGGAGGAGGTCGGGGGAGTGGCTAACGACATAACCGGGCTTCCAGCAAAATGACATTATTTATAGCGTAGCCTAAGTTGTCGGACATATTTATGTCAGTGCTAGCAAAAACCACAATTTTAATATCCCGCGCCCAGAACAGGCGCGGGGAAAAGGGCATTACGTCAGGCTGCCTTCAATCCGCAGTTCGTGTTCATCGGGGATTTCATTGAAGGAGAGCACGTGCAGCCCCGGCGCGAATAAACGGGCGTAGCGCGACAGCAGTGGGCGCAGCTGCGGCGGCACCAGCAGCACCGGCTCTTTACCAATGGCTTTCATCTGCTCTTTGACTTTTGGCAGCGTATTCTGGAACTGTGTCAGCAGGTTAGGGTCCAGCGGAATGCTGTCGAGCGGCGTCTTCCCGGCGGTTTGCGTCTGGTTGAAAGCGGTCATCAGCAGCGTTTCCAACTCGTGATGCAAGGTGTAAACCGACAGCGCGCTGCCCTGAACCATGCCCGATGTGATGCTGCGGCGCAAGGCGTAACGCACATCGGCCGCCAGCAGGAAGGCGTCTTTGGTAGTGGCGGCGCTTTCAAGCAGCGTGGTGCCAATCACCACGATATCGCGCAGCGACACCCCTTCTTGCAGCAGCATGCGATAGATGCGCAGCAGCTGGCTGTAGTTCAGCGCGCCGTTGAGATCTTCCGCCAGCTTGGGCGACATCGACGCCAGCCGGTTGTGCAGCAGGGTGATGTCGTCATAGTTGAACAGGTCGGGAATATGCTGGCGCAGCACCTTGTTGACGTGCGTCGCCACCACGCTGGCGCAGTCCACCACCTGATAGCCCAGATTAAGCGCGTGCGGCTTCTGGTCCGGCGTTATCCAAGTCACCGGCATGCCGTAGGCCGGGTCATTATCGAGCTGGCCGTCCACCTCGCCGTAGGTTTCACTGGAGGGCAGCGCCATCAGCTTGTCGGCGGGCAGCGTGCCGCTGGCCTGCTTGATGCCGTTAACGGTAATAATGTACTGGGTCGGCTTAAGGCGGAAGTTCTCACGAATTCGCACCTCGGGCAGTAGCACGCCGTAGGTTTCCGACACCACCTGCCGCACGCCGCGTATTCGCTGGGTGAGCGGGCTGCCTTTGGACTTATCAACCAGCGTCACCAGTTTATAGCCGAGGCTGATCGCCACCGGCTCAATCAGCGGGATGCTCTCCCAACTGACGGTCTGCTCAATATCTTCGCTGATATTTTTCGAGATTTCTGCCAGTTGCTCGGCTTCATTAACCGCCGCCTTAGGCTGGCGACTGGTGCGCCACGCGGCGTAGGCCAGCATCGCGGTGAAAGAGAGGAACGGCAGGTGCGGCATACCCGGCACCACCGCCAGCACGAACATCACGCCCGCCGCCGTGTAGAGAGTCATCGGCGAAGCCAGCAGCTGGCGCTTCATTTCGGTGGCCATATCGCCGCTGTCATTGACGCGCGTAACGATAATTGCCGCGGCGGTTGAGAGCAGCAGGGATGGGATTTGCGCCACTAAACCATCACCGATAGTCAGCAACACGTACTGCTGGAAGGCGGCGCTGGCGGTCAGATCATATTTGAAGATACCGATACAGATACCGCCGATCAGGTTGATCATTAAGATCATCATCCCGGCGATGGCGTCCCCGCGCACAAACTTCGACGCACCGTCCATCGCGCCGTAAAAATCTGCCTCGCTGGCGATCTCTTTACGGCGGGTTCGCGCCTGCTCTTGGTTGATAAGCCCGGCGTTCAGGTCAGCGTCGATAGCCATCTGTTTGCCCGGCATCGCGTCGAGGGTGAATCGCGCGGAGACCTCGGAAATACGCTCGGCCCCCTTGGTCACTACCACGAAGTTAATTGTTAGCTCAGTGAACCAAAAAGAGCGCGAAGAGATCGTTGCCGCGCTGCATGACCAGTCGATTTTCAAAGGCAATGTGTTTGCTCCCCTTAGCTCGATTGGGAAGAACAATTCGGTTATCGCCAAGCCTCTGCCGGTGACCTATAAAGAGCCGCAAAAAACGCCGCCGGTGATTGAAAAACCTAAACCGACGCCGCCAAAACAGGAAGATAAGCCGACGGTGAATGTGCGCCAGCAGGAAGTGAATGCGGCCGACAAGATGGACGCCCTGAGCAGCAAAAAATCGGCGCGTGAGCTGAGTGAGCTGGCGGCGAATATCAATTCCATCGCCAAGAAAAACCATATGGAAGCCAATCTGGAGATTGAAGTGATCCCGCAGGGTTTGCGGGTGCTGATTCAGGACGGCCATGACCGCGATATGTTCCAGCGCGGCAGTGCCAGCCTGACGCCGTTCTTCCGCACCTTGCTGACCGAACTGGCTCCAACCTTCAACAATATTGATAACAAAATCATTATTAGCGGCCATACCGACGCGGTGATGTACAAAAATCAGGCGATGTACAACAACTGGAATCTGTCCGGTGACCGCGCACTGGTGGCGCGTCGCGTGCTCGAGCAGGCTGGGCTTGCCAAGGGCAAAGTGCTTCAGGTTAACGCCATGTCAGATCAGATGCTGCTGGACCCGAAAAACCCGGAAAGCGCCCGTAACCGACGGATTGAAATCATGGTGCTGACCAAAACCGCGTCGGACTCCTTGTATGAATTCTTTGGCGATCGCGGCGATAAAGTGGTCGAGCCGCTGACCGAAAAAATTGAGCAGCGGGAGGGGCTGGCGACATCGACGACGACGTCAGCTGAGTGAATGCCATGAATATCTTTAACCTGATTTGCGAACCTTCGGCGCTGCTGCCTACGCTGCATGAGCCGGGCAGCTCGGCGGTGCGCCGTTTGTTGACGGCTTTTGTCATGAGCTGCTGTCTGCTACTGACTTTGACGCCCCTGCGCGCGGTGGCGACGCCGACCTCGCGCAGTCAGGTGGTGGTGAAGAAAAAGGTGCATAAGGCCAGCAGTAAAAAGAAAATTTCTATGGCGCCGCCGAACCTGAGCTTCGCCGCCCTGCAGCGGGCCAAAAACCGCGAGTTACTGATGCACCATCCGGTGAAAGTGGTGGCGACCAGTTATGGCGATAAGCCGCTGAAAACCGCCAGCGCCTCCAACCTGCATAGCTCGGCGGCGCAGCGGCAGGCTAACCGCGAGCTAATTGCCCAGCATCCTGACTGGTTTAGCCATCAGCATCGTGAAACAGCGGCTCCTGCCGCACTGGGCAGCGACAGCATTGCGCTGGCTTATCGTGACCATCTGCAACAGACCACGCAAAAAGCCATGTCGACCCTGATGAAACAGCTGGGGAAACCTTATGTTTGGGGCGGAACTTCGCCGAGAGTGGGCTTTGATTGCAGCGGATTGGTCTACTTCGCCTATCACGACCTGCTGAGCGAAGGGATGCCGCGCACCGCCAACGGCATGTATCGCCGCGCCAGAGGCAAGACCATTGCTCAGAACCAGTTAAAGCGCGGAGATCTGATCTTCTTCCACATTCATTCACGCAGTAACGCCGACCACGTTGGGGTGTATCTCGGCAATGGCAAGTTTATTGAATCACCAAGAACTGGCGAGGATATTCGTATCAGTACCTTGGATCAGCCTTTCTGGCAGGATCACTATCTCGGCGCCAAACGAGTGCTGACGCCGGAAACCATTATCTAAACTTCAGTTTACTCCGCATCAAACCAATCGTGGTTTTGCTCGGCAATCGGCGTAATGGTGGAAATCATCTCTTGCAGATGAATGCGCATTGCGCGCTCGGCGGCGTCAGGATTATGGGCTTTCAGCGCGCTAAGAATGTTGTCGTGCTGCTCAATCAGGCTCTCCGGCGGCGAGACCTTGCTCAGCGTCAGGAAGCGCACGCGGTCCATGGTCGCCTTAATATGCTCCACGGTTTCCCATGCCAGACGGCAATCAATGATTTGCGCTATCGAGCGATGAAACTCGTCATCTAACAGCAAGAACTCCTGCGTCTGCTGGCTTTTGGCGGCCAGCCGCTGGCGTTGCAGATTGTGTTCAAGTATCAGCAAATCATTGTCAGTGGCGACGCTCGCCGCGCGGCGCACCACGGCGGTTTCCACGGCTTCGCGAATAAAACGGCCATCGGCGACGCGCTTGGCTGAAATCTTCATCACGAAAGTCCCGCGCTGCGGCAACACCTGCACTAAGCCTGCTTCCGCCAGCTTAATAAAAGCTTCGCGCACCGGCTGGCGCGACACGTTGAACCGCGACGAAATATCTTTCTCCGACAACAGCGCACCGGGCGGGATCGCGCAGGTGACGATGTCCTGACGCAGGGTGCGGTAGATCTGCTGGTTAACCGGCACATTATTGAGAAATTCGTAAGTTTCAGTCATGGGCACATTGATGTTTTAGCGGCTGGAATAGGCCGAATAGTACCATGACTTTTCACAGGATTTTGCGAATGCGTCCAAAGGGCGTGAACCATTGGGCAAACGATAGATAAAAAAATCCCGCTCAAGGTGGGCGGGATGTCGTAATGCTTTACGAGGGGATAGTCCAATGAGATGCAACGTCTTATAGGGGAATAAGTGCTTGCAGACTCATAATAACCCTCGGTACTAGCGCTTCAAGGCTAATCTGGTGAATTTAGCTTAAGTCTCTTCATTCAAGATTTATCTTAGCGCGGCTCCCGCTTCTCACTCCTCAGACTTCCCAATTTTCTCCTGATAAATTAAAACTATAGGCCGTACAACACTTATAACCATTTCACTTTTCGTTTTCAGGGTAGGGAAGAATGAACAAAATTTTGCACGGAGTAATAGGGCTGACGCTGGCCTGTGGCGCTTTCACCACCTTGCCGGTAGCGGCGGCGGTTAAGAGCTGCATTGAAAACCGCGCGGGCATCGACATGGGTTCCGGCAGCACCAAGATTCAGGTGACGCAGGTGGACGTGTGCCAGCATCGGCTGGGCAAGGTGCTGTATGAAGACCAGCGCCCGGTGGGCTTTAACGCCGATTTGGCGAAGTCGAACAATAACCAGTTGAGCGAGGCTATCCAGCAGCAGGGCGTCGCGGCGCTGTCTGAGATGGTGAAGAAAGCGCAAAGCTTCAAGCCAACTCGCGTGACCGGCGTGGCAACGGCGGTGTTCCGCACGGCGTCCAACGGCCAGCAGGTGATTGACCGCTTCAACCAGCAGGCGCACGTCAATCTGAAAATTATCTCTCAGCAGCAAGAAGCCGAGCTGGGCTTCCAGTCTGCCAAGGCCGCGCTGAATGAGAAAAATGTTAAAGATGAAGACCTGCTGGTGTGGGATATCGGCGGCGGGTCGATGCAGATGACCTCTTACCGTGACCAAGCGGGCAAGCCTGCCGTCGAGGTTTATCAGGGCAAGCTGGCCTCGGTCACGCTGAAAGACTTCATCACTAATGTGCTGCAGAACAAAGATTTAGCGGCTGATACCACGCCAAACCCCATTGGCTCGCTGCGCAATACCGTGCTGCGTTATGTCAATTTCTATGCTCGCACCCACGTCAGCCCGGAGATGAAAAAGGATGCCCAGACCAAGCGAGTAATTGGCATTGGCGGCGTGCACGGCTTCTCTATCAAGAGTCAGGTGCATCTGCACAACAACAGCTATGACATTGCTGACCTCGAGCAGGCGTCAAAAAATAACGTCTGGAAAGGGGATTCCGAGCTGAAGGGCGACTACCGCGCAACCGACGTCAGCAACCTATTGCTGGTGGAAGGTTACATGCAGGCGCTGAAAATCCCTCAGGTTACCGTGGTGAAAGCCAGCCTGATTCAGGGTATTTTGTTGCAATAAGCCATTTTGTTGTCACTAGCAGCAGGCTGGATTCTTTACTTTTCATTTTGCAGGAGCACCGATAATGACATTAGAAAAGAACGCGTTACCTCATGGTCAGGAGCAGGATGACTTTATCTGGCTGGAGGGTATTCGCGATCAGTCTGCGCTGGAATGGGCACAGCAGCAAAACCCAAAAACTACCCAACAGTTCGCCACCGGCGAGGATTTCGAACGCATTCGCCAGCAGGTGCTTACCGGCCTCAACTCTCCGGCGCAGATCCCCGGCATCTATAAGTGTGGCGAGCATTGGTACAACTTTTGGCAGGATGAGAACAACCCGCGCGGTCTGGTGCGCCGCACCAGTCTTGAAGAGTACCGCAAGGCCGAACCGGCGTGGGAAACCGTGCTGGACATTGACGCGCTGGGCGCAGCCGAAGGGCAGGACTGGGTGTACCACGGCCTGCTGCACCTGAAACCCGACTATCGCCGCGCGCTGTTAGTGCTCTCCCCCGACGGTGGCGACGCCTCGGCGGTGCGCGAGTTCGACCTGCATTCCTTAAGCTTCGTCACCGACGGCTTTAACCTGCCGGTGGCGAAAAGCCGTATTTCGTGGATTGACCACGACCACCTGTTTGTCGCCACCGATTTTGGCGAAGACTCGATGACCACTTCGGGCTACCCGCGCACGGTGAAAATCTGGCAGCGCGGCACCCCGCTGAGTGCCGCCGTCACCCAGTTTAGCGCCCAGAAGAGCGACATGATGGCGGTGGGCTACCACGCCAACAGCACCGGCTTCGAGCATGACTTTATTATCCGGGTGATTGACTTCTATCGCCGCGAAGCCTTTTTGATTGATGGCGAGCAGGGGCTGGTGGCGGTCGACTTACCCGCCGACGCCAAATTCAGCCTGTGGCGCGAGTGGCTGATTGTCGAGCCGTCCAGCCAATGGCAGGTGGGGGGCGAAACCTATCCGTCCGGCTCGCTGCTGGCGATTGATTTTGCGGCCTTTATGGCCGGAAATCGCCAGATGACAACGCTGTTCGTGCCGGGAGAAACCACGGCGCTCAGCGGCTACTCTTCCACCCGCGACCATTTCATCATCAGCGTGACCCAAGACGTGGTGAACCAGCTGGAAGTGCTGACTCCGCGCCAAGGCGAATGGCTGCGCGAAAGCATCGGCGATGCGCCGGAGCTGAGTAAAATTCAAATTTACGGCGTTGATGAAGAGACCAATGACTACTTCATGACGGTCAGCGGCTTCTTGCAGCCGACCACGCTGTATATCGGCACGCTGGACGACCGCCAGTCGCCACCTGAGGTGCTGAAGCAGGACCCGGCGCACTTCGACGCCTCAGGCTATCAGGTAAGCCAGCACTTCGCCCAGTCCGACGATGGCACCCGCGTGCCGTACTTCGTGGTGTCGAGCAAAGAGGTGGTGTACGACGGCAAGAACCCGACGCTGCTGTATGGCTACGGCGGCTTTGAAGTGTCGCTCGAGCCTTACTATCTCGGCACCAGCGGCCTGTCGTGGCTGGATCGCGGCGGCGTCTTCGTGCTGGCCAATATTCGCGGCGGTGGCGAGTACGGCCCGCGCTGGCATCAGGCGGCGCTCAAAGAGAAACGCCTGCGCGCCTATGAGGATTTCGCCTCCGTCGCCAAAGCATTGATCGCCAGCAACATCACCTCGGCCAAGCATCTGGCGGCGCAGGGCGGCAGCAACGGCGGCCTGCTGGTGGGCAATATGCTGACGCTTTACCCTGAACTTTTTGGCGCGATTGTCTGCGAAGTGGCCCTGCTCGACATGCAGCGCTACACGCAAATCTCCGCCGGGGCGTCGTGGATTGCCGAATACGGTGACCCTGCAATTGCCGAAGAGTGGGCGTTTATTCGCGCGTTTTCGCCTTACCACAACCTTGATGCGAGCAAAAAATATCCGCCAATCCTGATCACTACCGCGACCAGCGACGACCGCGTCGGTCCCGGCCATGCGCGTAAAATGGCCGCTAAGATGCAGCAGTTGGGCATTCCTGACGTCTGGTTCTTTGAAAATACCGAGGGTGGTCACAGCGCGGCGGCAGACAAAGCCCAGTCCGCCTTCAAACGCGCCATGGTCAGTGAGTTCTTACTGCGCTATATAGGGCGCGACGCGCATTAATCCCGTTTAATCGCTGCTTTCTCGCCCGGCACCTTTCGTCGGGCGAGATATTTTCTGCTCTCTCCCTCAACTCCCCGCTATTTACATTTCGACATGTTTTATCAACCAGTTGGCTACAAAAAACGTTTCCCTGCTAATTAGTGATTGTTTATGATTTCGACATTATTTGATAATGGTTCTCAAAATCAATTTTATTCCATTCTCATTTCAGGTTCATCTCAGGCTCATTTCAAAGGAACACACATGCTCAAGAATACCGTCCGCACGCTTTCTGTTGCAGGCTTGCTCGCTACCTCCTTTGCCAGTTTTGCTACCACTTATCCATTGAATGTGACTGACCTTGATGGTCAAAAGCTGACGTTTGATAAAGCCCCGCAACGCATTATTTTGCAGGATGGCCGCGATATTCTCTCTCTGGCGGTGCTGGAAAAATCCAATCCGTTCCAGCACGTGGTGGCGTGGAATAACTTGCTGAAGAAAACCGACAGCGGCACGTGGGACATGCTGAAAAGCAAATGGCCGAGCGCGGACAAGATTTTGGACATGGGCTTTAGCGACAAAGGGCAGGTGGATCTCGAGACGGTGATTGCTCAGAAACCTGACCTGATGATTGCCCAAGTGCGTGCCAAAGCTTCGCTGCAACAGGCGGGCGTGTTGGATAAACTGAAATCTCTGAACGTCCCGGTGCTGTTTGTCGACTATGAGCTGGACCCGGCGAAAGACACTGCGCCAAGCATCGACCTGCTGGGTAAAGTGCTGAACCAAGAGAAAAATGCCAAGGCTTACACCAATTTCTACACCAAGCACTACCAGCATATTCAGCAGGTGGTGGCTGCGGTGAGCCCAAAACCTAAGGTCTTTGTCGAAGCTATCGCGGGGCGCTCCGACTCTTGCTGCTTCACCCACGGCGACGCGGGCTGGGGCAAATTGGTGAAAGCCGTGGGCGCGACCAATATCGGCACCGAACTGCTGCCGGGCGCGTCTGGCGATGTGTCACTGGAGAAGGTGATCAGCATGAAGCCTGATGCCTACATCATGACCGGCTCATCACGCCCAAGTAACGGCAGCGTGTCGCACATCCTGCCGCTGGGTTACAGCGCCGAGCAGGCGAGCGTAGACCGAGAAGCCAAGGCGCTGCTGGCGCGCAACGGCATTTCGCAGATTTCAGCCGTGACCGACAACCGCGCGTATGGCATCTATCACCAGTTCTACAACCACCCGTACAACATCGTCGGGATGGAGTATCTGGCGAAATTTATCTATCCGCAGCAGTTTAAAGATCTCGACCCGGCGAAGACCTACCACGAGCTGGTGCGCAACTACACTGACTTGCCGGACACTTCTTTCATCTTTGGCTGGTCACAGGCTAAGTAAGCATTTCACTTCGCATCAAACCCTCTGAAGCCGGCATTCTTGCCGGCTTTTTTACGCCAGCGGCCCAGACACAGTGGCTATCTTTACGTGGATCACATTTGTTGACACTCGGTTAATTCATCCCTGAAACTAATTGTATTAGTGTGACTGATAGATTCCCGCTATTGGTGAACGTTTTGCCATCGCAAAGCTCAAGGGCGGAGTAATACCTAAAGAGAAGGTGAATTTATGCAATCTGAAGAACAGCGTTTAATCGAAGGGCTTTTTAGTCGTCTGCAACAGGCTGAGTCCGCAACGGCACCGCGTGATGCCGAGGCAGAGCGCGTGATTCAGGCTTGCGTCAGCAAGCAGCCCGCAGCGCCTTACTACATGGCGCAGGCGATGATTATTCAAGAAGCGGCGTTGACTAAGCTGAATCAGCAGATTCAGGCTCAACAGCAGCAGATAGCTCAACTGCAAGAGCAGGCGAAGAACGCCCGCCCACAGAGCACCGGTTTCTTGGCCGGGCTGTTTGGCGGCGGCGCGGCGTCTCAGGCGCAGCCTCAGTCCGCTGCGCAGAGTAACTCCGGCAGCCAGCCTATTCCGGGCACCAGCGGCTGGGACAATCGCCCGCAGCAGCAGGGCTACCAGCAGCAACAGCCTTACCAGCAGGCGGCTCCACAACAGGCCGCGCCCCAGCAGCCGGGCTTTTTAGGCAGCGCGCTGCGTACCGCAGCAGGCGTGGCGGGTGGCGTGGTGTTAGCTGAGATGCTGACCGGCATGTTCCATCAGAGCCAGCCACAAGAGATTGTGAATATTATCGAAGAGCCGCCGGTGCAGAATCTGGACGACACCGACAACAGCTTCCTCGGCAATAACGACTATCAGCAGTCTGATTTCCAGCAGCAGGATTTCAACAGCGGGCAGCCGTCATGGCAGGACGCTTCCCTGCGTGATGACAACTCAGACTTGGGATTTGGCTCGGACAGCTTTGACTCTTCCGACTACAGCAATGACGATGACGACTCCTTCTTCTGAAGGTTTTGCATCTAAGAGTGCAGTTTGCCAGTAGGAATTGTCGTGCAAAGTCTAAGAGTGAGAGGTTTATCGCTTATTGCTTTGCACATTCTGGACAAAACCTGAATCTGCTGCTGTACTCTAACTGACACACATTTTGTGTCGTACATTCACGTAAAGGTAAGTTTGATGTCAAAGATTAAAGGTAGCGTTAAGTGGTTCAATGAATCTAAAGGTTTTGGTTTCATTACCCCTGAAGATGGCAGCAAAGATGTTTTCGTGCACTTCTCTGCTATTGCCAGCAACGGTTTCAAAACCCTCGCTGAAGGCCAACGTGTAGAGTTCGAAATCACTAATGGCGCTAAAGGCCCATCAGCTGCTAACGTAACAGCTATCTAACTCTAGCCAAATTCTGAAAAACCCGCTGATGCGGGTTTTTTTTGGTCTTTATTTGTCGAATCAGCAGGTTACGCCGCGCGAGGTTTACGCACCAGCGTGGTAAACAGCAGGATGGCAATGGCGAAGCAGCCCAGAATAGTGAAGCCCATCGACAGCGCCGAGGTGCCACCCAGACCACTGATCGGCACGCTAATTGAACCCAGCGCGAACATACAGACCCCAATCAGCGCCGACGCGCTACCTGCGTTTTTCCCCTGAGTCTGCATCGCCAGCGACGAGGCGTTCGGGCCGACAATACCAATGGTTATCACTGAGAAGAACAGCGGCACCAGCAGCGTCACCAGCGGCGCGTGCAGGCTGGCGGCGATAACCAGTGAAATCGAGCCAAGCGCCGCGATGGTCAGCCCGGCTTTTACCAGCGCCAGTTCGCCAAACTTGCCGCTCAGGCGAGTAGAAATCTGCGCCGCCAGCACCAGCCCTACGCCGTTAATCGCAAAGCACAGGCTGAACATCTGCGGGCTGAGGCCATAAATCTGCTGTAAGACAAAAGGCGACGCGCCAATATAGGCAAACATCCCCGCCATGGTGAAGCCCTGCGCCAGACACAGCCCCATAAACTGACGATCTTTAAGCAGCCCGCCGATGGCGCGCACCATCGCCATCACGCCGCCCTGCGAGCGCCTTTCGGCAGGCAGGGTTTCATGCAGCTTGAGCAGCGACGAGGTGAACAGCAGCACTGAAATCACCCCTAGCGCGCCAAAAATCCCGCGCCAGTTCATAAAGTTCAGCAGCCCGCCGCCGAGCACCGGCGCGACTATCGGTGCCAGCCCGTTGACCAGCATCAGCAGCGCGAAGAACTTGGTCAGCTCGTGGCCGTTATACATATCGCGGGCCACGGCGCGGGAAAGCACCGCGCCGCCTGCTCCGGCAATGCCCTGCAACAGGCGCGCGACAATTAGCTGCTCAATGCTCGGTGCCACGGCGCACCAGACGGAGGCGGCAAACAGCAGCGCCAGCGACCAGAGCAGCGGGCGCATGCGGCCATATTTGTCACTCAATGGGCCGAAGATCAGCTGGCCTAAACCCAGCCCGAGCAGGCCGGTGGTCAGGCTAAGCTGGCTGGTGGCGGTATTGGTGTTTAAATCATGGGCCATTTGCGGCAAGGCGGGGAGATATAAGTCAGTGCATAGCGGGCCAAGTGCGGCAAGTGACCCCAAGACCAAGATATAGCCCAAGCGTTTTTCTGTCAGGTGAGCGCTCATTAATTTTCCGTTTCCCGGTTATTTTGTGGTGGTTAAAACGATGTGTATGAAATTAGGATTGACCCGGCGATGGCGGGTTAAATAGCTGACCAAACAGCTGTTTGTAGAGCTTCTCCAGCTCTTGCGGATTGGCGTGACGGGTGGTGAGGTGGCGAAAGGCGGTGCCTTCGCAGATGACCGCCACCACTTCGACGCGGTTATTCAGCTCTTCGTCGCTCCAGTGCGGGTAGGCTTTCGCCATGGTGGCTTTGGCCTGATTGAATAAGTCGCACTCGGAGTCGCGCCAGATCTTCTCCACTTGCGGGTTGCGCGTGGCTTCGGCGGCGACTTCCATCATCAGGGCGTGGTCGATTTCAGTCTGCTCATCTGGGCTCTCTTGCTCGCCGGGGCGCGGCTCGGTGAGATGGAACTCGCCGATGCGGCGATTGGCGAGGTTCTCTGCCATTTGCAGCAGGTTGTGCGCATTGCCGGTGATCAGCTCAATCTTCTTCGCCACCATGCGGCGCACTATCTCTTCGATAATGGCTTCTTTATTGGCGAAATAGCGATAAATCTGCCCCACGCTAAGCTGCGATAACTTGGCGATTTCCGCCATCCCCGCGCCGTGAAAACCGTGCTTGCGAAAGCAGATCCGCGCCGCGGCTATTATCTGATCGCGGCGGGCGCAGATGCGTTTTTCTTTGGTGTCCTGTGGAGGCAGCATAGAAGTCCTGATGACAAGGCTGGCAAAATAAAAAGTGAGTATGAACGTTCATTCTCAATTATAAGCAGACAGGGCTATCAGGTAAATATCAAAACAAACGGCGCAGCGTTTTAAGCGCTGCGCCGTTGGCGAAATGGGGTAAGGGCGGGACTTAGGCGACGAAATAAGCCTGCAAGAAAGCGGCAACGATCAGCACGCACAGTGAAGTCACCAGAATTTCAGATAAAGTTTTAGGGGTTGAAAACATAATCACTCCAGATGGCATCATTAAAATGAATCAATGGAGACGATTGTGCAGATTTAAGATGAAGGAAACATTAAGACGCCCTTAAAAGCAGAAATAATGTGCAGCGGCGGTGAGAGGCAGATCGCAGTTGATTGAAAAGAGGAAAGTAACGATGCCTTTGTCATAAAAAAGGCATCGTTGAAAGATAGGATCAGTGCGCGTTGTACCAGCTGACGACCATAAAGCCCAACAGGGTGAGGGCGAGGGAGCCAAACAGGTTCAGCGAGATGTTGAGTATCGCGTCGCCGAAGCGCCCGGCTTGTAGCATGTATACCACTTCCAACGAAAAGGTGGAGAAGGTGGTAAAACCGCCGCAGAAACCGGTGGTGATCACTGCTTTAAGCACCGGGTCTACGTTGCTCATCCGGCCAAAAATCGCGATGGCGAAGCCAATCACAAAGGCACCAATCAGGTTGACGGCCAGCGTGCCGAGGGGAATGGTCGGCGAAATGCTGTTCATCTTCAAACCGAGATACCAGCGCGCCGCGCTGCCGACACCGCCTGCGATGAGGACTGCAAGGAAAGTACTAAACATGGAAAACCTTTATAAACAGGTGGAATTCAGAAAGGTCCGGGCACGACGCTACGAACCTCTCGCGAGATTGCGTAGACATCATTAGCCCGTAAAGGCGGTTTCGGAGGAATGTCATCTCCATCGTTTGCCGCACAATTTTACACCGCAGACCAAAATTTTGTAGCGCTTTGTTGAAAGACGCTGAGAACAATAAGGAAACACAATGTTAATACGTGATGCACTGGCCGCCGATGCCCCGATTGTTACCCAACTGCTGGCTGACTTGGATTATCCCAATGATCCCCAAGACGTGGCGACTCGAATCGTCAGCATGGCGAACAACCCGGACAGCCGCCTGCTGCTGGCGGAAGAGCAGGGCACGGTGGTCGGCTTCATCTCGCTGCACTTTATCCCGCAGATTGCGCTGGCCGGGGAGTTTTGCCGCATAAGCTACCTGTGTGTCAGTGACGCAAGCCGCGGTGGCGGCATTGGTCAGAAGCTGGTGGACGAGGCCGAACGCCTGTCTATCGAGCGCGGCTGCGACCGGATGGAAGTGCATAGCCACAGCCGCCGCGTACGCGCGCATCAATTTTATGCCCGCGCTGAATATGAAGAATCGCCGAAGTATCTGATCAAAAAATTCCCAACCCGCGCTTAACCCAGCGCCAGCACGATGGCGTCGGCAATGATATCCACCTGCTCCGCTTTTAGCTGAGAGGTGCTGATGCGGATAAACTGCCCCGGCCCGATGCGACTGCGCTCGCCGGGCAGAACCGCAATCCCCCGCGCCGCCAATGTGACCAAAGCAAACTGCTCCGAAGGCACCGGGATCCACATCGCCAGTCCGTCGCGGTGTGGGATATGCACGCCGCGCAGTTGCAGCGCGTCCGACATCGCTTTGCGCCGCTGGGCATAAACCGATTTGGCGTGCGCAATCCCCTGCTGGGTCTTCTCATCCTTAATCAAATAAGCCAGAGCCTGCTGCAAAATGCGGCTCGACCAGCCCGCGCCAAAATTACGGAATGAAATCACCTGTTTGATCAGCTCACGTGAGCCGGAAAGCACCGCCAGACGCAGGTCCGGCCCGTAGGCTTTGGAGTAGGAACGCACGTGAACCGTGCGCTTTGGCAGCACGCTGCCCATGCTCAGAGGCGCGGCGTGAGAAAGCTGGCCGATGCCGTCATCTTCCACAATCAGCGCATTACTCTCGGCCAATAGCGCCGCCAGCTCGGCGAAACGCTCGGCGTTCATCACGTGGCCGCAGTGCGAATGGGTGCTTGGCTGATAGATAAAGGCTGAAGGATTTTTGGCGAGCGCCGCCTGAAGCGATTCGGGGATCGGCCCGAACTCATCGCATTTTACCGGCAGAACCTGCGCATTAAGATTATCGAGCATATCCAGCAGGCGGCTGGCGGTCGGGTCTTCAATGGCCACCACCGAGCCTTGCATCAGTAGGGTTTGCAGCGTCAGGTTCATGGCGTCAAAGCCGCCGTCGGTCGCCATAAAGGCTTCGGCGGCATAGGGCCAGTCAGATTGAACCGCCGCCAGCAGGGCCGGGGAGATGGCTTCGCGGTGATAACTATTGAGGTTTTCCGCCGCCATGCCCGACAGTAGAGCTTCGCGCAGGTCGGGCAGTAATTGCGGATCGGGCGCTGACAGCGTCAGATCGGCGCTGATGTGCTCGCCAAAGTTACCGATTTTTTCAAAACGCGCCGGGCGAGGGGAGAGAGTGTCACCACAGACCCAGACGCCGTTGCGCCCGCGCCCGGCAATCACTTTCTGCCGACGCAGCTGGCCCCATGCGGCGGAAACCGTCGCCGGGCTAACCCCTAATGACTGCGCCAGCTCGCGAACTGCGGGCAAATGGGTGCCGATTTCAATCACGCCGGAACGAATCATCGCCGCCGTTTCCAGCGCGATGCCGCGCATCGACCTGTCCTGCAAATGCCCTGCGAACCACTCTGCATCCAGCGCTTTTACCAACGGATTATCAGCCATTTTTTGCCTTTTGTTCAGTAACAAAGATTCTATTGTACATATTTATTTATGCTATTAGTATCAAACTTAGCCAGTTGAGGCGATAAAAACAGCACTTTGTTGGCAATGTGTTCGCCATTGGTCAAAAGAACTTAGCAAACCGAATTTTGCACACCTAGAAGGGGAATGTCGTGGCGTTGACCATCAGACTGGCTGTTCGTGACTGGGATTATTTTACGCCGCTGGCCTTGGGCGATATCAAACCAGAAGGTTTTAACCTAGAAATTGACCGCGTGGGCACGCTAGTGGATGACTTAGCCACCAGCCCCGACTACGAGGCCGGAGAAGTCTCCTTTAGCCGTTACGCCCAAGGGCGCGCGCGCGGCGAGCAGGATCTGCTGGGCATTCCACACTTCCTCATGCGTGGATTCCGCCAGCGCTGCATTATTACGCGTCAGGACAGCCCGCTGACCGAACTCTCCCAGTTAAAGGGCAAGCGCATCGGCCTGACGGGTTGGCAAGATTCAGGGAATACTTGGACGCGCACGGTTTTGGCGCTGGAAGGGGTGCAGATTGAGGATGCGCGCTGGTACGTGGGCCGCCTGACCGAGCAGCACCCGATTGTTGACCGTCTGGCTGGCTTTGGCCTGCCGGGGCGGATTGAAGCTGTACCCGAAGAGCGCCCGATGATGGAGCTGCTGCAAGAGGGTTGGCTCGACGCGGTATTTACGCCATTTATGCCTGAAGGCTTCTTCAAACCGGATTCCGGCTTCCGCCAGTTCCAGCCTGATTTCCGTCAGGCCGAGTTGGATTATTTCAATCGAGTGGGTTACGTGCCGGGCATTCACCTGCTGGCGATTAAACCGGCGCTGGCCGCCGAACACCCTTGGCTGCCGCAGGCGTTGAGCGACATTATTGAGCGTTCTTACCACGTTTGGATGGAGAAGCGCGCCAAATATGCCGATACCACACCGTGGCTGCTGGATGACCTGCGCCGCACGGTGGTGGACCTGCCCGCTGACTGGAATGCCAACGGTTACGCCGCCAATGAGCAGATGATTAATGATTTTGGCGCAGAGCTGCACCGGCAAAATTTGACCGCGCAGCGCCTGACCGCCGCCGATCTTTTCCCGCATTTTGCCGGTTAATCAAGATTAAGGAGTGATGATGAAAGTTGCATTAGGCCAGTTCGCCGTCGCCAAAGAGTGGCAGACCAACGTTGAAACCTGTCTGTCACTGATGAAGAAGTCAGAGCAGGCCGGTGTGGATCTGCTGGTGCTGCCAGAAGGCATTCTCGCCCGCGACATCACTGATCCCGATTTAGTGCTAAAGGCCGCGCAGCCGCTGGACGGGCCATTTGTTAGCCAACTGCTGGCCGCCAGCGTCGGTAGCCAAATGACCACCATGATGAGCGTGCACACCCCGACGCCAGATGGCCGCGCGTGGAACGTGCTCATCTCTCTTCGCGACGGCAAGATCATTTCTGAATACCGCAAGCTGCATCTGTATGACGCCTTTTCCACCCAAGAGTCGAAGAACGTCACGCCGGGCAAAGATATTCCGCCATTAGTTGAAGTTGCGGGCTTTAAAGTCGGCCTGATGACCTGCTACGACGTGCGTTTCCCTGAACTCGCCCGCCGTTTGGTGCTAGACGGCGCGGACGCGCTGGTTCTGCCCGCCGCTTGGGTGAAAGGGCCACTGAAAGAGATGCATTGGGAAGTGTTGGTCACCGCCCGCGCGCTGGAAAACACCACTTACGTGGTGGCGGTGGGCGAGTGCGGCGAGCGTAACATCGGCAACAGCATGGTGGTTGACCCGCTTGGCGTGGCGATTGCCCGCGCCGCCGAAGCCCCGGCGCTGGTGTTTGCCGAGCTGGATAAAGCCCGTTTAGAGCACGCCCGTAAAGTGCTGCCGGTGCTGGATAACCGCCGTTTTGATATTCCCCAGTTACGCAGCGACAAGTTTTAAAGCTGTTATTTAAGTGATCAGCAGTCCCCCTCGCGGCAGCCACGGTCCTCAACGTGCGCCGCAGGGTCAACAAGCGCGAACCACACCAGGGAGCGCCGCATTACCCTTACTCGGTCAGCGCCTGACCCAGTGAGAAATAAAAAAATATCCTTACGGCGTTATCGACACCAGGGAAGGTGTTAACAATAAATCACTGATTTTGAAATTAATTGCACAACATTCACCACAACTTTTCGACAGAGGGCATTGCAATGATGGCAAGAAAATTACGTCCGGCTACCGCACTGACGGCTGCACTACTTTCAATACTTTCGACCTCCGCTTTTGCTGCTGAAAGCGTCGCTATTCCCACGCAAACGGTGGATGCCGCGCTGCACGCCAAACTGCCAGCGGACATTCAAAAATCCGGGGTTATGACGTCGGTCAACAATGGCTCTTTCCCTCCTTATGAAATTGTCACTGGTAACAATACCCTCGACGGCGCGAGTTCTGACTTGGCCGATGCGCTGGCTGGCGTGCTGGGGGTGAAAATTGAACACGCCTCGGTCAGCGGCATGTCTGGCATTCTGAGCGGCATGGCTGCCGGGCGCTACCAGTTGGCGATGGGGCCGATTGGTGATTACCCGGACCGTCAGGCCAAAAATGATTTCATCGATTTCGTCAAAGAGTACGTGGTGTTTGCGGTGCATAAAGGCAACCCGCAAAACATTAACTCGCTGGACGATACCTGTGGCAAACGCATTGCCGTGATGGCGGGCGGTTCGGCGGAGCAGGTGATCCGCAAGCAGTCTGACGCCTGCGTGAAAGCCGGCAAACCGGCGGTGACTATCCAGTCTTTTAGCGACCAGCCGACCTCGATTCTGGCCGTGCGCTCCAACCGTTCTGATGCCTTCTTCTCTTCGCAGGCGCCGTTGACCTATTTCGTCGACAAAGCCAGCGGCCAGTTGGAATTGGCGGGCAAAGGCAAATCTAACGGCTTTGGCGACATCTATCAGGGCACCTTGGTGCCGAAAGATTCGGCCATTCGTGACGTGATTTTGGCGGGCTACCAGAAGCTGTTCGACAACGGCACTTACGCCATCATCATGAAAAAATGGGGTCTGCAAGACAACATGGTTGCAGCGCCGGGGATCAACCTGGCTAAGGCGCAACCTTAATGACGGAAAAATCCTTTCGAGCTAAACCGCCGGATAGCCATGAAGCCGACAACCCGCGCCGCAACGTGGAGTTTGCTCATGCGCCGCGCAACTATGGCCGCTGGATCTCATGGATTATCGTCACGCTTATCGCCATTGACGTGGTGTGGAACGTGGCGCGCAATCCGAATTTCGAATGGCACGTGGTGGGGCAGTGGTTTACTGAAGGTACGGTAGTGAAGGGGCTGGGCGTGACGCTCGGCCTTACCGTGGTTTCAATGCTGCTTGGCGTATTTATTGGCCTGATGCTGGCGATTGCTCGCCTGTCGCAAAGCCAGCTGCTGCGCCGTCTGTCCGGGCTGTACATCTGGTTTTTCCGTGGAACGCCGCTGCTGGTGCAACTGCTGTTCTGGTACAACATGTCGACGCTGTTCCCTCGGGTGGTGCTCGGCATTCCGTTTGGCCCGGAGTACATGAGTTGGAATACCAATGACCTGATCACCCCGCTGACGGCGGCGATCGCCGGTTTGGCGCTCAACGAAGCGGCCTATATGGCGGAGATTATTCGCGCTGGATTGCTGTCGGTGGACAACGGCCAGGGGGAAACGGCGCAGGCTTTCGGCATGAGCCGAGGTCGCGCGCTGCGCCGCATTATTATCCCGCAGGCGATGCGTTCGATTATCCCGCCAACCGGTAACCAGCTGATTAGCATGATTAAAGCCACCTCGCTGGTCAGTGTGATTGCCATGGGCGACCTGCTGTACTCGGTTCAAACCATTTATAACCGCACCTTTGAAGTGGTGCCGATGCTGATGGTGGCGGTGATTTGGTACTTGCTGATCACCTCAATACTCAACGTCGGTCAGTCGGCCATTGAGCGCTATTACGCGCGCGGCACCAGCCGTTCCGGCTCGGCCACCAAGCGGCGTCAGGTGTCTGGCGAAGAGAAAACCATTCCTATCGTCAATGCACCAAGCCAGACCCACAAGGAGGAGCGATGAGTCAGCACACTTTAGAGAGCCAATCGCCACTGGTTGTCGCGCGAAACGTGCATAAAAGCTATGGCGATAACGAAGTGTTGAAAGGCATTGATCTGGATGTGAAACCGAGCGAAGTGGTGGTGATCCTTGGCCCGTCCGGCTCGGGTAAATCCACTTTCCTGCGCTGTATCAACCATTTGGAAGATATCGATCGCGGCTCGATTATGGTCGGCGGTGAGCAGATTGGCTATGAGCTGCGCGGCGAGAAGCTGCACAAGCTGCCGGAAAAGGCCATTGCGCGCCAGCGTCGCGATATCGGCATGGTGTTCCAGCAGTTCAACCTCTATCCGCACATGACGGTTTTGCAGAATATCGTTGAAGCGCCCATCGGCGTGCATAAAGAGAGCCGACAGGACGCCGAAAAGTACGCCCGCGAGCTGCTGCAAAAGGTGGGGCTGAGTGACAAAGCCGATGCTTATCCGCGACACCTCTCCGGCGGGCAGCAGCAGCGTGTGGCTATCGCTCGCGCCTTGGCGGTGAAACCCAAGCTGATGCTGTTCGATGAGCCGACCTCGGCGCTGGACCCGGAGCTGGTGGGCGAAGTGCTCTCTACCATGCGCGACTTGGCCCAGCAGGGGTTAACCATGATTGTGGTGACGCACGAAATTGGTTTTGCTAAAGAGGCAGCGGACCGGGTGGTGTTTATGGATCGCGGCTACGTGGTAGAGCAGGGGTCTGCGCAGGAGGTGCTGGTCAATCCGCAGCATCCGCGCACTCAGGCTTTCCTCAGCCGGTTTATCTAGTCAGCCCGTTGCTCAGCAAGCAGAGCATTTGGATTTCTGTCTGAGCATTTCTGTTACATTTTTAGGTTGTATTTACACCCAGATTATTCGTAAATAACCTTAAATTGTTTGGGCTGTTCTGTCAGTTAAAAGCGCAACTAAACAGTTCAGATAAACAGTTTCGCAAACCGTGAAAAGAAGGTGTGTATGGAAGGTTTAAGCATTACTAAATTGTTAGTTGTGGGTGTTCTGATCGTTCTGCTGTTCGGTACCAGCAAACTGCGCTCTTTGGGCGGAGATCTGGGCGCTGCGCTGCGTGGCTTCAAGAAAGCCATGAATGATGATCCAGCTCCTGCTGCCAAAACTGACGCACAGCCTGCTGAGCGCGTAGAACACAAAGACTGATTTGTGTGCGGGTTAACGCCCGCCGTTCTGCTGCTGTTGCCAGACACTTCGCGGCGTTTTAGTCGCCGCAAATAAAAAACGGCTGCTCGTGTGAGCAACCGTTTTTTGTCGTTTTTGTCACCTGAAAAGTAACAAAGTGTGACATTTACTTCTTTCCAGATTTAAGCTTGCGGCGCGTTAACTCAGGTCGCGGCGCCGCAATAAGGCTTATTTTACTTCGATGCCTTTGGCCTGAAGGTCCGCATGGTAAGACGAACGCACGAAAGGACCACAAGCCGCGTGGGTGAAGCCCATTTTCAGCGCTTCTTCTTTCATGTAATCGAACTCTTCCGGGCTGACATAACGCTGTACTGGCAAGTGGTGACGGCTTGGCTGCAAGTACTGGCCGAGGGTCAACATGGTCACGCCGTGACGACGCAGGTCGCGCATCACTTCAATGATTTCTTCGTTGGTTTCGCCCAGACCGACCATCAAACCAGACTTGGTTGGGATATCAGGGTGAGCTTCTTTGAAGCGTTGCAGCAGGGTCAGTGACCACTCGTAGTTAGCACCAGGGCGCACCTGACGGTAAACGCGCGGCACGTTTTCCAGGTTGTGGTTGAACACGTCTGGCGGCGTGGCGTTGAGGATATCCAACGCGCGATCCATACGGCCACGGAAGTCCGGCACCAGCGTTTCAATCTTGATGGTTGGGTTCTTCTCGCGAATCGCGGCGATACAGTCGGCGAAGTGCTGAGCACCACCGTCGCGCAGGTCATCGCGGTCAACCGAAGTGATCACCACGTAGCGCAGACCCATATCGGCGATAGTCTGTGCCAGCTTCTGCGGCTCATTAGTATCTGGCGCCGTAGGGCGGCCGTGGGCAACGTCACAGAATGGGCAACGGCGGGTACAGATTGCGCCGAGGATCATAAAGGTGGCGGTGCCGTGGTTGAAGCATTCGGAGAGGTTAGGGCAAGCGGCTTCTTCACAAACGGAGTGTAATCCGTTCTTACGCAAGGCGGCTTTGATGCCCTGAATGCGGCTTGAGTCAGCCGGAAGTTTGATTTTCATCCAAGCCGGCTTACGTAACATTTCCTGCCGGTCAGTGGCCACGGTTTTCACCGGGATTAACGCCATCTTATCTGCATCGCGGTATTTAACGCCGCGTTCCATCTGAATCGGTTTACTCATAAGCTTGCAGGTTCCAAGTTTGTCACTCGTTACTTGAGTTTTTTCAGGACATTCAATGAACTGGATGATTCATTAAAAAAAATGTGAATAATTGCAGAAATTATATCACTTATGCCGCTCACTATTCAGCCCCAGAAGTGCTCATAAGCCACAAAGTCTACATTTTTTTAACATTAATAGTCTTCGGCCTGCCACGGCAGGTAATCCACTTGCTGGTAATTCAGTAAGTTATTGAAAGATTTCACCAGCACCGGCATGACGTCATCAACCGTCAGCCCCGGTTTTTCACGGCTGACCTGCGTCATTTCCAACCCGGCATAGCCACAGGGATTGATGCGCAGGAAAGGCTCGAGATCCATATCAATATTCAGCGCCAGACCGTGCAGCGAACAGCCTTTGCGGATACGCAGTCCCAGCGAACAGATTTTTTTGCGATCGACATACACGCCGGGGGCGTCGGCACGCGGGTAGGCTTCAATGGAGAAGTGGGCGAGGGTATCTACCACGGTTTGCTCAATTGCTGTGACCAACTGGCGTACGCCTAGCTTTTTGCGCTTCAAATCCACCATCACGTACATCACCTGCTGGCCGGGGCCGTGATAGGTGACCTGACCGCCACGGTCGCTTTGAATAACGGGGATATCGCCCGGCAGCAGCACGTGCTCTGCCTTACCGGCCTGACCCTGAGTGAAAACCTTGTGGTGCTCGACCAGCCAGATTTCATCTTGGGTTTCAGGAGTACGGTTGTCAGTGAACAGATGCATCGCGTGGGACACTGGTTCGTAAGGCTGCAGACCCAGCTGACGTAACACAATGCGTTGTTGCAGTTTATCTTGTTGCACAGCAGCTATCGCCATTTAGAAAGAGGGGGGCAGAAAAAGCAATGCAGCACCGATTAGGGTGCTGCATTAGGCAATTCACAAGAAGGGATCACAATACCATGCGGACAATTTCGAGATTACCCAGCTCGTCGTACAGGGTTTCGACCTGATCGATATGCTGCGCGGTGATCGTAATTGATACGGAGTGGTAATTCCCTTTACTGCTCGGTTTTACCTGAGGATTGTAGTCGCCAGGCGCATGGCGTTGCACGACTTCCACAACCTGATCAACCAACTCGGGCTGTGCCAAACCCATTACTTTATAAGTAAATGGACATGGGAATTCGAGCAGTTCGTTAAGTTTGGTTTTCATGTGCACTCCAGCGTGTTTACAGCAGACGGATTATTGTTATTAAAATCACACTCCCGCCGAAGCGGGAGTGTGATCAATTTCACAATAGTAATAGTAACTATGTGGGGGGTAAAGGCGGCTTTTCAAGCCCGCGCTTAGCCGAACCAGTGGTGGAACATCAATTTGATGTAATCCACGATGCGGCCGAAGAAGCCCCCTTCTTTGACTTCATTCAGCACCACCAGAGGACGCTCGTCAATGGTTTTACCATCAAGCTGGAAGTTGATAGAGCCAACTACCTGATTTTTCTGCAATGGTGCGTGCAGCTCAGGATTGGTCAACACGTAGCTGGCTTTCAAATCTTTCATGCGGCCGCGTGGAATGGTCAGGAAAGCGTCTTTATCAACGCCCAGTGCGACGCGGTCAGCATCGCCAAACCACACTGGTTCGGAGGCAAATTCTTTACCGGCTTTCAGTGGCGAGACGGTTTCGAAGAAGCGGAAGCCCCAGGTCAGCAGTTTCTTACTTTCAACTTCACGACCTTTATAGGTGTGACCGCCCATTACAGCGGAGATCAGACGCATCTGGCCTTCGGTTGCCGACGCCACCAAGTTGTAGCCAGCAGATTCAGTGTGACCGGTTTTGATGCCGTCAACGTTCAGGCTGGTGTCCCACAACAGGCCATTGCGGTTGGTCTGGCGAATGTTGTTGAAGGTGAACTCTTTCTCTTTATAGGTCGCGTACTCTTCCGGCACGTCACGGATAAGAGCCTGACCGATCAGCGCCATGTCGCGCGCCGAGCTGAACTGCCCTGCGGCGTCCAGACCGTGAACCGTGCCGAAGTGGGTGTTTTTCAGACCCAGCGCGTTCACGTAGTTGTTCATCAGGCCAACAAAGGCGTCTTGGCTGCCTGCAACGTAGTCGGCCATCGCCACACAGGCGTCGTTACCGGACTGCAAAATGATGCCACGGTTCAGCTCAGAAACCGCAACGCGGTCGCCCGGCTTGAGGAACATCAGGGAGGAGCCTTTGAATACCGGGTTGCCGGTCGCCCACGCGTCCTGACCCACGGTAACCATATCGTTTGGCGTGATTTTGCCCGCTTTGATGGATTGACCAATAACATAACTGGTCATCATTTTGGTCAAGCTGGCTGGGTCACGGCGGGCGTCAGCGTTCATTTCTGCCAGCACTTTGCCTGAGTTGTAGTCAATCAGGATGTAGGCTTCAGCATCAATCTGCGGGACGCCGGGGATCATCGTCTTTAAATTAACATCGTCGGCATAGGCGGACGCTGCACAAAGGCTCAGAGCTGTGCCAAAAGCCAAGCTTTTGACGAGAAGTGGGGTAGTTACAAGTTTCATGATAGGGACAGCAACATCCGTAGAAGTAAGTTAAAAACGTGCCACACTATAGCAGAAGCGACATATTCAGACATCTGCGATTACAGCGGCTTGAAAGTGTTTACCCTTTTTTACCAATTTCACATTGGTGGAAAAAACGGGGCCGTAGCCCCGTTAAGGAAATGCATCTCGTCTCGCGATGATCCAGCGCATCACAGGGCTGAGACAACAAACGACTGCTGCTGGGCTTCGCTAGCCAGACGTTGTTTAAGCTGTTCTGCCTGCTGGCGGCTCAACGGACCCAGCTGCACGCGGTACATGCTGCCATTCGGTTGAACCTTGCCCGGCACGGAGAATTTCTGGCTCAGGCTTTTCTGCCACAGCGCGGCGTTTTGTGGATTGCTCAGCGCACCAACCTGCACCATATAGCTGCCGCCCGCCGCGTGGCTTGAAGATGCCGCGCGAGGAGCAGACGCTGCCGCTACAGCAGCTGGAGCGGCGACTGCGGCCATGGCCGGAGCCGGGCTTGGGGAGGCGATTGGCGCTGGATCATCATGCTCCAGAATACCCTGTGGCACTGGCTTTGGCGCTTGCAGGAAACCGCCGCCGTTACCGCCACCATTGCCAGCTGCGCTGGTAGTGGCCGCCGTGCCGGTGTCTTCTGAGTTGGTCAAAGTGCTGTTATCAATCGGGCGAACTGCCGCGCCGGTGTCAGTCGGCGCGCTTTGCACCGGGGTGCCGATGCCGCTCGAACCCAATTCCGGGCGCGCTGGCAGGGCATAAGACTGTTTGGCGACGGTAGTACCAATGGTGCCCGGACCAGACAGCGTGCCGTCCGGCGCAACGTTGATGAAGTCGATTCTGACCTTGGTGCTGTTGGTCAGGTTCAGGCGTTCAGCGGCGGCCTGAGATAAATCAATAATGCGGCCCGGCGTGTAAGGGCCACGGTCGTTCACGCGAACCACTAACATGCGGCCGTTGGCGACGTTGGTCACGCGGACATAGCTTGGAATAGGCAGAGTAGGGTGCGCGGCGGTCAGGGCGTTCGGGTCAAACTCTTCGCCGATGGCCGTGGTGTTGCTGCCGTTTTCTTGCCCATACCAAGAGGCTAAGCCCACCTGAGAGAAGTTAGACGGGTCTTTGATGATTTTGTAGGTTTTGCCATTGACCGAATAATCCTGGCTGGTGCCTGGGTTATAAGGTTCGTAACGCGGGTCAGCGCCGCCGATTTCAACCACGGGACCGTTATAGGTCTGCGGTGGGGCCGGTTGTTGTTGTTGTGTGTCTTCGGTACTACAGGCGCTCAATAACAACCCGATAATGACGGCTCCAAGCCACTGCTTACGCATCGCCCACCTCTTATAAGTTTTTTGATAACATTTTTCGATGGGTATGTATCGACATGACGATACCAAACCCTGCCATCAGCACGATAAGCGCTGAGCCACCATAGCTGACCAGTGGCAAAGGTACCCCAACCACTGGGACAATACCACTGACCATGCCGATGTTAACGAACACATAAACGAATAAAATTAACATCAGCCCACCGGACATAACCCGTCCAAATGTGGTTTGTGCCCGAGCTGCAATCACCAGCCCGCGCATAATCAAGCATAGATAGAGTCCGAGCAGCACCAAAACCCCCACCAGACCTAGCTCTTCGGCCAATACGGCAAAGATAAAATCGGTATGGCGTTCGGGCAGGAATTCGAGCTGCGACTGGGTGCCGTGCAGCCAACCTTTGCCGGAAAGACCTCCAGAACCAATGGCGATTTTCGACTGAATGATGTGGTAACCCGCGCCCAGTGGGTCGCTCTCAGGGTCGAGCAGCATCATCACGCGGTCGCGCTGGTAATCATGCATCAGGAAGAACCACAGAATCGGGATGAAGGCGGCAACCAGCAGGGCGGCGACGGCGATAAGCTTCCAACTCATACCCGATAAGAACAGGACAAACAGGCCAGAAGCGGCGATCAGGATTGAAGTCCCGAGGTCAGGCTGCGCGGCAACCAGCAGGGTAGGAATGAAAATCAGCGCCAGCGCGATGGCAGTATTCTTTAGCGAAGGCGGACAGACGTCGCGGTTGATAAAGCGCGCGACCATCAGCGGCACGGCGATTTTCGCCAATTCTGAGGGCTGGAAGCGCACCACACCGAGATCAAGCCAGCGCTGCGCCCCTTTACTGATGGTACCGAAGGCATCCACCAGCACCAGCAACAGCACGCAGACAATATAGAGGTAGGGCGCCCAGCTTTCATAAACCCGTGGCGGGATCTGCGCCATCACCAGCATGATGATAAGGCCCATCACGATCTGGCCAATTTTGCGCTCCATCATGCCGATATCCTGGCCGCTGGCGCTCCACATTACGAAGGCGCTATAGGCCAGCAGAGCAAGCACAATCAGCAGCAGGGTGAGGTCGATATGCATTTTCGACCACAGCGACCCTTTTTGTTGGTTTTCAGTCATGTTCGGTTAATCACCTTCGATTCCGGGCGGAGCTGGCGCTTCGGCCGGTAATTGTGTCGTATTATCGCCCAACAAAATATGGTCGAGTATCTGGCGGGTAATGGTACCCACGGCCGGACCGGCGCCACCATTTTCAAGGATCACCGCGACGGCTACCGTCGGGTCATTGAATGGCGCAAAGGCGGTCATTAATTTATGGTCGCGAAGATGCTCGGATATCTTATTCGCGTTATAGATTTCATTGGCTTTCAAACCGTAAACTTGTGCTGTACCGGATTTGGCAGCGGCCTTGTAAGGCGCGTCGGCGAAACTCTTACGCGCGGTGCCGTTCGGGCGGTTTGCCACGCCGTACATCCCGTCTTTGGCGATTTCCCAATAACCTGAATGCACGTCACCAATCTGGGTGGTTTCCTGCTGCTGATAAGGCACCAGCTTGCCGTCAATTTTAGTGCTCAGCAGCAAGTGCGGAGTTTTCACCGTGCCGTCATTGATAAGCGTGGTCATGGCTTTCATGATCTGAATCGGCGTCGCCGTCCAGTAGCCTTGGCCTATGCCGACCGGAATGGTGTCACCCTGATACCAAGGCTTTTTGAAGCGTTTAAATTTCCAGTCGCGGCTTGGCATGTTGCCGTTGCGCTCTTCGGACAAGTCGATACCGGAATACTGGCCGTAGCCGAATTTGCCCATCCACTCCGACAGGCGGTCAATGCCCATGTCGTAAGCCACTTGGTAGAAGAAGGTATCCGCTGACTCTTCCAGCGATTTGGTGACGTTAAGGCGGCCGTGGCCCCAGTGTTTCCAGTCTCGGTAGCGTTTGTCAGAGCCCGGCAGCTGCCACCAGCCTGGGTCAAACAGCGAGGTTGCTTTGGTAATGACGCCAGCGGTCAGGGCCGAAACCGCAATATACGGCTTCACCGTCGAGGCCGGAGGGTAAACCCCCTGCGTCGCACGGTTGATCAGCGGCTTGTTCGGGTCATTCAACAGACCGCTGTAATCCTTGCTCGAGATGCCGTCGACAAACAGGTTAGGGTCATAGCTCGGGTTGGAAACCAGCGCGCGAATGCTGCCGTCGCGCGGGTCTGACACCACCACGGCGGAGCGGCTGCCGGTCAGCAACTCTTCAATATAGGTTTGCAGGGCGAGATCTATGGTCAGGTAGATGTCTTTACCCGCCTGCGGCGGCTCTTCGTGCAGCTGGCGAATCACCCGCCCGCGGTTGTTCACTTCGACTTCTTCATAGCCGGTTTTGCCGTGCAGCGTGTCTTCGTAATAGCGCTCGATGCCCAGCTTGCCGATGTCGTGCGTGGCGGCGTAGTTGGCCAAAATGCCGTCTTTGTCCAGACGCTCGACGTCACGGTCGTTTATCTTCGAGACGTAGCCAATCACGTGAGTGAGGGCCGAGCCATAAGGGTAATAGCGGCGCTGATAGCCTTTAACTTCAACGCCGGGGAAATTAAATTGGTTTACGGCAAAGCGCGCCACCTGAACTTCGGTCAGGGCGGTTTTTACTGGAATAGAGGTAAAGCGGCGCGAACGTTTGCGCTCTTTTTGAAAGTTTTCAATATCTTCGGGAGTTAAATCGACAATAGGCTTCAAACCTTCGAGGATGGCCGCAAGGTTGTCGACTTTTTCCGGTACCAGTTCGAGCTGGTAAATGGTGCGGTTCAGCGCCAGAGGCGTGCCGTTGCGGTCATAAATGATGCCACGGCTCGGCGCTATTGGGACCAGTTTGATGCGGTTATCGTTGGAGCGGGTTTGGTAATCCTGAAAGCGGACAATCTGTAAGTTGTACAGGTTGAATGCCAGCACACCGCTGAGTAGCAGAATACCTGTGAACGCCACCAGTGCACGGCGCACAAAGAGGGCTGATTCAGCCGTATAGTCGCGAAAAGGGTTACGATCTATTTTCATCCCACTACTTAATTCATGTTGCTGACATTCACCAACCGATTATTCCCGGTGGTATGGATGATTTGTGGTGATACTCCATGCACGATAAAGGCTTTCCGCTACCAACACCCGAACTAACGGATGGGGCAGGGTCAGCGGAGAGAGCGACCAGCTCTGCTCGGCTGCGGCTTTACACGCAGGTGCTAGCCCTTCAGGGCCGCCAATCAACAGGCTGACGTTGCGGCCATCCTGCTTCCAGCGCTCCAGTTGTTGGGCAAGCGTTGGGGTTTCCCAGGGCGTGCCCGGAATATCCAGCGTCACAATCCTGTTGCCTTTCCCGACCGCCGCCAGCATCTGCTCGCCTTCTTTTTCAAGAATGCGTTTGATATCGGCATTTTTGCCCCTTTTGCCGGCCGGTACTTCGACCAGTTCAAAAGGCATGTCTTTAGGGAAACGGTTGAGATAATCGTTAAAACCGGTCTGAACCCAGTCGGGCATTTTGGTTCCGACAGCGACGAGTTGCAGTTTCACGAATTAAGCCCAGAGTTTCTCAAGCTCATACAGCTGGCGGCTCTCTTCCTGCATGACGTGAACAATCACTTCACCCAGGTCGACAACAACCCAATCCGCTTCATTGATGCCTTTAACGCCCATGGCGTCTAAGCCAGCGGCTTTCACTTCTTCTACCAGATGCCCTGCAATAGACATCACGTGACGGCTGGAAGTGCCGGTACAGATGATCATGCAGTCAGTAATGCTGGATTTACCGATAACATCAATGGCAATGATGTCTTGTGCTTTCAGGTCATCGACTTTATCGATAACAAAATCTTGGAGCGCTTTACCTTGCAAAGGTTCCCCCTGGGGATGTTGAAACGGGTTAGCTTGATGAAAACCTTCTGCTGCATGAGCGCAAACGCTGCGTGCAGGAGAGGGCTTTCAAAAAAGAGTGTATGTCGAAATACGGAGTTAATGCCGAAAAAACACGATGAATCAATTGATTACGTTCGTTATCGCCACAGCTATACCGCAAGCCGAAATTAAGCGGCGCAGTATACCACGCGTTACCCACGGGTGATATAAACCCACCTTACTGTGGCTCAAATCATTTAGTGTAAAGACTATTTGACTCAATATAGCGCTCAACGGCGTCCGGCACTAAATCGGCGAAACTTTTCCCCTCGTGCCGACGCTGGCGAATTTCAGTCGCCGAAATATCCAGCAGTGGGGTATTCGCCTGATAAATGAATCCGTGCGGCCGCTGTTTGAGTTTTGCCGCATCCTCGACGTGGTGTTGGTCATACCAACGTTGTAACTCAGGCGTATCCAGACGTTCAGCGTAACCCGGTCTTGCCATCACCAGCAGGTGACAAACGCGCAGTAAATCTTCCCAGCGATGCCACTTGTGCAGGGTCAGCAAAGAATCCTGGCCGATGATAAACGCCAGCGGGCGGTCAGCGCCATACTCTTTACGTAACGTTTCAAGTGTCACGATGCTGTAGGAAGGTGTGTCTACTTTTAGCTCACGATCGTCGACCGAAAACAGCGGATTTCCCTGCACCGCCAGCTCAACCATTTTCAGGCGCTGCTGGGCCGTGGCCTCTGGCTGCGGGCGATGCGGCGGGACATTATTAGGCAGTAGCACCACGCGGTCCAAATGGGCTTCTTTCGCCAATTGCTCAACCGGTTTGAGATGCCCGTAGTGAATAGGATCGAATGTGCCGCCAAACAGCGCCAACAGGGAGTCGCGAGACGAGGTGTCGTGGGTCATCAAAATACCTTCCTGGTTGATCACTGGCCGAGGTCGATAAAGCTCTCTGGCAGCGGCTTGCCGCAAAGCAGCATCGACAGGCTTTCAAGCTCAGGCCAGATGGATTGACCGTAGTCCTGTTTCAGCGTGATTTCCATTTTTGTCAGCAAATGCACCGCCTGTTGAAGTTGGCGCAAAGAGAGTCTTTGCAGAGCCTGTGTCACCAAGGTGCGGCGGTTTTGCCACACTTTGTATTGGTCGAACAGGGCGCGCAGCGGCGTGGTGTCCATCTTTCTTTTCAGCGTCAGCAGCATCAGCAGTTCACGCTGCAAGGTGCGCAGCAGGATAACCGGCTCGCTATCTTCTTGCTGGAGCTGGCGCAGAATGTGCCACGCGCGTTTGCTTTTACCGGCTAAAAGCGCGTCCAGCCAATGGAAGGGCGTGAAGTGCGCGGCGTCGTAAACCGCTTCTTCTACTCGCAACAGGGTCAGTTTGCCGTCGGGGTAGAGCAGGGAGAGGCGCTCGAGAGACTGGGCCAAGGCCAACAGATTCCCTTCGTAGCAATAGCAGAGCAACTGGTTGGCTGGCTCATCAAGCTCGAGGGATAACTCTTTGGCGCGCTTTGCCACCCAGCGCGGCAGCTGTGCCTGTTCTGGCGTCTGGCAGCTGACAAATACGCCGCGATCGCTCAGGGCTTTAAACCATGCGCTGTTTTCTTGGGCTTTAGTGAGCTTTGTTCCGCGCAGTACCAGCAGAATATCGTCGTGCAGCAGCTGGGTGAGTTTCACCAGTTGCTCACCCATCGGCGCGGGTGGACCATTCTCTGGCAGGATAAGTAACAGGGTTTGGCGCGAAGCGAACAGACTTAATGCCTGACAGATGCTGAAGATAGCATCCCACTCGGTATGGGCATCAAGGGTAAAGGTGTAGTGTTCTTCGAAAGCCGCCGCTTGGGCCGCTTTACGAATGCTGTCCTGACTTTCCTGGAGCAGCAGCGGATCGTTTCCACATAATAAATAACAAGCGCGCAGCCCCTCTCGGAGCTGCACGGCAAGTTGTTCAGGATAGAGTCGAATCATGGAGCCGTAGAACTGACCGGCTTAGGCGCGAACATGTCGCGGCCTGCTGCATTTTCCGCATCCTGCTTTTTCATCTCTTCTGCCGCAGATTGGGTTGTGATAACCACCGGCTCTGCATCCTTAACGGTTTCTGCCTGCTTCTCTTTTTCAGAAGCGTGGACGGTCAACAGTTTACGGATCAGCTGCTGGGAAGCCTGCGTACGCATTTCGCTGATAATGATGTCTTGCTCGTTATCCTTCGCCAGCGCCGTCAACGGGTTGTCGAAGAATGAACGGAATACGGTCACGTGGATAGGATAGAGATCCTTTCCTGGCAACAGCACCTGCGCGTTAACAGTCATCTGCATTTGGTACTCAGCGGTACGGCCATCCTGGAAGATGGAGGCAGTAGCCTGACTGATTTGTTCACCCAGTAGGCGCAGAGATGGAATATCTTTACGCTTTGAATCTTCCACAATGGTGACATTGTTCAGACGCAATTGCGTACGGACATCACGCGCCAGCGGCCCATACGGGTCACCACTGTCGAGCGTGATGGTTTTCATCTCTTCCGGCACGTCAGTAGTACCGCGCAGGTGGAAACCACAACCCGACGTCACCAGAACTACAGCACCCAATAACAGCATCAGTATACGATGTCGCACAACCCCTCCTTGACTCAACCTACAACTAGGTTAAGCAGTTTGCCTGGAACGTAGATGACTTTACGCACAGTCACGCCATCCAGATATTTAGCGACCAGATGTTCTTGTGCAGCACGCTCGCGTACTTGCTCTTCGGTAGCATCCGCAGCAACGGTAATTTTGCCACGCACTTTGCCGTTAACTTGCACAACCACCAGTTTAGAGTCTTCAACCATAGCTTGCTCATCAGCTTGTGGCCAAGGCGCAGTATCCACATCACCTTCACCGCCCAGTGTCTGCCAAAGGCTGAAGCACACGTGTGGAGTGAATGGATAGAGCATACGCACCACGGCCAGCAGCGCTTCTTGCAGCAGCGCGCGGTCTTGCTCGCTCTCTTGCGGCGCACGCCCCAGCTTGTTCATCAACTCCATCACGGCAGCAATCGCGGTGTTGAAGGTCTGACGGCGGCCGATATCATCGGTCACTTTGGCGATGGTTTTGTGCAGGTCGCGGCGTAAATCTTTCTGCGCTTCAGTCAGTGAAGCAGCGTCCAGAGCCACGGTCGCGCCTTTCTGCGTGTGTTCGAAGGCCAGTTTCCAGACACGTTTCAGGAAGCGGTTTGCCCCTTCAACGCCGGATTCTTGCCATTCCAGCGTCATTTCTGCTGGGGAAGCAAACATCATGAACAGACGAACGGTGTCCGCGCCGTATTTCTCAACCATCACCTGAGGGTCGATGCCGTTGTTTTTAGACTTGGACATCTTGCTCATGCCAGCATAAACCAGCTCGCGACCTTGTGGGTCAGTGGCTTTAACAATGCGGCCTTTCTCGTCACGCTCAACGGTAGCGTCTACCGGAGAAACCCAAACGCGCTCGCCGCCGTTGCCGGTGTAGTAGAAGGCGTCAGCCAGCACCATGCCTTGGCACAGCAGGCGTTTAGCAGGTTCGTCAGAGTTGACCAGACCGGCGTCGCGCATCAGTTTGTGGAAGAAGCGGAAGTACATCAGGTGCATGATGGCGTGTTCGATGCCGCCCACATATTGGTCCACTGGCAGCCAGTAGTTAGCCGCAGCCGGGTCCAGCATGCCTTGGTCATACTGCGGGCAGGTGTAGCGCGCGTAGTACCAAGAAGACTCCATAAAGGTGTCGAAGGTGTCGGTTTCGCGCAGGCCCGGCACGCCGTTGACCGTGGTTTTCGCCCACTCTGGGTCAGCTTTGATTGGGCTGGTGATGCCGTCCATGACCACGTCTTCCGGCAGAATAACCGGCAGTTGGTCTTCTGGCGTTGGGATCACGGTGCCATCTTCCAGCGTGATCATTGGGATTGGTGCACCCCAATAGCGCTGGCGTGAAACACCCCAGTCACGCAGGCGATAGTTCACCTTGCGCTCGCCCACGCCTAAAGCAACCAGCTTATCGGCGATGGCGTTGAAGCCTGCTTCGTGGCTCAGACCGTCAAATTCACCTGAGTTATACAAGGTGCCTTTTTCAGTCAGCGCTTCGGCAGTGACGTTTGGCTCTGTGCCGTCGGCGTTAAGGATAACGGGCACGATTGGCAGGTTGTATTTGGTTGCGAACTCCCAGTCACGCTGGTCGTGGCCCGGAACCGCCATCACGGCGCCGGTGCCGTATTCCATCAAGACAAAGTTAGCGACCCAAATTGCTACTTTCTTGCCCGTCAGCGGGTGAATAGCAAACAGGCCGGTGTCCATGCCACGTTTTTCCATGGTCGCCATTTCTGCTTCGGCAACTTTGGTATTGCGGCATTCGTCGATGAAATCAGCCAAGGCAGGGTTAGTCGCCGCAGCTTGTAAAGAGAGTGGGTGACCTGCTGCAACCGCAACGTAGGTCGCGCCCAGGAAGGTGTCAGGGCGTGTGGTGTACACGGTGACTTTCTCTTCACTGTTTTCGACGTCGAAGGTGATCTCAACGCCTTCAGAGCGGCCAATCCAGTTACGCTGCATGGTTTTGACCTGCTCAGGCCAGCTTTCCAGCGTATCCAAATCGTTAAGCAGTTGGTCGGCATAGGCAGTGATTTTAATGAACCACTGTGGAATTTCTTTGCGTTCCACCTTGGTATCACAACGCCAGCAGCAGCCGTCGATAACCTGTTCGTTAGCCAAAACGGTCAGGTCGTGCGGGCACCAGTTAACGGCAGAGGTCTTCTTATAGACCAAGCCTTTTTCGTACAGCTTGGTGAAGAACCACTGTTCCCAACGGTAGTAGTCAGGCTGGCAGGTCGCCAGTTCGCGATCCCAGTCATAGCCGAAGCCCAGCAGTTTTAGCTGGTTCTTCATGTATTCGATATTTTCGTAGGTCCACGGAGCTGGTGCAGTATTGTTTTTTACCGCAGCGCCTTCCGCCGGTAGCCCAAATGCGTCCCAACCAATTGGCTGTAGAACGTTTTTACCCAGCATACGCTGGTAGCGGGAGATCACGTCACCGATGGTGTAGTTACGTACGTGGCCCATATGTAGGCGGCCGGACGGGTATGGCAACATGGAGAGACAGTAGTACTTCTCTTTGCCAGGCTGCTCGGTAACTTTAAAGGTCTGCTTCTCTTGCCAGTGAAGCTGAACGTGTGACTCTATTTCTTCTGGGCGGTATTGCTCTTGCATGGCGGCCGGTGGTCCTGTGAGTGAAAACAGCTACGCCTGTAGCTCAAATAGTTTTAATCAAAAGATCCGCATAGCATAGCTGATAAGCGCCTGAGGCAACAACACCAAGCGCGTCGTCAGTGGGGATTTCTGCATGTTGCAGGGTGAATATTCTCAAAGTGCGAGGCATCTCGGGATATTGTCCGTACCGGATCAGTGATTTACGACTAAAATAAGTGACATGGCTCATGACTGAATGTTCGTTCACGTCGCTTTGACTTAGGGGAAATTATGAACAATGTCGCACAGTATTATCGCCAGTTAGTCAGCTCCTTAACCGAGCGTTTGCAAAATGGCGAAAGGGATGTGGATGCTTTGGTTCAGGATGCTCGCGAAACGTTGCAAAGAGAAGGCAAGCTGACCGATTTGCAAATTGAGCAATTAACCTACTCTGTTCGTCGCGATTTGCGCGAATTTGCCCGCAGCTACACGGAAAACCGACAGGTCACCGCGGTCGAAGACACCGAGGAAGACAGCGTCTTCATGCGCATCATTAAAGAGAGCCTGTGGAAAGAGCTGGCGGACATGACCGACAAAACCCAGCTTGAATGGAAAGAGGTGTTCAAGGACGTCAATCACCACGGGGTTTATCACAGTGGTGAAGTGGTCGGGCTGGGCAATCTGGTGTGTGAAAACTGCCACTTTACGCTGGCGGTTTATACCCCAGAAGTACTGAGCAAGTGCCCGAAATGCAATGGCACCGAGTTCACCCGCAAGGCGTTTGAGCCTTAATCTCTCATCTGCATAAAGCTACATAAACAAAAACCGCCAGCATTGGGCTGGCGGTTTGTTAAAAGCGAAAAGCAGATCTGATTAGTGGAGGATCTTCGCTAAGAAGTCGCGCGCACGATCAGATTCTGGATTGTTGAAGAAATCGTCTTTATTGCGATCTTCAACGATTTTGCCTTCATCCATGAAAATCACGCGGTTTGCCACTTTGCGAGCAAAGCCCATTTCGTGGGTCACCACCATCATGGTCATGCCTTCGTTCGCCAGTTCAACCATCACGTCCAGCACTTCGTTGATCATCTCTGGGTCAAGGGCTGAGGTTGGTTCATCAAACAGCATGGCAATCGGGTCCATACACAGTGCACGGGCGATAGCCACGCGCTGCTGCTGGCCGCCAGAAAGCTGGCCGGGGAATTTATTGGCGTGAGCCGATAACCCGACGCGATCCAGCAGTTTCAGGCCCTTGTCTTTCGCCGCGGCTTTATCACGCTTCAAGACTTTGACCTGCGCCAGAGTCAGGTTGTCGATGATAGACAGGTGCGGGAACAGCTCGAAATGCTGGAACACCATGCCGACTTTGGCACGCAGCTGCGCCAGATTGGTTTTCTTGTCATTGACCGGCGTACCGTTGACCAGAATGTCACCTTTCTGCACGGGCTCCAGCCCGTTCACGGTTTTGATAAGCGTTGACTTACCTGAACCTGAAGGACCGCATACCACCACAACTTCACCTTTTTTAACGTCGGTGCTGCAATCGGTCAGCACCTGGAAGTGACCATACCATTTAGAAACATTCTTCAGTGAAATCATGAAACTGTCCTTTTCTTCAAATAACGCACCAGCATGGAAGCGGAAAGGCTGATAACAAAATAGATAGCGCCGGCGAACAGCACCATTTCGACTAAGGTACCGTCGCGGTCGCCGATGTTAGAGGCGCTGCGGAAGAAGTCTGCCAGACCGAGCACGTACACCAGCGAAGTATCTTGGAACAATACAATCGCCTGAGTCAGCAGCAGTGGCACCATCGCGCGGAATGCCTGAGGCAGAATAACCAGTTTCATGGCTTGCCATTGGGTCATCCCCAAGGCCAGCGCAGCGGAGGATTGGCCGCGGGCGATACTGATTATCCCGGCACGAATAATTTCAGAGTAATAGGCCGCTTCGAACAGGGCGAAAGCCACCATCGCTGAAATCAAACGAATGTCGGTTTTAGGTGACAGGCCCAGCACCTTTTGCAGGAAACTTGGCACAATCAGGTAGAACCACAACAGCACCATCACCAGTGGAATGGCACGGAAAATGTTCACGTAGGCGGTGGCGAACCAGCTGATCGGTTTGAACGATGATAGGCGCATTACCGCCAGCAGCGTGCCCCAAAGAATACCCACCACGATAGCAATGGCGGTGATTTCCAACGTAACCAGCATGCCTTGCCATAAGTACGGCAGGCCGGGGCCGATAGAACTCCAGTCGAATTCATGCATGATTATTTACCTCCCATGTTGCCCGGCAGGCGGACTTTGCGTTCTACAAAATGCATCAGCAGCATGATCACTGCATTGATGAGCACGTAGGCAACAGTAATGGCAGTAAATGACTCATAAGCGTGCGCGGAGTAATCCAGCAGTTTCCCAGCCTGTGCCGCCATGTCCACCAAACCAATGGTGGAAGCGATTGCGGAGTTCTTCACCAAGTTGACCATTTCAGAGGTCATTGGTGGAACAATCACGCGATAAGCATTCGGCAGCAGCACATAACGATAGGTTTGCGGCAGGGTCAGGCCCATGGCCAAACCGGCGTTGCGCTGGCCGCGAGGCAGTGACTGAATCGCAGCACGAACCTGCTCACAGACACGCGCTGCGGTGAACAACCCGAGGCAGATAACGGATGAGGAGAAGAACTGCACGTTTGGCGGAAGTTCGGATTTAAACCATGTGCCAATGCTTTCCGGCAGCAGTTCTGGCACCACCAGATACCACGTAAAGAATTGGACGATCAGCGGTACGTTACGGAACAGCTCAACGTAGCAGGTGCCGATACCCGAGAGAAAACGGTTGGGGACGGTACGCAAGATACCGAACAGAGAGCCGACAAAGAAAGCGATAACCCAGGCGCACAGTGACAGTGCGACGGTGACCTGAAATCCATTCCAAATCCAGCCAAGATAAGTGGTATTCCCGAAGGGGGCTTGTTGCAGAAAAATGCCCCAGTTCCAATCTATAGACATAAAAACTCCATAATGCGCGTGAACGCAACCCTACTGAGTGATGACGAACCAATCCCATGCTGATTGACGCAAAAATGCGAGGTGGGGAACGACCACCCCGCATTCCGGTCTTGCTGCCTTTGCAGGCTGTCATCACAAGGCTGGTGGACCAGCCCTTTATTTCCCCTCGGCAATTGCACTGCAATCACGTTGGGGTCTTCCCGTCTGTCTTATTATCTGACTACGAAACTTACAGCGCTTTGTCGTTAGGCGCTTTGAACAGAGCTTGCATGTCGTCTGACAGTTCGAAGTTCATGTTCAGGTTTTTCGGAGGAATAGGCTGCTTGAACCACTTATCAAACCATTTGGCAGCTTCGCCAGAAGTTTGGGTTTGCGCGATGGTGTCATCGACCAGCGTTTTAAAGCCAGCGTCATCTTTACGCAGCATACAGCCGTAAGCTTCTTTGGATTGAGGCGTGCCGACGATGACCCAGTCATCAGGCTTTTTAGCTTTAGCACGTTCGCCAGCCAGCAGGGCGTCATCCATCATGAAGGCGACAGCGCGGCCAGTTTCCAGCGTACGGAAGGAGTCACCGTGGTCTTTCGCACTGATAATGCGCAGGCCCAGTTTCTTCTCTTCATTCAGCTTGTTCAGCAGGATTTCAGAGGTTGTCCCTGAAGTTACTACAACGGTTTTGCCTTTCAGGTCATCGAAATCTTTAATTTCGGAGCCTTTTTTCACCAGCAGACGGGTGCCGATGATGAAGATGGTGTCAGAGAAAGCCGCTTGTTGCTGGCGCTCTGCGTTGTTGGTGGTTGAGCCACACTCAAAATCGTAAGTGCCGTTTTGCAGCAGTGGAATACGGTTTTGCGAAGTGATTGGCATCAGTTTGACTTGCAGATTAGGCAAGTTCAGTTTTTTCTTCACTGCTTCAACGATGGCGTTGGAGTAGTCCTGAGAGTAACCCACCACTTTTTGATTATTATCGTAATAAGAAAATGGCACAGAAGACTCACGGTGACCGACGACGATAACGCCGTTATCTTTGATTTTCTTCAGGGTACCGTTCAGGTCTTCTGCATGGGCTACGCTACTTGCTGCCAAGCCTGCCAGCAGTACCGATAACGCCAATTTGCGCATTTGCATTGTCCAACTCCTTTGCTGTCGTTAAAGATCCACACCGAGGGATCAGGAAGCACTTATGAATCGTAAAGCTCATAGCCAATTCGAACTTACTCAGCTTCGAAAATAGCTGAATGTGAAGATAATGAAACCACAATGTTTCTTTTTTGAGACGAGACACGCACCAAATTAATGCAATAAAACATTCATGCACCACGTATGAGTATGTTTTTTAAACGTTTGGTTCCACTATGGTGCACTGCCTCAGCAAAAATAAGTAAAAGGATAGCTTTCATAGAGATAAAGCAATAAACGTGCCAGTGAGGGGATTGTTTAGGGGAATTAGCGGCAAAAAAAACGGGCGCCGTTTGGCACCCGTAGAGGAGATATTGCGAAGGGTTATTGGCGCTTATGCCGCTGATTCAGGAACAGCGAGACGCCCGCCAGCAGCAGCGTGAGGATCCACGTCGGCCACCAGCCAAAGCGCGCATAAGGCGTAATGCCGGTGGTTGGCGTCACTTCCACATTCAGCACCTGACGCGTAAATTGCGGCAATTCAGCAATCATATCGCCATTAGCATCAACCGCCGCAGTCACGCCATTGTTGGTGCTACGCAGCAGAGGGCGGCCCAATTCTAAGGCGCGCATGCGGGCCATCTGGAAGTGCTGCCACGGGCCGATTGAGTGACCGAACCACGCATCGTTAGAGATAGTCAGCAGGAAATCAGTGTCAGGCTGGAAGTTATCCCGAACCTGCTCGCCAAAGACGATTTCATAGCAGATGGCAGTGGTCAGATTCATGCCGCTCACCATCAATGGCTTCTGCACATAGTCGCCGCTGCTCAGACCCGACATTGGCAAGTCAAAGAACGGAGCTAATGGGCGCAGAATGGCTTCCAGCGGAACAAATTCGCCGAAAGGCACCAGATGGTGTTTATCAAAACGGTTGCTGTCCGGGTAGCGGTAAGGCTTATCGCCGCCGAGCACAATGGCGCTGTTATACACGTGCATATCCTGACTGGTGCGGCGCGCATCAATGATGCCGGTCACCAGCTGGGAGCCTTGCGAACGGTACAGGTCATCCATCATGGTCAGGAACTGCTGCTGGTCTGATTCAATGTCCGAAATCGCTGATTCCGGCCAGATAATCATCTTCGCTTTACCTAAATAAGGCCGACTAAGGTCCATATAGGTTTGCAGCGCGCTGACTAAGGCTTTCGGATCCCACTTCATGGACTGCGGGATGTTGCCCTGCACCAGCGCCACGTCGACTTTCTTCTGCTCTTGTGGCTGATACCAGTGCACGCCGCGCAGTGACAGGGGCAGCAGCAGTAAGGCTAACGCCACCACCGCCGCAACCACTTTACGTTGATAGACCGCGTAAACCAGCAAGCCGCTGATGGAGGTCAGTAGCAGAGTGATGCTGTCGACACCGGCAATAGGCGCCAAACCTTTCAGCGGGCCATCAATCTGGCTGTAGCCAAATTGCAGCCATGGGAAGCCGGTGAGCACCCAACCACGCAGGAACTCGGTGATTTGCCACAGGGCAGGGGCGGCCAGAGCCAGCTTCCACCAAGTGGTTTTAGGCCACAGCCGCGCCAGCAAACCGGCGAACAGCATGGTGTAAAGCGACAAGTAACAAGCCAGCAGCACAACTAAAAACAGGTTGATGGCTTCCGGCATGCCGCCAAAGGTGGCGATGCTGACATACACCCAGTTTACGCCGCTGCCAAACAGGCCCATCCCCCAGAAGAAGCCTATCCACGCGGCCTGTGCCGGACGGCGATCAAGCGTGAGAGCGAATAAACCAAACAGGGAGACCAGTGCCGCAGGCCAGTGATCGTAAGGGGAGAAGGCAAGGGTGCCACAGGCACCGAATAAGAGCGCCAGCAGGATGCGAACCCGCTGGCGTTGGTATAAAGAGGCAATTGCCATGGAGTAATTATTCTTCCAATATCGGTTGCGGCGCGTCGTCCGGTATTTTTACGTGAACCTGAATAATACGTCGGCTGTCGGCCATGGCAACTTTGAACAGGTAACCGTCAATTTCAATGGTTTCGCCACGAGCGGGCAAATGACCAAAGGACTGCATTACCAAGCCACCAATGGTATCGACTTCATCGTCGCTGTAGCTGGTCTGGAAGACTTCGTTAAAGTCCTCGATAGGAGCCAGCGCGCGGACGGTATAGGTGTGGCGGCTGAGTTGGCGAATATCCAAATCTTCCGCTTCGTCATACTCGTCATCGATTTCACCCACGATAAGCTCAAGGATGTCTTCGATAGTCACCAAGCCAGATACGCCGCCGAACTCGTCGACCACGATAGCCATATGGTAACGCTGTGAGCGGAACTCCTTCAGCATGCGGTCAACGCGCTTGCTTTCCGGCACCACCACGGCGGTTCTCAATACTTTATCAATGCTGAAGGGTTCGGATTCTGTGCGCATAAACGGCAACAGGTCCTTGGCCATCAGGATGCCTTCAATGTGGTCCTTATCCTCGCTGATCACAGGGAAGCGTGAATGCGCTGACTCTATAATGACGTCAAGACACTCTTCCAGCGGCTGGTTGCGTTTAAGCGTGATCATTTGCGAACGTGGGATCATGATGTCACGAACGCGCTGCTCGGCGATATCCATCACGCCTTCCAGCATGTCACGGGTATCGGGATCGATCAGGTCGTTTTGTTCGGAATCACGGATCAGCTCGACCAGATCGCCACGGTTTTTGGGTTCACCGTGAAATAACTGGCTGAGAATAAGGGAAAAGAAGCCCTTCTTGGGACTGGGGCTATCACTATTTTGTGAATGGTCATCGCTCATGGCGTTTGGTTAAATTTACTCATATAAAGGGAAATAATGACTAGCAAAAACGGAGGTCCCCCAAGGCTTATGGCGATGGGGGAGGCGGTAGCGCTAGTCTCGAATGTCGTCTTTGGCGTCATCTTCAATGAAAATATACGGGTCCGGATAACCCAGACTCTGCATAATTTCTATCTCGATGGACTCCATTTCTTCGGCTTCTTCATCGACGATGTGGTCATACCCTAGCAGATGCAGACTGCCGTGAACAACCATATGCGCCCAATGCGCCAGCAGTTCTTTTTGCTGCTCCTGAGCTTCTTTTTCAACCACCTGACGGCAGATGACCAGATCACCCAGCAGAGGCAATTCCATACCCGGCGGAGCTTCGAACGGGAAGGATAACACGTTGGTCGATTTGTCTTTACCACGATAAGTCATATTCAGCTCGTGACTTTCCGCTTCATCTACCAGACGGATAGTCACTTCTGACTCTTCCTGAAACTGTGGCAGGACGACGTCCAGCCATTTTTGGAAATCACTTTCCGTGGGTAAACCCTCGCTGTTTTCACACGCGATTTGCAAATCGAGAATAACCTGAGTCATTGATTAACCTGTTGTGACGACGGCTGATGAGATTCCTGACGACGTTGTTCAGCAATGGCATCGCGACGTTTTTGATCTTCTTCTTCCCAAGCCTCATAGGCTACCACGATACGGGCTACCACGGGATGACGAACCACGTCTTCGCTATGGAAGAAATTGAAACTAAGTTCATCAACCGACGAAAGCACTTCGATAGCATGGCGCAGGCCAGACTTCTGGTGACGCGGCAGGTCAATCTGCGTGACGTCGCCGGTGATCACGGCTTTGGAGTTAAAACCAATACGCGTCAGGAACATTTTCATCTGTTCAATCGAGGTGTTTTGGCTTTCATCCAAAATAATAAAGGCATCGTTGAGTGTGCGACCGCGCATGTAAGCCAGCGGGGCGACTTCAATCACGTTGCGCTCAATTAGCTTTTCGACTTTCTCAAAGCCGAGCATTTCGAACAGCGCGTCATACAGCGGGCGCAGATAAGGGTCAACTTTCTGGCTGAGGTCACCCGGCAGGAAGCCCAGTTTCTCACCGGCTTCAACAGCAGGGCGGGTCAGCAGAATGCGGCGCACGTCTTGACGCTCAAGAGCATCGACGGCTGCTGCCACGGCGAGATAGGTTTTACCCGTACCCGCAGGCCCGATACCAAAGGTGATATCGTGGTCGAGAATGTTGGCAATGTACTGCGCCTGATTTGGCGTGCGTGGCTTCACCATGCCGCGCTTGGTCTTGATGATCACCGCTTTACCGTAGTCAGGAACGCTCTCGGCGGTCTGCTCCAGCACGCGGCTCTCTTTGATGGCCAGATGGATTTGCTCAGGATCGATATCCTGAATCTCTCCCCGTAACGGCGCGGTATCGACGTATAAATCACGCAGAATATTGACCGCGGCGGTCACAGGCAGACTTTTTCCTACCAGTTTAAAGGCGTTATCACGACGGTTGATTTCGACGCCCAACCGACGCTCCAGTTGCTTGATGTTGTCATCAAACGGCCCGCACAGGCTCAGCAAACGCTGATTGTCTTCAGGCTCTAGCAAAATCTCTTGTGTTACAACGTTCAAACTTTTCCTCTGGGCCACGAAGGACCTGTTGATGTGTCTGACTTTTGTCGTCTTAGCTGGCGCTTTTCACACCAATAAAACTCACAATACCTTGGTTAATAATACATGCCCTTGGCAAAATATGCCTTGTTAGCCACGGGATGGCGTACACCTTAGTGACAATATGCGGCCTGTCTCGAAAAATTAAACCTTATCGCTGTTGTGAAAGGGAAATTTTCGACTAAAAACTGTAAAAACAAACAGGACGCCGAAGCGTCCTGTTGCGGGATCTAAGCCTTTACGGGCGACCAGATTATGGCTGGTAAAGACCCACGCCAATCTCATTCTCTTTGCGAGTACGGGCAATGACCGACTGTGGGGATTCGTGCAGACGCAGCGCCATCTGGTCTTCCGTACGCACCACCACGCCGCGCAGCGAGTTGGCATAAACATCAACGATTTCAACGTCGACGAACTTGCCAATCATGTCCGGCGTGCCTTCGAAGTTCACCACGCGGTTGCATTCGGTGCGCCCGGTCAGCTCCATAATGCTCTTGCGCGACGTGCCTTCGACCAGAATCCGCTGCACCGTGCCCAGCGTTGCGCGGCTAAAGCGCACCACCTGCTGAGTAATGCGGTCTTGCAAGATTTGCAGGCGCTGTTTCTTCTCTTCGAGGCTGACGTCATCCACCATGTCCGCCGCTGGCGTACCGGGGCGAGGGGAGTAGATGAAGCTGAAACTGACGTCGTAATTCACTTCGGCAATCAGCTTCATGGTCTTCTCGAAATCGTCGTTGGTTTCGCCGGGGAAGCCAATGATGAAGTCGGAACTCATATGAATATCAGGGCGCACCGCGCGCAGTTTGCGGATGATAGCCTTGTACTCCAGCACGGTGTGCGGGCGTTTCATCATGGTCAGAATGCGATCCGAGCCACTCTGGATCGGCAAATGCAGGAAGCTCACCAGCTCAGGGGTGTCTTTGTACACCTCGATGATATCGTCGGTGAACTCGACCGGATGGCTGGTGGTGAAGCGGATGCGGTCAATGCCGTCGATTGCCGCCACTAGGCGCAGTAACTCTGCGAAGCTGCAAACGCCGCCGTCATAGGTCGCGCCGCGATAGGCGTTGACGTTCTGCCCGAGCAGATTGACTTCGCGCACGCCCTGAGCAGCCAATTGGGCGATTTCGAACAGCACGTCGTCACTTGGGCGGCTGACTTCTTCACCACGGGTGTAAGGCACCACGCAGAAGCTACAGTACTTGTTGCAGCCTTCCATAATAGAGACGAACGCCGTTGGGCCTTCGGCACGCGGCTCTGGCAGGCGGTCGAATTTTTCGATTTCTGGGAAGCTGATATCGACGATAGGGCTTTTGGTGCCGCGAACGTGATTAATCATCTCCGGCAGGCGATGTAGGGTCTGCGGGCCGAAGACCACGTCGACGCAAGGCGCGCGCTGGCGCAGCATTTCACCTTCTTGCGACGCCACGCAGCCACCCACGCCAATAATGACGTCAGGGTTCTTCTTCTTGAGTAATTTCCAGTGGCCCAGCAGGCTGAACACTTTTTCCTGAGCCTTTTCCCGAATAGAACAGGTGTTCAGCAACAGAATATCTGCTTCTTCAGCGACGTCGGTCAGCTGATAACCGTGTGTACTTTCGAGCAGGTCGGCCATTTTAGATGAATCGTATTCATTCATCTGGCAGCCCCAGGTCTTTATGTGCAGTTTTTTAATCATCGACTTGTCATTACTCAATGCGGGTAGAAAAGCGTTATATCTGTGTCCGTCCTGAAGAGCAGAACCAAGGGCTCGGGCGACGGTGACGTTCAGGGGGCGTATTGTAAACCCTCGCTCCTGTGGTGACCAGTGCAGTTAAACAGCTTAGGTTCTGATACCGACATAAAAATCCGGTATCATTCAGCTAATGAATTCCATTATCAAGCTGGATGAAAATGAACCATTCTGAAAAATCCTTTGATGCGGTCGTGGTTGGCGGCGGCATGGTAGGGGCTGCGGCGGCGCTTGGGCTGGCTCAGCAGGGCCTTAGCGTGGCTTTGATTGAGAACCAACGCCCGGCAGAATTCGACCCGCTTGCGGCGATAGATCTGCGCATTTCGGCCATTGGCTGCGCCTCAGTGCGTTTCCTGCAAAGCCTTGGCGCGTGGTCCGCTATCGAAAGCATGAGATTGACGCCGTATCGCCGTCTGGAAACTTGGGAGAACGAGGGTTCTGAAGTGCGTTTCGACGCCTCCTCGCTCGGTTTGTCAGAACTGGGCTTTATGGTTGAGAACCGCGTCTTGCAGCTCGGCCTGTGGCAGCAGTTTGATGCGTTGCCCAATCTGACTCTGTTTTGCCCATCCAAGCTTCGTCATCTGTTGCAGCACGATGATAAAAGCTGGTCATTGCAGCTGACGACGGGAGAAGTGCTGAAAACGCAGCTGGTGGTTGCCGCCGATGGCGCGAACTCGCTGGTGCGTCAGCTGGCGGGGATTGGCGTCGATGGCTGGCAGTATCGCCAGAACTGCATGCTAATTAATGTGGAAACGGCTTCAGCCGACCAAGACACCACTTGGCAGCAATTTTACCCTTCTGGCCCAAGAGCCTTCTTGCCGCTGTCTGGCCATAACGCCTCATTAGTGTGGTATGACAGCCCGCAGCGTATTCGCTATCTCCAGACGTTGAATATGAAACAGCTGACGGATGAGGTCAGCAAAGCCTTCCCGAGCCGCTTAGGGCCGGTGAAGGCGCTTTCTTCGGGTTCATTCCCATTGGTGCGCCGCCACGCGCAGAGTTACGTGCTGCCGGGGCTGGTATTGGTCGGGGACGCCGCGCACACCATCAATCCGCTGGCCGGGCAGGGCGTTAACTTGGGCTATCGCGACGTGGAGGCTTTGCTCGACGTGGTGAACAAAGCGCGCGAACGCGAAGAGAAATGGTTCGAAGAGCGCGTATTGTTAAGATATCAACGCCAACGCCGTCTGGATAACCTACTGATGCAGAGCGGTATGGACCTGTTCTACACCGCCTTCAGTAATGACTTAGCGCCAGTCAAGATCTTGCGCAATCTGGCCCTGATGACCGCCCAACGCGCAGGCGCACTCAAAACCAAAGCGTTGAAATATGCGTTAGGAATTTAGTCGAGCTAGAGTTTGTGTGGGTTGAGCTGTCCCCAAAATCATTCGAGTTGCAGTCAGGCGGCAAGTGAGGGTATCCCGATAAGCTTACATCAGTAAGTGATTCGGGTACCCGAGCGCAGCCAACGCATGTGCAGCTTGAAGTATGAAGGGGAAGTTGTTTTCAATAAGACAAAAAAGCAAAAAGCCCGCCGAAGCGAGCTTTTCTAAATATGGCTGGGGTGCCAGGATTCGAACCTGGGTATGCTGGTATCAGAAACCAGAGCCTTACCGCTTGGCGACACCCCAAAAGAACTGCTTTACTAAAACACTCATGCAGACAATAAAATGGTGGCTACGACGGGATTTGAACCTGTGACCCCATCATTATGAGTGATGTGCTCTAACCAGCTGAGCTACGTAGCCAAATTTTACTGACTTAACTCTAAAACTCAAGCGCTGATTTGATTAACTTAATAATAAATTTCAATCGCTTGCCAATAAGAAGTATGGCTGGGGTACCTGGATTCGAACCAGGGTATGCTGGTATCAAAAACCAGTGCCTTACCGCTTGGCGATACCCCAATAAAAACTACTTCATATTGTATTTTTCATGCAATATCAAAGATAAAACAAGAAAAATGGCTGGGGTACCAGGATTCGAACCTGGGAATGCTGGTATCAAAAACCAGTGCCTTACCGCTTGGCGATACCCCAACTGTGCTTACCGATATCAGGAAATGGTGCGGGAGGCGAGACTTGAACTCGCACACCTTGCGGCGCTAGAACCTAAATCTAGTGCGTCTACCAATTTCGCCACTCCCGCATGAAAAAAGTTTGGTGGCTACGACGGGATTCGAACCTGTGACCCCATCATTATGAGTGATGTGCTCTAACCAACTGAGCTACGTAGCCATCTTTTTTCTTGCAACCTTCATCGGCGTTGCGGGGCGCATTATGCGTAGTTGGCCGTTTTGCGTCAACCACTTTTTTGACGAAAAATGTCTTAGAGCAATCATTTGTCTGGCTTATGACCAGTGTGGCGATAAATTCAGCAAAACACGTTATTTTTATTGGCTTTTGTGACGAAAAAACGGGCCATAGCAGGCCCGTTAATCGAAAATAAAATCCGGTTATTTCTGCAAATTAGTAGGCAGACTGGTGAACGCCTACAGCACGACCGGACGGATCGTTCATGTTTTTGAAGGATTCATCCCACTCAATCGCCTTCGCAGAAGAACAGGCTACCGACGGGCCACCCGGAACGCACTCTGCTGCACTTGGTACTGGGAACAGCTCTTCAAAAATGGTGCGGTACAGATAAGCTTCTTTCGAACCCGGCGTGTTATACGGGAAGCGGAAATGTGCAGTTTCGAGCTGTTGGTCGGTAATTTGCTGTCCAGCGACCTCTTTTAAGGTGTCAATCCAGCTATAACCTACGCCGTCGGAGAACTGTTCTTTCTGACGCCATGCCACGCTGTGTGGCAGGTAAGACTCAAAACACTCGCGCAGGATGTGTTTTTCCATCTTGCCGTTGCCGCACATCTTATCTTTCGGGTTGATGCGCATCGCCACGTCGAGGAACTTCTTGTCGAGGAACGGCACGCGTGCTTCAACGCCCCATGCTGACATCGCTTTGTTGGCGCGAGCACAGTCATACATGTGCAGGGCCAGCAGCTTACGCACGGTCTCTTCGTGGAACTCTTTGGCGTTCGGCGCTTTGTGGAAATAGAGGTAGCCGCCCAACACTTCGTCAGCACCTTCGCCGGACAACACCATCTTGATACCCATCGCTTTGATTTTACGCGACATCAGGTACATCGGGGTTGAAGCACGGATGGTGGTCACGTCGTAGGTTTCGATGTGATAAATCACGTCACGAATGGCGTCCAGACCTTCCTGCACGGTGAAGTGAATTTCATGGTGCACGGTGCCCAAATGGTTAGCCACGGCCTGTGCAGCGCGCAGGTCAGGAGAACCTTCAAGGCCGACGGCGAAGGAGTGCAGCTGTGGCCACCACGCTTCGCTTTGGTCTTTATCTTCGATACGGCGACCGGCGAATTTCTTGGTAATGGCAGAAATTACCGAGGAATCCAAACCGCCTGACAGCAACACGCCATAAGGCACGTCGGACATCAAATGGCTTTTCACTGACTCTTCCAGCGCGTCGCGCAGCGCGGCGGCGTCGGTTGGGTTGTCTTTGACGTTGTCGTAATCGAACCAGTCGCGACGGTAGTATTCGCGGATTTGGCCCTCTTTGCTCCACAGGAAGCTGCCCGCCGGGAATTCCTGAATGGTGCGGCACACCGGCACCAGCGATTTCATCTCAGAAGCGACGAACAGGTTGCCGTGCTCATCATGACCATAATAAAGAGGGATGATGCCCAAATGGTCGCGGCCAATCAGGTAGGCGTCTTTTTCTGTGTCATACAGAATGAAGGCGAACATGCCTTGCAGCTCGTCGAGGAACTCTGGACCTTTCTCCTGATAAAGCGCGAGGATCACTTCACAGTCAGATTCGGTCTGGAACTCATAACGGTGGCCTAACTCAGCGCGCAGTGCCTGATGGTTGTAAATTTCACCGTTAACGGCCAATACGTGGGTGTGCGCGGCGTTGTACAGCGGCTGTGCGCCGTTGTTGACGTCGACAATCGACAGACGCTCGTGGCAAAGAATGGCTTTGTCGCTAGCGAAAACGCCAGACCAATCCGGGCCGCGATGGCGCATCAGACGGGACAACTCCAACGCTTTCTTACGCAACTCAGCGGAGTCGGTCTTGATATCGAGCACACCGAAAATTGAACACATATCTGTTTCTCCTGACCACTTATAAACGATTATTTTGTTGTGTTTGCTTTGCGCTTTGCCGATTTCTCATTAAAGGTTCGGCTTTACTGCGCGGTTGATTAAGAAAATGCGACAAAACCCCTCATCTGTGCAAGTGGTTTAGCATTCTTCTGAAAAATAGTTGTTGAGGTAGGTCAGATCTTTGATGGATTTTCAGTTTAGGGCTATTTAAATTGCGGAATATGCAATTTTTCTCGCTGATTTGAGCTGTGGGCAAAAATGGGGAATGAAAAGAAAATAGCAACAAGTGGCAGAAGTCCGTCTGGCCGAATGACCAGACGTGAGAAAGCAGGGGGGAGCGGGTGAAACTAGATAATGTCGATATCAGCGACAGAAGGGTAGATCCACGTTGGGCGGAATGGCATCTCTTCGACATCATTCAGGGTAGACACGCCTGAGAGCACTAGGATGGTATCCAGACCTGCTTGGAAGCCCGCCAGAATGTCCGTGCGCAGGTTATCGCCGACAATTACCGTTTCTTCCGAATGGCCCTGCATTTTGTTCAGCGCAGAGCGAATGATCCACGGGCTTGGCTTGCCGACATAGAAAGGCTTACGGCCAGTGATTTTTTCAATCGGGGCGCACAACGCACCACAGGCTGGCGAGAAGCCGTGACCGTGGCTATCCGGGTTAGTAGCAATAAAGCGCGCGCCGTTGGCGACGAAGAAGGCGGCTTTATGGATCATATCCCAATTATACGAGCGGGTTTCGCCGACGATAACAAAATCAGGATTGATATCAGTGATGGTAAAGCCTGCTTTATAAAGCTCGTGAATTAATGCGCCTTCGCCCACGACATAGGCTTTCTTGCCTTCCTGACGCTTCAAAAAGTCAGCTGTCGCCATGGCGGAGGTGTAAAAAGCACTTTCAGGGACGTCCAGCCCGGCGGCGGTAAAGCGGTTCGCTAAATCCTGCGCGGTCTGAGAAGGGTAGTTGGTCAGCACAACCAGCGGCATGCCCTGTTCCTGAATGCGTGCGAGGAACAGATCTGCACCTGGGACCGGCGTATTGTCATGAAGCAGCACGCCGTCGATATCACAAATTACGTTTTTTAAAGTCATAGGTCCCTAATCCAATCCATTCTGGCAATCCCGAACTATAGCACGGCTTAATTTTCCATCAGACGTTGTAACAGCACGCCATTGAGCATAGCCCGTTTGACCAGCGCGAAAGCGCCGATAGCAGACTGATGGTTCAACTCTGATTTCACCACCGGCAAGTTGCGGCGGAAGTCTTTCAATACCTGAGTGTTAATGCAGCTTTGAATGGCTGGCAACAGGACTTTTTCTGCCTCGGTAATTTCCCCGGCAATCACCACTTTCTGTGGGTTGAACAGGTTAATCGCGATAGCGACGCTTTTGCCCAACTGGCGCCCGACGTGTTCAATCACTTCACAGGCCAAGCCGTCGCTGCGGTTCGCCGCTTTGCAAATCGCGGTTATAGAGCAGTCTTCGAGACTTAATTTGCTCGGATAACCTTGGGTGAGCAGGGCGCGCACACGGTTCTCAATGGCTGAGTTGGCGGCGACGGTTTCTAAGCAGCCGAAGTTACCGCAGTGGCAGCGCTCGCCCAGCGGGTCTATCTGTATATGGCCGATTTCGCCCACGTTGCCATTACTGCCGAGGAAAATTTGCCCATTGACGATGATCCCTGCGCCCGTACCGCGGTGTAAACGAACCAAAATGGAGTCCTGACAGTCGCGCGTTGCCCCAAAATAGTGCTCCGCCAAGGCTAAACTGCGGATATCGTGGCCGACAAAGCTGGTGACTTTGAACTTCTCTTCCAGCACATCGACCAGTTTCCAGTTGCCCACGCTGATATGCGGCATGTAGCGCACGATACCTTTATTAGGGTCAACCAGCCCCGGCAGGATAACCGAGATAGCAATCAGCTCGCGGATCTTGCGCTGGTGAAGCTCCATAAACTCGACAATGGCTTTAATCAGCGCATTCTCCAGCGTCTCTTGGGTGCGTTCCGGCAGGGCGTAGTGGTGTTCGGCGATAGACTTCGCGCTGAGATCATACAGCGTGATAGTAGCGTCATTGCGCCCAAGGCGGACGGCAATAGTATGGAAGGGGCGGGTTTCGGTGATAATCGAAATAGCGCGGCGGCCCCCGGTGGAAGCCTGTTGATCCACTTCTTTGATCAACCCGCGCTCTAAAAGCTGGCGAGTAATTTTGGTGACGCTGGCGGGTGCCAACTGGCTTTGATCTGCAATTTGAATGCGAGATATGGGCCCGTGCTGATCAATCAGGCGGTAAACCGCCGCGCCGTTTAACTGCTTTACCAGATCAACGTTGCCGATTTGTGCCTGTCCGTCAGTCGTCATCAATACTTTTATCCGCTCAATTAAACTTCGTCACCATTAACGATAGTTTTCGTGATTTTGAAATCATGGGTGAAGGCCGTCAGGTTGGCGACTTTACCGGCTTCAATACTGCCCAGAAGCGAGTCCACGCCAATCGCACGTGCGGCATACAGGGTTGCCATGCGCAGTGCTTCGTCCAGAGCTATACCAACATGCTCAACGCTGTTTTGTACAGCTTCGATCATGGTTAGCGCTGAACCGCTCAGTACCCCGTTCTCATCAACACAGAGTCCGTCACGATAGTATATTGTTTTGCCTGCGAAAATGAACTCTTGAATGTCGGCACCGGCTGGCGCAGTCGCGTCAGTCACCAGCACCAGTTTGTCACCTTTGAGTTTCTTCGCGTTACGCACATTCGCCCACGCGACGTGATGACCGTCGACGATGATGCCGGTATAAACTTCTGGCGTATCAAAAATCGCGCTGACCAAGCCCGGCTGGCGGCCAGTAATGGCTGGCATGGCGTTGAACAGGTGCGTGGTGAAGGTGATACCCGCCGCGAAGCCTTTGCGCGCTTCTTCATAAGTGGCGTTAGAATGGCCGCCAGAAACGATGATGCCCGCGTCGCGCAGTTGGCGAATATACTTATCTTCCGCTTGCTCAGGTGCCAGCGTCACTTTAGTGATCACATCCGCATTAGCACACAGATAATCAATCATTGTGCTGTCAGGTTTGCGAATAAACGCCGGATTATGGGTGCCTTTCTTCAGCGGGCTGAGGTACGGCCCTTCAAGGTGCAGGCCCAGCGCCTGATGCGGATACTTTTTCAAGTAATCGCGCATCACGTTGATCCCGTGCTTCATGTAGTCATCGCTACAGGTGATCAGCGTCGGTAAATAGCTAGTACAGCCGGACTTCTCGTTGGCTTTGTGCATGATTTCTAACGTTTTAACTGAAATGGCTTCCAGAGAATCGTTAAATTGCACGCCGCCACAGCCGTTCAGCTGTAAATCGATAAATCCGGGGGCAAGGCTGGCGCCATCCAGATCGCGAGTTTCCATATTCGCCGGCAGTTCAGCTGCCAGACAGACACGTTCGATCTTGCCGTCGGCAATGACGACCGCGTGGTTATCCAGAACGTCGTGGCCAGTATAAATGCGGCCATTTATCAGTGCGTACATCCTACCCCCTATTCCCCTTTATCCTTCAAGCCGTGGCTGCGTTGGCTGCCTTCAGCCACCCCAGTCACTTACTTCAGTAAGCTCCTGAGGTGACTTCAGTTGCCGCCTTGCCACAACTCGAATGATTGTGGGGAATCAATTATTTATTCAAAGATTCTTCATATTTTCCGCTTCTAACTCGCGGAAATATTTAACAGTTTTAACTTTAAGTTCCATGGTGGACGGTTCGTCGCATACCACTACGGATTTTGCGTGAAGCTGCAGGCAGCTGATGGTCCACATGTGGTTGATGTTGCCTTCAACCGCAGCGGCCAGAGCCTGTGCTTTAGCGTGACCGGTAACCAGAATCATGACTTCTTCGGCATCAAGCAGGGTGCCCACGCCAACGGTCAGTGCGAATTTAGGCACTAAAGAGACGTCGTTGTTGAAGAAGCGTGAGTTGGCGATGCGGGTTTCGTGAGTCAGGGTCTTGATACGGGTGCGTGAAGCCAGAGAAGAAGCCGGTTCGTTGAACGCGATGTGACCGTCGTTGCCCACGCCGCCCATGAACAGGTTAATTTTGCCGTAGGACTTAATTTTCTCTTCGTACTGACGGCACTCTTCGTTGACGTCTGGCGCGTTGCCGTTCAGCAAGTTGATGTTTTCACGTGGAATATCAACATGGTCGAAGAAATTGCGGTACATGAATGTGTGGTAGCTTTCTGGGTGTTCCTGCGGCAGACCGACATATTCATCCATATTGAAGGTAACCACATTCTTGAAGCTTACTTGGCCCGCTTTATGCATAGCGATAAGATGTTTATAAGCTTCAAGAGGAGTACCACCGGTAGGCAGACCCAGTACGAACGGACGGTCAGCGGTAGGTTTGAAAGCGTTGATACGTTGGACGATATGACGAGCTGCCCACTTACCAACTTCAGTAGTGTCATTTAAAGGAATTAATCTCATTACACACCTCTTAGTTTTCAGAACTTGAATATACTTGAATTGGATTTGAAAGCTGTGCTTAAAAGGCCGTCATTGTAAGCGTAACCCAACTATGACATACGGGAGAGGCACAATGCCGTCTAGATTTTTTTAATGATAAAATAAGTTTTGCAAATTGCCTAGGGTTGTGGCCTGTTAATAGTGTTTTTTGGTGATAATTATCACAAAAAGCGAGGTTTTAATTTGCGATACGAAATATTTTTTTTACACTCCGCAGTGCAGTTGGTTGAATGAGATTTTAAAGGTAGTAACCATACTTATTAAACTACTTAGGTGATTCGCTCACAGGGCGAATTAGGGGGAAATGTGAATATTCTTGGATTCTTTCAACGGTTAGGCAGAGCGCTTCAGCTGCCAATCGCTGTGTTGCCAGTCGCGGCGCTTTTGCTGCGCTTTGGACAACCAGATCTGCTCAATATGCCGTTTATTGCGCAAGCTGGCGGGGGTATCTTCGATAACCTCGCGCTTATCTTTGCCATTGGTGTGGCATCAAGCTGGTCAAAAGACAACGCGGGTGCGGCTGCATTAGCAGGCGGTATCGGCTATTTCATTTTGACTAAAGCGATGATCACCATTAACCCAGCAGTAAACATGGGTGTATTGGCGGGTATCATCACCGGCCTGGTAGGCGGTATGGTTTACAACCGCTGGTCTGATATCAAACTTCCAGACTTCTTGAGCTTCTTCGGTGGGAAACGTTTCGTTCCTATCGCAACCGGCTTCTTCTGTCTGATCCTTGCTGCTCTGTTCGGTTACGTTTGGCCTCCTGTTCAGGATGCTATCCGCGCTGGCGGTGAGTGGATCGTGGGCGCTGGCGCATTCGGTGCGGGCATCTTCGGTTTCGTTAACCGTTTGCTGATCCCAACCGGTCTGCATCAGGTTCTGAACACCATCGCATGGTTCCAGATTGGTGACTTCACCAACGCAGCTGGTACTGTGTTCCACGGTGACATCAACCGCTTCTACGCGGGCGATACCACTGCGGGGATGTTCATGTCCGGCTTCTTCCCAATCATGATGTTCGGTCTGCCGGGTGCAGCCTTCGCCATGTACTTCGCCGCGCCGAAAGAACGTCGTTCATTAGTTGGCGGTATGTTGCTTTCTGTCGCAGTGACAGCATTCCTGACCGGTGTTACCGAGCCGCTGGAATTCCTGTTCATGTTCTTGGCTCCGCTACTGTACTTAATCCACGCGATTTTGACCGGTATCAGCCTGTACATCGCTACCGCGCTGGGTATCCACGCTGGCTTCTCCTTCTCTGCGGGCGCCATCGACTACGCGTTGATGTACAACCTGCCAGCGGCCAGTAAGAACGTCTGGATGCTGTTGGTGATGGGCGTTATCTTCTTCATCATCTACTTCGTGCTGTTCAGCGTGATCATTCGCATGTTCAACCTGAAAACGCCGGGTCGTGAAGATCCAAGCGAAGCCGTGACTGAACCAGAAGCGAACAGCAACACAGAAGAGGGCTTGAACCAGCTGGCGCTGAGCTACATCGGTGCTCTGGGCGGTTCAGACAACTTCAAAGGCATTGATGCTTGTATCACTCGTCTGCGTCTGACAGTTAAAGATGCCGGTGTAGTGAATGATGCAGCCTGTAAACGTTTAGGCGCGTCAGGTATCGTTCGTCTGAACAAACAAAGTATTCAGGTTATCGTTGGTGCTAAAGCCGAATCACTGGCTGATGCAATGAAGAAACAGATTGCTCGCGGTCCAATCCCGGCGTCAGCAGCCACTGTAGCTCCGGCTGCGGCAGCAGCGGCACCTGTGGCTCAGGCTGTGCCAAACGCGCCGAAGAAAACCGTGGAAACACTGGTTTCTCCAGTAACTGGTGACATCGTGGCGTTGGAGCAGGTTCCTGACGAAGCGTTCGCCAGCAAAGCGGTAGGTGACGGTGTGGCGATTCGCCCAACCGACAAAACCGTCGTTTCTCCGGCGAGTGGTACCGTGGTGAAAATCTTCAACACTAACCATGCATTCTGTTTAGAAACCGATACGGGTGCTGAGATCGTGGTCCACATGGGTATTGATACCGTGGCCCTCGAAGGCAAAGGATTTACTCGTCTGGTTGAAGAGGGCGCGACAGTGACTGCTGGCCAGCCTGTGCTTGAACTGGATCTGGAATTCCTCAACGCCAACGCACGCTCAATGATTAGCCCGGTTGTTGTCAGCAACATCGATGACTACTCAGGCGTTGTTGCCGTCGCCAGCGGCTCAGTCGTAGCGGGTCAAACTAAACTGTTCGAGATTCAGTCCAAGTAATCCCCCCTGAACTCGCAGTTATGCAGTAAATATGCAGAAAATAAAACGGGAAGAGAGCAATCTCTTCCCGTTTTTTTGTTTCAAACCCAGATAACCTCTATTTTATGTAACTAACGGTTGTTTCCCGACGTGGCTTGTTGGAACATATGCGGTTAGTCATTCGAGCCAATGTCGCGTAGAGGAATTGCACAATGAGTGAGGCTGAAGCCCGCCCAACAAATTTTATCCGTCAGATTATTGATGAAGATCTGGCGTCCGGGAAACACAACACGGTTCACACCCGTTTCCCGCCTGAGCCTAATGGCTATTTGCATATCGGTCATGCTAAATCAATTTGCCTGAACTTCGGTATTGCTCAAGATTACCAGGGCCAATGCAACCTGCGCTTTGACGATACCAACCCAGCGAAAGAAGATATCGAGTTCGTCGAGTCTATTAAGCACGACGTTCAGTGGCTGGGCTTCGAGTGGAGCGGGGAGATTCAATACTCTTCTAACTACTTCGACCAACTGCACAACTACGCCGTAGAGCTTATCAACAAAGGCTTGGCCTACGTTGACGAACTCTCTCCAGAACAGATCCGCGAATACCGTGGAACTCTGACTGCGCCGGGTAAAAACAGCCCATTCCGCGATCGTTCGCCGGAAGAGAACCTCGCGCTGTTCGCGAAAATGCGCAACGGTGAGTTCGCCGAAGGCACAGCTTGCCTGCGTGCCAAAATCGATATGGCGTCGCCATTTATCGTGATGCGTGACCCGGTTATCTACCGTATCAAGTTCGCGCACCACCACCAGACTGCCGACAAATGGTGCATCTACCCGATGTACGATTTCACCCACTGCATCTCCGATGCGTTGGAAGGGATCACCCATTCGCTCTGTACGCTGGAATTCCAAGACAACCGTCGTCTGTACGACTGGGTGCTCGACAACATCACCATTCCTTGCCACCCGCGTCAGTATGAGTTCTCTCGTCTGAATCTCGAATACGCCATCATGTCCAAGCGTAAGCTGCAACTGCTGGTGTCTGAGAAGATTGTAGAAGGCTGGGATGACCCGCGTATGCCTACGGTGTCAGGCCTGCGTCGTCGTGGCTACACTGCGGCTTCTATCCGTGAATTCTGCCGTCGTATCGGCGTCACCAAGCAAGATAACAACGTTGAAATGATGGCGCTGGAATCCTGTATCCGTGATGACCTGAACGAAAACGCGCCGCGCGCGATGGCGGTGATCAATCCAGTTAAAGTGGTGATTGAAAACTTCACCGGTGAAGATGTGCAGCTGGTGACCATGCCAAACCATCCGAACAAGCCAGAGATGGGCAGCCGCGAAGTGCCGTTTACTCGCGAGATTTACATCGATCAGGCTGACTTCCGCGAAGAAGCGAACAAGCAGTACAAGCGTCTGGTGCTGGGCAAAGAAGTGCGTCTGCGTAATGCTTACGTGATCAAAGCTGAGCGTATCGAGAAAGATGCCGAAGGCAATATGACCACCATCTTCTGTAGCTATGATGTTGATACCCTGAGCAAAGATCCTGCTGACGGCCGCAAAGTGAAAGGCGTGATTCACTGGGTTTCTGCGACAGAAGGCAAACCGGCTGAGTTCCGCCTGTATGACCGCCTGTTCAACGTGCCAAACCCGGCGCAGGCTGAAGACTTCCTGACCACCATTAACCCAGAGTCACTGGTTATTGCGCAAGGTTTTGTTGAGCCAAGCTTGGGCACCGCGCAGCCAGAAGTGAGCTTCCAGTTTGAGCGTGAAGGTTATTTCTGTGCCGACAGCCGCTACTCCAGTGCAGAACATTTAGTGTTCAATCGCACGGTTGGCCTGCGCGATACGTGGGAAAGCAAACCCGCTGTTTAATCGAGTGGGTTATTAGCAATGTTAAAAACGCAGCCTTGGCTGCGTTTTTTTATGTCAAAAATTTCCCTTTCAGTCGCATTTATTCCCTCCTTTATTTTATTTATCCAAAACGTTCAGCATAAAGCCTGTCTAAATTTTATTTCTTAACACGAATTAATGCTTGGCGAAAAATATGTGATCGCGGATCTATTTTCATGAATTATTGATGCAAACGCAGGTTTGCAGAGCTTTGTTCTTATTTATGTTCATGATTTATATCAATAAATTAAAATAATTCAATTTACTTCAATATTTTCATCGCTTTGTAACATAAATACATATTTATGTGCACTTTGTCATGTTTCTGATATTTGTATTTAATTACTGATTGATAATTCGCGCCGCGAAAAATAGTCTAAACCTTGTTTACAGTGCTGGTTTCGCCATTAGCGACTGGCCTATTACCCGTTTGGGTTTGCGTTAACTTTCAAGTCAAAAAGAGGATTTCCCATGTTGAGTCAATTTAACAGGGGCAGGGCTGCGGCTGGCCTTAACCCGATAGCAAGAATGAAACCGATTTCTCTGGCGCTGGCTGGAACCTTGTTAGGCGGTGGCTTGATGAGTATGCCGGACGCCCAAGCGGCAGGCTTTATTGACGATTCATCGCTCACCGGCGGCATCTATTACTGGCAGCGTGAACGTGACCGTAAAGATCTGAATAAAACCAAAGAAGAAACCCGTCCTGACGGCAGCAAAGTGACGGTAAACAACCCCGATTATAATAAATACGCCACCAACCTCTCTCACTCCACGGCCAACTTAAACCTCGATTTTTCATCCGGTTATGCCTGGGACATGTTCGGTATTGATCTGGCGGCCTTCACCGCCGTTGAGCTCGCCGAAGCCAGTGACAGCGGCCACCCGAACGAAATCGCGTTCTCCTCCAGCAACCACGCTTATGACGAAGACTACTCCGGCGACAAAGGCGGGGTCAGCCTGTATAAAGCAGCGGGTAAATTCAAATACGGCGGCTTCTGGGGCCACGCGGGTTACATCCAGCCAACTGGCCAGACGCTGATCGCGCCGCACTGGAGCTTTATGCCGGGTACCTATCGCGGTGCCGAAGCAGGCTACAAACACGACTTTGGTGACCCGGGCGAACTGAGCTTCTCCTACATGTGGGCCGATGAGTACAAATCCCCGTGGCACCTTGAGATGGATGATTTCCGCCGTGCTGACCGCACCACCGGCGTGTCTTACATTCACTCACTGGGCGCGAAATACGACTTCAAAAATGACTTCGTGCTGGAAGCCGCTTTTGGTCAAGCTGAGAACTATGTCGACCAATACTTTGGTAAGGCTTCTTACAAACTTGAGCTGGCAGGCAACCCATTGACCACTAGCTACCAGTTCTACGGCTCGAAAGACAAGATTGGCGACAGCAGCGATCCAAACAGTCTGTACGACGGCATGGCTTGGTTGCAGGCGCTGACCTTCGGCTACACCACCGGGCAATTTAACTGGCGCCTCGAAGGCACCATGGTGAAGGCGGATGGCAACCAAGGTTATTTCCTGCAACGCATGACCCCTACGTATTCTTCTTCTAACGGCCGTCTTGACGTTTGGTGGGACAACCGTTCTGACTTCAACGCCAACGGCGAGAAAGCTGTGTATGCAGGCGTGCTGTATGACTTAGCGAAATGGGATCTTCCGGGCTTCGCGGTGGGCGGTTCTTATGTCTACGCGTGGGATGCAAAACCAAGCTCCAACCCGATTTACGACCAGAGCCAGCGTTTGAAAGAGAGTGCGTGGAGCCTCGACGCGCTGTACACCGTGCAGGGCGGCCGTGCCAAAGGCACCTTGTTCAAGCTTCACTACACCCAGTATGACAACCATTCCGACATCCCAAGCTGGGGCGGCGGCTACGGCAACATCTTCCAAGATGAGAAAGACGTGAAGTTCATTGTTATTGCACCATTCACAATCTTCTAAACCACCGTCGGGATGAAAAATTATGAAAATGAAATCGATTAAAAATGTGTTGTTGGCGGTGGCTTCCGTGGCGTTACTCGGAGCCTGTTCGGACCCGAGCACCAGTAAGGCCGACCAGCTGCGTCACTCTTACACCAACTGTATCAATACCTCGAATGGCGAGGCGGATAAGCTGGCGACCTGCCAAACTATTCTCGAATCGCTGAAGAAAGAAAAAGCGCACGAAGCCTTTGCGAAGAAAGAAACCGTGCGAGTGATTGATTACCAGAAATGCCTGACGGCGCGTAAAACCGGCGACGGACAGAGCTATGCCGAAGACTGCGGCAAAATCTGGCAAGAGATCAAAGCCAACAACTCACCGAGCGCAATGAAGTAAAGTGAGTTTGAAGCTGTAGCGGCAGGGCAGTAGCGCTTCGTCGCGAGCTAAAAAATAACCCCGATTTCTATTTAAGAAGTTGGGGTTTTTTAATGTCTGAAGCGGGCGGGGAGAAGTTGGGGAGAAATTTAGGCATAAAAAAAACCGCTTTTCAGCGGCTAATTTTAGTTCTGCACCATCTCAGGCAGAACATAACGCATGACTACAGAACTGCGATTACAGTGCTGGTTTATCGTTATGCAGGCTGTCATCTTCACGGCAGTCACCCAGTTCGCAGTGGCCGTACAGATAGAGGCTGTGGTTAGTCAATTTAATGCCGTGTTTCTTGGCAATTTCACGCTGACGCGCTTCGATTGACTCATCGCGGAATTCAATGACGCGGCCGCAATCAAGGCAAATCAGGTGGTCATGGTGATGCTGTTGGGTCAGTTCGAAAACAGATTTGCCGCCTTCGAAGTTATGACGGGTAACAATACCTGCGTCATCAAATTGGTTCAGAACGCGGTAAACCGTCGCCAGACCAATCTCTTCACCCATATCAATTAATTGCTTGTACAAATCTTCCGCGCTGACGTGATGACCTTCCGGCGCTTGCAGCACTTCCAGGATCTTAAGTCGCGGAAGCGTGACTTTTAAGCCAGCTTTCTTCAGTGCGGTATTATTGTCAGTCATGCGGATTCAGTCCTGTTACTATGCTTGTCACGTTGAGGCATGAAGCCTGTGGTATCAGTTCATGGTGAATAGGGGGATCTGTTAACGAAGATCACACTTTTCACGACTGTTGCGATCAGATCGCAACGGCTTGATCAATAGAATAAACCAAGATCTAAGTGTACCTTGATACCGCTGAAAGTTACAATTTTGTAGCGGTTAAATTGTTAATTTCAGTAATAGATTGGCCCTTTCGACGTGTAATCAACGACTCAGGGCCTTTCTTGTCATCAGCGAATGATCAACCAATGATTTCAGCTAAACTCAATTCTTCGGTGATCTGTTTCACCCATGCATCCACGCGCTCATTGGTCAGTTCTGGCTGACGGTCTTCGTCAATTGCCAAGCCGATGAAGTGGGTGTCATCCGCCATACCTTTTGACGCTTCGTAGTGGTAACCGGCGGTTGGCCAGTGACCTACGATAACCGCGCCGCGTGGCTCGATGATGTCACGCACGGTGCCCATCGCGTCACAGAAGTATTCGGCATAATCTTCCTGATCGCCACAGCCAAACAGGGCAACCAACTTACCTTCGAAATCTATCTCTTCCAGCGATGGGAAAAAGTCGTCCCAGTCACACTGTGCTTCGCCGTAATACCAGGTTGGAATGCCGATCAGCAAAATGTCGAATTTTTCCAAATCCTCTTTGCTGCTTTTCGCAATGTCATGTACCTCGGCAACATCTTTACCCAACTGCTTTTGGATCATTTTTGCGATGTTTTCGGTGTTACCTGTATCGGATCCAAAGAAGATTCCTACTACGGCCATAAGATTTCTAACCTCTTGTTCTCAATGAAAAGCCTGATCCTGACTACCCACGTCGTTGCCACTCTGACTGGCCGACTGAGGATAGCGGAAATATACCCTAGGCAATAATGCCGCAAATAATAACAAACTCATCGCACAGAGAACATGCCTCCGCGCAGCTTGCAGTTAACTAACAAGTTTATCGGGCATTGATGACGAGCGTTATCGCCTTTGTGTGTTTTGTGTGGCTATTCGGCATACGTCTGCTGCTCACTCCCTAAGCAAAACTGAAAGAATTTCACGTTGTTCCTAAATTTTACCTACTCAGCGCCGATAGATGAAGCGAGAGGAAACTCGTCAGTACAAGCAATCGATGCCCGGAGAGGTGTTCACCCTGTCCCGAGGCATATGCCTTCCGGCGACCTGTGTGATTCTCCGCATCCCCGTTAATACACATAAAAAGAAACAGAGCTGTTTCACGAGAGGCACATCGTGCAATTTTTGAAAAACATTACCATCAGGACCGCAATGCTGGTCATTCTCGGTACATTTAGTGTCATGTGGGCGGGCGTGGCTATCTATACCGTAACTTCACTCAATTCATTGACCAGAAATGCCGAAATCAACGTGGCATTAGTCAACGATCTCACCTTGATCCATAAAGGAAGTGATCAATATTTTAGAACCCAAACGCGTTTGACTCGTGCGATGTCAGCGTTACAAAACGACCCTAACCAGAAACCGGAGCTGTTCGATGGCGCGAAACTGGCGCTGAAAAATATGACTGACGCACTTAATGCGTTCAAAAATGCCCCGCATCCGGGGTTGGATGACGCCGTGGTTCAGGAGCTGATCACCGACTGGACTAATCTGGCGGAGCAGGGCGCAACGCCTCTGTTTAACGCCGCCAGCAGCAAGAATGCCGAAGCCTATAAGCAGATTTCTACCGTCAGCGTTGTGCCGCTGAGCGTGAAGTTTGGTGCCTCAGTGGAGAAAGCTAACGCATTGATTGCTGATGCATTAAAGCGCACCGAGCAGCAGTCGACTCACCTGACGCAAATGAGCAAAATTATCCTGCTGGTGGCCTTCGCGCTGGGCATGGTGATCCTGTTTATTACCGACCGCTACCTGATGTGGGGATTAGTTAAACCGCTGAATAAAATCCGTGACCAGTTTGCGGTGATTGCGCGCGGTGACCTGACCCACAATCTGGAGGAGTTCGGCAAAAACTGTGCCGGGAAGCTGATCCCATTGCTAAACGTGATGCAAAACAGCCTGATCAACACCGTGCAAACCATTCGCAACTGCACCAATAACATCTATCAGGGCGCTTCTGAGATTTCTGCCGGTAACAATGACCTCTCCTCGCGCACCGAGCAGCAGGCCTCGGCGCTGGAAGAGACGGCAGCCAGCATGGAGCAGCTGACCGCGACGGTGAAACACAACGCCGACAATGCTCATCACGCCAGCCAACTGGTGGTGGAAGCCTCTGCCACGGCGCGCAAGGGCGGCAACATTGTCGCGGACGTGGTCAGCACCATGAAAGACATCTCCGGCAGCTCGAAAAAGATTGCTGAGATCACGGCGGTGATCAACAGCATTGCTTTCCAGACCAACATTCTGGCGCTGAACGCGGCGGTTGAAGCGGCGCGCGCGGGCGAGCAGGGGCGCGGTTTTGCCGTGGTCGCCAGCGAAGTGCGCAACTTAGCCCAGCGCAGCGCGCAGGCGGCGAAGGAGATTGAACAGCTGATCAGCGAGTCAGTTTCGCGCGTAGACAATGGTTCGAAGCTGGTGGAGCAGGCGGGTAACACCATGGATGACGTGGTGCGCTCGATAACGCATGTGACTGACATCATGGCGGAAATTGCCTCGGCGTCGGATGAGCAGAGTAAGGGGATTAGCCAAGTGGCCGTGGCGGTAACGCAAATGGACAGCGTGACGCAGCAAAACGCCGCGCTGGTGGAAGAGGCGTCGCAGGCCGCGGTTTCTCTGGAAGAGCAGGCGGCCTTGCTGAACAACGCGGTGGCGACTTTCAAACTGCGCGACAGCGTGACGCGCGTGGCTCAGCATCAGGTTGCATCTTCGCGAGCACCGTTGCTGCGCCCGGACTTGGGAGCTTCTAATGCCAAAAGCAGTGAAAATTGGGAAACGTTTTAACTAACGTGAACAGGTTGCAGGCAACCTAAAATGAGCGGGTAGCCAGAGATGGCTGCCCGCTGAGGTTCAACTTTCGTGATGATTCAGATGCGCCAGAAGCATCTCTTCAATCAACTCACTACGACTGATATTGCGTTCTTCGGCTAGCTTATTGAGCGTATCAACAGCTTCTGCATTAATTTTTAGCTCGACGCGTCGCAAACCGCTCGCTTTATCGCGACGAAGTTGATTGCGCTTATTAATCCTAAGCTGCTCATCTCGTGAAAGCGGATTTGTTTTCGGACGCCCCGGACGGCGATCATCTGCGAACAGATCAAGCGTCGTGCGATCCAGTTGTTCTTTTGCCATAGGTAGCGGTAAAACCAGGAAAGTTACATCGGAAAACGGCACGCCGTTTCTGACGATTGCCTTACATATTTCGGGCTAATCACCCAACCCAACTTCGAGACGCCCCGCACAACGGTTACCCAGATTGGGGCGGCAAAATTTTAGCGCGCAATCATACCCTAGCCGCGCCGCGATTCACAACGGTTAAAAGCCCAAATTTATAGCTAAATGATTAAGTTATGCAGACTTTTTGCACAATTTATCCCCAGCTTATTAAATATCAGGCTTCATCGATGAAACGGTGTACAGCGCGAAGCACGGCGTCAGGTTTTTCCGCATGGACCCAGTGACCAGTTCCGGCAACCACGTGGGCGCGCGCCTGAGGGAATTGGCTGGCAATGGCGTCGCGGTACTTATCTTGCACATAAGGCGACAGGCCGCCGCGAATAAAGAGTGCAGGGTGGTTCCACGCGGGAATGTCTTCCCAGCCGATAATTTTGGCGTACTCCGCCATCAGCACCGGCACGTTAAAACGCCACTTGCCCTGCTGGAAGGATTTCAGCAAGAACTGAATCACGCCTTCTTCATCTATATATTGACGCATACACTCGCCGGCGGACTGGCGGTCGCTAGCCTTGGCGTCGGTCACGGCGTTAACGGCGGCAAAAATTTCGTCGTGGCGGCGGGTGTCATAGTCCACCGGCGCAATATCAATCGCCACCAGCTTTTCAATGCGCTCGGGCGCCAGCGCGGTCATCGCCATCGCCGCTTTGCCACCCATTGAGTGACCAATCACCAGCGCTTTTTCAAAGCCGACTTCATCCATGGTGTCCAATAAGTCCTGCGCCATGGCGGCATAAGACATGTCATCTGAACGGCCTGACTGGCCATGGTTACGCATATCTACTTGCAGCACCTGATGCTGCTGTTTCAAGTCGCGCGCCAGCACCCCGAGATTATCCAGCGTGCCGAACAGGCCGTGGATCAGCAAAACGGGCAGGGTTTGATTCTCAGGCTGGGCAGATTCTTGCAGACGATAATGTAATTTCATGGTGAAGTTCATGCAGATAAACAATCTCATTAGGTTATCATGAGTTGCTGAAAATTTTTAAACCGGAAAGTTTTAGCCAGATGCCTGATTGGGATTTAGCGCTGCGAAGCAGATAGCAGAAGGCTTGAGCAGAAAGCGTGGATAAATCTGCTTTTTGTGTTGTGACCTGTTCGTTAACGCGCAGAAGTTTGTATAATCCTTTTCGAACGAATTAAGTAGAAAAAACAGTACTGGAAAAAGATGAAAACTATTGAGGTTGACGAAGAACTCTACCGTTATATTGCCAGCCATACGCAGCATATCGGCGAAAGTGCGTCGGATATTTTGCGCCGTATGCTGAAGTTTTCTGCCGGGCAGGAAGCGAAAACCACCCCTGCCGATGCGGGCGCGCAGGTTGCTGCCGCCACCGCCGCAGAAAAAGCGCCTGTCGTGGCTGCCAACACCGCGCGTGATAAAGTCCGCGCCGTGCGCGAACTGCTGCTTTCTGATGACTATGCAGAACAGACCAAGGCAGTGAACCGTTTCATGCTGATCCTGTCTACCTTGTACTGTCTGAATCCTAAAGAATTTGCTGCGGCGACGGACTCCCTGCACGGCCGCACGCGCACCTATTTCGCCGGCGACCAGCAGACATTGCTGCAAAATGGTAACCATACAAAGCCTAAACACGTTCCTGGAACGCCGTATTGGGTTATCACGAATACCAACACAGATCGCAAACGCAGCATGATCGAACACATCATGCAGTTGATGCAGTTCCCTCAAGAACTGACCGACAAAGTCTGCGGTACCCTCTAATTTCAGCGTAAGGGAGATGCACACGTGGCTAATAACCCTCGTGCAGGACAGCCTGCTCAGCAAAGCGATTTAATCAATGTGGCGCAGTTGACGTCACAATATTACGTTCTGCAACCGGACCCGGCGAACACTGCCCACGCGGTGAAGTTTGGGACTTCCGGCCATCGCGGTAGCGCGTTGCGTCATAGCTTCAACGAAAACCACATTCTGGCGATTGCTCAGGCGATTGCTGAAGTGCGCAAAGAGCAGGGCACCACGGGTCCTTGCTACGTGGGCAAAGACACCCACGCGCTGTCCGAACCGGCCTTTATTTCCGTGCTGGAAGTGCTGACAGCCAACGGCGTTGACGTGATTGTGCAGGAAGATAATGGCTACACGCCAACCCCTGCGGTTTCTCACGCTATCCTGACGCACAACCGCAAAGGCGGCATTTTGGCTGATGGCATCGTCATCACCCCGTCGCACAACCCGCCAGAAGACGGTGGCATCAAGTACAACCCAACCAACGGCGGCCCGGCCGATACTGACCTGACGTCAGTTATTGAAAAACGTGCCAATGCGCTGTTGGCGGCCAAGCTGGCTGGTGTTCAGCGTCAGTCTCTCGACGCGGCGTGGAAAAGCGGCCACCTGCAAGCCGTAGACTTGGTTCAGCCTTATGTGGAAAGCCTTGGCGAAATCGTCGACATGAAGGCGATTCAAAAAGCGGGCTTGAAGCTGGGCGTTGACCCACTCGGCGGTTCCGGTATCGAATACTGGAAGCGTATTGCCAAGCATTACGAACTCGATCTGACGCTGGTGAACGACTCTGTCGATCAGACGTTCCGCTTTATGCATCTCGACCACGACGGCGTGATCCGCATGGACTGCTCGTCTGAATCCGCGATGGCGGGCCTGCTGGCGCTGCGCGACAAGTTCGACTTGGCCTTCGCCAATGACCCAGATTACGACCGCCACGGCATCGTCACGCCGGCGGGTTTGATGAACCCGAATCACTATCTGGCGGTGGCAATCCAATACCTGTTCCAGCATCGTCCACAGTGGGGTAAAGAGGTCGCCGTCGGTAAAACGCTGGTATCCAGCGCGATGATTGACCGCGTGGTCGAAGACTTGGGCCGCAAGCTGGTGGAAGTGCCAGTGGGCTTCAAATGGTTCGTTGACGGTCTGTTCGACGGCAGCTTCGGCTTCGGCGGCGAAGAGAGCGCCGGGGCGTCCTTCTTGCGTTTCGACGGCACGCCTTGGTCCACCGACAAAGACGGCATCATCATGTGCCTGCTGGCGGCTGAGATCACCGCCGTCACCGGCAAGAATCCGCAAGAGCACTACAATGCGCTGGCGGCTCGCTTTGGTGCGCCAAGCTACAACCGTATTCAGGCACCTGCGACTCACGCGCAGAAAGCCGCGCTGTCCAAGCTTTCTCCTGAGCAGGTGAAAGCTGACACGCTGGCCGGTGACCCAATCACCGCCCGCCTGACCAACGCGCCGGGCAACGGGGCTTCCATTGGCGGTCTGAAAGTGATGACCAAAAATGGCTGGTTCGCTGCACGTCCGTCCGGTACGGAAGAAGCTTACAAAATCTATTGTGAAAGCTTCTTAGGTGCCGAGCACCGCGAAAAAATCGAAAAAGAAGCCGTGGATATTGTCAGCAAAGTCCTCGCCGACGCCAAGTAATCCCGACCTCTGCTCCCAAACAAAGCGCTGAATCTTCAGCGCTTTTTTGCTTTCTGCGCCTCGTAAAAAAACCTCCCCATAAAAAAGATATATCGAAATTGCATTTTCGACTTGCTGACGGCTGAAATTCGATCTAGTTTAGATATATCGAAAACACTTCGATATATCTAAATAACCCTATTTTTAAGGACTAAATCTATGTTTAGTAAACTGTTCGAAGGTCGCCATCGCGGCCACGGATGCCGCGAAGAGGGGCATCACCGTCACGGTCATCGCGACCTGCGTCGCGGCGGGCGTCACCATTTTGGCGATCGCGATGAGCGCGGCGAAGGCCGTCGCGGTGGTCGTGGGGAAGGGCGTCACGGCGAGCGCGTGCAGCGCCTGTTTGAGCACGGCGACCTGCGCCGCGTGCTGCTGGCGCTGGTGGCGAAAAAGCCAAGCCACGGCTATGAGCTGATTAAAGCGATTGAAGAAGCTTCGTCTGGCCTCTATGTGCCAAGTCCGGGAGTGATTTATCCGACGCTGACCCTGCTGGAAGAGCAAGACTTCCTTGAAGCCGTCGCTACCGGCAATGGCCGCAAAAGCTACCAAATTACCGAAGCCGGTAAAGTCGAGCTGGCGCAGCATCAGGAAGTGGTCGACATCATCTTCGCCCGTCTGGCTGGTGCAACGCGTCCGCGCGGTGGCAACTTGGCGGAAGGTATCTCCGACGCCATGCATCGCCTGAAACGTGTGTTGCGCGGCAACATGATGCGCGGTGATTTGAGCGCCGAGCAGGTAGCCCGCGTCAATGCCACGCTGGTCAAAGCGGTAGAAAGCATTGAAGCCGAATTCGCCGCCATCGACGCCGAACTGGCCGCTGCGTCTTCTAAAAATGCAAATTCTGAGGAGAAAAAATAATGCCGGGTTACCGTTATCGCATCACCGTAGAGCCATTAACTGACAAGCGCGGCGAGCCGCTGGAAGCCGAAACGCTGGTGTTCGAAGCTGAGAACCACGATGAGATTTTGGGCATTGTGAAACGTTTACAGGCGCGGGAAGATTTGGGCTTTGGCGAAGAGAAAACGGCGGCTTTTGCCGTGGGCTTGAAGCTGTTCTCCGAAACCATGATGGAGAACCGCAAGCATCCGCTGTTTGACCCTCTGCGCACCGCCTTTAAGGATTTCATGATGCTGCTGAAAACCGGCAAAGTGCGCGAGCGGGAAGAGTAAAGCAGGTTAGGGCAGGAATCGGTAGCCGACACCCGTTTCAGTCAACAGATGGCGCGGACGGGTGGCATCGACTTCCAGCTTCTGCCGCAAATGACCCATATAAATGCGCAGATAGTGGCTGTGCTCGACATAGTTTGGCCCCCAGACGTGGCTCAGTAATTGCCGCTGGGTGATCACTTTTCCGCTGTTAGCCAGCAGCTCCGCCAATAGGCGAAACTCAATCGGCGTCAGGTGTAAATCTTCGCCATTACGCTGCACGCGCCGATTGACCAAATCCACGCTGACATCAGAGAAACTCACCAACGGGCTTTCCTGATGGCTTCCGGCATGGCGTCGCAGCGCCACGCGCACGCGCGCCAATAGCTCGCCAACGCCAAACGGCTTGGTCAGGAAGTCATCGGCACCCGCGTCCAGCGCGGCAATCTTATCTTCTTCACTGGTTCTGGCCGACAGCACAATCACCGGAATACTGCTCCAGTGGCGCAAATCACGGATGTAATCCAGCCCGTCGCCATCCGGCAAACCGAGATCAAGAATAATCAAGTCAGGCTTGCGCGTACCGGCCTCAATCAGCCCGCGTTGCAGCGTGTCGCTCTCGAAAACGCGCAAACCTTCCCCCTCCAGCGCGGTTCGAACAAAGCGCCGGATCTCTTTCTCATCTTCAACAATCAAAATATTAATGGGAGATGAAGTCACATTTCCTCAATTATGTCAGTGTCCATTTCTGGCAGTGATTCCAAAGGTAGGCGGAAGCGGAAGCGTGCGCCGCCGTTAGGGCCATTTTCCGCCCAGATCTCGCCGTCGTGTACCTCAATAATGGCACGACAAATGGCTAATCCCAAGCCCACACCGGGGATTGCTGACTCTTTATTACCGCGAGAGAATTTGTCGAAGATGGCGCGCTCGCCGCCGGACATAATTCCCGGCCCGTTATCCCACACTTCCATCTCCAGCCACTCCTGCTGCGGCGTGGCGCGAATGCCAATCGTCGCCCCCGAACCGGCGTATTTATGGGCATTTTCCAGCAGGTTGATAAACACTCGCTCAATCAGGCTGCCGTCGCAATTGACCAGCAATAGCTCTTCCGGCTGCTCGATTTTGATTTCGTGGCTGCTGAGCACGGTTTCCAGCATGCGCAGCGCGCTGCCGATGATCTCTTCCACCGACTGCCACTCTTTGCGCAGGTTAAAGCCGCCGGACTGAATGCGCGCCATATCCAGCAGATTGTTCACCAGCCTTGTGGTACTGAGGACTTGTTGGCGAATCTGGTTAGCCTGCGGCGCGTGTTTCGAGCCTTCGGACGCTAAATCTAACGTCAGAATTTCTGCCTGACCGAACAGCACGGTGAGCGGCGTGCGCAGGTCGTGGGAGAGGGCGGAGAGCAGCGAGTTGCGCAGCTGTTCGCGCTCGGCGTCCAGTCGGGCACTTTCGGCGCTGGCGGCTAAATCTAAACGCTCGAGGGCGTTGGCGACCAGCACGGTGAAGGTTTGCAGCAGTCGCTGCTGCTCCGGCACCATCAGCTGTCGGGCGTTGGTCGGCTCAACCGCCAGCAGCCCGCGCGACTGGCCGGAGGCCACCAGAGGCAGCAGTTGGTAAGGCACGCCAGCCAGCGTGTCGGTGCCTGCTCCGGCGGGCATCTGCTTGTCAAAACTCCAGCGCGCAATGGCGTCATCCACCACGATGCTGGCGCCTTCATCGCTGGCTGCCGGAGCCAGACCGCCATTCTCCTGCGGCAGTAAAACGGCGGTTTTGGCATGCAGGCTGGAAGAGATAAAGTGGCGGCTGGTCTGGGCAATGGCGTCCGGCGTCAGTGCCTGACTCAAACCTTTCGACATTTCATACAGATGCTGGGCGCGTTGTTCGCGGTGGCGGGCAATGCGCGCCTGATAGCGCACCCCGGCGGTAAGATTGCCAATCAGGATGCCGACAATCAGCATCACCGCGAAGGTCACCAGATATTGCGCGTCGGTGACCGCAAGCGAGCCTCGGGGCTGCACAAAGAACAGGTCGAAGCTGACGACGTTAATCACCGCAGCCAGCGCCGACGGCCAGCGCCCATAAAATAGCGCGACAATCACCACACCGAGCAGGTAAACCATCACTAAGTTGGCCTGATCGAACGCCGGGATCAGCCATTGGGAGAACAGGGTAATTAGCGTACAGAGCGCCACGGCCACGGCGCAGCCCTGAAGCTGGCGGCGGAATTTCTCGGCGAAGGTGCGGGCGTCGTGCTCTTTGCGGCTCTGAATAGCTGGAGCATCTTCCAGCCCGATGATCATCAAATCTAAATCTGGCCCGATGCGCGCCAGTCGGTCAGCAAAGGTGCCGCCAACTTTCCAGCGCTGCTCTTTGCGCCGCCCCATCAGTACCTTGCCCAGACGGTGCTCGCGGGCATAGCGCAGAATGGCTTTCTCTTCTTGCGGGTCGGCGAGGGTGGCGGTTTCCGCTCCCAGCTCCTGCGCCAGCTTCAGCGAGCGCAAAATCGCCCGCCGTTGGCCTTCGGGCAGACGGTGCAGGCGCGGGGTTTCGACATACACCGCGTGCCAGATACAGCCCAGACGTGCCGCCAGCCGCGAGGCAATTCGCACTAATTTTTCATTGCCGCCGCCGTGACCAATGCACAGCAGCAGGGCGTCGCGAGTGTGCCAGACGCGGTGAACCCCTTGGTCATCGCGGTACTCGCGCATCTGGTCATCAACTCGGTCGGCGGTGCGGCGCAGGGCCAGCTCGCGCAGAGCAATCAAGTTGCCTTTGCGGAAGAAGTGCTCGATGGCGCGCTCGGCCTGACCGGGAATATAGACTTTGCCCTCTTTCAGGCGTTGGCGCAGCGAGTCCGGCGGCAGGTCGACCAGCACTACTTCGGTGGCGTCGTCGAACAGTCGGTCAGGGACGGTTTCGCGAATAATAATCCCGGTCACGCCGCTGACCACGTCGTTCAGACTTTCCAGATGCTGTACGTTGACGGTGGTAAACACGTCGATTCCGGCATCTAAAAGCTCATCAATATCTTGCCAGCGCTTCGGGTGGCGCGAGCCGGTGGCGTTGCTGTGCGCCAGTTCGTCCATCAGGATCAGGGCAGGGTGGCGGGCGAGGGCGGCGTCGAGATCAAACTCCTGCACCTGACGGCCACGGTGCTGAATGCGTTTTGGCGGCAGCAGGCTCAGGCCGGGCAGCAGGGCCTCAGTCTCTTTACGCCCGTGGGTCTCCACCACGCCGACCAAAACATCGAGGCCCGTGGCGCGTAAACGCTGGGCCTCTTGCAACATGGCAAAGGTTTTTCCAACGCCCGCACAGGCACCGAAAAAGACTTTTAATTGACCGCGCGGCTTCTCATTAGCGAGCGCCAGAAGACTATCGGGGTCGGGGCGCTGTGATTCTTCCACCATGTGTTTTCCCATCATAATTTAGAAAGCCGAACGGGCGCAGCATGTTGCATTTTCCGAGGGGGAATCTCGAAAGGTGCAGCGTGTTGCGCCCTAATCACTGATCCTCTTTAGCTTGAGGACATCTTTATTCGAACCCTTACTGCGCTTTCACATTGTCCAGCGCATGGTTTAACTCAAGCACGTTGACCACGCTCGGGCCGATAAAGCTCGCCAGCGGCGACGAGGTATTATCATCAATCAGTTTATTGACTTGCGCCAGCGTTAAGCCACGCGCCGTGGCGATGCGCTGGGCTTGCCACTGTGCGGCTTCCACCGAAATTTGTGGGTCAAGGCCGCTGCCCGATGCGGTGACTAAATCCACCGGAACCTGTGGCGAACTTTGCGGGTTCGCTTTACGCAGTGCCGCCACGCGATCCGCCACGGCTTTGTCCAGCGCCGGATTGCTCGCCGCCATGTTGCTGCCGCCGGACGCCATTGGATTATAGGGGGTATCGGATGTCGCCGACGGACGCCCCCAGAAATAGTTGTCGCGAGTGAAGTTCTGGCCAATCAGCTCAGAACCGACAATCACGCCATTGTCACGGATCAGCGAACCTTCTGCGCGGTAGTTGAATACCGCGGTGGAGATCCCGGTGGTGACGAACGGGTAGACCACCCCGGTCGCCAGCGTCAGCAGCACCGTCATCACAATCGCAGGGCGCAGGTAGCTCATGCGGGTTGGCGCTGGAGCTTGGTTAGCAGACTGAGTACGTAAAACAGACATAGTCTTTATCCCTTAACTTAAGTGTAAAACGGTGAGGATCACGTCGATAATCTTGATACCGATAAACGGCACCACCAGACCACCTACGCCATAAATCCACAGGTTGCGACGCAGCAGCGACGCGGCACTCATGGCCTTATAACTCACACCGCGCAACGCCAGTGGGATCAGGAACACAATCACCAAGGCGTTGAAAATAACTGCCGACATAATCGCCGAAGCAGGGGAGGTCAGGTGCATCACGTTCAGCGCATTCAGCTGCGGATAAGTTGCCGCGAACGCCGCCGGGATAATGGCGAAGTACTTCGCCACGTCGTTGGCGATACTGAAGGTGGTCAGCGAACCACGGGTCATCAACATCTGCTTACCGATATGCACCACTTCAATCAGCTTGGTCGGGTTGGAATCCAAGTCCACCATGTTGCCGGCTTCTTTCGCCGCTTGGGTACCTGAGTTCATCGCCACCGCCACGTCAGCCTGTGCCAGAGCAGGGGCGTCGTTGGTACCGTCGCCGGTCATCGCCACCAGACGGCCTTCTGACTGGTATTGGCGAATTAGCGCCAGCTTGGCTTCCGGTGTGGCTTCGGACAGGAAGTCATCCACCCCGGCTTCGGCCGCGATAGCCGCAGCGGTCAGACGGTTGTCACCGGTGATCATCACCGTTTTGATCCCCATCTTACGCAACTCGGCAAAGCGCTCTTTAATGCCGCCTTTGACGATGTCTTTCAGCTCAACCACGCCGAGAACGCGCGCGCCTTCAGCCACAACCAGCGGCGTACCGCCTTTACGAGCCACGTTTTCCACCAGACCTTCGATAGCCTGCGGGAAGCTGCCGCCGTTGGTTTCAACGTGACGGCGAATCGCGTCCACCGAGCCTTTACGAATGCTGCGGTCGCCGATGTTCACGCCGCTCATGCGGGTTTGCGCAGAGAACGGAACAAAGGTGGCGTTCAGCGAATGGATATCGCGTTCGCGAAGGTTAAAGCGCTGTTTCGCCAGCACCACGATACTGCGGCCTTCCGGCGTTTCGTCCGCCAGCGAGGATAACTGTGCGGCATCGGCCAGTTCCTGTTCCGTCACCTGTGGTGCGGGCAGGAACTGCGATGCCTGACGGTTACCCAGCGTAATGGTCCCGGTCTTGTCGAGCAGCAGCACGTCAACGTCACCCGCGGCTTCTACAGCACGGCCGCTGGTGGCAATCACGTTAGCTTCCAGCATGCGGCTCATACCCGCCACGCCGATGGCCGACAGCAGGCCGCCGATGGTGGTAGGGATCAGACAAACCAACAGCGCGACCAGCACGGTGACGGTGACTGGAACGCCCATGTGGCTGGCGTCAACGCTAAACAGCGAGAACGGATACAGCGTCGCGGTGGCTAAAACGAACACCAGCGTCAGCGCAACCAGCAGAATGGTCAGAGCCACTTCGTTTGGCGTTTTGCGACGTTTGGCGCCTTCAACCATGGCGATCATTCGGTCAAGGAAGGTGTCGCCTGGGTTGGCCGTACACTCAACAATCAGCCAGTCAGACAGCACGCGAGTACCGCCGGTGACGGAGGAGAAGTCACCGCCTGACTCACGGATAACCGGCGCGGATTCACCGGTAATGGCGCTTTCATCGACTGACGCACCGCCGACCAGCACTTCACCGTCGCACGGCACGGTATCACCGGCTTCGATCAGCACCATGTCGCCTTTACGCAGGCTGTCTGCGGCCACTTTCACCACCGGAGATTCCGGGCGTGGTTCGTAGATTTTCTTCGCCCAGCTGGTCTTCTGCACGCCTTTCAGGCTCTGTGCCTGCGCCTTGCTGCGGCCTTCTGCCAATGCTTCGGCAAAGTTGGCGAACAGCACGGTGAACCACAACCACAGCGACACGCTGCCGGTGAACCCGGCGCTGCCGTCAGTCTGTTTGAACAGAATAGCCAGCCAAATAATGGTGGTCAGAATACTGCCCAGATACACCACGAACATCACCGGGTTACGCCACTGGACGCGCGGGTCCAGTTTCTTCACCGAGTCGAGCAGGGCGGTGCGGATCAGGCGCGGTTCAAACAGCGCACGTTGTTTACGAGTCATTTTATTAATCTCACTCATTATCAGTTCAACGGGTTACGCGGCATTAATGGCCGGACCACACCTGCAAATGTTCTGCTACCGGACCGAGGGCCAGAGCTGGAACGAAGGTCAGCGCACCAACCAGCAGAACCGTACCGACCAGCAGGCCGATAAACAGTGGGCCGGAGGTAGGCAGCGTACCGTTGCCCGCTTTCTGACGTTTTTTCGCTACCAGTGAACCGGCGATAGCCAGTACCGGCAGAATCACCCCAAAGCGACCGAAGAACATACATACCGACAACAGCACGTTATAGAACGGAGTGTTGACGCTTAAACCACCGAAGGCGCTACCGTTGTTGTTGGCGGCAGAGGAGACGGCATACAGCACTTCGCTAAAACCATGCGCACCTGGGTTGGAAATACCGGCGCGACCTGCGTCAGTCACCAGAGCCAGCGCGGTACCCAGCAACACCAAGGTTGGTGTGACCAGAATCGCCAGCGCGGTCATCTTCATGTCGTAAACATCAATCTTCTTACCGAGGTATTCCGGCGTACGGCCAATCATCAGGCCCGCGATGAACACCGTTAGCAGCACGAACAGCAGCATGCCGTATAGGCCAGAGCCGACGCCGCCGAACACCACTTCACCAATCTGCATCAGCCACATTGGCACCAGACCACCGAGGGCGGTTAAGGAGTCATGCATGGCGTTGACTGCACCACAGGAGGCGGCGGTAGTGACGGCAGCAAAGAAGCTAGAAGCCAAGATGCCGAAACGGCTCTCTTTACCTTCCATATTGATGTTGCTGTTAGCCCCCAGCTGCGTGAAGTGCGGGTTACCCTGCAATTCCGCGTACATGATGACCACCACCGACACCACGAAAATCACCGACATCGCCCACACCAGCGCGTGACCCTGACGGTTGTCACCGACCACGCGACCAAACGCGAAGCACAGTGCGCAAGGGATCAGGAAAATCGACAGCATCTGCACCATGTTGGTCATGGCGGTTGGGTTTTCGAACGGGTGTGCGGAGTTCGCGCCGAAGAAGCCACCGCCGTTAGTCCCGAGCATTTTGATCGCTTCTTGAGAGGCGACTGGGCCCATTGGCAACAGCTGCTGCGCGCCTTCCAGCGTGGTCACGTGCTGATAAGCCTCGAAGTTCTGAATCACCCCTTGGCTGACGAAGTAGAGCGCCATCAACAGAGAAATTGGCAGCAGCAGATAAATCGTGATGCGCCACAGGTCTGCCCATGCGTTACCGATGGTATGAGCTGAAGGGCGCGCAAAGGCGCGGATCAGCGCGAAGGCCACGGCAATACCGGTGGCGGCGGACAGGAAGTTCTGCACCGTCAAACCAATCATCTGGCTGAAGTAGCTCAGCGTGCTTTCGCCGCTGTACGCCTGCCAGTTGGTGTTACTCACAAAGCTGACTGCCGTGTTGAAAGCCAGATCCCATGACAGACCGCCGAAGTTCTGCGGGTTCATCGGCAACCAGCCTTGCGCCAACAACATCACCATCAAAACGACGATGCCTAAAATGTTGAACACCATGATGGCGAGGGCGTACTGCCACCAGTTCATTTCTGTTTCGGAACTACCTGCTGTGCGAAATACCCCACGATCAAAACGTTGTAAAAACCCTACAGGCTGACCTTCAATCAGCTGAGCAATGAAATTCCCCAGTGGTTTTGAGAGCAGCAATAACACCAACATAAAGCTGGCGATCATTAAAAAGCCCGAAGCTGCCATTTTTAAAACTCCTCCGCATTAAGCAGGGCATAAACCAAGTAGCCGAGTAACAACAGAACCAGCAGTGCGCCGCAGATTACGCCAACAGTCACAGTCCACCTCCACAGGTGTTTTTTTATGTTGCAGCGAGGATAGGGAATCGCAGGCAAAGATCCTGAAAAGAAAGCGGTCCCTCGTATAAAAATTATATAAAAATCCCGGCGCCCTTTGAGTTGTCTCGGCGTTGGCTGCCCTCACTCACCCCAGTCACTTACTTATGTAAGCTCCTGGGATTCATTCAGTTGCCGCCTTGATAAAACTCAAATGGCTTGGGATTTGGCTCTGTGCTACAGGGACTCACTACAGCGCCATTGGCTGGGATTTGGGCGGGGGGAATAAATAACGGAGAAGTGATCGAGTTGTTATAAAAATGAAATGTAAAAAGTGTTTTTATTTAACTTTTCTGTAACTCAATTACAGGGATAGGCTAAATTTGGTGTTTTTTTACACTTTAAGTGGTCAGATGAGTAGTAAACTTTCAGCGGTTGCGGTAAAATTTTGTTCAATTTACAGATTCCATTAATTCTTAAACATTTCCGAAAGGAGCAACGCTATGTCTGATTACACGCCGTATACGCTGACCCGTATTCTTGTTCGCCGCGCTCTGGTGCTTGCCGCAGGTGTGCTGGCATTACCGGTGATGCTGTTCCGCCAAGACCGCGCCCGTTTTTATAGTTATTTACACCGCGTCTGGCTGAAAACCAGCGATAAGCCAGTTTGGCTGTCGCATGCTGAACTCGCCTCTCAAGATTTTTATTGATCCTTACTCCTTCCCCTTTCAGGAGGGGAAGGCTGGGATGGGATGGGGTGTGGGGTTGCGTTGATGACTTCCTCCCAATAAAGAAAGGACCAAAAAACCTCGGCTTTTCAGTCGGGGTTTTTTATTACCTCAATCTAAAGCTGTACAACATTATTTTGTTGTATAACTTATACTGTCTTATAACGAGGGTAAAAAGCTCTCTTCCTTACTGTCATGACTAACAACATCAGGGAGTTGCTAATGAGTGAACAGATTCCAATCGGCATCAGTGCCTGCCTGCTGGGGGAGAACGTGCGTTTTGACGGCGGCCATAAGCGACTGGCTTTCGCCGTTGAGCAACTTGCGCCCTATGTACGCTTCGAAGCGATTTGCCCGGAGATGGCAATTGGCCTGCCGACGCCGCGCCCCGCGCTGCGCCTTGTGCGTCAGGATGATGGCGTCGCGATGCGTTTCAGTAATGATGAATCCATTGATGTCACAGAGAAAATGCAGAGCTATGCCGAAAAGCGCATCGAGCCTTTGGGACATCTGTGTGGCTATATTCTCTGCGCCAAGTCGCCGAGCTGTGGCATGGAGCGGGTGCGGGTCTACAGCGCCAACGGCAAAGACGGCAAGAAATGCGGCGTGGGGATTTATGCCGCCGCATTGATGAAACGCTACCCGTGGCTGCCGGTGGAAGAGGACGGTCGGCTCAATGACCCGGTGCTGCGTGAGAACTTTGTCGAGCGCGTGTTTGCCTTATATGAGCTTAACCAACTGCGGGCCAGCGGCCTGTCGCGCGGCAAGCTGATGGCTTTCCACAGCCGTTACAAACTTTCGCTTCTGGCTCACTCCCAGCCGCAATATCGCGAATTAGGCCGATTTGTGGCGGGCATGGCCGAGTGGACGTCGCTGGAAGATTACTTCGTCGAGTATCGCCAGCGGCTGATGAACCTGTTGCAGCACAAAGCCACGCGCCGCAATCACACCAACGTGCTGATGCACGTTCAGGGCTATTTCCGCCGCCAGCTTAATGCACACCAGCGCCAAGAGTTGACCCAGCTTATCGACCGCTACCGTCAGGGCGTTCAGCCTCTGCTGGCACCTATTACCCTGCTTAAACACTACATGGCTGAGTATCCGGACGCTTATCTGGCGGATCAGCGATATTTTGAGCCGTATCCAGAGGCTTTAAGACTTCGCTACGGCCACTAAAAATTGAAGGATCTCTATGACTACCCACCTCGTCTGGTTCCGCAACGACCTGCGTATCACCGATAACCGCGCGCTGCACGCCGCCTGCGAAGACCCGCAGGCTAAGGTGATTGCGCTATTTATCGCCACGCCGAAACAGTGGCAGCAGCACGTCATGGCGCCGCGTCAGGCGGCGTTTATTTACCAGCACGTTCAAGCTTTACAGGCTTCGCTGGCCGAGCGCGGCATTCCGCTGTTCTACCAGCAGTGCGAAGACTTCGCCGCCAGCAATGCTTGGTTGAAGGAGTTCTGCGCCGAGCAAAAAGTGTCTGCGCTGTTCTACAACCGCCAGTATGAAATCAACGAGCGTGAGCGCGACGCCGCCCTCGAAAAGCTGATTTCCGGCGAGATAACCTGCCGCAGTTTTGATGACAGCCTGCTGCTTCCGCCCGGCTCTGTCACCACCGGCGAAGGCAGCATGTATAAGGTCTACACGCCGTTTCGCCGCGCCTTTCTTGAGCGCCTGACCGAGTCAGACAGCCGCTCGCTGCCTGCGCCGCAGGCCCGCGACATCGACGGCGAAGTCAAACTGCACGCGCTGACTCCCTTCGACCACCCGCAGCAGGAGATTGGCGATGATTTCCCGGTCGGCGAAGAGGCGGCGCGTGACCGTTTACGCCGTTTCTGCCGCGAACAGGTGCAGGATTACCTCGAGCAGCGCGACCTGCCTGCCATCGACGGCACCAGCTCGCTTTCCCCTTATCTAGCCATTGGCGTGCTGTCGCCGCGCCAGTGCTTTAACCGCCTGCGCACCGAATGCCCGGAGCTGCTCGAGCGCCGCGACGGCGGGGCCTTTGGCTGGCTGAATGAGCTGGTGTGGCGAGAGTTTTACCGCCATCTGCTGGTGGCTTGGCCAATGTTGTGCAAACACCGGCCTTTCATCGACTGGACGGATAATGTCCGCTGGCGGCACGCGCCGGGAGATTTACAGGCGTGGAAAGAGGGCAAAACCGGCTATCCGATTGTCGACGCTGCCATGCGTCAGTTGAACGCCACTGGTTGGATGCATAACCGTCTGCGGATGATTGTCGCCAGCTTCTTGGTCAAAGACCTGCTGATCGACTGGCGCGAGGGCGAACGCTACTTTATGTCGCAACTGCTGGATGGCGACTTGGCGGCCAACAATGGCGGCTGGCAGTGGGGCGCGTCTACCGGCACCGACGCCGCGCCGTACTTCCGCATTTTCAACCCCACCACGCAGGGCGAGCGTTTCGACAAAGCCGGGCGATTTATCAAGGCGTGGGTGCCAGAGTTGACCGATGTCCCAGAAAAGGGAATTCACCAACCACATCAATGGGCTGAGAAAACCCAGCGCGTGCTAGACTATCCTCAGCCGGTTATCGATCACTCCACCGCCCGTAAAGACACATTGGCGGCGTTCGAGGCGGCGAAACGAGGGAATCAGCCACAGGGCTGAGAACCAACAGACATCTTCACCACACACGGAGCGATGTGATGAGAAACAAAATGTTGGCGCTGATCCTGGCGTGTTCCGCGAGTCAGGCATACGCAGGTTTTGACGTGGTGGCGCTGGGCGTTCGCGGCGGCGTTGAGGAGGGCAATTTGACCTCCTATTTGATTCGCAGCGATGACCAAAAACTCTATCTCGGGTTGGATGCCGGTTCGGTTCTGCCGGGGATCAGCAAGGCGCTCGACAAGGGCGCTTTTCCTCAGGTGACGGCAGAAAACGCCGCGCCTTACACCCCGCAGGGCGCGGTTTTCCGCAATCTGATTGGCGGCTACTTCATCAGCCATGGCCATCTCGACCACCTTGCCGGGCTTATTATTAGCTCTCCGGAAGACAGTAAAAAACCGATTTACGGCACGGCCGATACCATCGGCACCCTGCGCCAGCACTACTTCAACGGCAAAGTGTGGCCGAACTTCACGGATGCTGGCAGCGGCCTGCGTATCGGCACTTATCGCCTGAATGCGCCGCGCCCGGCCCAGCGTTTTTCCGTCGGACTCACCGGGCTTGATGGCGTGATTTACCCGCTCAGCCACGGCGGCACGGCGTCGAGCATGATCCTGCTCAGTCGCAATAAAGAGTCCTTTGCCTACTTTGGCGATACCGGCCCGGATGCCGTGGAGAAATCGAACAATCTGGCGACGGTGTGGCAGGTGCTGAGTGCCGAGGTGAAAGCCAAGCGGCTCAAGGGCATCATCATCGAAACCTCTTATCCCGACGACGTCGCCGACGGCAAACTGTTTGGTCATCTGACGCCAGAGTGGCTGCTGAAAGAGCTGAAGGTGTTGGAAACCGCCAGCGGCGGCAAAGGCTCTCTCGACGGGCTGAGTGTGATCATCAGCCACATCAAGCCTAGCCTGAAAGCCGGTGAAAATCCGGAGGCTGAAATCATGCGGCAGTTGCAGGAAGGCAATGACCTTGGCGTGAAGTTTGTCAGGATGCAGCAGGGCGACTCGCTGAAACTCTAAAGCAAGCAAAGTGAAAAGGGGAAACCGCAGCTTCCCCCTCGTCGGTCAGTCAACCAGCGGGCTGAGCGCCTGCAACAGCGGGTCTAACTGCGCATTAACCCGTTGATAAACCTGCTGATTAAGCTGGTTATACAACTGATGGTGGGCGGCGTTAGGGCTGAAATGCTCACCCATTCGCACCATTTTCTGCGTGGCCTTTGCATAATCATCGAACACGCCCACCGCTATTCCGGCATTGATGGCGCAGCCCACGGCGGCCGAGCCCTTCATCGAATTGCGCCGGGTGGGAATGCCAAAGATGTCGGCAAATATCTGCATAAACACGTCACTGTTGGCGCCACCGCCTGAAATAATCAAATTCTTGAAGGGAATGCCCAGCTCCTCGGCCATCTTATCCATATGATTTTTCATGGTGAAGGCGATGCCTTCGAGCATTGAGCGATACATATGCCCACGGGTGTGGCGGCCATCAAAGCCAATCATTGCGCCTTTGCGGAACTCGGCTTCCGACGGCGGTGCCCAGTCATGTACGGTCAGCAGCCCCTCGCAGCCTGCCGGAACTTGGCTAGCTTCCAGATTGAGCAAATCTTCGATGCTCAAATCTTGCCGTTGGGCATCCGCCTGCGCCGCCGCGCCAAACTGGTCGCGGAACCAGCTGACGGTCCACATGCCGCGCCGCACCCCCATGCACTCATACAAATAGCGCCCCGGCACCGAAGCCTGAAACGGCCAGAAATTCTTCGCGTCCTGACGGTTTTCTTTGCCATGCACCATCGCGCCGATATAAGTGCCAAGCGAGATAAGCGCCACGCCCGGCTCCAGCGTGCCCGCGCCGAGCGCTTCGACGGCTTTGTCATGCGCCGTGGCAATCACCGGAATGCCCGCATGTAGCCCGAGGCGGCGGGCGGCCGCTTCAGTCAACGTGCCGAGCACCTCGCCGGGTTTCACCACGTCAAACACCGCGTCGCGGGTCAGATTGCAGCTTTGCCACTGCGCGGGATCCGTGCTCCAGTCGAGAGTGTCATTGTCCATCGGCCACCAACCGATGTAGTTGGCGCAGGTGTCGCGGAACTCGCCGGTAAGGCGATGGGTGATGTAACCCGAGGTGGTGGTGACGTATTTCACCCCGCGATAGGCCTCTTGATACTCATAAGGCTTGTTGAGACGCTTATCCATCCAGTTAATCACCGGATAGGCTAACTCACCGTTTTCCTTCAATAAAACCCGGCAGCAGCGAATTACGCACAGCCCCATTGCCAGAATATTTTGCGATTTACCCCCCAACGCCTGAAAGTTCTCCATTACGCTGTTAAAGGCGCTAGTGAGGGAGTCCCACAGGTCATCGTCGGGGTGCTCCGCCAGCTGCGGCGCGGGGATATCCAGCTTGCGCAGTGCCTGTTTCCCTTCACAAATCACATTGCCGTCGGTGTCGAAAATCACCACTTTGGCACTCTGTGTACCGACGTCGATGCCCATTAAATATTTCTTGTCCATGTCAGGCTCCGGTAAAAATCAGGATGAAATTAGTCTGCAAGATGAGTTGGTAAAACGGTTTTGGCCGATGCGTTGCGGCTGCGCGCCATGTTACTAAACAGTAGGGCGGTGAAAATAATCACCAGCGCGGTGGCGGCCAGCCCCAGCAGCCACATATTGCGATAAGCCTCGGCGGCGGGCAGGGTGTCTTGCCAATGTCCGACCAAAGGATAGACGAAGACGTCGGGTAAAAAGCCGATCACCGAGCAGATACCCACCGTGGTCCCCATAATGTACTTTGGCGTGCGCGCCTCGCCGATACAGGCGAAGTAGAGGCCGCGCGAGGCGTAGCAGGCAAACGCCAGCAGCAGGATCAGGCCAACGCCGACCGCCACCGACGTGGGATGCTGATTGGTGACCAGCAGCGCGCAGAGTGTCACCACGCTGACCAATGACAGCAGCTGGATCACCCGAGTGGGCGACTTTAACTTGGTGTAAGTGGTGATGATGCCGCCCCACGGGCCGCAGAGCGCGCGGAAAATCTTATTGATCACAATGCCCATATAGCTGGCGGCGACCAGCGACATGCCATACATCTCGGTCAAATAATTGGTGGAGTAACTGAGGATGGCGAAGACGGTGTAGACGCCAAAGATGATCATGCTGCAATACCATGTGGTACTGATTTTCAGCACCGCGATGATGTCTTTCAGGCCAAAGGTCGGGTGTTGTGACTTCGCCTCTTGTGGCGAGGCGCGGGTAAAACCGTCGCTGACAAAGAACCAGCACAGCACGCCGAGCAGGATATAGGCCAGACTGTAGACCAGAATAGCCGCCTTCAAACTGTTAGGGTTATTGGGTGCGAACAGCGAGAAAACCCACATGCTTAAGACCGCGAGGGACATCACGCCGACGCCGCGCAAGCCTTCCATCCAGCCCATTATTTTCCCCTGTTCCTCGTGGCTGCCCAATAATGACGCGGCTTTAATCGACACGGACCAGAGTAATAATACCGTGGTAATGGCAAAGGCAACTTGAATTAAAATCATCACCCACAGCGGCGGATAGGTAGCCATTAATAACCCCAGCAGGCCAGTAGCTATCATGGAAAATGTCATCATTTTGCGATGAGAAAACTTGTCAGCAATAATCCCGCTGGGTGCATAAAGAATAATCGCCGCGATGCCGAAAGTGCTCATAATTAAGCCGATTTCGGTGTTGGAGAATCCCATAAATTTCGCCATGGGGATTTGGTAAATATAACGCAGGTAGGCTAAGTCGAAGCTGACACCGCCACTGATACTTATTGTGATGAGTGCCAACCAGCGACGAAAATTAGATTGTTCCATGATGTAGCCTCAATGTTCTTAGATTTATTCAGGCCAAAAAAAAGAGAAAAGCAAGCTTCCCACCAAAATGGGAAGTTACTTTTCTCTTTATCTCTGGTAACTAAAATTAGTAGTAACACGGCGTTCTTCTTGCTTACCGTGAGAATAATCACAAAATTGCCAAAGATTTTTTATGTGACCCAGATCGCTTTATCACCGCGATTTAATGTGGTACTTCTTTAAGCCAGTTACTAGAGACGATGAGAAAAGTAGCTTCCCTTAGGGGAAGATCTGCTTTTCTCTTTTTTTTTGGTTTTTTTCCAGACAAGGAACTTCACCATGTCATTAAATGCGCTCAACGAATTCTCGATGGACTTTTTCTCGCTGAAAGGGAAAACCGCCATTGTCACCGGCGGGAATAGCGGTTTAGGTCAGGCGTTTGCTGTCGCACTGGCCAAAGCCGGAGCCAATTTATTTATCCCAAGCTTCATCATGGATAAAGGCGAGACTCGCGAGCTGATTGAAATGCAAGGAGTTCGCGTCGAATTTATGCAGGTTGATATCACCGAAAAAGGCGCACCGGCGCGGGTGATTGCCCAGTGTCTGGAGACTTATGGCACGGTGGATATTTTGGTCAATAACGCCGGGATTTGTAAGCTGAATAAGGTGCTAGATTTCGACCGCGCAGATTGGGACCCGATGATTGATATTAACCTCACAGCGGCGTTTGAATTAAGCCACGAGGCGGCGAAAATTATGATCCCGAATAATCAGGGGAAAATAATCAATATCTGTTCGCTGTTTTCTTATTTGGGCGGGCAGTGGTCACCGGCTTATGCCGCCACCAAACACGCGCTGGCCGGATTCACTAAAGCTTATTGTGACGAGCTTGGCCAATATAATATTCAGGTCAACGGTATCGCGCCGGGTTATTACGCCACGGATATTACGGCGGAAACCCGTAAAAATCCGGTCACCAATCAGCGCGTCTTAGACCATATTCCCGCTAATCGTTGGGGCGAAACTCAGGACCTGATGGGCGCCATGGTATTCCTCGCCAGTCGCGCATCCAATTATGTTAATGGTCATCTTTTAGTGGTGGATGGCGGTTATTTAGTTCGCTAATGCGTTATTTACGGTGTGCCAGCGAGCCATCGGAAAGATTATATTTTTTGAAAATTCATGTTAATTCGATAAGCAGAAAGGATCACTTATGTCTTTATCACGCGAAGCTATTGTTGAGAATTTAAAAGAGATCGTCGGCCCCGCGCAGGTGATCACCGATGAAGAAGTCTTAAAGAAAAACAGCGTTGACCGTTTCCGCAAATATGCCGATATCCATAATGTTTTCACTCTGCCATTACCGGCGGCGGTGGTGAAATTACAAAATACTCAGCAAGTCTCCGACGTACTGGCGTTTTTAAACCAGCATCAGATTAACTGCGTGCCGCGCACCGGGGCGTCAGCCACTGAAGGCGGGCTGGAAACCGTGGTGAAAAACTCGGTGGTGCTCGACGGCTCCGGGCTGAACAAGATTATCAAGATTGATATTCGCAACATGCAGGCCACCGCCGAGTGCGGCGTGCCACTGGAAATCCTTGAAAACCAGCTGCGTGCTCAGGGTTACACCACCGGCCACTCACCGCAGTCTAAGCCGCTGGCGCAGATGGGCGGTTTGGTCGCTACCCGCAGCATTGGGCAGCTCTCTACGCTGTACGGCGCGATTGAAGATATGGTGGTGGGGCTGGAGGCGGTCTTCCCCGACGGCACTATTACCCGCATCAAAAACGTGCCGCGCCGCGCGGCGGGCCCGGACATTCGCCACGTGATCATCGGCAACGAAGGGGCACTGTGCTACATCACCGAAGTGACGGTGAAAATCTTCAAATATATGCCGGAAAACAACCTGTTCTACGGCTACACCCTCGACAATATGCAGACCGGTTTCGACATCCTGCGTGAAGTCATGGTGGATGGCTATCGTCCGTCAATTGCCCGTTTATACGACGCGGAGGATGGCAGTCAGCACTTCACCCATTTTGCCGACGGCAAGTGCGTGCTGATCTTCATGGCCGAAGGCTCGGCGGGCATTGCGCGCGCCACCGGCGAGGGGATTGAGGCGATTGTTGCCCGCCACGCCGAGTGCAAAAAGGTCGACAGCAAGCTTATCGAGGCGTGGTTCAACCAACTGAACTGGGGGCCGGAGAAAGTCGCCGCCGAGCGCGAGCAGATCCTGCGCACCAACAACATGGGCTTCACTACCGAAGTCTCCGGCGACTGGTCAAGCATTCACACGATTTATGCCAATGTGATTCAGCGCATTCGCAGCGAGTTCCCGCACGCCAAGGACATCACCATGCTCGGCGGCCACTCCTCGCACAGCTACATTAACGGCACCAATATGTATTTTGTGTATGACTACAACGTGGTGGGTTGCAAGCCGGAGGAGGAGATCGACAAGTACCATAATCCGCTGAATAAAATCATCGTCGAGGAGACGATTAAGCAGGGCGGCTCGATGGTGCATCACCACGGTATCGGCAAGCACCGCACCCACTGGACGCGCGACGAACACGGCAGCGCCTACTATATTCTCAAGGCGCTGAAGGAAGTCTATGACCCGCAGGGGATCATGAATAGCGGCACGATTTACCCGATTGAGAAGTAGCGCCCAACCTTGATTTTGGCGGGCAGAAAGCCTTCTGCCCGCCCTATCACGCTTAGAATTTTAACTGCCAGACGCCGGTGTTGGTGGTGGAAACCGCCACCGCACCGGCATTCAGCGCACCCACTGCGTCCTCATGGTCACACACCAGCCCGCCAGCAATAATCGGCAAACTTATCTTCTCTGACACCCATCCCAGCACTTTCGGCATGCAGCCGGGCAAAATCTCCACGCAGTCAGGATTCGACTGCGCCACCTGTTTATCAATATTGTGGAAGGAGATGGAGTCGAGCAGAAACATGCGATGAATGCCGAAAAATCCCTGCGCCTTGGCGGCTTTAATCATTGATGCCTTGGTGCTAATGATGCCGTCGGCGGTGGTCACGATTTTCAGAAAGTTAATCACAATCTCTTTGTTTGAGGTGCCGTCCAGCAAATCGACATGGATAAAGGCGTACTTTTCAGCTTTTTTGATGCGCTGAACAATCGCCCCAATGTTGCAGATATTGCCATACAGCACGGAGATGATTTTGCAGTCAGACTCCAGCGCGGCATTCAGGCTTTCGGTGTCTTTGACGGCGGCGATAACCGGGTGTTGGTTGAGTAATTGCAAAATTGACAAGGTGACAGGCTCCATTTCTGTTTTATGTTTATGCCCAAGCGGTAGGGGTTTAGGCTCCACAAAACATAGCAGTTTTATGCTGCTACAACCTCGCAACAACTCACAAAGCCGTGGCGAGCGGGCGCGAATAGCACAACAGGATGCAGCGCCAAGGTTGGGTGTTGGCGGCTTGTCAGTTATCATCACCCTAAATATTCAGACCCCATGAGAGACCGATATGATCAACAACCTTCAGCTTGAATCCTTGATTAATCAGAAACTTGATGTCAGCAGCTTCCATGACTACGCGCCGAACGGCTTGCAGGTGGAAGGGCGCAAGGAGATCAAACGCGTCGTGACCGGCGTGACGGCTTCTCAGGCTTTACTGGATGCTGCGGTGGAGCACAAGGCCGACGCTATCTTGGTCCACCACGGCTATTTCTGGAAAAACGAGCCAGCCGTGGTGCGCGGCATGAAGCGCAACCGTTTGAAAACCTTGCTGCTGAATGACATTAACCTCTACGGCTACCACTTGCCCCTCGACGCCCACCCGGAGTTGGGCAACAACGCGCAGCTGGCAAAAATGTTTGGCATTGAGGTGTTGGGTGAAGTGATGCCGCTGGTGCCTTTCGGCGAGCTGAAAACGCCCCTCAGCGGCGAAGCGTTGCGCCAGCGTATTGAAGTGCTGCTGGACCGCAACGTGCTGCATAGTGCGCAGGGCGGCCCGGCGGAGATCCGCCGCGTGGCTTGGTGTTCCGGCGGCGGTCAGGGCTTTATCCAGCAGGCGGCGGAGTTTGGCGTCGATGCCTTTATCAGCGGCGAAGTCTCCGAGCAGACCATTCACATTGCCCGCGAAATGGGCCTGCATTTCTACGCCGCGGGCCACCACGCCACCGAGCGTTATGGTGTGAAAGCCTTGGGCGAGTGGCTACAAGCCGAGCATGGGTTGGATGTCACTTTCATCGACATCGACAACCCGGCCTAAGAGTCTATTTTAGCCATTAAAGCACCCGCCGCTCTTTCTCTTCGGGCGGCTCCTCCGGCGCGCTTTCCTCCAACAGGGTGAAGGCGCGCTGCAAGCCGGTATCCGCGTCAGGGTCTGCTCCCTGCGGCGCGAAGGCGCTCGGCTCTTCCTCTTCTTCCTTCTCAATATCGTCATTGGCGGCCGCGTCTTCATTGGCCATTTCCGGCGCGGGCATGGTTTCCTGAATCAGCTGCTCATCAAAGGCCGGGTTCAAGGCTGGCGACAGCGGCGAACTGCTCAAGCTGTCCGGCATGGCGATATGCGGCAGTGGCGCATCCACCGCCATCACTGTCTCTTCCTCTTTGGCTGACGTCCGGCTCAGGGCCACAATCCCGCCGCCGCACAGGGCGAAGAAGGCATACAGAATATTGCCGCCCAGAGGTTCAATCAGCGCACCCACCGCCAGCGGGCCGATACAAGCACCCACGCCAAAGGCCATCAACAGACAGGCGGAAAGGGAAACGCGCCGCTCCGGCTCAATCATGTCATTCGCCAAGGCCACCACCAGTGGGTAGAGGGTGAACTGCATCAGGCTGACCACAAAGCCGACGCCGAGCAGCACTGGGAAGGAGATATGAGTGAAGATAGCCAGCGGCAGCGCGGTGACCGCCAGCAGCACGGCGTTAATGCGCATCAGCATGTTGCGGTTGTAGTGGTCCGACAGCCAGCTGAGGGGAAATTGCGCCAGCAGACCGGCGAAAATTGCCAGCGCCATAAACAGGCCGGTTTGCTGGGTAGTCAGCTCTTGCTGGCTGGTGTAAATCGGCGCCAGACCATAAAACGACCCGACCACCATGCCAATCAGCAGGGTGGTGGCCAGCACCTTGGGAATAGCGCCAATAAAGAACTTCAGCTCCATCGGCGCGGGCGACATATGGCTAACATTGGTGCGAGTAGTCAGAGCAATCGGCACCAGACAGAGGGAGAAGCAGAGCGCGATGATAATCAGCGTGCTGACCCCCAGCCCGTCGTTAATCATCAGCACTACTTGCCCCAGCGCCATGCCGAGATAAGAGGCGACCATGTAGAAGCCAAACACCACGCCGCGCTGGGCGGCTTCTGCCTGATCGTTCAGCCAGCTCTCCAGCACCATATATTGGCACATCATGCACAGGCCGATGATTAAACGCAGCACTACCCAAATGGGGATCATCTCAGTCAGGCCGTGGCCTAGCACGGCGGCGGTGATGATCCCCGAGCAGGAGACATAGGCGCGGATATGGCCGACGCGGGCGATAAGGATATGGCCGATTTTGCCACCAATCACCAGCCCGATGTAGTTGGCGGCAATAATGGCACCAATCATTGCGCCGCTGACGTGGATAGCCGACAGCCGCAGGGAGATGTAAGTAGTGAGCAGCCCCGAGCCGAGCAGCATCAGCAGGGTAGTGGTGTATAGCGGAAAGAACAATGCCAGCGGCTTTTTCAAATCATCTTCCTCTGTCCTTGACGTTGCAGCGGTGTTCGCCGCGCTCAAGAACCCGAATCACTGACTTCAGTTAGCTCATCGGGATTCTTTCCCTTGCTGCCTTGCTGCAACACCAATGCCAGCGATTAACAAAACAACAACAGAATGAGAGTAGCAGCTGAAACACGCTGGCGAAACCTGAAAGGGGTCCGAAAGCGGCGGTTGGCGAGTTGACATCGTCCGTCCGTTTCCCGCATAACTGTTTCCAGTCTAACGATTTTCTTTCTACGGTTTATTTAACAGCTGCTTTTACGGCTGCATCAACAACGGCTTTTTTGAGGAGTGTGTGAGTGCAACGAGCACGGTGTTACCTGTTGGGCGAACGCGCGGTGGTACTGGAACTTGAACCGCCAGTTTCATTAGCCAGTCAGCAACGCATTTGGGGACTATCTCAGCGTTTGCAGGACTATCCCGGCGTGCGCGAAGTGATCCCCGGCATGAATAATCTCACAGTATTACTGACTGACCCTGAAAGCTTTGTGCTGGACGCCATCGAGCGTCTTCAGCAGTGGTGGGAAGAGAGTGAGTCGGTCGAGCTGGAGTCGCGAGTGGTTGAAATCCCAGTGATTTACGGCGGCAAGCATGGCCCTGACTTAGAATTTGTTGCCCAGCATACCGGCATGAAACCGCGCAAAGTGGTCGAGTGTCACGCCAGCGCCGAATACATCGTTTACTTCCTCGGCTTCCAGCCCGGTTTCCCTTATCTCGGCGGCATGCCGGAGAAGCTTAACACCCCACGTCACGCGGAGCCTCGGCTGGCGGTGCCTGCTGGCTCGGTGGGCATTGGTGGCAGCCAAACCGGTATTTACCCGCTGATCACCCCCGGCGGCTGGCAAATCATTGGTCACACGCCGCTGGCGATGTTCGACGCGCGCCAGCCTCAGCCAAGCCTGCTGCGTCCCGGAGATAAAGTGCGCTTTGTGCCGCAAAAGGAGGGGGTATGTTAAGCATTATTCGCGCAGGTATTTTTACCACAGTTCAGGATTTAGGCCGCGGCGGCTACCGCCAACTGGGTGTCAGCCAGACCGGCGCGCTGGACGCCCCCGCGCTGCGCATCGCTAACCTGCTGGTGGGCAATGAACAAAACGCCGCCGGGTTGGAAATCACCCTCGGCCAGTTCAGCGCCGAATTCAAACGCGCGGGCTGGATAGCCCTGACCGGCGCAGGCTGCCATGCCGAGCTGGATGGCAAAGTGTTGTGGACCGGCTGGCGCTATCCGGTTAAAGCCGGCCAGGTGATCACCCTCAAAACCCCGGCGCGCGGCATGCGCAGCTATCTGGCGGTGTCCGGTGGTATCGACGTGCCGGAAGTGCTCGGCTCGCGCAGTACCGACCTTAAAACGGCCTTTGGTGGCTTAGAAGGCCGCCCGCTCCGTGATGGCGATAAGCTGCCACTCGGCAAGAAAGGCCAGACTCCGCAGCAGTCGACCGGCATCAAACAGCTGCTGTTTGGCAACCGCATTCGCGCTCTGCCGGGGCCGGAATATCTGGAATTTAGCGAAGAGGCACGCGAGGCGTTTTGGCGCACCTCGTGGCAGCTCAGCCCGCAGAGCAACCGCATGGGGTATCGCCTGCACGGCCATAGCTTAAAGCGCGAGAGCGACCGCGAAATGTTGTCTCACGGCCTGATCCCTGGTGTGGTGCAGGTGCCGCACGGCGGCCAGCCGATCGTGCTGATGGCCGACGCGCAGACCACCGGCGGCTATCCGCGCATCGCCTGCGTGATTGAAGCGGACCTCTACAATTTGGCGCAGATCCGCCTCGGCGAGCCGGTGCATTTCGTCAAATGCTCGCTGGAAGAAGCCCAGCAGGCGTCGAAAGAGCAAGAGCGGTTTATCGAACAGATTAAGTGGGGGCTGCATGGCCGCTAATATCAAAGTGGATTTAAACGCCGATCTCGGCGAGGGCTGCGACAACGATCAGGCTCTGCTGCAACTGGTGAGCTCGGCCAATATTGCCTGTGGTTTCCACGCCGGTGACGCCCAAACCATGCTGCAATCAGTGCGTTGGGCGCTGCAATATGGCGTGGCGATTGGCGCGCACCCGAGCTTCCCGGATCGCGAAAACTTTGGCCGCACGGCGATGCAGCTGCCGCCGGAAACGGTTTATGCACAAGTGGTGTATCAGTTGGGGGCGCTGGCGGCGATTGCCCGCGCAGAGGGCGGCAAGATGGTTCACGTCAAGCCGCACGGCATGCTCTACAACCAAGCGGCGACAGACCCGGCCTTGGCCGACGCCATCGCCCGCGCGGTTCACAGCGTTGACCCCGCCTTGAAGCTGGTGGGGCTGGCGGGCAGCGAGCTGATTCGCGCCGGAGAGCGTTTGGGGCTGGCGACGTCGCAGGAAGTGTTCGCCGACCGACGCTACCAAAGCAGCGGTAATTTGGTGCCGCGCAGCCAGCCTGATGCGCTGATAGAAAGCGACGAGCTGGCCTTGCAGCAGACGCTGATGATGGTTCAGCAGCAGAAAGTGGTCAGCCGTGAGGGTGTCGCGGTGCCGGTGCAGGCCGATACCGTCTGCCTGCACGGCGACGGCGAGCACGCTCTGGCCTTCGCCCGCAGCCTGCGCGAAGCGTTTCGCCAGCAAAATATTCAGGTTTCGGCCTGAATCAATACAAGGATCTCTTATGCGTAAAGTTCTGGTAACCGGTTTTGAGCCTTTTGACGGGGAGCGCCTTAATCCTTCGTGGGAGGTGGTGAAGAAGTTAGAAGATCTGGAGATCTCGGGCGCGCGCATTGTGATCCGCCAACTGCCTTGCGTATTCGGCAAAGCCATCGAGGCATTGAACGCGGCTATTGATGAAGTGGATCCGGCGATGGTGATCGCGGTGGGGCAAGCGGGTGGTCGGACTGATTTTAGCGTCGAACGTGTGGCTATCAACGTCGATGATGCACGCATCCCCGACAATGACGGCAACCAGCCAGTCGATCTGCCTATCGTCGCCGACGGCCCGGCGGCCTACTTCTCACTGCTGCCAATCAAGGCGATTGTCAGCGGGTTGCGCGAGGCGGGCATTCCGGCTTCGGTGTCACAGACGGCGGGTACTTACGTCTGCAACCACATCATGTACGGCCTGCTGCATCGTCTGGCGCAGCCGGGCTGCAAGGTGGTGAAGGGCGGCTTTATTCATATCCCATACTTGCCGGAACAAGCGGCAAAACACCCCGGCCAGCCGAGTATGTCGGTGAAAACCGTGCTTGAAGCGCTCGAGCTGACCATTGCCATTGCCCTGCATACTGAGGAAGATTTGAGGGTGGCGGGAGGCGCGACGCACTGATGCCTGAAGGTCCTGAAATTCGCCGCGCCGCTGACCAGTTAGTGCGCGCGGTGGTCAATAAACCGCTGACCGACGTCTGGTTTGCTTTTCCCGAATTACAGCCCTACCAGTCGGCGCTGATCGGCACGCACATTACGGCGATTGAAACGCGCGGTAAGGCGCTGCTGACGCACTTCTCCAACGGCTTAACCCTCTACAGCCATAATCAGCTGTACGGCGTTTGGCGGGTGGTTGAGGCGGGTCATGAGCCGAAGGAGAGCAAACGTTCGCTGCGGGTGAAGCTGCAAAGCACCGACGGCACCATTCTGCTCTACAGCGCCTCTGAGATTGAGATGTGGGCCAGCGACGAGATAGAGAATCATCCGTTCTTGCAGCGCATTGGCCCTGACGTGCTGGATGAGACATTGACGGTGGAGCAAGTGCGCGAACGGCTAGTTTCTACCCAATTCCGCAATCGTCAGCTGGGCGGCATGCTGCTCGATCAGGCTTTCCTGGCAGGGCTGGGCAACTATTTGCGGGCTGAAATTCTCTGGCAGGCCAAGCTGCTTCCCGCGCATAAACCCAAAGACTTGAATGAGCAGCAGCTAGAAGACTTGGCTGACGCCTGTCTGTCGATTGCGCGCTTGTCTTATGCCACGCGCGGGCAGGTGCAGGAGAACAAACACCACGGCGCGCTGTTCAGCTTTCGGGTATTTGGTCGGGCAGGCAAGGCCTGTAAGCGCTGCGGCCAAACCATCGTCAAAACCTCGGTGTCTACCCGGCCATTTTTCTTCTGTCCCGGCTGTCAGCACTAGGTTTTGAGCAATAAAAAAGGCACTCAATGAGTGCCTTTTTCTCGTCTGGTGACAGACTTATTTCTTTTTCACCTGAGAGCTGAAATCACGTTTGTCATAGCCGGTGTACAGCTGACGTGGACGAGCGATTTTGATGCCGTCCTGGTGCATTTCGTTCCAGTGTGCAATCCAACCCACGGTACGCGCCATCGCGAAGATAACGGTAAACATGGAAGAAGGAATACCCATGGCTTTCAAGATGATACCTGAGTAGAAGTCTACGTTCGGGTAGAGTTTCTTCTCGATGAAGTACGGGTCGTTCAGCGCGATGTGCTCAAGCTCCATCGCCACTTCCAGCAGGTTGTCTTTCAGATCCAGCTCTTTCAGCACTTCGTGGCAAGTGTCACGCATTACGGTGGCACGTGGGTCATAGTTTTTGTAAACACGGTGACCGAAGCCCATCAGACGGAACGAATCGTTTTTGTCTTTCGCACGTTTGATGAATTCTGGGATGTGATCGACGCTGCTGATCTCTTCGAGCATTTTCAGTGCAGCTTCGTTGGCGCCGCCGTGAGCCGGTCCCCACAGAGATGCAATACCCGCCGCGATACAGGCAAATGGGTTAGCGCCAGAAGAGCCTGCGGTACGCACGGTAGAGGTTGATGCGTTCTGTTCGTGGTCAGCGTGCAGGATAAGAATTCGGTCCATTGCGCGTTCCAGCACTGGGTTCACCACATACTCTTCGCAAGGAGTTGCGAACATCATGTGCAGGAAGTTGCCAGCGTAGGAAAGGTCATTGCGCGGATAAACGAACGGTTGGCCGATGGAATATTTGTAACACATGGCGGCAACGGTCGGCATTTTGGACAGCAGACGGTAAGCAGCAATCTCGCGGTGACGCTCGTTTTCCACGTCGATAGAGTCGTGGTAGAACGCCGCCAGAGCACCGGTCACGCCGCACAGCACGGCCATTGGGTGCGAGTCACGGCGGAAACCGTGGAACAGGCGAGTAATTTGCTCGTGAACCATGGTGTGGCGTTCAACGATTTTTTTGAAATCTTCGTATTGAGCCTGAGTTGGCGCTTCGCCGTACAGCAGCAAATAGCTCACTTCCAGGAAGGTTGACTCTTTCGCCAACTGATCAATCGGGAAACCACGGTGTAACAGAACGCCTTCGTCACCGTCGATGTAAGTAATTTTTGATTCGCAAGATGCGGTAGAAGTAAAGCCGGGGTCAAAGGTGAACAAGCCTTTGGAGCCGAGAGTACGAATGTCAATTTCGTCCTGTCCCAAGGTGCCAGATAGCACGTTGAGTTCAATAGGATCTTGACCTTGTAGGGTAAGTGTCGCTTTCTTATCAGCCATTTACAGTCTCCTTAGCGCCTTTATTTTAAAAATCGTCAACAACTGAACAGCCTAAAATATCACCTCAATCCCCGTCATTATTATTTCGGTGGACTCTGCGATCGATTTTAGAAAGGGAACGTAGAGCCAATCGGCTGTGACCTTGGATCACGATTTGACGGAAAGGCGACACTTCATCGTTGTTAAAGATTCGATAGATCTTACAATTCTGTTACTCAGCTTTCGGTGGATCAGTACTTACGACAAGGTTATGGATATAACACAATCCCCACTTTTGCATAACTTGGCGTAACAGGGAAGGGTGGATGTGTCTGTCGTAGTCATCACGGATGTGAGCGAATGGCTAATATGTAATGGAAATGTTGATCCAATGTCAAACTACATAATTTATTTTGTTTGGATTGTGAAAAATGGGAGCCTAATCACTGTTTCGCAGAAATGTGACCAAAGCGTTTGTAGGGGAATTGTAATAGGAATGTGATCAACCTATACTTTGCGCCAGGTCTCCGGGTAACCCGAAGTAGGAGCACCCAGCACATCTTCTTTGTCTTTCAAATTTCTGCCTTGGTAGCTGATTTTTCGCCTGTTAGCAGTGATTTAAAAGCCTTTGAAACATGAATTCAGTCTACGCGTCTTGATTACAATGGATGTCGTTGTTTGAGCGTACGACCTGAAGAGCATATCGCTCATTCATGCTCGAAGTGAGTGAAGTTGCAGGAAGGCGGCAATTGAGTGAACACGATGAGCTTACACCGGTAAGTGATTCGGGTGAGCGAGTGCAGCCAACGCATCTGCGGCATCACTCAAGAAGAGGATGAGTTGTCTGAACACCGCCAAGGCCGGAGGAAGGAAAATAAAAAGACCTTCGTCATCAACGCGACAGCCGCGATCACGAAAAGGTTCTATGAGGTGTGTGGGCAAAACCGTGAAAAAACAAAGACCTGTCAATCTGGATCTGCAAACGATCCGGTTTCCCGTAACTGCAATAGCGTCCATCTTACACCGTGTCTCCGGCGTCATTACCTTCGTCGCTGTCGGTATCCTCCTCTGGCTGCTCGGCATGTCACTCTCTTCGCCTGAAGGGTTTGCACACGCAGCTGAAATCATGAATGGCTTCATTGTGAAATTCATCTTTTGGGGAATACTCACCGCACTGGCCTATCACGTCTGCGGTGGCATTCGTCACTTGCTGATGGATTTCGGCTATATCGAAGAGAGTTTAGCTGTCGGTACCCGTTCAGCCCAAGTGGTGATCGGTCTTACCGTCGTGCTGTCAATTCTGGCTGGAGTCTTCGTATGGTAAACAATGTCTCGGCATTAGGACGCAATGGTGTCCACGACTGGCTGCTGCTGCGCGCATCGGCGATCGTTATCACGCTGTATATCCTTTATATTCTGGGCTTCGTTGTGATGGCTCAGGACATTACTTTTGATGTCTGGCAAGGCTTCTTTGCTTCCTCCATTACCAAAGTATTTACCCTGCTGACGCTGCTTTCGATTCTGATCCACGCGTGGATTGGCATGTGGCAGGTGTTAACGGACTACGTCAAGCCTCTGGCTGTTCGACTGGTGCTGCAACTGGCTATCGTCGTGACGTTAGTGGTTTATCTACTTTATGGAACAATTGTTGTTTGGGGAGCGTAGTCAATGAGTCTGCCAGTCAGAGAGTTTGATGCTGTCGTTATCGGTGCAGGTGGCGCCGGTATGCGTGCCGCATTACAGATTTCACAAACAGGCCAAACTTGTGCCTTGATTTCTAAAGTATTCCCAACCCGCTCCCATACGGTGTCTGCGCAGGGCGGTATCACCGTAGCCCTCGGCAACACCCATGAGGATGACTGGGAATGGCATATGTACGATACCGTGAAAGGCTCCGACTATATCGGTGACCAAGACGCGATTGAATATATGTGTAAAACCGGCCCGGAAGCGATTCTTGAGCTGGAACATATGGGTCTGCCTTTCTCCCGTCTTGACGACGGCCGAATTTATCAGCGTCCGTTTGGTGGCCAGTCGAAGAACTTCGGCGGCGAGCAAGCGGCACGTACTGCGGCAGCGGCCGACCGTACAGGTCACGCCCTGTTGCACACCCTTTATCAGCAGAACCTGAAAAACGGCACCACTATCTTCTCCGAATGGTATTCACTGGATTTAGTGAAAAACCAAGACGGCGCGGTAGTCGGTTGTACTGCAATCTGTATCGAAACCGGCGAAGTGGTTTACTTCAAAGCGAAAGCCACCGTGCTGGCGACCGGCGGTGCAGGCCGTATTTACCAATCCACCACTAACGCACATATCAACACCGGTGACGGCGTAGGTATGGCACTGCGTGCAGGCGTTCCAGTGCAGGATATGGAAATGTGGCAGTTCCACCCTACGGGTATCGCGGGCGCGGGCGTTCTGGTGACCGAAGGTTGCCGTGGTGAAGGTGGTTACCTGCTGAACAAAGACGGCGAGCGCTTCATGGAGCGTTACGCACCTAATGCTAAAGACCTGGCGGGTCGTGACGTGGTGGCGCGTTCCATCATGATCGAAATCCGCGAAGGCCGTGGCTGTGACGGTCCTTGGGGCCCACACGCCAAGCTGAAACTTGACCACTTGGGTAAAGACGTTCTGGAATCTCGCCTGCCGGGCATCCTTGAGCTGTCTCGTACCTTTGCTCACGTTGACCCTGTCAAAGAGCCAATCCCGGTTATCCCAACCTGTCACTACATGATGGGCGGCATTCCGACCAAGGTGACCGGTCAGGCGCTGCGCGTGAATGAGAAAGGCGAAGACGTGGTGATCCCAGGTCTGTTCGCAGTAGGCGAGATTGCCTGCGTATCCGTTCACGGTGCAAACCGTCTGGGGGGCAACTCACTGCTCGACTTAGTGGTCTTCGGCCGCGCGGCGGGTCTGCATCTGCAAGAATCTATCAACGAGCAAGGCGACAGCCGCGATGCATCGCAAGATGATATCGACCACGCCCTTGAGCGTCTGAACCGTTGGAACAACACCCGTTCAGGTGAAGATCCGGTGGCGATTCGTAAAGACCTGCAATCCTGTATGCAGCACAACTTCTCGGTATTCCGCGAGGGCGATGCGATGGCGAAAGGTCTGCAAGAGCTGAAAGAGATCCGTGAGCGTCTGAAAAATGCCCGTCTGGATGACACTTCAACAGAATTCAACACCCAGCGCGTTGAATGTCTGGAGCTGGATAACCTGATGGAAACCGCATTCTCCACCGCCGTTTCTGCGAACTACCGTACTGAAAGCCGTGGCGCGCACAGCCGCTTCGACTTCCCAGATCGTGATGATGCTAACTGGCTCTGCCACACGCTTTATCAACCGGAAACTGAGAGCATGACTCGCCGTGAGGTGAACATGCAGCCTAAGCTTCGCGCGGCGTTCCCGCCGAAAGCGCGTACTTACTAGGGCGTTGCGGAGACAGATTATGAAACTCGAATTTTCGATTTATCGCTATAACCCAGATGTTGACGACGCGCCGTACATGAAAGATTACGTACTGGAAGCGGAAGAAGGGCGCGACATGATGGTGCTGGACGCGTTAATCCAGCTGAAAGAGCAGGACCCAACCCTCTCTTTCCGTCGCTCCTGCCGTGAGGGCGTTTGTGGCTCAGACGGTATCAACATGAACGGTAAAAACGGTCTGGCTTGTATCACGCCAGTCTCGGCTTTACAGAAAGGCAGTAAGAAGATTGTTATCCGTCCTCTGCCGGGTCTGCCTGTTGTGCGTGACTTGGTTGTGGATATGGGGCAATTCTACAAGCAGTATGAGAAAATCAAACCTTACCTGTTGAATGATGGGAAGAATCCTCCGGCGCGTGAGCACTTGCAGATGCCGGAAGAGCGCGAAAAGCTGGACGGATTGTACGAATGTATTCTCTGCGCCTGCTGCTCGACTTCTTGCCCGTCGTTCTGGTGGAACCCGGACAAATTCGTGGGTCCGGCCGGTTTGCTGGCGGCTTATCGCTTCCTGATCGACAGCCGTGACACAGAAACGCAATCTCGTCTGGATAATCTGGACGACGCTTTCAGTGTATTCCGGTGCCATAGCATCATGAACTGTGTCAGCGTGTGTCCTAAAGGCCTTAACCCTACCAAGGCTATCGGTCACATCAAATCGATGCTGCTTCAGCGCGGTGCCTGAGTCAGTAAGATGATGTTCACTAGCGGGAACCCAGGTTCCCGCTAACATTAAGTGAGTTATTGGTAACATATTCGCAACAAGGTGCAACAAAGTTGCCCTCGATTGGAGTAGTATAGGGACAGGAGAAAATAATAAGGTCGGATAACGCAGGGTAGCGCCAAAAGCCAACATGCAATACGAGGCAGCAAGTTGATTTTTGGAGGTTCCTTGACAGAGCCGCAGGCTCCAGACCAATGAACTGAATATGTATGGAAAACCGTCTTACCACGGTGTATCACGGTCAATATTATTAACCACGGCGAAAACTAAAGCTTCAATGCTTAAGGGATCACGATGCAGAACGGCGCAATGAAGGCCTGGCTGGATTCCTCCTATCTGGCGGGTGCAAACCAGTCTTACATAGAACAACTCTATGAAGACTACTTAACCGATCCTGGTTCCGTTGACGATAGCTGGCGTTCAATTTTTAAACAGCTTCCGACAGTGGGTGTCAAACCAGAGCAACTCCATTCTCAAACACGCGATTATTTCCGACGTCTGGCAAAAGACGCTTCTCGCTATAACTCCGCTATCAGCGATCCGGAAACGGATGCCAAGCAAGTTAAAGTGTTGCAGCTGATTAACGCCTTCCGCTTCCGCGGCCACCAGAATGCAAATCTTGATCCTCTCGGCTTGTGGAAACTTGACGACGTGCCTGATTTGGATCCGGCTTTCCACAATCTGACTGAAGCTGATTTCCAGGAAACCTTCAATGTAGGTTCTTTTGCCATTGGTAAAGAGACCATGCAGCTCGGCGAGCTGTACAAAGCACTGAAGCAAACCTACTGCGGCTCTATCGGCGCTGAGTACATGCACATCACTAACACCGAAGAGAAACGCTGGATTCAGCAGCGTATCGAATCCGTGGTAGGGCGCGCTAACTTCAGCGATTCAGAGAAGAAAACCTTCCTGAAAGAGCTGACGTCTGCTGAAGGTCTGGAACGCTACCTCGGCGCTAAATTCCCGGGAGCAAAACGCTTCTCGCTGGAAGGTGGCGACGCGCTGGTTCCGATGCTGAAAGAGATGATTCGTCACGCCGGTAAAAACGGGACGCGTGAAGTAGTGCTGGGTATGGCACACCGCGGTCGTTTGAACGTGCTGATCAACGTGCTGGGTAAAAAACCTCAGGACTTGTTCGACGAGTTTGCTGGTAAGCATAAAGAACATCTGGGCACCGGTGACGTTAAGTACCACATGGGCTTCTCCTCCGACGTGGAAACCGAAGGCGGCATGGTTCACCTGGCGCTGGCGTTTAACCCATCGCATCTGGAAATCGTTAGCCCAGTGGTTATCGGTTCTGTTCGTGCCCGTCGTGATCGTCTGGACGAAGCGCGCAGCAACATGGTTCTGCCAATCACCATTCACGGTGACGCGGCCATCACCGGCCAAGGCGTTGTTCAGGAAACCCTGAACATGTCACTGGCTCGCGGTTATGAAGTGGGCGGTACCGTGCGTATCGTTATCAACAACCAAGTTGGTTTCACCACCTCTAACCCGAAAGATGCGCGTTCTACTGATTACTGTACTGACATCGCGAAAATGGTGCAGGCACCTATTTTCCACGTCAACGCGGATGACCCGGAAGCTGTGGCTTTCGTGACTCGTCTGGCACTGGATTTCCGCAACACCTTCAAACGTGATGTGATGATCGACCTCGTTTGTTACCGCCGTCATGGCCACAACGAAGCCGATGAGCCAAGTGCAACTCAGCCGCTGATGTACCAGAAAATCAAAAAACATCCTACGCCGCGCAAACTGTATGCCGATATTCTGGCTGAGCAGAATGTCGCCAGTGCGGAAGATGCGACCGAAATGGTTAATCTCTACCGTGACGCGCTGGACGCGGGCGACTGTGTAGTGGAAGAGTGGCGTCAAAACGACATGCACACCTTCACTTGGTCTCCGTACCTGAACCACGAGTGGGATGAAGAGTACCCGAACAAGGTTGAACCTAAGCGCCTGCAAGAACTTGCTCGCCGCGTCAGCCATGTTCCTGAAGCAATTGAAATGCAGGCTCGCGTGGCGAAAATCTACGCCGACCGTATTGAAATGGCCGAAGGCAACAAGAAGTTTGACTGGGGCGGCGCCGAGAACTTGGCTTACGCCACACTGGTCGACGAAGGTATTCCAATCCGTATTTCTGGTGAAGATACCGGCCGTGGCACCTTCTTCCACCGCCATGCTGTTGTTCACAACCAGAAAAACGGTTCTGTCTACGTGCCGCTGTCCAACATTCATAACAGCCAAGGCCAGTTCAATGTCTGGGACTCCGTGCTGTCTGAAGAAGCGGTTCTGGCCTTCGAATACGGTTACGCCACCGCTGAACCTCGCACCCTGACTATCTGGGAAGCGCAGTTCGGTGACTTCGCGAACGGTGCTCAGGTGGTTATCGACCAGTTCATCAGTTCCGGTGAGCAGAAGTGGGGCCGCATGTGTGGTCTGGTAATGCTGCTGCCACACGGCTACGAAGGGCAGGGCCCAGAGCACTCATCTGCACGTCTGGAGCGTTATCTGCAACTCTGCGCTGAGCAGAACATGCAGGTGTGTATCCCGTCGACCCCGGCTCAGGTTTACCACATGATCCGCCGTCAGGCGCTGCGCGGTATGCGCCGTCCGCTGGTGGTGATGTCACCTAAGTCACTGTTGCGTCATCCTCTGGCCGTTTCGACCATGGATGAACTGGCAAACGGTAGCTTCCTGCCGGCAATCGGTGAGATTGACGAGCTGGATCCGAAGCAAGTTAAGCGCGTCGTGATGTGTTCCGGTAAGGTCTACTATGACCTGTTGGAGCAACGTCGTAAGAACGAGCAAACTGATGTCGCCATCGTTCGTATCGAGCAGCTGTATCCATTCCCGCACAAAGCAATTCAGGAAGTGCTTGAGAAATTCTCACACGTTCATGATTTCGTTTGGTGTCAGGAAGAGCCACTGAACCAGGGTGCCTGGTACTGTAGCCAACACAATTTCCGTGAAGTGATTCCTTTCGGGGCTTCTTTACGTTACGCAGGACGTCCAGCGTCTGCCTCTCCGGCAGTTGGCTATATGTCCGTTCACCAGAAGCAGCAACAAGATCTGGTCAATGACGCGTTAAACGTTAATTAACGAATTTTAGAAGGATTGAGAATGAGTAGCGTAGATATTTTGGTCCCTGACCTCCCTGAATCCGTAGCAGACGCCACGGTTGCCACCTGGCACAAAAAGCCGGGCGACAGTGTAGAACGTGATGAAGTTCTGGTTGAAATCGAAACTGACAAAGTGGTTCTGGAAGTGCCTGCAAGTGAAGCCGGTATTCTGGACAGCATCCTCGAAGACGAAGGTGCAACCGTGGTTTCTAAGCAGATTTTGGCGCGCCTGCGTCCGGGCAACAGCACCGGCAAACCAAGCCAAGAGAAAGCTTCTGATAAAGAATCTACTCCTTCACAGCGCCACACTGCGGCACTGGATGATGAAAGCAGCGATGCACTCAGCCCGGCTATCCGCCGCCTGATTGCTGAGCACTCCCTTGACGCCAGCGCTATCAAAGGCAGCGGTGTGGGTGGTCGTCTGACCCGTGAAGATATCGAAGCGCACTTGGCTAAGTCTGGCAAAGACGCTAAGTCTGACGCGGCTCCGGCGAAAGCTGAAACTGCGGCTGCTCCGGCTATCGGCGCGCGTAGCGAAAAACGCGTTCCTATGACTCGTCTGCGCAAACGCGTTGCCGAGCGTCTGCTGGAAGCGAAAAACAGCACCGCCATGTTGACCACGTTCAACGAAATCAACATGAAGCCAATCATGGACATGCGTAAGCAGTACGGCGAAGCGTTCGAGAAACGTCACGGCGTGCGTTTGGGCTTCATGTCCTTCTACCTGAAAGCCGTGGTTGAAGCACTGAAACGCTTCCCAGAAGTTAACGCTTCTATCGATGGCGATGATGTGGTTTACCACAACTACTTCGACGTGAGCATTGCCGTTTCAACTCCACGTGGTCTGGTAACGCCAGTGCTGCGCGACGTTGACACTCTGGGTATGGCTGACATCGAGAAGCAAATCAAAGAGCTGGCCATCAAAGGTCGCGACGGTAAGCTGAAAGTTGAAGAACTGACCGGCGGTAACTTCACAGTGACCAACGGCGGCGTATTCGGCTCGCTGATGTCTACACCAATCATCAACCCACCGCAGAGCGCGATCCTTGGCATGCACGCCATCAAAGATCGCCCAATGGCGGTGAATGGTCAGGTTGTTATCCAGCCAATGATGTATCTGGCGCTGTCCTATGACCACCGTCTGGTTGACGGCCGTGAGTCAGTAGGCTTCCTGGTGACCATCAAAGAAATGCTGGAAGATCCGGCTCGTCTGCTGCTGGACGTCTAGTCCAAGCGGGTCAAGAAAAGAGATCGAAAAGTCTATGGCACGGTGCGCCGTGCCATAGAGATGCCTTACTACTGAATGGATAGAACATCATGAATTTACACGAGTATCAGGCGAAACAGCTGTTCCTACGCTACGGCCTGCCAGCACCATCAGGCTTCGCCTGTTCCACTCCGCGCGAAGCGGAAGAAGCAGCATCAAAAATCGGTGCTGGCCCGTGGGTAGTTAAATGCCAAGTTCACGCTGGCGGCCGCGGTAAAGCGGGCGGCGTGAAAGTGGTTAAAAGCAAAGAAGAGATCCGCGCTTTTGCTGAAAACTGGCTGGGCAAACGCCTGGTGACTTACCAGACAGACGCACAGGGTCAGCCGGTAAACCAGATTCTGGTTGAAGCCGCGACTGATATCGACAAAGAGCTGTACCTCGGCGCAGTAGTTGACCGTAGCTCTCGTCGCGTGGTGTTCATGGCTTCTACCGAAGGCGGCGTGGAAATCGAGAAAGTGGCAGAAGAAACGCCACACTTGATCCACAAAGTTGCTCTGGATCCACTGGCAGGTCCACAGCCTTACCAAGGCCGTGAACTGGCGTTCAAACTGGGTCTGACCGGTAAGCAAGTTCAGCAGTTCACCAAGATCTTCATGGGTCTGGCGACTATCTTCCTTGAGCGCGACTTGGCGCTGATCGAAATCAACCCACTGGTTGTGACCACAGCTGGCGACCTGATCTGCCTCGACGGCAAGCTGGGCGCAGACGGCAACGCATTGTTCCGTCAGCCAGAATTGCGCGAAATGCGTGACCACAGCCAAGAAGATGCCCGTGAATCTCAGGCTGCACAGTGGGAACTGAACTACGTTGCTCTCGACGGCAACATCGGTTGCATGGTTAACGGCGCGGGTCTGGCGATGGGTACTATGGACATCGTTAAACTGCACGGCGGCGAGCCAGCTAACTTCCTCGATGTAGGCGGTGGCGCAACCAAAGAGCGCGTAACCGAAGCGTTCAAAATCATCTTGTCTGATGAAAAAGTTAAAGCGGTATTCGTTAACATCTTCGGCGGCATCGTGCGCTGTGACCTGATTGCCGACGGTATCATCGGCGCAGTAGCAGAAGTGGGCGTCAACGTGCCAGTAGTGGTACGTCTTGAAGGTAACAATGCCGAGCTGGGTGCTAAGAAATTGGCGGACAGCGGTTTGAACATCATTGCAGCGACCAGCCTGACCAATGCGGCTCAACAAGTCGTCGCGGCAGTGGAGGGGAAATAATGTCGATTTTAATCAACAAGAACACCAAAGTTATCTGTCAGGGTTTCACCGGCAGCCAGGGTACTTTCCACTCTGAACAAGCGGTTGCTTACGGCACCAAAATGGTTGGCGGCGTAACGCCAGGCAAAGGCGGCACCGAGCATCTGGGTCTGCCAGTGTTCAACACCGTGCGCGAAGCCGTGGAATCTACAGGCGCTACCGCTTCTGTTATCTACGTTCCAGCTCCGTTCTGCAAAGACTCCATTCTGGAAGCTATCGACGCAGGCATCAAGCTTATCATCTGTATCACTGAAGGCATCCCTACGCTTGATATGCTGATTGTGAAAGCTAAGCTTGAGCAAACTGACGTGGTAATGATCGGGCCAAACTGTCCGGGCGTTATCACGCCGGGCGAATGCAAAATCGGCATCATGCCGGGCCACATTCACAAGCCGGGCAAAGTGGGTATCGTTTCCCGCTCTGGTACCCTGACTTATGAAGCCGTTAAGCAGACCACTGACAACGGCTACGGCCAGTCAAGCTGCGTAGGTATCGGCGGTGACCCGATCCCAGGCTCTAACTTCATCGATATCCTGAAACTGTTCCAGGAAGATCCACAGACTGAAGTTATCGTGATGATCGGCGAGATCGGTGGTAACGCAGAAGAAGAAGCTGCTGCTTACATCAAAGATCACGTGACCAAGCCAGTAGTTGGCTACATCGCGGGCGTGACTGCACCTAAAGGCAAACGTATGGGCCACGCAGGTGCCATCATTGCCGGTGGTAAAGGTACAGCTGACGATAAATTCGCTGCATTAGAAGCCGCTGGCGTGAAGACTGTTCGCAGCCTGGCTGACATCGGCGACGCAGTAAAAGCGGTTCTGCCAAACTAAATAACTTCGCGTTATTATTTAAATTAAGGCCACTTTCGAGTGGCCTTTTTTATTGCTGCTATAATATTTAACAATTAGCTATTTAGACGATTATTTTTAACAATTAAACTCTGCGTTAATTGGAAAATAAATAGTGATAATTGAATTTATAATGTGGCAATAATGATATTTGTTTCACCATAAATTCACAAATAATTAACCCGTCGGCTTCCAATAAAACCGAATGAAACCAATAATTAACATAGTCTAAGATTTTTTGTAGAAACCCTAAGAACCATATAGAAATAAGCCGCCAGATAGGCTTAAATTGTCGCAGATCAATATCAGGGTATCCTGATGTCTAAGCCATTAATTGACCTGTGTTAGGAATACGATTTAGCTCACGTAAAAACCTATTTATTGTGTGGGATTAGTGGCGTAACATTGTGAACCTGTAATATCAGTACCCAAGAACAGATCTAGGTTGCTAACTTTCCCAATCTTCATATCCCTTAGTGCTGCGGCCTTGTGTGCAGATTCTTTGCCTCCGCATGCGGTGAGATTGGGCGTCAAACGCTACAGTTATCAGTGGCGTATTCGACAGGTTTACTTGTTTGGCAGGTTTTGAAATTGGAAGTCATGAGGCGTTCCGGCAATCGGTTCGTCAGAGAGTCGCAAGTTGGAGTCTTCCTCCGAGGAGCAAGGGGTCAAGATGTTTGATATCGTTGAACTGTCGCGTTTACAGTTTGCTTTAACTGCCATGTACCATTTCTTATTTGTCCCATTAACGCTAGGCATGGCGTTTTTACTGGCAATTATGGAAACGGTATATGTACTTTCCGGCAAACAAATCTATAAAGATATGACCAAATTCTGGGGCAAGTTATTTGCAGTTAACTTTGCTCTGGGTGTGGCCACGGGTTTGACCATGGAATTCCAATTCGGAACCAACTGGTCATATTTCTCACATTACGTCGGTGATATCTTTGGGGCCCCGCTGGCCATCGAAGGTTTAATGGCGTTCTTCCTTGAATCCACGTTAGTCGGTTTATTCTTCTTTGGCTGGGACCGTTTATCAAAAGTCCAGCACATGACGGTAACCTGGTTTGTGGCACTCGGCTCAAACTTATCCGCACTCTGGATCCTGGTCGCCAACGGCTGGATGCAAAACCCGATTGCTTCTGACTTCAACTACGAAACCATGCGCATGGAAATGGTCAGCTTCTCCGAGCTGGTCTTAAACCCGGTTGCACAGGTTAAATTCGTTCACACCGTGGCGGCTGGCTATGTCACCGGCGCGATGTTCATTCTGGCTATCAGCTCTTACTACCTGTTGAAAGGCCGCGACGTTGGCTTTGCTAAGCGCTCATTCGCCATCGCAGCAAGCTTCGGTCTGGCTGCCACGCTGTCCGTTATCGTGCTGGGTGATGAATCCGGTTACGAAATGGGTGACGTGCAGAAAACCAAGCTGGCGGCTATCGAAGCAGAGTGGGACACCCAACCTGCACCGGCCAACTTCACGCTGATTGGCTTGCCAAATCAGGATAAGATGGAAAACGAATATTCCATCCAAATTCCTTACCTGCTCGGCCTGATTGCCACGCGCTCCGTCGATACGCCAGTCACGGGTCTGAAAGACCTGATGGCGCAGCATGAAGTGCGTATTCGTAACGGGATGAAGGCTTACACGCTGCTGGAAGAGTTGCGCTCAGGCAATACCGACCCAACCGTGCGTAGCGACTTCGAGCGTACCAAGCAGGATCTGGGCTACGGCATGCTGCTGAAACGCTATACGCCGAACGTGGCGGATGCCACCGAAGCGCAAATCCAGCAGGCGACCAAAGACTCTATTCCTCGCGTTCTGCCGCTGTACTTCGCTTTCCGTATCATGGTGGCCTGTGGCTTCCTGATGCTGGCGATTATCGGTCTGTCGTTCTTCATGGTACTTCGCGGCAAGATTGGTCAGAAGCGTTGGCTGCACCGCGCGGCGCTGTGGGGCTTACCGCTGCCATGGATCGCCGTCGAAGCAGGGTGGTTTGTTGCCGAATATGGCCGCCAGCCTTGGGCTATCGGTGAAGTCTTGCCGACGGCTATCGCTAACTCTTCGCTGACTCGCGCTGACGTGTTGATGTCGATGGGGCTGATTTGCGGTCTGTACACCTTGTTCCTTATCGCTGAGATGTTCCTGATGTTCAAGTTCGCCCGTCTGGGGCCAAGCAGCCTGAAAACCGGCCGCTATCACTTTGAACAACCTTCAGCACCGCTTGAACAAGCTCGGTAATAGGGAGTCTAGCTATGTTTGATTATGAAGTATTACGATTCATCTGGTGGGCATTGATCGGCGTGCTGTTCATTGGCTTCGCCGTGACCGACGGTTTCGACATGGGCGTGGGCATCTTGCTGCGCATCATTGGCAAAACCGACACTGACCGCCGCGTGATGATCAACTCCATTGCTCCGCACTGGGACGGCAACCAAGTCTGGCTTATCACCGCGGGCGGTGCGCTGTTCGCTGCATGGCCAATGGTCTATGCCGCCGCATTCTCCGGCTTCTATGGTGCGATGATCCTGGTGCTCTGCGCCTTGTTCTTCCGCCCATTAGGTTTCGACTATCGTTCGAAGCTGGAAAACGCGCGCTGGCGTGGCATGTGGGACTGGGGCATCTTCATCGGTAGCTTCGTGCCTGCATTGGTGTTCGGCGTGGCCTTCGGCAACCTGCTGTTGGGCGTGCCATTCCACATCGACAACGACTTGCGCCTGTTCTACACCGGCAGCCTGTTCGAGTTGCTGAATCCGTTTGGTCTGTTGGCGGGTATTGTTAGCCTGACCATGCTTATCACGCAGGGCGCGACCTATCTGCAAATGCGTACCACCGGCGAGCTGCACTTACGCACTCGCACGGCCTCGCAGATTTCAGCCTTGGTGATGATGGTGTGCTTCCTGTTAGCTGGCGTTTGGCTGGTGAAAGGGATCGATGGCTATCTGGTGACTTCAACGCTGGATCACGCAGGTCCATCTAACCCGCTGCACAAGACTGTCGCACATCAGGCCGGTGCATGGCTGGTGAACTTCAACAAGATGCCGGGCCTGTGGGCTATCCCTGCACTGGGCGTTATCTTGCCACTGTTCACTATCCTGTTCTCACGCATCAATAAAGGCGCGCTGGCCTTCGTCAGTAACTCACTGACCATCGCCTGTGTCATTTTGACTGCCGGGATCACCATGTTCCCATTCGTCATGCCGTCGATCACTAACCCTGACGCTAGCCTGACCATGTGGGATGCAACCTCGACATTACTGACCTTGAAAGTGATGACCGTGGTGGCCTGTATCTTCGTGCCGATCATTCTGATCTACACCAGTTGGGCGTATTACAAGATGTTTGGTCGTCTCGACAAAACTTACATCGAAAACAACAAACACTCTTTGTATTAATCGTTCAACTGAACGGGAGATAACACTATGTGGTATTTTGCGTGGATCCTCGGGACTCTGTTAGCGTGCTCATTCGGCATTATTACTGCACTGGCTTTCGAGCACAGTGAAGAAAATAAAGCCGCTGCGGCGAAAGAGCGCGAATAATGAGCGCGCTCGCGGATAGAGTTTATGCCGTGACTGACAAGGGCCCCCTGCGGGTCCTTTCATTAGTGATGGCGCTCGTATTAGCTGGATGCGTATTTTGGCAACCGGGTGAGTTCGCTTCTTCCACCAGTCAGTTGCAAGTCTGGCATGGGATCATTCTGATTTGGGCGGTCTGTACTGGCCTAATTCACGGCTTTGGATTCCGTCCACATCGCTCTGTATGGAAAGCGTTCTTTTCACCACTCCCGGCGATGATTATTCTGCTGGCGGGGCTGGTTTACTTTTTTAGCTAGTTTGTTTATCTAATATTGATAGATATTTACACTACTTTTCCTATGGGCCATTCAGGCCCATAATTATTTTCGTTCCGGACTTGCAACCCATTCCCATCAAGAAATCTCTTGCGTATAGTAGGCCCGTCAAATTGCATTACGGGATGTAGAGTGAGTAATTCGTTGTTCCGATGGCCGGTCCGTGTTTATTACGAAGACACAGACGCTGGTGGGGTGGTTTATCACGCCCAGTACATCGCCTTTTATGAAAGGGCTCGCACAGAAATGTTGCGCCAACGCAATATTCACCAGCAACAGTTGTTGGATGAACACGTCGCTTTTGCTGTCCGCCGCATGACGGTCGAATACTTGGCTCCTGCTTGTCTTGATGACTTGCTGGATGTCCAAAGTGAGATAACGTCTATCCGGGGGGCCTCACTTACCTTTGCACAACGAATTCTTGATGCACGTGGCAACCTTCTGAGTACAGCAGAAGTGTTGATTGCATGTATCGATCCACACCAAAAGAAGCCAAGAGCGCTTCCTAAGTCTTTTGTCGCGGAGTTTAAGCAGTGACTGACATGAACATTCTTGATTTATTTTTAAAGGCCAGCATCCTGGTTAAGCTGATCATGCTTATTCTGGTGTGCTTCTCTGTCGCGTCTTGGGCAATCATCATTCAGCGCACTAAGGTGTTGAATGCTGCTACGCGTGAGGCAGAAGCGTTTGAAGATAAATTCTGGTCCGGTATCGAGCTTTCACGTCTTTATCAGGAAAGCCAGGGCCGCCGTGAGACTCTCACTGGCGCAGAACAAATTTTCCATTCAGGTTTCAAAGAGTTCGCTCGTTTGCACCGTGCAAACAGCCATGCGCCAGAGTCGGTCATCGACGGCTCCTCTCGCGCCATGCGTATCTCTTTCAACCGTGAAATGGAAACTCTCGAAACCCACATTCCTTTCCTCGGCACCGTTGGTTCTATCAGCCCATACATTGGTCTGTTCGGTACCGTTTGGGGGATCATGCACGCGTTCATCGGTTTAGGCTCTGTTAAGCAGGCCACCTTACAGATGGTTGCGCCGGGTATCGCCGAAGCCTTGATCGCGACAGCAATCGGTCTATTCGCTGCTATTCCAGCAGTTATGGCCTATAACCGATTGAACCAGCGCGTGAACAAGCTCGAGCAAAACTACGACAACTTTATGGAAGAATTCACGGCTATCCTGCACCGTCAGGCTTTCTCTCGCGAAACAAGCAGTAACTAAAGGGGGATAGCATGGCTCGAGTACGTGGTCGCCATCGTCGCGAATTAAAGTCAGAGATTAACATTGTTCCGCTGCTCGACGTGCTGTTGGTACTGCTGCTGATTTTTATGGCTACAGCGCCAATCATCACGCAAAGCGTGGAAGTTGATCTGCCTGATGCGACAGATTCTAAAACTGTATCTACTGATGATAACCCGCCGGTCATTGTTGAAGTTTCCGGCGTGGGCCAATACACCATCGTGGTGGATCATCAGCGTATGGAGCAGTTGCCGGAACAGCAGGTTATTGCGGAAGCAACCAGCCGCATCCAAGCCAATCCGAAGACAGTCTTCCTGATCGGCGGTGCAAAAGATGTTCCTTATGATGAAATCATCAAGGCGCTGAACATGCTCCATCAGGCAGGTGTGAAATCTGTCGGGCTTATGACACAGCCTATTTAACGATAGGTAATTTGTAACACTTATTGGAAACCCGGCTTTTCTTGGCCTGATAAAACAGTTGTCTGCAAAGCGATAACTGGTGCAGAAGAAATCCGGGTTTTTGGCAATCCTGTGTTGGGAAATCTATTTTGGTAAAGGCAACTGCAACTGAACAAAACGATAAGCTCAAACGCGCCGTTATTGTTTCGGTCGTTCTGCATATCATCATAATTGCCCTGCTTATCTGGGGATCGCTGGACGAAGATACCAGCATGAGTGGCGGTGGCGGCGGGAGTGATATCTCAGCCGTTATGGTTGATCCAAGCGCGGTGGTTGATCAGTACAATCGCCAGCAGCAGCAACAAGCCGATGCTCAACGTGCTGCACAATCCCGTCAGAAAAAGTCCGAGCAGCAGGCTGAAGAACTTCAGCAGAAGCAGGCAGCAGAGCAGCAGCGACTGAAAGAATTAGAGAAAGAGCGTTTGCAAGCACAGGAAGATGCTAAGCAGGCGCAGGAAGATGCCAAAGAGCAGCAAAAACAGGCTGCGGAACAACAAAAGCAAGCTGCCGAACAGCAGAAACAGGCCGCTGCGGAGCAACAGAAAGAAGCGCAGGAGCAGGCGCAGAAAGCCGCCGCTGATGCCGCTGCTAAAGCGAAAGCTGAAGCCGCGAAGCAACAGGCTGATGCTGCTGCCAAGGCGAAAGCCGAAGCGGATAAAGTCGCCAAAGCTCAGGCCGACGCGCAGAAGAAAGCGGCTGCCGAAGCGAAGAAACAGGCTGAAGCAGAAGCCGCAGCCACTGCGGCAGCTGCCAAGAAGCAAGCCGAAGCCGAGGCCAAAAAACAGGCTGAAGCTGACGCGAAGAAACAAGCTGCTGCTGACGCGAAAGCCGCAGCAGCCGCAGAAGCAAAAGAAAAGGCAGAAGCTGCTGCTCAGGCGAAGGCCGACGCTGCTGCTAAAGCGAAAGCTGACGCCGCCGCTGAGAAGAAAGCCGAAGCTGCCGCTGCTGCTAAAAAAGCGGCTGCGGACAAGAAAGCCGCTGCCGCCGCTGCGGCGAAAGAGTCCGAGTCTGTTGATGACCTGTTTGGTGGTTTGGCTAACTCCAAAAACGCGCCGAAAGGTGGTGGTGGAGCCAGCGCGCCAGCAGGGCAGGGCAAGAACAAGGCGGCCGGTGCTTCTGGTGCAGATATCGCTAACTATGGCAGCCAGATTAAGGCAGCTATCGAAAGCCGGTTCTATGATGCTTCTTCATATGCAGGCAAAACCTGTACTCTGCGGGTGAAGATGGCGCCAGATGGATTGTTAATTGATGTGAAAGCGGAAGGCGGTGATCCGGCACTTTGTCAGGCGGCTCTTGCAGCAGCTCGACAGGCCAAATTCCCGAAACCACCGTCACAAGCAGTTTACGAAGTATTTAAAAATGCGCCATTGGACTTCAAACCATAGTAATAGTCGAAAGTTATCGTTTTTCGGATTATTACGAAGGTAAATGTGGTCGACTTATAGTTTTGTGTGCGTTGGTTTGTTAAAATTCTGCTAATTTATCGCGGGCAGATCGGTCCAGATAAGGGAGATACAATGAAGCAGGCATTTCGAGTAGCGTTTGGCCTTTTGATACTGTGGGCGTCTGTGTTACACGCAGAAGTTCGCATTGAAATTACCCAAGGGGTCGACACCGCTCGCCCGATTGGTGTGGTGCCTTTTAAATGGGCTGGTCCTGGTAATCCGCCGGAAGATATCGGTGCTATCGTTGCTGCTGACTTGCGTAACAGCGGTAAATTCAACCCGATTGATGCATCACGCATGCCTCAACAACCGACAAGTGCATCAGAAGTGACTCCTGCTGCCTGGACGGCGCTGGGTATTGATGCAGTGGTTGTTGGCCAAGTTCAGCCAAGTGCTGACGGCAAGTATTTGGTGTCTTACCAACTGGTTGATACCTCTGGTTCACCGGGTACTGTTCTGGCTCAGAACCAATACCAAATCACCAAGCAGTGGCTGCGTTATTCCGCACACACCGCCAGTGACGAAGTATTTGAAAAATTAACCGGCATTAAGGGTGCTTTCCGTACTCGTATTGCTTACATCGTGCAGACTAACGGCGGTAAATTCCCGTACGAATTACGCGTTGCTGACTACGATGGCTATAACCAGTTCGTGGTTCACCGTTCACCAGAGCCTTTGATGTCTCCGGCTTGGTCTCCAGACGGTAGCAAACTGGCTTACGTAACATTCGAAAGTGGGCGTTCTGCTCTGGTTGTACAGACTCTGGCTAATGGCGCAATCAAACAGATCGCATCATTCCCGCGTCACAATGGTGCTCCAGCGTTCTCTCCAGACGGCAGCAAACTGGCCTTCGCCTTGTCTAAAGGCGGCAGTCTGAACGTTTATGTAATGAATCTTGGCTCGGGTCAAATCACCCAAGTTACTGATGGACGTAGCAACAACACCGAACCAACCTGGTTCCCAGACAGCCAGACTTTGGCTTTCACCTCGGATCAGGGCGGTCGTCCACAGCTTTATAAAGTCGGTATTAATGGCGGTGCGCCTCAGCGTCTGACCTGGGAAGGTTCTCAGAATCAGGACTCTGATGTCAGCTCGGATGGTAAGTTCCTGGTTATGGTGAGCAGCAACAATGGCTCGCAGCACATCGCTAAACAAGATCTAGTAACGGGAGCCGTTCAAACATTGACGGACACGTTCCTGGATGAAACGCCTAGTATCGCCCCAAATGGCACCATGGTGATTTACAGCGCCTCTCAAGGTCTGGGTTCCGTGTTGCAGTTGGTCTCGACTGATGGGCGTTTCAAAGCGCGTCTTCCGGCAACTGATGGACAGGTAAAATTCCCTGCCTGGTCGCCGTACCTGTGATGCATATAAAACTATGTATGGCAAAAATTATAAAAGGATCAACGAGATGCAACTGAACAAAGTGCTTAAAGGGCTGCTGCTGGCTGTGCCTGTACTGGCAATCGCCGCTTGTAGTTCTCACAAAAGCGCAGACAATGGCCAATCTGGTATGGGCGCTGGCGCTGGCACTGGTGCAGAGAGCGGCAACATGTCTTCTGAAGAGCAAGCGCGTCTGCAGATGCAAGAGCTGCAAAAGAACAATATCGTTTACTTCGGTCTGGACAAGTACGATATCGCTTCTGACTTCGCTCAAATGCTGGATGCGCACGCTGCATTCCTGCGCAGCAACCCTTCATACAAAGTGACTGTTGAAGGTCATGCGGATGAACGTGGTACTCCGGAATACAACATCGCTCTGGGTGAGCGTCGTGCTAACGCAGTTAAAATGTACCTGCAAGGCAAAGGCGTTTCTGCTGACCAGATCTCTATCGTTTCTTACGGTAAAGAGAAGCCAGCTGTACTGGGCCACGACGAAGCGGCTTACGCTAAAAACCGTCGTGCCGTACTGGTATACTAAGAGAGTCGCATGAGCAGTAACTTCAGACATCACTTGTTGGGTCTGTCGTTACTGGTTGGCGTAGCGGTCCCATGGGCCGCTACTGCCCAAGCGCCAATCAGTAATGTCGGCTCAGGCTCGATAGACGATCGAGTCACCTCTCTGGAGCGTATTTCTAACGCTCACAGCCAACTATTAACTCAACTTCAGCAACAACTCTCTGACTCCCAACGCGATATTGACTCTCTCCGTGGTCAAATTCAGGAAAACCAATATCAGTTAAGCCAGATTGTTGATCGCCAAAAGCAAATTTATCAGCAGATGGACAGCCTAAGCAGCCAGGGTTCTGGTAATGCCAATGCTGCCGCCTCAGGCGCTGCTGCTGGAGCTGCTGCCGGCGGAGCCACTGATTCATCAACTCCTGCACCTTCGCAGGCTCCTGCGAGCACGGGTGATGAAAACACTGACTACAATGCTGCCGTTGCACTTGCCCTGGAAAAGAAACAGTACGATCAGGCTATTTCGGCTTTCCAGGCGTTCATCAAGCAATACCCGAAATCGACTTACCTGCCTAATGCCAACTATTGGTTAGGCCAGTTGTATTACAACAAGGGTAAGAAAGATGATGCGGCTTATTTCTACGCCGTGGTGGTTAAAAGCTATCCTAAGTCTCCAAAAAGTTCGGACGCGATGTACAAGGTTGGGGTGATCATGCAGGAGAAAGGGCAGGCTGATAAAGCCAAGGCTGTCTTCTCGCAGGTCGTAAAGCAGTACCCAAATACCGATGCGGCCAAACAAGCTCAAAAACGCTTGTCTTCACAGTAATTCGTTATTCAGGCCCAGAAAATATCCATTTCGATGGTTTTCTGGGCTTGAATGCGTGAAGAACAAGCAGTCAGACTTTTTTCTTCAATTAAACGTTGCACTGAAAAGTTATATAAGTAATATATGCCGCCGTTGCCTAGGCAACTGTAACGCTTTAAAGCAGCGAGAGATTTAGTGTTTGAGCGGGCCGTTAGCTCAGTTGGTAGAGCAGTTGACTTTTAATCAATTGGTCGCTGGTTCGAATCCAGCACGGCCCACCACTAAATCAAAATGTTTTGATGCGTAGTATTAAGAAGTAGACCGTGGGCCGTTAGCTCAGTTGGTAGAGCAGTTGACTTTTAATCAATTGGTCGCTGGTTCGAATCCAGCACGGCCCACCACTTTTTGAGTGGGCACACGGTAAAGAAGTGCAATTTGTTGTAGTACCGCAACACAGCGCGGGCCGTTAGCTCAGTTGGTAGAGCAGTTGACTTTTAATCAATTGGTCGCTGGTTCGAATCCAGCACGGCCCACCACTTTTAAAGTGGAACTCGTAGTGAAGCAGTGCAGGATGAGAACCACTGGTTCGAGCCGAGCGAAGCGAGACGACAACGCGAACGCGTTGCCCGTAGGGTGAGCTCGCAGAGCGAATCAATCCAGCACGGCCCACCACTTATAAGTTCAGCAGTAACAAGTGGCAGCATAGGGAGTGATTCGTTTTCAACGAATTGCGCAGCAGTAAGAAGTATCGCGACATACCGCGGGCCGTTAGCTCAGTTGGTAGAGCAGTTGACTTTTAATCAATTGGTCGCTGGTTCGAATCCAGCACGGCCCACCACTTTTAAGTTAAGTGGCTATAAAAGTAAGACATCGCTTCTAAGAAGCAGACTAAAACGCCTCAAGGCGTTTTTTTCGTTTCTAGCCCTCCTAAACGTCCAATCTCGTCACCTTTTTTAAGTCCCTTAAACACTTTTATCTTAAAGCACAAAATACAAGCGACTTTTCTCCATATCTGCGCTATTTTGTTTAGCATACAAAACAAATGGGTGTTTTATCCCATTATTGGTGCCTTTGTCAGACTGAGCCCCTGACGACAAGAGATGATGAGCGATGAGCGAGACTTTAGATCTGAACGCCGCGGTGTATCCATTTCCTCCTAAGCCAGTGCCTTTAAGCCAGGATGAAAAAGCCTTCTATAAAGCCAAAATTAAAACTCTGCTGAAGCAGCGCAATGCCGTAATGGTTGCGCACTACTACACTGATCCTGAGATTCAGCAGTTAGCCGAGGAGACGGGCGGCTGCGTGGCCGACTCGCTGGAGATGGCGCGTTTCGGCAGCCAGCATCCGGCTTCAACTCTGCTGGTCGCGGGTGTGCGCTTTATGGGCGAGACGGCGAAGATCCTCAGCCCGGAGAAGACCGTGCTGATGCCAACCTTGAACGCCGAGTGTTCTCTAGACCTTGGCTGCCCAGAGCAGGCGTTCTCTGATTTCTGCGACAGCCACCCGGACCGCACCGTGGTGGTTTACGCCAATACCTCGGCGGCAGTTAAAGCGCGGGCTGACTGGGTGGTGACTTCGAGCATCGCGGTGGAGCTGATCGAGCACCTCGACAGTCTGGGTGAGAAAATCATCTGGGCACCTGACCGCCATCTTGGCAACTATGTGCGTAAGCAGACGGGTGCCGACGTGCTGTGCTGGCAGGGCGCCTGTATCGTGCATGACGAGTTCAAGACGCAGGCATTGGCGCGCATGAAGGCGCTGTACCCTGACGCGGCGGTGCTGGTGCATCCTGAGTCTCCGCAGGCGATTGTGGATATGGCCGATGCCGTGGGTTCTACCAGTCAGCTGATTCAGGCGGCCAAGAGCTTGCCTAACAAAAAACTCATTGTGGCCACCGATCGCGGTATTTTTTACAAAATGCAGCAGGCGGTGCCGGATAAAGAGTTGTTCGAAGCGCCAACCGCCGGTGAAGGGGCAAGTTGCAGAACCTGCGCGCACTGCCCGTGGATGGCAATGAATGGCCTGAAAGCCATTGCCGAAGGGTTAGAGTTGGGCGGTGCCGAGCACGCGATTGAAGTGGATGAAGCACTGCGCGTGAAGTCATTGATTCCTCTGAACCGCATGCTGGACTTCGCCGCACAGCTTAAGCTGCGGGTGCAGGGCAACGCGTAAACATTTTCATTAACGAAGGCTACAGAAGGGAATCGCGATGGATTTTTTCAGCACCAGCAATATTCTGGTTCATATCCCGCTCGGTAAAGGCGGTTATGACCTGTCGTGGATTGAAGCAATCGGCACGCTGTTTGGCCTGTTGTGCATCTGGTTTGCCAGCAAAGAGAAAATCATTAACTATCCGTTTGGCCTGATAAACGTCACGCTGTTCGCGGTGATCTTCTTCCAGATCCAGCTCTACGCTAGCCTGCTGCTACAGATATTCTTCTTCGCGGCCAACATTTATGGCTGGTACGCGTGGAGCCGTCAGACAGAGGATAAACAGGCCGAGCTGCAAATCCGCTGGCTGCCCCGTGGTAAAGCGCTGGTGTGGGGCGCGGTCTGCGTGATTGGCATTCTGTTTATGACGTTCAACATCGACCGCGTATTTGCGGCACTCAGTCTGGTTGCCGTCAACCTGATGCAAGGGCTGGGGCTGAATGTGCATATGCCTGAGCTGCAACCCGACGCCTTCCCGTTCTGGGACTCGTCAATGATGGTGTTGTCGATTATCGCCATGCTGCTGATGACCCGCAAATATGTGGAAAACTGGCTGGTGTGGGTGGTTATTGACGTGATTAGCGTGGCAATTTTTGCGTATCAGGGCGTGTATGCCATGGCGCTGGAATATGTGCTGTTAACGCTGATTGCGCTGAATGGTTCTTGGCTATGGATTAAGAGTGCCGCTCAGAATGGCTCTAAGCCGCTACAGCGCGTTTAAACAGAAGTTAGTACGATTTACTCAAGAGCCTCCCATCGGGAGGCTCTTGGCGTTTGAGGCGGGATTAATGGTGGTGGTGCGCGTGGCTGTGGCCGAGATGGCTATGGCCTTCTTCCGCCACGCTGTCGCTTATCACGCAATCCGGCGTGTTACAGGTGCCGTATTCCATCTGAATGGTGGCGTGGCCGATGCGGTATTTATCCAGCAAGTAAGCCTGAATTCGGCCTAAGAGCGCGTCGTGGTCGTGAGGCGGAACCACCTGCACGTGCAGCGTCATCAGGCGTTTCTCGCCGATTTGCCAGACGTGAACGTGATGAACGCTGCGCACTTCAGGAATGGTGACGGACAGGTCTTTGCGCAGTTTCTCAATATCAATTTCCTGCGGCGTGCCTTCCAGCAGCTCGTGGAAACTCTCTTTCATCAAACGCCACGCGTTGTTCAGCACCAGACAAGAAACCAGAACCGACAAGATCGGGTCGATAGGCGTCCAGCCGGTTTTCATGATGATAATGGCTGCCGCCACGGCACCAATGGAACCCAGCAGATCCCCCAACACGTGCAGGGCCGCCGCGCGCACATTAATGTTGGCTTTCTCTTCGCCCTGATGCAGCAGCCAGAATGAGAACAGGTTGGCAATCAGGCCAGCAATACCTATCGCCAGCATGGTGCCGCCCATCACGGGCTGCGGGTTGGCGAAGCGTACAATGGCTTCCCAAACAATCAAAATGACGATAACCAGCAGGGCGGCGGCGTTGACGAAGGCCGCCATGGTGGTCAGGCGCAGGTAGCCGAAGGTGTGGCTGGCGCTCGGTTTGCGTTTCGCGAAATGCACCGCCAAGAGCGCGATGAGCAGGGCCGCGGCGTCGGTCAGCATATGGCCAGCATCGGCGATCAGCGCCAGCGAGCCGGAGATCAGGCCGCCAATGACTTCGACAACCATGAAGATGACGGTGACCAAGAAGGCTAACAGTAACCGACGGCTATTTTTATCCTGTGGTAGAAATGACATAGCTTTCCTTAAGTGATGATTTGCCGGTTTTCAGCAGCCGGAGTGACTTGTCTATCAAGCTGCTGAAGCAAATCCTGCAACAGTTGATGCATTGTAGTATAGGCCTCGGTGGCAGTCTTGCCTTGCTGACAGGCGCTGATCACCGCCTGAAATGCCTCGGCGGGCCGCTGATAGCCTAGGATCAGCAGGCTGCCTTTCATTCGGTGCGCCGCATCTTTCAGAGTTTCCCTATCTTGCTCGGCGTAAGCCTGAGCCGCACGCAGCTGGTCTTCTCGCAGAGTACAAAGCAGCGTCTCGCGGAGCTTCTCAATCAGCACAGGGTCGTGATTGCCGGTTAGGGCCAAACGCTCGCCAATATCCTGAAATACTGACCTATTGGCGGGAAGCAGTTGGCGAATATCTTCTAGTAAAATCGGCTTAGTCAGGCAGTGTGGGACATTGAGCTGTTGCAGCGGCAGGCGGGTAAACTCCTGCACGTCCGCCGAGCAGAGCACGATTTGGCTGGCCGCAAGCTGCGGGTTTTGGCGCTCGTGGCGGCGAATCAGCTTGGTCAGCAGCACGCCGTCGGGGCGCGGCATGTTGTAATCGATAAACAGCAGCTCAAACGGGTGTTCGGCGTGAGCCTGCAACAGCGCGCGACCATCATCAAACAGCGTCGCGGTAATGCCCAAGGCGGCAAGCTGGCGCTGCATCAGCAGCAGGTTAGTCGGGTGGTCATCAATCACCGCCACGCGGAGCTGGCCCATTCCGGGGGCCGAAGGCGCAGGCGGCGGGGCGGCAATCGGCTCGTGGGTTTCAGCCGCCGGAAGCACCACTCGAACCTCAGTGCCGACATCCGGCCGCGAATGGAGCTCAATCTTGCCGGACATTTTCTCAACAATCTCTTTGCACACTGACAGGCCCAGCCCGCTGCCCTGAACCGAGAAGCGCTGGGCGCTTTTGGCGCGGTAATAAGGCTGGAAAAGCATGTCGACTTCGTCGGGATCAATGCCGCATCCGCTATCTAGCACGCGGATATCCAGCTGATCCTGCTGCCAGCGCACCTCGACCCGGATTTCCCCTTGTGCGGTAAATTTGATCGCATTGCCAATCAGGTTATTCATCACCTGCATCAATCGATCGCTATCTATCAGCACTCTGCCGGGCAGAGAGGAGAGGGCGGTGACCTGAAAAGTCACCGGCTTCTTGCCAATCAGCGGCGGGTAGAGGCGGCTAAGCTGGGCTATCCACTCGGTGGGTGACATTGGCTTGGGTGCCAGCGTCAGAATGCCGCTATCCAGACGGGCGTGGTCCTGAAGGTCATTCAGCAGGTTCATTAGCGACGACGCCGAGCTGTAAATCACCGGCAAGTTTGAGCTGCTGGCGGGCTGGTGCTGAAGTTCCAGCTCGAGCAGGCCCAGAATGGCATGCATCGGCGTGCGCAGTTCGTGACTCAAGGTGGCGAGGAACTGGCTCTTGCTGCGGTTGGCCGCTTCGGCCTGCTGGCGTGCCAGTTCAATCATCTGTCTTTCCAGCCGTTCTTTGCGATGCTCGCGGCGCTGTAGCCATTGGCGGCGCGCCAGAATCACCAACAGCACCGCGACGATGCTGGCCAGCAGGCTCAGCAGCCACGTGGTTTGCGGCGGCATGCGGTTGTCATTGACGGCATCAATGAGATTGCGGCGGTCGCTGGTCCAGTCGTCGCGCAGCGATTGCAGCGTCTGCGGCGGGATCTGCTGGAGGCTTTTGTCCAAAATCGACAGCAGCAGCGGAGAGGCCGCGTCGACGCCAAAGGAGATCGGATAAGAGATATTATTGGCGGCGAAGGCCAGCTTTATCTGGCCGGAATAGCGTGAGAGCGAGATGAAGTTGGCCGAAACAATATTGTCGACCAGCGCGTCGATTTGGCCATTAGCCAGAGCGTTATACAGGGTTTGGGTGTCGTCGAATTCGGTTTGCTGAATGTCTGCCGGGAGCAGCGAGGCGGCGAGATCGCCGCGTATCACGCCAATGCGTTTGCCAGCCAAGTTCTGCCACGTCGAGACACCTTCGCTGCTTTGGCGGACATACACGCCCCACAGCGAGCGATGAAAAGGCATGCTGCTGAGGTAGTTCTCGCGCGAATTGGCTGACAGAGGCAGCACCGCGCGGAACAGCGCCTCTCCCTGATGCACCTGCGCATCGGCGCGCTGCGGGTTGCTCCCCCACAGAGGTTCAAACTTCAGCCCGGTGTTCTGCGCGATAATATTGAGAATATCCACTACGTAGCCGTGCGGCAGCCCGTCAGAGCCGCGATAAACAAAGGGATAATCGTTCTCGGTGGCGGCATAGGTGACCTGCGGATGCTGGCGCACCCACTCCTCTTCCATGGTGGTCAGCGAGGCGTTTCCGGCATCCAGATAGCTGGGAATGGGCTTATTCCAACGGCCTTGCAGAGTGTTCATTACCTCCATCGGCGTGGTAGTAATGGTTTGGTTAAGCACCGAGAGTAGGGCCGGATTTTTACTGACGAAAACAAAGGAGAGATTGCCGAAATCCAGAGCACTTTCAATGCGATAGATTTGCCCAAGCTGAAGTTGATCCAAAATGAAACTGGCGCTGGCTTCATCGGCGATCAGGTAATCACTTTTGCCATTCAGTAATGAGTAAATAGCCTGAAGGTTGTTATCGAACAGATGGACATCAGGGGTTAATTTGCTAATGCGATCAAAAGCCTGCATGCCGGTCATCTTGCTAATGGCAATCTGGGCGTCGTGAGAATTGACCATTACCTGACGGCCATTTTGCCGGTTTCGCAACACCCGTAGCGGGCTAATGTAATAAGGCTTTGAGGCCCACATCCCCGAAGGCAGGGCATTTAGCGGAATGCCGTAAAACAGGTCGATCTCCCCCTGAGCCAGTGCGCTCTGCAAAGCGGGCAGGGAAGGGTAACCGCGCAGGTCTAGCGTGATACCTAAAGCCTGCTGAACATAGCTCAGGTAGTCGGCATTTAGCCCATAAAAGTCATTGTTGATCAGAATGTTATAAGGGCTGGTGTTATCGCTGAGTATGCCTATACGCAGGGTTTTGCCGCGCCACGGGTTATTCACGCCGTTAAGCAAAACGTCGGTGGGCAGACTGAGGTTGTTCATTAAATGCAGAGTGTTGGGGGCTGCCTGCAGGGGAGAAGCCAGCAGCAAAAACAGCAGCAGCCACAGGCCGCGCATGACCTTGCTCACTGCTGCAACTCTTTATACACGGCTGCCAGCTCGAACAGATTCTTAGCGCCGGTTTTACGCAAAATGGTGTTTTTATGGGTGCTGACGGTTTTATTGCTGATGTTGAGCATTTCGGCAATTTGCACGTTCGACAGCCCCTGTGATAGCAGCCCGATGACCTGTAGCTCTTTCGGCGTCAGCGCCAGCGACTCTTCCATCTCTTCCTGCTGGCAAAGGTTGATGAAGTCCGGGAAGCTACGCTCGCCCTGACTTAGCGCATCAATGGCGGCGATAAGCTGCGGCATCGGCCGGCCCTTGCTGACAAAGCCGCTGGCCCCGGCGTTAAAGGCCAAACGAGCATACACCTCTTCCTCCTGCGCGGTGTAAATCAGCACCCTGAGGTCAGGGTAGTGGCGCAGCATGCGGCGCATCAGCTGTAGCCCATCGACCTGCGGCAAGCCTATATCCAGCACCACCACTGCAAACTGCTGTTCACTCAGGGAGGCCATAGCCTGAACGTCATCTTCGACGCTGGTCACCTGCCAAGAGAAAGCCGATTTTTGCAGGGCAGCTTCGAGAGCAACCTGAACGAGGGGGTGATCGTCAACGAGGAGCAAGGCTGGCATAAAATACGTTCACAACAAGTGGCCAAAAGGACTTTCAGCATAACCGAAGCCGGATCGCTTGCAAACGCCGATAAAAAAGGGAGCCGAGGCTCCCTTTAGACAGTTAACGAGGTGGATCAATCACGGAAGCTTTGTTTTCCGTGGCTACACCTTAATTACCGGTAGCTTTAGATTGGTTGGTGCCCGGAACTTGGTCTGGGCAGCGGCCGTCTTTACACATGGCCTTTTTGTGATCTACCGTTTTCTTATGTGCTTCGCTGTGTTTCTTGGTGGTGTTCTTGTGCGCTTTGTCTTTATGTACTTCGTTCACTGGCTGGTCAGTGTTGTTGATTTTGCTGTTATCAACATTGTTCGGGGCAATTTTCTGGATTGAACCCGGATCGTTTGCCTGATTCGCTGCGCCATTGCCTGAACCTGAATCATCTGCAAAGGCTGCACCCGTACCCATCGCCATCGAAGCTGCAAATACCATCATAATGATCTTCTTCATACCTGACTCTCCATCTCATGGTTGTGAATTTTCATTTGTCGTAGGGCTGTACAAAAAACGCCATATCTAAAGATTAGCTTAAGTTAGACAGGTCGAAGGATTATTGAGACTAATCGCAATAGCCATACTGGCTTAAAGTGCATTTACACCAGCTGACAATGCAGCTAGATTGGATGCGTTCAGCATTCTGCTACGCCTTTATTGTGAAATACCCATTGGAACAGTTATGACCTATCAAAACGACGATTTACGCATCAAAGACATTAAGGAACTTTTGCCGCCTGTAGCCCTGTTAGAGAAATTCCCCGCTACCGACAAAGCCGCAAAAACGGTATCCCAGGCACGTAATGCCATTCATAAGATACTGAAAGGAAACGATGATCGTTTACTCGTCGTTATTGGCCCTTGTTCGATCAATGACCCAAAAGCAGCCAAAGAGTACGCTGCACGTTTACTGAGCCTGCGCGAAGAACTGCGCGGTGACTTGGAAATCGTAATGCGCGTTTACTTCGAAAAACCGCGTACCACCGTGGGCTGGAAGGGCTTAATCAACGATCCACACATGAACAACAGCTTCCAGATTAATGATGGTTTACGCATCGCGCGTAAATTGTTGCTGGATATTAATGACACCGGCCTGCCGGCTGCTGGCGAATTCCTCGACATGATCACGCCACAGTATTTAGCAGATTTGATGAGTTGGGGCGCTATCGGCGCGCGTACCACTGAATCTCAGGTACACCGCGAGCTGGCGTCCGGCCTCTCTTGCCCAGTTGGCTTCAAAAACGGCACCGACGGCACCATTAAAGTGGCCATCGACGCTATCAATGCGGCGGGCGCGCCACACTGCTTCCTGTCGGTCACCAAGTGGGGCCACTCGGCGATTGTCAGCACCAGCGGCAACAATGACTGCCACATCATTCTGCGCGGCGGCAAAGAGCCAAACTACAGCGCTGAAGATGTAAAAGCAGTGAAAGAGGGCCTGAAGAAAGGCGGCCTGCCAGCGCAAATCATGATCGACTTCAGCCACGCTAACAGCAGCAAACAGTATAAAAAGCAGATGGAAGTCTGTACTGACGTTTGCGGCCAACTGGCAAACGGCGAACAGTCGATTATTGGCGTGATGGTTGAAAGCCACTTGGTGGAAGGCAACCAGAGCCTCGACAGCGGCGAACCACTGGTTTACGGCAAAAGCGTCACCGACGGCTGCATTGGTTGGGAAGACACTGAAGTGCTGCTGCGCCAGCTGGCAGATGCTGTGAAAGCGCGTCGCGGATAAGTTTTAACACGCCGCTCGCTGAAAAGCAGACATAAAAAACGGGGCCGATTGGCCCCGTTTTGCTATCTGAAGTTTAGCCGAGGCTAATTACTTCGCTTTACCTTGGTTAGCAACGGCTGCGGCTTTCGCTGCGATCTCGTCGGCATCACCTAAGTAGTAGCGTTTGATAGGTTTGAAGTTTTCGTCGAATTCGTAAACCAATGGAACACCGGTAGGGATGTTCAGTTCCAGGATTTCGTCTTCGCTCAGGTTATCAAGGTATTTAACCAGCGCACGCAGGGAGTTACCGTGAGCAGCAACGATCACGCGCTCGCCGCTTTCAATGCGTGGTTTGATAACGTCAGTCCAGTAAGGGATAACGCGATCGATGGTCAGAGCCAGACTTTCAGTCGTTGGCAGCTCTTCAGGGCGCAGTTTTGCGTAACGCGGGTCGTGCCCTGGGAAACGCTCATCGCTCTTGTCTAATTCTGGTGGAGTTACCGCGAAGCCGCGACGCCACTGTTTAACTTGCTCGTCGCCGTATTTAGCAGCGGTTTCAGCTTTATCCAGACCCTGCAACGCGCCGTAGTGACGTTCGTTCAGTTTCCAGGATTTCTCAACTGGCAGCCAAGGTTGGTCCAGTTGGTCTAATACGTTCCACAATGTGTGGATAGCGCGTTTCAGCACGGAGGTGTAGGCGAAATCGAACTGGAAGCCTTCGTCTTTCAGCAGTTTACCCGCAGCTTTAGCTTCTTTCTGCCCTTTCTCGGACAGGTCAACATCGTACCAACCGGTAAAGCGGTTTTCTTGGTTCCACTGACTTTCGCCGTGTCTTACCAGAACCAGCTTGGTTACAGCCATAGCTAAACTCCTCAATTAACTGAATATTCAATGATAACTGTTATCATTATATGGCTTGTGCGCCGCAGACGGCAATCTGATTGTTGCATCTCATGCTGCCTGCGGCGCGCATTGGTCACTCACCATAGCGAATTTAAGAGTTCAGTTCAGCCGCTTAGCCTGCTTTTTTCAGGCAAGTGCTCATGAACGTCTTACGTGCATCACCTTTCAGCTCTTTTTTGGCTGCGTCGGCATTACAGGTTTTCATCTTGTTTTGTTGGTCGGTCAACTTCTGATCCGGCTTAGTTTCAGCCTTCAAACAGTGGCTCATAAAGGTTTTACGCTCATCGCCTTTCAGCGACTGCGTGGTGGCCTGTTGATTACAATCAGTCATTTTCTGACGTTGCGCCGTCTGCGCGGCAGAAGGGGCTTTTACAGCATCAGCGGCCAGCGCCGAGCCGCCAATTAACAGCGTAGTAAGCAGAGGTAAAACCACAGATAAACGCATAACGGATTCCTTTTCAGACGTCCCACTAACGGGACACCCCCTAAGCGTAGATCGGCCTTTGCGCTTTAGCATTAAAAAAGCGTAGCAGCTGTCGCAGAAAGTGAATGAAAGGGGAGAGTGCGCAAAGAAAACAGGGCCTTGCGGCCCCGTCGGTGTGAATCATGTGGCGGTTTATAATGCGAAAAATTGATAAACCGTCTGCGAACGATAGCTCTGACCGGGTTTTACCCAGCAGCTAGGCTGCGGCCATTCAGGGTGGTTCGGGCTGTCGGGAAGGAACTGCGTTTCCAGCGCCACGCCCTGAAAGTTTTCATACTCTGCGCCAGAGCGATTCGGCGTACCGCGCAGGAAATTGCCGGTGTAGACCTGTAGCGCGGGCGCTGAGGTAAACACGCTCATTTTAACCTTGCCGTCGGCTGACCACAGGTGCGCCGCCGGATGCTCCGCGCTGTTACAGGTGCGGTTGAACAACCACGCGTGGTCATAGCCTTTCACACGTTGCTGCTCGCGGTCGCGCAGGAAATCCTCGGCCAGCGTTTTTGGCGCGCGGAAATCTAGCCCGGTGTGCTCGACCGGCGTCAGGTCGGCACAGGGAATGCCGTCGCTGTCGACCGGCAAGAAGCGCTCGGCAAACAGTTGCAGTGTCTGTTTGCGGGCATCGTGCCCCTCGCCGTCCAGATTAAAATAGGCGTGGTTGGTCAGGTTAATCGGGCAGGGCTGATCGACCGTCGCCTGATAGCGAATTTCCAGCCGATGGTCATCGGTGAGGCGATAGTGGACCTCGGCGGTCATATTCCCCGGATAGCCCTGATCGCCATCGGCAGAGAGCAGTTGGAAGCTCACCGCCTGCGCGCTGCGTGACAACAGCGTCCAGCGCCGCGCGTTAAAGCCTTCAGGCCCGCCGTGCAGCTGGTTTTCACCCTGATTCGGCACCAGCGCATAGCTTTGCCCGTCAATCGTCAGCTGAGATTTAGCAATACGATTGGCGTAGCGGCCAACGGTTGCGCCAAGGTAGGCGCTTTGATTGACATAGCCCTGCGGCGTTTCGCAGCCCAGCAGAAGCTCGCGCTTGTTGCCATCGGCGAGAGGGAATTCCAGCGAAAGCCAAGTCGCGCCCCAATCCATGAACGTGGCGGTGGTGCCCGCCGCATTCTGAATGGTTATTAGCTCGAAAGGGTCACCGTCCGGGGCTAATTGGGTGTTTTCCGGTTTTAGCATACGCCCGCTCCCTGAGATGCGGTGCAGACGTAAAACGTCTCTTTCAGTCCGGTTTGCTCAGGGTATTCACGGGCCACCGCGCTGCGCACGTCGTCAACCAAAGATTCAGGAATCAGCGCCACGATACAGCCGCCAAAGCCGCCACCGGTCATGCGCACGCCGCCGTTATCGCCAATCACGTTTTTAACAATGTTCACCAGCTTGTCGATTGGTGGCACGGTGATTTCGAAGTCGTCGCGCATGGAGGCGTGAGATTCGGCCATCAGTTGACCCATTTTCTTCAGGTCACCGGCAGCCAGAGCGTCCGCCGCCGCCAAGGTACGGGCGTTTTCGGAAATAACATGGCGAGCACGGCGGGAAACCACCGGATCCAGCTCATTAGCCACCACGTCAAACTGCTCTTGCGTCACATCGCGCAGGGCTTTGACACCAAAGAAGCGGGCGGCGGTTTCGCACTGCTCGCGACGCTGATTGTATTCGCTATCCACCAGACCGCGTTTCACATTGGAGTTGATGATCACCACGGCGGCGTCTTTTGGCATCGACACCGCGCGGGTTTCCAGCGAACGGCAGTCAATCAGCAGTGAGTGATCTTGCTTGCCGAGGGCGGAAATCAGCTGATCCATGATCCCGCAGTTACAGCCGACGAACTGGTTTTCAGCTTCTTGACCATTGAGCGCCAGCGCCACGCCGTCCAGCGGCAGGTCATACAGCGATTTCAGCGCCTGTCCGACCGCCACTTCAAGCGAGGCCGAAGAGCTAAGGCCCGCGCCCTGTGGCACGTTGCCGCTGATCACCATGTCCGCGCCGGAGAAATCTTTGTTGCGCTGGAGCAGGTGTTTCACCACGCCGCGCACATAGTTGGCCCAAGGTAGCGTTTTGCTGCTCAGGATCGGATCGTCGAGGGAGAACAGGTCTTCTTGATTGTCGTAATCTGCCGCCACCACGCGGATCTGGCGGTCATTGCGCTGGGCGCAGGCGATCACCGTTTCATAATCAATGGCGCAAGGCAGCACAAAGCCGTCGTTGTAGTCGGTGTGCTCGCCAATCAGGTTAACGCGACCCGGTGCCTTAATCGTGATCGTCGCCGGGTAACCGAATTTCTGTTCGAAGATTTCTAAGGTTTTGTTTTTCAGACTCATCATTTCACTCCGGCTTCACGATAGTGGACATCACTGACGGCGCGCAGGCGCTCGGCGGCTTGCTCGGCGGTCAGGTCGCGTTGGGTTTCGGCCAGCATTTCGTAGCCAACCATAAATTTACGAACCGACGCCGAACGAAGCAGCGGCGGATAGAAATGGGCGTGGAGCTGCCAGTGCGCGTGGTCGCCTTCGGTGAACGGCGCGCCGTGCCAACCCATCGAGTAGGGGAAGGAGCACTGGAACAGGTTGTCGTAGCGGCTGGTGAGCTTTTTCAGCGCCAGTGCCAGATCACTGCGCTGGGCGTCGTTCAGCTCGGTGATGCGCTGCACGTGGGCCTTCGGCAGCAGTAAGGTTTCGAACGGCCACGCCGCCCAATAAGGCACAACGGCCAGCCAGTGCTCGGTTTCCACTACGGTGCGGCTGCCGTCGGCTTGCTCACGCTTGGCGTAATCGAGCAACATCGGCGAACCCTGCTGTTGCAAGTAGGCGCGCTGCAAACGGTATTCGCGCTCGGCTTCGTTCGGCAGGAAGCTATTGGCCCAAATTTGGCCGTGCGGGTGCGGGTTAGAGCAGCCCATGGCCGCGCCTTTGTTCTCAAAAACTTGCACCCACGGGTAGGTTTTCCCCAAGTCCGCGCTCTGCTCTTGCCACGTTTTAACCACTTCTTCTAACGCGGCCAGCGACAACTGCGGCAGGGTTTTACTGTGGTCTGGTGAGAAACAGATAACCCGGCTGGTGCCGCGCGCGCTCTGAATACGCATCAGCGGATCGTCGCTTTCTGGCGCGAAAGGCGTGTCGGGCATCAGCGCGGCAAAGTCGTTAGTGAAGACGTGGGTGCCGTGGTAATCCGGGTTCACATCGCCGGTTACGCGGGTATTGCCCGGACAAAGGAAGCAGTCAGGATCATGCTGTGGCAGGGTCTCCTGCGACGGCGTTTCCTGCTGGCCTTGCCACGGACGTTTCGCCCGGTGCGGGCTGACCAAAATCCATTGGTCAGTCAGCGGGTTATAGCGTCGATGTGGATGATCAATCGGGTTGAATTCTGACATGTTAATTCCTTTATTCGGGCAGTAGCGCGCGACGATTAGTCTGGGTAACCCTGCGGGTTTTTGGACTGCCACAACCAGGTATCGTTAGCCATATCTTCCAGCGTGCGGGTGACGCGCCAGTTCAGCTCGTTGGCGGCTTTGCTTGGGTCAGCCCAGTAAGCTGGCAGGTCGCCGTCGCGGCGCGGGGCGAAGTGGTACTTCACCGGCTTGCCGCAGGCTTTGCTGAAGGCATTAACCACTTCGAGCACGCTGTGGCCGAAGCCCGCGCCGAGGTTGTAAATGTGCACGCCAGCGCGGTTATGCAGGGTTTTCATTGCGGCGATGTGGCCGTCGGCCAAGTCCACTACGTGGATGTAGTCGCGCACGCCGGTGCCGTCTTTAGTTGGGTAATCATTACCGAAGATCGACAGGGATTCGCGGCGGCCCACGGCGACCTGCGCGATAAACGGCATCAGGTTGTTCGGGATGCCCTGTGGGTCTTCGCCCATCAAACCTGACGGATGCGCACCCACCGGGTTGAAGTAACGCAGCAGGGTGATGCTCCAGTCCGGCTCGGCGCGCTGTACGTCTTGCAGAATTTGTTCCACCATCAGCTTGCTGCGGCCATACGGGCTGGAAGGGTTGCCGGTCGGGAAGTTTTCGACATACGGAGTCTTTGGCTGGTCGCCATAAACCGTCGCGGAAGAGCTGAAAATCAGGTTCTTCACGCCCGCATCGCGCATGGCTTCTACCAGTACCAGCGTGCCACTCACGTTATTGTCGTAATAGGCCAGCGGCTTGGCGACGGATTCCCCCACGGCTTTCCAGCCAGCAAAGTGAATCACCGAATGCACGGCGTGCTCGCTGAAAATCTTATCGAGGATGGCGCGATCGCGGATATCGCCCTGATAGAACAGCGGCGTTTTGCCACTCAGCGTGTTGATTCGCTCGAGGACGCTGGCTTTGCTGTTGTGCAGGTTATCTAAAATGATTGGCGTATAACCCGCTTCAATCAATTGCACGCAGGTATGACTGCCAATGTAACCGCTACCACCCGTAACTAAGACGTACATAATTGCTCCCTGAGAGTCATGTTGAGCTTAAGATACCATGCAGCGAGGCTGAAAAAGGTGATCTAGGCTCAAGTTCATGGAATCGCTTACATCACAGTCTAGCACCAGTACTCGCCTTAATACAGCGGGGCGCGCAGTGGCAGGATTATGGGCAGGGAAGCACAGAAGACGTGGTGTGTAATCGCTTACACTGAAATGAATTCCCCAAACAGCGCGATGACTATTTGGGGAAGAGAGGCGTTTTTACTTCAAAGCATCGAGCTGATAACGGTAGATGTTGCCATCAGGCACGAAGGAGAGGCGATGGGTGATGCACTCCGGCGCGTCTTCCGCGTGGTGCGAGACAAACAGCAGCTGAGTGTCGCCCTCGCTAATCAGCACGTCGACAAAGCGGCGCACCAGCTGGCGGTTAATCGGGTCAAGCCCTTGCAGCGGCTCATCAAGGATTAACAGCGCCGGGTGTTTGACCAATCCGCGGGCAATCAGCGCCAGACGCTGCTGGCCCCATGACAGGCTGTGGAATGGCGTATCGCCTTTGCTGCCGCCCAAGCCCAGCAGGTCGAGCCACTGGTTGGTGAGGAACAGTTGGCGGTCAGACACGGCCTGATAAATGCCGATAGAGTCGAAGAAGCCCGAGGTGATGACGTTGCGCACGCTGGAGCTGACGCGATAGTCGAGATGCAAGCTGCTGCTGACATAGCCGATGTGGCGTTTGATGTCCCAGATGGTTTCGCCCGATCCGCGACGGCGGCCAAACAGCGTCAGATCATTGCTGTAGCCCTGTGGATGGTCGCCGGTGATCAGGCTCAGCAGGGTAGATTTACCCGCGCCGTTCTCGCCGACGATTTGCCAATGCTGGCCTTGATCCACCTGCCAGCTCAGGCCGTGCAGGATAGGGCGGTCATTATATTCCACCACGCCGTTGCGCAGAATAATCAGCGGGCCGTCTGCCGGACGCACGCGCTGTGCCGGGTCTTCTGGCTCTGGCAGCGCCATGCCTTGCAGGTTTTCACTGTGTGCCAACTGGGCCACCAGCGCGTCCGCCATCACTTGTTCGCGCGGGCCAATGGTCGCCAGCGTGCAGTCGGCCAAAACGCCCACGTGCTGAACAAACGGCGGGATATCGTCGAAACGGTTGAGCACCAGCACCAACGTCTGCCCTTGCTGGGCGAGTCCGGCCAGCAGCTCGGCTAACTGCGCGCGGGCATTGACGTCCAGCCCGTCGAAAGGCTCATCCAATACCAGCAAATCGGGTTGCTGCATCAATACCTGACACAGCAGCGTCTTACGGGTTTCCCCGGTGGAGAGGTATTTGAAGCGGCGGTCGAGCAGCTTGGTAATGCCAAACTGCGCGGCCAGCGTGGCGCAGCGCTGCGGGTCTTTCACCTGCTCTTGGATTATCTCGGCGGCGGTGCGGCCGGTGTCGTCTTCATCCGGGCTAAGCAGGTCGGTGTTATTGCGCTGCCACTCTTCTTCCACCAGCTTTTGAAGCTGTTCGAATGACAGGCGCACAATGTTGTGAAAATCGCCGTGGCTTTCACCTTGCAGTTGGACCAGTTCGCTTGCCAGAGCACGCGCCAGCGCCGATTTCCCGCTGCCGTTGGAACCAACAAAGGCCCAGCTTTCGCCTTGTTGAATGCGTAAATCAGAAAGAGTTAGGGTGCGGGTGTCGCTCAGGCGGAAAACGCCCTGCGAGATATGCAACGAAGCCATGTCTCATCCATAAATTGCAGTGATATTATTTTCTTAGAGATAATCCCGGAAGAAAATGAAGTCAATTGACGATTCTGCAAACTGTCAAATCTCATTGTGCAAGATTCTGATAGATAAACCCTTTCTAGCACAGCGTAGCAATGATCGCCTTGTCATCTTCAAATTCAGCGAACACATTTTGGCCTTCGGTTAATGACAGTTGTATGACATCGGCATTCGGCACCGTGGCGCAGAGGATGTCGCCACCGGCCAGCTGTACCAGCACTTCACTGTTGTCTTTACCCTGCTGAATGCTCTGAATCGTCCCCGGCAAAGAGTTATCGGCGTGGGTGGCTTCGGTGCGCAGGTTGACCCACGGCGCTTTAATCAGCACCAACACCTCTTTGCCCGGCGTCAGGGCCAGACGGTCAGCGCTCTGCTCGGTCAAGGCCACGCGAATCCGGGTCGTGCCATCATTGAGCAGCACTTCAATATGCTGCTGGACGGAGAGATGGTCGCGCTCAACCACTTTGCCGAAGAACTGGTTGCGGGCGCTGGTTTGCAGAGAAAAGCGCGAAATGGCGGCCAGCAGGCTGTCGAGGGGTAAGGAGTCATCCTTCAGCACGTCAAAGGCTTTTTGCTGGATTTGTGCCAGCAGATCATAGAGTTGTAATAGTCGCTCGCCGTAGCGAGTGATCAGCGCGCCGCCGCCGCCTTTGCCGCCGGTACTGCGTTCAACCAGCACCTCATCGGCCAACTGGTTCATTTCATTTATCGCATCCCAAGCGCTTTTATAGCTAATGCCCGCCAGCTTGGCGCCCTGACTGATCGAACCCGTCACCTTGATCTGCTTTAAGAGTTCAATTCGACGCGGATCGGCGAACAGCTTCTGCTGTAATTTCAGGGTTAATAAGATTTCAGCTTGCATATGGGGTTCCTTTGAATGCGTTTCAGCTATTGTCGCCTATCCTCTAACTGACATATAGCAGTGTGAAGGCTTTTTGCGGGGCTAAGTTGGTTAAAAGCTAAAGTATTCTGCTGTTATGGCTGCTATTATCGACAACAGTAATGCTTTTAACACCGCCACTTGGGCGCGTGTCAGCCAGTTAAGTGAGGCTATCATGTTAGAACTTTTAGGAAGTTTGGTTTTTGCCGTGGTCATGGTGCCTATCTTCATCGCCGTGATCCTTGGGCTGATTTGGGGATTGGGCGAAGTGTTCAACGTGCTTTCCAATATCGGTCACTCTAAAGAGAGCCGTAATCAGCAGCAACAAGCGCAACAACAGCAGCATCGTTAACGCTGGTGGCAAAATTCTCTAAAGGACCCGATTTTCACATCGGGTTTTTTTATATCTTTATTCCGCCGACAGCTGTTATCCGACCTTTCTTTATATCCCAGATCAAAAACCTTTAAGTTCCTCAAAGCCCTGCCGATAAATCGAATGACAAGACTGTTTTCCACGCTATATTAACGCCTATATAACGATGCGTTCTATCAACGAGGAAACATAATATGAATACTTCTTGGGGTAAATTAATCGCCGGTTCCGTGCTGGTGGCGGGTCTGGCGACTCAGGCGCAGGCTGCGGATAAAGTCACGGTGTTTGCCGCCGCTTCGCTGACCAACGCGATGCAGGACATTGCCGCCCAGTATCAGAAAGAGAAGGGCGTGCAGGTGGTCTCTTCCTTTGCTTCTTCCTCAACGCTGGCTCGCCAGATTGAGCAGGGCGCGCCAGCAGACTTGTTTATTTCTGCTGACCAGCAGTGGATGGATTACAGCATCAGCAAGCAGCAAATTGTTGAAAATACTCGCTATACTCTGCTAGGTAACGAGCTGGTGCTGGTGGCGGCGAAAGCCAGTAAAATCGACAAAGTCGAGATTGATGATAAAACCCAGTGGACCAAGCTGTTAGGGGATAGCCGCCTTGCGGTGGGCGACCCTGACCACGTTCCGGCGGGCATTTATGCCAAAGAAGCCCTGCAAAAGCTGGGTGCCTGGAGCACGCTTGAGCCGAAACTGGCGCGCGCCAGCGATGTGCGCGGCGCACTGGCTTTAGTCGAGCGTGAAGAAGCCCCGCTGGGGATTGTTTATGGCTCAGACGCCATTGCCAGTAAAAAAGTAAAAGTGGTTGGCACCTTCCCGGCATCCAGCCATAAGCCGGTCGAATACCCAATGGCCATTGTTAAAGACCACGAAAAGCCTGAAGTTCGCGCGTTTTATGACTATCTGAAAACGCCTGCGGCCTCAGCCATTTTCAAACAATATGGATTTGCGCCCAAAGAATGATGTTGAGTGAATATGAGTGGCAGGCGGTACTTTTAAGTCTGAAGGTGTCCAGTCTGGCCGTAGTGTGCAGCTTGCCGCTTGGTATTCTGATGGCGTGGGTGTTGGTCCGCTGCCGTTTTCCCGGCAAATCCCTGCTCGACAGTATTATCCACTTGCCACTGGTGCTGCCGCCGGTGGTGATTGGCTATTTGCTGCTGGTGGTGATGGGGCGGCGCGGCGTAGTGGGCGAATGGCTCTACAACTGGTTTGGTTTCAGCTTTAGCTTCAGTTGGCACGGCGCGGTATTGGCCTCGGCGGTGGTGGCATTTCCGCTGATGGTGCGCGCTATCCGACTGGCGCTGGAGGCGGTAGACACCAAACTGGAGCTGGCCGCTCGCACGCTCGGCGCGTCGCCGTGGCGCGTTTTCTTCACCATCACGCTGCCTCTCTCGGTGCCGGGGATCATCGTCGGCATCGTGCTGGCCTTCGCCCGCTCCCTTGGCGAGTTTGGCGCAACCATCACCTTTGTCTCCAACATTCCCGGCGAAACCCGCACCATTCCGTTGGCGATGTACACCCTGATTGAAACGCCCGGCGCAGAAGGGGCAGCAGCGCGGCTCTGCGTGCTGGCGATTATTCTGTCACTGGCTTCCTTGATGATTTCCGACTGGCTGGCGAAACGCAGCCGCATTCGGCTGGGGGGCTGATGTTAGAACTCGACTTCAGCCAGCAGCTTGGCGACCTGACCCTACAGGTGACGCAAAACCTTCCTGCGCAAGGTATCACGGCGATTTTCGGCCTGTCCGGCGCGGGGAAAACTTCACTGATTAACGCCATCGGCGGGCTGACAAAGCCTGATACCGGGCGCATCGCGCTAAACAATCGGCCACTGTTCGACGCCGACAAAGGCATCTGCCTGCCGCCGGAAAAACGCCGCATTGGCTATGTATTTCAGGACGCGCGCCTGTTCCCACACTATCGGGTGCAGGGCAATTTGCAGTACGGCATGGCGGCCTCGATGCGCGGGCAGTTCGACAGCATTGTGGCGCTGCTCGGCATTGGGCCACTGCTCAACCGTTTCCCGCTGACGCTCTCCGGTGGCGAAAAGCAGCGAGTGGCGATTGGCCGCGCCTTGCTCACCGCCCCTGAAATTCTGCTGATGGACGAGCCGCTGGCGGCGCTGGATTTACCGCGCAAACGCGAGCTGATGCCTTATCTGGAGAAGCTGGCGAAAGAGGTCAATATCCCGATTCTCTATGTCACCCACAGTCTGGATGAGATCCTGCGTCTGGCGGAAAAAGTGCTGGTGCTGGATAACGGCAGCGTGCTGGCGATGGGCGATTTGGAAGAGGTGTGGGCCAGCAATATCATGCGCCCGTGGCTGCCGCGCGAGGAGCAAAGCAGCGTGCTGAACGTCAGCGTGCTCGAGCACCATCCGCGCTACGACATGACCGCCTTGGCTATCGGCGACCAGCGCCTGTGGATTGGCAAAGTGGATGCCGCCGAAGGCACCTCGATGCGCGTGCGCGTCAACGCCGCCGACGTCTCGCTGGTGCTGCAACCCACTGCCAACAACAGCAGTATTCGCAACATTCTGCCCGCCAAGGTGCTGGAGTGTCTGGAGATTGGTTCTCAGGTGGAAGTGAAGCTGGCCATGGCCGATCACATCATCTGGGCGCGGATCACCCCGTGGGCCCGAGATGAGCTGATGATCCGCCCCGGCCAGTGGCTCTATGCGCAGATCAAGAGTGTGTCGCTGAGCCGATGAATTGAATTTGGTAAAATAGTGGGGCGCAGGGAGAGCATTCAGCCCGCGCCCTGACAGTTAACCCAACACCTTCGTCCGGATCACTTCGGCGATGCCCGGCTGTTCGTTGTCGGCGATGACCAGACCGGCGCGCTGTTTGATGGCGTCGTCCGCATTGCCCATGGCGACGCCGAGGCCGACATTTTCCAGCATGCTCAGGTCATTGTAGTTGTCACCGAAGGCGATGACGTTGGCCATGCTCATGCCTTGCGATTCAACCCACTCCTGCAGGCGGCGGCCTTTGCTGTTGCCCTGTTTAGCGACATCCACCTGATCGTGCCACGACCATTCGCAGGCCAGACCCAAATCATCTTCTACCTGCTTGGCGAAGGCGCGCAGGGCGTCGAGATCTTCATGGGAGGTGGCGAATTTCCACACTGAATTTGCCTGATCGGCAGCGTCGCGCAGGCTGTCGACTTTAACGATATTCGGCCGCTGGCCTTCTGGCAGGGCTTCACCCCAAACGATAGAGCGGCTGACGTGGCCGTTTAAATGCTGATACAGCATGGCATCGTCCACGTAGAGCAGGCCGTGAATACCGTGCTGCTCGAGCAGATCTACCACTTTTTTGGCTTTGATTTTATCCAGCGGGTCAGAGGTAATGACTTTGCGCGCCTGATAATCGTACAGATAGGTGCCGTTGCAGCAGATGGCCGGAGTATCGAGCTGCAAGGCTTGATAGAACGGGTGGATCGCCACGTGGTGGCGGCCAGTGACCACAATCACTTTCACGCCCTGAGAGCGGGCTTCGGCCAGCACGGCCAGAGATTCAGGAAGAATACGTTTTTGACGGTCCAGCAGGGTGCCGTCTAAATCAAGCGCAATTACGCGATAGGTCATAGTTAGCTCGTAAGGTTTTCAGAGAATTGAAGAAATTTCACCCATGTTACACCTTAAAAACCGTCGATAAAACCTTACAGAAGAGCATAAAGGTCACCTCCACAGGCTGGGTTATCGTGGTAACCTGAGCTACGCTTGAATGACTTAACGTATGCCCGAATAAAAATTAATCCGGTGTTAATAAGGAGATGTAATGAAGCAAGTTGTCTACGTTGCCAGCCCTGAGAGCCAGCAAATTCACGTATTTCGTCTGGGCGAAAACGGCGAGCTGAGCCCGCTGCAAATCGTTGATGTGCCTGGTCAGGTTCAGCCAATGGTTATTCATCCTGATGGTCATCGTTTATATGTCGGCGTGCGCCCTGAGTTTGGCATTCTGACTTACCGCATTGACCACGAAGGCAAGCTGGAACAGGCGGGCATGGCTCCGCTGCCGGGCAGCCCGACCCACGTCGGCACGGACCTACAGGGCCGCTTCCTGTTCTCGGCTTCTTACAGCTTCAACAATGTCAGCATTCATCCTATCAATGAAGAAGGCATCGTCACCGCGCCAATTCACGTGCTGGAAGATATTCAGGCGCCGCACTCAGCCAATATCGACCCAACTAACCAGTTGTTGATGATCCCGGCGCTGAAAGAAGATCGCATTCGCCTGTTTGACTTCAGCCTGCAAGGTGCCGCGACGCCGCACCACGTCGAAGCGCTGAAAACCAAGACTGGCGCGGGCCCGCGTCACATGGCTTTCCACCCGAATCAGCACTTTGCTTACTGCATTAATGAGCTGGACAGCAGCGTCGATGTTTACCAGAAAGACGTGACCAGCGGCGAATACCACAGCGTGCAGTCGCTGAACATCATGCCGGCTGATTTCAAAGACACCCGCTGGGCGGCGGACATTCACATCACGCCAAACGGCAAATTCCTCTACGCCTGCGACCGTACTGCCAGTCTGATCTCAGTGCTTAGCGTCTCCGAAGATGGCAGCGTGCTGGAGCTGTTGGGGCATCACGCCACGCAGACTCAGCCGCGCGGCTTCAACATTGACCATCAGGGCCAGTTTGTTATCACGGCGGGTCAAAAATCTGACGGTATCGAAGTGGCGAAGATTGACCAAACCAGCGGCGCGCTGACCACCCTGAAAGAGTACCCGGTGGGTAAAGGCCCAATGTGGGTGAGCATTCTTGAAGTGAGAAATTAAGCCTGCTAATGAGTCGCCATTTTTAAGGCGAATTCTGCTGGTGAAAAAATCTGCCCCGACCCTGACAAGTCGGGGTTTTTTATTACTTTTTTGTTAAAAAGACACTTCGTGCCATTGATAAGAATTATTTTCATCTCCCTCTAAACATTGTGGCCTCCTTGTCGATAACTCTCCCCGTTACCAACACCTCATGTCCCATCCTATTGCGTGTCACAGGATAGGCCGGGGCAGACAGTTTTTATTAACAATAATAAACAGGGAGAGCAGGATGAGTTTATTTTCAGGGATCACCCGCATTTTCAATAATGCCAACATCGCTACCAAGCTGGCCGCAGGATTCACGCTGGTTCTGCTGCTCGGTTCCTCCATCGCCGCCTCAGGCATTTACCATCTCACCAGCATTAGCGAGCGAGCCGAAAAGGCCGTGCTGCTGAAGAAAGTGAATGATTTACTGGCCGAAGCCAAATACACCCGGCTTTCGTACATGGCAAATCATGAGCAGAAGTTTGTCGATCAAAACCGTCAGGCGCTCGACAAGTTAGAAGTGCGACTGGCCGAAGTGGCAACCTACCACTGGGAGCCGGTCGATCAGGCGCAGGTTGACGCCATGCCGGAGAATATCCGCCGTTACCGCGAAAACTGGCAGCACACGCTAAACCCGCCAGCGGGCAGCGATCCGCAGCAAATCCGTGACAGTCTGGCCGCCGCCGGATTGGCGCTGACCTCGGCGTCGGACCAGCTTCTCAATCATGAAATGACCTACACCCAAGAAGAGGTCAGCCGCACCATCAAAGAGATGCTGATCATCATCACCATCGCCATTCTGACCGGCGCGCTGCTGTCGTGGCGCATGACGCGTCAAATCACCGTGCCACTGCGCCACACGCTGGATGTCGCCCAGCGCATCGCGGCGGGTGATTTAACCGCGCACATTCGCAGCCAGAGCAATGATGAAGTGGGGCAGTTGACCCGCGCCGTCGAAGGGATGAACCAGAACCTGCGCGGCATCATTGGTGATATTCGCAACGGCGTCACCCAAGTGACTCGCGCCTCGAGTGAAATCGCGGCGGGCAACATTGACCTCTCGGCTCGCACCGAGCAGCAGGCGTCGGCGCTGGGACAGACAGCGGCCAGCATGGAAGAATTGACCGCGACGGTGAAGCAGAACGCCGACAACGCCAGTCAGGCCAGCAAACTGGCTTCTTCCGCCGCCGACACGGCAGGGCGCGGCGGCAAGCTGGTCAGCGACGTGGTGGGGGTGATGAAGGATATCGCCGTCAGCTCGAAGCAGATTTCTGAAATCACTTCGGTCATCAACAGCATCGCCTTCCAGACCAATATTCTGGCGCTGAATGCCGCGGTTGAAGCCGCGCGCGCCGGAGAGCAGGGGCGCGGTTTTGCCGTAGTTGCCAGCGAAGTGCGCAATTTGGCGCAGCGCAGCGGGCAGGCGGCGAAAGAGATTGAAACCCTGATTGGCCACTCAGTGAGCAAGGTCAACAGCGGCTCGGCGCTGGTGGGCAAAGCGGGTGATACCATGGAGGAGATTGTGCAGTCGGTGGGCCACGTGACCAGTATCATTCACGAGATTGCGTCGGCGTCGGAAGAGCAGAGCCGCGGTATCGGCCAGATTGCGCTGGCAGTGGCGGAGATGGACACCGTGACCCAGCAGAACTCGGCGCTGGTGCAGCAGTCGGCCAACGCCGCCGCGTCGCTGGACGAGCAGGCGGTGAATCTCGAAGAGACGGTGGCTATCTTCCGCCTCGGCAATGAGCCAGTCGCCCAAGCCTAATTTGTTCTGAGTTCTTGCCAATAAAAAAGCCGCTGAGCATCCACTCAGCGGCTTTTTTCGATCCTCGCGGGCTTATTTAGCCGGCGCGGTGATCACGTTGTTGAACTGCCACAGACGGTTGAAGTTCACGTCATTCAGGTCACGCGCCTGCTTCTCATCTTTCGGCGCGTTACCGGCGAAGGCGCGCCCAGACACGGCTGCATCGCCCCACGGGTTCGCTTGGTTGTAGCCGCTGTCGATTTGGCTATCGCGGATAACAACTTGGCTGTTTGGCGTGGTGCCCGGCACATAACCGCCGTTTTCAGCGCCTTGGTCCCATGCACGGCCCAGTTGCGCTTTCGCCGCCTGACCTTCAAAACCGCGGTCAGAAGTCAGGGTGCTGTTGGTCACCAAGAAGCCGTAAGGCACGTTAGCAGGGGTGTTTGGAGAGAAGATTGAAGCTTGCTTCACGCCACGGCTGCTCACGGTGTGGAACTCAACGCGGTCGAATACCGCGCTTGAGCGGCCAATCACGTAATCCACGTCACCTTCAATCAGGCTGTTATGCACGTAAGCACGGCTATAACGGCTATTGTTAGGCTGGTTTTTGATGTTCGCGGTGGTCAGCATCAGGGTGTTCTGGCGGCCAATAATATGCACGTTATCCAGCACGATATTGTCGCCGTCGGTGCGCAGAGCGACCGCCGGGTGATCACCCGCGTCCACGGTGTCCAACAGGCTGTTGGTCACGGTCAGGTTCTGCAATTGCAGGCTGCTGCTCTGCGCCCAGACGGTGGCCGTACAGCCCGCGCCGATGGTGTCAGACTGCTGATCGCTACAATCTTTGAACATGTATTCGCTGCGGTTGCCCGGAATGAACTGGCCATTCGGGTTGACCGTTGCGCGGTACACGGCAGGGGTTGCAGAGGCTTCTAAGCCCTGCTGGATAACCACGTCGCTCGCGCTGTTGCCAGCACCGAACAGGGTGATTGGCGGTGCGCCAGCCGGAATATAAACCGCGCCGGTGTAGGTGCCCGGCAGGATTTTGATGAACACGCGCTCGCCGTGGTTACGCACGCGCAGGGCGGCTTCAACGGCTTGCTGGATGCTGGTGTACGCTGCGCCGTCGGTACCCATCTGGGTGCCAACCACGAAGTTAGTTTTCGCGGCAGAAATATCGCTCACAGACGGGAACCAGCCTTGCTGCTGAACCTGAAGAGAGCGCCCGCCGAAGGCCAGATAGTTCTTGGCGGTGAAGTTTGCCGCTTCGTCTGGGCTAAGAATTGGGTTGGCGGCTGTGCCCGGAGCAACTTGGGTTGAAACGCCTTCGTGACTGCTGCTACAAGCAGCCAGAACCAAGCTGGCTGACAAAATAGCGCAGGCGCGCGACAGGGTAGTTAATTTCACTGGGTCTGACTCCTTGATAAAGTTACTCATATTTTCTACCCGTCAACCTTCAAACTGCCTGATGCAAGTCGAGTGATTCTGGGCAACAGCGCAATGTACCACAATTCAGCTATATAACACCGTCAGCGAAGATTTGCCTATTGTATGGAAGTGTATATTGAAGCCGAGATAGGCGCCGCTGGCGTTTTCGTCGACTTCCAGCGTGTCGACGTCTAAGGCATAAATCGTGAATTGGTAACGATGGCTCTCACCCTGCGGAGGTGCCGCGCCGCCGTAGCCCGCCTTGCCAAAGTCAGTGCGGGTTTGCACCGCGCCGTGCGGCAATTCCGCTTTGCCTGAGCCCGCGCCTTGCGCCAGTTCGCTGACGTCGGCGGGGATATTCGCCACGCCCCAGTGCCACCAGCCGGAGCCAGTCGGGGCGTCAGGGTCATAGCAGGTGATGGCGAAACTTTTGGTGCCTTCGGGTGCGCCGCTCCATGCTAAGTGTGGCGACAGATTCTGTCCCTGATAACCCATGCCGTTGAACACCTGAGCTTCAGGCATTTTCTCGCCATCTTTCAGGTCATGACTGGTCAGTGTAAAGGTCATAAGTTCCTCCCGTTCTTGATGATAAAAAGCATAAAAAGAGCAATCAGCCGAGCTTGGCTTATTTCGCGCCTTCGCCACCCAGTAGTTTCAGTAGCGCCTGCGCGACGCTGGCCGAGGAGGCCGGGTTCTGCCCGGTGATCAGATTGCCGTCGGTCACCACGTAAGGCCGCCAGTCGGCTGCCTTGCTGTAGTCGCCGCCATTTTTCTTCAATTCATCTTCGACTAAAAACGGCACGATGTCAGTGAGGCCGACCGCGTCTTCTTCACTATTACTGAAGCCGGTGACGCGTTTGTCTTTTACTAGCGGCAGCCCGTGCTGGTCTTTCACGTCACGAAGTACGCCGGGCGCGTGGCACACGCTGGCGACAGGCTTGCCCGCCGCCCAAAAAGACTCAATCAGCTTAACCGAGTGAGCATTTTCAGCCAGATCCCACAGCGGGCCGTGGCCGCCGGGATAAAATACCGCGTCAAAATCATCAGCTTTCACCGTGGATAATTTCACCGTATTGCCCAGCGCCTGCTGGGCGGCTTTATCCTGACGAAAACGGTCGGTGGTTTCTGTCTGTGCATCCGGCTCATCGCTTTTCGGGTCCAACGGCGGCTGCCCGCCCTTGGGCGACGCCAGCGTCAGTTCGGCCCCTGCATCCAAAAACTGGTAGTAGGGGGCGGTAAACTCTTCGAGCCAAAAGCCGGTTTTCTTGCCGGTATCGCCGAGCCTGTCGTGTGACGTTAATACAATCAGTAATTTCATGTTACCTCCTGTGGGTCCGGTCACGCCGTGGCCCAGCCATTGTCATTGAGTCGCTATCAGTCGTTGTCTTTCGAGACGCGAACCACCAGCTTGCCGAAGTTTTTACCCTCCAGCAGGCCGATAAACGCCTGTGGCGCATTCTCTAAACCTTCAACTACATCTTCGCGGAACTTCACTTTCCCAGCTTCGAACCATTCACCCATCTGCTTGGCGAACTCGGCATAACGGTGGGCGTAATCCTGCGTGATGATGAAGCCCTGCATGCGAATACGCTTTCTGAGGATAGTACTTGCCAGCAGAGAAAGGCGATCTTTGCCATCAGGCAGCTCCGACGCATTGTATTGCGACACCAAGCCACACACTGGAATACGCGCTTTGGTGTTGAGCAGCGGCAGTACCGCGTCGAACACCGCGCCACCGACGTTTTCGAAATAGACGTCAATGCCGTCCGGACAGGCGGCTTTCAGGCGTTGAGCAAAGTCCGGCGCGCGGTGGTCGATACACTCATCAAAGCCAAAATGCTCTACCGCGTAGCGGCATTTCTCTTCGCCACCGGCGATACCCACCACGCGGCTACCTTTAATCTTAGCAATTTGGCCGACCAGTGAACCCACCGGGCCGGTTGCGGCGGCTACTACCACGGTTTCGCCCGCCTGTGGTTGGCCGATGTCCAGCAGCCCCATAAAGGCGGTGTTGCCCGGCATGCCTAATACGCCGAGGGCCAGAGAAGGGTGCTTAAGGGCCGGGCCTTCAACCTTGCGCACCTCTTTGGCGCTGACTACTGGGCGCTCCTGCCAGCCGGTGTAGGCCAGAACCAGATCACCCACTTTGAAGTTAGGATCTTTGGATTCCACCACGCGGGATACCGCTTCGCCGGTCATCACCTCGTCGATTTGCACCGGTGGCACATAAGAAGGCGCGTCGCTCATACGGCCGCGCATATAGGGGTCGAGAGAGAGATAGAGGGTGTGCAGCACCAGTTCGCCGTCTTTGGCCGCCGGGACGGATTTTTCTTCCAGACGGAAGTTCTCTGGCGTTGGGGCACCTTTCGGACGCGAGGCCAGCACAAAGCGGCGGTTTACTGCTGAATTCTGAGACATACAAACTCCTATTCTGATGATTGTTTGGTGGAAACCACTACCAAAGGGCAACAGGTCATGAGGAATAAGTATAGGCAGCTAACTCAGCCTTAGGCTGAGCGGTTTATGCTTTGTCAAAATGTGCTGTCACAAAACCGTAACAAAACCCCTTCCGCTCGGAGCATTTCACGAGTATGTTTTGAGGCGATGATGTCGCGATAACTCACCGATAAATAAGCATAAAAGGAAAATAAGATGCATAAGATTAAATTGGCACTAGGGGCGGTTTGCGTACTGCTGAGTTTGAACCAGAGCGCATTGGCGAAAGAAGCCAACCCCGCGCCGCTCTATCCGGGCGTCAACGTCGCGCAATTGGCGCAGCAGTCGCCGGTACACTGGGTATCAGTGGCGCAGATTGAAAACAGTTTGGTGGGTCGCCCGCCGATTGCCGTGGGTTTTGATATTGATGACACCGTGCTGTTCTCCAGCCCCGGCTTCTACCGTGGGCAGAAAGAGTTCTCTCCGGGCAAAGAGGATTACCTGAAAAACCCTAAATTCTGGGAAAAGATGAACAACGGCTGGGATGATTTCAGCATGCCAAAAGAGGTGGCGAAGCAGCTGATCGATATGCACCTCAAGCGCGGCGATAGCATCTACTTCGTCACCGGGCGCAGCCAGACCAAAACCGAGACGGTGACTAAGACGCTGCAAGACGATTTCCAAATCCCACAAGACAAGGTCAATTCAGTGATTTTCGCCGGAGATAAGCCGGGCCAAAATACCAAAACCCAGTGGCTGAAAGACAAGCAGATTAAGATTTTCTACGGCGATTCCGACGGTGATATCACCGCCGCACAGGCCGTCAGCGCCCGTGGTATCCGCGTTCTGCGCGCTTCTAACTCCAGCTATAAGCCACTGCCGCAGGCCGGGGTGTTTGGCGAGGAAGTGGTGGTTAATTCGGAGTATTGATTGAGTTTTAGCTCCTAAACCGATTTTGGGTTTGCTCCTCCCCCTGATAAGGGGGAGGTTGGAGGGGGTGTTGCAGAAAAATCAATGATTTATGTGAGAATAATACCCCACCCCAGCCCTCCCCTTATCAGGGGAGGGAGCAAAAATAAACCAAACAAAATCTTACTTCAACGTCACATCGATATCGCCGAAATACTTCTTCGAAAGCTGCTGGATCACGCCTTCCTGCTTAATCTTGGCGATGGCGGCGTCTAGCTTCTGCTTATTGGCGGTGTCGCCTTTGCGCAGGCCGAAAGCGATGCCGCTGCCGAGGATTTTGTCATCGCGCACGGCGTCGCCGACGAAGGCGAAATCTTTACCGTCCGGGCGGTCAAGGAAGCCGGTCTGCCCAGCCGGAGCCAGTACCAGCGTACCGTCGAGGCGGCCGGAGGACAAGTCCAGATAGACCTGATTCTGATCCTGATAAGAGACCACATCGACCCCTTTCGGTGCCCAGTGCGCCTGCGCGTAGCTCTCCTGAATCGAGCCTTGCAGTACGCCAACGTGCTTGCCTTTCAGCGACTCAACCGTCGGCAGCAGTCCGGAGGACTTCTTGGCAATCAGCTGGCTTGGCACGCGGTAGATAACATCCGTGAAATCAATCGCCTGACGGCGTTTCTCGGTGACGTTCATCGCCGAGTTAATGGCATCGAATTTACGGGCTTGCAGCGCAGGGATCAGGCCGTCGAAGGCGGTATCGAACCACTCACACTTCAGCTTAGCGGCGGCGCAGACCGCGTTACCGACGTCAATATCAAAGCCCTGCAACTCACCGCTGGCGCTTTTTGATTCGAACGGCGGATATTGCGCTTCCAGACCAAATTTAAACGCGGTGCCCTCTGCCAGTGTTGAGAAAGAGGCCAGTGCGCAACCCAGCAGTAATGCAATCTTCATTTTTTTCATGTCATTTCCTCGGAGAGATTAAACCCGGCTCAGGCGGCGGGCACCTTCGTACAGTGTGTCATCGTCTTTGGCAAAGCTCAGGCGGATTAGCCCGGTCGGCTGATTACTGCTGTAAAACGCCGACAGCGGGATGGTGGCGACCTGATAATCACGGATCAAACTCAGTACAAACTCATCATCGGTCAGCGGGCTAAAGTGGCTAAAGCGCGCCAGCATAAAGAAGCTGCCACGGCTCGGCAGCAGCTCGAAACGCGAGCCGCTGAGGGCATCGGCTAACAGGTCGCGTTTGTGCTGATAGAAGTCCGCCAGCCCCAGATAGCTCTGCGGATCGGCCATCGCTTCGGCGAAAGCCACCTGCATCGGCGTGTCGGCGGAGAACATCATGAACTGATGCACCTTGCGGATCTCATTCATTAATTCTGCCGGCGCCAGACAGTAGCCGACGCGCCAACCGGTGACGTGATAGGTCTTGCCGAAGGAGGAGACAATCACGCTGCGCTCGGCCAGCTGCGGGTGGCAGGCCATGCTGTGGTGGCGCTGGCCGTCGAACACCACGTGCTCATAGACTTCATCGGACAGGATCACGATATCGGTGTCGCGGGTGAGGGCGGTGAGGCGCTCAATGTCCACGTCGCTGAAAATCGCCCCTGTCGGGTTGTGCGGGCTGTTAATGATGATCATCCGCGTTTTGCTGTTAACGGCGCTGGCGACCTGATCCCAGTCGATGCTGAAATCTTCCAGCGACAGGCTGATGGCCACCGGCGTCGCACCCTGCAAACGGACAATCGGCGCGTAGCTGTCAAACGACGGCTCGAAGTAGATCACTTCATCGCCCGGATGCACTAGCGCGCTGATTGCCGAGTACAGGCCTTCGCTGGCGCTGGCGGTGACCGTCACTTCTTCATTGGCGTCATAATGGCAGCCATACAGCGCCTCGACCTTGGCCGACAGCGCGTGGCGCAGCGCGGCGACGCCGCTCATTGGCGCGTACTGGTTATGACCATCGCGCATGGCTTTGGTCACGGCATCAATCAGCGAAGGCTGACAGGAGAAGTTTGGCGCGCCTTGAGATAAATTCAGCGCATTATGCTCAGCGCTTAACTGACCGATAACGGTGAAAATCGTGGTGCCGACATCAGGCAATTTGGATTGAGTCGATAAAGGGCTTTTCATATATCACCTCGGGAAGGCATAAATATTTATATATTATGAATGATTAAGCAGTAGTTTATTTGTGCAGACAATGGATAATTTGTCATACTCGCCATGATCTACATGCATGGCTGACAGCAATATCAAGAGGCGAACATGGCAACTCCCCCGGACCTTTCTTACCTGACGGCGCTCAATCTTCCCTCGCTTAACCTGTTGAAAACATTCAGCGTGGTGGCGAAAACCCTTAACTTGACCCACGCGGCCGAGCTGCTGCACATCACCCAAGGGGCGGTGAGTCGGCAGATAACCGGACTTGAGAACACGCTGGGCTACCCGCTGTTTTTGCGTCAGGCGCGAGGGCTAACCCTGACGCCGCGCGGCGCGCAGCTGCTGCCGCCAATCCAGCAGGCGCTGGAGCAGATGGGCGAAGCGATGAAACGCGTCGGCTCGCACCCCGATACCTTGCGCATCAAGTGCCCGACCTGCTCCATGCGTTGGCTGCTGCCACGGGTGATTCAGTTGCAGAACGACCGCCCGGAGCTGCGCATTGAGCTGACGGCCTCCATTGCTCACGGCGTGGATTTCAGCACCGAGCACTTCGACGCCGCCGTGGTGTTTGGCCGTGCGCCGGACTCGCCTCGCCGGGCGCACCACCTGTTTGATGAGATCTTAACCCCTATCTGCACGCCGGACTTCTTCGGCAAGAGCGCGGAGAGCACCACAATTGAGGATCTGGCGGAGAAAACCCTGCTGCACCCGACGCGCGACCGCCGCGACTGGCTGCTGTGGCTGCGGGAATCTGGCGTCAAAGGGCTGCCGTCGGCCAAGTCTCAGCACTTCGACACGCTGGATCTGGCCATCAATTCGGCCTTGCAGGGGTATGGCATTGCGATTGGGGATTTGACGCTAATAGAGGATGACCTGCAGGCCAAGCGCGTGATGGCGCCGTTCCCACTCTGCGTGGCGAGCGGCGCGTCTTACACCTTGCTCTATCCCGATAACCCGACCCCGGCGCTACAGGTCGCTATTGATTATCTGAACGAGCAGGCCAGAATCAGCCGGCAGAAGTTGAGCACGCTGCTTTCAACCTCACACCGGCTGGTGACCAGCAATTAATCGCAGAGATTAATAGAGGGACTCGAGCGCGCTGGCAATCGCGCCGGTCAGTTGGCTGAGCTGGGCAGGGGAGATAACGTAAGGCGGCATCAGGTAAATCAGCTTGCCAAAAGGCCGAATCCACACGCCCTGACTGACGAAATGCTTCTGCAACGCCGCCATGTTCACCGGCTCGCGCATTTCCACCACGCCAATCGCGCCCAGCACCCGCACATCGGCCACTGCTGAGTGCGCGGTCAGCGGCGAAAGCTCGCTTTGCAACTGGCGTTCAATGCCCGCCACCTGCTCTTGCCAGTTATTTTCTGCCAGTAAACTCAGACTGGCGTTAGCCACGGCGCAGGCCAGCGGGTTGCCCATAAAAGTCGGGCCGTGCATAAAGCAGCCCGCCTCGCCGTCGCTTATCACCTCGGCGACGTGGCGAGTGGTGAGGGTCGCCGAAAGGGTCATATAGCCGCCGGTCAGGGCTTTGCCCAGACACATAATATCTGGCGAAATCCCCGCGTGATCGCAGGCGAACGGCTTGCCGGTGCGGCCAAAGCCGGTGGCGATTTCATCGGCAATCAGCAGCACGCCGTAATGGTCACACAGCTCGCGCACGCGCTTGAGGTAGGTCGGGTGATAGATACGCATGCCGCCCGCGCCTTGCACCACCGGCTCAAGGATCACGGCGGCAATCGAAGCCTGATGCTGCGCCAGCAGGGCAGCAAACGGCGCGATATCCTGTTCATTCCACGCCCCGCCGAAGCGCGACTGCGGCGCATCAGCAAACAGGTGCTGCGGTAAATAGCCCTGATACAAGCTGTGCATTGAATTTTGCGGGTCACACACCGACATCGCGCCGAAGGTGTCACCGTGATAGCCATTGCGCAGCGTCAGCAGGGTTTGGCGTTTCTCGCCGCGCGCCTGCCAGTACTGCATCGCCATCTTCAGCGCCACTTCTACCGCCACCGAACCCGAGTCGGCCAAAAACACGCATTCCAGCCCGGTGGGCGTCATCTCGACTAAACGCCGCGACAGCGCCACCGCCGACGGATGGGTTATGCCGCCGAACATCACGTGAGACATCTTGCCAATCTGCTCAACGGCCGCCTGATTCAGCACCGGATGGTTGTAGCCGTGGATCGCCGCCCACCATGACGACATGCCGTCGATAAGCTGCCGCCCGTCGGCCAGTTGTAGCTCCACGCCCTGCGCTGATTCCACCGGATAGCACGGCAGCGGGTGAGTCATAGAGGTGTAAGGGTGCCAGATGTGGCGCTGGTCGAACTCGAGATCGGCAGGGGTCATTGCGATATCCTGAAAGCTAACTTGTAAACCAAAAAATAATTTTAACGTTGACGGTAAACCAAAACAAATGAAAAATGGTTTACAGAATAGGTAGAAAACAAAACTCAAAATATTTTTGGAGATGGCACCATGTCGACCCGCACCCATTGGACGCTGGAAAAAACCCAAGCTTTGTTCGATAAACCCTTCCTCGAGCTGATGTTCGAAGCCCAGCAGGTCCACCGCCAACACTTCGACCCGCGTCAGGTTCAGGTCAGCACCTTGTTGTCGATCAAGACCGGTGCTTGCCCGGAAGACTGTAAATACTGCCCGCAAAGCTCGCGCTACAAAACCGGGCTGGAAACGGAACGCCTGATGGAAGTGAAGCAGGTGCTGGAGTCTGCTCGTCAAGCCAAGGCCGCCGGTTCCACTCGTTTTTGCATGGGCGCGGCGTGGAAAAACCCGCACGAGCGCGACATGCCTTACCTTGAGCAGATGGTGCAGGGCGTGAAAGAGCTGGGGATGGAAACCTGCATGACGCTCGGCACGCTGGACACCTCGCAAGCGCAGCGTCTGGCGACGGCGGGCCTGGATTTCTACAACCATAACCTCGACACCTCGCCAGAATTCTACGGCAGCATCATCACTACCCGTAGCTATCAAGAGCGTCTGGATACCCTGTCAGAAGTGCGCAACGCGGGCATTAAAGTCTGCTCCGGCGGCATCGTGGGTCTGGGCGAAACGGTCAAAGACCGCGCCGGATTGCTGATGCAGCTTGCCAATCTGCCGGTTGCTCCTGAGAGTGTGCCGATCAACATGCTGGTCAAAGTGAAAGGCACGCCGCTGGCTAACAATGACGACGTCGATCCTTTCGATTTTATCCGCACCATCGCCGTGGCGCGCATCATGATGCCAAGCTCCTATGTGCGCCTGTCTGCCGGTCGTGAGCAGATGAGCGAGCAGACGCAGGCGATGTGCTTTATGGCCGGTGCCAACTCGATTTTCTACGGCTGCAAGCTGCTGACCACGCCAAACCCGGCGGAAGACAAAGACCTGATCCTTTTTGGCAAGCTGGGCCTCAACCCACAAGTTTTCGAAACCGAAATGGGCGACAACCAGCAGCAAGAGGCGCTGGCCGAGCAGTTGGTTCACGCCGACACCGACCAGTTCTACAACGCAGCCGTCTAAGCCATGAGCTGGGAAAGCCGAATTCAGGACGCCCTGCAGGCGCGGCGCGAGGCGGCGGCGTTTCGCGTGCGCCTGCCGAACGCCGGAGGCAGCGCCCGCTGGCTGACACAGGGCGAGCGCCGCTGGCTGAATTTCTCCGGCAATGACTATCTCGGGCTGAGCCAGCACGAGGAGATTGTTGCCGCGTGGCAGCAGGGGGCGGCGCGGTTTGGCGTCGGCAGCGGCGGCTCGGGGCATGTTACCGGCTATAGCGATGTCCACGCCGAGTTCGAGCAGAAACTGGCGCAGTGGCAGGGCTACCCGCGCGCGCTGCTGTTCATCTCCGGCTTTGCGGCCAATCAGGCGATTTTGGCCGCGCTGCTGCAAAAAAATGACCGCGCGCTGGCGGATAAACTGAGCCACGCCTCGCTGCTGGAGGCGGCGACCCAGTCACCGGCCCAGCTGCGGCGCTTCGCCCATAATCAGCCGGATTCTCTGCAACGCCTGCTGCAATCCCCTTGCGACGGCGAAACTCTGGTGGTCACCGAAGGGGTGTTCAGCATGGACGGCGATGCCGCGCCGCTGACGGAAATCCACCAACAGGCTCGCGATAACCGCGCGTGGCTGCTGGTGGACGATGCCCACGGTGTCGGGGTGATTGGCGAGCAGGGGCGGGGCAGTTGCTGGCAGCAAGGGGTTCGCCCCGAGCTGCTGGTGGTCACTTTCGGCAAGGCGTTTGGCTGTAGTGGTGCCGCCGTGCTGTGTGACGAAGACACGGCAGACTACCTGTTGCAGTTCGCCCGTCATCTGATTTACAGCACCGCCATGCCCGCCGCGCAGGTCTGCGCCCTTCAGGCCAGCCTGCGCTGTATTCAGCAAGGCGATGCGCTGCGTGATAAACTGGCGGCCAATATTGCCCGTTTTCGCGCTGGCGCGGCAGATTTGCCTTATCAGCTTACTTCGTCCGCGACCGCCATTCAGCCGGTGATTGTCGGTGAAAACCAGCCGACGCTCGACTTAGCTCAGCGTCTGCGCGACAGCGGCCTGTGGGTGAGCGCCATTCGCCCACCTACCGTACCGCCGGGCAGCGCAAGGCTGCGCATTACCCTCACGGCTGCTCATCAGCCGGAAGATATCGATTTTTTGCTGGAGTCCCTTCATGGGTGCAGTCACTGAATTAGTGAACAAACAAGCGGTAGCAGACGCCTTTAGCCGTGCTGCCGGTCATTACGAAAACGCCGCACAGTTACAGCGTGACGTGGGCGAACACCTGCTCAGCATGGTGGCAGAGCAGCACCAAAGCGCCGGTAACCGCGTACTCGACGCGGGCTGTGGCACGGGCTATTTCAGCCGCCGCTGGCGTGATATGGGCAAACAGGTGACGGCGCTGGATCTGTCGCAAGGCATGCTGGACATGGCCAGCGCGCTGAATTCTGCCGACAGCTATATTCCCGGCGACATTGAACGCCTGCCGCTGGCGGATCAGTCGGTAGACATCTGCTACAGCAATCTGGCGGTGCAGTGGTGTAACGCGCTGCCGCGGGCGCTGGAAGAGATGCACCGCGTGACGCGCATCGGCGGGCTGGTGGTGTTCTCCACGCTGGCCGAAGGCTCGCTCGGCGAGCTGGCTGCCGCATGGATGAAGGTCGACGGCCGTCGCCACGTCAATCAGTTCCTCACGCCGGACAAAATCGCCGAAGCCTGCGCGCCTTATCGCCACGACGTGCAGTTCAGCCAGCAAACCCTGCTGTTCCCCGACGTCATGAGCCTGATGCGTTCGCTGAAAGGCATCGGTGCGACCCACATCAAAAACGGTCGCCTTGGCGGCTTAGGCGGTCGCGAACGCCTCGCCCTGCTGGAAAAGCACTACGCCCGTCAAGACGGCATGCTGCCGCTGACCTATAAGTTGGTGTATGGGGTGCTGCAGGTCGAGGAACTCATACCGAGATAAATCCTTTTTTAGCTCCTCCCCCTGATAAGGGGGAGGCTGGGAGGGGGTATTCAGCACGCTCAGCGGCCTGCATTGAATACCCCACCCCAACCCTCCCCTTGTCAGGGGAGGGGGCAATTGAACCCAAAATTCAGGCATTAACATGAAAACATTCTTCATTACCGGCACGGACACTGAAGTCGGTAAAACCGTGGCGACCACGGCTTTCTTGCAGGCTGCGGCGCAGGCTGGGTTTTCCACTGCGGGCTATAAGCCGGTGGCGTCAGGCAGCGAAATGACCGCCGAGGGCGCGCGAAATAGCGACGCGCTGGCCCTTCAGGCCAATAGCTCGGTTGTGCTGAGTTATGACGAAGTGAACCCCTGTACCTTCCTTGAGCCAACTTCACCGCACATTGTTAGCCAGCTAGAACAGCGACCTATCGCGCTGGAGACGCTGTCGGCGGGCTTGCGCCATCTTCAGCCGAAAGCTGACTGGACGGTGGTTGAAGGGGCGGGAGGCTGGTTTACGCCGCTCAACGAGCAGCATACCTTTGCCGACTGGGTGGTCAACGAACAGCTGCCGGTGGTTATGGTGGTGGGAATGCGTTTGGGCTGCATCAACCACGCGCTGCTCACCGCGCAGGCGGTGGCGCAAAGCGGCCTGAAATTGGTGGGATGGATTGCCAATGATGTACAGGAAACGGGGAAGCATCATCAGGCCTATCTCGCGACCCTCGCGCTTATGCTGCCTGCGCCCATGTTGGGCGAGATCCCGTTCCTTGATAACACCAGCGATACCGACCTAGGGCAGTATCTCGACCTTTCGCCTCTCACACGCTGAGATAGTCTTTCACTAAATCGTCATTGAGCTGCGCCAAGGTGCCCTGTGCCACGTTGCGGCCGCTATCTAGCAGGCAGAAGCGGTCCGCGACGCTGCGAATAAAGGGCAGTCGGTGACCGACCAGCAGCAGCGTTAGGCCCAAATCGCGGTTGAGGCGGTGAATGATATTGCCCATGTTGGCCGCCATTGCCGGGCTGGTGTGCTCGGTTGGCTCATCAAGGATCAGTAGCTCTGGCTCCAGCACCAGCGCACGGCTAATAGCCAGCTGCTGCTGCTCGCTTTCGTCCAGCTCTCCGGCCTTGTGCGCCCCCATCTCCTTCAAGGCAGGGAAAAGCTCGTAGACCTGCTCGGGGATGCGGCGGTTCTTATTGCGCCCGGCCATCATGGCGATTTGCAGGTTTTCATCGACGCTCATCTGCGAAAAAATCTGCCGACCTTCAGGTACATAGCCAATTCCCACTAAAGCCCGGCTCTCCACCGGCAAATCCAGCAGGTTCTGCGGCTCGGCGTCTGCCGACTGCCAGCAGATGCTGCCGCTTTTCACCGGCAAATGCCCCATGATGCAGTTGATCAGCGTGGTTTTGCCGACGCCGTTGCGGCCAATCAGGAAAGTACACTGGCCGCGATACAGCTCCAGATTGATATCCCACAGGATATGCTTCTGGCCGTAATACTGGTTTACCGACTTTATACTCAACATCAGACCTCCCTAAACTCCGCCTGCTGGCTGGCCTCAGTGCCTTAGCAAGCCGGAGTCGCTGTTTAACTGACCGTCACTGTCATATTTCTGACATTTATATTTTGCCATTTCGGCGATTTCACAGAATTTTATGTGGTGCGTTAGCCCACTGACTTACAGCATCAATTGGCAATAAATAGCCGTTAGCCAGTGATAAAAGGCTGAAACGACGCTTTCTCACGGCTTAAGCTAGCGAGAGCGACCTAAAAGCAGCTTTTTCGTAAAGCCTGCGCTTTCAGGGCGATCCGCTGTAAATGGCCGACATGATTAATATTGCAACTCTCAGGCCAAGTTTGGAGAGATAACTCCTAAAGAGGTTGTAACCAGAGTGTTAAAGGCGTGCGTGTGAATGAATAACAATAAAACATTAAAACGGGTAATGAATGGGGAGGGGATACGGCGAAAATATGCACTTTCCCAGTGCTGAAGCAGCAGTTTTTGGTGCAGAGCCTGAGTGTGGATAAGACAAATCCGACAGGCAATATACAATTTTTTTCATTTTGCAATATCTATGGCACAGCATATCTAGGCAAAATCGGCATATATAAAGAAGTAAAAAAGGCAAAAAATAACTAAAAACCTTAGCCCGAAACCCTTCGAGGGTGAAACTGGCTTTTTTGACAGGTCGCGCTGCGTGGGGCGTGCTGTGAGTTATCCACCATTCCTGTGGATAACCATGTGCATGAGAGTAAGAAAAGTTGCTACAAGCGAGTCTGGACGCGGCTTGCGCTCGGTTTGTCGTTAATCCCACCTTTTTAATCAAAATGATATTTTTCAATGAGTTATGATAAATCAAGCGTTGTCAAATTGTGATCTGGCGCTTGTGTCAATTTTCGTCAGTCTGTGGTCAAAAAGTTAATTCGCAAAAATAATTGGGGATAAATGTTCCGCCGTGGGGAAAAACGGCTTAATGGAATAACCTAAAAAAGTGCAGTTTTCTTCGTGTCTTAGAAACAAGGGGCAGGGTGGGTGAACAAATCAACATCACATGCCCATTGGAAGCTGGTTTTATATCCAGTACTATATAGCTGGCAAAAATCGCGGAGTCTTCCATACTCAGTCTCCGCAGTCCGTGTTGTGCGTTTCTTCTCTTCTGTCAGGTAGCCCGTTCATGAGCAAAGTATTCAAACTGCATTCCGACTTTAAACCGTCAGGCGATCAGCCTGAGGCCATACGCGCTTTGGAAGAAGGGCTGGAGAATGGTCTGGCGCACCAGACGCTGCTGGGGGTAACCGGCTCGGGGAAAACCTTTACCGTCGCCAACGTGATTGCCGACCTGAATCGCCCAACCATGGTGCTGGCACCTAATAAAACGCTGGCTGCCCAGCTGTATGGCGAGATGAAAGAGTTCTTCCCGGAAAACGCCGTGGAATATTTTGTCTCCTACTACGACTACTATCAGCCGGAAGCTTACGTTCCTAGCTCCGATACCTTTATCGAAAAAGACGCCTCGGTGAACGAACACATCGAGCAAATGCGTCTTTCCGCCACCAAAGCCCTGCTTGAGCGCCGCGACGTGGTGGTGGTGGCTTCGGTTTCGGCTATCTATGGTTTGGGTGACCCGGATCTCTACCTGAAGATGATGCTGCACCTGACTAAGGGGATGATCATCGATCAGCGCGCTATTTTGCGCCGCTTGGCCGAGCTGCAATATGCCCGCAACGATCAGGCATTCCAGCGCAGTACCTTCCGCGTGCGTGGCGAGGTGATCGACGTGTTCCCGGCAGAGTCCGATGACATGGCGCTGCGCATCGAGCTGTTCGACCAAGAAGTGGAGCGCCTGTCGCTGTTTGACCCGCTGACCGGGCAGATCCAGCAAGAAGTGCCGCGCTTCACCATCTACCCGAAAACCCACTACGTGACGCCGCGCGAGCGCATTATTCAGGCGATGGAAGAGATCAAAGTCGAGCTGGCGGATCGTCGCAAAAACCTGCTCGACAACAACAAGCTGCTGGAAGAGCAGCGCATCAGCCAGCGCACCCAGTTTGATCTGGAGATGATGAATGAGCTGGGTTACTGCTCGGGCATCGAAAACTACTCGCGCTACCTGTCTGGGCGCGGGCCGGGCGAGCCGCCACCGACGCTGTTTGACTATTTGCCTGCCGACGGCCTGCTGATTGTTGACGAATCCCACGTCACCATTCCGCAAATCGGCGGCATGTACAAAGGTGACCGCTCGCGTAAAGAGACGCTGGTGGAGTACGGATTCCGCCTGCCTTCGGCGCTGGATAACCGCCCAATGCGGTTTGAAGAGTTTGAAGCCGCCGCGCCACAAAGCATCTACGTGTCGGCAACGCCGGGCACCTATGAAACGGAGAAATCCGGCGGCGACGTGGTGGAGCAAGTGGTGCGCCCAACCGGCCTGCTGGACCCGCTGATTGAAGTGCGTCCGGTCGCGACGCAGGTTGATGATTTGCTGTCTGAGATCCGCAAACGCGTGGAAATTAACGAGCGCGTGCTGGTGACCACGCTGACCAAGCGCATGGCCGAAGACTTGACCGAGTATCTGGAAGAGCACGGCGAGCGCGTGCGCTACCTGCACTCCGACATCGACACCGTCGAGCGCGTCGAAATCATTCGTGATTTGCGCTTAGGCGAGTTCGACGTGCTGGTGGGTATCAACTTACTGCGAGAAGGTTTGGACATGCCTGAGGTGTCGCTGGTGGCCATTCTGGACGCCGACAAAGAGGGCTTCCTGCGCTCCGAGCGTTCACTGATCCAGACCATCGGCCGTGCGGCGCGTAACCTCAACGGCAAAGCCATTCTTTACGGCGACAAAATCACCAACTCGATGCGCAGAGCTATCGATGAAACTGAGCGCCGTCGCGCCAAGCAAGAGGCTTACAACACCGAGCACGGCATCACACCGATGGGGCTGAATAAGAAAATCTCTGACATTCTTCAATTGGGTCAACCTAAGACCAAGAAGAACAAAGACAAGCGCGATGCCGAAGCCTTCGAAACCGCCAAGCTGCTTACGCCAAAAGCGCTGGAGCAGCGTATTCGCGAGCTAGAAAGCAAGATGTACTCCCACGCGCAGAATCTGGAGTTTGAAGACGCGGCGAGAACGCGTGATGAGTTGCAGTCTCTGCGAGATCAATTTATCGCCTTGTCCTAATTCTTCCCGTCTTCCAATATGGTCGCGCGCAGTCAAAAGATGCTAGACTGCGCGCCCTGTAAAATCGACTTGCGAGCGAACCATGACTGACACACCTTCACCGAAACCCGCTGCGGCGAAAGATCCCCTGCACGGCGTGACGCTGGAAGCACTGCTGACGAAGCTGGTGGACAGTTTTGGCTGGCCGGCGTTGGCGTCTCAGGTGAACATCAACTGCTTCAAAAGCGACCCGAGCATCAAGTCCAGTTTGAAGTTTTTGCGCCGAACGCCGTGGGCGAGAAAGGAAGTGGAAACGCTGTATCTGGATTTCGTGGAAGGGCATTTGCGTCCCGACATGACGCGCAGCAAGCGCCGCACGCCACTGTCTGCTGAGAAGCCGCAAAAGCCGAAAGTCAGCACCGCCAAACCGGCAGCGGACAGCCCGTGGAACAACCATCCGCTGGTGAATAAAAAGCCTTAAATCATCTTCTGCAAAGCTTCTTCTAGCGCTTTGCGCAGTAACTCGCGGTCGTGGCGATAAGGAATGTCGCTGGCTTCGAGCTGGGTTTGAATGATCAACCGCTCACTGGCATCGGCGATATTCACCTTCGGCCCGACAATTGCGGCATCCACCGCGCGGCGTCCAATCTGGTTTTCAATCAGCGAAAGCTTGTCATGCAGGGTCAGCGACGCTGCCGCCACGCTAAGTTCTTTACCCAAATTCCCGATGTAAACGATGTGCGCCCGGCTGCGGCGCAGGGCCTGCGTTAAATCTTTCATCAGCAGGAGAGGCATCAGGCTGGTGTAAAAGCTGCCCGGACCAATCAGCACTAAATCAGCTTCTTTGATTGCCAGAATGGCTTCGCGGGTGGCGGTCACTTCCGGTTGCAGCATCAGCTCACGCGGGAGTTGCGTCAGCTTGTCGACATTCACTTCGCCATGCACCCACTCGCCGTCAGCACCCAGCGCGGCTAAATCCACCGGATGTTCCGACATCGGGATCAGCTCGGCATCAACCTTCAACAGGCTGCGCACCAAATTGATCGCTTCTAGAGGGCGCACGCTGAGATGATCTAAGGCGCGCAGCATCAGGTTGCCGAGGTTATGCCCGGCCAGTTCACCCTGACCCCCGAAGCGGAACTCAAACATCGCGGACGCCACGGTAGGCTCGGTGATCAACTGATTGAGGCAGTTACGCATGTCACCCCAGGCGATGCCGCCCTCGGAGCTGCGAATGCGCCCGGTGGAGCCGCCGTTATCGGTGGTGGTGACAATGCCGGTCAAACGCGAGCCAAGGAAGGAGAGGGATGACATAACGCGGCCAAGGCCGTGTCCGCCCCCCAGTGCTACTACGCGGTCGAGATCGGCTAACGTGCGATTGCGCATAAAGATCCTTGAAGCTGTCCAGAGAAAGATAAACCTGCCACTCGCGCGGCAGCAAAATAGGGTTTTGATGTCATTTCGTCGATTGATTTTACCCAATTTTGCAACAAGGTGTTATCCAACTTATGTCTGAAAAGCGAGGTAAACCCGCAGCTTTGATGATGTTTCTTGTCGCTAACGTGCTGAGAATTGCCTTTAAAATCCGCTATGTAGAGAAATACATAGCGAAAACCGCCTTGGAGTTCCTTCCCGCGCGGCGCTACAATAGACCCTGTAACCGCGTTTTTTCGCCTGCGTTTGCAGCTGAAAAAATCAAACTCCTAGCCTTGCCGCCTAAGTTACTGGGCTGAATTGGTGATACTTCTCACTGGTTTAGTCGATTAATACGGCGTCCTGGCCGTGGCTCAGCCACCAGGGTGCAAGGTAGAAATGCCTGCATCTCCCGTATTTGGAAAGGTGTTAAGGTGCTTCAACTTACCGATGCTTTTGCGCGCAAGTTTTATTACTTGCGGCTATCTATTACTGACGTGTGCAATTTCCGTTGCACCTATTGCCTGCCCGACGGCTATAAACCGCAGGGTCACAGCAATAAAAGCTTCCTGTCGCTGGACGAAATCCGTCGTGTCAGCCGCGCTTTTGCCCATTTAGGGACTGAAAAAGTGCGCCTGACCGGTGGTGAGCCGTCCCTGCGCCGCGATTTCTGCGACATCATTGCCGCCGTGCGCGAAAACCCCACTATTAAAACGCTAGCTGTCACCACCAATGGCTATCGCATGGCGCGTGACGCTAAACACTGGCGCGACGCGGGCCTGACCGCGATCAATGTCAGCGTCGACAGCCTCGACGCTCGCCAATTCCACGCCATTACCGGGCAAGATAAATTCAACGACGTGATGCGCGGCATCGACGCCGCGTTTGAGGCCGGTTTCAGCAAGGTGAAAGTCAACGCCGTGCTGATGCGCGACGTCAACCATGCCAGCCTGAATACCTTCCTCAACTGGATCAAAAACCGCCCAATCCAGCTACGCTTTATCGAGCTGATGGAGACCGGCGACGGCAGCGAACTGTTCCGCAAACACCACGTCTCAGGCGAAGTCCTACGCGAGCAGTTGGTGCAGCAGGGCTGGCAGTTGCAGGTCCGCGCGCGCAGCGACGGCCCAGCGCAGGTGTTCAGCCACTCGGATTATGTCGGCGAAATCGGCCTGATCATGCCTTATGAGAAAGACTTCTGCGCCAGCTGCAACCGCCTGCGGGTGTCGGCCATCGGCAACCTGCACCTGTGCCTGTTCGGCGAGCAGGGCATTGCGCTGCGCGATTTGCTGGCAGACGATATGCAGCAAGATGAATTAATGGATAGAATTCAAGGCGGCCTGCGGCAGAAAAAGCAGACCCATTTCCTGCATCAGGGCAACACGGGTATAACCCAGAACCTGTCGTTTATTGGTGGTTGAAGTCATTCAAGGAGCAACAAGATGAGCAAGGCCAGCAAAGATTTCCTTCCCCTTTCTTTGGCGATTCTGACCGTTTCAGACCATCGCACCGAGGCAGAAAACACCTCCGGGCACTACCTGAAAGAGGTGGCTGAAGAAGCCGGGCACCGTATCGCGGCGCAAAGCATCGTCAAAGATAATCTGTATAAAATTCGCGCGGTGGTGTCGCAATGGATTGCCGATGAGCAGATCCAAGCCATTTTGATTAACGGCGGCACCGGCTTCACGCAGGGCGACAATACGCCGGAAGCATTGAAACCGCTGTTTGACCGCGAAATCGAAGGCTTTGGCGAGCTGTTCCGCATGGTGTCATTTGAAGAGATTGGCACCTCGACCATTCAGTCTCGCGCCTTAGCCGGTATGGCCAACCAAACCGTGATTTTTGCCATGCCGGGCTCTACCAGCGCCTGCCGCACCGCGTGGGAACACGTTATCGAGGCCCAGTTAGACGCGCGCAACGGCCCGTGTAACTTCACGCCTCACGTCAAGAAATAAGCCCAACTATGACCACTTTTACTCATATTAACGCTTCCGGCGACGCGCATATGGTGGATGTCTCCGCCAAAGCCGAAACCGTGCGCGAAGCCCGCGCTGAATCCTTTGTCACCATGGCCGCCGAGACGCTGGCGATGATTGTTAACGGCAATCACCACAAGGGCGACGTGTTCGCCACGGCGCGTATTGCCGGGATTCAGGCGGCGAAGAAAACTTGGGATTTGATCCCGCTTTGCCATCCGCTGCTGCTCACTAAGGTTGAAGTTAACCTTGAAGCTCAGCCGGAACACAACCGCGTGCGCATTGAATCGCGCTGTCGCCTGAGTGGCAAGACCGGGGTGGAGATGGAAGCCCTGACCGCCGCCTCCGTCGCTGCGCTGACCATTTACGACATGTGCAAAGCGGTGCAGAAAGACATGGTGATCGGCCCGATTCGCCTGCTGGAGAAAACCGGCGGCAAGTCCGGTGATTTCAAGGTGGAGCCATGATCGACATTCTGTTTTTTGCTCAGGTGCGTGAAATCATCGGCGTCGGTTCGCTGCAACTGCCTGCCGAATTCGCCAATGTCGAAGCGCTGCGCCAGTCATTGTGCCAGCGCGGCGATCGCTGGGCGCTGGCGCTCGAGTCCGGCAAGCTGTTGGTGGCGGTGAATCAAACTCTGGTCGACATCGACCATCCGGTGAAAGCCGGGGACGAAGTGGCCTTCTTCCCACCGGTAACAGGGGGCTGAGATGGAAAACACGCGGATCGTAGTCGACAGCGCGGCGTTTAGCGTTGGTGATGAATACCAGTGGTTGGCCCAGTCAGACGCCGACGGCGCGGTGGTGACCTTCACCGGCAAGGTGCGTAATCACAATTTGGGCGATAACGTCAGTGCTTTAACCCTCGAACACTATCCGGGCATGACCGAAAAAGCCTTGGCTGAAATCGTCGCCGAAGCCCGCCAGCGCTGGCCGCTGCAACGGGTGTCGGTGTATCACCGCGTCGGGGCAATGTATCCCGGCGATGAAATCGTGTTTGTTGGCGTGACCAGCGCCCATCGCGGTATGGCCTTCGAAGCCACCGAATTTATTATGGATTATCTCAAAACCCGCGCCCCGTTCTGGAAGCGCGAAGCCACCGAGCAGGGCGAGCGCTGGGTGGATGCCCGCGACAGCGACAAACAAGCCGCCAAGCGCTGGTAAACTGCAACTAAACCTTACGCTTAGCAACCGCGCAAAGCGGCGGTTTTGTGATACTGTTATCCAACAGGCGGGCTGTGTTTACGGCCTAAATTTTGTCCTCCATGCAAGAGGTAATCATCATGGATCGATATCCACGCAGTAACGGCTCGATTGTTGAACGCGCAAACTCCGGCATTCAAGCCTACATGGCGCAGGTCTATGGTTGGATGACCTGTGGTCTGCTATTAACCGCATTTGTTGCCTGGTACGCATCTCGCTCACCGGCCATTCTCGGTTTTATTTTCTCCAGCCAGATAACCTTCTTTGGTCTGATCATCGCCCAGCTGGCGCTGGTCTTCGTGATTTCCGGCATGGTTAACCGCCTGAGCGGCACTGTCGCTACCGGCTTGTTCATGCTGTATTCGGCCTTAACCGGGCTGACGCTCTCCAGCATTTTCATCGTCTATACCGGCTCTTCCATCGCCAGCACCTTCGTCGTAGCAGGCGGGATGTTTGGCGCGATGAGCGTGTTCGGCTACACCACCAAGCGCGACCTGAGCCGCATGGGCAGCCTGCTGTTCATGGGTTTGATTGGTATCGTGCTGGCATCGCTGGTCAATATCTGGCTGAAAAGCCCGGCATTGATGTGGGCGGTGACTTACATCGGCGTGGTTATCTTCGTTGGTCTGACAGCCTATGACACCCAGAAGTTGAAAAACATGGGTGAGCAGCTGAACGTGAATGACAAAGATAATTTCCGCAAATACTCGATTGTTGGCGCATTGACGCTGTATTTGGATTTCATCAACCTGTTCCTGATGTTGTTACGGATTTTTGGCAATCGTCGGTAGGGTTTTTAATTGCAAATTGAGAGGGGGCCGAAAGGCCCCTTTTTGTTTTTTGGGCGGCGGCCCAAATGCGGTTTAAATCTTTGAATTCAAATTCAAATTCAAATTCAAATTCAAATTCAAATTCAAATTCAAATTCAAATTCAAGTTCAAAACCGTGGGCTCGCCGCCCACACTGGCCCAAAGGGTTTTAAACGAAACCCTTTGGAATCCTGCGTTTTTTTGCTGCTGGAAGATCGAGGCTGCGCAGGGTTGGAATGGACGTGTTCCAGCGGCCACAATGATCGCCGCGAAGTGCCGCCGCTTAGGCGGTTCCCTCAGTTCGGGCTTCGAGCCATAGGTCTCGAACCACTCCCTCGGCGTCACTTCTGAACGCGACCTACTGGCTTTTCAACCGTTCCGTTTCAGTGGGTTTTGTTTGGGTTTGGGTTTGCTCCTCCCCCTGGTAAGGGGGAGGCTGGGAGGGGGTATTGCAGAAAACTCAGTGGCTTATGTGAGAAATACCCCACCCCAACCCTCCCCTAAATAGGGGAGGGAGCAAGACAAACCCAGCTGAAACGGCTCGGTTGAAATGCCTCAAAACCGCAGTCAAAAATGGCGCTGAGCGAATGGTTCGAGACCAAAGGCTCGAGCCGAGCGAAGCGAGACAGCGTTGCAAAGCAACGACCCGAAGGGCGAGGCCAGAGGCCGAGTAATCCCGCAGCGAAGGTACCGCCTAAGCGGCGACATTCTTTATTGATAGGGAGGGCGGTGGAGAACAGGTGTACCTGAAACACGTCCGCCTCACGAGCGAAGCGCGCAGTATAGAGCCGGGGAGTCTTGAGGGGCGCGGCGATAGGCGCCCCTCAAGGCCGGTGTGGCGGCAGCGCACGACCTTGACCTTGAATTTGAATTTAAAATCTCGTCTGGCGTGTCGGTACACGCCTAAAACTCCACGCTACCTGTATTAAGTTGAACAACACCAAAATCGCCGTCACGAGGAACACCCACCGGAAGCCCATTAACGCCGAGACGCCGGAGCCGAGCAGGGGGCCGATGACGTTGCCGAGATACATGAATGACTGATTATAACCAAAGATGCGGCCGGTGGTTTGGTCGCTGCTGTATTTCACCAATAGCGCCTGAATCGCCGGCATTAGCGCGCCGTCGCAGAAACCGAGCATAAAGCGCAGGATGCCTAGCTGAGTCGGTGAGCTGATGGTGGACATCAAACAGAACAGCACGAAGCACAGCACCAGCGCGGCGATGAGGATGCGGTGCGCGCCGATTCGGTCGCCCAGCTTGCCGAGCTTCGGCGCGGACATTAGCGCGGAGACGCCCGGCACGGCGGCGATCACCCCGCTGATAAAGGCGATATTGCTGGTGTCAGAAGAGAGATCGCGGATGAACAGCGTCAGGATTGGGCTGATGGAACCGTTGGCTAACTGCACCATCAGCGTGGTGACGAACAGGCTGACAATCAGCCACGGGTAGGGCAGCGCGGTGAAGACGGCTTTGCCGCTCAGGCGGTCGGCCTTGGCGACCGGCACCACGCGCTCTTTGATTAAGAACAGAGTTATTAGGAAACTGGTGAACAACATGCCGCCGGTGACGAAAAACACCGTGCGCAGGCCGAGGTGGTCGGCCATAAAACCGCCGAGCAGCGGGCCGATGATCACCCCAGCCACTTGCCCGGTAGACAGCGTGCCAAGCGCCCAGCCGCTTTTATCGCGCGGAACCTGTGACGCCACTAAAGCCATGGCATTGGGGATATAACCTGACGTCAAACCCATCAGCGTGCGCAGGATAAACAGCTGCCAGACGTTGGTGGCGAAACCTTGCAACACCATCACAATCGCCATGCCCAGCGCGGCGCGCAGCAGCATTAGCTTACGGCCTTTACGGTCGGCGAGACTACCCCAGAGCGGGGCGACAATGGCGGAAACTAAAAAGGTGCCGCTGAACACTAAACCTGACCATAAACTCAGGGATGCGTGGGAAGTGACGCCCAGCTGTTCAATATAAAGTGGCAGGAAAGGCAGGATTTGGCTCATCGCCATGCCGGTGAAAAAACACCCGAGCCAGACGGAGATTAAATTGAGTTTCCAAGTTTCCATTATGCTGCGGAGTTACCTTAACGATGAGTGTGTTGACTGCATAAAGCATAGCAACTCAGGGCGTTAAGGTGACGGCAAAAAGTGGGAAGATATTCATCAAATCAATAATTGACGCTCTGTGGCAGCCTTTTCACCTAAGTCCACACAATCTGTCGTCAGCGTTGAAAACACGACAGTTAATGTGCTTTTCATGCTCTTATTACACCTGCTTACACCCATTGACGGCAGATAATTTAACGCCCTGACGCGTCTTGTGTTAAAATCTCGTCAACTGGCGCACTGCAGTTTGTGCCGAATCCTCGTGGTAATGCCTCATTTGCCTCGTCTGATCATCCACTCTTGAAACTGCACCGAACCCCGTTCGGGTTAGAGTGGACTGGAGCTTTTCCCTATATGTCATTTGATACTCTCGGCTTAAGTGCCGAAATTTTGCGTGCTGTTGAAGAACAGGGCTATCGTGAACCTACGCCTATTCAGCGTCAGGCTATTCCTGTTGTGATGCAAGGCCGTGACTTAATGGCAAGTGCGCAGACCGGTACCGGTAAAACCGCTGGTTTTACTCTGCCACTGCTGAACATGCTGAGCCACTCCAACCCGCAATTCAAAGGACGTCGCCCGGTCCGCGCGCTGATCCTGACTCCGACCCGTGAGCTGGCAGCACAGATCGGTGAGAACGTGCAGTCTTACAGCAAATATTTGACCCTGCGCTCGCTTGTAGTTTTCGGCGGCGTGAGCATTAACCCGCAGATGATGAAACTGCGCGCCGGTGTTGACGTGCTGGTTGCTACCCCAGGTCGCCTGCTGGACTTAGAACATCAGAATGCGGTGGATTTATCCAAAGTCGAAATTCTGGTGCTGGACGAAGCTGACCGCATGCTGGACATGGGCTTCATTCACGACATCCGTCGCGTACTGGCGAAACTGCCCGCTAAACGCCAGAACCTGCTGTTCTCCGCGACCTTCTCTGACGAAATCAAAGCGCTGGCTGGCAAATTGCTGACCAACCCTGCGTCGGTTGAAGTGGCGCGTCGTAACACCGCCTCCGAGCAAATCGAGCAGAGCGTTCATTTCGTTGATAAAAAACGTAAAAGAGAACTGCTGTCACAAATGATTGGCGAAGGCGACTGGAAACAGGTGCTGGTGTTCACCCGTACTAAACACGGTGCGAACCACTTGGCCGAGCAGTTGAATAAAGACGGCATCACCGCCGCCGCTATTCACGGTAATAAAAGTCAGGGTGCCCGTACTCGCGCACTGGCTGATTTCAAAGACGGCGGCATTCGCGTGCTGGTAGCTACTGACATCGCGGCGCGCGGTCTGGACATCGACCAGCTGCCTCACGTCGTCAACTATGAGCTGCCAAACGTACCGGAAGACTACGTTCACCGTATTGGCCGTACAGGTCGTGCGGAATCCACCGGTGAAGCGATTTCTCTGGTGTGCGTCGATGAACACAAACTGCTGCGTGACATTGAGCGCCTGCTCAAGCGTGAAATCCCACGCATCGCGTTTGAAGGCTATGAGCCGGACCCAAGCATCAAAGCTGAGCCGATCATCAATGGTCGTCAAGGCAGCGGCGGTCGCGGTGCTCCACGTCAGGGCGGTCAACGTTCTGGCTCTGGCGCACCTCGCTCAGGTGCTCCGCGCTCTGGCGCACCACGCACCGGCGGCAATGGTCAACGTAGCGGCAACGGCGGCGGCGAAAGCCGTGGCGCAGGCGCGGGTGAAGGTCGTCCAGCACGTCCGGCGCGCGCAGCTAATGCTGGCCAGCGTCGCTCAAACCCGGCTAACGCAGGGCGTCGTAAACCGTCTGGCGAATAATCGCTGCGGCTGAATAAACAAAAACCGCCTCTTTGCAGGCGGTTTTTTTTATGTCTATTGTTCGCGGAATTCTACAGCCAGATGCGATACGCGCAGCGCCGCGCCCCTTGTAAAATGTGCTCGGTGCGTTCAACCTTTGCCTCCAGCGTGGCGCTAAACACCTCTCGCTCGGCGCGGCAGAAGCCCTGACAGGCAGTGGCTGCGGCGCAGATAGGGCAGTGGTTTTCGACCAGCAGGTAGCTGCCATCTTCTTGTGGCTGCCAGTCCGCCATATAGCCTTCGCGGGTGCGAATGGCGGTCAGCCTTTGCAGGCGTTCTTCCAGCGTTTCTGCCCCTTCCATCGCCAGATGATAGGCACTTCGGGTGAGTTCCTCGCGGCTGGTGATCAGCTGCTCCAGCGCATTTTCACCCAGCGAGCTGCGGATAAGCGTCAGCAACTGCACGGTGAGGTCGGCGTGAGCGTCGGGGAAACGGGCGTGGCCCTGTGCCGTGAGCTGCCAGAACTGCGACGGGCGGCCTACGCCGTGCGAAACAGATTTCGGCTCCACCAGACCTTCTTTCGCCAGCTTCACAAACTGCTGGCGCGCGGCTTCGCCCGTGGTGCCCAAAATGTGGCCGGCGTCGCTGGCCTGCAATTCTCCACGAGTTTTAAGCAGCATGAGCAGGCGTTCGGCGACGCTTTGCTTAACCTCAGATGTATTTTCCAAGTGTTTGCTTGACATATTGCCTCGTCAGATCTTAGATTACGGAACCGTTAAGTATTCCAAGTTAATTCTTGTTTAATCTTACCACAACTCAAATAGACTTTAAAAATAAAAGGGAAATACCGATGTCGGACAATGAAACGGGCTGGGGCGGCTTATTTAGTACGGAAAATCGGGGCAGCGCCATTGCCCTCAGCGCGGGTGTGGCGCTGTACGCAACCAATAGCTATATCGTCATTACTATCTTGCCGTCGGTGGTGCAGGATATCGGCGGTCTGGCGTGGTATGCGTGGAACATGACCCTGTTTGTGGTGTTCTCGATTCTCGGCTCGGCACTCTCTGCGCGGCTGATGCGCAAAGCGGGTCCGCGCGGCAGCTATCTCACCGCAACCGGCATATTTATGGCCGGTGCAGCTATCTGTGCCATGGCGCCAAGTATGCCGGTTCTGCTGCTGGGCCGTGCTATTCAGGGTCTGGGCGGTGGCTTCCTGTTCGCGCTCTCCTACGCCATGATCAATCTGGTGTTCAAAGAATCTCTCTGGCCGCGCGCCATGGCGCTGATCTCCGCCATGTGGGGGATCGCCACGTTGATTGGCCCGGCGGTGGGCGGCATCTTTGCTGAACTGCACGCTTGGCGTTGGGCCTTTGGCCTGCTGGTGCCGGTGACCTTGCTCTTTGGCCTGCTGATTTGGCGAACGCTGCCCGCGCAGCAAAAGGAAAAGCGCGCCGACGAGCCTCTGCCTCTCTTTCAACTTCTGCTGCTGACCGGCTCCGTGTTGGTGGTGTCGGCGGGCAGTTTGTCTTCCCACGGCTGGGTGAATTTCGCTGGGATTGTGGTGGCGGTGCTGATGGTGGTTGCCCTGCGCCAGCGCGAGTTCAGCTCTAACGTTCGCCTGCTGCCGCGCAACTCGCTGTCGCTCTCTTCGCCAATTTGCTGGCTGTACATGACCATGGCGACGCTGATGATTGCGATGGGCTGCGAAATCTATGTGCCTTATATGCTGCAACACCTGCACGGCCAGACGCCTTTGGCCGCGGGCTATATCACGGCGGCGGCAGCGGCAGGCTGGACCCTAAGCGAAATGGTCAGCGCCAGTTGGACCGGGCGTCTCGCCAACCGGGCAATCATCTCCGGCCCGCTGGTGTTAGGCGTGGGCTTGCTGCTGTTACTGGTTTCGGTGCCGGTGGTCTTCAGCCTGCACGCGCTCAATATTTCCGGCGTGGTGCTTGGGCTGATGCTGGCGGGTTTTGGTATCGGGCTGGGCTGGCCGCACATTTTGACCCGCGTTTTACAGCAGGCGGATGAAGCGGAGAAAGAGACCGCCGGGGCTTCGATTACCGTGGTGCAGTCGTTCTCGGCGGCGCTGGGCGCGGCGCTATCTGGGACCATCGCCAATCTGGCCGGGATGAATACTGGGCCGGAAAATGCCAGCAACGTGGCTTTCTGGCTGTTCGTGTTCTTCTTAATTCCCGCCGGTCTGGCCGTGTTAACCGCCGTCCGTTCAGTAAGAAAACGCCGACTGTCGCACCCAGAAACCTTGGTCTGTAAGGGATAACGGCATTGCCTTGACGCATCGTTCAACCGTATTATTGCCCGTCATTTTTTAAGGGTTGAACGACATGCGTGTATTACTGGCTCCGATGGAAGGCGTACTGGACCCTTTGGTCAGAGAACTGCTGACTGAAGTGAACGATTACGACTTATGCATCACCGAGTTTTTGCGCGTGGTTGATCAACTGCTTCCCGCCAAATCCTTCTATCGACTCTGCCCTGAATTACTCAATCACAGCCGCACGCCGTCCGGTACGCGGGTGCGCGTCCAGCTGCTGGGGCAATACCCGCAGTGGCTGGCTGAAAATGCCGCGCTGGCAGTGCAACTTGGCTCTTACGGGGTGGATCTCAACTGCGGCTGTCCGTCGAAAACGGTCAATGGCAGCGGCGGCGGGGCGACGCTGCTCAAGGACCCTGAGCTGATTTATCAGGGAGCCAAGGCGATGCGCGAAGCCGTGCCCGCCGAGCTGCCGGTGACGGTGAAAGTGCGGCTGGGCTGGGATTCGCTGGCGCAAAGCTTTGAGATTGCCGACGCCGTCCAGCAGGCCGGAGCCACCGAGCTGACGGTACACGGGCGCACCAAGGAAGACGGTTACAAGGCCGAGCGCATTAACTGGCAGGCGATTGGCGAAATTCGCCAGCGGCTGACTATTCCGGTGATCGCCAATGGTGAGATTTGGGACTACGCCAGTGCCCAAGCCTGTATGCAAACCACCGGCTGCGACGCGGTAATGATTGGGCGCGGCGCGCTCAATGTGCCGAACCTGAGCCGGGTGGTGAAGTACAACGAGCCGCGCATGCCGTGGTCTGGCGTAATGACCCTGTTGCAGAAATACACCCATCTGGAGAAGCAGGGCGACACCGGGCTATATCACGTCGCGCGCATCAAGCAGTGGCTGGGGTATTTACGCAAAGAGTACGACGAAGCGACCGAGTTATTTAGTGAAGTGCGCGTGTTGCAAACATCGAAAGAGATCGCCGAACGCATTAACCGCTGATCGTTTTCCCTGATTTCTCCACGCGCTGCTTCAAGCACAAAAGCAAAATGGAGAAATATCATGGATAACAAAGATAAAGGTCTGACCCACATCGCTTTTTCCGTCAAAGATCTGGATACCAGCATCGCCTTCTATGAAAAATTTGCTGATATGAAAGTGATCCACCGGCGCGGGGAGCGCGGGACAGATGTCGACCCGGTGGCTTGGATGAGCGATATGACCCGACCTTTTGCCATCGTGCTGGCGGAAGACCCTGACTCCCAAGACACCAAGCTCGGCCCTTTCGGCCACCTTGGCGTGGCCTGTAAAACCAAAGAATATATGGACGCCAAGCTGGCTCTGGCTCGCGCCGACGGCGTGTTGCGCACTGAGCCAAAACAGAGCGGGGCGCCCGTCGGCTACTGGGCCCTTCTCGATGACCCGGACGGCAACACCTTCGAGCTATCTTACGGCCAAGAAATCCGTTACCTGATTGAAAATACCTAACGTTCGCCTGTCTCTGTGAGACAACTTTACTCAGCCACGGCATGCTCCGTGGCTGATGTTGTTCATTTCTCGCTCGCCTCTTATCCTTCCATTCTCCGCGCTTCGCGCAAGTGTTCACTTACTCGTCAGCCCCTGCCATCAAAGGCGTTGTGACAGACTTTGTGACAAATGCGCAGGAAAAATCCGAGTGCCAAGCCCATCAGCCTAACTTATAATTCGCCGGCAGTTTTGATGCTCCATTGATGACAACCTTCTTAAATACAGAGCAATGCATGTGAAAATTCGTCTTTTGGTTGTGAGCCTGTTGGCTCTTAATGCAGGCATGATGTCTGCCACTTCCGCCGTAGCTGGCGAAAAACATGCGCCGGTTGTCGCGCCTATCGTGCAGATTGCCTCTGGCAGCGCGATGGTGGTTGATCTTAAATCTCATGAAGTGATTTATTCCCGAAATCCAGACCAAGTGCGGCCAATCGCCTCACTCACCAAATTAATGACGGCGATGGTGACGCTCGACGCGAAGCTGCCGCTGGACGAAGTGATTTCGGTTGATATTCATAACACTAAAGAGATGCGCGGCGTGTTTTCCCGCGTGAAGGTTAACAGTGAAATTAATCGCCGCCAGATGATCCAACTGGCGTTGATGTCTTCCGAAAACCGCGCCGCCGCCAGTCTGGCCGCGCACTATCCGGGCGGCTATGAAGCCTTTATCCGCGCGATGAATGCCAAAGCCAAGCAACTGGGAATGACCCACACGCGCTACGTCGAGCCGACCGGCCTGTCGCCGTTAAACGTCTCAACCGCGCGTGATTTAACCCGCCTGCTGCTGGCTTCGCAGAAATATCCGCTGATTGGTGAATTGAGTACCACGCAGGAGAAAACCGCGGTGTTCAGCAGCCCGGCCTATGCCTTGCCGTTTCGCAACACCAATCACCTGATCATGAACCCGAGCTGGAGCATTCAGCTGACCAAAACCGGTTATACCGATTTGGCGGGCCACTGTCTGGCGATGCGTACCACCATTAATGGTAAGCCGGTGACGCTGGTGGTGATGGACGCGTTCGGCAAATACACCGCCTTTGCGGATGCCAACCGTCTGCGCACTTGGATGGAAACTGGCAAGAGCGTGCCTGTGCCGCAAATTGCCAAAACCTACCGTAAAGCGAAGGACCAACAGCGTACTCAGCCGAGCGTGGAAGAGGCCGACGACTAAGGTTGCCGAAGCCCGATTAATCATAAAAAAAAGCGGCGTTGCCATCCAGCAACGCCGCTTTTTTGTTATCGATTTCTAGCAGAACTGACGATCAGAAAATCAGTTTAAATACGCCAGTTAGGGTCAGTAAGCCGACGATAAAGATAATGGCGATGATCCACAGAATAATTTTCATGCGCAGTCCCTCAACAAGATAATGAATGTAAAGAAATCTCTAAACCGCTGATATCTTTCATTCAGTATAGACAGGATTAGGAATTTTGCTGCGTTTGCGGAGTACGCAAAAATTGGATTGCCTCGCGCAGGGCGCAAATTGGGCTGGAAAGCGGCGTGCCGAACTGAGTCAAATTCCCCGCGCCGGTCATGGAAGCCTGTGCCAGCGCCACGCGCTCTACGCCCTGTTGAAACGCCACATCAGCCTGTGCCGCAATACGCTGTAAATATCCGGCAATGTTGCCGGCAAAAAAGTTGTCCCACGCACCTTCTACCCATTCAAATTCTACTTCGGCCTGCGGGTGGCGCTCCACCTGTTCGAACAGACGCTGGGTTGGCCCGAGGGTGGTTTTGGCAGCGTACAGCACGCGCGTTTTACCCGCCGTTGCCATGGATTGCTCGGCCAGTGCCCGATCAACACGCCAAACCGGGATGTCGAGTAGCGCGTTGGCCTCGGTGGCGGCTGGCCCCAGCGTCGAGCAGGTGAGCAGGATCAGGTCGGCACCCTCGGCCAAGCTCAGCAACATCTCGCGAGTTTGCTGCCCAATCTCTGGCGTCAGCCCACCGGCTTGTCCGGCGGCGGCTAATAGGTCAGGGCGCGCGTGGTGCGTGAGCTGGTCAGGGGAAATTCCCAGCGCGTCGGCGGCGGCATCAAAAATAGCGATATTACTTTCGGCAGTGTGTAAGCAGGCGATGCGCAATAGAGGCTCCGAGATAGGCAATATAAAGGAGGAAAACCCGCTCGGCGGCAAGCCACGGAGCGGGGCGGTGGGGCTTACTTATCGGACGAGGCTTGCCACAGGTTCAGTTCGCCGTCGGCCACGTGCTTATCAATGGCAGCCAACTCTTCGGCGGTGAAGTGCAGGTTGCCGAGCGCCGCGACGTTCTCTTCCAACTGCTCTGGTCGGCTAGCACCAATCAACACCGAGGTCACGCGGTCATCTTTCAGCAGCCAGCTCAGGGCCATCTGTGCCATGCTTTGGCCGCGTTTTTGCGCCATCTCGTTGAGCAGGCGCAGGCTGTTGAGGTTCTCCTTGGTCAGCATTTTCTCTGACAGGCCGCGCGCTTTTTTGCCTTCGGTCTGCATCCGCGAACCGTCTGGAATACCGTTGAGGTATTTGCCGGTCAGCAGCCCTTGCGCCAGCGGGGTGAAGGCGATACAGCCGGTGCCGTTCTCTTCCAACACGTCGAGCAGCCCGCTTTTATCCACCCAGCGGTTGAGCAGGTTGTAAGAAGGCTGATGGATTAACAGCGGGATTTTCCATTCGCGCAGCAGCTCGGTCATTTTCTGCGTGCGTTCCGGCGAGTAAGAGGAGATGCCGACATACAGCGCCTTGCCGCTCTGCACCGCGTGGGCCAAGGCCGAGGCCGTCTCTTCCATCGGCGTTTTCTCGTCAACGCGGTGGGAGTAGAAGATGTCGACATACTCCAGCCCCATGCGTTGCAGGCTTTGGTCGAGGCTGGAGAGCAGATATTTGCGCGAGCCGCCGGAGCCGTACGGGCCCGGCCACATGTCATAACCGGCCTTGGTGGAGATGATCAGTTCATCGCGATAGGGGGCGAAATCTTCACGCAGCAGGCGGCCAAAGTTCTCTTCGGCAGACCCCGGAGGCGGGCCGTAGTTGTTGGCTAAGTCAAAGTGGGTGATACCTAAATCAAAGGCTTTGCGCAGTAGGTCGCGTTGGGACTCCAGCGCGCTGATATGCCCGAAGTTGTGCCACAGGCCGAGTGACAGCGCGGGCAGTTGCAGCCCGCTGCGGCCGCAGTAGCGATATTGCATGTTCTCGTAACGGGAAGGGCTTGCCTGATACGGCATGATGTCTCCTTATCCTGATAGGTTTTTGTAGGGTAGATTTGAAACACTGTTCCTATCTTAGCGCTCATCAGGACAACGGCAACCGGCGGGAGGGGAATTTCTGCCCTATCTTGTTACGGATTTGTAAAAAGATTTGTTTGCTCGACGGGCAGAAAAAACAGGGCGAACTATAATTAACTCAGGCCGCCACCTTCTTAATGCTCGTGACATGCCTCGTTACGCTGCATGCCGGAGGACATTATCACCCGCGCCGTTGGCGGTTTCCGGCGTTTATGGGGGTGTACCATGGTCAATCATGTCTGGGGACTGATGTCCCGTCCCGGTCCAGAATTGCAACAAATCCAGCGCGAGCGGGAAACCGTCTCACACGTCTACTCTCACCACGTATTGCTTATGGCGCTGATCCCAGTGGTGTGTTCCTTTATCGGGACCGCCCAATTGGGATGGAACTTTGGCGATGGTCAGCGCCTGATTGTTTCCATGTTCACCGCCTCTTATATCGCCGTAATTTTCTATGTGCTGATGCTCGGCGCGGTCGCGCTGATGGGGCGGATCATCTACTGGATGGCTCGCCGTTATGACAGCCGGCCTTCGCTCAATAGCTGTATCGTCTTCGCTGGTTATGTGGCGACGCCGATGTTCCTCAGCGGCATCGTGGCGCTCTATCCGATGGTCTGGCTGTGCCTGTTCGTCGGGCTAATTGGCCTGTGCTACAGCGGCTATTTGCTGTATCTCGGCATTCCTAACTTCCTCAATATTGACCACCGCGAAGGCTTCCTGTTCTCCAGCTCGACGCTGGCAATGGGCGTGCTGGTGCTTGAGCTGCTGCTGGCTCTGACCGTGTTGATGTGGGGTTATGGCGCGAAGCTGTTCTGACCTGAGTTAACGCGTTGAGGCAGGGAGAGGCGAATCCTCATCCCTGCCTTTTTTATGCCTGCGAAATGACTATTCCTGCCAGCTCTTAAGCTTGCTGGTTTTACCAATGCCGGGGTTGAAACTATTGGTCGGGTCAGCTTGCTGATAGAAGGCTTTCAGATGCGGCTTGGCGATATAGAGATGCCCGACGTTGTGCTCGGCGGGATACTCCGCACCTTTCGCGTCGAGGATTTCCAGCATCTGGTGCTTGAGCTTCTTGCTGTCGGCCCCTTTCTTGACGATGTAATCCTGATGGAAAACGTGACACATAAAGTGGCCGTAGTAGAGCTTGGCGACCAACTGATTGTCGATTTCAGCCGGAAGCGTTTCGAACCAGTCGCGGTCATTGCGGCGCAGGGCGATGTCCAGTGCCAGAATGTCTTCCACTTCTTTCTCATGCACCGCGTGATAGCGCACGGCGGCCCCGGCGGCGGCGAAGCGATGCAGAAAGGCTTTCTTGCCCTCTTCGTCAGTACAGACAAAGAAGTCCCCTTCGTGCTGTTTAAAGAACTCGGCGAGGAAGCTTTGCGCCTCGGCGATGCCGTCACCGGACATTTTCAACAACAGGTGATGCTCATAGCGGTCGCGGTATTTCTTCATGCGCGGCGGCAGGTGGTTCGGCAGCGCCTTGCTGATGCACTGCATCACGCGGTCGCTAAAGTTCTTCGGCAGGAAAGGCACTTTGCTGGCGTGGGCGTCAAACTTGCCCTTGGCGCTGAACATGTCCGGCATTTTGTCGGTGCCGAGCTTGTCGATCATCATGAAAGTGTCTTTGCCGTAGACTTCGGTGATATCAAAAATGTCGCGGTGCATGTACTCACCGGCCACCGGCAGGTTTTTGAAATCGCCCAAAATCTGGCGGCGCAGCTCGGTCAGCACCGCGGTGCTGTTGGTGCCGATATAGAAAACTTGCTGCTGGCTTTCCGCCGGGAAAGTGTCCAGACGCACGGCAAAGACTGCCAGCTTGCCCGCGCAGCCGGAGGCTTCAAACAGGCGGCGCTGGTCGGCGTTGAAGCGAGAAGGGGTGTTGGCATCCACGTCGCGCACGCGCTCGGCGTAGTCATGGTCAGAGGCCAAACGTTGGTCGTGATGCACTTCGCTGGCGCTGAAATTGCCTTTCTCCAGCCGGGTGAGGATCTGCTCTGGCGTATCGCCCAGTTCAATTCCCAAGTGGTTAATCAGCTGCAACTGACCTTGTTCATCAATCTGCGCATAGAGCGCCATTTCCGTATAGGCCGGGCCGCGTTTGACCAGCGATCCGCCGGAGTTATTACAGATACCACCGACCACCGACGCGCCAATACAGGAAGAACCAATCACCGAATGCGGCTCGCGGCCATAAGGTTTGAGGATTTTTTCCAGCTTATATAAGGTGCTGCCGGGGAAGCCAATCACCTGATTGCCGCCGTCGAGCAGTTCAATATGGTCGAGCTTGAGGGTGCTGAAGATGACGATATCGCGGTCATAATCATCGCCACTCGGCGTCGAGCCTTCGGTCAGTCCGGTGTTGGCCGCCTGCATAATGACAATCTTGTCAGCCTCGACGCAGGCTTTGAGCAGTTGCCACTGCTGGAGCAGGGTCTGCGGAAACACTACCGCTAAGGCTTTACCGCCGCCGGAGCGAAAACCCTTGCGGTAGCGCTCGGTATTGCTGTCGCCGGTGAGTACATGGCGGTAGCCGACGATCTCTTTCAGACGTGTGATCAGCGTCTGATTATCCTGATGAATGCTCATGTCCTATTCCTCACTTTTTACCCAGAGGGCCAAAATTGCTGCCCTGAATAATCATAGGCTTAAATGATATTAAAGGAAGGATTGATATTTGAACGTCATGGGATGGTTATTAAAGCATCATCAATGTGTCACAAAACTCCCGCTTAATGATTGCCAGAATCTGTAGGCAACCGAGAGAACGCACCATGGCGCAAGCTCAACTTAAGCTGGCACAGGCCGAATATCCACAGGCCCGCACGCTGCAACAGAACAAAGTTTTAGACGTTAAAGGATTGGTGAAATCCTACAAATCAGGACAGCGCGTTCTGAATGACATCAATTTTGACCTGCATGCCGGTGAGTTCGTGGCGGTGATCGGTCGCTCTGGTGCCGGTAAATCAACTTTGCTGCACGTGCTGAATGGCACCATTCCTCTGTCTGACGGCAGCGTTGTTTGTCATTACGAAAATGGCGAACAGCAGCAGTTGGCAGGTTTGACCGGTAAAGCGCTGCGCCGCTGGCGTTCAGGCTGTGGCATGATTTTTCAGGATTTCTGTCTGGTACCTCGTCTAGACGTCTTGACCAACGTGCTGTTGGGCCGCCTCAGCCAGACTTCAACTTTCAAATCTTTCTTTAACCAATTCGACGACGAAGACCGCGCTCGCGCCATCTCGCTGCTCGAGTGGTTGCATATGCTGCCGCACGCCTTGCAGCGCGCTGAGAACCTGTCCGGCGGACAAATGCAGCGCGTCGCCATCTGCCGCGCATTAATGCAAAACCCAAAAATTCTGCTGGCCGATGAGCCGGTGGCCTCGCTGGACCCGAAAAACACGCTGCGCATCATGAACGCGTTGAAGAAGGTGAGCGAAGAGAACATCGCCGTGATGGTGAACCTGCACTCGGTTGAGCTGGTGAAAGACTTCTGCACCCGCGTAATTGGTATTGCCAAAGGGCAGATTATTTTCGACGGGCATCCTGACGATTTAAATGATTCCATCTTGCACCAGCTGTATGGCGAAGACGGCGAGTCATCTCATTGATTTTATTTATTCGTCACAATAAGTAGTTTGTAATATTCATTGTTTTTATTTATTTCAACTTTCTCTCCATCTACACAAGGTCATTATTACATGAAGAAGTTATTACGTCTGGCGGTATTGGTGGCAGGTACTTTTACCGCAATGCACAGCATGGCAGCAGATGCGCCAAAAGAATTAAATCTGGGTATTCTGGGTGGTCAGAATGCGACTCAGCAGATCGGCGATAATCAGTGTGTGAAAGATTTCTTTGATAAAGAATTAAATGTAGATACTAAACTGCGTAACTCTTCTGACTATTCAGGCGTTATTCAGGGCTTATTAGGCGGGAAAGTTGACATGGTATTAAGCATGTCACCTTCATCTTACGCATCGGTTTATTTAAATAACCCGAAAGCCGTCGATCTGGTGGGTATTACTATTGATGACACCGACAAATCTCGCGGTTACCACTCTATCGTGGTGGTAAAAGCCGACAGCCCGTACAAGAAGCTGTCTGATCTGAAAGGCACGGCGTTTGGTTTCGCTGACCCAGATTCCACCTCGGGTTACCTGATCCCGAACCAAGCCTTCAAGAAAGAGTTTGGCGGCAATACTGATAACAAATACAACAACTTCTTCTCTAGCGTCACCTTCTCCGGCGGCCACGAGCAGGACATTCTGGGCGTGCTGAATGGCCAATTCGCTGGCGCAGTGACCTGGGCTTCGATGATTGGCGACCGCGAAACAGGCTACACCTCTGGCGCGTTCAACCGTATGATCCGCATGGATCACCCGGACCTGATGAAGAAAATCCGTATTATTTGGGAATCTCCGTTAATTCCAAACGGCCCAATCTTAGTGCGTAGCGACCTGCCAACTGATTTCAAAGCCAAACTGGTTGCTGCAATTAAGAAATTGGACACCAGCGACCACGCTTGCTTTGTTAAAGCCGTGGGCGGCACCATGCATATTGGTGAAACTTCACTGGCTGAATATCAACAGATTATCGACATGAAGCGCGAATTGACTAAGGGTTCTCGCTAACAGGCTATTTTACTTGCCACTTTGAATGCGGGCAGTGCTCGGATCCCTCACGTACTTTATGTACGCTGCGGATCCTGCGCGCTGGCCGCATCCAAATTGCCTGCGACAATAACGCCTGCATATATTTTACTCTTTAATATCGATAGAAATACGGAATCATTATTTTGAATAAAGACTTCAATCGTTATTATCAGCAGATTCGCGGCAAACAAAAACGTGAAGCGCTGGTATGGTCGGGAATAATGCTGCTGCTCTATTTATGGTCCGGCAATGTTTCTGAGCTCAATCTGAAAACCGTATTTTTCTCTGCTCCACACTTCTTCGATTACATTGGCGAAACCGTGCCGGTACTGCACTGGTCAAAACTGTTTGCCGATGGTCACACTGAAGGTTCGCTGGCTTATTGGGGATACCGTCTGAATATTCAGCTGCCGCTGATTTGGGAAACCATTCAACTGGCGCTCTCATCGACGATTTTATCCACCGCGCTCGCCACCTTGCTGGCTTTTATGGCCGCCAGCAACACTGATTCGCCGAAATGGCTCAAATTTAGTATCCGCACCTTTGTGGCTTTCCTGCGCACCATGCCCGAGCTGGCGTGGGCGGTGATGTGCGTCATGGCCTTCGGCGTCGGGGCTATTCCGGGCTTTATCGCCCTGACCCTGCACACTGTGGGCAGCCTGACCAAGCTGTTCTATGAGTCGATTGAAACCGCCTCTGACAAGCCGGTTCGCGGCTTGAAGTCTTGCGGCGCCGGGCGTTTGCAGCGTATGCGCTTTGCCCTCTGGCCGCAGGTTAAACCGATTTTCCTCTCCTACAGCTTTATGCGTCTGGAGATTAACTTCCGCCAGTCAACCATTCTCGGGCTGGTCGGGGCAGGGGGTATCGGCCAAGAGCTGATGACTTCCATCAAACTTGACCGTTACGACCAAGTCAGCATGACGCTGCTGCTGATCATTCTGGTGGTTTCGATTATGGACTTTTTATCCGGCAAGCTGCGTAAACTCGCGGTAGAGGGCACGTTCTGATGCTGACTGAAGCTCTGGCACCATCGGCTATCGCCACTATCAAGCGCGATAACCCAAAACTGTTTTCCGCCCAGCGCCGCTATCTGCGCTACCTCGGCGCTTTCGCCGTGCTTATCACGCTGTATTACATCTACTTTTTCACCTTCTACGGCATTCCTTGGTCCGCCGTGGTTCACGGCTCATCTGAGATTGGCCGTTATTTCCTGCGCATGTTCGTGTGGCATAACTTCTCCGAATGGCCGCTGATGTACTACTTCGAGCAGATTGTGATGACGCTGGCGATTGTCTTCGCCGGGACCATCACCGCCTCCTTCCTCGCACTGCCGCTGTCGTTCTTGGCGGCGCGAAATGTGATGTCCACGCCGGTGCTGCGCCCGATTTCGCTGGTGGTGCGCCGCATTCTGGACATCCTGCGCGGGCTGGACATGGCTATCTGGGGGCTGATTTTTGTCCGCGCCGTCGGCATGGGCCCGCTGGCTGGCGTACTGGCGATTATTCTGCAAGACCTTGGCCTGCTCGGTAAGTTGTATGCCGAAGGGCACGAAGCCGTGGAACGCTCGCCGAGCCGTGGCCTGCGCGCCTTGGGGGCCAACCCGCTGCAAACTCATCGTTTCGGCATCTTTACCCAGTCATTCCCGACTTTCCTTGCGCTGTCGCTGTATCAGATTGAGTCCAACACCCGCTCTGCGGCGGTATTGGGCTTCGTCGGGGCAGGGGGGATTGGTCTGGTGTATGCCGAAAACATGCGCTTGTGGAACTGGGACGTAGTGATGTTCATCACCCTGATTCTGGTGGTGATCGTGATGGCGATGGATAAGATCTCCTCTATTCTGCGCGCGAAATACATTCATGGCGAAGATATCGACCTGTTCGAAGCGCCGCCAAAGCCGAAGCCGCCGATTGAGCTGTACAAGCCATAAAAGTCAGGCCTTGAGCATAAAAAAAAGCCCCTTCTCCGCACGGAGAAAGGGCTTTTTTACTGGCTGCTAAACTAGGATTTTGCAGTCAGTACGACCAGTTTCTGGTTCACAAACTCTTTGATCCCCAAATCTGATAACTCGCGGCCAAAGCCCGAGCGTTTCACCCCACCGAACGGCAGTTCTGGCGCGGTGTCGGACGGCGAGTTGACATACAGCATGCCGGTTTCAATCTGCGTTGCCAGCTTGCGGGCGCGCTTCATGTCTTTGGTGAACAGTGAACCACCAAGGCCGTAGTTGGAATCATTCGCCAACTTCACCAACTCTTCATCATTTTTCACCACGTAAATCTGCGCCACCGGGCCGAAGAACTCTTCGAAGTAGGCCGGATTGTCGCGGGTGATATGAGTCAGAATGGTCGCCTCATAGAAGTTACCTGGATTGTTGGCCACGGCTTTACCGCCGACGTGAACCTTCGCCCCGTTTTTCACTGCCTGCTCCACCTGCTTGGTCAGGGTTTTCAGCGCGTCGGCTGAAGAGAGCGGGCCAAGCGTGGTGCTGCTGTCGAGCGGGTCACCCATTTTCAGCGCTTTAAAGTGTTCGGTGAATTTTTTCAGGAACTCATCGGCGACTTTCTCATGAATAATGAAGCGTTTCGCGGCGGTACACACCTGCCCGGCGTTAGCGACGCGGGCCTGCGCCCCGGCTTCGGCGGCGTGGTCGATATCGGCATCTTCCAGCACGGCGAAGATGTCATTCCCGCCCAACTCCAGCGTCGATTTCTTCAGTTTGCTGGCCGCTTTGGCAGCCACCACGGCACCGGCTTTTTCCGAGCCGGTCAAGGCAACGCCCTGTACGCGGTCATCTTCGATGATGTCAGCCACCTGATCCTGTGAAATAAACAGGTTGGTGTAAGCGCCTTTTGGTGCGCCGGCTTCGCTGACCAACTTCTCGAAGGTTTCGGCACAGTGCGGGACAATACCAGCGTGCTTGACGATAACGCTGTTACCGGCGGCCAGATTCGGTGCCAATACGCGCATCAGCTGGTAGAACGGGAAGTTCCACGGCTCGACCGCCATGATGATGCCAATCGGGCTGTGCTCGACCCAGGCTTCGCCAAGGCTGGATTTGTAGGGAACGGGCTTGAGGAACTCTTCGGCGTTGTCGGCATAGTACTTGGCAATCTCCGCGCACAGCTTCACTTCGTCGCGGCTCTGCTCAATCAGTTTACCCATCTCAACGCTGACGATTTTCGCCAGCTCTTCCACTCTGGAAGACATAATATCGGACAGTTTATGCAGCACTTTTAGGCGTTGCTGCATGTCGCCCTGCGCCCAGTCAGACTTATACAGGGCGTGGCCTGCACTCAGCGCTTGTTCAACATGCTGATCGTTATGTGTTTGATATTCTTTGATAAGCTTGTTATTGAAAGGATTAATCGTTTGATAAGGCATAAATGACTCCTTGTTTATAACGCTTTTGTGAAACCTGACTTAAGCCTAGACGATAAAATCGCGCTTTGGGACGGGAGTCACCTTTGGCAACACTCTAGAATCGGCGGTTTTTGCGCCAAGCCCCGCAGCCCGCGCCATGCCCGCCCTGAGGGTCGTCCTTCGGATAAATCGGCTTTACTTAACTTTGCAGCCAACGCATTGATTGACCTGCTGAACTCTTTTCCAACTCATATTCACCCAGTCAATCAACATTGATTGATAAAAACCGCGCTCACTTTTATGCTGGATTTCCTTTTTGATCCGACAGATAACGAGAAGCCGATGAAGCTTGCTGCAATTCCGTTTTGTACCACTGACTGGAGCCAGATTGAGCCAACCGAGCACGCGGGTGAAACCGGCGTCGCGCTGTGGCGGACCCAGCATTTCGGCGATATTCGGGTGAGGATCGTCGAGTACTCGGCAGGCTATTTGGCGGACCACTGGTGTAGCAAAGGTCACGTGCTGTTCTGTCTGGAAGGTGAATTGCAGACCCGCCTTGACGATGGGCGAACCTTTACCCTGACGCCCGGCATGAGCTATCAGGTGGCGGACAACGCTGAGGCGCACCAGTCCTCGACCGCGTTGGGCGCAAAGCTGTTTGTGGTTGACTGATTTTTCAGTCGTAACAACCCTTTAGATAATGTTTTTGAGGAGCTGTGGTGAGTAAATTACGCGTAGGCATCATTTTTGGCGGGAAATCGGCAGAGCACGAAGTCTCGTTGCAGTCGGCAAAGAATATTGTGGATGCCATAGATAAGAATCGTTTTGATGTCACGCTGTTAGGCATTGATAAGAAAGGCGAATGGCACATTAACGATGCCAGCAACTACTTGATCAATGCTGAAAATCCGTCGCTGATTGCGCTGAATAAGTCCAATAATCAGGTGGCGCTGATCCCCGGCCAGACTGAAAATCAGCTGATTGAAACTCACAGCGCCAGCGCGCTTTCCCAGCTGGATGTCATTTTCCCCATTGTCCACGGCACGCTGGGTGAAGATGGCTCGCTGCAAGGGCTGCTGCGTATGGCAAACATTCCCTTTGTCGGCTCTGGCGTGTTGGGTTCGGCGGTGAGCATGGATAAAGACGTCACCAAGCGCCTGCTGCGCGACGCGGGCCTCAACGTGGCGCCTTTTGTCACTGTGACGCGCAGCAACCGCGCCAAGCAGACCTTTGAGAAAGTCTCACAAGAACTCGGCCTGCCGCTGTTCATCAAGCCCGCTAACCAAGGCTCTTCGGTTGGCGTCAGCAAGGTCAGTGACCTCGCCAGTTATACCCGCGCGTTAGATTTAGCCTTTGATTTCGACCACAAAGTGCTGGTGGAGTCGGCCATCGTTGGCCGTGAAATCGAGTGCGCGGTGCTGGGTAACGCCCACCCGCAGGCCAGCGTCTGTGGTGAAGTTATCTTGCACGATGAGTTCTACTCTTACGACACCAAATACATTAACGAGCAGGGCGCCTCGGTGGCGGTTCCGGCGGATTTATCCCCTGAAACCAATGACCGAATTCGCGCCATCGCCTTGCAGGCTTTTGAAGTCTTAGAGTGTCGCGGCATGGCGCGCGTTGACGTATTTCTCACCCAACAGGGCGAAGTGGTGATTAACGAAATCAATACCTTGCCGGGCTTCACTAACATCAGCATGTATCCAAAACTGTGGGCCGCCAGCGGCTTGGGCTACAGCGATTTGATCACCAAATTGCTCGAACTGGCCCTAGAGCAGCACCAACAGGACAGCCAGCTGAAAAGCTCGGCCAACTGATTATGCTGTGAAACCTCCCCTGATTGCAGGGGAGGTTGCCCGACTTAGCGTCGATACTTCCACAAGATGACGGCTGCCGTACTCAGCGCGACCAGCGACATCACCTCCAGCGCCATCATAGCCCCGCCGTATTGCGTCAGCGCCGCCACCATCAGCGAGGCCACGCCCGCCGCCATTAGCTGCCAACGCCACGCCATCGCACTGGCCGACGCCACGGCTTGCGCGTCAAACTCGCGTAAAATGCCGAAAGTCGCCAGCGCGAACACCACGTTAGAGGCAATGTGCGCGATAAAAATCATCCCCAGAGGCGCTAAATACCACGCGGACATTGGCGGGATCAGCAGATAGCAGCCGAGGAAAATTATCAGGCAGGCCGCCAGCAGTCTGTTGTTCCCGGCGTATTGCCGCATTCGGTTTGCCGGAAGCAATAGCGGGCCGCACAGCTGGCCCAGACTGCGGGCGAACAGCAGCGGTAGCGCGAAACCGGTGGTTTCATCAGGCTTAATCTGCTGGGCCAGCGCGGGCAGCAGCGACATCGCTGGCGTGCCGACGGTAGCCAACATCGGCAGCATCAGCAGGCTGCGGCGTTGCAGCGGCGAGAGCGCCCTCCAGCTGATTTCCCCCAAAATGCTTGCTGTGGCATTGGCTTCCTCATGCTCTGACGTCTGCACAAAGTGCCGTGCCGCCAGCAAAAGCAGGGCCGCCGAGGCGACAAAGCTCAGGGCGTCGAGCAGCAACATCCCGCCGGCATTGATCAGCGGGAAGATCAGCACCCCCACGCCCACCCCGAGCAGCACCTGCGCGGCGAAGATGAGCGTCTCCATGCAGGTCGCGGCGGGCAACTCTTCACTTTTCAACCCGCGCTTAAACACCAGCGACAGCGCCGGGAAGGTGACGCCGCTGATCACCGCGCTACAGGCTTGTACCGCCAGCAGCCCGACCGGATTTTGCGCCAGCAGGCTATAGAGCGGAAAAGCCAATGAGAGCAGCCCCAGAGCTTCGGCCAGCAGCAGCACGGCAAAAGGCGAGTAGCGTTGGCAGAGGCGTTCTCCCAGCAGACTGCCCAAAAATCCGGGCAGGGTGGCGAGCACGTAGGCAAAAACCAGGGTGGTGGCAGAGGCGCGCCATTGTAAAAGCTGGCCGAAAACCACCACTTGGGTCAGGCCGTTGCCGAGGGAGGAGAGAATAAAGGCGTAGCCGAGCAGTCTCAGCCAAGCATGGCGGCGCAGCGCGCTCACCAAAGCACTTAGTAAGGTTGTCATGTAAAAGCATTCTCATAAGAAACAGGTTATGCGCGCGACCTAAAGGGCAGCACGAAGAAAAAAACTGTTAGTTATGAAGCTGTTCTACATTGGCGAAACCTGCAAAAAGGGCAGAAGGGAATAAATATAGCAGCAGAAATGAAAAAGGCAGAAATCAGATTCTGCCTTTTCGCTATGACTTAATGGCCTTAGCCATACTTTCTGGCAAAGTCTTCGTCTGACGTGCAGAGATAAATAATAAATTCTACGAAAGCCACGACCGAAGGAATAAAGGTCCAGCAGAAGAGTAAATACAAGAAACCCTGCCCGATCTTGCCTAAATAGAACTTATGCACCCCAAAAGCACCGAGGAAGAAAGCCAGCAAAGCCGCTACGATGCGGTTCTTGGAGCCCGGCACGGTGTTTAGCGCGCCGCAGTGTGGGCAGCTTCTGGCCGTCTCGTGGATCTCTTTGCCGCAGCCTCTACAAAAAACCATATTCGCCATCGTCATTTCATCCCATGAAAAATCGTATAAGTATAAATTGTCCAGCCGCATTATAGAGGCTGTTGAGGGTGGTGATATAGCCTTTCTCTAAACGACAGATGAAAATAATTAAGTTAGCGGGGGAATATTGGCGAGGTTCAGACGTGAAAAAGGCGGCAAAAGCCGCCTCTTCTTCATATTTCTACTGCTTAACGCTTACTTGTACAACTCAGCCGTGCCGTAAGTGTGGTTATCGCCGTCACCGGAAGTAAAGATGATGCGATACGCACTTGCGCCTCTCGCCTGTGCTTCATTGGCGAGTTCACTCTTCAGGCCAGACAAGTCAGTACCGGCCTGTGCGCTAATCACCCCAATAGACTGGGCGTTAGCGGGTGCAGACTCGACCTGTGTCGCGGCCAAGGTGGTGAAAGAAGCCCCGGCCAGTGCGATGGCTGCGAGAGTCTTTGTCAGGTTTTTCATGATGTCTTGCCCTCAGTCGTCGTGATTAATGCGACGATTATTTATACAGCTCAGAAGTCCCGTACAGGCGGTTGTCGCCAGATGCGGAGATGATGCGGTATGAAGTTGCACCGTTGGCATCTGCTTTCGCGGCCAGTTTGTTTTCCAAGCTAGACAGGTTAGTGCCGGCCTGTGCGCTGATCACGCCGATTGGCTGTGAGTTAGCAGGTGCAGACTGAACTTGGGTGGCGGCCATAGTCGTGAAAGATGCCGTTGCCAGTGCGATGGCTGCGAGGGTCATTGTCAGGTTTTTCATAATATATTGTCCTATTAATTCGTCGTTTATCAGGCTTTGTCAGCAGGGCGCTCTTCGCGCGCTCTTTCTTGGCTTACAAAGCCACTCTTCTGTCCGTTACTACCCTTTCAAACGCAATACTTCAGGGCTTATTTGTACAGCTCAGCAGTCCCGTACAGGCGGTTGTCGCCGGAAGCGGAGATGATGCGGTAAGACGTTGCACCATTAGCGTCTGCTTTTGCAGCCAGCTGGTTTTCCAGGCTAGACAGGTTAGTACCGGCCTGCGCGCTGACTACACCGATGGACTGGGCATTAGCTGGAGCAGACTGAACCTGAGTTGCGGCTAGGGTGGTGAAAGAAGCCGTAGCCAGTGCGATTGCAGCAAGAGTCATTGTTACGTTTTTCATGATAAGTACCTTTAATTATGAATCATTATTATTAATCGTTAACTAATTTGGTGCGATAACGCTGTAAAAGCGGCTCGCTGTTATTTGTACAGCTCAGCAGTACCGTGCAGGTAGTTTTCACCAGAAGCACCGATGATGCGGTAAGAGGTGGCGCCTGCTTCAGTTGCTTTGGCATTCAGTTCACGCTGCAAGCTAGACAAGTCATTGCTTGAGTTCGCGCTGATCACACCGATTTTTTGTTGGTTAGCCGGAGCTGAATCAACCAGCGTTGCCGCCATTGAAGAGAAAGATACGGTAGCCAGAGCCAGTGCTGCGAGGGTCATTTTTACGTTTTTCATGATGTTTGTTCCTTATCTCTATTCGTTTGTCGTGCTGTCGAAAGTCTTTTTGATTCGGTCAACGTTATTAATTAACGTTCGATAATTAAATGTTAGTCGCTGACGGAATCTTGTGCAACTCATTTTTTTAATAATCGTTAACTAAAAGTGCTGTGAGCTAGATCACGTTAACAAGAGGGATATGTATCTCAGTTGTTAAATTTTCACGGCGAGTTAATTAATTAACGGTCGATAACTAAATGCTAGTGCGTTTTTATGACACAAGCAAGAATTATTTAATGAGTGCTAATTTAATGTTGGCCTGAAGGGCGAAGGGTGGTAAAACCGTACAGTGGTTTTTCAGTGGTATCGCTCTGCTGAGAATCAGAAAGGCGACCTGAATGTCGCCTTTCTATTGCATACCCCGTTATCGCGGTGAGTCATATAGAGGTCGCGCGATATGTGAGTCAGCTTGTCACCTCAATAGTAAACAGGAGGGTGATTCGCTGAACCCGCCGGAGCAGGTGGCATGGTTGGAGAAGTTGGGATGCGCTGTTGTGACGATTTGCCGTTCACGAAACGGGCAGGGTGACAAAAGTTACTGTCCCCAGTCACATTGACCATGGCAACTTCCTGACTCTGTGTTGGCATCATGATAACCTGCTGTGCGGCGACATTGGCAACCGGGGCAGCGGTTAAAGCCATAACGGCAAGAAGGGTTTTTAGAGCACGCATGATGGTTTGTCCTGAGATTCTAGATGCTAAGAGTGATTTACTTATCGCTCGATAATTAAATAATAATCTCTGCTGGACTTGTGCGCAACTATTTTTAATAATGATCGTTAAATTATTCTGATAACCAGAACCAATAAGGTGATGGAAGGAGGGTGTATGAGCACTGAACACACGGCTTTGGTCCGGAAAAGTCGCGGTCGCCCAAAACAGTTCGATCGTGGAACTGCTCTGAGCAAGGCCCTGAATCTATTCTGGCGCCATGGCTACGAGGCCACTTCTTTAGCGGACTTGGTCGAAGCCACGGGTGCGAAAGCGCCTACTTTATATGCCGAGTTTGGCAATAAAGAGGGGTTATTCCGCGCGGCCGTTGAACACTATCTGGCAACCTTTTACGAAAAGAGTTTCTGTCTGCTGAGCAGAACAGATTTGTCCGTTGAACAGGCTATCGAACAGTATCTGCGCACCACGGCGGAGATGTTCACCGACTGTGACACGCCGAGCGGCTGCTTTATGGTCAGCGCGTCTTCCGGCATGTCTTCCTCTTCGCAAGATATTGCGGAGATGCTGCGTAATCGCCACTTGTCGCAGGAACGCACGTTGTTTGAGTACTTCGAAAAGAAAAAACTCAGCAACGATCTTCCGCAGACCACTGACAGCGCGCTGTTAGCGAAATATCTGGCATGTACCGTTCAAGGTATGTCAGTACAGGCCCGCGATGGGGCCAGCACCGAGCAGCTTAATCGCTTGATTGATATGGTTATTCATCTATGGCCTGAGCTTACCAGAGCCACGGCGGCTAAGCCTTTGGCTCACTGAGCCCGAAAGCCACGCAGTTAAGCCGTAAGCAGCTACGCCAGACGCCGATTTTCGGGTCTGGCGTTATTTTTTCTTCCGCGTCGCCTCGCATTTGTTTAATTCCCCCTCGAACACCGCGCTATCACAAGGATTTTTGGGACTTTTGCCCGTTATCCTCGCTTGCTAATCGTTCTACACTGACTGGAAAGCGACTCAGACGCTTCAAATCCTATTGAGGCCCACCGTTGAGGTTTTATGCGCCAGTCAGACATTCTCGTTGAAGTCAGTAACGACAAACAAACCCTGACCGCGCTGGTCGAGCAGGATGACCGCGTGGCTTATCTCTATATTTACGCCCGCGAAGATTTACGCGATCGCTTCCCGCGCATGCGCGCCTGCTGGATCCGTAATCTGACTCCTGCCCCGCAGCACGACGACCACGCCGCGATGGAGAGTGGGAAAGCGCCGATGCTGGCTGCCCAGTATTGCCGCAATCTGGAGGCCGAAGCGCCGCTGGACCCGGCACACATTCAAATTCTATGGAATGAGAGCGATGACGGCGCGGCCCTGTGGTATCAGGGGCTGCTGCTGGCGGTGATCCCCGGCTGGAGCCTGTATATCGACCACTCGGTCTGCTATTCGGCGGGCTGCATCAAACAAAACCCGCTGACTTTCCCGCTGGGTTCGGCATCGACCAATACGCAATATGAGCTGGCGGACAAGACCCGCCAATTCTGGCGCGACTGGCAGCAGGAAGATCACAACCCGTGGCCGAAAATCCAGCGTAAATTCCTCGCCAGCTATGAAGAACGCTTCGGACCTTCGGTGAAATATTACGGCATTGATCAGGGCAATTGGCCGCCGATGGCGATTTCCCAGCACGAGGATGAGGAGAATTACTACTTCTTCACGCTGGGTATGAGCATCCGCCCAATGCCGCAAATCGACATTATTTTCAATGACGAAGCCCGCGAACACCGGCGCATCGAGCTGGCTTTCGCCGTCGGCAAAGAGTACGTGACGGAAGAGAACGCGGTGCAGATGGCCAGCGCGCTTTCTGGCTATGCACAACTGCCGTGGACCACGCTGAGCTGGCTGGGTGAAGGGCACACGCTGATTTCACCGATGGCACCGCTGGGCTACGAAGGGCACGTGGTCTCTTCCGCGCTCTGTTCGCCTTCCAGCAAAATGACCCTGCCAGATAGCTACGGCGACCCGGTAAACCAGTTCTGGATCAGCCCGATTTTCACCGCCGAGCGCGAGTTTGCGCTTTCACGCCCTAATGGCGGCTATGATCTGGTGGCGGCGATGATTGAGCAGGGCGCGCGACACGTCTTCGCCCCGCGTTCACCGGTAATGGGATAAATGTTTAAAGCTATCTAACTGTTTTATATCGTTTTAATTTTGATGCTGTTGTGCCAGCGGTGCTACTACCCTGATCGAATGCATCAAAAAAGGTTGTAGGAGAAGATGACTTTGCCGCCGGAGAAGGCCCCGGCGTAAACGTTCTTACCTACATAAAAAAGGATATAAAACATGGCTACTTTATATACCCCTTATATTGATGTGTCCCTGAATGCGCTGTGGAGTGACTGGCAGAACTACCCTAACGGTCGCCCAAACCCAATTTACTCTCAACAGGCGATTTCTTACGGCGTTGACGGTCTGGTGCTGGGCTTCCTGACACTTTCCCCGTCGAATAAAGCCTGCTGGGCCGCCTCCGACGCCATGCCGCTGGAATGGGCGCTGCCGCTGGCAAACGACCTGAACGCGGCAAACCGTCAGGTAATTGTCTCCTTCGGCGGCGCATCTAACGCTGATATCTCCACCAAGTTCACTGTTGACCAGCTGGTACAGACTTACACCGACGTGGTGCAGAAGTTTAAAGCCAAGCAGTTGGACTTCGACTTGGAAAACGGTCAATACGACTACAACAAAATCAGCTCAGCACTGGCGATTTTCCAGAAGAGCAACCCATCGGTTCGCATCAGCTTTACGCTGCCAACCATGCCAGCAGGTTTGGTCACTGAAGGTCTGAACATCATTCAGAGCGCCAAAAATGCCGGTGTGAAGTTCAGCGTAAACGGTATGGCGATGGACTATAACGACGGCGTTTCCAGCCAAGATATGGGTAAAGCAGCGACCAGCGCGGCAACCAGCATCAAAACCCAGCTGGGCAAACTCTATCCGGGCCAGACTGACGCGCAGCTCTACCCACTGGTAGCCATCACTCCGATGATCGGTCTGAATGACGACACCACCGAGATGTTCAAGCTGCCAGACGCCACCACCGTTGCCGCTTTCGCCAAGCAGAAGAACATGGCGTTTATCGGTAGCTGGTCGTTTAACCGCGACAACCCATCGAGCTACACCTACGTTGATTTGCAGACCAGCAGTAACCCGGCGCAGAAAGCCTCCGGTGATTATGCGAAGACGTTTTTAGCGGGTATTCGTTAAGGGGAAATAGTGGGCAGGGAGGCCCACAGCTCCTGTTTAGATCTTCAACTTCAAGGTCAAAACCGTGGGCTTGCTGCCCACATTTAGGTCTTTAAATTCAAAACCGTGGGCTCGCCGCCCACACTTAGGTCTTTTAAATTCAAAACAGTGGGCTCGCCGCCCACACTGGCCCAAAGGGTTTTAAACGAAACCCTTTGGAATCCTGCGTTTTTTGCTGTTGTAAGATCGAGGCTTCGCAGGGTTGGGATGGACATGTTCCAGCAGCTTTAATGTTCGCCACGAAATGCCGCCGCTTAGGCGGTGCCCTCGCTGCGGGATTCCAACCCGCGTAAAAACACACGCGGTTTTCCACCTCTTGCTCGGCGTCATTTCTGAACGTGGCCTACTGGCATTTACCCCGTGCCGTTTCAGGGGAGTGCTGTTCTGCTCCTCCCCCTGAAAAGGGGGAGGCTGGGAGGGGGTATTGCAGAAAAATCATTGGCTTATGTGAGAAATACCCCACCCCAACCCTCCCCTAAATAGGGGAGGGAGCAAGGCAAAATCACTGAAACGGCACGGTTGAGAAGCCAATAAGTCGCGTTCAGATGTGACGCCGAGGGAGTGGTTCGAGACCTATGGCTCGAGCCGAGCGAAGCGAGACAGCGTTGCAAAGCAACGACCCGAAGGGCGAGGCCAGAGGCCGAGTAATCCCGAACTGAGGGAACCGCCTAAGCGGCGGCACTTCGCGACGATCATCTTGGTCGCTGAAACATGTCCATTCCAACCTTGCGAAGCCTCGATCACGCAGCAGAAAAAACGCAGGGTTCCAAGGGAGGCGCGTTTACGCCTCCCTTGGTCGGTGTGGGCCGACGCCCACGACCTTGACCTTGACCTTGAAAGGTTTACTCAGCTTTCCCCAAAAGCTGCCCCCTAAAAATCCTCTGCATCAACATCATACCCTGACGGTTCCCAGCGAATCGCTGTCAACACGATAAGACCTGCCAGCGGCGCTAACGCGATCACCCAGAAGACGCCGGTGCCGAGGGCGGCGGCTAATACTGGGAACAGGAACAGCGAAACTGTCGAGCTGCCGCGCATTAGCGTTTGGTTGAAGCCTACGCCCATGCCGCGCAGCGAGGTTGGGTAGCTCAGCGAGGCGAAGGTCATGGTGTGGGAGCCGGGGCCGAAACCTTGACCGAACAAGAACAGTGCCAGCATGCCGATGGAAATCGCGGCTTCTGCGCCGTCGGTTGGGCGGCCGATGGCGGCGAGGACGATTAAGGCAATCAGCTGGCAGGCGTATCCGGCGACGGTCATCTTCCACGCGCCGAACTTTGACACATAGCGCACCGCAATCAGCCCGCCGACGAAGGCGAACAGTAAGTTAAGCGCCAGCGACACCAGAATAGTGCTGATCATCGACTGGGCCAAAAACGTTGACAGGATCACCGGCAGGCCGAAGGCCACGGCGTTATAGGCGAAGGATGAGGCCACGGCGGTCACCGTCGCCAGCACGGTGCGGCGCAGATACACCCCTTGCAGCAGCGTGCCGTAGTTGCGCCACGCGGCTTTGCGCACTTTCACCGCCGGTTTCAGGTCGGCGTCTTCTGCGACCACGGCATTAATGTTGTATGACTTACGCAAAATCGCGGCGGCACCTTGCAGGTCGCCCTGATTGGCGGCCCACACTGGCGATTCATTCATATAACGATGGCGGATAGCAATGATAAGCAGGGCCGGAACCGCGCCGAAGCCGAGGATCAAACGCCACAGCCAGTCGGTGTGGGTGGCGGGCAATACTGCGTAAAGCAGCAGCACCAGCAGATAGGAGATACTGATGGCGGCGTACCACGTCGGGCACCACATCGCCACGCGTGAGGCTTTATTGCCGCGCCCGGAAAGCTTGGAGAACTCGGCCAAAAAGGCCATCGCCACCGGCAAATCAATGCCGACCCCAAGTCCCATCACAAAGCGTGACCCGCCCAGCACCCACTCGTTTGGCGCGAAAGCACAGGCCAGCGCGGCAAAAACGAAGAAGAACATGTCGGCCATAAACACTCGGTAGCGGCCAATTTTGTCGGTGAGATAGCCGCCGAACAGCGCGCCGATGATGGCTCCGAAAGTGATTGCCGAAGCCACCATACCTGTGCCCGACGGCGTTAGGCTGAATTCGCGGGTGATGTCTTTGATGCCGAAGGCCAGCGCGCCGAGGTCATAGGCGTCGAGGAAAACGCCGCCGAGCGCGATAGCAATCACGATGCGTGCGTCGCTGAGCTTCGCGGCACCGCGGTTAACGAGCTGGGTGATATCAGCGGCGGAGCGGATTAAAACCGGCGCGTCGCTGGAGGATGAACTGACTGAACCTGCATTCCCTGAACCGGCGGGAGCCGCCGCAAATGAATCTGACATAATTATTTTTACGCTTTTAGACAAAAAATCAGCATAGAAGGGGCGTGACCTTAGTCACAACTGATTTTTATTCATGAAGTAAATGAAATAGTTATAACTTAAAACATTTTCATCTGAGGGCAGGGGCGCGTTGGCTAGGTCAGCCCTGTTACTTTAGGCGCTGAGTGGCAAAGCTTTTCACAAATAAGCATTTTACTCAAAAATCTAGCCTTGGTGTGATGACCCGCCATTTTGTCCGCATTGGCAAAATTGGACTATTCTTGATCACACGGCGTGTGTATACGCATTAATGTTGTTGGTGATATCAAAGCCTTAACATAAAAGTAACCCGATAAGAGGAAATAAGATGGCTTTCATGACAGGACGTGGGCGAGTGCGGGCAATAGCGGCGGCAGCGACGCTGGCAATGGTTTCTACTTTTAGTCTTTCTGCGCAAGCCGCAGACAGCGTGCGCGTTGGTTCGAAAATCGATACCGAAGGTTCCCTGCTGGGCAACCTGATTGTGCAGGTGTTGGAAGCCAATGGCATGAAAACCACCAATAAACTGCAACTGGGGACCACCAAAGTGGTGCGCGGCGCGATAACCGCCGGAGAGATTGATATCTACCCTGAGTACACCGGCAACGGCGCGTTCTTCTTCTCTGATGAGAAAGATCCGGCGTGGAAAGATGCAAAAGCCGGTTTCGAGAAAGTGAAAAAGCTCGATTATGACCAGAATAAAATCGTCTGGCTGGATGCTTCCCCGGCTAACAACACCTGGACTATCGCGGTGCGTAAAGACATCGCCAGCGCGCATAACCTAAAAACCCTTGAGGACTTGGGCAAGTGGATTGATACCGGCGGCGACTTCAAGCTGGCTGCTTCCGCTGAGTTTATTGAGCGCCCGGACGCCTTACCGGCGTTTGAAAATGCTTACAACTTCAAGCTGAAGCAGGACCAACTGCTCTCGCTGGCGGGCGGCGATACTGCAGTGACCATCAAAGCGGCGGCAGAGAAAACCTCTGGTGTGAACGCGGCGATGGCTTACGGCACCGACGGCCCGGTAGCAGCATTGGGTCTGGTCACCTTGGCTGACCCGAAAGGGGTGCAACCGATTTACGCCCCGGCACCGATCATTCGTGAATCCGTGCTGAAAGCGCATCCCAACATTCCAGAACTGCTGAAGCCGGTCTTCGCCTCTCTCGACGGCCCGACTCTGCAGAAGCTGAATGCCAAAATCGCGGTTGACGGTCAAGATGCCAAAAAAGTGGCAGCGAAATACCTGCAAGATAAAGGTTTCGTCAAAAAATGATCCCTGCCGTATCGGTGAGGAGATAACGCAAGCCCGCCCGGTTCGCCGCGCGGGCTGAACTTTTTAGATTTAGGTGACTTTTTTGACCCGGGACTTCGTTAAAAATCGCGTTTTACTGACGCTGGTTATTCTGATTATTGCCGCCGGAAGCGGTCTGGCCTTTCTGAGCCATGCCCCGAACCGACTGGTGTCTGGCGAAGGTATCTCCCTCGCCAGCCTGCTCGACGGGCGTAGCCTGTGGCTGCTGCTGCCGGTGGTGCTCCTGCTGCTGCTCTCCTTCTTTACTCCTTCGCGCCGCAACATGATTGTGGTGATGCTGTTAGCTGAAATCCTGCTGTTTGGTCTGACCGCCTTGACTGGCCATGCCGCAATCGGATTGACTGGCGGGGATGAAGATAGCGTGGCGCGAACCTCGCTCGGCGGGGCGTTCTGGGCTAGCGCGGCGCTCTCGCTGCTCATCGCCTCCGACGCCATTTCACGCATCACCAAGAACCCGACGTGGCGCATTTTGCTCAACGTGCAGGTGGTCATTCCGGTGATTGCGCTGATTGTCACCGGCCAGTTGAGCGAGCTGTCGCTGCTCAAGGAGTATGACAACCGCTCCGACGTGTTCAACGACGCGCTGTGGCAGCATCTTGGCATTCTATTTGGCACGCTGGTTCCGGCGATTTTGCTCGGCCTGCCGTTGGGCATTATTTGCCATCGCTCGGCTCGCTGGCAGACGCCAATCCTCTCGGTGCTCAATATCATTCAAACCGTGCCTTCGATTGCGCTGTTTGGCCTGCTGCTGGCGCCGCTTGCCGGGCTGGCGAAGGCGCTGCCTTGGCTGGCAGAGCACGGCATTAGCGGCATCGGGCTGGCTCCGGCGATCATCGCGCTGGTGCTCTATTCCCTGTTGCCGCTGGTGCGCAGCGTGATTGCCGGGTTGGATTCGGTCTCTTCGGGCGTGATTGAATCCGCGCGCGGCATGGGAATGAACCGGCTACAGGTGTTTTACAAAGTACAAATTCCTATCGCGCTGCCGGTGATCCTGACCGGCATTCGCATTGTCGCGGTGCAAACCGTCGGCATGGCGGTGGTGGCCGCGCTGATTGGCGCAGGCGGCTTCGGCGCCATTATGTTCCAGGGGCTGCTGAGCAGCGCGCTAGACTTAGTGCTGCTCGGGGTGATCCCAGTGGTCCTGATGGCGGTCATCGTCGATGGCATCTTTAAATTTTTAGTCTCAATGTTGGAAACCTCACGCAGATGATTCATTTCAATCAGGTAAGCAAACACTTCGCCGGAAAAGCGGTGGTTCGGGATCTGACGCTGGAGATGTCCAAAGGTGAGTTTACGGTGCTGATTGGCACCTCCGGCTCGGGCAAATCCACTACGCTGAAGATGATTAACCGTCTGGTGGAGCACGATCAGGGGCAGATCACCTTTGCCGGTGAGCCTATCAGCCAGTTCCGCGCGCAGGATCTACGCCGCCGCATGGGTTACGCCATCCAGTCGATTGGCCTGTTCCCGCACTGGACGGTGGAAGAGAACATCGCCACCGTGCCGCAACTGCTGAAATGGCCGAAGGCCAAAATTCGCGACCGCGTGACCGAGCTGATGGAGCTGCTGCATCTCGACCCAAACCAGTTCCGCCATCGTTATCCGCATCAGCTTTCTGGCGGCCAGCAGCAGCGCGTGGGCGTGGCTCGCGCACTGGCGTCTGACCCCGAAGTGTTATTAATGGATGAACCTTTCGGCGCACTCGACCCGGTCACTCGCGCCACCTTGCAGCAAGAAGTCGCGCGAATTCATCAGCTTACTAATCGCACCATTGTGCTGGTGACGCATGATATTGATGAAGCGCTGAGTCTTGCGGACCGCATTGTGTTGCTCAACGAAGGGCAGGTGATCCAGCAGGGCACGCCGCTGGAAATGCTGACCAAGCCCGCCACGCCGTTTGTGCGTGACTTCTTCGGGCGCAGCGACATGGGCATCAAGCTGCTTTCTTTAGGGCTGGTGGGCGAGCGCACCCGTCGCGGCGAAACCTTGCCGACAACCCTTGAGCCAATTGCCGCTTCCATGACGCTGCGCGAAGCGCTGTCGGTGTTTGTGGCGCGCCACGTCGAGCAACTGCCGGTGATTGATGACGCCGGACAGCCGCTGGGCGTGCTGCACTTTGGCGACTTGGTGGCTGAAAGGAGTGAAGCATGACCTTGCGTTGGCTGAAAGATCCGCTGCCGTGGGTGATCCTGCTGCTGGTCGCGCTGGTGTTTGGCATGACCTCGCTCGGCGGATTATTTCACTGGATGTTTCCTGCGCTAGACCGCCCGGTGTATCTGCAAGAGAGCTTTGCCTCGCTGGTGCGTGCGCACCTGCTGCTGGTGGGTATCTCTAGCCTGATTGCCGTGGTGATTGGCGTGGCGGCGGGGATTGGCGTTACGCGCCACGCGGGCAAGGAGTTTCGCTCGCTGGTGGAAACCATAGTGGCGATGGGCCAGACTTTCCCGCCGGTTGCGGTATTAGCCGTGGCGGTGCCGGTGATGGGCTTTAGTGAGAAACCGGCGATTATCGCGCTGGTGCTGTATGGCCTGCTGCCGATTCTGCAAGGGACGATTGCCGGGATTGAGTCGGTTCCGGCCTCGGCGCGCGAAATTGCGCAGGGCGTCGGCATGAGCCGCTGGCAAATCCTGCGCAAAGTGGAGATCCCACTGGCCGCGCCGGTGATTGTCTCCGGCATTCGCACCTCGGTGATCATCAACATTGGCACCGCAGCCATTGCCTCAAGCGTCGGCACGCAGAGTCTCGGCTCACCGATTGTCATCGGCCTGAGTGGTTTTAACACGGCTTACGTGCTGCAGGGGGCGATCATTGTCGCCTTGCTGGCGATTATCGTGGATATGGCTTTCGAGCGCTGGAGCCGTCGCCTGCAACGCTGGCAGGTCACTCCGCCGCAGGAATAACGCGGCAGTAAAGCAAGTGGGGAGTCTTGAATCGAAACGCGTCTTAGGACGCGTTTTGTGCAGCTGGCGCTGGAACAACTGAAGGAGCGGAGCTGGTATCTGGCGCTTTATCTTCCTGAATCACTACCGCGTAACCTGCCACCATCACGCCGCCGATTGCGCCAATGGCCATCAGGCCGAACAGGGCGATAAGACATTTTTTGCCGAACGTATTCATTTGCGAACCTCTTAAATAATTGTCGGGAATTATAAGTCGTTTGCCCCCACCTGCAACAGTCTATTGATGCGCTTGTTACCTCGCGGAGAGGTTTTAGGCGCAAACCGCGCGCCAAATAAACTTTTTCGTAACATCTGGACGTAATAGCACATATTTACTTGCCGCTCTGCCGAGCAATAGCGTTAACTGTTCGCCTTCTAACTAATTCTAAAAAAGTACCTACCATGACCCGAACTGCCTTGCGTTCCCTGCTGCCTTTAATCGGTGCTCTTTTCGCGTTGTATTTTATCTGGGGCTCGACCTATTTCGTGATCCGCATCGGGGTGGAAAGCTGGCCGCCGATGATGATGGCCGGTCTGCGCTTTTTCATCGCAGGCTGCGTGATGTTTACCTTTCTGCTGCTGCGCGGCTATAAGTTCCCGACGCTGAAGCAGTGGCTGTCGGCGGGAGCCATCGGCATCCTGCTGCTGGCGGTGGGCAATGGTCTGGTGACCGTCGCCGAACATATGGATGTCCCCTCCGGCATTGCCGCCGTGATGGTCGCCACGGTGCCGCTTTTTACCTTATGTTTCAGTCGCCTGTGGGGTATGCCGAACAGTCGTCTGGAGTGGACCGGCGTCGCCATCGGCCTGTTTGGCATTGTGTTGTTGAACACCGGCAGCAGCCTTGGCGGTAACCCGTGGGGCGCGGTACTGATTTTGATTGCCTCCATCAGCTGGGCTTTTGGCTCGGTATGGAGTTCACGCCTGACCCTACCAACTGGCCTAATGGCCGGAGCCGCCGAGATGATTGTCGCGGGCGTCGTGCTGCTGGCCGCCAGCTATTTGAGTGGTGAAAAGCTCGCCGCCACGCCGTCCCTGAGTGGTTTTCTGGCACTCGGCTACCTGATGGTTTTCGGCTCGATGATCGCCATTAGCGCCTATATGTTCCTGCTGAAAACTGTCCGCCCAGCCATCGCCACCAGCTACGCCTACGTCAACCCAATCGTCGCCGTGCTGATAGGCATAAGCTTCGGCGGCGAATGGTTATCCCCAGTAGAGTGGGTCGCGCTGGTAGTGATTTTATGCGCGGTGCTGTTGGTGACGCTTGGGAAGTTTGTTTTTGGGAGGAAACCGGCGGTTATTCAGGAGGTTAAGAGTAATCTTTGAGTCTTTGAATCTACAAATTCAAATTCAAAACCGTGGGCTCGCCGCCCACACTGGCCCAAAGGGTTTTAAACGAAACCCTTTGGAATCCTGCGTTTTTTGCTGTTGGAAGATCGAGGCTTCGCAGGGTCGGAATGGACGTGTTTCAGCGGCCACGGTGCTCGTCGCGAAGTGCCGCCGCTTAGGCGGTTCCCTCGCTGCGGGATTACAACCCGCGTAAAAAGCCACGCGGTTTTCCACCTCTTGCTCGGCGTCACTTCTGAACGCGACCTACTGGCATTCCAACCGTGCCGTTTCAGTGTATTTTGGTGTACTCCCTCCCCTATTTAGGGGAGGGTTGGGGTGGGGTATTTCTCACATAATCCACTGATTTTTATGTAATACCCCCTCCCAGCCTCCCCCTTATCAGGGGGAGGAGCAAAACAGCAAAGCCTACTGAAACGGTTCGGTTTAGATGCCTCAAAACCGCGCTCAAAAATGGCGCTGAGCGAGAGGTTCGAGACCTATGGCTCGAGCCGAGCGAAGCGAGACAGCGTTGCGTAGCAACGACCCGAAGGGCGAGGCCAGAGGCCGAGTAATCCTGAAGCGAAGGCACCGCCTAAGCGGCGACATTTTGCGGTGGATAACGAAAGCCCCTGAAACACGTCCTCCCAACGAGCGATAGCGCGCAGTAAAGAGCCGGGGATTCTCAAGGGGCGCGGCGATAGGCGCCCCTTGAGGCCGGTGTGGCGGCAGCGCACGGTTTTGACCTTGACCTTAAAGATGCAATTGAAAAGAAAGCGCACATGAGTCGCTCAACTCATTATTTCTTCTCAAAGAACAATGTCACCTTCGCCACTTCAACCCCAAACTTCTTCAATGAAGTCACATTAAACAAATGCTTATCATCCTGCTGGAAGATCCAATCGTCGAAGGTCAGGCGATAAGTGCTGCCGCTGGCTTTCACGTCCATGACGTATTTCCAGTTGAAGGCGTTGCCTGCCGCGTGGCCGGTGGCGGTGCCGATGATATCGCCTGCCGTGCCGCTGTAGCTGCCGTCGGCCAGTTTGTGGATGTGCCAGACGCGGGTCTGCTTCTCGCCGTCGTCATAGACGAAATCTTCATGCAGGGTCAGGGTTGGGCCGACCACGTCGCCGCGAATCTTCACCGAAAAGCGCCGAGTCTGTTTGTTGGTGTAGTCCTGCACCATTCCGTAAGCAACGCTGTCGCCCTGAAAATAGCTAAAAATGTCCAGCTTGGGCTGGGCCTGCTGGTAATCCTTGATGTCGGCGCTGCACCCGGCGAGAAAAATCAGGGTGAGTAGCATCAACCCTTTCAAAGCATTACATAATCTGAGCATGATAAATCCTCAAGGTTATGGCGAGGTGCCGCCAATCAGGTCTTTGCGTAGGTCGGGATATTGCGTGGCGGGGGAGAGCCAAATGGCGAGAAAGGCGTCGCGGAAGTCTGCGTTGAAACGCGGGCCAAGAGGCTCAGTCAGCACGCTGTGTGGCGCGCGATAGTAAAACTGACCGCCGTCGGCGTCCGCCACAAAGGTGATTTGGCTGCCTTCGCTGACGTCCGGCCAGACTTTGGCCACTTGTTCAGACCAGCCGTTGAGCTGCGCTTTGGGCAATAATCCCAGCTTCTCCCACTGTTCATCTGTCGCTTTTACTAACTCCTCGCGACTTATACTGCGCAGGTATTCAATGCTCAGCGCCTGCGGCCAGTGTGCCACCTGATAGTGGCCTTCCGGCGTGCGCAATTGCGAGTGGTAAACGTCAAACGGCCCCCACGTCAGGGTGGCGTGACCCACCTCCAGCCATGAACTCCATGCAGGCGTGGCCTGCGCGGAGAACGCCATCAGCGACAATAAACAGGCAAAAACCAGCTTCATGAGTGACCCTTTGGGAGGAGTAAAATCAAATCCACACTGAAAGCAGTCCTGCTCCCTCCCCTATTTAGGGGAGGGTTGGGGTGGGGTATTTCTCACATAAGCCACTGAGTTTGCTGCAATACCCCCTCCCAGCCTCCCCCTTTTCAGGGGGAGGAGCGAAAAAGATAATTACCGCCTTTCAACCGTCATCTGCACCGTACTGATGGTTCTGGCCCTGAACCCCGCCTCGCAGTAGCAGAGATAAAACAGCCACAGGCGGCGGAAGCGGTCGTCACTGTCGGCGGCAGTTTGGCTATTCCAATAATTGACTACCCGCTCGCGCCATTCGTGCAGGGTGCGGGCGTAGTCGGAGCCGATGTCGAACAGGTCGCGGACCACGAGGCCGGTGTGGCGCGTCATGGTTTCGCTCATGGCGGTGATCGACGGCAGGAAGCCGCCGGGGAACACGTAGCGCTGGATAAAATCGACGTTGCGGCTGTAATACTTGTAGCGCTGGTCGGCGATGGTGATGGCCTGCAATGCCATGCGGCCCTGAGGTTTCAGCAGCTCGTTACAGCGCTTGAAGAAGGTCGGCAGGTAGCGTTTTCCGACGGCTTCGATCATCTCGATGGAAACAAGTTTGTCGTATTGCCCGCGCAGGGCGCGGTAGTCCTCGAACAGCACGGTGACGCGGTCGGTCAGCCCGGCTTGTTCGATGCGTTTCACAGCAAAATCAAACTGTTCGCGGGAAATAGTGGTGGTGGTCACCCGGCAGCCATACTCGCGGGCGGCGAATTCGGCCATCGCGCCCCAGCCGGTGCCGATTTCCAATAAATGGTCTTCGGCACGCAGTTGTAACTGTTCGCACAGGCGGCGCATTTTGGCCTGCTGCGCCTGTTCCAGCGTCATTTGTGGGTCTTGATACCACGCCGACGAGTAGAGCATTTGGCTATCAAGGAAGCCCTGATAGAACTCATTACCCAAGTCGTAATGCGCTGAAATGTTCTTGCGCGCCTGCTTGCGGCTGTTGCTGCGCAGCAGGTGGATCAGGCCGTTGACCGGCGTGCTTAACCAGCTCAGGCGCGCTTCGATTTTATCCACCAAACCCAGATTCTCAGCCAGCAGCTGCAAGACGGCGGTCAGGTTGGGCGTTTTCCAGTCGCCGTCGATAAAGCTTTCACCCGCCGCGATGCTGCCGCCCAGCAGCACGCGGCGATAGGCGCGCAGGTGCTGAACTTCAATCACCCCTTGCAAAGGCGCGTGCTGGTCGCCAAAGAACAGCGTCTGGCCGCCGGGCTCCTGAATGGTCAGGCCCGCGCCGCGTAGTTGCTTGAGCACGCTGAGGATCAAACCCCGAGCCGCTCGACTACGACGACTGTCTGCGCCCTCGCGGGCAAGCTGCACATCTGGATGGCTCATGGGTCAGTCCTTATCAGCAGGAGGGTGAGCATAAATAGGGGCGCGTTTTAGCCACAGTTTCAGGGCCTGCCAGTAAATGGTGACGGCGGTTTTCATCGTCATCAGCGGCAACTGCCAGAGCTGTTTACGCAGAGTGTGTCGGGTCAGCGGCTGCGCCCTCAGGGTCAGGGTGGCGTCGAATTCCCTTGTTTTGCGATGGTTCTCGATATGCACCAGCAACTGCTTGCCCGGCGGGGTCAGCCGCCAGTGGTACACCATGTCCATCGGGTTAAAAGGCGAAACGTGAAAGGCTTTTTCTACCGGCTGGCTGCCATCGGGCAGCACCGCGTAGGTGTGGCGCTCGTTCCACGGCGTGTTGCGCACTTCAGCCAGCAGCCAGCGCAGCTCGCCCAGATGGTCATACAGGTAGTAAAAGTTGACCGGGTTAAAATACAGGCCGAAGTAGCGCAGCTGGCAGAGCAGCATCACGCGGCCCGTCAGGCGTTCGCCGGTCAGCTCGGCAATGCGTTCCTGCGCTTTGGTTTTGATATCGCCGCCGCCCAGATAGTCGCTGCGTTTGAAGGTCGCGGAGGAGAACTTCTCCAGCCGAATCCCAACCTGATGCAGCTGCTCCAGCTCATCGAGATCGATAAGCGGCATAAAGATCCCGTAGTTGAACGCGTGATCGACCGGCGTAAACCGGCGATGGCGCACGTTGCCAACATACAGGGTGCTGTTCATGATGCGGCCCGTTCGGCGCGGGGTTGCAGCAGCACAGGGTGATTTTTCAGCAGCTCATCCACCACATCTTTGGCGCTGTTGACGCCATCTTCATGGAAGCCGTTGTACCAATACGCGCCGCAGAACCAAGTGCGATGGTGGCCGTTAATCCAGCCGCGTTGCAGCTGGGCGCAGTGGCTGGCGAGGTTCAGGACTGGGTGCATGTAGTGGGCGCGGAACAGGATTTTGCTTTCCTCGACCGGCGTCGTCGGGTTGAGCGACACGCAGAAGACGTGCGGCGCCACCAGCCCTTGCAGAATGTTCATGTTGTAGGTGACGCTGGCACGGCGGGCCTTGGCGTTCGGGCTTTCTACCGGCAATTGATAATTCCAGCTAGCCCAAGCGCGTTGCTGTTTCGGCAGATAGCGGCGGTCAGTGTGCAAAATCACTTCATTTGACTGGTAAGGCAGCGCGCCAAGAATGTCTTTTTCATCCGCCGTCGCATTCTCCCCCAGCAGGCGCAGGGTTTGGTCGGCGTGACAGGCGAAAATCACCTGATCAAAGTGCTCGGTCCCGCGCGAGGTGTGCAACGTCACGCCCGCCGCGTGGCGCACCACGCTGTGAACCGGCGTGGAGGTCAGCAACTCGACATTGGCCGGGATTTTCTGCTGCATGCGGCGGATATATTCCCGCGAGCCGCCCGGTACTACCATCCACTGCGGGCGGTTGGTGACATCCAACAGGCCGTGATTCTCGAAGAAGCGCAGGAACAGCGACAGCGGAAATTTGGACATGTCGTCCAGCGATGAAGACCAGATAGCCGCACCCATCGGCAGAATGTAGTGCAGGGCAAAAAAGTCGGAAAACTGGTTTTGATCCAGCAAATCGCCGAGTGTGACTTCGTCATTCGCCGGGTTGTGCAGACGCATTTTGCACAGCTTGTTGAAGCGCAGAATTTCCCGCAAGAAGCGCCAGAACTTAGGCTTGAACAGATTGCGTCGCTGGGCAAACAGGGTATTGAGGGTGTGGCCGTTGTACTCCAGCCCGCTCACCGGATTATGCACCGAAAAGCTCATTTCGGTCGGCTGGCCCTCAATGCCGAGTTCGTGCAGCAGCGCGATAAAGTTCGGGTAGGTGCGAGTGTTGTAAACGATAAAACCGGTGTCGATGGCGTAATCGCGCCCGTTGAGCGAGACATCGACCGTGGCGGTGTGCCCACCAAGCGTGTCGGCGGCTTCAAACAGGGTGATATCACAATTTTGCGACTGCTTGGACAGCATCCACGCGCAGCTAAGCCCGGAAATTCCGCTGCCGATAATGGCGACTTTCATAGGTTTCTACCTCACCAGTCGTTGAGTCAGGCGCTTTTGCAGCGCCAGTGGCAGTAATGCGATGGTTTTGAGCAGCAGGGAGAGGCGAGGAGGGAAGGCGATTTCACTCGCGCCTTTCGCCAGACCTTTGCGGATATAGGCTGAAGCCTGCTCGACGCTGATCATCATCGGCATCGGGAAATCATTGCGGTCAGTGAGTGGCGTCTTGACGAAGCCCGGCAAGACAGTGGAAACATGAATGTTACGCGGCCCCAAATCTAACGCCAGCGAGCGGGCGAAGTAGGCCAGTGCGGCTTTCGACGCGCCATAGGCTTCGGCGCGAGGCAGCGGCACCAGTGAGGCGGTTGAGCCGACCAGCGCCACGCGGCTGCCCGCCGCCATGCCCGGCAAAATAGCGTCAAGGCAGTTAACGGGGCCGATCAGGTTCGTGTTAATCACCCGCGTCACGCTTTCGGCATCCACCACGCCGTTATCGAGATATTCACAGGTCCCGGCATTCAGAATCACTAAATCGGCCTGCACCCAGGCCATGGCCTGACGAGTGAGCGCCAGATCGGTCATATCAAAACTCAGGGTTTCAATGTTGCTGTGCAAGCGCGTCAGGGCTTCCAGCTTTTGCAGGTCCCGTCCGCAGGCGGTGACTTTCCAGCCGTCGGCGGCATAGTCCAGCGCGAGCTGCTTGCCAATGCCTGAGCTGGCACCGGTTATCAGAACATGATTCATGCTTTTAACCTCGCCTTCAGCGCCTTAACGGCTCGCCCCAGAAGTGGCACATGCTCATAAAGCATGGCCCCCAAATCGTAATAATCTCGCTGATAAATCACCTGACCTTCGGCCAGTTTTAGGTGGCTAATGCCATCCAGATAGAGCGTCTCGCCCTTTTTTAACGAAGGATGAGAGTAGGCCATGCGCCACACCAGCGTGGCTTCATCACCACTGATCAAGGTTTGCTGAATATCGAACCGGCAGTCGTTAACGCTTTTAAGCAATTGGCGAAAGTAGCCCTCAAGGGCGGCAATGCCGTCGTGCTGGCCCACCGGGTCAATAAATACCACCTGCGGGTGGTAGATTTGCGCCAGTTGGGGCAGCGAGCTTTGGTCGAGCTGGCGATAAACTTCCGCCAACTGCGCTAGCGTTTTCTGTACCGATTCAGACTCATTGACCTTGAGTGTCATGGGGTTCTTCTGCCTCGTTCAATAGCACGCTGCTGCCGAGAAGTTGCACCGGGATCCCCTGTGCATGCCACTGCGCCAGCTTGTTTTTCTGTACGCGCGTCAGACGGCCTTCTGACCACATTAAAATCTGATGCACGTTCAGGTTTTCTAGGTAAGGCTCATCCACCGGCTGCGGCAGCAGGTCAATCTGCACGCCTTCTTCGCTACGAATAATGGCTTCGAGCCACAGTTCGGTGCTGTCCATTTCGCCCCAGCCCATCAGCAATACGCGCACACCGGGTTTTTTACGCGCGGCATTCATGCACATCACGGCGTGTTCGATCAGCATGCCGTCGAGCAGATGGCGCAGCAGATTGAGAGAAGGGCCACCCGAGCCGAGACGGTTTCTCAGTGGGCGAATGACGTTATTGATGAGCGCCATTGCCGGATATTCACGGCCAAGCTCGGCCAGAAGCTGGCGCACCTTGTGCATGCTGCTCTCTTGCAGCGCGGTAAGCAGGCGCTGTTCCGAGTGCGACCAGCCGCTCGGCAGAGGCGCGACGCTGCCTTCGAGCAGTGCTCTGACTTGCCCGACCGGCACGCCGCGGTTAATCCACGACAAAATGGTGCGAATGGTGTCGATATCGTTGTCGTCGAACAACCGATGCCCACCTTCGCTGCGCTGTGGCTTAAGCAGCCCGTAGCGACGTTGCCACGCCCGCAGCGTGACAGGGTTGATACCGCAGATACGCGCCACTTCCCCTATGCTGTACAGAGACATAGATCCCTCCTGAATAATCGTACTTCTTATGTTTACTCTAGCTGTTATGGGGAAAGTTGTACAAGTTTATTATTGTTGTACAAGTTGAGGGCGAGGTTTTCTCCCTTCCTTAAATAGCGCTGGGTTTGCTCCCTCCCCTATTTAGGGGAGGGCTGGGGTGGGGTATTTCTCACCTAAGCCACTGAGTTCTGTGCAATACCCCCTCCCAGATGAGGGATCCCCATAAATCTGGCCTTCACTCATATATCGTTCTTACATAAACATTTTTCCAGTGAGTGAAGGCTTCTTCCAAACCCGATATGCCGATTATTTCG